>Ga0308171_1000055_pt1 | contig 379156 bp, 357 predicted proteins | sample PhyGR1_FD_202135 | JGI IMG/M metagenome (GOLD analysis project Ga0308171, IMG submission 202135) | Phyllosphere microbial communities from UC Gill Tract Community Farm, Albany, California, United States - DLSLSG.R1 | ecosystem: Host-associated > Plants > Phyllosphere > Unclassified | place...
CAAGACTTCGTAAGCGCCTTCAATGACATGCCCGGAAACGTCGCCTTTATGGGGCACACGCACATCGGCCACGGTGTCGCCGCACACAAGGCCATTGCTGCAAACGAACCGGAACATTCCGGCCAGCATCTGATAGCTGCTGGTGCCATCGTGCGAGTTCAGCAGCACGATTTCATTGGCTTCCGCACCGTTGATCTGGCTGGCGTGGCGCAGGCGCAGCATGTGTTTGGTGTGCTCGCGCTTGCCTTCGTCGCGCACGCGCGTTTGCGTCACCATGAAGGGCTGGAACCCTTCTTTGCGAAGCTCGGACAGCACGGCGGCGGTGGGGATATAGGCGTATCGCTGCGAACGGCTTTCATGCGGCGCGCCCGCGAAGATGGACGGCGCTACGCGGTGAATCTGGTCATCGGTCAGCGGGTGATCGCTGCGCAGCGAGGGGGAACGGGAAGCGAAACGGGATGCGAGTTGCATGGTCTTTCTCCTGACAAAGAAGGTTTGCTGTTCACACCGCACACCGGATTCCTAGATTCGGAGCCCAGCCTTTTGGTTGTTCGGTGCGGTTGGCACGAGGAACCCGGTTGGCCCTGTTGCCACCGTCTTTCCTGAGTTCATCGCCCGCGACGGTCAGGAGCGCGCGTACGGGGGCCGTCAAGGAAGCAAGCGCAGGGTTGGTGCGGCCCGCAGGCGCAGCCGAGGACACGGCCCTGCGCGCCTTGATGGCACTCGGACGCGGGCTACAGTCGCGTGCAAGGTTATGAAGTCAGGGGAGACGGCTGGACATGGCAACGGCCGCCGAGATGTGCTGAACCGCATGCAAGCGCAAGCGCGCAGGCCCGGATCTGGAAGCCGGGCCGTAGGTGTCAGCCGAGCGGAGCAAGGGAACGATGGAAGCCCGGAGGGGGCGAAACCCCGAAGGGGGTTCGATGCGCAGCACGACAGCGCGACCGGCCATGCTTCTGGGCCGGGGACGCCCATGAATCAACGGATCAGCAGGCTTTTGGCACCCTGTGATCAAACAGTCGTTCTTCCAACTTCAACGGGACATTGATGTTCAGCAGAGATGGCAGGAAGACACCAAAGGCCGCCAGCCCCAGGAAAGGCGCAGACGCGCCCGCCCCTTAACACTAGGTCGAGCGCGCGTTCAAAATGCGCTATACATCCGAAGACGAATCACTCCAGGGACAGCATCGAAACATGACCACCGTCTATATTGATGAAAGCGGCCACAGCGGGGACATGATCAACAGCGGCAATGCTTACGACTTCAAGGGCCAACCCTACTTTGCCCTAGCCGGCATTGGCCTTGAGGACGGTCATGACTGGGAAGATCGCATCAATGAGCTGCGAAGCCGTCACCGCATTCCTGCTGGCGAACTTAAGTCCAAGTCGCTGACAGCCAAGCCAAGATTCTCGGCCGAAGTCATCCATGGATTGCTCGATCAACGCGCTCCGCTTTTCATCGAGGTGGTCGACAAGCGCTTCTTTATCTGCACCAGCATCACCTCGTTCCAACTCTTGCCAGCATGCCTTGGCTATCCCGAGTCGGTGAAGCTCCACTTCATCAAGAACACGGTGGCAGACTTCCTGTACTTTCACGCGTCCGAACGCGTCCTCGATACATTCGTCGCCTCGTGCCTGGCGCCGGGTGACGGGACGCTCCGCGCCTCATTCGCCGTGCTGCGCGACATGGCCACAGATCTGGGCTATACGGGATCGGCCGCGGAAATCGCGGAAGGCATTGCCCACATGGTGCAGGAGGCTGAAGCCGAATACGACGAGCAGCGTGATAACGGTGGCGAGGCTTGGTCGCGGTTTCTTCCGCCCCCCGACCTTAACAAACATGCGAAACAGGTCTGGATGTTGCCGAACCTGACGTCATTCACGAGCATCTACGCCAGGATAAATCTCTATTACAGCAGGCGCTTGGCCGGCATCCGCTTGGTACACGACCAGCAATTGGAAGTGGAGAACATTCTGCGCCAGGGAAAAATGACGGCCGAAAACCTGAGCCACTCCGTGGATCTGCCCTACACCCCGCAGTCTGACTACCGGTTCGAGGAGGAAGCCAGCATCGAGTTTGCACAGTCGCATGAGGCCATCGGCGTGCAGTTGGCCGACATCGTCGCGGGCACCGTGATGCGCTACTTTCGCGACACGGACGCCGGCACACCCGTGTCGAGCGAACTGCGCGAAGCCATGATGCGGCTCATTGACGAGAGCGATGAACGAAGGGGCTATGGCCTTAATCAAGTCGTAGCCACTGCCAACGTCCGGCATGCCGAATAATTGAATCAGCCGCGATGACCGCACCCGTGCGGCGAAGCGTCAAGGCAGCGAGGCGTCCAGCGCAGTTTTGAAGGTGGACGCGTTGTCCCGCAGAACGTGATCCAGATTCCCGAATACATTACTAAGCTCCTGCCGGTAAGCGTCCTTTGTAGGCAAATCCGACCCGACGATCACGGCCTTCAGGAATGACGCTGCTACATCGGCCATCCTCGGATCGCTGTGTAGCTTTACATAGCAGCGAATGGCGATTTCCAGCAGATGTGTCTTAAATGACACCGACAGCTTCTCACTCGAAATGATGCCTTGCAGCATCGCTCCGATTACCTTGGTGGCTTGCTTGGAGATGTAGTGGCGATCGAAATTAACGGCACAACGGGTTGCATGTGGTATTTCGGAATCATCTATGCGCGCGCACTGCTCGGCCCAATCCGTAGCGACGCCAATCAGGCGGCCGAGAAGGTAGTGAAATGGCGTTGGCCACTCTTGATAGGCCTCTTCGTCGGGGACGCCAGGCATCTGTTTGAGGATCTTCTCGGCGAAGTGCCCGAAGTAGTGCAGCCACATATGGTCTTGCAACCCCTGGTGGATGCCTTCGTGCACCATGATTTCAAAGAGTGTGATGCCTGAATTGATCGGACAGCGAAACCGCCCCACCTCTTGGTAGGAGCCCAGCGGTTCGTTGAGTTTTCTGGCCAAATGCTTGTCTTCGTCCAATCGACGGCATACTGCCTCGCCTATGGCAGCTTCCAGGCCGTTCTTCACCGCCGTCGCTGCATCTGCAAAGAAGAAGCGAAGCAACCGATTGCTTTCCGGCAGGTAAAGACGGCTTCCGCCATTGAGGTTCTGATTATTCTTCAGCTCAACGTAGAGGCGGCTTCCCGTGGCGTCCAGCAGCGCGTCGATGTACTGCGCAATAAAGTCAGAACGTATCGCTTCGTCCGCTTCCAGAAGCTTGACGCAGAAATGTGGGTGCGCTTGCGCCAAGTGAATGGTCAACTCAGGCGAGGTGACTAGATTCAATAGGATCTCCCGGGCTTGTAAGCTGGCCTGGTCTCGCTCCGCATATCTGGATTTCAATGTGTGCAGAAATCGGCGCCACTGCTTGCTCCACGCTGAAACAGTTTTGGGGGGCTCCCCGCGCAAGAGCGCCGCCAGTTCCTCCGTGGGATTTCCCCGGTTTTCTATCCAGCGCACCAGCCAAGACTTTTGCCGGGTTAGGGAAATAAGAGTGGGCAGTTGGGGTTCGACCAGCAGTACCAGCTCGTCATAGCGCTTGGTGAGGTGCAAGTTTTCGATTAATTCACGAAAGACGTGCACTCGCCCCCGGGCCAGCTTCGGAAAGCGTGTTCGCCAAAAGAAGTACAGTGCCACCGAGAGCAGCAGCAGATACACCGCACTGGAACTGTCGAACCCCCATTTCCAAGGTCCCAAGCTGTAGTACAGCCCAAGTTGCTCCAAGACCGGGGCGTACATCAGGTAGTGGACAAGAAAAAACACCGATCCACCCACGACCCAATCCACCCATGTCGTGCAGAAGCGAAGCCGGAGCCGATTAGTGGGAGAGATGAGCGCCCACACAGCGGCGATGACTCCCAATATGGTGAGCAGGCCAGTAGTGTCTATAGGAGCGGAGGCCGTCATCGGAGCTATTGCATCCTTCCGTTGGTCAATGGGATCGCACTCAAGTGCAATTTGCGTCCATACCGGCGCAAGGAATCCAGGTGAGAAAAACCGATGTTCGTTCCCAAACATCGGGCAATCAATCTACGCGTCGAGCGTTCAATGCTGCCGCAGTTAGCGATCCAGCCTAACCCTCAATCGACGTGCGCGTTCGCGGAAGGCCTCTTCGCCACCCTCCAGAATGTCGCAAACCGCCTTGCGAATAGCAGTGTTCTCAAGGCCGCCAGATGTGTATTTGAGTGGGGGCAACCCACCAGCAGGATGAGGGCCAGCGTCGGCGACAATGATCTGGTCCGCATCGGTGTTGATGACGAGATTGGCATTGTGCGTGACCATTATTACCTGGCGTTTGGCCTTAGCCGCGATAAACAGGGCGACCAACTCCTCGAACACAGATTTGGGGTCCAAATTCTCCTCTGGCTGATCGATGATAAGTGGCCGATCGTCAGCATCGTCCAGTGCCAAGTAGAGAAGAAGAAGTACGATGCCCCTTGTTCCAGGCGACAGCTTTCGGATATCCATTCCGTCATAGACTATTTCGTATCGCACCGAGATGTGATCGGTGGCGAAAAGCCAGTGAGCGAACTGCTTCAACCAGCCACGAAACTCTGCTTGTTGATTCTGGCCAAAGGGAGCCTGGCTTAGAAGGTCGCGCATGTATTGCGAAATGAAATTCGTCATCGCTGCCTGCACGTCGGCAGCCGAACCTGTTTCCCATGCTGATCGTAGGGTTGTGTCCGCCAGAGCGATTAACGCGCCGCGGCCTTGGAATGGCCCTGCCTTCCGTCGGTCGAGAAGGTCTTCTTCAGCAACAGCCCCCCAGGCGGCAACGTCAACGACGCGGCGAACCGAGAACCCGAGCTTGCGAAGGGTGCCGGTGGACGCATTTAAGCGCGCCATCAGGGGTTCATAAAGATCGGCGAGCGAATTCTGCTCGTTGATGATCGCCTGAAATACTCGGCCATAAGCCGCTTCCCGCTCGCTCTGGAGTTCCTTACGACGCGCGCCAGCGCCTTGAGCGTCGGTTAGGCGTGTTTGAAGGCTAGTGAGCGCGGCGTTCTCTTGGGCGATGCGCTTTGACAGGGTGGAGTACTGGCCGCGAATGACATTGTCGGCGCTTACCAGCACCTCCAGCCGGGCCATTTCAGCCAAGAGCGTATTGAGGGTTAATTTAGAGAGGTCAGCATTGTCAGGGAAGAGCGGCGTGTTCGGGTCGCTGGCCGAAATGGCCGGACCTGTGAGTGCTGCGATTTGCTGATCGCACCATGTGACGTAGCCGGTCAAACTCGTATCGACATCGCCTTTATAGATCAGCAGGAACTCATCCCATTGCTGCTGATTGAGGCCACTGTGAACGTGTCGTTCCTTGGCTTGGCGCAGCAGCTCGGGGGCCTTGGTATTGCGAGTGCTTACCACCTCATCCTGCAGCGCAACGAATGTCCGGCGCTGATTGCCGTAGGCTTGGATCGTGCCGCGCAGCGTCTGCACGGCCTGTCCGAGCTGGGTGTGGCGATTGGCCTGAGCCTCAGTTCCCTTCACAACAAGCTTGGCGAGATCTTCGTTGTAGCTTTTGATCTGGCCGGTCTTTTGCGTGACTTGCAGCGCTAGGCCTGTGGCAGCAGCTTCCTTTTCAATCTCCGTGGCAATACGCTCGGATAAATCGGCGATTGCCTCAGCCTCCCGTTCTCGGGCTTGCTGGAAACGGGCGGTGCGGAAATCCCTCAATTCGGCAAAGTCGATAGCGCCGTCAAGATCATCTTGTGGATGGGCATCAAAGATCACACGCTCTATCTCCGCGATGAGTCCATCGGAGACGCCAGCAGAGGAGCAAAGCTCCTCTACAAATTGCTGAGACAAGTAGCGCGCTCGGGGAAAGGCTAGATGACCGTTTGCATCGCGCCCGTCGAGGAAGCGTGTGACTGAAGCACCTCCACCCCATGTCAGCGTAGCAGTCGCCTGGCCAAGCAACTGGCGGGCACGGACGAGAAATGATGGACTGATGTTTGCGCTCGCATTCCAAGCGGCTGGAGTGATTGCGTCACAGCCGGCGGCAATCATGTCAGCAAGCGCGGTCTTGCCTGAGCCGCGCGCGCCGATGATCGCGACGAGCCCAGGATTAAGTGGCATGTTCGGAGTTGATGCCCAACTGGCATCTCCGATAGTTATGTTCGAGATTACTTGGGAAGGCATGGCCGTGGACGGCGATTCGCTTCCGACATAAGCGCGACCTTCGGGGTCGATACAAGCCTGGCGCAGGGCGTCGAACTCTAGCCCGCCCTTGATCCACGAATAACGCTCTTCAACCGGCTCGCCTACGGTTTTCTGGTCGTGGGCATCGCTGCCGTGGAGACAGGGCTTGCAGCCGCCATAACGCTCCTTGAGTTGGTCGAGCGTCACACCCTTGCGACCAGACCAGAATTCGCGCTGTGCTGTACTACTTGAGAAGATGATGTGGGCGAACTTTTCGATCTCCTGACGCATGGTTGCGTCTGCGGCTTGGCGTAACCCCGAAGTGCCGTCGCCCGTCGCGCCTGCAACCGCGATGAGGATGTTGGTCTTCGCCCAATCGCTCTCTCGCATAACTCGGCGGAGCTGGTCAAAATTCACCTTGAACTGCGTGGCACCGTGCGAAAGCGCAGCGCGGTCATCGAGGATGCTAGTGTCGGCTTTTCTGCCGAGGGAAATCAGATCCAGGCGGGTGCAGTTGAAGGTATCGCCATGCGCCTGGAACTGAAGGCGCTGAAGGATGCGGTGCAGTTCTGCGACGTGGTTCGGATCTTCAGGGCTGACTAGGAGATGCACGTTGACAAAGCCAGACTTTGCTGCGACATCTAAACGCAATTCGACGTTGGGAAAAATGAGTTGTACATCTTGCAAACGGCCAGCCGCCTTTTGCCTTACCACCTCTTCGTACGTTTCAGTAAGGTAATAGTCAGTCACCCCCAACGCCTCAATTTTCGGCGTAACTGTCTCAAGCTTTTTGAGATAGGCATCCCAAGGGGAGTCGCTGCCAAACTGATTATTTAGAACTGTTCCTGGCGCATGGATGTGCGGTTCCCAGCGACGCCATTCAGATCCACGACCAATCATTTGCTCATCCTTTGCGGCCATAGGCCGTCCTTGTGACCATCCTGGAAGACTTGCTCGGCGTGACCGAAGCAAGCGTGTTTGTAACACTTTATAAGATTTCTTGAGGGAGTGAGCACTCAACTACACAAAGTGATGCCGGCTCAGCAGGAGCTAGAGCCTGTTATGAACCACTGGCAGAAGCCAGCAGTCGTGCGGCATTGGGCAGCATAAGCACGGCAAAGACGAGGAAGTGCAGTCCGCTGAGCACTTCGGGCAGCCGTTCATAGTTCCGAGACAGTCGTCGAAAGCGCGCCAGCCAACCAAAGCTACGCTAGATCAACCAGCACCTTGGCAGCAGATCATGGCGGCGCTGCGGCGCCACTTCTTCCATCAGCGTCAGATAAGGGCGAGCGAAGCTCCATTCTTCGTCGCTGACGTCCGTCGGGTAGGGCTTCCGGGGCTCTAGCTGCTGAACTTTTTAAGCAAGGAGAAAGCCCCCAGCGCGAACCGCAGTAGCTTGGTACAGCGCTTGGGAGATCAGGCTATTCGTGTGTAAGTTTTTCCATCCAAGACTCGTTTCACTTGGCCCACGTCTTTCGCCCCGATTCGAATGGAGATTTCCTCGGGGGTATGGTTTTTGGCAAGCTCGCGTATTGCCTTGACTTGGACTACGGATAAGCGCCCGTCCCGCCCGCAGATTTGCGCTATCGCCCAGTCGTTGTCCTTCCACTTTTCGGCGACCCATGGTGCCGGTAAACCCAAGCGGGGGTGATCATTCAGCCACTTGTGCAGAATCTTGTAGCGGTCATCGGGCAGAGGAACGACGCCTTTCGAAAGAAATCCATTTTCGCGCAGGTAGCGCAGGCCGCTCTTTCCGCCCGGCACCATGTTGAGCCGGCGTTCGTCATCCCAATGCCCTTCCACCAGGAACTCTTCCGCCTCGTAGAGTTGCTCCAGATCGTCGGTGATAGCCATCACCTTGTGGTGCACGTACGTGAGACGCCCACCTTCTTGCTCTTCTCGAAATCGGCGATGGAAAAGCAATGGACTGCCCGTCTCAATCGCGCGACGGTGCTCGGACCAGCGCTTTTGCCAGCTACGGGTGGATACACCCACATAAAAGGACCCGTCGTCGGGGTACGACGCACCAGCACCGAAGATGTGCTGGTAGAGGACATATGCGCGTTCGGGGTAGTGCTTGGGCGATAGCAGGAAGTGCGCAGGCACCGAGAATATAAGGCTGGGGCTCCTGATGGTGCTTTCGTCAATCTGCGTAACTCCGCGCATGGCCGCAGCCAAGTACGTGGGATCAGTAACGACTTCCACCGAAATCGTAGGCTGGATAGCTAACTCGCCTTCGCCCAGGGCGCCGAGACCATACTCTGGCTTACGGTCCACCGTTCTGTGCCCATCCATGAGCTTCCGGAACGGAGAGATGAACCCTGGGCGGTCGCCCATGAAAATCATACGCACCACGGGTATCACTTGGCCTGGCTTGAGTCTAAACACGCCGTGGGGTTTCGCAGCCACCCGCGCCCATTCCCGCGCGTAGTCCGAGGACCGCACGAAGTCTTCAAGCAGCTGCTCAACCTCGCGCCGCCGTCCAATCATAGACTTCGGCGCCAGATGCTCCCACCAAGCTTTGTTTAGCTTCATCGCGTCACCTCATGTCCTTCAAAAGCCGGCCGGCCAAGCCCATCTTTGGCGTGCCGTTCGGTGGTCCAAACCACCTAAGTCGCGGCCATGCTTACAGGCAAGCTGAAGCATGTCGCCCAGAACCTTTCGAAAGTCGGAATACCTCTCAGCATCGACGTCTCCTCCGCTCTTTTCGTAGCTATCTATTCTCGGATATGCCTGACTGCGCTCCAGCGAGTTTTGCCGATAGCCAATGAAAGTCACCATTGCTTCATCGTCTGCCGCAACAACGCTTATGGAGTGCGATATGGACAATACCTCGTTACCCAAAATGGGCGGAGCCCAAGAATCCACCAGCGTCGTAGCCGCTCCGATACCCGGCTCGGCTGCCTACGGTGAACTCCCGCAGTTTCCGAAATCCAGCGTTTTGCCCTTTCGCCGAACCATCCGCCGTCAGGAGCTGCGGCAGATCGTTCCCCTCGCTGAAACGACAATTTATGAAATGGAGCGCCGCGGCGAATTCCCGCGCCGTTTCAATCTGACGCCTCGTTGCGTTGTGTGGGACCTGGCAGAAGTGGAAGCCTGGATCGAAGAACGGAAACAAACCCCTCGCGACAGCAGCTCCAAACCGGATGTCCACCTACGAAAAACCCGCCCTGTTCGGACGGGTTCGCGCGAAGGATGATGCCGGCGATGCGCCTCATCCGACCAGGGCTTGCAGCTCCTTAAACGCAGACCGCGGCAGCCGCTGGCCCTCCTTGGCCACGTTGACCTGCAGAGCCACCTGCGCTACATCCAGGACGTTCCTCGCCAGAGAGTAGCTGCCCTTGGCCTGCAGCCAGGCCAGCACATCCGCTAGGTGCCAGATCGACGCACTCCCCTCATGCACTGGAGCTGGAAAGCTGCTCGGATGGGCCAGCATCAGTTTGCGCATGTTCTGTCGTGACACACCAACCATCTCCGCCACATCGGTCAAGCCGACAAGATCCGGAGCAACCTCGATCAGTCTGGCCGACGGTGCGGCGCTCCGTACATCGGCCAACGCGCTGCGTACAGCAGCATCAGCACTATCCGCCTCGCGGGTGAATTCCAGCGCAAGCCGCCCCGGCTGCCCTATGCCGACCAGGGCATCGTCGCAGCCAGCCTCGCCCAAGCGCTCGACCAATTCATTTGGGTCACGGTCATCCTCAGCGAGCTGGTATTTCAGGGTGAAGGTGTATTCCATCGTGCTACTCCTCGGCATCGTCGTCAGCTTCATGCCGATTGCGGTGCGTTGTGCAGTTGTCCACGACTCGCCGCAAGGCGCGTGCGTGGTTGCCAGAGTTCTTGGGAGTACTCCATACCGAGGTAATACAGAACTCACCGCAACGACACTCCTCGTCGTTGTACGGGCAGTAAATTCGCCCCCAGGCATGACTCCCGCCAACGTCAACACGCCATCCTTGCGCTTCGGCATGTTGAAGGGCTTCTTCGACCTCTTTTTTCGAATGAGAGGAACGGGCCATCGATGGTCTCCAGTATGTGGATGGTTGACCGGGTTGTCAAGTGACAACCCGGCTTCCATTTCAGGCCATCGCGCTCAACGTAGGCACTACGACGTTTCCCGGCATCAGCCTCGGGACGTAGGTCTGCCCATCGATCCAGGCATCGACCATGTTCGCCCACTCCTGCAGCATGTGACGCCGCTGCTCGGCGTACTCAGCTTTGTTGTAGATTGAGCGCGAAGAGCGCCCATCCTCGTGGGCCAAACACTTCTCGATCCAATCGCGGTTGAAGCCGATTTCGTTCAGTAGCGTCGAGCCGGTTCGACGCAGGTCATGGACGGTAAATGGCTCCAACGGTAGACCAGCGGCCTTGGCACGTTCAGCCACGATCTGCGTGACGCGGTTCAAGGTGGCGTTCGACATACAGCGGTCGGCGTCATAGCGCGAGGGCAGCACGAACTTGGAGCCGGCCGCGCAGGTGTGCAGCGCTATGAAGATGTCGAGAGCCTGGCGGGATAGATAAACCACATGTGGGTTGCGTCCCTTCATCCGGTGCTTCGGAATAGTCCATGTCGCACTCTCGAAGTCGACCTCATCCCAGGTGGCCTGGATCAGTTCGCTCTTGCGAACCAGCGTCAGCAAGATCATGCGCAGAGCCAGTCGGATCGTCGGATAGGTAGCCACCGACTCCATCTGCCGCGACATCAACCGGATCTCCAGCGGTGACAGCGAGCGATCCTTGGGCACAAAGGTCGCAATGGACGCAGCGCCCACGTCTTCAGCCGGGTTATCTACCTTTTCGCCGTGCAGGATCGCAAACGTATAGATCTGCTTCACGATGTCGCGGACATGCACCGCGGTGGCGGGTGCCCCGCGAGCCTTCACCTTGTTGCAGAGAGCACGCAGATCATCGGCGGTGATCTCGTTGAGTTGCCGGTTCTCGAAAGCGGGAAGGATGTCACGGTCGACGATGCTCTTGCGCATGGCCCTCGTGCTGTCGGCCATTCGAGCACCCACAAGCCACTTTCCTGTCAGCTCGCCGAAAGTTTTTGCAGAGGTGAGCCGGCGCTTCTCGCGCTGTTTTTCCAGAGCGGGTGACTTGCCTTGTGCGACGGTCTTTTTGGCGTCAATCAGCTTTTCGCGAGCCAACGCCAGAGAAATACCGGCAGGTCCGTACCTGCCGATCGTCAGAGTTTCGCGACGTCCGTTGAGACGGTAGTCGTAGCGGAAGGTGACGGTACCGCTTGGCGATACCGTTACGTACATCCCGTCGCGATCAGAAGCCTTGTAAATCTTGGACTTAGGCTTGAGGTTCCGCAGTGCGGTGTCGGTAAGCATCGAGGTTTTTCTCCTGTTTCTTGACGGCTTTTACCGTCAGGGGCCAGGAGACCTGCTGATGCCGGGAAAGCCGCATGAAACAAGCTTTCCCGAGCAGACCTTTACCGTCAAAGACGGTTTAGGTCTGGATAGTGAACGGGACGGTCTTAATCCGGCCCTCAGTTCTTACCGCCAGTTCCACCGCCAACCTATTCTGCTGGCCGGCGATAGTCACCGATAGCGGCCGTGACGTATTTTCTTTAAGATCAACACGTTACGACGTTTTTTCGATAGCTGGCGATAGTCCCCGAAGGACCTGATTTCACTCCCACTCGATCGTCGCCGGCGGCTTGCTCGATACGTCGTAAGTCACCCGCGAGATGCCTTCGATCTCGTTGATGATACGACCGCTCACAGTCTCCAGCAGCTCGTACGGCAGGTGCGCCCAGCGTGCGGTCATGAAGTCCACGGTTTCGACGGCGCGCAGCGCGACGACCCAGGCGTAGCGACGGCCATCGCCGACCACGCCGACCGATTTGACCGGCTGGAACACCACGAACGCCTGGCTGGTCTTGTGGTACCAGTCGGCCTTGCGCAGTTCTTCGATGAAGATGTGGTCGGCGCGACGCAGGAGGTCGGCGTACTCTTTCTTCACTTCGCCGAGGATGCGCACGCCCAGGCCCGGGCCCGGGAATGGGTGGCGGTAGACCATGTCGTACGGCAGGCCCAGTTCCAGGCCGATCTTGCGCACTTCGTCCTTGAACAGTTCACGCAGCGGCTCGACCAGCTTGAGGTTCATTTCCTCCGGCAGGCCACCGACGTTGTGGTGCGACTTGATCACGTGGGCCTTGCCGCTCTTGGCGCCAGCCGACTCGATCACGTCCGGGTAGATGGTGCCTTGGGCGAGGAACTGGATGTTCTCGAGCTTGCTGGCTTCGGCATCGAATACGTCGATGAAGGTGCGGCCGATGATCTTGCGCTTCTTCTCCGGATCGGCTTCGCCTTCCAGGTTGCCGAGGAACTGTGCTTCGGCATCGGCACGGATCACCTTGACGCCCATGTTCTCCTTGAACATGGCCATCACCTGGTCGCCTTCGTGCAGACGCAGCAGGCCGTTGTCGACGAATACGCAGGTCAGCTGGTCGCCGATGGCGCGGTGCAGCAGCGCGGCAACCACCGAGCTGTCGACGCCGCCAGACAGGCCCAGCAGGACGTTGGCCGAACCGACTTGCTCACGCACCTGGGCGATGGCGTCTTCGACGATGTTCGATGGGGTCCACAGGGCTTCGCAGCCGCAAATGTCCTGGATGAAGCGCGAGAGGATGCGACCGCCCTGCTTGGTGTGGGTCACTTCCGGGTGGAACTGCACGCCGTAGTAGCCGCGGGCATCGTCGAACATGCCGGCGATCGGGCAGCTCGGGGTGCTGGCCAGCACGTGGAAGTCGCCCGGCATCTGGGTGACCTTGTCGCCGTGGCTCATCCACACGTCCAGGCCCAGCACGCCGTCAGCGTCGATATGATCTTCGATGCCGTCGAGCAGGCGGCTCTTGCCGACCACGTCGACGCGGGCGTAGCCGAACTCGCGCAGCTCGGAACCTTCGACCTTGCCGCCCAGTTGCTCGGCCATGGTCTGCATGCCGTAGCAGATGCCCAGCAGCGGTACGTTCAGGTCGAACACGGCCTGCGGCGCACGCGGGCTGTTGGCTTCGTGGACCGACTCGGGGCCACCGGCCAGGATGATGCCGCGCGGGTTGAAGGCGCGGATCGCTTCATCGTCCATGTCGAACGGGTGCAGTTCGCAGTAGACACCGATCTCGCGCACGCGGCGGGCGATCAGCTGGGTGTACTGGGAACCGAAATCGAGGATCAGGATTCGGTGAGCGTGAATGTCGAGGGCCATGACTCAATCTCGTCAGTGGAAATCGGAAACGACGCGGGGCTGTTCGTGACAGCCCCGCTCTCGGTTGTTGCTGAAGCCTCAGCCTACGCGGTAGTTAGGGGCTTCCTTGGTGATCTGCACGTCGTGCACGTGGGACTCGGCCATGCCGGCACCGGTGATGCGCACGAACTCCGGCTTGGTGCGCATCTCTTCGATGGTCGCGCTGCCGGTGTAGCCCATGGAGGAGCGCAGCCCGCCCATCAGCTGGTGGATGATCGCGGCCAGGGCACCCTTGTAGGGGACGCGGCCTTCGATACCTTCCGGAACCAGCTTCTCGGCACCGGCCGAGGAGTCCTGGAAGTAGCGGTCCGAAGAACCCTGCGCCTGTGCCATGGCACCCAGCGAACCCATGCCGCGGTAAGCCTTGTACGAACGGCCCTGGAACAGCTCGACTTCACCCGGGGCTTCTTCGGTACCGGCGAACATCGAGCCCATCATCACGCACGAGGCGCCGGCAACGATGGCCTTGGACAGGTCACCGGAGAAACGGATACCGCCGTCGGCGATCAGTGGCACACCCGTGCCTTCCAGGGCAGCGGCGACGTTGGCGATGGCGCTGATCTGCGGCACGCCGACACCGGCGACGATACGGGTGGTGCAGATCGAGCCTGGGCCGATGCCGACCTTGACAGCATCGGCGCCGGCCTCGGCCAGGGCCTTGGCGGCGGCACCGGTAGCGATGTTGCCGCCGATCACCTGCACCTGCGGGTAGTTCTCCTTGACCCAGCGAACGCGGTCGATCACGCCTTTGGAGTGACCGTGCGCGGTGTCGACCACCACCACGTCAACACCAGCGGCAACCAGGGCGGCTACGCGCTCGCCGGTGTCCTTGCCGGTGCCGACTGCAGCGCCGACGCGCAGGCGACCCTGGTCGTCCTTGCTGGCCAGTGGGTAGGCCTTGGCTTTTTCGATGTCCTTGACGGTCATCATGCCCTTGAGCGCGAACTTGTCGTCGACGATCAGGACTTTTTCCAGGCGGTGCTTGTGCAGCAGCTCGCGGACTTCGTTCTTGTCGGCGCCTTCACGGACGGTGACCAGACGCTCCTTGGGAGTCATCACGTCGCGTACCTTGGCTTCCAGACGCGTCTCGAAACGCACGTCGCGGGAGGTGACGATACCGACCAGGTCACCGTTTTCCAGCACCGGAACACCCGAGATGTTGTTCAGGCGGGTCAGGTCGAACAGGTCGCGCACGGTGGCGTCGGCATCGATGGTGATCGGATCCTTGACCACGCCAGCCTCGAACTTCTTGACCTTGCGTACTTCGCCGGCCTGCTGTTCGATGGTCATGTTCTTGTGGATGATGCCGATGCCGCCTTCCTGAGCCATGGCGATGGCCAGGCGCGCTTCGGTCACGGTATCCATGGCGGCGGAGACCAGTGGAATGTTCAGCTCGATGCCACGGGTCAAACGGGTCTTGAGACTGACTTCATTGGGCAGTACCTCGGAGTAACCAGGTACAAGGAGGATATCGTCGAAGGTCAGGGCTTCTTGGCTGATACGCAGCATCGCGGGGGCTCCCGGGCGGGAAAAATGGAAGCGCGCCATTATACTCATCCATGGCGCGCCGCTCAATGCAAAAAAGGGGCCTTCGGTCCAGTTCCTGCCGCTCAGGCCACCTTCACCTGCACCACGGCGACCGGCTGATCCAGCCAGTCGGCGAAACTGTCGAGGAACGCCTGGGTAAACCCGGCCTCGCCCCAGTTGTTGAAGATGAACCCCAGGTTGGAAAAGGCACAGGGTTGCAGATAAAGAAAGCCGTTGATGTCGTCCTCGAAGCCGCACAGGGGGCAGGTGAAGTTGTCACTGACTCCGGGCATCCACTCTTCCAGGCTTTCGAACAGCGGCTCGCCGACCTCACGCCGACACTCAGGGCACCCCGCTTCCTCGCGAAAACCGTCGGTGGGGGTATAGATGCAGCGCTTGAGCATCACCTCCAGGCCGTTGACCGGCTCGCCGAAGGGCAGTTTCTCGGGATGCAGCGCCACCTTGCGCGCGCCTTGGGCCAGGGCATGCCCCATGCGGTTGCCGGTGCGCCCGCAGGTGCTCAGTTGCTCCTCGACGATCTTCTCGCGCACCAGCCAGCGCAGGATCGCCCTGGCGCGGGCCTCGTGAACCGGAACGGTGGACTGCTTGGGGACGATGATGCTCTGGGTGTTCATGAACGGGACGGGCCTGAAAACTGCAGTAATCGCGTAATTCTACGCCCTGCTCAGCCGCTCAGGTAGCGACCGATCAGCGCCACCCCGCTGGCCAGCACCAGCCAGGTGACCAGCCGCACGAAGGCTTCGCGGGACAGTTTCAGGCTCAGGCGCCTGCCGACCCAAAGCCCTGCGAACATCACCGGCAGCAGGCAGGCTGCCAGCATCAACAGGCTGGCGTCGGCATAGACCCCGGCGATCAGGAACAGCGACAGGCGCACCAGGGTGCTGCAACTGATCAGCGCGCTCTGGGTGGCGCGTACCTGCTCCTTCACCTCCAGCCGGGCGCTCAGGTAGATCGCATAGAGGAAGCCGCCGCTGCCGAACAGTGCCCCGAACAGCCCGCCAATCGTGCCCATCGGCACCGCCCACAGCCCGGACAGCTTCGCCGGCCGCACCTTCACCGCCAGGCTGTAGATGGCATAGGCGGTAACGAACAAGCCCATCAGCAACAACAGCAGGTCGGATTTCAGGTGCAGCAGGAACACCACGCCCAAAGTACAACCCACTGCCATGCACGGCAGCAAACGCAGCAGTTCGCCGCGAACCACATCGCGGCGCGAGGGCAACAGGTTGCCGAAGGCGGCGACGAAGTCCAGCAGCACCAGCAGGGGGATGATCCGCGACAACGGCATGAAGTGGATCAGTACCGGGCCGGCCACCAAGGCGGTACCGAAGCCGGCGATGCCGAAGACGATGTAGGCGGCGGCGACGGCCAGCAGGATGGGGAGCCATTCCAATGGGGTGGCGGGGAGAAGTTCGAGCATCGTGCCGAGTCCTGAGGTAGTCCTTTGGGGGTGGGCTGGAAATACACTGGAGCTTACAGGATTTGACCTTGATAACCCCCCCACCCTGCCCCTTATCATGCCCGGCATGATCAGAGACCCTTTCGAACGACTCGGCCTGGACCGCGAGGTCCTCACCGTCAGCCAGCTCAACGGCCGCGCCCGTGTGCTGCTCGAAGACGTGTTCCGCAGTGTCTGGGTGGAAGGCGAGATATCCAACCTCGCCCGCCCGGCCTCCGGCCACCTGTACTTCACCCTCAAGGACAGCGGCGCCCAGATCCGCTGCGCATTGTTCCGGCAGAACGCAGTCAGGGTCCGTCAGGCCCTGCGTGACGGCCTGGCGGTCAAGGTGCGCGGCAAGGTCTCGCTGTTCGAGGGGCGCGGTGATTACCAGTTGATCGTCGATACCGTCGAGCCCGCCGGTGACGGCGCCTTGCGCCTGGCCTTCGAAGCCTTGAAGGAAAAGCTCGGCAACGAAGGGCTGTTCAGTGCCGAACGCAAGCAGCCGCTGCCGGCTCACCCGCGACGCATCGGCATCGTCACCTCGCCCACCGGCGCGGTGATCCGCGACATCATCAGTGTATTCCGCCGCCGTGCACCGCAAGTCGAACTCAACCTGATCCCCACGGCGGTACAGGGGCGCGAAGCCATTGGCCAGATCGTGCGAGCCTTGCAGCGAGCCGACAGCCTCGGCTTCGATGCACTGATCCTGGCCCGTGGCGGCGGCTCGCTGGAAGACCTCTGGTGCTTCAACGAAGAAGCCGTCGCACGTGCCATTGCCGCCTGCGTGACACCCGTCGTCAGTGCGGTGGGCCATGAGACCGACGTGTCGATCAGCGACTTCGTGGCCGACGTGCGCGCACCGACGCCTTCGGCGGCCGCCGAACTGCTCGCGCCTGACAACAGCGGCCTGCAGCAGCGTCTCGACAGCCTGCAACGCCGCCTGCTGCTGCGCATGCAGCACCGCCTGAGCCACGATCGCCTGCGCCTGGAGGGCCTGGCCCGTCGCCTGCGTCACCCCGGCGAACGCCTGCGCCAGCAGGCCCAACGCCTGGATGACCTGGACATGCGCTTGCGCCGCGCCTTCATGCTCGACATGAACCAGCGCCAGCAACGCCTGGGCCGCCTCGACACGCGCCTGGCCGCGCAGCATCCCGGCCGCGCCCTCAAGCTGCTCGGACAGCGCCTGGACAGCCTCGCCGAGCGCTTGCCGCGGGCCATGCGCGAAACGCTCAAGGACCGTCGCCAGCGCTTCCAGGCGCAATTGCAGACGCTGCAAGTGGTCAGCCCGCTGGCCACCCTGGCCCGCGGCTACAGCATCCTGCTCGACGAGCGCGGCCAGGCCATCCGCAGCGCCGCCCAGACCCGCAACGGCCAGCGCCTGACCGCACGCCTGAACGAAGGCGAACTGCAGGTCCGGGTCGAAGACAACCACCAGACTCCGGTCACCCTCTCCTTACTGGACTGACACATGCCCCGCCTGCTTGCCCCCCTGCTCGCACTCTGCGCCCTGCTGCTGGCCGCCACGGCCCAGGCCAGCTACATCACCCGCACCCTCAACAAGCCGGTCCCCGGCGGCGTGGCGGTGGTCGACCTCGGCCCCGCCGCCAGTGCACCGAGCGCGCGCTTCGACGGCAAGCCGGTGCTGGTGGTCAAGGAACAGGACACCTGGCTGGCCATCGTCGGTATTCCGCTGACGCAGAAACCCGGCACAGCCACCCTCACCCAAGGCGCACGCACTCTGTCATTCAGCGTGGGCAGCAAGAAATACCCCGAGCAACACATCACCCTGAAGAACAAGCGCCAGGTCAATCCCGAGCCGGATGACCTCAAGCGCATCGACCGCGAGCTGGCCGAACAGGTCAAGGCCTACCGCAGCTTCAGCCCGGGCGTGCCGAGCAACCTGATCCTCGACAAGCCGGTCAACGGCCCACTGTCGAGCAAGTTCGGCGTGCGCCGCTTCTTCAATGGCGAAGAGCGCAACCCCCACGCCGGGCTGGACTTCGCCGTACCCGCCGGCACGCCGATCAAGACCCCGGCCAACGGCAAGGTGATCCTGGTTGGCGACTACTTCTTCAATGGCCGCACGGTGTTCGTCGACCATGGCCAGGGTTTCATCAGCATGTTCTGCCACATGTCCAAGGTCGATGTGCGACCGGGGCAGGTGCTGCGCCGCGGCGACGTGGTCGGCAAGGTCGGCTCCACGGGCCGGGCCACCGGGCCGCACATGCACTGGAACGTCAGCCTGAACGATGCTCGAGTGGACCCGGCGATCTTCATCGGGGCGTTCCAGCCCTGAGATCGGTGACAAGCCCGCTCACACCGGGGATTTCCCGTGGGAGCGGGCTTGTCCCGCGATGGCCGCGCCGCAGTCGCACCACCTTGCGCAGCAGCAAACCTCGGCACAATAAAAAATCAATAAAAACCAAGCTGCAGCCATAAAATCTCACTCAAATGCTTTTTTTAAGCATTCCTCTCAATTTTTTTTGAACACTTGCCATCCCCCACTTCCACTGGTTAGGGTTGAGGGCATGAAAACCTCGATCACCCTCATTCTGCTCCGCCAACACCGCAGCCTTTGCCTGGTCAGTGCACGACTACCTGGGTGAACCGCGTCGCCTCGCCTCTTCATCTCGTTATCGCTTGGCAGGCCCGATCAGGCCGCACATTAAAGGATTGCTCCAAATGTCCATGCTCAAAGATCCGTCGAAGAAATACCGCGCCTTCCCGACCATCGACCTGCCAGACCGTACCTGGCCATCGAAGGCCATCACCCAGGCACCAATCTGGTGCAGCTCCGACCTGCGTGACGGGAACCAGTCGCTGATCGAGCCGATGGACGCCGAGAAGAAGCTGCGTTTCTGGAAAACCCTGGTGCAGGTTGGCGTGAAAGAGATCGAGGCGTCGTTCCCGTCTGCCTCGCAGACTGACTTCGACTTCGTGCGTACCCTGATCGAAGATGGCCACATCCCCGACGACACCACCATCCAGGTACTGACCCAGGCCCGTGAAGACCTGATCGCCCGGACCTTCGAGTCCCTGCGCGGCGCGAAGAAAGCCATCGTGCACCTGTACAACGCCACCTGCCCGGCGTTCCGCCGCATCGTCTTCAACCAGGACAAGCAAGGCGTGAAGGACATCGCGGTGAACGCCGCCAAGCTGTTCGTCAAGTACGCCGCCCAGCAGCCCGAAACGCACTGGACCTTCCAGTACTCGCCAGAAACCTTCAGCGCCACCGAGCTTGAGTTCGCCAAGGAAGTTTGTGACGCGGTGATCGAGGTGTGGAACCCGACCCCTGAGCACAAGATCATCCTCAACCTGCCGGCCACCGTGGAAGTCGCCACGCCAAACGTCTACGCCGACCAGATCGAATGGTTCTGCCGCAACGTCAACCGCCGCGACAGCGTGATCATCAGCCTGCACACCCACAACGACCGTGGCACCGGCATCGCCGCCACCGAGCTGGGCCTGATGGCGGGTGCCGACCGCGCCGAAGGCTGCCTGTTCGGCAACGGTGAGCGTACCGGCAACGTCGACCTGGTCACGCTCGCGCTGAACCTCTACACCCAGGGTATCGACCCGCAACTGGACTTCTCCGACATCGACGGCGTGCGCAAGGTCGTCGAAGAGTGCAACCAGCTGCCGGTGCACCCACGCCATCCGTACGTTGGTGACCTGGTGCATACCGCTTTCTCCGGCTCGCACCAGGACGCCATCCGCAAGGGCTTCGCCAAGCAGCAGGACGGCGAGCTGTGGGAAGTGCCGTACCTGCCGATCGACCCGGCCGACATCGGCCGCAGCTACGAAGCAGTCATCCGCGTCAACAGCCAGTCCGGCAAGGGCGGTATCACCTACCTGCTCGAACAGGAATACGGCATCAGCCTGCCGCGCCGCATGCAGATCGAGTTCAGCCAGGTGGTTCAGGGCGAGACCGACCGTCTCGGCCTGGAAATGACTGCCCAGCAGATCTACAGCCTGTTGCACAAAGAGTATCTGCAGGCCAACGCCCCTTACGCCCTGGTCAGCCATCGTCTGCAGGAAGAGAACGGCAGCAGTGCCGTGGAAGTGGAAGTCGCCGGCGAAGGCGAGACCACCCTGCACTGGCGCGGCAAGGGCAACGGTGCCCTCGAAGCCCTGGTAGCTGGCCTGCCGATCGCGGTCGAGATCATGGACTACAACGAGCACGCCATCGGTGCAGGTACCAATGCCAAGGCCGCAGCCTACATCGAACTGCGTGTGGCCGGCGGTCGTCCGGTGCATGGCGTGGGTATCGATGAGAACATCACCACCGCAAGCTTCAAGGCACTGTTCAGTGCATTGAACCGCTCGCTGAGCCAGCAGGCCGCCAAGGCGGCGTAACCGCACGCGCAGCACACAGAGCCCGCATCGGTTGATGCGGGCTTTTTCATTTCATGGCGGGCCATGATGGAGGCAAAACCTGCACATAAAAAAAGGGGCGCCGACCAAGCGCCCCACAAGCCGTACAGCACACAACGAAATTCGTATCAGTCCAGCAGTGCCATCGCCTCGGCGCTGCAGGCTTCGATCCGCGCCCAGTCACCGTTCTTGATCCAGCTGCTGTCCAGCATCCAAGTCCCGCCCACGCACATCACATTCGGCAACGCCATGTAGTTGCGCGCGTTGGCCGGATTCACCCCGCCGGTGGGGCAGAAGCGGATATCGCCGAACGGGCCGCCGTAGGCCTTGATTGCTGCCACGCCGCCAACGATCTCGGCGGGGAACAGCTTGAAGCGACGATAGCCAAGTGCGTAGCCAGCCATGATTTCCGACGGCGTGCTGATTCCCGGCAGCAATGGAATATCACTCTGCACACCGGCTTCGAGCACCTCGCGGGTAATTCCCGGCGTCACCACGAATTGCGCACCCGCCGCTTCCACGGCCGCGAACATCGCAGGATCGAGCACGGTACCGGCACCGATGCACAGCTCAGGACGCTGCTCACGCAGCACCTGGATGGCCTTGAGGCCGTGCTGCGAACGCAGGGTCACCTCCAGGGTACGGATACCACCGGCTGCCAGGGCGTCGGCCAGCGGCAGGATGTCTTCCTCGCGGGCGATGGTGATCACCGGCAGGATGCGCGCCTTGCCGCAGATCTCATCGATCCGGGCGGCTTTCTCGGCCATCGAGAGCAAAGGTTGTGGGCGTTCAAGCGTGGTCATGACAGTGGATCCTTGGCTCATGGGCACCAGTAGATGTCCAGGGGGTCGTGAAGAAAGGCGCGAATGGGCATTTGCGTGAGGTCGTCGCCAGCCAGAGCGGCGCGCAGGGTAGCGAGTTTGCCTGGCCCCTGCACGGACAGAGCGATGAAAGCAGCGCTCGACAGCAGCGCACGGGTCATCGACAAGCGCTGGTGTGGCACGCTCGGTGCCAGCAATGGCAGGCAGCGGCGCGCGCTCTTCGGATCGAGGCCCTCGGCCAGGTTCGGGCTGGCCGGGAACAGCGATGCGGTGTGGCCATCGTCGCCCATGCCCAACACCAGCACGTCGATCGGCGGCAGGTCGGCAAGCACCTGGTCGGCCTGTTGGGCCGCGGCGTCGAGGTTGTCGGCGCGCTGGTACAGGCCCATGAACCGCGCCTTGGCCGCCTCACCCTTGAGCAAGTGCCGGGCCAGCAGCCCAGCATTGCTGTCGGCATGCTCGACCGGCACCCAGCGCTCGTCGGCCAGCGACACGGTCACCTTCGACCAGTCGAGTTTTTCCAGGGCCAGTTGCTCGAGGAACGGTACCGGGCTACGCCCGCCAGATAGCACCACGCAGGCCTGGCCCTTGCTGGCGATGGCGGCGCGCAGGCGCTCGGCCACGTCACTGGCCAGCGTCGCGGCCAGGCGCTTGGCGTCTGTCAGCGCGTGAACCTTCACGGTCGCCGGCAGTTGCAGTTCAGATATCGCCATACCAGGCTCTCCCATCGCGTGTGATCAGTGCAATCGAGCTCATCGGGCCCCAGGATCCGGCCGCATACGGCTTGGGCGCGTCACCGGCGTTCTTCCAGCCGGCGATCAACTGGTCGCACCAGGTCCAGGCGTACTCGATCTCGTCCTTGCGCACGAACAGGTTCTGGTTGCCACGCATCACTTCGAGCAGCAAACGCTCGTAGGCATCCGGAATCCGCGCGCTGCGCCAGGTGTCGGAAAAATTCAGTTGCAGAGGGCCGCTGCGCAGTTGCATGCCCTTGTCCAGCCCCTGCTCCTTGGTCATCACCCGCAGCGAGATACCTTCGTCGGGCTGCAGACGGATGATCAGCTTGTTGCCGATCTGCAAACGCTGCTCCGGCGCGAAGATGTAGTGCGGCGTCTCCTTGAAGTGGATGACGATCTGCGACAGCTTCTGCGGCATGCGCTTGCCGGTACGCAGATAGAACGGCACGCCCGACCAACGCCAGTTGCGAATGTCGGCGCGCAGGGCGACGAAGGTTTCGGTGTCGCTCTGAGCGTTGGCGTTCTCTTCTTCCAGGTAGCCCGGCACCGGCGTGCCGTCGCTGTAGCCGGCGATGTACTGGCCGCGCACCACACGGGTGCTCAGCCCCTCGCCGGTGATCGGTGCCAGCGCCTTGAGCACCTTGACCTTCTCGTCGCGGATGCTGTCGGCCGACAGATCGCTGGGCGGGTCCATGGCGATCAGGCACAGCAACTGCAGCAAGTGGTTCTGGATCATGTCGCGCAGTTGGCCGGCCTTGTCGAAGTAGCCCCAGCGACCTTCGATACCGACTTTCTCGGCAACGGTGATCTCCACGTGGGAGATGGAATTCTGGTTCCACTGGGTTTCGAACAGGCTGTTGGCAAAGCGCAAGGCGATGAGGTTCTGTACCGTTTCCTTGCCCAGGTAGTGGTCGATGCGATAGACCCGGCTTTCGGGGAAGAAGCGCGCCACGGCGTCATTGACCCGACGCGACGACTCCAGGTCGTGCCCGATGGGTTTTTCCAGCACGACGCGAGTGCGCGATGCCAGGCCGGCCTTGTCGAGGTTTTCGCAGATGGCCCCGTAGACCGCCGCCGCAGTGGCGAAATAGGCGATCAGTGGCTGCCCTTCACCGGCCTGCTCGGCCAGGGCCTGGTAGCCTTCGGGCTGGACGAAGTCCAGGTGCAGGTAGTTCAGGCGGTCGAGAAACCGTTGCAGGGCCTGGGGTTCGATATCGGCCGCCGGCACGAAGCGGCGCAGCTGGGCTTCGATGTTCGCCAGGTGCTGCTCGGGAGTACCGGCTTCGCGGGCCAGGGCCAGCAGCCGGGTATCCGAATGCAGCAGGCCGGCGCGGTCCAGTTCGTAGAGGGCAGGAAACAGCTTGCGCAACGCCAGGTCGCCAAGGGCGCCAAAGAGGGCGAATGTGCAAGGTTCTACACTGATAGCAACCATGATGTTGGTTCTTTTATTAAAGTTGGCCTAGAAATACCGTTTTCGATGACAATTTTCAAGCGCGATGTAGTAAAAATAACAACATCTCGTACAGCGATTACAGACAAGTGGTATGACAATCCCACCATCAGTACGATAGACAACCGTGCAAAAAGCCGACTGTTCCCTCAGCCGGCCGTCTTTCCGACCCAAGGACATCCCATGGACCGTGTGCGAAACCTCCTGGAACAGATCCAGGGACGCCTCGACGAGCTGAACAAGGCCGAACGCAAAGTCGCCGAAGTCATCCTCCTCAACCCGCAGCAAGCCACCCGTTTCAGCATTGCCGCCCTGGCCCAGGCGGCCAAGGTCAGCGAACCGACCGTCAACCGCTTCTGCCGCTCGTTCGGCGTCAGCGGCTACCCCGAACTCAAGCTGCAACTAGCACAGAGCCTGGCCAGTGGCGCCGCCTACGTGAGCCGCGCAGTGGAAGCCGACGACGATCCGGCGGCCTACACCCAGAAGATCTTCGCCAGCGCCATCGCCTCGCTCGACAGCGCCTGCCAGCAGATCGACCCGCAGCAGGTCAGCCGCGCCGTGGACATGATGATCCAGGCCCGGCAGATCCACTTCTTCGGCCTGGGCGCCTCGGCCCCGGTGGCCATGGACGCCCAGCACAAGTTCTTCCGCTTCAACCTGGCGGTGTCGGCGCATCCCGACGTGCTGATGCAGCGCATGCTGGCGTCGGTCGCGCACACCGGTGATCTGTTCGTGATCATTTCCTACACCGGGCGCACCCGCGAACTGGTCGAAGTGGCGAAGCAGGCCAGGGAAAACGGCGCCTCGGTGCTGGGTATCACGGCCGCCGGCTCGCCACTGGCCAAAGCTTGCAGCATGAGCCTGCACCTGCCGTTGCCGGAGGACACCGACATCTACATGCCGATGACCTCGCGCATCATCCAGTTGACGGTGCTCGATGTACTGGCGACCGGCATGACCCTGCGCCGCGGCTCGGATTTCCAGCCACACCTGCGCAAGATCAAGGAAAGCCTCAACGCCAGCCGCTACCCTGCCGAAGACAGCTGACTCAGGCGAGCCGATGCGCCTGCAGCCGCAACTGCGCGCGCTGCCCAGGCGCCAGGCTCAGGCCCTCGCCGCTGCCACTGGCAGCCTCGACGCAGACGAAGCCCTGGCTCTCGCGCCCGCTCACTCCCATCAATGGGCGATTACCCGGGTGCCAGACCACCGTGTCGTCGCTGTCGCTGGTGTCGATGCACAGGTCACGACCCCAGGCCGAGTCATGCAACTGCACTTGCGGTGTACCGGGGTAGACCTTCTGGCACCCCCCGTTGAGCGTGAGCACGCCGTCTTCACGGCAGGCCTGGCGGTTGAGGCGGTCGTAGCCGTCGATATCCTCAAGGCCTGACAAGGCAATCTGCGACACGTCGCTGATGCGCCAGAACGCGAGCAATGCGTGGCTCAGCTGGCAGGGTTCGCTGTCCTGGTGCTCCGTGCACAGGCGCAGTTCCATGCTCGAGCCCAGCCGGGCGTGCAAGTCGACCTGCCAGTCGCACAGGTCCAGGCGCCACTTGAGCGTGACGCCCTCCTCGTCCTCGCGGCTGTCGAGCAGCTTCCAGTCCAGCAAACGCCCCCAGCCGTGGGCCGGCCACAGGTCCTCGCTGGGATGACGGCCATACCAGGGCCAGCACACCGGCACGCCGCCACGGATCGCACCGACCTGTGGCCATTGCTCGGCGCACCACAACCAGGGTTTCTCGCCGCTCGGCTGAAAGTGCAGCAACTGTGCGCCCTGGCGGCTGAACACCGCCTGGCAGCGCGGGTGATCGATGATCAGGACATCGCGCTGCTGGTAACGCTCCCACTCGAAAACCGGCCGGGGCCGCTGCGAAGTGAAAAAGCGATGGAGCGGATGTTCAGACATGTTCAGAAAGCTCTTGTTGTTTGAGATAGCGCTGTCTTTACCCAAGCCCGAGATCCACTGCAGAACAGTGGATCTCGGGGGGTGGGGATGGATGGCGTAAATTTACAACAATTTTTCTCAGAATGACGACTGAATCTTCAAGCCTGCGACCAACGCGTTGTCGACATCGTCCACACCGCCCGGGCTCTTGATGTACTGCAGGTTCGGCCGCACGGTCAGCCAGTTGGTGACGTGGAAGCCGTAGTACAGCTCGGCGTTGTACTCGGTGCGCTGCAGCGGTACGAAGCCAGGGTTGTCGTAGTCATTGATACCGCTCTGGGCGTTGAGCAGTTCGGCGCGCTTCTTCACGTCGTCATTGACGTGAATGCGGGCGATGCCGAAGCCGATATCATCCTTGGGCCGTGCATCGAAAGCGCCCTTGTAGACCATCCCCACCTGCTGGTAGTTGTCGACCACGTTGGTCGCCTTGTCGTGCACGGTGAAGTTGGCGAACAGGCTCAGGCCGCGGTTGGCATCGCCGTTGTGCGCGGTGACCTGCTGCTGGGCCACGACCCACCAGCCATGTTTGCTCGAGTGCGACTTGAAGGCTTGGCCAGTCAACGCCTGCGGGTTGCCGTTGATGTCGTCGTAGACGTCGTCGGCCTTGGCGGTGCTGTAGTAATAGCCCAGGCGGTATTCGCCCGGCAGGCCGTTGACCTTCGGCGACCAGACCATCTCCACCGGCAGGATGGCGCCCTTGGTCCCGCTGCCACTGAGCTTGAAGCCGTTGCCGGTCTCGAGGTTGGACGGATTCTGCTCGTAGGCACCGACCTGGACGAAGAACTCCGGCGTGATGTTGTACTTCACCCGCAGCGCCCACTGGCTGACCGGCCAGTTGTACCAGATGCCACCCACCCAGTTACCCACCTGCGAACCGCAGAACGCCAGGTTCTGGAAGTCGCAAGGGAAGCTGTTGAAGTCCTCGCCTTCCCCGAAGCGGCCGACCTTCACGTCCAGCGCGCCGTCGAAGTACTTCTGCTTGACCCACATCTGCGTCAGGCGCCAGGTCTGGCCGCGGCCCCAGACTTCCTGCACCGAGCTGAACTGCCCGGCGCGCGGGTCGCTGATGCGGTCGTTGGACAGGTTGCGACCGCTACGCTCGGTGATCGCCAGCTTGAACTCCGCATCGTGCCAGCCGAGGATCTTCTGCAGGTCCAGGTGCGCGCCGAGGGCGAACTGGTCGCTGTAGCGCGCGGTCTTGTCGTTGTTGTAGCCACCGTGCAGGTTACCGGCCACTTCACCGACGTAGTCGAGGGTGAAGTCATAGCCTTTTTCCAACAGCTCGGTGCGAGCCCCACCCCAGTCGCCAGTCATCCATTTCGACTCGCTGGAGAAAGCCTCGGCAGCATGCGCGCCATTGCTGCCAACGAGGGCGAGCAGGGTCAGCGAGCCTAGTGCCTTGATACGCTTGCGATGGTCCATCCCTTGTTTCCTCTTTTCTTGTTATCGATGGTTTGCTTGCTTCAACGTCCCTTGATACGTGTCACGTTGTCCTTGGCTGGAGCGTCCGCTGCAGGCAGGTCCAGGCGTTCGCCGCTGCTCGCGTCGAACAGCAGGACCCGCGCCGGATCGAACTGCAGGTTGAGGCTGTCACCGACATTGCAGGCGACGTCCGGCGCCAACCGGCAGCAGACCTTGGTCTGGTTGAGGGTGACGAACACCAGCAGGTCCGGCCCGGTAGGTTCCAGGACCTGCACTTCTGCACGCACCGCGGGCAAGCCGTTGCCTTCGGCGCTCCCGAGTGCGATCTGTTCGGGGCGCACGCCGAGGATCACTTCACGGCCGTCCAGCGCTTCGCTGGCAGCGCCCAGGGGCAGTTCGCAGCGGGCCTGGCCGCTGTCGAGCAGGGCGAACAAGCGCCCGTCCTGCTTGCTGATGCGCACCGGGATGAAGTTCATCGGTGGCGAACCGATGAAGCTGGCGACGAACAGGTTGGCCGGGTCGTTGTAGATCTGCTGGGGCGTACCGAACTGCTGGATGATGCCGTCCTTCATCACCGCGACCTTGTCACCCAGGGTCATGGCCTCGATCTGGTCGTGGGTTACGTACACCGTGGTGGTTTTCAGACGCTGGTGCATCAATTTCATTTCGGTGCGCATCTCGACCCGCAGCTTGGCGTCGAGGTTCGACAACGGCTCGTCGAACAGGTAGATCTTCGGCCTGCGCGCCAGCGCCCGGCCCATGGCCACGCGCTGTTGCTGGCCACCGGAGAGCTGGCCAGGCTTGCGATTGAGCAGGTGCTCGATCTGCAGCAGCTTGGCTACCCGCGCGACTTCTTCGTCGATCGCCGACTGCGGCATCTTGCGGATCTTCAGGCCGAACTCGATGTTCTCGCGCACGCTCATGGTCGGGTACAGCGCGTAGGACTGGAACACCATGGCGATGTCACGGTCCTTCGGGCTCATGCCGGAGACGTCCTGGTCATCGATCAGGATCGCCCCACCGGTGATGTTCTCGAGGCCGGCGATGCAGTTCATCAAGGTGGACTTGCCGCAGCCGGAAGGGCCGACCAGGATCAGGAACTCGCCATCCTTGATGGCCAGCTGGATATCCTTGAGGGTGTCCGGCAGGCCGGTGCCGTAGGTCTTGTTTACATTGCGAAGTTCGAGCGTTGCCATGACTTACCCCTTGACTGCGCCGGCGGTCAGCCCACGCACGAAATACTTGCCTGCGACCACATAGACCAGCAGGGTTGGCAGTGCGGCGATCATTGCCGCGGCCATGTCGACGTTGTATTCCTTGGCACCGGTGCTGGTGTTGACCAGGTTGTTCAGGGCCACGGTGATCGGTTGCGAATCGCCGCTGGAGAACACCACGCCGAACAGGAAGTCGTTCCAGATCTGGGTGAACTGCCAGATCAGACAGACCATGATGATCGGCGTCGACATCGGCAGGATGATGCGGCGAAAGATGGTGAAGAACCCGGCACCATCCAGGCGTGCAGCCTTGACCAGTGCCTCGGGAATGCTCACGTAGTAGTTGCGGAAGAACAGCGTGGTGAAGGCCAGACCATAGACCACGTGCACCAGCACCAGCCCCGAGGTGGTGCTGGCAAGTCCCAGCTTGCCGAGAGTGAACGAAGCCGGCAGCAGCACGGTCTGGAAGGGCAGGAAGCAGCCGAACAGCAGCAGACCGAAGAACAGTTGCGAGCCACGGAAGCGCCACATCGACAGCACGTAGCCGTTCAGCGCGCCGATGGCCGTGGAGATCAGCACCGCCGGGACGGTGATCAGGATCGAGTTCCAGAAGTAGCCGCTGACCGTGGCCCAGGCCTTGACCCAGCCAATCGTGGTGAACAGCTCGGGCCAGCTCAACAGGTTGCCGGTGCTGATGTCTTCCGGGGTCTTGAAGCTGGTCAGCAGCATCACTACCAGCGGCACCAGGTAGAGCAGCACGGCGAGCAGCAGCACCGCGTGGATGGCGATGCGGCCCAGGCTGAGGGCCGGTTTGTCGAGGTTAGTGGTCATTGCGTTTGGTCCTCAGCTCGGAATAAAGGTAAGGCACGAGGATCGCGAGGATCGCGCCGAGCATCAGGATCGCGCTGGCAGAACCCATGCCCATCTGCCCGCGGCTGAAGGTGAACGAATACATGAACATCGCTGGCAGGTCCGAGGAATAGCCAGGGCCGCCGGCGGTCATCGCGGCCACCAGGTCGAAGCTCTTGATGGCGATGTGCGAGAGGATCATCAGCGAGCTGAAGAACACCGGGCGCAGGCTTGGCAGCACCACGGTCCAGTAGATGCGCGGCATGCTCGCGCCGTCGATTTGCGCAGCACGGATGATCGACTGGTCGACACCGCGCAGCCCGGCAAGGAACATCGCCATGATGAAGCCCGAGGCCTGCCACACGGCGGCGATCACCAGGCAGTAGACGACCCGGTCCGGATCGATCAGCCAGTCGAGACGAAAACCCTCCCAGCCCCAGTCGCGCAGCAGCTTGTCCAGGCCCATGCCGGGGTTGAGCAGCCACTTCCAGGCGGTACCGGTCACGATCATCGACAGTGCCATGGGGTACAGGTAGATGGTGCGGATCACCCCTTCGCGGCGGATGCGCTGGTCGAGGAACACCGCCAGCAGCACGCCGATCACCAGGGTGATGCCGATGAACATCCCGCCAAAGACCAGCAGGTTCTTGCTCGCCACCCACCAGCGATCGTTGTCGAACAGCCGCGCGTACTGGGCCAGGCCCGCCCATTTGTAGGTGGGCAGGAAGGTCGAGGTGGTGAACGACAGGACGAAGGTCCAGAGGATATAGCCGTAGAAGCCCACCAGCACGATGAACATGCTCGGCGCCAGTACCAGTTTCGGTAGCCAGCGCTGGAGCGCGTCCAGGGGTGAGGCCCGCAGTTGGGCGGTGGTCGTAGTCATGATTTCAGATACCGGAACGAGGGCGGTGCTGCGCACCGCATCGCGGGACAAGCCCGCTCCCACAAAGACCTGGCCCACCCACAGGTTCGGCGCATGGCGCCAAACCTGTGGGAGCGGGCTTGTCCCGCGATTGGGCCGTTATTGGGCAGCCTTGACCGCTGCGTTGAGCTTCTTCGCCGCATCGGCCGGATCGGCCTTCGGATCGTTGATGTAGTTGGTCACCACATCGAAGAACGCCCCCTGCACGGCGAGCGTGGTCGCCATGTTGTGCGCCATGCTCGGTTGCAGTCCACCCGACTTGGCGTCGGCCAGGAAGTCCTTGGCAGCGGTCTGGGCGCAACTGTCGAAGCCATACTTGCTCATGTCGGCCAGCATGTCGTTGCGCACCGGGATCGAGCCCTTGTTGATGCTGAAGGTCTTCTGGAAGTCTTCACCCAGCACACGCTTGGCGATGTCCTGCTGACCTGCAGTGGTGCCTTCGTTCTTCTGCTTGAACACCGCCAGCGAGTCGATGTTGTACAAGAAGCCCTTTTCGGTGCCGGGGAAGGGTACGCACTGGTAGTCCTTGCCCGCGGTCTTCTTGGCCAGGGTCCACTCGCTCTTGGCCCAGTCGCCCATGATCTGCATGCCGGCCTTGCCGTTGATGACCTTCGCGGCCTCGAGGTTCCAGTCCTGGCCCTTGCCGTCAGGGTCCATGTAGGTGGCGACCTTCTTCAGCTCGGTCAGCGCCTTGACCATCTCCGGGCCGGTCAGGGCTTTTTCGTCGAGGTCGACCAGGGCCTTCTTGTAGCCCTCCACCCCCATCACCGCGAGCACCACGTTCTCGAACACGGTGCTGTCCTGCCATGGCTGGCCACCGTGGGCCAGGGGAATGAAGCCTGCGGCCTTGAGCTTGTCGGCTGCGGCGTAGAATTCGTCGAGGGTGGTCGGCGCCTTGTCGATGCCGGCCTTCTTGAACACCTCGGGGTTGATCCACAGCCAGTTGATGCGGTGGATGTTCACCGGCACGGCGACGTAGTCACCTTCGTACTTGACGGTGTCGGCGACTTTCTTGTCGAGCAGGCTGTCCCACTTCTCCTGCTTGGCGACGTCCTTGAGCACATCGCTGTCGAGCAGGCCGGTGGCGGCCCAGTCCTGGATATCGGGGCCCTTGATCTGGGCGACGCCTGGCGGGTTGCCGGCGACGGCGCGGCTCTTGAGCACGGTCATCGCGGTGGAACCACCGCCACCGGCCACAGCGCCGTCCTTCCAGGTGAAGCCGTCTTTCTCGACCTGGGCCTTGAGGACGTCGACGGCAGCTTTCTCGCCGCCGGAGGTCCACCAGTGCACCACCTCGACGCTGCCTTTGGATTCGGCGGCGAAGGCGCTGAGGGGCATGAGCGAGGCGAGGGAAATAGCGGCGGCGAGGCGCAGAGTGGAATTCATCGGTATACCTTTCTTGTTGTTATGCGGTGCAAGTCGTTCGCTTGCGTTGCATGGAGTCTAATGAGCGCGCAGACCAGGGCAGGTAACGAAGCGATGCGCGAATGTCATCACTTGGTTACATTGCCCAGGGCCAGCGCAGTGGCCAGGCTGGGTGCCAACGGCAGGCGCGGCAGGAGCACCGCCTGGTAGGCGTGGTAAAGATCGGGCTTGCCGCCCCAGATGCTTGCGCCAGGGCGGTTCTGCGGGTCCAGCTCATGGTGCCAGCTGCCGTGGACGCGATCGATGAAATGGCTGTCGATGAAGTCCCAGAAACGCCGGTACCACTGCTCGTATTCACCTTCCCCGGTACGACGCAACAACGCTGCAGCCGTCGCACAGGCTTCGGCGTGGGTCCAGTGCAAACGCGCCCGCACTACTGGCCGGTTCTGCCAATCGAGGGTGTAGACGATGCCCGGCGCACCATCGGCGTGCCAGGCGTGACGACAGGCATTGGCGAACAGCCCGCGCGCATGGTCCAGCAGCCACTGCGGGGCGGGCAGGCCGGCACGCTGGCGCGCGGCCTCCAGGTGCAGAACCAGGCGTGCCCACTCGAAGGCATGACCGGGTGTGGTGCCGTAGGGGCGAAAGCCGTCGGTGGGGTTGTCGTGGTTGTAGTCGTGCAGTGCCTGCCACTGCACGTCGAAATGCTCGATGACACCGAAGCCGTTAGCCGCGGCATGGGTATGGATGATCCGCTCGACGATGCGCAGGGCGCGGTCGAGCCAGTGCGTGTGGCCGGTGACATCGGCCAGGGCGAGGAAGGCCTCGGTCGCGTGCATGTTGCTATTGGCGCCACGGTAGGCTTCCGGCTGCGTCCAGTCATGGGCGAAGGACTCGCGCAGGGCGCCCTCTTCCTCGCTCCAGAAACGCGTCTCGATGACCGCGACGGCCGCCCCGAGCAATTGCTCGGCGCCAGGTGCGCCGGCGACCACCGCGGAACTGGCGGCCAAGGCGACGAAGGCATGCAGGTAGGCGGTCTTGCCGGTATCGCCCTCGCCATCGGCGCGGGCGAACCAGCCATCATCCCGCGCATCGCGCAGCGGCCCTGCGAGCAGTGCCGCGACACCGTGCTCCACCAGCGGCAGGCAGCCAGGGATGCCCTGCACATGCGCCATGGCGAAGCAATGGGTCATGCGCGCAGTGTGCAGGGTTTCGGCGATTGCGCCGTCGGGCAGTCGGCCCTGGGCATCGAGGCTGCCAAAACCGCCAGGCAGGCGCGAGGCCTTGGCGAAGGTCACCAGGCGCTGGCCCTCGGCGACCAGCCAGGCGTTGTGAACCGGGGAGTCGAGCCAACTGCAGAAAGGGAAATCGACGCTGTCCATCACCTGCTCAATCCTTGCCAGGGACAGGCCGGGTGCCTGTCGTCAGCGAATTCTAGCCAGCCGTCCCGGCGGGCATGTCACGAAGGCCTGTGTGAATGTCACCGTCCCGTGACAATTTCAGTGGCCTCATCGCGGGACAAGCCCGCTCCTACAGGTACCTGTGGGAGCGGGCTTGTCCCGCGATAGGGCCGGCCCTATCAATCGATATTCCGGGGCAGGAACAAGGTCACTCTTAACCCACCCTCACGCAGGTTCAACAAACTCACCTCCCCGCCATGGCTGTGGGCGATGTTACGCGCAATTCCCAGCCCCAGCCCATACCCCTGCTGCTGCCCCGCCAGGCGGAAATGCGGCTCGAACACCTGCTCCAGACGCTGCTCCGGCACGCCGGGGCCCTGGTCGTCGACCTGCAGCACGAAGGCCTCGGCGTTGTCGATGATGCGCAGGTGCGCACGCTCGCCGTACTTGATGGCGTTGTCGATCAGGTTGCCGATGCAGCGCCGCAAGGCCAGTGGCTTGCCCGGATAAGGCGCCAGCACACGTCCTTCGACCGTGATTCGACCATCACGCAGGTAGGGTTCGGCGAGGATTTCCAGCACCTGGTTGAGGTCGATCGGTTCGATGTTCTCGTGGATGTCGGTATCTTTCACGCACTGCAAAGCGCCCTTGACCAGCAGCTCCAGCTCGTCGAGATCGCGGCTGAACTTGGCTTGCAGGTGCTCGTCTTCGAGCAGTTCCACCCGCAGGCGCAGGCGGGTGATCGGCGTGCGCAGGTCGTGGGAGATGGCGCTGAACAGCTGCGAGCGTTCGGTCAGGTAGCGGCTGATACGCTCACGCATGGCATTGAACGCGCGCCCTACCTCGACCACCTCGCTGCCGCCACCTTCGGCCACCGGCGGCACGTCCGCCCCCAGTGACATCTCCCGCGCTGCCCGCGCCAGGCGCTTGAGCGGCCAGCTCTGCCAGTGCACCAGCAAGCCGATGAACAACAGCAGCAACAGGGTGGTCAGGGCGATGAAGCCGATCTGCTGGCGCGGCAGACGCTCGGGTTCAAGACCGGTATAGGGCTCGGGCAACAGCGAGGCGATGTACAGCCACTCGCCTTCGTCCAGGCGGATCTGGGTGACCAGCACCGGCGGATTGAGCGGTTCGAGGGTCAACGCGTAGTGGGCCCAGGAGCGCGGCAGCTCGTCGAGCTTCAGGCCGCTGTTGAAGATGCGCAGGTCGTCGGGGCTGACGAACTCGACGGAGATTTCCATCTGCTGACCCAGGCGTTCGTGCAGCACCTGCTGGAACACCTCGATCACCGCTTGCTTGCGCGGGGTGATGGGCAGCACCGGCATGTCCAGCGGCTTTTCGTTGAGCGAGACGAAAAAGCGCGTACCGCCCATGCTGCGCAGCTGATCGAGCACCATCGGCCGGTAGGCCACCGGCAGGGAGCGGAAGTAGCTGACGCTGGCGCTCATCGAGTGCGCAAGGCTGCTGGCGCTGGCGCGCAGGCCCTGCAACTGGCTGGCCCGCAGCTGGGCGACCCAGATCACGCTCGACAGCCCCTGGGCGATCAGCACCACCAGCAAGGTGAGCAGCAGCATGCGCCCGAGCAACGAGCGCGGCAGCAGGCGCCAGCGGCGCTCGGCAGCCTGCTCAGCCGGCACAGCTGACATTCGCGGCAAGCAGGTAGCCGCTGCCGCGCACGGTGCGGATCAGCCGGGGCGGCTTGTCGGTGTCACGCAGGCGCTGGCGCAGGCGGCTCACCGCCATGTCGACGATGCGGTCCAGCGGCATCGGCTCACGCCCGCGGGTGGCATTGCCAATGGTGTCGCGGTCGAGGATCTGCTGGGGATGGTCGAGAAACAGCTTGAGCAGGGCGAAGTCGGCACCGGAGAGAATCACTTCTTCGCCATCGCGGTGGAACAGACGATGGCTGACCGTATCCAGGCGCCAGTCTTCGAAGGTAAGCACCGCGCTGGCAGGGGTGGCTGTGGTGAAGTCGCAGCGACGCAGCAGGGCCTTGATTCGCGCCTGGAGTTCGCGCGGGCTGAAGGGTTTGCCCAGGTAATCGTCGGCGCCCAGTTCCAGGCCGATGACACGGTCGGCTTCATCGGAGCTGGCGGTGAGCATGATGATCGGCACCCGCGACTGGCGCGGGTGCTGGCGCACCCAGCGGCACAGGCTGAAGCCGTCCTCGTCGGGCAGCATCACGTCGAGGATCACCAGGTCGTAGTTGCCGGCATCCAGCGCGCGGCGAAAGCCCTGGCCGTCGGGTTCGGCATGGACCTGGAGGCCGGAGCGGCTGAGGTAGGTCTGCAGCAACTCGCGAATGTCCTGATCGTCGTCGACCATCAGGATGGTTTTACCGGCAGTGCTCACAATGAATTCCCTTTGGTCGTTACAGGTCTTGATGCCTGTTGTGGCGACATTCTATCGGTGTCGAGGCCATTCGCGGGCAAGCCCGCTCCCACAGCGCCTTGTGGAAACGGGCTTGTCCGCGAATGGCAGCACAACCGACCTTCAGTGGTCCAGCATCTGCTGCAAGGCCACACCGGCTCCGAGCAACCCGGAAAACTCCGCCGTCACAAGCCACACCGGCACACCCGGGAAGTAGCCGCTCATGCAGCCCTTGTCGGCAAAGCTTGCCGCGAACCCGCTGCGCAGGAACAGCTCGGCGAAGCGCGGCACCACGCCGCCAACAATATAGACCCCACCGCGCGCGCCCAGGGTCAGCACATTGTTACCCGCTACACGCCCGAGAAAGCGTGAAAACTGTTCGATCACCGCCAGGGCCTGCGGTTCGCCGCCCAGCGCAGCATCGGTGATCTGGGCAGGGGTCTTGTGACGGGGTGTAGCGCCGTCCAGCGCACAGATCGCCTGGTACAGCCGCACCAGCCCACCACCACTGAGCACGGTCTCGGCGCTGACATGGCCGATCTGGCTGTGGATCTGCTGGTGGATCGCCGCCTCACGGGCATTGCCCACCGGCAGGTCGACATGCCCGCCCTCGCCCGGCAGCGCCATCCAGTGCTGCTCACCGAGGCTGAGCAAGGTGCCGACGCCAAGGCCGGTACCCGCACCGATGACCAGCGCCGGGCGCGCGGCGTACGCCTGACCGGGGCACACCTCGACGAACTCGCCAGGCTTGAGGCGGGTCATGCCCAGCGCCATGGCGGAAAAGTCGTTGATCAGCGACAGGCGCTCGACCTGCAGCACCTTGCAGAAGGCCGAGCGGCTCAGGCGCCAGTGATTGTTGGTGAAGCGAAATTCGTCACCATCGACAGGGCCGGCCACCGACAGGCACACGTCCGAGACGTCGCCACGTTCGAGGCCCTGGTCCTTGAGGTAGGCCTCGATAGCCTGCTCGGGGCTGGAATAGTCCGCCGTCGCCAGCACCTGCACCGCGTGCAGGTCATTGTCACGCCACAGGGCAAAGCGGGCGTTGGTACCGCCGATGTCACCGACCAGCGAGGCCTTCATTTGAAACGCTCCAGGGCAGAGGTAAAGGCGCTGGCGCCCTGCTCTGCCGGGCTGAACGCGACGCGCATGAAGCCGAACAGCTCGCGCCCGCACCCCAGGTCATTACCCTGGGGTGCATCAGGCTGATCGCGACTGGCCAGTTCCTCGGCCGACACCATCAGTTGCAGCGTGCCTTCGACACCGTCGACGCGCACGATATCACCATCGCGCACCCGTGCCAGCGGGCCACCGTCATAGGCTTCGGGGCACACGTGGATCGCCGCCGGGATCTTGCCCGAAGCACCGGACATGCGTCCGTCGGTGACCAGCGCGACCTTGTAGCCGCGGTCCTGCAGCACACCGAGGAACGGCGTGAGCTTGTGCAGCTCGGGCATGCCGTTGCAGCGTGGGCCCTGGAAGCGCACCACGGCGACGAAATCGCGCTCCAATTCGCCAGCCTTGAAGGCATCGGCCAGCGACTGCTGATCGTGGAACACTCGCGCCGGAGCCTCGACCACCTGGTGTTCCGGCGCCACGGCAGAGACTTTCATCACCCCGCGCCCCAGGTTGCCTTCCATCACCCGCAACCCGCCCTCGGCCGAGAATGGCCGGGCGACCGGGCGCAGGATGCTTTCGTCCAGGCTGTGCTGCGGCCCCTCGCGCCACACCAGCTTGCCGTCGTCGAGGAACGGTTCTTGGGTGTAGCGACGCAGACCATGGCCGGCCACGGTATTGACGTCCTCGTGCAGCAGCCCGGCGTCGAGCAGTTCGCGGATCAGGAAGCTCATGCCGCCTGCGGCCTGGAAGTGGTTGATGTCGGCCTTGCCGTTGGGATAGACGTGAGACAGCGTCGGCACCACCTCGGAGAGGTCGGCCATGTCCTGCCAGGTCAGCTGGATCCCGGCAGCCTGGGCAATCGCCGGGATATGCAGGGTGTGGTTGGTCGAGCCGCCGGTGGCGTGCAGAGCGACGATGGAATTGACCAGCGCCTTCTCGTCGACGATCTCGCCCAACGGCATGAAGCTGCCGCTGGCCTTGGTCATGCGCGTGACCTGCTGCGCCGCCTCGGCGGTCAGCGCATCGCGCAATGGAGTGTAGGGGTTGACGAACGAGGCGCCCGGCAGGTGCAGGCCCATGACTTCCATCACCAGCTGGTTGGTGTTGGCTGTCCCATAGAAGGTGCAGGTGCCGGGGCTGTGGTAGGACTTCATCTCCGACTCCAGCAACTCCTCGCGGCTGGCCTTGCCCTCGGCGTAGCGCTGGCGCACGTCGGCCTTTTCCTTGTTGGAGATGCCCGAAGGCATCGGCCCGCCAGGCACGAAGATGGTCGGCAGGTGGCCGAAACGCAACGCACCCATCATCAGGCCGGGCACGATCTTGTCGCAGATGCCCAGCATCAGCGCGGCATCGAACATGTTGTGCGACAGGGCGATGGCCGTGGACATGGCGATCACTTCGCGGCTGGCGATCGCCAGCTCCATGCCAGGTTCACCCTGGGTCACGCCATCGCACATGGCCGGTACGCCACCGGCGAACTGGCCGACCGAGCCGATATCGCGCAGCGCCTGTTTGATCTGTTCGGGGAAGTGCTGGTACGGCTGGTGCGCCGAGAGCATGTCGTTGTAGGCAGAGACGATGGCCACGTTGGCAGCGTTCATCATCCGCAGGCTGTGCTTGTCCTGGCTGCCGCAACCGGCCACGCCGTGGGCGAAGTTGGCGCACTGCAGGCTGGCGCGCATCGGGCCGTCGCTGGCCGCGCCGCGAATGAGCTCAAGGTAGCGTTCACGGGTGGCACGGCTGCGTTCGGTCAGCCTTGCGGTGACCTCAAGGATGCGCGGATGCATGTACTGGACTCCAGGCTATGTGTAAGGGCGACCTGAACCGGCATTTCCACTCCAAACGATTGCGACCTAGGCTCAAGGCAGGGGCCGGAAAGGTCGTTGGCGTGGAAGGCTCGATCACTCGTTGTAGGTTTACCAAAATATTGCCACTAAAAATGCTTGTTTTCTATCTTGGAGTGAATAATCTTGTAATTCCAATAACAAAACCGTTTCAGTGAAGCCTCATCCCATTTTGTGCCACAGGCTTCACCCGAACTGCCAGAGGTAATGCCAATGACCCTTCGCATCGCGATCAACGGATTCGGCCGCATCGGACGCAACGTCCTGCGCGCACTCTATACCCAAGGCTACCGCCAGGACCTGCAGGTCGTCGCCATCAACGACCTGGGCGACAGCGCGATGAATGCCCACCTGCTCAAGTACGACAGCGTACATGGCACCTTCGATGCCACCGTCGAGGCCGATCATGAAAGCCTGACGGTCAACGGCGATCGCATCGCCGTCAGCGCCATCCGCAACCCCGCCGAACTGCCCTGGAAAGCCGAAGCCATCGATGTGGTGTTCGAATGCACCGGGCTGTTCACCGACCGCGCCAAGGCCGCGGCCCACATCACGGCTGGCGCCGGCAAGGTGATCATCTCGGCGCCGGCCAAGGGCGCCGATGCTACCGTGGTGTATGGCGTCAACCACGACGTGCTGCGCGCCTCGCACCAAGTCATCTCCAACGCCTCGTGCACCACCAACTGCCTGGCGCCGATCGCCCAGGTGCTGCAGCGTGAGTTCGGCATCGAGCAGGGGCTGATGACCACCATCCACGCCTACACCAACGACCAGGTGCTGACCGACGTCTACCACAGCGACCCCTACCGGGCCCGCTCGGCCACTCAATCGATGATCCCGAGCAAGACTGGCGCCGCCGAAGCCGTGGGCCTGGTGCTGCCGGAACTGGCCGGCAAGCTCACCGGCATGGCGGTACGGGTGCCGGTGATCAACGTGTCGCTGGTCGACCTGACCGTCAACCTCAAGCGCGAAGCCAGTGCCGACGAGGTCAACCGCTTGTTCCTCGAAGCCAGCCGCCATTCCCGCGTGCTCGGCTACAACAGCCTGCCGCTGGTGTCATGCGACTTCAACCACAACCCGCTGTCGTCGATCTTCGACGCCAACCACACCCGCGCCAACGGCCGCATGCTCAAGGTGCTGGCCTGGTACGACAACGAGTGGGGCTTCTCCAACCGCATGCTGGACAACTGCCTGGCGCTGTTCCGGGCACAATGAAAAAGTCCTTGGGGCTGCCTGGCGGCCCCACCTTTACCCCTTCATGACATTTCTCTGCTTGACCTGATGCACGGATGATAAGCATTATCATTCACCCCTCATCGGCCAGGTTTCCCCGTGAGTCAGTCCCGGTTCAACTCAGTCTTCCTCACCCAACGCCTCACCCTGCTGCGCACCTTGCAGCGCATGGTCGGCAACCCCAGCACGGCGGAAGACCTGCTGCAGGAAACCTACCTGCGGGTTACCCGTGCGCTGGGCGAGCGCCCTATCGAACACCTCGAACCCTTCGTGTTCCAGACCGCCCGCAACCTTGCCCTCGACCACTTGCGCGCGCGCCGCGTGCAGTCACGCACACTGGTCGACGACGTGCCCGAGCAAGTGCTGCACAATGTCGCCGCGCCGCTGGGCAACAGCGAGGATGCGGTGCATGCCGAGCAACTGCTCAAGCGCCTGAGCGTCAGCCTCGGCCAGCTCACCGCACGCCAGCAGCGCATCTTCATCCTCAGCCGCCTGCACGGTGCCAGCTACCTGGAAATCGCCGAGCAGTTGCAAGTCTCGGCCAGCACCGTACAGAAAGAACTGAAGCTGATCATGGCGATCTGCATGGGTGTAGCCGACCGCCTCAAGTGAGCGACCGCTCGCCACCTGGGCAGGTGCTGGCTCTTGCCATGCCTGTCCACAGCGCCGATCATCTGCAAAAAACGCCATGCAAGGATCCCCCGTGAGCAACCCTGCCCCTCGCCCATCGCCCGCCGAGCCAGATGCCCGCGCCCGTGCCATGGACGAAGCGCAGGACTGGTTGATCCGCCTGCAATGCCCCACCGAGCAGGACACCCAGGACTTCGAAGCCTGGCTGGGCGCTGCCGAGCAGAACGCCGAAGCCTATGTCGAAGCCGAGGCGCTGTGGAATGGCGCCGCCCTGCGCCATCTGGCGGGCGATCTGCACCAACAGCGCCGCACCTCGCTGCGCGGACGCCTGCGCCGCCACTGGAAACCCCTGGCCACCGCAGCCGTGCTGCTGGTCGGGCTGTTCACCTTCGGCAACCTGCCGGTGCGCCTGCAGGCCGATCACCTGACCGTGGTCGGCGAACGCCAGCGCCTGCAACTGGACGATGGCGCCAAGGTGCTGCTCAACACCAACTCGGCCTTTGCCAGCGACCAGCGCGACGGGCGCCAGGTTGCACGGCTGTTGCAGGGCGAGGCCTATTTCGAAGTGCCCGGCGGCAACCAGCCACCGCTTGAAGTCCAGGCCGGCCCCTTGCGTGCGCAGGTGCGCGACACCAACTTCGCCGTACGCTACCTCGATGGCCAGGCGCAGGTACGTGTGCAGCGCGGCGACGTCGACCTGCAGGCCGCCAGCGACCAGCGCATCCGCCTGAGCGCCGGAGACAGCATCAGCGTCGGGCCAGACGGTTTCGGTCAGCGCCAGCGCGCCGACCTGCACAAGGAACTGGCCTGGATCGATGGCCGCCTGGTGTTCGAGAACTGCCCGTTGAGCCAAGTACTCGCCGAACTGCGCCGCTACTACCCGGGCTGGATCATCAACCGCAACGACCATCTGGAACAGGTGGCCGTTACCGGCAACTACCGCCTGGACCAGCCTCTGGAGACCCTGCGAGCCCTGGCCCATATCACCTCGGCGCAGTTGCACGAATACCCGGCGGTGGTGATTCTCAACTGAGTGACGCCGCTCCCAAAGGGGGTGGGCAGGCCTGTGATTTTTGAGCAAGACAGTTGCTCCCACCAATTATTTTTACGCGACTCCCATCCCAAGCCCGTCTCGTTATAGCCAATGCAATTGATTCTTGTTCGAAAACAAGAACTGCACTCACCTATAACAGTTCGCGCGACAGGGAGCGCTTCCGATGTCCTCAGGTCCAACCCGCCCATCCCCCTCTTCCCGACGCATGGGACAACTGTCCCTGCTGACCCTGGCCCTGCTGGCCAGCGGCGCCTGCAGCCTGCCGGCGCTGGCCGCAGAGCCGGCCCAGGCCGCCAGCCCGCGGATGGGCGACTATCGCTTCGCCATCGCCCAGCAGCCACTGGTATCGGCGATCAACGCGTTCAGTGAAGTCACCGGCTGGCAGGTCGGCTTCTCCGCCGATCTGGCCGAGGGCGTGGCTTCGCCGGGCGTGCAAGGGGCACTGGCGCCGGAAGCGGCACTGCAGAAACTGCTGCACGGCACAGGCCTGGGCTTTCGCAAGATCGGCAACGGCAACGTCGTGCTCGAGCGCCAGACCGCAGGCAACGCCATTGCCCTGCAACAGCTGACCGTCAGCGCCACCCGCAGCGCCCAGGACGTGAGTCAGGTACCGAGCACCGTCAGTGTGCAGACCCGCGAGCAACTGGACCGCCAGAACGTCAACGACATCAAGCAACTGGTGCGCTACGAGCCGGGTGTCTCGGTTGGCGGTGTCGGCCAGCGCAGCGGCCTGAACGGCTACAACATCCGTGGCATCGACGGAGAGCGAATCCTCACCCAGGTCGATGGCGTATCGATCCCCGACAGCTTCTTCTACGGCCCCTACGCCCAGACCCAGCGCAACTACGTCGACCCCGAAATCGTCAAGCGCGTCGAGATCCTGCGTGGTCCGGCCTCGGTGCTGTACGGCAGCAACGCCATCGGCGGCGCGGTGAGCTACTACACCCTCGACCCGGACGACATCATCAAGCCTGGCAAGGACGTGGGCGCGCGCCTGAAGACCGGCTACAGCTCGGCCGACGAAAGCTGGCTGACCTCCGCCACCGTCGCTGGCCGCCAGGGCGACTTCGACGGCCTGCTGCACCTGAGCCAGCGCAACGGCCACGAGACCGAATCCTACGGTGGCCACGGCGGCACCGGCCTTGGCCGCACCGAAGCCAACCCGGAAGACGTGCGCACCACCAACGTACTGGCCAAGCTGGGCTGGAACTACGCCGACGACGCGCGCCTGGGCTTCACCTACGAGCACTACAAGGACGACCGCGACCAGAACATCCTCAGCGCGGTGGGCGGCCCGTTCATCCCTGGCTTCGGCGCCATGAACTCCTATCGCATGCGCCAGGGCAACGACACCGTCACCCGCGAGCGCTTCGGCATCAACCACGAATTCGGCCTCGACAGCCTGGTCGCAGACCACGTGAAGTGGAGCCTCAACTACCAGATCGCCAAGACCGACCAGCGCACCGACGAACTCTATTTCGCCTCCGGTCGCCAGGTGTTCCGTGATCGCCAGACCACCTACAAGGATCGCCAATGGGTGTTCGATGGTCAGTTCGACAAGGCCTTCAGCATCGGTGAGACCGATCACCTGCTCACCTACGGCACCACCCTCAAGCACGAGAAGGTCACCGGCTCGCGCAGCGGCACCGGCACCTGCCTGAACATCGGTGGCACCTGCCGCGCCATCGGCCAGAACAGCGTGAGCGATAGCCAGGCGCTGGTCAGCGACTTCCCGGATCCGACCATCAACACCTACAGCCTGTTCGCCCAGGACGAGATCCGCTGGAACAACTGGACCTTCCTGCCGGGTGCGCGTTACGACTACACCCGCATGGAACCGAAGATGACCGCAGAATTCCTGCGCGGCATCCAGGGCACCGGCGCAGCGCCGTCCAGCGTCGACGACGGCGACAAGAAATGGCACCGCGTCTCGCCCAAGTTCGGCGTCACCTATGCCTTCAACGACAACTACACCTGGTACGGCCAGTACGCCGAGGGTTTCCGTACCCCGACCGCAAAGGCCATGTACGGCCGCTTCGACAACCCGACCCTGGGCTACAGCGTCGAACCCAACCCCAACCTCGAGCCTGAAAAGAGCAAGAGCTACGAGACGGGCGTGCGCGGCAACTTCGAGGCCGGCAACTTCGACGTGGCGGTGTTCTACAACAAGTACCGCGACTTCATCAACGAAGACGCCGTGCAGTCGGCCAACCTGGGCTCGACCTTCCAGGCCAACAACATCAAGCACGCGACCATCAAGGGCGCCGAGTTCAAGGGCCGCCTGAACCTCGATCACTTCGGCGCGCCGCAAGGCCTCTATACCCAAGGCTCGCTGGCCTATGCCCATGGCCGCAACGACGACAATGGCCAGCCGCTGAACAGCGTCAATCCGCTAACCGCGGTGATGGGCCTGGGCTACGAGCAGCAGAACTACGGCGGCCTGCTCAGTTGGACACTGGTCAAGCGCAAGACCCGCGTCGACGACAGCACCTTCTTCGCCCCGGATGGCGCCAGCTCGCAGTTCCGCACGCCGGGCTACGGGGTGCTCGACCTGACCGGGTTCTACAAGGTGACCGAGGATGTGACCGTCAACGCAGGTCTCTACAACCTCACCGACAAGAAATACTGGCAGTGGGATGACGTGCGCGGCTACGACGGCCTTGGCGAGGCGGCGGTGACCCAGCCGGCCAACCTCGACCGCCTGACCATGCCGGGACGCAACTTCGCCATCAATGTGGTCTGGGATATCTGATCCCGGCACCCGCGGGGGCGGCCTTGTGCCGCTCCCGCAACCCCCTCCCGAACACAAATGCCTCCCACTCCCAGGTGAGGTTTTTTTACTGTCCTGCGTCTTCTCTTTCGTCTTGTACCTAGACAGCCCCATTTCCCAAGGATGCCCCCATGACCCGCCACACCTCCGAGCGCGCCGCCCTGCGCTCGCAACGCCTGAACCAGGTCACCCACGCACCGCACACCGAGCTGGACGCTCTGGTCAAGTCGCACGCGCCGTTCGACAGCCGCGAGAGCTTCGCCCGCTTCGTCGTCGCCCAGTACCTGTTCCAGTCCGAACTGCAGGCGCTGTACACCGACCCGGCACTGATCGCCATCGTCCCTGACCTGGCCGAGCGTTGCCGGGCCGAACAGGCGCGCCTGGACCTGGCCGACCTGAACACCGAAGTACCGGCCCCGGTCGCAGGCGCCCTGGTCAAACCAAGCCTGGGCGAAGCCCTGGGCTGGATCTTCGTCTCCGAAGGCTCCAAACTGGGCGCTGCGTTCCTGATCAAGCGTGCCGTGGCCCTGGACCTGTCCGACAGCTTTGGCGCCCGTCACCTGGGCGAGCCCGCCGGTGGTCGTGCAGAGGGCTGGAAACAGTTCACCCGCATCCTCGACAGCCTGGAACTGTCGGCCGAAGAGGACGCTGCCGCCGAGCGTGGCGCAGTCGCGGCCTTCGAGCGCTTCACCGAGCTGCTCAAGCACGCCTACGCCACGGATGCGGCGCTGGCCTGAGACGCACCTGCCGGCCACCATTCGGGTGGCCGGACCGCTTTGCAGTGAGACCATGACCCGACTTGCCCGCTCCCGACTGTCCCGCCTGCTGTATGCGATCCTGGCTTATGTCAGCCTCGGGATAGGTCTGGTCGCCATCGTCATTCCCGGCCTGCCCACCACCGAGTTCATCCTCCTGGCCGCCTGGGCAGCGACCCGCAGCTCACCGCGCCTGTCCGCCTGGCTGGAGAACCACCGTCTGTTCGGACCAATCCTGTGGAACTGGCGCAACGGCAAGGTGATCCAGCGCCGCGCCAAGGTCAGCGCGACCATCAGCATGCTGCTGTGCGCAGGGCTGATGCTCACCATGCTCGAGCACCACTGGCCAGTGTTCCTTGCCATCGCCGGCATGACCCTGGGCAACCTGTGGATCTGGTCGCGCCCCGAACAACCCACCGCACCACTGCCCGCCCAACTGCAACGCTGAGCATTTGCATCTCCGCGCGGGATGTACTGCAATGGGATCCACCAAGGAGGATCCTGCATGCCCCAGTTGCTCGACACCATCGTCCGTGAACTTGACCTCGACCACGCCGCCCTGCGCTGGCACGGCGTTGGTGGGCTGCCCTCGACGTTTGCCGTCACCGACCTGGCCGCCGCGAGCATGGCCGCTGCCGGGCTGGCACTGGCCAGCCTGCTACAGCGCCAGACCAACAACTGCCCGTTGGTCAGCGTCGATCGGCGCCTGGCCTCGTTCTGGTTTGCCACCAGCCTGCGCCCACATGGCTGGCAGACCCCTCCCCTGTGGGACGCCGTCGCCGGTGACTATCCCACCCGCGATGGCTGGATTCGCCTGCACACCAACGCCCCCCATCATCGTCAGGCCGCACTCGGCGTGCTGGGCGCCCCCGCCGATCGCCAGGCGGTCGCGGCGCAGGTCCTGCGCTGGGACGGTGAGGCGCTGGAAAGCGCCGTGGTCGAAGCCGGAGGCTGTGCGGCGAAGATGCGCAGTTGGGCCCAATGGTGCGAACACCCGCAGGGGCAGGCCGTGAACAAGGAGCCCTTGGTGCTGCGTGAGCAATTCGACGCGGCAGCGCCATTGGCCTGGCAAGGCTGTGAAACACGTCCGCTGGCCGGTATCAAGGTGCTGGATCTGACGCGCATCCTCGCCGGCCCCACCGCCAGCCGCTTGCTGGCCGGCTTCGGCGCCGAAGTGCTGCGCATCGACCCATTCGGTTGGGATGAGCCGGCGGTGGTCGCCGAAGTCACCCTGGGCAAGCGCTGTGCGCGCCTGGATCTGCGTGCGACGCCTGACCGCGAGGTGTTCGAACGGCTGCTGGGGGAGGCCGACATTCTCCTGCATGGCTATCGCGCCGATGCACTGGAGCATCTGGGTTTTGGCGCGCAGCACAGGCGCCAGCTCAACCCAGGCCTGATCGATGTAAGCCTCAACGCCTACGGCTGGAGCGGCCCCTGGCAAGCACGCCGCGGCTTCGACAGCCTGGTGCAGATGAGCAGCGGCATCGCCCGCGAAGGCATGCGCTGGCAACAAACGGACAGACCTGTGCCTTTGCCGGTGCAGGCGCTGGACCATGCAACCGGGTACCTGATGGCAGCCGAGGCGATCCGCGGGCTGGAACAGCGCCTGGCTCGTGGCGCCGGTTACCGGGCACGGCTGTCCTTGGCTCGCACCGCCAAGCTGTTGGTGGAGCATGGAACGATGGCGGATGACTTGCCCCTGGCCGCAGAAACGCCCGAGGATCTCGACCCGCATCTGGAGCAGACACCCTGGGGGCCCGCGCAAAGGATCAAGGGGCCGTTGAAGGTGGGGCAGGCGTCGATGCACTGGGCACGTGGGGCTTGCGAGCTGGGTTCGGCTCAAGCGCGTTGGTGACGATTTATGGCCTCATCGCGGGACCAGCCCGCTCCCACAAATGGGGCTGACCCATCGAGTTTGTGAGCATGCGCGGGAGCGGTGCGCCGCTGCGACTTGTCCCGCGATGAGGCCGCAACAACCGCCACCCACTTACAAACTCAGCGCCCCCGAGTACAGCGCATAAGCCGCTACCCCTGCGCCCACCAGTACCGCCGCGAATATCAGCTTCTCCCAATGGCTGAACAATGCCTGCCCCTGCTCGTGCCTGGCCCGGGCGAACAGGATCACTCCCGGGGCATAGAGCAGGGCCGACAGCAACAGGTACTTGAGCCCCCCGGCATACAGCAGCCACACCGCATACAACAGCGCCAGCAGCGCCACGGCCAGATCCTTGCGCCGCAGCCCCGCCTGCCCGGCATAGCTCTCGCCCCGCCAGGCCAGCAGCACGGCATAGGCCGCCGACCAGAAGTACGGCACCAGGATCATCGACGACGCCAGGTAGATCAGGCTGGTATAGGTGCCAGCCGAGAACAGGGTGATCAGCAGGAACCCCTGGATCATGCTGTTGGTCAGCCACAGTGCATTGGCCGGTACATGATTGGCATTTTCCCTGGCCAGAAAACGCGGCATGGTCTTGTCGCGAGCGGTGGCGAAGAGAATCTCGGCACACAGCAACGCCCATGACAGCAGCGCCCCAAGCAACGAAACCGCCAACCCGATACTGATCAGCATCGCCCCCCAGGGCCCGACGATATGTTCCAGCACCGACGCCAGCGACGGGTTCTGCAACCCCGCCAGTTCAGGCTGGGTCATCACCCCCAGCGACAGCACGTTGACCAGCACCAGTAGCGCCAGCACCCCGAGAAAGCCGATCACCGTGGCCTTGCCGACATCCGAACGGTGTAGCGCACGCCCGGAATAGACACTGGCGCCCTCGATGCCGATGAACACGAACACCGTCACCAGCATCATGTTGCGCACCTGCTCCAGGACGCTGCCGAACTTCGGGTTGCCCAGCCCCCAGATATCGCGGGTGAAGATATCCGCGCGGAAGGCGAAGGCCGCGATGACGATGAAGATCAGCAGCGGTACGACCTTGGCCACCGTGGTGACCTGGTTGATGAAGGTCGCTTCCTTGATGCCACGCAGTACCAGGAAATGCACCGCCCACAGCAACAGCGAAGCGCAGCCGATGGCTATCGGCGTATTGCCCTCACCGAATACGGGAAAGTAGAAACCCAGGGTGCTGAACAGCAGGACGAAGTAGCCGACGTTGCCCAGCCAGGCACTGATCCAGTAACCCCAGGCCGACGAGAAGCCCATGTAGTCGCCAAAGCCGGCCTTGGCATAGGCGTAGACGCCCGAATCCAGGTCGGGCTTGCGGTTGGCCAGGGTCTGGAACACGAAGGCCAGCGCCAGCATGCCGACCGCAGTGATGCTCCAGCCGATCAGGACCGCGCCAACATCGGCACGGGCGGCCGTGTTCTGCGGCAATGAAAAGATCCCGCCGCCGATCATCGAACCGACCACCAGGGCGATCAGCGCCCCCAGGCGAAGCTTATGTCCCGGTTCGCCCATCTGCAGCTCCCTCACGCCTGTCGCCTGTCTGAAATATAACGGCCACTACATATAAATGTTACAGCTTGTTTATTAATCAACGCCATTAAAGCTATAGCACTCATAACGCATTTGTCTATATGCCGACGGCCGCCAATATTCACATTGTCGAGCAACTCGCAAATTCGCGACGCCCTGTCGAATGACACGTGAAAAATTTGCGAAACCGCTAGAAACGACTAGCTTTCAGATTTCGCAAGCCAAACAGAGCGTTTGCTCTAGAAGTACATGGAGGTGCCAGCGCACAAGGCTTGCAGCAAAGCCGTCGGCACTCTCCAGGAGACCCGAGCAAGAATTTTCTCACGCTGTTGCGCCATGAACTGATCCACATCAGCGAATGACTACAGCGCCGGATTTATTCTGTCGTCAACTTTCTCCTGGCATGGAGTTGTTAAATGTCTGATTCTCCCGGAAAACTTAAACTCGGCGCATTAGTTGCACTTGTCGTGGGCTCGATGATTGGTGGCGGGATCTTCTCCCTGCCGCAAAACATGGCCGCCAGCGCAGGCGTCGGTGCCGTGCTGATCGGCTGGGCCATCACCGCCGTCGGCATGCTCACCCTGGCCTTCGTGTTCCAGACCCTGGCCAACCGCAAACCCGACCTCGATGGTGGCGTATACGCCTATGCCAAGGCCGGCTTTGGCGACTACATGGGCTTCTCGTCAGCCTGGGGCTACTGGATCAGTGCCTGGCTGGGCAACGTCGGCTACTTCGTCCTGCTGTTCAGCACCCTGGGGTACTTCTTCCCGGTCTTCGGTGAAGGCAATACCCCGGCGGCAGTGATCGGCGCATCGCTGCTGCTGTGGGGTGTGCACTTCCTGGTCCTGCGCGGCATCAAGGAGGCGGCGTTCATCAACCTGGTCACCACCGTGGCCAAAGTCGTGCCACTGGCGCTGTTCGCGCTGATCTGCCTGTTCGCCTTCAAGCTCGATGTGTTCACCGCCGACATCTGGGGCCTGGGCTCGCCCGACCTCGGCAGCGTGATGGATCAGGTGCGCAACATGATGCTCGTCACCGTGTGGGTGTTCATCGGCATCGAGGGCGCAAGCATCTTCTCCTCGCGGGCGGAAAAACGCTCCGACGTGGGCAAGGCCACGGTCATCGGTTTCATCACCGTGCTGCTGTTCCTGGTGCTGGTCAACGTGCTGTCGATGGGCGTGATGACCCAGCCGGAGCTGGCCAAGCTGCAGAACCCTTCGATGGCCGCGGTGCTGGAGCATGTGGTCGGTCACTGGGGTGCGGTGCTGATCAGCGTCGGCCTGATCATCTCGCTGCTGGGGGCACTGCTGTCATGGGTGCTGCTGTGCGCGGAGATCATGTTCGCCGCCGCCAAGGACCACACCATGCCCGAGTTCCTGCGCCGCGAGAACGCCAACCAGGTGCCGGCCAACGCCCTGTGGCTGACCAATGCCATGGTGCAGATCTTCCTGGTCATCACCCTGTTCTCCAACAGCACCTACCTGTCGCTGATCTACCTCGCCACCTCGATGATCCTGGTGCCCTACCTGTGGTCGGCGGCCTACGCAGTACTGCTGGCGGTGCGCAGCGAAACCTACGAACAGGCCCTCGCCGAACGCAAGAAGGACCTGATCATCGGCGGTATCGCCCTGTTGTACGCGATCTGGCTGCTGTATGCCGGAGGCGTGAAGTACCTGCTGCTGTCGGCCCTGCTCTACGCCCCTGGCGCGATCCTGTTCGCCAAGGCCAAGCGCGAGGTCGGCCAACCGATTTTCACCAACGTGGAAAAACTGATCTTCGCCGCTGTGATCGTCGGCGCGCTGGTGGCGGCCTACGGGCTGTACGACGGCTTCCTGACCCTTTGACCACGTCTTTGTATGATTGGAGGAATCATCATGTCCACGGAAAAACAGAAATACGGCGTGCACTCCGAAGCCGGCAAGCTACGCAAGGTGATGGTCTGCGCCCCGGGACTGGCGCACAAGCGACTGACCCCCAGCAACTGCGATGAACTGCTCTTCGACGACGTGATCTGGGTCGACCAGGCCAAGCGTGACCATTTCGACTTCGTCACCAAGATGCGCGAGCGCGGCGTCGATGTGCTGGAAATGCACAACCTGCTGACCGACATCGTGCAGAACAAGGAGGCCCTGGCGTGGATTCTCGATCGCAAGATCACCCCCAATACCGTCGGCGTTGGCCTGACCAATGAAGTGCGCAGCTGGCTCGAAGGCCTCGATCCGCGCCACCTGGCCGAGTTCCTGATCGGCGGCGTGGCCGGCCAGGACCTGCCGCAGAGCGAAGGCGCCGATGTGGTGAAGATGTACAACGACTACCTCGGCCACTCCAGCTTCATCCTGCCGCCCCTGCCCAACACCCAGTTCACCCGCGACACCACCTGCTGGATCTACGGCGGCGTCACGCTGAACCCGATGTACTGGCCGGCACGACGCCAGGAAACCTTGCTGACCACTGCCGTGTACAAGTTCCACAAGGAATTCACCGGCGCCGACTTCCAGGTCTGGTACGGCGACCCTGACAAGGAGCACGGCAGCGCCACCCTGGAAGGCGGCGACGTCATGCCGATCGCCAAGGGCATCGTGCTCATCGGCATGGGCGAGCGCACCTCGCGCCAGGCCATCGGCCAACTGGCGCAGAACCTTTTCGCCAAGGGCGCAGTGGAAAAGGTCATCGTCGCCGGCCTGCCCAAGTCCCGTGCCGCGATGCACCTGGACACCGTGTTCAGCTTCTGCGACCGCGACCTGGTCACGGTCTTCCCGGAAGTGGTGCGCGAGATCGTGCCGTTCATCATCCGTCCCGACGAAAGCAAGCCCTACGGCATGGATGTGCGCCGTGAAAACAAGTCGTTCATCGAGGTGGTCGGCGAGCAGCTCGGGGTGAAGCTGCGCGTGGTCGAGACCGGCGGCAACAGCTTCGCCGCCGAACGCGAGCAATGGGATGACGGCAACAACGTGGTGGCCCTGGAGCCAGGCGTGGTCATCGGCTACGACCGCAACACCTACACCAACACATTGCTGCGCAAGGCCGGGATCGAGGTCATCACCATCAGCGCCGGTGAACTGGGCCGAGGCCGCGGCGGCGGCCACTGCATGACCTGCCCGATCGTGCGCGACCCTATCGACTACTAACGCCCTCTATCCGACCCACGCTTACGAGGCGTGGGCCGGGCACTCACCGCATTCAAGGAGATACTGTCATGGCGTTCAACATCCACAACCGCAACCTGCTCAGCCTCGAGCACCACACCACCCGTGAGCTGCGCTACCTGCTGGACCTCTCCCGCGATCTCAAGCGCGCCAAGTACACCGGCACCGAGCAGCAGCACCTGAAGGGCAACAACATTGCGCTGATCTTCGAGAAGACCTCGACCCGCACCCGCTGCGCCTTCGAAGTCGCCGCCTACGACCAGGGCGCCAACGTCACCTACATCGACCCCAACTCCTCGCAGATCGGCCACAAGGAGAGCATGAAGGACACCGCCCGCGTGCTCGGGCGCATGTACGACGCCATCGAGTACCGCGGCTTCAAGCAGGAGATCGTCGAAGAACTGGCCAAGTTCGCCGGCGTGCCGGTGTTCAACGGCCTGACCGACGAATACCACCCAACCCAGATGATCGCCGACGTGCTGACCATGCGCGAACACAGCGACAAGCCGCTGCACGACATCAGCTACGCCTACCTGGGCGATGCGCGCAACAACATGGGCAACTCGCTGTTGCTGATCGGCGCCAAGCTCGGCATGGACGTGCGTATCGCCGCGCCCAAGGCGCTGTGGCCGCATGACGATCTGGTGCAGCGCTGCAAGCAGTACGCCGAGGAAAGCGGCGCGCGCATCACCCTGACCGAAGACCCGAAGGCGGCGGTCAAGGGCGTCGATTTCGTCCATACCGACGTCTGGGTGTCGATGGGAGAACCTGTGGATGCCTGGGGCGAGCGCATCGAACAACTGCTGCCCTATCAGGTGAACAAGGAACTGATGAAAGCCACCGGTAACCCGCGCAGCAAGTTCATGCACTGCCTGCCGGCGTTCCACAACTCCGAGACCAAGGTCGGCAAGCAGATCGCCGAGAAATACCCGCACCTGGCCAACGGCATCGAAGTGACCGATGACGTGTTCGAGTCACCAGCGTGCATCGCCTTCGAGCAAGCGGAGAACCGCATGCACACGATCAAGGCGATCCTGGTATCGACCCTGGCTGATCTCTGACGGCACCCCCTGCAGGGGCGGGCTTTTGTGGGAGCGGGTTTACCCGCGAACACCGGCATAGCCGGTGCCATGCACCGCGTCGCTGGCTTCGCGGGTAAACCCGCTCCCACAGGCCTTGCCCGACCCTTGAACATTTTCTGAAGGACATTTCCCCATGCGTATCGTTGTTGCACTGGGCGGCAACGCCCTCCTGCGCCGCGGCGAGCCAATGACCGCCGACAACCAGCGCACCAATATCCGCACTGCCACCGAGCAGATCGCCAAGATCCACCCCGGCAACGAACTGGTCATCGCCCACGGCAATGGCCCGCAGGTCGGCTTGCTGTCGCTCCAGGGCCAGGCCTACAAGCCCGACGAAGCCTACCCGCTGGACGTGCTCGGTGCCGAGACCGAAGGCATGATCGGGTACATGATCGAACAGGAGCTGGGCAACCTGCTCGACTTCGAGGTGCCCTTCGCCACCCTGCTGACACAAGTCGAGGTCGACGCCAACGACCCGGCCTTCAAGGATCCGACCAAGTTCATCGGCCCGGTCTACGCCAAGGACGAGGCCGAGCGCCTGGCCAGGGAGAAAGGCTGGGTGGTCAAGGCCGACGGCGACAAGTACCGCCGCGTGGTCGCCAGCCCCAAACCCAAGCGCATCTTCGAGATCCGCCCGATCAAGTGGCTGCTGGAAAAAAGCAGCATCGTCATCTGCGCCGGCGGCGGCGGCATCCCCACGATGTACGACGAAAACCGCAAGCTCAAAGGCATCGAGGCGGTGATCGACAAGGACCTGTGCTCGGCGCTGCTGGCCGAGCAACTGGACGCCGACCTGCTGATCATCGCCACCGATGTCGATGCTGCCTACATCGATTTCGGCAAGCCGACGCAAAAAGCCATTGCCCAGGCGCATCCTGACGAGCTGGAAAAACTCGGCTTCGCAGCGGGCTCGATGGGGCCGAAGGTGCAGGCCGCCTGCGATTTCGCCCGCAACACGGGCAAGGTCGCGGTGATCAGCTCGCTGGAAAACATCGAAGAGATCGTCAAGGGCACTGCCGGTACGCGGGTGTCGACCGCCAAGCCAGGTATCAGCTACCGTTGAGTGCAGTTGGCCGGTGCACGGCGCCGGCCATTTTCAACCTTCCGGAGGACGCCATCATGGCCCAGTACCATCCTGGTCATGTTCATATCGAGCGCACGGCGCTGAACAAGAATGACCACAGCTACGACCTCAACATCGAGTACGAAGCCACCCAGGATCCCACGGAAGGCCGCGGTATCCAGTTCCGCATGCATGGCAGCATCGAAGGCAAGTCTGTCGACGAGAAGTTTTTCCTGGCCAAGGACCAGGTACTGCCGAGCTTCCTCATGCAGTTGAGCCGCAAGGCCCAGTCGTACCTGCCGGCGCCGAAGAAATTCGAAAACCTGGGCTCGCCGCACAAGCTCTACGACCATATGTTCGAGGACATCCGCCAGAAGCTGGATGTGAAGTCCGGGGATCCGATCAAGCCTGAACACCTGGGTAATACCTGATACTGCCATCGCCGGGCAGGCCCGCTCGCACAGGCACGCTGGAATACCTGTGCAAGCGGCGGTTCGGCGCCCCGACTTGTCCCGTGATTGGGCCTTCCCCCTCGCCAATGGCATACTGGCGCCCTTTCCCCCTACGCCCGTTGCCCCCATGCGCATCCACGTCAGCTTTATCGACCGCGTTGGCATCACCCAGGAAGTCCTGGCCCTGCTCGGTGCCCGCAACCTCAACCTCGATGCCGTGGAAATGGTGCCACCGAACGTCTACATCGACGCTCCCACGCTCAGCCCAGCCGTACTCGAAGAGTTGCACGATGCGCTGTTCGAGGTGCGCGGCGTGCAGTCGGTGGAAGTGGTCGATATCCTCCCCGGCCAGCGCCGACACCTGCAACTCGACGCCCTGCTCGCGGCCATGAGCGACCCGGTGCTGGCGGTGGACAGCGCTGGCAAGGTGCTGCTGGCCAACCCGGCGCTGATCGCCCTGTGCGGACGCGAATCGGCCGGTCGCTCGGTGGGCGAGCTGTTTGGTGACAGCGACCTGCTCCAGGCTCTGCTGGACAACAACTTCCACCTGCCGATGCGCGAGATGCAGCTCAATGGCCAGAGCCTGCTACTGGATGCGACGCCGATCACCAACGCCGGTGGCTTGCTCACCCTGTATCCGCCCAATCGCATGGGCGAACGTCTCTCGGCGCTGCACCATGATCACGCCGAAGGCTTCGATGCCCTGCTCGGCGACTCCCCGGCGATCCGCACCCTCAAGGCCCGCGCCCTGCGCGTCGCCACACTCGATGCGCCCTTGCTGGTGCACGGCGAGACCGGCACCGGCAAGGAGCTGGTAGCCCGCGCCTGCCACACCATCAGCAGTCGTCACGCAGCACCTTTCCTCGCATTGAACTGCGCCGCGCTACCCGAAAGCCTGGCCGAGAGCGAACTGTTCGGCTATGCCCCGGGCGCCTTCACCGGCGCACAACGTGGCGGCAAGCCAGGGCTGATGGAGCTGGCCAACCAGGGCACGGTATTTCTCGACGAGATCGGCGAGATGTCGCCCTACCTGCAGGCCAAGCTACTGCGCTTTCTCAGCGACGGCAGCTTTCGCCGGGTCGGTGGCGACCGTGAGGTGAAGGTGGACGTGCGTATCATCAGCGCGACCCACCGCGATCTCGAACGCATGGTCGCCGAAGGCACCTTCCGCGAAGACCTGTTCTACCGCCTGAACGTGCTCAACCTGCAGGTCCCGCCGCTGCGCGAACGCGGCCAGGACATCCTGTCGCTGGCGCACTTCTTCATGCAGCAGGCCTGCACGCAGATCCAGCGCCCTCCATGCCGCCTGACCCCAGCCACCCATCCGGCACTGCTGGCCAACCCCTGGCCAGGCAACGTGCGCCAGTTGCAGAACGTGATCTTCCGCGCGGCGGCAATCTGCGAGAGCAACCTGGTAGATATCGGTGACCTGGATATCGCCGGTACCTCGGTAGCACGTGGCCAGGATGGCGAGGTGAGCAGCCTGGAGCAGGCCGTGGGCGACTTCGAGCGCGAGCTGCTGCAGCGCCTGTATGCGAGCTACCCTTCGACTCGGCAGCTGGCGGGAAGGCTGCAGACGTCGCATACCGCGATTGCGCAGCGGCTGCGCAAATACGGGATTCCAGCCAAGGTTTGACTGACACAAGGTACACCTGCACCCAAACGTATCGAAATCATTACATCGTAATGATTTCGATACAGGCAGACTTGAGTGCAGTTATCCAAGGGTTTGATCCCTCGACGCTTTCGTTTACACCCTACGCTGTATCGATTTCATTACACAGTAGGATTGGTCCGTCTGTAAAAATCAGTTAAATAGCTGATTTATAAGAAATTTATTCTCATGGCCGCATTATTGCTTAGGGAAATCCACCCAAGAGCGCGGACCCACCGCGCCCAACGCCCTGCTTCCCGAGGATTTCCCATGAGCGAGTTGCGTTTCACCGAAGATCACGAATGGCTGCGCGTCGAAGCTGACGGCAGCGTCACCGTAGGTATCACCGCCTATGCCCAGAACGCCCTTGGCGATGTGGTCTTCGTGCAACTGCCGGACCTGCAGCAGTATGAAAAAGGCGCCGAAGCCTCAACCGTCGAGTCGGTCAAGGCTGCCAGCGGCGTGTACATGCCGCTGACCGGTGAAGTGGTCGCGGTCAACGAAGGTCTCAACGACAACCCCGAGCAGGTCAACGAAGACCCGCTGGGCGAAGGCTGGTTCTTCCGCTTCGTTCCTGCAGACATGAGCGAGGTGACCGCCCTGCTCGACCAGGATGCCTACGACCGCCTGCTCAAAGCCAACGACGACGCCTGAGGACCACGACCATGACCATCAACCTCGGCACCGCCAACGAATTCATCGCCCGTCACATCGGCCCACGCAGCGCCGACGAACAGGCCATGCTGACCACCCTGGGCTTCGACTCTCTCGACGCCATGACCGCCGCCGTCATTCCCGACAGCATCAAGGGCACCAGCGTGCTCGGTGACGCCGACGGCCAGAGCGAGGCCGATGCCCTCGCCGCCCTCAAGGCGATCGCCGGCAAGAACCAGCTGTTCAAGAGCTTCATCGGCCAGGGCTACTACAACACCCACACGCCAGCGCCGATCCTGCGCAACCTTCTGGAAAACCCGGCGTGGTACACCGCCTACACCCCTTACCAGCCGGAAATCTCCCAGGGTCGCCTGGAAGCGCTGCTGAACTTCCAGACCCTGATCAGCGACCTCACCGGCCTGCCGATCGCCAACGCCTCGCTGCTCGACGAAGCCACCGCCGCTGCCGAGGCCATGACCTTCTGCAAACGCCTGTCGAAGAACAAGGGCAGCCATGCCTTCTTCGCCTCCGTGCATTGCCACCCGCAAACCCTTGACGTGCTGCGTACCCGTGCCGAGCCGCTGGGCATCGAGGTCGTGGTCGGTGACGAGCGTGAACTGGGCGATGTCAGCGCCTTCTTCGGCGCCCTGCTGCAATACCCGGCAAGCAACGGTGATGTGTTCGACTACCGCGAGCTGGTGCAGCGCCTGCACGGCGCCGGTGCCCTGGTGGCCGTGGCCGCCGACCTGCTGGCCCTGACCTTGCTGACTCCTCCGGGCGAATTCGACGCCGACGTGGCCATCGGCAGTGCCCAGCGCTTCGGCGTACCGCTGGGCTTCGGCGGCCCGCACGCGGCCTACTTCGCCACCCGCGATGCCTTCAAACGTGACATGCCGGGCCGCCTGGTCGGCGTTTCGATCGACCGTTTCGGCAAGACCGCACTGCGCCTGGCCATGCAAACCCGCGAGCAACACATCCGCCGCGAAAAGGCCACCAGCAACATCTGCACCGCACAGGTCCTGCTGGCCAACATCGCCAGTATGTACGCCGTCTACCACGGCCCGGCCGGCCTCAAGCGCATCGCTGAACGTACCCACGCCCTCACCGCGATTCTCGCTGCGGGTCTGGCCAAGCTCGGCGCCAAGGTCGTTACCGGTGAATTCTTCGACACCCTGACCCTGGCCACCGGTGCCGCCACCGCCAACCTGCACGAGCAAGCGCGCGCCAAGGGCTTGAACCTGCGCCAGGTCGACACCGCCCACCTGGGGCTGTCGCTGGACGAAACCAGCACCCAGGCAGATGTCGAGGCGCTCTGGGCATTGTTCGCCAATGGCCAGGCGCTGCCGGACTTCGCTACCCTCGCCGCCAACCACAGCCCGCGCCTGCCAGCTGCACTGATGCGCCAATCGGCGATCCTCGAGCACCCGGTGTTCAACCGCTACCACAGCGAAACCGAACTGATGCGCTACCTGCGCCGCCTGGCCGACAAGGACTTGGCGCTGGATCGCAGCATGATCCCGTTGGGCTCGTGCACCATGAAGCTCAATGCTGCCAGCGAAATGATTCCGGTCACCTGGGCCGAGTTCGGCAACCTGCACCCCTTCGCCCCGGCCGCCCAGAGCCAGGGCTACCTGCAGATGACCACCGAGCTTGAAGCCATGCTCTGCGCCGCCACCGGCTACGATGCCGTGTCGCTGCAGCCCAACGCCGGTTCCCAGGGCGAGTACGCAGGCCTGCTGGCGATCCGCGCCTACCACCGCAGCCGCGGCGAAAGCCACCGCGACATCTGCCTGATCCCGTCGTCGGCACACGGTACCAACCCGGCCACCGCACACATGGCCGGCATGCGCGTGGTGGTCACCGCCTGCGACGCCCGGGGCAACGTCGATATCGACGACCTGCGCGCCAAGGCACTCGAACACCGCGAGCGCCTGGCCGCGATCATGATCACCTACCCCTCGACCCACGGTGTGTTCGAGGAGGCGATCGGCGAGATCTGCGCGATCATTCACGACAACGGCGGCCAGGTGTACATCGATGGCGCCAACATGAACGCCATGGTCGGCCTGTGCGCTCCGGGCAAGTTCGGTGGCGACGTGTCGCACCTCAACCTGCACAAGACCTTCTGCATCCCCCACGGCGGTGGCGGCCCGGGCGTCGGCCCGATCGGCGTCAAGTCGCACCTGGCGCCGTTCCTGCCCGGCCATGCCGCGCTGGAAAACACTGCCGGTGCGGTCTGCGCTGCACCGTTCGGCAGCGCCAGCATCCTGCCGATCACCTGGATGTACATTCGCATGATGGGTGGCGCAGGCCTCAAGCGTGCGTCGCAGATGGCGATCCTCAACGCCAACTACATCGCCCGTCGCCTGGAAGAGCACTATCCTGTGCTGTACACCGGTGGCAACGGCCTGGTCGCCCACGAATGCATCCTCGACCTGCGTCCGCTCAAGGACACCAGCGGCATCAGCGTCGATGACGTGGCCAAGCGTTTGATCGACTTCGGCTTCCATGCTCCGACCATGTCGTTCCCGGTGGCGGGCACGCTGATGATCGAACCGACCGAAAGCGAGTCCAAGGAAGAACTGGACCGTTTCTGCGATGCGATGATCCAGATCCGCGAAGAGATTCGCGCCGTGGAGAACGGCAGCCTGGACAAGGACGACAACCCGCTCAAGAACGCCCCGCACACCGCGGCGGAACTGGTCGGCGAATGGTCCCACGGCTACAGCCGCGAGCAGGCGGTTTATCCGCTGCCGAGCCTGGTCGAGAGCAAGTACTGGCCACCGGTCGGCCGGGTCGACAACGTGTATGGCGACCGCAACCTGGTCTGCGCCTGCCCGTCGATCGAGAGCTATCAGGACGTCTGATAGACCTCGGCCCGCCCTCTGATAGAGGTGTGTTCCTCTGTGGGAGCGGGCTTGCCCGCGAATGCGATGTTGGCCACGCCGACGCATTCGCGGGCAAGCCCGCTCCCACAGGGTTCAGCATCTGCCCAACCCACCTGGCAGGAGGTCATCATGTCTTTGAGCGTCTTCGACCTGTTCAAGATCGGCATCGGCCCCTCCAGTTCGCACACGGTCGGCCCGATGCGCGCCGCCGCGCGCTTCGCCGAGGGCCTGCGGCGCGATGGCCTGCTGGCCAGCACGGCCAGCGTCAAGGCCGAGCTCTACGGCTCGCTCGGTGCGACCGGCAAGGGTCACGGCAGCGACAAGGCTGTGCTCCTGGGGCTCGAGGGGGAACACCCCGACACCGTCGACACCGAATCCATCCCCGAACGCCTGCAGGCAATCCGCGCCAGCGGTCACCTGCACCTGCTTGGCGAACACAGGATCGATTTCGTCGAGAAACAGCACCTGGCTATGATCCGCAAGCCACTGGACTACCACCCCAATGGCATGATCTTCCGTGCCTTCGATGCTGCCGGGCTGCAGATCCGCAGCCGCGAGTACTACTCGGTGGGCGGCGGCTTCGTCGTCGACCAGGACGCAGCCGGCCAGGACCGCATCGTCGAAGACAACACCGCCCTGCCTTACCCCTTCACGACGGCCAGGCAACTGCTCGGCCATTGCGTCGAGCAGCACCTGTCGTTCAGCCAGGTGATGCTCGCCAACGAAGCGGCCTGGCGCCCCGAACAGGAAACCCGAGCCGGCCTGCTGCGCATCTGGCAGGTCATGCAGGATTGCGTCGAAGCGGGCTGTCGCCACGAGGGCATCCTGCCGGGCGGCCTCAAGGTCAAGCGCCGCGCCCCTGCCTTGCACCGCCAGCTCAGCCGACACCCGGAAGCCAGCCTGCGCGATGCGCTGTCGGTACTCGATTGGGTCAACCTCTACGCCCTGGCGGTCAACGAGGAAAACGCCTATGGCGGACGCGTCGTCACCGCACCGACCAACGGCGCGGCGGGTATCGTCCCGGCGGTGCTGCACTACTACATGCGTTTCGTTCCCGGCGCCAGCGAAGACGGCGTGGTGCGTTTTCTGCTCACCGCGGCCGCCATCGGCATCCTCTACAAGGAGAACGCCTCGATTTCCGGCGCCGAGGTTGGCTGCCAGGGCGAAGTGGGGGTGGCCTGCTCGATGGCGGCGGGCGCCCTCTGCGAAGTCATGGGCGGTACCTCGCAACAGGTGGAGAACGCCGCCGAGATCGGCATGGAACACAACCTGGGCCTGACCTGCGACCCGATCGGTGGGCTGGTCCAGGTGCCCGGCATCGAGCGCAACGCCATGGGCTCGGTCAAGGCGATCAACGCCGTGCGCATGGCCCTGCGCGGCGACGGGCAGCACTTCGTCTCGCTCGACAAGGTCATCCGCACCATGCGCCAGACCGGCGCCGACATGAAAAGCAAGTACAAGGAGACCGCCCGCGGCGGTCTGGCCGTCAACATCATCGAATGTTGACCCGAACAAAAACCAAGGAGTTACCGATGTCCGATACGTTGCTCAAGACCCCGCTGCACGCCCTTCACCTGGAGCTGGGCGCGCGCATGGTGCCGTTCGCAGGCTTCGACATGCCCGTGCAGTATCCGTTGGGGGTGCTCAAGGAACACCTGCATACCCGCGAGCAGGCCGGTCTGTTCGATGTGTCGCACATGGGCCAGATCGTGCTGCGTGGCAGCGACGCGGCCAAGGCTTTGGAAAGCCTGGTGCCAGTAGACATCATCGACCTGCCGGTGGGCATGCAGCGCTACGCCATGTTCACCAATGAGCAAGGAGGCATCCTCGACGACCTGATGGTGGCCAACCTGGGCGACGATACACTGTTCCTGGTGGTCAATGCCGCCTGTAAGGATCAGGACCTGGCTCACCTGCAAAAGCACATCGGCCAGCGCTGCGAGATCCAGCCTTTGTTCGAGGAGCGCGCCCTGCTCGCCTTGCAGGGCCCGGCTGCGGTCAAGGTGCTGGAGCGCCTGGCGCCGGAAGTGGCCGGCATGACCTTCATGCAGTTCCGCCCGTTGCAGTTGCTGGGTGAGGACTGCTTCGTCAGCCGCTCGGGCTACACCGGCGAGGACGGCTACGAAATCTCGGTACCGGCCACTGCTGCCGAAGCCCTGGCTCGACGCCTGCTGGCCGAGCCTGAGGTGCAGCCGATCGGCCTGGGCGCACGCGACTCGCTGCGCCTGGAAGCCGGCCTGTGCCTGTACGGCCACGACATGGACACCGAGACTACGCCGATCGAGGCCAGCCTGTTGTGGGCGATCTCCAAGGTTCGTCGCGCCGACGGAGCACGGGCCGGTGGTTTCCCGGGCGCCACCCGCGTATTTGCCCAACAGCAGCAGGGCGTGAGCCGCAAACGTGTGGGCCTGCTGCCACAGGAGCGCACGCCGGTTCGTGAGGGCGCCGAGATTGTCGATGCGCACGGCACGCCGGTCGGCAAGGTGTGCAGCGGTGGTTTCGGCCCGACCCTGGGTACACCCGTGGCAATGGGGTATGTCGATAACGAACATGCCGCGCTGGAAACGCCGTTGTTTGCGGTCGTGCGCGGCAAACAAGTTGCCCTGAAAGTCAGCAAAATGCCTTTCGTGGCGCAACGTTACTACCGAGGTTGAAAGCAATCTCACAACAGCGCGCTTATTCGATTACGAACCTGCGCAATAACTTTTGAACATGGCGCCAGGCCAGGCGCCATGCCGTTTCCGACAATTTTGTCGGTAATCGGCAAAAGCCTTGATCCCTGCGCCGTGCGGGGCTTGTTTTTGTCGCTGGAGTTGGCGTAGAGTCTTCTCACTGTGTTTGCATGGGTCGCAACAGTTCGTGACCTGGGCCAGTAGCCGCAATTTGCTACAACCCGTTCGACGTCTCTTACTTTCCTGCAACCCAGCCCAGTACTCTTTCGCCGTGTGATGCGAAAGAAACTGAAATCACTATCTAAAGATTCATAGGAAATAAGAAAATGGCTGAGCGTCAGAACGGTACCGTCAAGTGGTTCAATGACGAGAAAGGTTACGGCTTCATCACCCCAGAGAGCGGTCCGGATCTGTTCGTTCACTTCCGCGCCATCCAAGGCAACGGCTTCAAGAGCCTGAAAGAAGGCCAGAAAGTCACCTTCGTTGCAGTGCAGGGCCAGAAAGGCATGCAGGCTGACGAAGTACAAGCAGAAGGCTGATTTCTGTGAAAAAGCCCCTGCGTTGACGCGCAGGGGCTTTTTTGTGCCTGCAATTTCATAGAATGAGGACTTTCCACCCGGAGCCCTCCTGCATGTCCAAGCGTTCTCTCACCCCCCAGGGCGATTTCCCGCCCGCAGGCCTGGGGCGCCGTCTGGCGGCAATGTTCTATGATTTCCTCCTGTGCACCGCCCTGCTGATCGTCACGGCAGGTGTCTACAAGTTAGTGCAGATGTCGATCATCGGCGAAGCCCGCATGCGTGAGCTGACCGACGCCGGCGCGCTCGATGGCGATCCGCTGTTGTCCACCGTCCTGTTGTTTGCCCTGTTCGGCTTCTTCGCCAAGTTCTGGACCCACGGCGGCCAGACCCTGGGCATGCAGGTGTGGGGCGTGCGTGTACAGAATGCCGACGGCAGCGCGATCAGTTTGTGGCAGGCGCTGTTGCGCTTCGTGGTGTCTATTGCTTCGTGGTTGTGCCTGGGGCTGGGGTTCATCTGGTCGTTGATCGACAAGCGCAAGCGCAGCTGGCATGACATCTACTCGGAAACCCAGTTGGTGCGGATTCCGAAGCAGAAGAAATGATCCTGGGCTGCGATAAAGCCAACTTCGAGCCACAAAAAAGCCGACCCTGGGGTCGGCTTTCTCATTCACGCCTGGCTCATCACCCTGCCCGACGCAACAACCACACACCGGCCAGTGCGCAGATCCCGGCTGGAATCACCACCGCCAACAGCGGCGGGAAACCGAACACCTGGCTCGACGGCCCCAGCAGGTCCTGGGCGATGCGGAACACGAAGCCCACCAGCACGCCGGTAAACACGCGCTGACCCAGGGTCACCGAGCGCAGCGGACCGAAGATGAAGGAAATCGCCATCAGTACCAGTGCAGCGGTCACCGCGGGTTGCAGGATCTTGGTCCAGAACGCCAGCCAGTAACGGGCGTTGTTCAAACCCTGGTCGGCCAGGTAGTGGATGTATTCCCACAACCCGGTGATCGACAACGACTCGGGAGGCAGCACCACGGTATTGAGCAATTCCGGCGTCACCGACACGTCCCAGATTTCTTCCGGTGCCTGCACCACTTCGGTGTGGTCGCCACGGAAGAACGTGGTGCTGACGTCGTGCAGCACCCAGCGCTGATCCTGGTACAGCGCGCGGCGGGCGAAGCTGGAAGCGACGATCTTGCGTTGTTCGTCGAAACGGTAGCGGGTCACACCGAGCAGCAAGCCGTTGGGCTGTACCGAGTTGATGTGCACGAACTCTTCGCCCTGGCGGTGCCACATGCCGCGCTTGGAGCTTTGCGCCTCACCACCGCCCTGCGCCAGCGAGCGCTCGGCCTGGGCCTTGTTCTCGGTGACCGGTGCAACGTATTCGCCAATCAGCAGACCGACCAGCATCAGCACCAGCATCGGCTTCATCACTGCCCAGACGATGCGACCGATGGACACGCCCGCAGCACGCATGATGGTCAGCTCGCTGCTGCTGGCCAGGCTGCCCAGGCCGATCAGGCAGCCGATCAGCGCAGCCATCGGCAGCATGTCATACAGCCGACGCGGCGCGGTGAGCAGCACGTAGCTGCCGGCGTCGAGCAGGGTATAGGTATCGCTCAAATCGCCCATCTCGTCGATGAAGGCGAACAGCGAGGCCAGGCCGAGGATGATCCCCAGCACGGCCAGGATGGCCAGCAGTACGCTCTGGCCGATATAGCGGTCGATCTTAACCATGGGCCACCCCCGCACGGCGCGCGGCCATCTTCAGGCGCAGCGGCTCCCAGTACATCAGCGCCAGGCCGATGAGCAGGAACAACGCGTGCACCCACCAGATGCCCAGGGAGATCGGCAACTTGCCCTTCTCGAGGGCGCCGCGAACGGAAATCAGCATCGTCAGGTAGGCCATGTACAGGAGGATCGCCGGCAGCAACTTGAGGAAGCGGCCCTGGCGCGGGTTGACCTTGGCCAGCGGCACGGCCAGCAGGGTCACGATGAATACCAGCAGCGGCAGCGACAGGCGCCATTGCAGTTCGGCGCGCTCACGCAGGCCGTCATGCCCGAACAGGTCGGTGGTCGGGATGGCTTCACGCTCGGTGACTTCCTCGCTGACCTCAGGCTTGGGCAGCAGCACACCGTAGGTGTCGTACTTGATCGCCCGATAGTCGGCCTGGCCGGGGTTGCCGTCGTAACGGTAACCGTTTTCCAGGATCAGGTAGCGGTTGCCATCAGGCTGCACCTCCTGATGGCCTTTTTCCGCCACCAGCACCGACGGTGCGCGGTCCTTGGTCTTGTCCTGGTTGAAGCGCTTCTCGGAAATGAACACCCCGCCCAGGTTGACGCGGTCGTCGGACATCCGCTCGGTGTAGGTGACACGCGTGCCGTCACGCAGGGTCTGGAAACGACCCGGCACGAGCGTATCGAACTCGGTCAGGGCATCCTGCTGGGCGATGATCTTCTGCACCTGGGCCACACCTTGGGGGGCCAGGCTCAAGCTCAGCCAGGCAACCACCAGCGCAACCAGCGCAGCCGGCGCCAGCGTCAGCGTCAGCAGACGCTGCTGACTCATGCCGGTGGCCGAGAGCACGGTCATCTCGCTTTCGAGATACAGCCGCCCGTAGGCCAGCAGGATGCCGAGGAACAGGCCCAGCGGCAGGATCAGTTGCAGGAAGCCCGGCAGGCGGAAGCCCATGATCAGGAACAGCACGCCCGGGTCGAGCGCACCCTGGGCCGCCTGGGCCAGGTATTTGATGAAGCGCCCGCTCATGATGATCACCAACAGCACTGCGCTGACGGCGCTCAAGGTCACCAGGACCTCGCGGGACAGATAACGAAAGACGATCAAACCAGACACTCCTGGGTTGTCAGGGGCGGATTGCCAGACAATGACTGAGTAAAGCCAAGACCTATGCCGGTTCGCCTCAAGCGAACCTCCATCTAAAAGTGCGCGCATTATCCTGTGATTGGGCGCGCCTGTCACTTGGCGGCGCATGACAGCGGACGTCATGACCGTAAAAGTGCGACAAAGCCCCGCCATTGAAGCAGGCGCTGCCCTGCAAAAGCATAGACCGGGGTTGTCAGCAAGGCGGCGGCAGGCTCAAACTGGCCGCTTTTCAACTGGCACGCAAGCACGCGGCCAGGCCTGTCGCACTGACCCTGCGGCAGTGGCCAACAACAGAGATCATTCGGGGAACCTGACATGGAACTGGTTGTAAAGACCGTAGCCGCAGCATCCGTGAAAACCGCCACCCTGGTCGTGCCGGTCGGCGAAGGCCGCAAGCTTGGCACCGTGGCCAAGGCCGTTGATCAGGCGACCGATGGCGCCATCAGCGCCATCCTCAAGCGCGGCGACCTGGCCGGCAAGCCGGGCCAGACCCTGCTGCTGCAGAGCCTGCCGGGCCTCAAGGCCGAGCGCGTACTGCTGGTTGGCAGCGGCAAGGATGAAGCCCTGGGCGATCGTGCCTGGCGCAAGCTGATCGCCAGCGTTGCCGGGGTGCTGCGCAACCTGGCAGGCGGTGACGCCGTGCTGGCGCTGGACGACATCGCAGTAGCCAACCGCGACGGTCATTACGGCAAATATCGCCTGCTGGCCGAAACCCTGCTCGACGGCAGCTACGTGTTCGACCGTTTCAAGAGCCAGAAGGCCGAACCGCGTGCCCTGAAGAAAGTCACCCTGCTCGCCGACAAGGCCGGCCAGGCTGACGTCGAGCGTGCGGTCAAGCATGCCACCGCCATCACCACCGGCATGAGCCTGACCCGCGACCTGGGCAACCTGCCGCCGAACATCTGTCACCCGAGCTTCCTCGCCGAGCAGGCCAAGGAACTGGGCAAGGCGCACAAGGGCCTCAAGGTCGAAGTACTCGACGAGAAGAAGATCAAGGACCTGGGCATGGGCGCGTTCTACGCCGTAGGCCAGGGCAGCGACCAGCCGCCACGCCTGATCGTCATGCAATACCAAGGCGCCAAGAAGACCGACAAGCCGTTCGTGCTGGTCGGCAAGGGCATCACCTTCGATACCGGCGGCATCAGCCTCAAACCCGGTGCCGGCATGGATGAAATGAAGTACGACATGGGCGGCGCTGCCAGCGTGTTCGGCACCCTGCGTGCGGTGCTCGAGCTGCAGTTGCCGATCAACCTGGTGTGCCTGCTGGCGTGCGCCGAGAACATGCCCAGCGGCGGCGCAACCCGCCCGGGCGACATCGTCACCACCATGAGCGGGCAGACCGTCGAGATCCTCAACACCGACGCCGAAGGCCGCCTGGTGCTGTGCGACACGCTGACCTATGCCGAGCGCTTCAAACCGCAGGCGGTGATCGACATCGCCACCCTCACCGGCGCCTGCATCGTCGCCCTGGGCAGCCACACGTCGGGCCTGATGGGCAACAGCGACGATCTGGTCGGCCAGTTGCTCGACGCTGGCAAGCGTGCCGACGACCGCGCCTGGCAACTGCCGCTGTTCGACGAGTACCAGGAACAACTGGACAGCCCGTTCGCCGACATCGCCAACATCGGCGGCCCTAAAGCCGGCACCATCACCGCGGGCTGCTTCCTGTCGCGCTTCACCAAGAACTACAGCTGGGCGCACCTGGACATCGCCGGTACCGCATGGGTCAGCGGTGGCAAGGACAAGGGTGCCACCGGCCGCCCTGTTCCGCTGCTGACCCAGTACCTGCTGGATCGCGCGGGCGTCTGACACACCAGTGCCGGCGCCCGAGTGGCGCCGGCCGGGCTGAACGAACATGAGCAAAGTCGATTTCTACATCCTGCCCACCGACTCGCTGTCGGCGCGGCTGGATTTCGCCTGCAAGCTGTGCGAAAAGGCCTGGCGCCTCGGCCACCGGGTCTACCTGCATTGCCAGGACGACGAACAGCGAAACGCCCTGGATGAACGCCTGTGGCATTTCAAGGGCGAGGCTTTCGTGCCCCATGACTTGGCCGAGCAACACGCCGATGCCAGGGTCGCATTGGGCCTGGGCGACACTGCTGGCGAGCACCGCGACCTGCTGATCAACCTGGGCGGTGATGTGCCAGGGTTCGTCGGCCAGTTCGAGCGGGTCGCCGAGATCGTTGTCGAAGAGGCCTCCATTCGCCAGTTGGCCCGCGAGCGATTCCGTTTCTACCGCGAACAGGGCTATGCTCTGCAAGACCACCGCTTACAGCGACTTTGACGACGATGGACAAACCCTCCTCACTGACACAATCCGCCCACCTGCTCGACGATCTCGAGTCGATCCGCCAGTTGCTTGGCGACGCCGACCTGCAGCCGCCGCTGCTGACCGAAACGGTCGAGCAGATTCCCCTGCTGCTCGATGAGCCGGCCGGCAACGCGACAACCACCGTCGAACCTGCCCAGGCAAGCGCACCGGAAGAAGATGCCCAGACTCGCCGCCAGGACACCCTGCTGCACCTGGACACCGAACTGCGCGCTGCGGCGCAATCGATCATGCAGGATGTGATCAACGACTTCGTTCCGCACATCGAGACCGAGGTCAAGCGTCGCCTCGAAGCGCGGATGGAGCGGTTGATCAAGCGTTCCGAGTAACACTCGCCTTTTGCGGCGTCCTTTTCGCGGGCAAGCCCGCTCCCACAGGCACACCACAGCCTCGAGAACTGTGGTGTGCCTGTGGGAGCGGGCTTGCCCGCGAAAAGCACACCATCGTCGTGCAATATAACGATCCCATGTCCCCTGCGCCCTGCCCGTTGTATACTCTTCGGCTTTTCCGTATTTATGCCTAAGGGTCCCGCCGCGCATGGATAAGACCTACCAGCCGCACGCCATCGAAACTTCCTGGTACAACACCTGGGAGTCCGAGAACTATTTCGCCCCGCAAGGTGCAGGCGAGTCCTACACCATCATGATCCCACCGCCGAACGTGACCGGCAGCCTGCACATGGGTCATGGGTTCAACAACGCGATCATGGACGCCCTGATCCGCTTCCGCCGCATGCAGGGGCGCGACACCCTGTGGCAGCCGGGCACCGACCATGCCGGCATCGCCACGCAGATGCTGGTGGAGCGCCAGCTCGAGGCGAAAGGCCAGAACCGCCACGACCTGGGCCGCGAAAAGTTCCTGGAGAAGGTCTGGGAGTGGAAGGAACAGTCCGGTGGCAACATCAGCCGCCAGATCCGTCGCCTGGGTTCGTCGGTCGACTGGAGCCGCGAACGCTTCACCATGGATGACGGCCTGTCCGAAGCCGTCAAGGAAGCCTTCGTGCGCCTGCATGAGGACGGCCTGATCTACCGCGGCAAGCGTCTGGTCAACTGGGACACCAAGCTGCACACCGCGATTTCCGACCTCGAAGTGGAAAACCACGACGAGAAAGGCCACCTGTGGAACCTGCGCTACCCGTTGGCCGATGGCGCCACCACGGCCGAAGGCAAGGACCACCTGGTCGTTGCCACCACCCGTCCGGAAACCCTGCTCGGTGACGTCGCCGTTGCCGTCAACCCGACCGACGAGCGCTACCAGGCGCTGATCGGCAAGTTCGTCGAGCTGCCGCTGGTCGGACGCCGCATCCCGATCATCGCCGACGACTACTGCGATCCCGAGTTCGGTACCGGCTGCGTGAAAATCACCCCGGCCCACGACTTCAACGACTATGAAGTCGGCAAGCGCCACAACCTGCCGCTGCTGAACATCTTCGACAAGAACGCCACCGTGCTCGCCGCGGTCCAGGCCTTCAACCTCGATGGCAGCGTCAACGAAAACCTCGACACCTCGCTGCCTGCGCAGTACGCCGGCCTCGACCGCTTCGTGGCGCGCAAGCAAATGGTTGCCGACCTGGACGCGCAGGGGCTGCTGGTCAGCGTCGATGACCACGCCCTGAAAGTGCCGAAAGGCGACCGCTCGGGTACCGTCATCGAGCCGTGGCTGACCGACCAGTGGTACGTCTCCACCAAGCCGCTGGCCGAGCCAGCCATCGCCGCCGTGGAAGACGGTCGCATCCAGTTCGTGCCGAAACAGTACGAGAACATGTACTTCTCCTGGATGCGCGACATCCAGGACTGGTGCATCAGCCGCCAGCTGTGGTGGGGCCACCGCATCCCGGCGTGGTACGACGAGGCCGGCCAGGTCTATGTCGGCCGCAACGAGGAAGAAGTGCGGACCAAGCACGGCCTGGGCAGCGATGTGGTCCTGCGCCAGGACGACGACGTGCTCGACACCTGGTTCAGCTCGGGCCTGTGGACTTTCTCCACGCTCGGCTGGCCGGAACAGACCGAGTTCCTGAAGAAATTCCACTCCACCGACGTACTGGTCACGGGCTTCGACATCATCTTCTTCTGGGTCGCCCGGATGATCATGCTGACCATGCACCTGATCAAGAACGAGGATGGCACCCCGCAGGTCCCGTTCAAGACCGTGTACGTGCATGGCCTGGTGCGCGATGGCCAAGGCCAGAAGATGTCCAAGTCCAAGGGCAACGTGCTCGACCCGCTGGACATCGTCGACGGCATCACGCTCGAAGCGCTGCTGGAAAAACGTACCAGCGGCCTGATGCAGCCCAAGCTCGCCGAGAAGATCGCCAAGCAGACCAAGGCCGAATTCCCCGAGGGTATCGCCAGCTACGGCACCGATGCCCTGCGCTTCACCTTCTGCTCGCTGGCTTCCACCGGCCGTGACATCAAGTTCGACATGGGCCGCGTCGAAGGCTACCGCAACTTCTGCAACAAGATCTGGAACGCTGCCCGCTACGTGCTGGACAAGGGCGAGGACTGCGGCCAGAACGGCGAGGCCTACGAGTTGTCGCTGGCCGATCGCTGGATCATCTCGCAACTGCAACGCACCGAAGCGGAAGTGACTCGCCAACTCGAGCAGTTCCGCTTCGACCTGGCCAGCCAGGCGCTGTACGAGTTCGTCTGGAACCAGTACTGCGACTGGTACCTGGAGCTGTCCAAGCCGGTACTGTGGGATGAAAATGCGCCCATCGAGCGCGCCCGCGGTACTCGCCGTACCCTGGTCCGCGTGCTGGAAGTGGTACTGCGCCTGGCGCATCCGTTCATGCCGTTCATCACCGAGGAGATCTGGCAGCGCATCGCGCCGCTGGCGGGCGTTCAGGGCAAGACCATCATGCTGCAGCCTTGGCCGGTGGCCAATGAGAGCCGCATCGATGCCGGCGCCGAAGGCGACATCGAATGGCTCAAGGAGCTGATGGTCGGCCTGCGCAACATCCGCGCCGAGATGAACATCGGTCCGGGCAAGCCCCTGCCGCTGTTCCTGAAGAACGCCAATGCCGACGACCAGCGTCGCCTGCAGGAAAACGAAGCGCTGCTCAAGAAGCTGGCCAAGGTCGAGACCTTCACGGTACTCGGCGAGCAGGACGAAGCGCCGCTGTCGGCCACCGCACTGGTAGGCGATCTGCAGGTACTGGTACCGATGGCCGGCCTGATCGACAAGGACGCTGAGCTTGCACGCCTGAACAAGGAAATCCAGCGCCTGCAGGGTGAGGTCCAGCGTGTCGACGGCAAGCTGTCCAACGCCGCCTTCGTCGACAAGGCACCGCCTGCGGTGATCGAGAAGGAACGTGCCAAACTGGCCGAGTCCGAACAGGCCCTGGCCAACTTCACCGAGCAGCATGCGCGGATTGCAGCGCTGTAACCTGACATTGCTGAACTGACCGGCGAGGGCTTCGCCCTCGTTCGCGGCCAAGGCCGCTCCCACAGGAATGGGCTGTCTTCAAAGAGCCCCACTATCCTGTGGGAGCGGCCTTGGCCGCGAATGGGCCGCCGTGCGGCCTTTGGCCAGTGCAAGCGACACCGGACACGAGCATGACCCAGAACAAACCCACCCTGCATCCGCGCAATCGCCACCAGGGCCGCTACGACTTCCCCAGCCTGATCAAGGCCCATCCTGACCTGGCCCGGTTCACCATCACCAACCCCCACGGCAAACCGAGCATCGACTTCGCCAACCCCGAGGCCGTGCGCGTGTTCAACCGTGCCTTGCTAAAGGCCCAGTACGGCATTCAGCACTGGGACATCCCCGCGGACTACCTGTGCCCGCCGATCCCAGGACGCGCCGACTACATCCACGTGCTCGCCGACCTGCTGGCCGAAGACAACGGCGGGCAGGTCCCACGCGGCGCCCAGGTGCGCGCGCTGGACGTCGGCGTCGGCGCCAACTGCATCTACCCGCTGCTCGGCCATAGCGACTACCGCTGGCGCTTTCTCGGCTCGGATATCGACGCCACGGCGCTGGCCTCGGCCAAGGCGATCGTCCAGGCCAATGGCCTGAACAAGGCCATCACCCTGCGCCAGCAGGCCAACCGCAAGCACATCCTCAGCGGTCTGCTGCAGGACGACGAGCGCTTCGACCTGACCCTGTGCAACCCGCCCTTCCACGGCTCGCGCGAGGAGGCCACCCGTGGCAGCCAGCGCAAATGGAAGAATCTGGGCAAGCAGGATCCCACCCGCAAGTTGCCAGTGCTGAACTTCGGCGGGCAGAACAACGAGCTGTGGTGCGAGGGGGGCGAGATCCGCTTCGTCACCCAACTGGTGAACGAAAGTGCGCAGTATGGCGAGCGGGTGCTGTGGTTCACCAGCCTGGTGTCCAAGGTCAGCAATCTGCCGGGGATCGAAGCGGCGCTCAAGAAAGCGGGCGTGAAAGCCCAGCGCGTCGTAGAGATGGGCCAGGGCCAGAAACAGAGCCGCATGGTGGCCTGGAGCTTCCAGGACGACGCCATGCGCAGCGCCTGGCATGCCGCGCGAGGCAAGGCGCAGGCGTGAAAAAACCGCGCCCGGACAAGCCGGGCGCGGTTTCAATGAAGCATCGACAATTACTTGTTGATGGCGTCGTTCAGGACCTTGGCTGGTACGAACTTGACGACTTTCTTGGCAGCGATTTCGATGGCAGCGCCAGTCGAAGGGTTACGGCCAGTGCGGGCAGGACGCTCGGAGACTTTCAGCTTGCCGATGCCTGGCAGGGTGATTTCAGCGCCGTTTTCCAGTTGGTCAGCGACGATCTGGCCCAGTTGCTCCAGAGCGTTGCGCGCGGTGGTTTTCGGTGCGTCGATGGCTTCGGCGATGTCGGCAATCAGTTGGTCTTTGGTCAATGCCATGGTGGTGTTCCTTCCCTATCAAATCAGAGGTATGCAGCGTGCTTCATCGTTATCGGGCCTGCACGGAAGGTCCGGCGAGCCTCGCCAATCGCGTATGTAGATACGAAAATCAGCGTTTGGTTCGACACGACGCAAGCGAGCTGCCAGCAATGCGCCACCCCAAGGGGCGCAAGACGGCGCAAAGCTAACACAGGAACCAGGAAATATCCGCTGTCGACCGTGATTTTATTGAGGTTTTTCGGGGGTTTGCCCGAAAAGCGCAGATTTTTGAACAAAAAACGAACAACTGGCATTTCCGCCAACATCTGGCCACTGCATCACCCCTGCCCTGCGGTAAACTGAGCCACTTTGCAGCGCGGTATCGCACCGCCCATCCTTTCAGAGAATTCCATGCCAATCCGTCATTGCATCGTTCACCTGATCGACAAGAAGCCCGACGGCAGCCCCGCCGTGCTCCATGCGCGAGACACCGAACTGGCGGCGTCGGACGCCATCGAGAACCTCCTGGCCGACCTCAACGACAGCTATAACGCCAAACAGGGCAAGGCCTGGGGCTTCTTCCACGGAGAATCCGGCGCCTACCCGCTCAGTGGCTGGCTCAAGCAGTACCAAGAAGAGGAAAAGGACTTCACCACCTTCAGCCGCATCGCAGTCGAGCACCTGCAGAAGCTGATGGAAGAGTCGAACCTGTCCACAGGCGGTCATGTGCTGTTCGCCCATTATCAGCAAGGCATGACCGAGTATCTGGTCATCGCCCTGCTGCACCACAGCGAAGGTGTGGCGGTGAACGCCGAACTCGACGTCACCCCGTCACGCCACCTGGACTTGGGGCAACTGCACCTGGCCGCGCGAATCAACCTGTCCGAGTGGAAGAACAATCAGCACTCGAAGCAGTACATTTCCTTCATCAAGGGCAAGAACGGCAAGAAGGTGTCGGACTACTTCCGCGATTTCATCGGCTGTCAGGAAGGTGTCGACGGCCCTGGTGAAACCCGAACCCTGCTCAAGGCGTTCAGCGACTTCGTCGAGAGCGAGGATCTGCCCGAGGAAGCAGCGCGCGAGAAGACCCAGACCCTGGTTGACTATGCCACCAGCCAGACCAAGCAGGGCGAGCCGATCACCCTGGAGGAACTGTCGAGCCTGATCGACGAAGACCGCCCCAAGGCGTTCTTCGACCACATCCGCAACAAGGACTATGGCCTGTCGCCGGAAATTCCTGCGGACAAACGCACCCTGAACCAGTTCCGCCGTTTCACTGGACGTGCCGAGGGTCTGTCGATCAGCTTCGAGGCCCACCTGCTGGGCTCGAAGATCGAGTATGACGAAGAAGCCGGAACCCTGGTGATCAAGGGCCTTCCGACACAACTGATCGATCAGCTCAAGCGCCGCAAGGACTGAGTTCGACCGTCGCCCCACCCTGCGCGAAGGAGGCGACCAGCGCCTCCTTCGCCGATTTGCGCAGCTTTTTCACCAGCCGCTCCTGGCGCAGGGCTTCGCCTTTGTCCGGCCACTGCTCGACATAGACCAACGCCTGCGCCGGGCTGGTCTTGAAATAACGCGCGCCCTGCCCTTTCTGATGCTTCTGGAAGCGTCGCTGCGGATCGTCACTGATGCCGCAATACAGCGAGCCATTGGCCGCCCGCACGAGGTACACGTACCAGGGCTTGGCCTCCCGTTCGGGAATATCTTCACTCGCCACAGGGATCCTGAGTGTCATTAGTTTGGAGAGCCCATCCATATCCAGGGCTCTACCATGTTGAAAAAATGTTCCCGGCTACTAGCCACAGCTGCGCTGCTAACGCCATTCCTGGCCCAGGCGTCCCTCGGCGAGCGAACCGCTGCGCAGATGCAGGAAAACTATGATGCTGCACCGGTTGACTGTGGGGGTTCGGCCATTCCGGCCCACGGTTGTTCGGGCGTACTGATCCGCGCGACCAAACCATCCCCCAAGTATCACACCTGGCATCATAGCCCGAACAACAAGGAAAAAGGCGGCGTCTCGTTCTCCTACCTGCGCACCGACCTGCCAATCACAAGCCTGGCTGCCGATGCCCGCAGCGGCTTTACCCTGTACCCGCGCATGCAGCGCCCGGCAGGGTCGATCAGCTATCAGGTGCTGTGCGCCTGGCCAACCGATGGCGATACCTGGACGCGCGAACAACAAGGGTGTGGCAACAACAGCCAAACCACCTCGACCGAGCGCCTGTGCCATGAGCAAGGCATCACGACCGCTCACGCCTGGATCGACGAGTTCCGCCGCTCCGGGGACTACAAGCGCCAATGCGCATTCGATGTGCGTGACACCCGCAAGAGCGAGCGCGCCGACGCCTTCTACCAGAGCCTGACGGCACAGCGAATGTTCGCCTCCGAACTACCATTCCCTTGGAATGAAGTCATCGTTCAAGCCTGGGAAGAGGACCAATCCCACAGACTGCCGATCCAGTCGTTCTTCCACATCGAAGGCATGTGGGGGGCGCTCGAGCAAGCACAGGCGGACCAGAAGGACTGGTACGAGACCTACGGCGCCTACATCCCGATCATCCGCATCCGCATGCCGCAAGAGGCCCATGACAAGGCCACCTTCAGCTATCACAGTAACGAACAGGCGGTTCCCACGTCCTGAAAAAGCGATCAGCGCGCCTGGAATGCCCGCAGGCCTTTGGTGGCCTGCTGGCGGACCTTGTTTCTTACCAGAGGGCTCCACCCCAGTAACAAGCCGGGCGTACCCAGGGCTTGGCGCGACCAACGCCACAGGTCGAAACTGTCGTCATGCTGACAGATCAAGCCGTCACGGAACACGAAACGAGCCTGGATATCATTGACCACGGTACGGCCGGTCTGGCTGAACAGGTAGGTGGCGACCCAATGGGCACTGCCACCCCGCGCATCCGCGCGCACGCTGTCGAAGGTCAGGGAGAAGTCCTTGGCGCGGGTGGTCAGCATCCGCCACATGTCACCCACGTCCTGGCCGCGCAAGGTACCGAATGCCGGATCGCTGAAAACGATGTCATCGCTGTAGCAGGCCACCATGGCCTCGGCGTCCAGGCGCTGGAAGGCCTGATAAAAACGGGTGATCAGGGCGCTGTTGGCGTCGCTCATGGGGCAGGTCCGTCCAGGGAATCGAGAGCTGCACGATAATCCGCGCCACGCCTTCGCGCCATGGTCATTTGCGCCATGAATGCATCCAGCGTCGCACCGGTTTCACACCCGCTCGCTGACGACCTGCACATGCAGCGCCCGCCCGGCCCCCAGACCGAAGACGATCGCCCCCAGCCCCAGCACCGCGAAGATCCAACCGACCGCTGCCCAGCCACCGGTGAAGTCATGTACCAGTCCGACCGCGAACGGGCCCATCGAAGCTAGCGTGTAACCGACGCCCTGGGCCATGCTCGACAAGTTCGCCGCCACGTGCGAATCCTTCGAACGCAGCACGATCAGGGTCAAGGCCAGGGCGAAAGTACCGCCTTGCCCCAGCCCCAGCAGCACCGCCCAGCCCCACAGCCCCGAGATTGGCGCATACAGGCATCCGAACAAGCCGCCGAGGGTGACCAGCATCACCACCACGATCGCCAGCCGCTGATCCTTGCCGCGGGTCGCCAGCCAGGGCGCACTGAGCGAGCTGATCAACTGCACCAGCACCGACCCCGAAAGCACCAGACCGGCTTGCGTGGGGCTCAGGCCACGACCGATGAGAATCGACGGCAGCCAGCCGAACACGATGTAGGCCAGCGAGGACTGCAGCCCCATGTACAGCGTCACTTGCCAGGCCAGCCGATCGCGCCACAGCCCCCGCACCCGATAGGCCACCTGGTGCGCGCCATGCCCTTGGCGCGCCTGGGGCGCCCACACCAGCATCGCCAGCAGCGCGGGCAACAGCCAGAAGCCCAGCCCCATGGCCCAACTGTCGCCGAAGTACTGGCTCAAGGGCACGGTGCTGCCCGCGGCCATCGCTGCGCCGAGGCACAGGGCCATCGTGTAGACGCCAGTCAGGGTGCCGGCATGAGCGGGGAAATCACGCTTGACGATGCCCGGTAGCAGCACGCCGATGATGCCGATGCTGGCACCAGCGATCAGGCTGCCGACGAATACCCCGGTCGCACCGAGTGCACTGCGCAGCAGGATCCCCAACGCCAGGGTCAGGAGGATGCCCAGAATCACCCGCTCGCTGCCAAAACGACGCGCCAGGATCGGCGCCAGCGGCGCGAACAGGCCCAGGCACAGGACTGGCAAGGTCGTCAGTAAACCTGCCGCGGAAGCATTGAGCCCCAGCCCCTCGGACACCTGGCCCAGCACCGGCGCCATGCTCGACAGCGCCGGGCGCAGGTTCAACGCGACCAGTACCAACCCCAGCAACAGCAACCAAGGTCGGCGCAGCACCACGGGCTGCTGCTGGACCTGTTCGTCGTCAGCCTCGGCATCGATCAGCAGCTCATCGAGTTCAGGGTCGTGCTTGGAGTGGTTGTACGTCAGTTGTTCAGGCATGGGGCACTCGGGCTCAGGATTCGATGAGGGCCCGGCTCAGGCGCTTGGCCGCGTCCGGGTCGCGTTGTTCGATGGCGTCGAGGATCTGCACATGCAGGTCGAACACGCGTTGACTGCGGGGAAGCGCACTCATGTTGTGCTGCACCGCTGCAGCGACGACGCTGGAAAAGTAGCGATACAACTCGCTCAGTGCGGGGTTGTGCGCAGCGTCCACCAGGCGCTGGTGGAACACCAGGTCACAGGCCACATAGGTGTCCAGATCGCCGTGGAAGTGCCCACAGCTGCGCTCCAGGGCCACGCGCAAGTCGCGCAGATCATCGTCGGTGCGCCGCAGGGCGGCGAGGCCGATGGCCTCGGCTTCGAGGATGCAACGGGTCTCGCGGGCCTGCTCGACCGTGCAGCGCGAGATGGCCTGCACGGCCTGCAAAGGGTCTTGGGCGGTGCGCAGATAGCTGCCGTCGCCCTGGCGCACTTCTACCAGACCACTGAAGGCCAGCACACGCATGGCCTCACGCACGGTATTGCGGCTGATGCCCAGTTCCAGGGCCAGTTCCGGCTCGGTGGGCAGGCGCTGCCCTACAGCCCAGGCGCCCTGGGCAATGCGCTCGCGCAATTGGTCCACGGCTTGCTCCACCAGGGAGCGCTTGATCAACAGGGACATACTAACGTCCAGTCATCGGATGAATTTACAAGCGGCAAAATTAGCGCTGAAAAGCATCGCGGGGCAAGTCGGAGCGGCGATACAGCGATCCGACTTGCCCCGCGACAGGAACGACGCGAACTACCCGTTCAACGCATCGATCAACGCCTGGTTCATCTCCGGCGTGCCTACGGTAATCCTCAGGAACTGCGCGATCCGTGCCTGCTTGAAGTGCCGCACGATCACCCCCTGCTCACGCAGGCGCGCCGCCAGTTCAGCCGCATCCTGTTGCGGGTGCCGGGCGAAGATGAAGTTGGCCGCCGATGGCAGTACCTCGAAGCCCCGCGCCGTCAACTGCTCGACCAGGGCCTCACGGCTGTCGATGACCTTGCGGCAGGTCTCGTCGAAGTAAGCGCGATCTTCGAACGCTGCCGCCGCCCCGATGATCGCCATGCGATCGAGCGGATAGGAGTTGAAGCTGTTCTTGATCCGCTCCAGTGCCTCGATCAGGTCCGGATGCCCCACTGCCAGCCCCACCCGCAGACCCGCCAGCGAGCGCGACTTGGACAGGGTCTGGGTCACCAGCAAATTGTCGTAGCGGTCCACCAGTGCGATGGCGGTTTCGCCGCCAAAGTCGATGTAGGCTTCGTCCACGACCACCACCGAGTCGCGATTGGCCTGGAGCAATCGCTCGATGGCCTCGAGCGGCAGCAGGCAGCCAGTCGGTGCGTTAGGGTTGGGGAAGATGATCCCGGCATTGGGCTTGTTGTAGTCCTCGATGCGGATCTGGAACTGCTCGTCCAGCGCCACCTGCTCGAAGTCGATACCGTACAAGCCGCAGTACACCGGATAGAAGCTGTAGCTGATATCCGGGAACAGCAGCGGCGCGCCGTGCTGGAACAGGCCGTGGAAGATGTGCGCCAGCACTTCGTCCGAACCGTTGCCGACGAAGACCTGCTGCGGGGTGACCTTGTAGTAATCAGCCACAGCCTGCTTGAGCCGGTCGCTGTTCGGATCCGGGTACAGGCGCAGGTTGTCGCTCAGCTCGCCACGCATGGCCTCCAACGCCTTGGGCGAAGGCCCATAGGGGTTTTCGTTGGTATTGAGCTTGACCAGGCGAGCCAGCTTGGGCTGCTCACCCGGCACGTAAGGCACCAGGTCCTTGACGAAGGGGCTCCAGAATCGACTCATGTTCAGTTCCCCTTCTCGTTGAGGATGCGGTATTCGGCGCTACGGGCGTGGGCGGTCAGCGACTCGCCACGGGCCAGTACGGATGCAGTGTGACCGAGCTCGGATGCGCCCTGCTCGGAGCAGAAGATGATCGACGAACGCTTCTGGAAGTCGTACACCCCCAGCGGCGAGGAGAACCGTGCGGTGCCGGATGTGGGCAACACGTGGTTGGGGCCTGCACAGTAGTCACCCAGGGCCTCGCTGGTGTGGCGGCCCATGAAGATCGCGCCGGCATGGCGGATCTGCGGCAACCAGGCCTGCGGGTCGGCGACCGACAATTCGAGGTGTTCCGGGGCGATGCGGTTGGCGACCTCGATGGCCTGCTGCATGTCACGCACCTGGATCAGGGCGCCTCGACCGTTGATCGACTTCTCGATGATCTCGGCGCGTTCCATGGTGGGCAGCAGCTTGTCGATGCTGGCCGCCACGCGGTCAAGGAAGGCCGCATCAGGGCTGACCAGGATCGCCTGCGCATCTTCGTCGTGCTCGGCCTGGGAGAACAGGTCCATGGCGATCCAGTCCGGGTCGGTCTGGCCATCACATACCACGAGGATTTCCGAGGGTCCGGCGATCATGTCGATGCCGACTTGACCGAACACATGGCGTTTGGCAGTGGCTACGTAGATATTGCCGGGACCGACGATCTTGTCGACCTGTGGCACGCTCTCGGTGCCGTAGGCCAACGCCGCGACTGCCTGGGCGCCACCGACGGTAAACACGCGATCGACGCCGGCGATGCAGGCCGCAGCCAGCACCAGCTCGTTGATCTCTCCACGCGGGGTCGGCACCACCATGACCACCTCACCGACACCGGCGACCTTGGCGGGGATGGCATTCATCAGTACCGATGACGGGTACGACGCCTTGCCGCCAGGCACGTACAGCCCTGCGCGATCGAGCGGGGTGACTTTCTGGCCGAGCACGGTGCCATCAGCTTCGGTGTACTGCCAGGAATCCTGCTTCTGTCGTTCGTGGTAGCTGCGCACGCGGTTGGCGGCAGTTTCCAGCGCCTCGCGCTGGGCTGCGGAGATCCGAGTCAGGGCCAGTTCCAGGCGCTCGCGACCCAGGATCAGGTCATCGATGGACTTGGCATCAACGCCATCGAAACGCTGGGTGAACTCCACCAGCGCCGCATCGCCACGCTCGCGCACGGCTTTGATGATGTCGAGCACCCGCTGGTTGACCGCGTCATCGGACACGCTTTCCCAGCTCAGCAGATGATCCAGATGTCGCGCGAAATCCGGATCAGCAGCGTTGAGACGGGCAATTGCAGTGGACACGGTCATGACGAGGGCCTCGTTTTATTGGCGAATGCTCAGGCGCCCTAGGCTACCAGTCCATCCGCGCGGGCACCCGAGAAAAGTGGCTATGACGCGGATAGACGGGCGCGACAGCGAAGGTCGCGCGCAGAAGTCAGCCGCGGTGTCGCGATTCGACAGCCTTGCGCAGGGTGTCGATGAGATTCTGGATACGGGCGTGCTGCATCTTCATGGAGGCCTTGTTCACCACCAGGCGCGAACTGATCGTGGCGATCAGCTCCTGTGGCTCAAGGCCATTGGCGCGCAGGGTGTTGCCGGTGTCCACCACGTCGATGATCTTGTCGGCGAGGTTGATCAGCGGGGCCAGCTCCATGGAGCCATAGAGCTTGATGATGTCGACCTGGCGGCCTTGTTCGGCGTAATAGCGCTTGGCTACGTTGACGAACTTGGTGGCCACACGCAGACGCCCCTTGGGCTCGGGTGCACCAACGACGCCAGCGGTCATCAGCTTGCACTTGGCGATCTGCAGGTCGAGCGGCTCGTACAGGCCCTGGCCGCCGTATTCCATCAACACGTCCTTGCCGGCCACACCCAGGTCGGCGGCACCATGCTCGACGTAGGTCGGCACGTCGGTGGCACGCACGATGAGCAGGCGCACGTCGTCCTGCGTGGTGGGGATGATCAGCTTGCGGCTCTTGTCCGGGTTCTCGGTCGGCACGATACCGGCCTCGGCCAGCAGCGGCAGGGTATCGTCGAGAATACGGCCTTTGGAAAGCGCGATGGTCAACATTGCAACGTCGGTCCTTAAGCGGCTACAGCCGGCCAGGTCATCGACCTGGCCGTGTTCGATTCGGCTGGCACGTCCGTGTGCCGATCACAGGCAGATAGCGCGACTAGCCCGGTACGCGACGGATCTTCGCGCCCAGCATCTGCAGTTTTTCCTCGATGCACTCGTAACCACGGTCGATGTGGTAGATGCGGTCGATCAGGGTATCACCTTCGGCGACCAGCGCAGACAGTACCAGGCTCGCCGAAGCGCGCAGGTCGGTAGCCATCACGGGCGCACCCTTGAGCGCCTTGACCCCGGTGACGATGGCGGTATTGCCCTCGACCTGGATCTGCGCGCCCATGCGGTGCATCTCGTACACGTGCATGAAGCGGTTTTCGAAGATCGTCTCGATCACGGCGCCCGTGCCTTCGGCAATGGCGTTGAGGGAGATGAACTGTGCCTGCATGTCGGTCGGGAATGCCGGATACGGCGCGGTACGCAGGTTGACGGCCTTGGGCCGCTTGCCGTGCATGTCCAGCTCGATCCAGTCTTCACCGGTCGCGATGTCGGCGCCAGCTTCCTTGAGCTTCTCGAGGACGGCTTCGAGGATGGTCGGATCGGTGTCCTTGACCTTGACGCGGCCGCCGGTAACAGCAGCAGCGACGAGGTAGGTACCGGTCTCGATACGGTCGGGCATCACACGGTAGCTGGCCGAGTGCAGGCGCTCGACACCATCGATGGTGATGGTGTCGGTACCAGCGCCCTGGATCTTCGCACCCATGGCGATCAGGAAGTTGGCCAGGTCGACCACTTCAGGCTCGCGCGCGGCGTTCTGCAGCACGCTGCGGCCCTTGGCGAGCGCAGCAGCCATCATGATGTTCTCGGTACCGGTCACGCTGACCGTGTCGAAGAAGAAGTGCGCGCCACGCAGGCCGCCTTCAGGGGCCTTGGCCTTGATGTAACCGCCTTCGACTTCGATCTTCGCGCCCATGGCTTCAAGGCCACGGATGTGCAGGTCGACCGGACGCGAACCGATAGCGCAGCCACCTGGCAAGGCGACTTCGGCCTCGCCGAAGCGGGCGACCATCGGGCCGAGTACCAGGATCGAGGCGCGCATGGTCTTGACCAGCTCGTAGGGCGCAACCAACGTCTTGATGGTGCGTGGGTCGATCTCCACCGCCAGCTTCTCGTCGATCACAGGCTCGATGCCCATGCGCCCGAACAGCTCGATCATGGTGGTGATGTCGTGCAGGTGTGGCAGGTTGCCGACGGTGACCGGGCCATCGGCCAGGAGCGTGGCCGACAGAATCGGCAGGGCGGCGTTCTTCGCGCCGGAAATGCGGATCTCGCCGTCGAGGCGCGCGCCGCCAGTAATAATCAGTTTGTCCATTTCAATCTCGCCGCCAACGTTGGCTCAGGTGCGCTCAGCCCAGGCTGCGCTGCTGAAAAATTTCATCGTTACCGCATGGATGCTGCCGTTGGCGATCCACGGATTCAGGTGAGCATAGATCGCCTGCTGACGCTTGACCGGGCTCTGGCCGGCCAGCTCGTCGCTGATCACGTTCAACTGGAAGTTGCAGCCTTCGCCTTCAACTTCGACCCGGGTTCCCGGCAGTTTTTCTTCAAGGAAGCTCTTAACTTCTAAGGCCTGCATGCTCAACCTCAATCGGCGCCCAGTGCGCGCGGGTCGGCCATGATACAAAAAAGCCCCTCGCCTGCGAAGCCCATACGAGGACGCGCTGACCGAGGGGCCTTCCCTTGATGACGGGCCATCAGCCCGCCAGCACTTCATCGAGGTCGTAGACCTCGGCGATTTCACGCATGTCTGCAGGCATGCCGCGCACTTCCCAGGCCTTGCCAGCAGCCTGGGCATCCCGCATGAACGCCAGCAACAATGACAACCCCACGCTGCTGGACTTGCTCACGGCCGAGCAGTCGAGCACCAGCCGCTGCTCGCGGCTGGCGGCGATCAACGCCTTGCCCTGCTTGCGCAGGGCCGGCCCGCTGCGATAGTCCAGCACACCGGCCAGGCGCAAGACACCCGGCTCGGTCATCGTCATGTCGGCTTCACTCATTTGACCGTCTTCTCGGGAGAGCTGTCGGCAGCTTCCTTGGCCTTGGCCACTTCGCCAGCCCAGCCGTCGATGGTCTTGTCGAGGTTGTTGCCATTACGGTTCATCGCGTCGGCGAACTGGTCGCGGAACAGCTTGCCGATATTGATGCCATTGACGATGACATTACGCACCTTCCACTCACCACCGATGTTTTCCAGGGTGTACTGGACCGGGTATACCGCGCCATTGTTGCCAGACACTTTCATGCCCACCGAAGCACGCTGGCCATCATCCGGCTTGGCTGGATCGACGGTGATGCCCTGGTTGTCGTATTCAAGCAGTGCGTTGCCGTAGAACTGGAACAGGCTGCGGCGGAAATTCTCCTGGAAGCGCTGCATCTGCTCGGGCGTGGCCTTGCGCGAGTACTTGACGGTCATGATGCTCCGGGAGATGCCGTCAGCGTCGACCACCGGGCCAAGGATGCGATTGAGCGCATCATAGAAAGCGGTCGGGTTGGACTTGTACTGCGCCTTGTTCGCCTTGAGGTCGGACAGCAGTTCAGTGGTGGTGCCCTGAACCACGTCGCGCGGAGACTGGCCCGGCGCCGCCAGGGCCATCAGGGGGAAGGCCGCCAGCAGGACCAGCAGGCCACGTCGCAGGATCGAAATCATGGAAACTCCTCAATTAGCTGGTTGGGCTTCTTTCGGTTCCTTGCCAACGGAGTTGAGCAGGAACTTGCCAATCAGATCTTCCAGCACCAGGGCCGACTGGGTGTCGTGGATGGTGCTGCCATCCTTGAGCACCTGCTCTTCACCGCCCACGCTGATGCCGATGTACTTCTCGCCGAGCAACCCGGCGGTCAGGATCGAAGCAGTGGAATCGGTCGGCAGATTGTCGACCGACTTGTCCAGCTGCAAGGTGACCCGACCGGTATAGGAATCGCGATCCAGATCGATGGCCGTGACCTTGCCGATGGTCACACCGGCCATGGTCACTTTAGCTCTGACAGTCAAACCGGCGATATTGTCGAAGTACGCATAAACTTTATAGGTGTCGCTGGTCGGACTGGCCGACAGGCCGCTGACACGCAGGGCCAGCAGCAGCAGCGCCAGGATCCCGGCCAGGAGGAACAGGCCGACACCGATTTCCAGGGTGCGGTTTTGCATCAGAAATCTCCAAACATCAAGGCGGTCAGAATAAAGTCCAGACCCAGGACTGCCAACGAGGCATAGACCACGGTCCTGGTGGTGGCACGGCTGATCCCCTCTGAAGTGGGTTCGCAGTCATACCCCTGGAATACGGCGATCCAGGTGACGACGAAGGCAAACACCAGGCTTTTGATCAGCCCGTTGATCACGTCATCGCTGAAAGAAACACTGTTCTGCATGTTGGCCCAGAACGAGCCCTCATAGACCCCCAGCCAGTCCACGGCCACCCACGATCCACCCCAGATGCCGACCACGCTGAAGATCAGCGCCAGCAGCGGCAGCGAGATGAAGCCGGCCCAGAGGCGCGGGGCGACGATGTACTTGAGCGGGTCGACACCGATCATCTCCAGACTGGAGAGCTGCTCGGTGGACTTCATGTTGCCGATCTCGGCCGTCAGCGCCGAACCCGCACGCCCGGCGAACAGCAGCGCCGTGACGACCGGTCCCAGCTCGCGCAGCAGCGTCAAGGCGACCATCTGGCCGACGGCCTGCTCGGAGCCGTATTTGGTGAGGATGCTATAGCCCTGCAGGGCCAGCACCATGCCGATGAACATGCCGGATACCACGATGATCGCCAGCGACAGCACACCCACCGAATAGAGCTGCTTGGTCAACAGCTGGAAGCCGCCACCGATGCCGCCACGTCCGGCCAGGGCATGGAAGAGGAACAGGCACGAGCGCCCGAGCACGGCCAGCACGTCGATGGCGGCGCGCCCGAACAGGCGAATGCGTTCGAGTATGGATTTTCTGCGCATCAACGCGTCCCCAGCAGATCGGCGCGGTAGTCTGGCGCAGGAAAGTGGAATGGCACCGGACCGTCCGGATCGCCCTTCATGAACTGGCGGATACGCGGGTTGTCCGACCCCATCAGTTCGTCCGGCGTGCCCTGCCCCAGCACCTGGCCATCACCGACCACATAGATGTAGTCGGCAATGCTCGCGGTCTCGGCCAGGTCGTGCGAGACGACGATACTGGTGATGCCCAGGGCGTCGTTGAGCAGGCGGATCAGGCGCACCAGAACGCCCATGGCGATAGGGTCCTGGCCGACGAAAGGCTCGTCGTACATGAGAATCTGCGGATCCAGCGCAATCGCCCGGGCCAGCGCCACACGGCGCTTCATGCCGCCTGACAGCTCGTCCGGCATCAGGTCGATGGCACCGCGCAGGCCCACGGCCTGCAATTTCATCAGGACGATGTCGCGAATCATCTCTTCGGACAACTGGGTGTGCACGCGCAGCGGGAAGGCCACGTTCTCGAAGACATCCAGGTCGGTGAACAGCGCACCACTCTGAAACAGCACCCCCATCTGCTTGCGGGCATCGAAGAGGTCGCTGCGCGACAGGGCCGGCAGGTTCTGCCCGCCTACCCAGACTTCGCCACTGGAGGGGCGCAGCTGCGCGCCCATCAGGCGCAGCAGGGTTGTCTTGCCGCACCCGGAAGGCCCCATGATGCCAGTGACCTTGCCGCGGGGGATACGGATGTCGACATTGCTGAAAATGCTGCGCGAACCGCGTTTGAAGGTGACGCCCTTCAACTCGACCGCGTAGGCGCTATCCGAACTCATCTAGACTCCTTGCAATGCAGCCTCGTCTACATGGACGCCTGCCTTCATCATGAAGGCACACGCATCCCTGGCGGGCCGAATAGCGGCGAACTATAGCACCGCGCAAAGTTGTCCCCAAGGCCATTTCCCCGAGTCGTTCAGGCACCGTACAGCAATTTTGCAACTGCCTACGACAACTCGAAGGTGAGCGTTTCAAACATTGCCGCTATAATCGGCGCCTTTTCATCAGGCATTGCTTTTTCGACATGAGCCAATCCAGCGAGCTGATCCAATCCGCCCAGCGCACCCTGCGCCTGGAACTCGAGGCCGTAGAAGGCCTGCGGGCCCGTATCGACGACAATTTCGTCAAGGCCTGCGAGCTGATCCTGGCCAGCAAGGGGCGGGTTGTCGTGGTCGGCATGGGCAAGTCCGGCCATATCGGCAACAAGATCGCCGCCACCCTCGCCAGCACCGGCACCCCGTCGTTCTTCGTGCACCCGGCCGAAGCCAGCCACGGCGACATGGGCATGATCACCCGCGACGATGTCATCCTCGCCCTGTCCAACTCCGGCAGCACCGCAGAGATCGTCACGCTGCTGCCGCTGATCAAGCGCCTGGGCATCCAGATGATCAGCCTGACCGGCAAGCCCGACTCACCACTGGCACAGGCTGCAGAAGTCAACCTCGACGCCAGCGTCGCCCAGGAAGCCTGCCCGCTGAACCTGGCACCCACCTCGTCCACCACCGCCGCCCTGGTCCTGGGCGATGCCCTGGCCATCGCCCTGCTCGAGGCTCGCGGCTTCACCGCCGAGGATTTCGCGTTCTCCCATCCGGGTGGCGCCCTGGGCCGTCGCCTGCTGTTGAAAGTCGAGAACGTCATGCACGCGGGCGACGAACTGCCCCAGGTGCAGCGCGGCACACTGCTCAAGGACGCCTTGCTGGAAATGTCGCGCAAGGGCCTGGGCATGACCGTGGTCATGGAGCATGACGGCCGCCTGGCCGGCGTCTTCACCGACGGCGACCTGCGTCGTAGCCTGGATCGCAACATCGACGTGCACAAGACGCTCATCGACGAAGTCATGACCGTTCACGGCAAGACCGCCCGCGCCGAAATGCTCGCCGCCGAAGCCTTGAAGATCATGGAAGACCACAAGATCAGCGCACTGGTAGTGGTCGATCACCAGGATCGTCCGACCGGCGCCCTGAACATGCACGACCTGCTGCGCGCCGGAGTGATGTAAATGACCCAGGACCTGATGCAACGCGCCCAAGCCATCAAGCTGGCCGTCTTCGACGTGGACGGCGTGCTGACCGACGGCCGCCTGTACTTCCTCGAGGACGGCAGCGAATTCAAGACCTTCAACACCCTCGATGGCCACGGCATCAAGATGCTCATGGCCTCGGGCGTAACCACCGCGATCATCAGTGGACGCAAGACCCCCGTGGTCGAGCGCAGGGCAAAGAACCTGGGCATTCCACACCTGTTCCAGGGCCGCGAAGACAAGCTGGTGGTGCTGGACGGCCTGCTCGCCGAGCTGGGCCTGAGCTACGAGCAGGTCGCCTACCTGGGCGACGACCTTCCCGACCTCCCGGTAATCCGCCGGGTGGGCCTGGGCATGGCCGTGGCCAATGCCGCGACCTTCGTCCGCGAGCACGCCCACGGCGTCACCCAGGCACGCGGCGGCGAAGGCGCAGCCCGCGAGTTCTGTGAATTGATCATGCAGGCCCAGGGTACCCTGGACGCTGCCAACGCCCATTACCTGTAGGCCACGCCATGCTCAGCAAGAAACTTCGAAATGCCGTGCTGCTGGCAGCCATCGCTGCGCTGCTGGTGGCGGTCGGCTATTGGAACATCAGCCCCGAGAGCTTCCTCGACAAGCCCACGGCCCAGGTCGACGAAAGCGCCATCGACTACTATGCGATCAACGCCCACAGCGTACAGTACCTGCCCGACGGCAGGCTGCAATACGAAATGACCGCGGACAAGGTCGAGCACCTGAAGGCCAGCGAAGTCACCCTGGTGACCACGCCAGACATGCACATCTACCGTGGGACAGCGTTCCCATGGCATGTGCAGAGCGTGCGCGCCGAGGTCAACCCGGACGGTACCGAGGTCGAACTGATCGACAACGTGCGGATCGCCCGCACCGACGAAAAACAACGCGACACCCTGATCACCAGTAGCCGCATGACGGTGTTCCCGCAGAAGCAATATGCGCAGACCGCCCAAGCCGTTAGAATCGACGGCGCCGGTGGCACGACTACGGGTGTAGGAATGAAAGCATATTTGGAAGACGGCAGGATGGACCTGCTGTCCAACGTAAGAGGACAGTATGAGGCTCGTTAAAACCCTCCCCCTTTTGCTCAGCCTGAGCGCAGCACTGGGAAGCGCGAGCGCCTTGGCCCTGCCGAACGACCGTGACCAGCCAATCCGCATCCAGGCGGACAACGCCCATCTGGACGACAAACAGGGCGTTGCCACCTACACCGGCGATGTGATCATCACCCAGGGCTCGATGATGATCAAAGGCAACACCGTGACCATGACTCGCGCCGCCTCCGGCGACATCGACGTCGTGACCTCGGTGGGCAACCTGGCCTACTTCGAGCAGCAGCAGAGCGCTGCAAAACCCGACAAGATGAAGGGCTGGGCCGTCACCATCCAGTACCAGGCGCAGAAGGATATCGTCATCCTCACCGACCGCGCCAAGGTCGAGAACGAAGGCAACACCACCGAAGGCGAGAAGATCGTCTACAACACCAAGACCCAGGTGGCGACCGCTGGCCGTGGTGGTAACGTGACCGCACCTCGTCAGCGTATCGACATGGTGATCCAACCGAAGAAAAAGGCCGAGTAAATGGCAACCCTCAAAGCCCAGCACCTGGCCAAGAGCTACAAGGGCCGCCAGGTCGTCCGTGACGTCAGCCTGTCGATCGACAGCGGCCAGATCGTCGGCCTGCTCGGCCCCAACGGCGCCGGCAAGACCACCTGCTTCTACATGATCGTAGGGCTGGTCCAGGCCGACCAGGGCCGCGTGCTCATCGACAGCAACGATGTCAGCCACCAGCCCATGCATGGCCGGGCCCAGGCAGGCATCGGCTATCTGCCGCAGGAAGCGTCGATCTTCCGCAAGCTGTCGGTCGCCGACAACATCATGGCCATCCTCGAGACACGCAAGGACCTGGACCGCGATGGACGGCGCAAGGAGCTGGAAAGCCTGCTGCAGGAGTTTCATATCAGCCACATCCGCGACAACCTCGGCATGAGCCTGTCCGGTGGCGAACGCCGTCGCGTCGAAATTGCCCGCGCCCTGGCGACTGCGCCGAAATTCATCCTGCTGGACGAACCCTTCGCCGGCGTCGACCCGATTTCCGTGGGTGATATCAAACAGATCATCCACCATCTGAAGGCCAAGGGCATCGGCGTACTGATCACCGACCACAACGTGCGCGAAACGCTCGACATCTGCGAGACCGCCTATATCGTCAACGATGGTCAACTGATCGCCGAAGGCGACGCCGAGACCATCCTGGCCAACCAGTTGGTCAAGGAAGTCTACCTGGGCCACGAGTTCCGACTCTGACGCCCGGGAGCTGCCTGGAGCATTGGAAATGCCTGGTGAAACGGGCTTAAGTGTTACAGTGCTCTAGGCAAACGCTACAATTTCAGGCATATAACTTGCTTAAGATTTGGCGCTTCGGCGCCCTGTAGTGGATGGCGCATGCGCGCCGGCGAACAAGGTATTAAGCCCCAGCCATGAAACCATCGCTCGTCCTAAAAATGGGCCAGCAACTGACGATGACCCCGCAGTTGCAACAGGCCATCCGTCTGCTCCAGCTCTCCACCCTGGACCTCCAGCAGGAAATCCAGGAAGCGCTGGAATCCAATCCGATGCTCGAACGTCAGGAAGACGGCGACGACTTCGACAACAGCGATCCGATGGCGGAAAACGGCGAAAGCAAACCTGCCGCCGAAGCCCAGGACAACAGCTTCCAGGAAACCACCGTCAGCACGGAAAACCTCGAAGAAGGCGAGTGGAACGAGCGCATCCCCAACGAACTGCCGGTCGACACGGCCTGGGAAGACATCTACCAGACCAGCGCCAGCAGCCTGCCCAGCAACGATGACGACGAGTGGGACTTCACCACCCGCACCTCTGCCGGCGAAAGCCTGCAGAGCCACCTGCTGTGGCAGCTCAACCTGGCACCGATGTCCGACACCGACCGCCTGATCGCGGTCACCCTCATCGACAGCATCAACGACCAGGGCTACCTGGAAGACAGCCTCGAGGAAATCTGCGCCGGATTCGATCCCGAGCTGGACATCGAGCTGGATGAAGTCGAAGCGGTGCTGCACCGCATCCAGCAATTCGAGCCGGCCGGCGTCGGCGCCCGCAACCTGGGCGAATGCCTGCTGCTGCAACTGCGCCAGCTGCCGGCGAGCGTGCCGTGGATGGCCGAAGCCCAGCGCTTGGTCACCGACTACATCGACCTGCTCGGCAGCCGCGACTACAGCCAGCTGATGCGTCGCATGAAGCTCAAGGAAGACGAGCTGCGCCAGGTCATCGAGCTGGTGCAAAGCCTCAATCCGCGCCCGGGTTCGCAGATCGAATCCAGCGAGCCGGAGTACGTGATCCCGGACGTCATCGTACGCAAGGACAGCGACCGCTGGCTGGTCGAACTGAACCAGGAAGCGGTGCCTCGCCTGCGAGTCAATCCGCAGTATGCAGGCTTCGTCCGCCGCGCCGACACCAGCGCCGACAACACCTTCATGCGCAACCAGCTGCAGGAAGCGCGCTGGTTCATCAAGAGCCTGCAAAGCCGCAACGAGACGCTGATGAAAGTGGCCACGCAAATCGTCGAACATCAGCGCGGCTTCCTCGATCATGGCGACGAAGCCATGAAACCGCTGGTGCTGCACGACATCGCCGAAGCGGTAGGCATGCACGAATCGACCATTTCGCGGGTCACCACACAGAAGTACATGCACACCCCCCGTGGCATCTACGAATTGAAATACTTTTTCTCGAGCCACGTGAGCACCGCCGAAGGCGGCGAATGCTCGTCTACGGCGATCCGCGCGATCATCAAGAAACTGGTGGCCGCGGAAAATCAGAAAAAGCCATTGAGTGACAGCAAGATCGCTGGTTTACTGGAGGCACAAGGCATCCAGGTAGCCCGCCGCACCGTCGCCAAGTACCGCGAATCGCTGGGGATTGCCCCGTCGAGCGAGCGCAAGCGATTGATGTAGCGCCGGGATGTGCCACAGCGTTTCAGTGGCAGGTGCAATACCTGCCTCTTTATGCACGGGCAACAAAGGAGAAGCTGTATGCAAGTCAACATCAGTGGCCAGCATGTAGAAGTCACCCAACCACTGCGCGAATACGTGCTCGAGAAGCTCGCCCGCGTGGAAGGACATTTCGACAAGATCACCAATGCAACGGTGATCATGAAAGTCGAAAAGCTGCAGCAGAAGGTTGAAGCGACACTCCAGATTCCCGGCGGCGAAGTGGTCGCCAACGCTGAACACCAAGACATGTATGCCGCGATCGACGCACTGGCTGACAAGCTCGACCGCCAACTGAAAAAACACAAGGAAAAACAGCAAAGCCTGCTGCAAGGTGCAGCTGCCCGCTGATCCCCCTCATCCATGATCCGACTTGAAACCATCCTGACCCCCGGCCGTTCCCTCGTGAACGTGCCGGGCGGCAGCAAGAAGCGCGCCCTGGAAAAGGTCGCCAACCTGATTGCCGAGCAAGTACCTGAGCTTGCGATGCAAGACGTCTTCGAAAAGCTCATCGCTCGCGAAAAACTGGGCTCCACCGGTTTCGGTAATGGCATCGCCATTCCACACTGCCGCCTGGAAGGTTGTACTGCCCCCGTCAGCGCCCTGCTGCATCTGGACGCTCCCATCGACTACGACGCCATCGACGGCGCCCCTGTAGACCTGCTGTTCGTGCTGCTGGTCCCGGAAGCGGCCACCGATGCCCACCTCGAACTGCTGCGCCAGATCGCCAGCATGCTCGATCGCAAGGAAGTCCGTGATCGCCTGCGTGCCGCCGACAGCAGCGAAGCCCTCTACCAGGTAGTCCTGGACGCACAGAACGAGCACTGAACATGCGCCTGATCATCGTCAGCGGCCGGTCCGGCTCCGGCAAGAGCACCGCGCTCGATGTGCTGGAAGACAACGGCTACTACTGCATCGACAACCTGCCCGCCGGGTTGCTGCCGCAGTTGGCGGAAAACGCGCTGATCAATACCGAACTGATGCAACCCAAGGTCGCCGTGTCCATCGATGCGCGCAACCTGCCAAGCCATCTGTCGCGCTTCCCCGAATTGCTCGAGGACGCTCGCGCGCGTCACATCCAGTGTGACGTGCTGTACCTGGACGCCGACGAGGACACGCTGCTCAAGCGGTTCTCCGAAACCCGCCGTCGCCACCCGCTGACCAACGCGGACCGTTCGCTCGCCGAAGCGATCCGCGTCGAAAGCGAACTGCTCGGCCCCATCGCCGACCTCGCCGACCTCAAGATCGATACCACCAGCCTTAATCTTTACCAGCTGCGTGACTCGATCAAGCTGCGCCTGCTCAACCAGCCTGAACCCGGCACCGCTTTTCTCGTCGAATCCTTCGGTTTCAAACGCGGCATGCCGGTGGACGCCGATCTGGTGTTCGACGTGCGCTGCCTGCCAAACCCTTACTGGAAACCCGAGTTGCGCGAGCACTCTGGCCTTGAAGCGCCAGTGATCGAGTACCTGGCAGCACAACCGGACGTCGAGGAAATGTTCCAGGACATCTCCAGCTACCTGTTGAAGTGGCTACCGCGCTTTGCCGCCAGCAACCGCGCCTACGTCACCATCGCCATCGGCTGCACCGGCGGACACCACCGCTCTGTCTATATCACCGAGCGCCTCGGACAACTGCTGCAGCAAACCCTGAAAAACGTCCAGGTCCGTCACCGCGACCTCTAACCCACAGGATCCACCCCACGATGCCCGCCCGCGAAATCACCATCATCAACAAGCTGGGCCTGCACGCCCGGGCGGCAGCCAAGTTCGTCGGCGTGGCCGGGAAGTTCCCCTGCCAGGTTCGGGTCGGGCGAGCCCCCGACAAGCTGGTGGACGGCAAGAGCATCATGGCAGTGATGATGCTGGCCGCGGGCAAAGGCACCCAAGTGCACCTGCATACCGAAGGCGAGCAGGACAACGACGCACTGGATGCACTGGTGGCGCTGATCAACAATTATTTCGACGAAGGCGAGTAAGCTCCCGCCCCGTCCCTTGCCTGACAGCCTCAGGACATCGCAGTGTCCATCACCATCATCAGGCAGAAGCCGATGCATAACCCCAGGCTTGCCAGGCGATGATTGCCATTGCTGCGTGACTCGGGAATGATTTCCTGGGTCACCACCAGCAACATCGCTCCTGCCGCACACGCAAGCCCAAGCGGTAGCAGCAGCTCGGCAACATTCACCAGCCAGGCACAGATCACCGCCGCCACCGGCTCCACCAGCCCGGATGCAGCACCGATCAGGAAGGCCTTGAACCGCGACATCCCAGCCCCCGCCAACACCAACGCGATCACCAGCCCCTCCGGCACGTCCTGCAAGGCAATGCCCATGGCCAGGCTGTCGGCGTCTGGCATGCCGCCGCCAGCGGAAACACCAATAGCCATGCCTTCCGGGATGTTGTGCGCGATGATCGCGGCCACGAACAGCCAGATCCGCGCAGCGATCACCGGCTGATTGCCTTGCCCGACCATGGACTCCGGCGAAACCCCGGAGATTCTCAAGTCGACCAGGAACAGGCACAGCGCCCCGAACAACAACCCGGCACTGACCAGGCCACCGGCGCCCCAAGGGCTGAAGCCAATGGACTGAGCCGCATCAAGGCCCGGGATGATCAGAGAGAACGCGGTGGCTGCCAACATCACCCCAGCACCGAAGCCAAGCAAGGTGTCAGCTACCGCCACAGGCATGTTGCGGATCACCAGCACCGGTACCGCGCCCAGCGCCGTGCCCAGTGCGCACAATGCACCGCCTTCAAGCGCACGTAACATGCGCGGCTCCAGGTCCAACCAGGCGATGCCCCGCGCCACCAACAGCGCGGTTCCGACAAGCAACAGCAAAGTCCCAAGCGCCAGTCGGAACAGGCGCACACTGCTGACAGACATCACCTCGGAGCGCATGACAGATCGACTCACTTCAGGGCTTCAAGGTAGCGACGCTCAACTTCCGTCCAATCGACGACGTTGTAGAAGGCACCGATGTATTCCGGACGACGGTTCTGGTACTTCAGGTAGTAAGCGTGCTCCCACACGTCCAACCCCAGGATCGGTGTGTTGCCGTGCATCAGCGGACTGTCCTGGTTGCCGCTGCTCTCCACCACCAGCGTCTTGGCCGGGGTCACGCTGAGCCAGGCCCAACCACTGCCGAAACGGGTCAGCGCGGCCTTGGTGAACGCCTCCTTGAACGCCTCGAAGCCGCCGAGCTGCGTATCGATGGCCTGGGCGACCTGCCCCTGGGGTTGACCACCGCCCTTGGGTGACATCACGGTCCAGAACAACGCATGGTTGGCGTGGCCGCCGCCCTGATTGATCACCGCTCCTTGCAGCTTTTCGGGCAACTGCTTGACCGCGCCGACCAGCTTGTCGATCGGCCATTCGGCCCACTCGGTCCCTTCGATGGCGGCGTTGAGGTTGTTCACATAGGTCTGGTGGTGCTTGCTGTGGTGAATCTCCATGGTCTGGGTATCGATGTGCGGCTCCAGCGCATCGTAGGCGTAAGGCAGTGCAGGCAAGGTGTGGGGCATGTCAGTGAATTCCGTATGCAGGTGAACGGTGGGTGGCATCCGGCCGGGCAGCCAGTTCGCTCGCTTCAGGCACATGGCGATTGAGCAAGCGCTCGGTGCGTGGGTACTGGCCGTATTCGGCGATAAAGCTCAACAGCTCGGTGTAGGTACGCCCGCTGTGGCGCAACGCGGCATCACGCAGGACCTGGGGCAGGCGCGGCTCCTGACTGGCCTGTAGCAGCCGCTGATGGGCCGCACACAGGTAATCGGCGCTTTCGTGGGGCTGATTCAGGCGCAGGTGCAGGTCAGCCAGGTTGTGGTGGGCGATGACAAAGGCCGCCACCGCCTCGTCAACGTCATGCCAGCGCTCGAACAGCACCTGCGCCAGGGCCAGGGCTTGCAGGTAGTGCTCCCGGGCGTCTACCAGTTCGCCTTGGTCGAACAGGCGATTAGCGGTTTCCGTAGTGCGTTTCCAATGCTGCATGACGTGTCTCCTGGGCGAGGACCGTGGATCAGATACCGCCAGCGGTGAGTTTTTCCGGATCCAGCAGGGCCTCGAGCTGATCACGCGACAAGTCGGTATGCTCCAGCGCCACCTCCACGATCGGGCGACCTTGCTTGTAGGCGGTCTTGGCAATCTCGGCGGCCTTGAGGTAGCCGATGATCGGGTTCAGTGCCGTGACCAGGATCGGATTGCGCGACAGCGCCTCCTTGAGCTTCGGCTCATTGACCTTGAAGCTGGCGATCGCCTTATCTGCCAGCAGGCGACTGGCATTGGCCATCAGCTCGATGCTCTCCAGCAAGTTGCGGGCGATCACCGGCAGCATGACATTGAGTTCGAAATTACCCGACTGGCCGGCGACGGCGATGGTCGCGTCGTTGCCGATAACCTGCGCGGCAACCATCGCAGTGGCCTCGGGAATCACCGGGTTGACCTTGCCCGGCATGATCGAAGAGCCCGGTTGCAGCCCCTCGAGCTCGATTTCGCCAAGCCCGGCCAGGGGGCCTGAGTTCATCCAGCGCAGGTCGTTGGCGATCTTCATCAGCGCGACAGCGGTGGTCTTGAGCTGGCCGGACAACGCCACGGCCGTGTCCTGGGAGCCGATCAGGGCGAACAGGTTTTCCCCAGGGGTGAACGGGATACGGGTCAGGTCGCTCAGTTCACGGGCAAAGCCCACGGCGAATTGCGGGTGGGCATTGATCCCGGTGCCGACCGCTGTGCCGCCCTGGGCCAGCGCCTGCAGGGCGGGCAAGGTGGCTTCCAGATGCGCTTGGGCACCCTTGATCTGTGCCGCCCAGCCCCCCAGGACCTGACTCATGCGGACCGGCATGGCATCCATCAGGTGGGTGCGGCCGGTCTTGACGTAACGGTGAACCTCGACAGCCTTGGCCTCGATCACCTGAACCAGATGCCCCAGCGCCGGCAGCAGTTGCTCGTGCAGGGCCAGCGCCGCGCTGACATGAATGGTGGTCGGAATGATGTCGTTGCTGCTCTGACCGCAATTGACATGGTCGTTGGCGTTGATCTCGTCACCCAGCACACGACTGGCCAGGGTTGCGATGACCTCGTTGGCGTTCATGTTGGAGCTGGTGCCGGAGCCGGTCTGGAACACGTCCACCGGGAAATGCTGGATGAAGTCCTCGGCCAGCAGTTGCTCGACCGCCTTGACGATGGCACCGCCCTGCTCCGCGCTCAGTTGCTCCAGCGCGATGTTGGCCTTGGCTGCTGCGGCCTTGGCCAACAGCAGTGCCCGAATGAACTGCAGCGGCATGCGCTGGCCGCTGACCGGGAAGTTGTCGACCGCGCGCTGGGTCTGGGCACCATATAGCGCCTGGGCAGGCACCTGCAGTTCGCCCATGCTGTCACGCTCGATACGGGTATTACTCATCATCGGATCCTTGCATCAGTTCATCGAGGGAAATCGAAGGCAGCAACACGCAACTGGCCAGTTGCATCGCATAGGGCTGCCAGCGCTCGTTCTGCTCGCAACGGTCGAGGTTGCGCAGGTCAAGCAGCGGGCGCCAGGCCTGATCAAGGCACTGGCAGCGCCAATGCCAGGGCAACATGCGGTCGCAGGCGGTATCCAGCAGCAGACGGAAGGAGGTCAACGCCACGGTCCAGGGCGAGGTCTCGGTGCAACAGACCAGATAGCGCCCCTCGGCCAGATAGTGTTCGATCAGCCGCGGTTCGTCCGGCTCGAGGGCACAGCGGATGCGCCGACTCAACCAGCGCCAGTTTTCCAGGTAGGGCAATTCGTGGAGGACGGTTTTCATGAACATCATCGCCGGGGTTGCTGGATAATGATATTCATTATTAATTGATAATTAGAATCACTTCAAGGGCGGAGCCACAAACAAAAAACCCGGCGCGATGGCCGGGTTTGTCGTCAAGCGTGGGTCAGCGGTGCGCCGTCAGCTACCGGCGACGGTCATTCGTTCGATCAGCACTGAACCGCTGTGAATATTGCTGCGCGTTTCAATATCGCTGCCAATCGCCACAATCTGCTGGAACATGTCTTTCATATTGCCGGCGATGGTCACTTCCTGGACCGGGAACTGGATTTCACCGTTCTCCACCCAGAAACCCGCAGCGCCACGGGAGTAGTCGCCAGTTACCATGTTCAGGCCATGCCCCATCAGTTCGGTCACCAGCAAGCCGCGCCCCATGCGACGGATCAGTGCAGCCTGGTCTTCGACGCCATGGGTGACGAACAGGTTATGCACCCCGCCTGCGTTGGCGGTGCTGGGCAGTTTGAGCTTGCGACCGGCATAGGTACCCAGGATGTAGGACACCAGTTCGCCCTTGTCGATGAACGGTTTGGCATAAGTGGCCAGGCCATCGCCGTCGAACGCGGCACTGCCCAGCGCACGTGGAATGTGCGGACGCTCGTCGATGGTCAGCCAGGTCGGGAACAGACGCTGGCCCAGGGTGCCTTCAAGGAACGACGACTTGCGGTAAAGGTTGCCACCAGAGATCGCCGACAGGAAGCTGCCGAACAACCCGCCAGCCAGTTCCGCAGCGAACAGCACCGGCACCTCGCAGGTCGGCACTGGACGTGCGCCCAGACGGCTGGCGGCACGCTGGGCAGCGCGCTGGCCAATACTGCGCGGGTCGGCCAGCAATTGGCCTTGGCGATTGACGTCATACCAGTAGTCGCGCTGCATCTGCCCTTCGCCTTCGGCGATCATCACACAGCTCAGGCTGTGGCGCGTCGAGGCGTAGCCACCGATGAAGCCGTGACTGTTGCCATACACCCGCACGCCCTGGTGCGTGTTGAGGGTGGTGCCGTCGGCATTGAGAATACGCTTGTCGGCATCGAAGGCGGCCGCCTCGCACTCCAGGGCCATCTCGATGGCACGCTCGGGCTCGATGTCCCAATCGTGGTAGAGGTCGAGGTCGGGCATTTCACGCGCCATCAGTGCCGCGTCGGCCAAGCCCGAGCACTCATCCTCGGAGGTGTGCTTGGCAATGGCCAATGCAGCAGCCACTGTTTCGCGAATGGCCTCCGGACCGCTCGCCGAAGTACTGGCCGAGCCCTTGCGCTGGCCCACGTAGAGGGTGATGCCAAAGCCCTGGTCGCGGTTGAACTCGACTGTTTCGACCTCGCGCTGGCGCACGCTGGTGGACAGGCCCTGCTCCAGCGAAACCGCCACCTCGCAGGCGCTGGCGCCCTGGCGGCGCGCTTCGGCAACGATCGCCTCGACCTGCTCCTGCAACGCTGGCAGGTCCTTAGGACCTACGCTCTGGACTGCACTCATGGTTTTCTCCACTCAAATTCTGCGTTCGGCGAGGGCCATTCTTCGACCGGGCCGGACAAAGCGGCCCCCGACTGGTTATCATGGCGGCGATTTCCTGCGGACTGCCACCATGGTTGATTCATACGACGACGCCTTCGACGGCGAAAAAAGCAAGACCCAGATCAAGCGCGAGCTGCATGCGCTGGTCGAACTCGGCGAGCGCCTCACCACGCTCAAGCCCGATATCCTCGCGCGCCTGCCACTCACCGACGAGTTGCGCAAAGCACTGGAGGAAGCGTCCAAACACACCGCCCACGGTGCCCGCAAACGCCACATGTCGTTCGTCGGCAAGCTGATGCGCGTACAGGACCTGGAGGCCATCCATGCGCTGCTCGAGCAGATAGACAGCTCCACGCGCCAGTACAACGAACGTTTCCACGGCCTCGAGCGCTGGCGCGACCGGTTGATCGACGGCAACGACGAAGACCTCGAGCGCTTCGTCCAGGAGTTCCCCGATACCGATCGCCAGCAACTGCGCTCGCTGATCCGCCATGCCCAGCACGAAAAGGCGCGGAACAAGCCGCCTGCCGCTGCGCGCAAGGTGTTCAAGTACATTCGTGACCTCGACGAGCTGCAACGCGGCCTGCGCTGAGCACCGCCACCGACCGCTTGTAGGCGCGGTATCGCGTCGCGAAAGGGCTGCACGGCAGCCCCGTCTGTGTCGCCGAGATCTCGAGGCCGCCTGGCGGCCTTTGCGCGACACAAGGCCACTCCTGCAGGCAGGGCTTGTCATCAAGCCCCGGTACCGCCCACGGTGATAGCGTCCAGCTTCAGGGTCGGCTGGCCAACACCAACCGGCACCGACTGCCCATCCTTGCCACAGGTACCGACTCCGCTGTCCAGGGCCAGGTCGTTACCGACCATCGACACCCGGCTCATCGCCTCCGGCCCATTGCCGATCAGGGTCGCACCCTTGACCGGCGCGGTGATCTTGCCGTCTTCGATCAGGTACGCCTCGCTGGTGGAGAACACGAACTTGCCACTGGTAATGTCCACCTGGCCGCCGCCGAGATTGGCACAGTAGATGCCCTTCTTCACCGAGGCGATGATCTCCTGCGGGTCACTCTCGCCGGCACGCATGTAGGTGTTGGTCATGCGCGGCATCGGCAGGTGCGCATAGGATTCGCGTCGACCATTGCCGGTCACCGCCATACCCATCAGGCGGGCATTGAGCTTGTCCTGCATGTAGCCCTTGAGGATGCCGTTCTCGATCAGCGTGGTGCATTCGGTCGGCGTGCCTTCGTCATCGACGCTCAGCGAACCGCGACGGCCTTCCAGCGTGCCGTCATCGACGATGGTGCACAGCTTCGACGCCACCGCCTCACCGATCCGCCCGCTGTAGGCCGAGCTGCCTTTGCGGTTGAAGTCACCTTCCAGACCGTGGCCGACTGCTTCATGCAGCAGTACGCCCGACCAACCGGGACCGAGCACCACCGGCAGCGTGCCGGCCGGTGCAGGTTGCGCCTCGAGGTTGACCAGCGCTTGGCGCAGCGCCTCGCGGGCATAGCCCATCACCCGCTCTTCGGTGAAGTAGCGGTAGTCGGTACGCCCGCCCCCGCCCTGGCCGCCCCGCTCGCGGCGACCGTTGTGTTCGACGATGACGCTGACGTTGAAACGCACCAGCGGCCGCACATCCGCGGCCAGGCTGCCATCGGCCGCCGCCACCAGGATCCGCTCCCACACGCCCGCCATGCTCACGCTGACCTGCTGGATACGCGGGTCGAGGGCACGGGTGGCAGCATCGACGCGCTTGAGCAGTTCGACTTTCTCGGCGCGGCTCAGGACATCGAGCGGGTTGCCCGGTGCGTACAGGGCGGTCACGTCCTGGCTGCGGAAGGCCTGCACCTTGCCGTTCTGGCCGGCGCGGGAGATCGAGCGGGCGGCGCGCGCCGCTGACGTCAGGGCTTCAAGGTTGATTGCGTTGCTGTAGGCGAAGCCGGTCTTCTCGCCAGACAATGCACGCACGCCGACACCCTGGTCGAGGTTGAAGCTGCCTTCCTTGACGATACCGTCTTCCAGTGCCCAGGTTTCCGAGATCTGCCCCTGGAAATACAGGTCGGCAGCGTCGATGCCGGGCCCTGCCAACTCACCCAGCACAGCCTGCAGGCTGTCCAGGGTCAGTCCGCCCGGGGCCAGGAGCTGCTCGCTGACGGTGGATAACATCTGGCTCATAGTCACTCCGAGGTGTGCGCAGGCCGCAAGGCGTCCTGCGAGAAAAAGCGCCGGTGCGAAACGACCGGCATGCGCGCCCGTATGGACGCTTGTTCTTCAGCGTCGCGCTCGGCGAGCAATATCGCTTCGCCATGCGCATGTTCGGCGACGATCCGCCCCCAAGGGTCGACGATCGCCGCATGGCCATGGGTTTCCCGCGGGCCTGGATGGATACCGCCCTGCGCGGCGGCCAGCATGTAGCACTGGGTTTCGATGGCGCGGGCACGGATCAACACTTCCCAATGTGCCGCGCCGGTCACCGCAGTGAACGCCGACGGCGCGCTGATCAGCTCGGCCCCGGCAGCGCGCAGGGCGCTGTAGAGCTCGGGAAAGCGCAAGTCGTAGCACACCGACAAGCCCAGGCGTCCAACCGGCGTATCGGCCACCACCACCTGCGCGCCATGGGCGTAATCGTCCGATTCACGGTAGCGCCCGCGGTTGTCGGCCACGTCCACATCGAACAGGTGCAGCTTGTCGTAACGCGCGGCGATCTCGCCGTCCTCATCGACCAGCAGCGAGCAGGCATGGGCCTTGGCCTCGGGTTCATCGACCGGCGGCAACGGCAAGGTGCCGGCAACAATCCATAACCTGAGGTCGCGTGCGGCACGTTTCAACCATGGCAGGATCGGGCCTTCGCCAAGCGCCTCGGCGCGACCGATCGCCGCCGCATCGCGCCGCCCCATGGCCGCGAAATTCTCCGGCAGCACCGCCAGCCGTGCACCGCTGTCAGCGGCCTGCTCCAGCAGCACGTGAGCGCGCTGCAGGTTGGCCAGTACGCCGTCCTGGCTGACCATCTGGATCACTGCTGACTTCATGACCACTCCTAGCGCGATTTATCGAAAGGTTTCACAAAGGTGATTTTAGGCTCTTTGACCGGACCTTCGACCCGATAGTGCACGCTGGCGAAGCGCGCGACCCGATCGCCGATCAGCCGATCGACAAGGAACAACGCGCCGCCGACCGCAGGTGCCCCGACGATCAGCGCCGCCAACGGCAGGTTGTTGGTGACCGGCAGGGTCACCTGCAGGTTGGCATCGATACGGTCGCGCACAAAGTCGAGGGTGCCATCGAGCTCGAAATTGCTGGAGGGGCCGGTGACAGCGATCGGTTCACGGGTGACATAAACGCCCTCGCTGGCCACCAGCAGGCCCTTGACCCGATCATAGGCCAGCCCCTCGCCGAACAGGTCGGAGAAGTCCAGGCGCAGACGACGACCAATGGAGTTGAAGTTGAGCAGGCCGAACACCCGCAACGCCTGGGCGCTCCCCTCGACCTCGACGAACTGGCCGGTGCGCAGCGAGGCATCGAGGCTGCCGGAGAATCGCTTGAGGTTGACCCAGGCCGGCGAACCCGGCCAACGACCATCGACATCCATGCGGAAATCGCGGCTGGTGACCGTGGGCGCGAAGCCCCAGGCCTTGAGCACGTTACCCAGGTCCTTGCCGTCCAGGCGCCCCTTGTACCAACTGTTGGTGCTGCCGGGAACACCTTCCCAGCCGCCGCTGCCGTCGATGTGCAGGCCCTTGAGATTGAGGTCGATGTCGTCCAGCGACACACCACGGGCATTCGGCCGCAGCTTGACCGAGGCGCTGCCGAACAGGTCGTCACCGCGATACAACTTGTCGATGCTCAGGTCCAGGACCGGCGCCTTGCGCGGGTCGAAGGCGGCCAGCGGATCAGGCGAATCTTCGGCCTGGGCTTCCTGCGGATCGGCCGGCGGCAGGCGCAAGGTCTGCAGTTTCACCACCATGGGCGCGGCCTTGGCATCCGGGATCCGCGCATTGCCGATCACTTCCTTGCTGTCCAGGCGCAGGTCCCAGGCGCTGGCAACACGAGCCAGACGCACCACTGCCTGGTTGAGGTCGGTGCCGAATGCCTTCAACTGGCCAATGCTCACATCCACGCTCTGCAGGCCCTGTCGTGCACTGCCACCTGGGTCTTGACCTGCATATTTGTCCAACTGCTGCTGCCAGGGCTCGAGGTCCAGCGATTCGAGGCGCCCACGCACCCGCAGGCCCTGGCCGCCCGGCACGCTCGCATCGCCACCGCCGAGCACCAACTCGCCGCGTCCCTGGGCCAGCTTGTCGAGCGAAGCTGCGTAGGCCAACCGCGCCACATCGGCGTAGCTTGCGTCAAAGCGCCGCTCGGCACCTTGCAGGTTCATGCTGAAGCTACTGTCGCGTGACTCGCCCGCCGTCTTGCCGAAGGGCGCTGGCAGGTCGATGGTCAGCCCCTTGAGCGACGAGTTGACGCTCAGGCGATTGTCGCGGCTCCCCAGGCTGACCTGAAGTTGGTAGGGGATATCGCCCGAGGCCGGGAGTGCCTGCTTGAACTGCAGCCAGTCGGTCAACGACTTTAGCGGCACCTGGCCGGTGGCGTTGATCCGGGTCTGAATCTGGCCACCCTGCCCTTCGGCGAGAATCTGCGCAGTCACCGGCCTGTCGAAGGCCTGGAGGCTGATGCCCTTGCCGCTCAAGCCCTTGTCGAGGTCGAAGGTGAAGTCACCCTTCAAGCGGCTCAGATCGAGTGCCGGGGGCTCCACCTTGAGGCGGGCATCCGAAGTCGAGAAATCCACCAGCACCTTGGGACGCAGACCGTGCTCCAGCGGGATGTCCAACTTGACCTTGCCCTGCAGCGGGCCCTCGCCTTCCCAGCCGGCGAAGATCTCGCCAGTGCCGATCGGTGCCTCTTTCAGAATCTTCAGGCCGTCGCCCAGGCTGCCGTCGAACTCGCCGTCCAGGTACAGGCGGCTATGCTGGTCGCCCTCGACATGGGGGATGTTGACGCTGACATCACTGACCCGGGTGTCGAGCAGCAGACCCTTGCTGGCCTGGATGCGCACACCGGTATCCTCGATGTACACATTGCCGTCCACCTGCTGCACCTGCGGCCAGCCCGGCTGGAAATCGAGCGCTGCGTCATGCACCTTGAAGAACAGGCTGATACTGCGCGAATGCGCCGGGGCGTTGTGGTTCAGCGATCCCTGGTACTGGAAATAGCCCTCGTCGACCGCACCCTTGACGATGGCACTGCGAAGCCACTCATCCAGCGCCGGGCTGAGCACTTCCGGCAGGTACTTGGCCGTGTAGCGGCCATCGCCCTCTGTGAGGCCGACACGCAGGTCCATATAATCGGCCTGCTCTTCGTGGAACCTGAAACGAATGAGAAAATCGGCGGCGATCTTGCCCTCATCGCCCAGCACCTTGATGTAGGGCGCGATGAGGGTGAAGCCGTCCTTGTCGAGCGCCCAGGTCAGGCGGGCATTGGCTTTCTGGTAGTGCCAGGGTTTGCCGAAGATGGGGTACAGATGCAGCATGAAGGCATCGGTATCCAGGCGTAGTTCGCCGTGCCCGAGATCGCCGCTGATGCTGCCGCTGACATTGCCCGCTGCGGGCGCTCCGTGATACGCATCGAAGCCGATCTTGTCGAGATTGGCGGCGAACTGCAGGCGCTGGTCACCTTCGGCATGGGGACGGATGTCGAGCTGGACGTTACGCAGCGTGCCGGTCACGTTCAGGGCATCGACCACAGTCATCAGGTTGTCCGGCAGCGGTGCCAGGCCATCGATCAGCGGGGTCAGCGGCGTCAGGTCGAGACGATCGGCCTGGACATGCCACACATCCTCAGCAGCCTCCTGCCCAGGACGCTGGCGCGCTTGCAAATGTGTCTCCCAGCGGGTTTCACCGATACTCGCAGCCAACGAATCGACCACGACCTCGTAGCCTTCCTTGCCCCGGCGCACCCAACTGGAGAGCGCCAGGTTGTCGAGAGTCACGGTCTTGCGCCCGGCATAGGCGCCGCGCAGCTGCGGCGCGTTCAGGCGGGCGACGGCGCGCTGCAAATGGCCTTTGTTCCAGTCGATCCAGAATTCGCCCCCCGCACGCAGGGTCTTGGCTCGCCACTGCCCGAGCAGGCTTGGCGGTACCCAGCGCGCCCAATCGCTCTGCGGCAGGCTGACATAGGCCTCCAGGCGTCCATCGCGCCAGGCGTCGGGGGTGGCGCGGCTGCGCAGGTTCAACGCCAGGGGCTGACCGTCGGGCAGGGTCGCGCGCATCTCCAGGCGCTGGCGCGACGGACCGGCTTGCAGACCAAGGCTGACATAGGTGAGCGTGACCGAATCACGGCGCCACGGCTGGAAAGTAACCTGGCTGTCGAACACATCGACCCTGCCCAGTTGCTGGAGGCGTTGCAGCAATTGGGCAGGGTCGAGGGGCGCATCGTCTTTCTTCGGCAGGCCTTCAAGGGTCCAGGCACCTTGCTGGTCTTCATGCAGGATCAGTTGCAGGCCGCCGAGCTGGACATGCGCCAGCCGTACTTCGCGAGCCTTCAAGCTGGCCCACAGGTCGGGCACCAGCTTGACGTCATCCAGGCGCAAGGCTGCAGAGCCTTCGCCCAATTGCAGGTCGCGCAGCCTGAGCACCGGGGCCAGGCCACTCCATCGCCCTTCGAGCGCCCCCACATGCACAGGCAAGCCCAAGGCTTGCTGGGCCTTGTCTTCGAGGTCGGCCCGGTATTCGGCCACCAACGGCACCAGTTGCCGACCGAGGCTGACATACAGTGCCACCAGCACCGCGAGCAAGGCGCACAGCCCCAGCCCCCAACGGGTCAACGCGCCTAGAACGCGGGTCAGACGTTCCATGGCCATTGCCCTCCGAGTCGTCCATTAACTATGGCCGCAAGCGGTGTTTTCGCCTTTGGGCGAACGGTTTCAGAACGCGTCAGAGCAGCACCACATCATATTGTTCCTGGGAATACATGGACTCGACCTGGAAGCGAATGGTTCGCCCGATGAAGGCCTCCAGTTCGGCGACGTTACCTGACTCTTCGTCCAGCAGCCGATCGACTACCTTCTGGTTGGCCAGCACGCGGTAGCCTTCTGCCTGGTAAGCCCGCGCCTCACGAAGAATTTCGCGGAAGATTTCGTAACAAATAGTCTCTGGCGTCTTCAGCTTGCCGCGCCCCTGGCAGGCCAGGCAGGGCTCGCACAGCACCTGCTCTAGGCTTTCACGGGTACGCTTGCGGGTCATCTGTACCAGGCCCAACTCGGTAATGCCGATGATATTGGTCTTGGCATGGTCGCGCTCGAGCTGCTTTTCCAGCGTGCGCAGGACCTGGCGGCGGTGCTCTTCGTCCTCCATGTCGATGAAGTCGATGATGATGATGCCGCCGATGTTGCGCAGGCGCAGCTGTCGCGCAATGGCGGTGGCCGCTTCGAGATTGGTCTTGAAAATGGTCTCTTCGAGGTTGCGATGGCCGACGAAGGCGCCGGTATTGACGTCGATGGTCGTCATCGCCTCGGCAGGATCGACCACCAGGTAGCCCCCGGACTTGAGCGGCACCTTGCGCTCCAGGGCGCGCTGGATCTCGTCCTCGACCCCATAGAGGTCGAAGATCGGCCGCTCGCCGGGATAATGCTCGAGGCGGTCGGCGATTTCGGGCATCAGCTCACCGACGAATTGCGTGGTCTTCTGGAAGGTTTCCCGCGAGTCGATGCGGATCTTCTCGATCTTCGGATTGACCAGGTCGCGCAAGGTGCGCAACGCCAGGCCGAGGTCTTCGTAGATCACTGTCGGCGCACCGCAGGCCTGGATCTGGCTGCCGATCTGCTCCCACAGGCGACGCAGGTAGCGGATGTCCTGGAGAATGTCTTCAGCACGCGCGCCCTCGGCGGCGGTGCGCAGGATGAAGCCACCGGCGTCCTTGATGTTCTCTTGCGCCATCGAGTCGCTGACCACCTGTTTAAGACGGTCACGCTCGGCTTCGTCCTCGATTTTCAGCGAAATGCCGACATGGCTGCTGCGCGGCATGTACACCAGGTAGCGCGACGGGATCGACAACTGGGTGGTCAGGCGCGCGCCCTTGGTGCCGATGGGGTCCTTCGTCACCTGCACCACCAGGGCCTGGCCTTCGTGGACCAGTGCGGTGATGGTCTCGACCGCCGAGCCTTCACGCTGGGAGATCTCCGAGGCGTGGATGAACGCCGCACGCTCCAGACCGATATCGATGAAGGCGGCCTGCATGCCGGGCAGCACACGCACCACCTTGCCCTTGTAGATATTGCCGACGATGCCACGGCGCTGGGTGCGCTCGACATGCACCTCCTGCAGCACTCCGTTCTCCACCACTGCCACGCGTGACTCCATCGGCGTGATGTTGATCAGGATCTCTTCACTCATGGCAGGCTCTCGTCAAAGGTCTTCGGTAATGATGGATCGCTGTCGGGCGGCTGGCTAGCGCTGGACGGTATCCTCATGCTGCCAGCAGGGAATGCCGAACTGCTCCAGCAACTCGGCGGTTTCGCTCAGGGGCAGGCCGACCACGGCCGAATAACTGCCTTCGATGGGGGCGCTGACGAACACCGCACCCAGGCCCTGGATCGCATAGCCACCGGCCTTGTCCAAGGGTTCACCACTGTCCCAGTAGCGACATGCTTCATCGAAAGAGATGGTACGGAAACGAACCTTGGTCGCCACGCACAGGCTCAGGGAGCGCTTGCCGTCGGTCACGGCCACGGCAGTGAGCACCTGGTGCTCGCGCTTGGACAGGTCGCCCAGCATCGCCAGGGCGTGCTCGCGGTTTTCCGGCTTGCCGAGGATCTGGCCGTCGAGCACCACGGCGGTATCGGCGCCGAGCACCACGCCCGGGACATCGAGCAGGTTGAAACCGGCCACCGCCTTGGCTTGCGCCAGGCGCTCGACGTAAGCCTGGGCGGCTTCGCCAACCTGCGGGGTTTCGTCGATGGGGGCGCTGACCACGGTGAATGGCACGCCAATCTGCGCCAGCAGCTCACGTCGACGTGGGGAGCCGGAGGCCAGGTGCAGTCGAGTCATGGGGACATCTCCGTGTCAGTGGCGACGCGTCAGTGGATATGCAGGCGTCGGCGCATGCCGCGCAGGGCAAAGCTGATCCAGGGCCAGAGCAAGGCGCTGATCACCGCCGACCACACCAGTGCAAGCGTCGGCAGGCGATTGCCGGTCAGGGCGCTGAGCCACAGCTGGATCAACTGGGCGATGCCGAACACCACCAGGATCACCAGGCTCTGCTGCCACATGGGGAACATGCGCAGGCGTTGTTGCAGGGACAGCACCAGGAAGGTGATCAAGGTGAGGATCAACGCGTTCTGCCCCAGCAGGGTGCCGTAGAGCACGTCCTCGGCCAGGCCGAGCACGAAGGCGGTGGTCATGCCGACCTTGCTGGGTACGGCCAGGGTCCAGAACGCCAGCAACAGGGCCAGCCACATGGGGCGGAACACCTCCATGAACTGCGGCATCGGCGTGACGCTGAGCAGCAGGCCGATGACGAAGGTCAGCCAGATGGCCCAGCCGTTTCTGCTACGGGTACTGGCCATCATTCTCTCCGGGGCTGTGCAGGCGACGCGGGTGCGGCTGGCGGGTGTGAGGTGGACGAGCCGTGGGCTGGCGCGATGGCGGCAGGTGCTGGCGCATGGGCCGGTGCGCCGCTCGCGGGCGCAGTTGCCGGTGCTGGCACGGCTGCCGGCTTGGCACCCGCACCGTCCTGACGGTCGGCCTCTTCCTGGGCGATCGCTGCATCAGTGGCACGCTGCTCAGGCGTACGTCGATCGCTGAACACCAGCAACATGTACCGGCTGCGATTGAGGGCGGCGGTAGGAATGGCGCGAACGATGGCGAACGGCTGACCGGAGTCGTGAATTACCTCGTTGACCGTGGCCACCGGATAACCGGCCGGGAAACGCTGCCCCATGCCGGAGCTCACCAGCAGATCGCCTTCCTTGATGTCGGCGGTATCGGCCACGTGACGCAGTTCCAGGCGCTCCGGGTTGCCGGTGCCGCTGGCAATGGCGCGCAGGCCGTTGCGGTTGACCTGCACGGGAATGCTGTGGGTGGTGTCGGTCAGCAGCAGCACGCGCGAGGTGTAGGGCATCAGCTCGACCACCTGGCCCATCAGGCCACGGGCATCGAGCACCGGCTGGCCGAGGAACACACCGTCGCGCTCGCCCTTGTTGATCAGGATGCGATGAGTGAAGGGATTGGGATCTACGCCGATCAACTCGGCGACTTCGACCTTTTCGTTGACCAGTGCCGAAGAATTGAGCAATTCGCGCAGGCGCACGTTCTGCTCGGTGAGCGCGGCCAGCTTCTGCAGGCGCCCCTGCAACAGCAGGGCTTCGGTCTTGAGCTTCTCGTTTTCGGCGATCAGCTCGGTGCGGCTGCCGAACTGCCCGGCCACGCCCTGCCACAGACGCTGCGGCAAGTCGGTGACCCAATAGGATTCCATCAGCACCAGCCCCATCTGGCTGCGTACCGGCTTGAGCACGTCAAAGCGCGAGTCGACCACCATCAGCGCGACCGACATCACCACCAGCACGAGCAGACGAACGCCCAGCGAAGGGCCCTTGGAGAAAAGCGGTTTAATGGGCCGTTCCTCGTGGACGACGATTCAAGCGGTCATTGCACGAGGTCAATGCAACCACCAGCCTGCGGATTGACGGAAACGACGCCCGACGGACGTCAACAGCGCATACAGGTAGCACTGTGCGTGCCACCTGTAAACCAGGCGATCTTCAGCGACGGCTGGACAGCGCCAGGACTCACTCGCTGGAGAGCAGGTCCATGGCGTGCTTGTCCATCATCTCCAGCGCACGACCACCGCCACGGGCGACGCAGGTCAGCGGGTCTTCGGCAACGATCACCGGCAGGCCGGTTTCCTGGGCCAGCAGCTTGTCGAGGTCACGCAGCAGCGCGCCACCGCCGGTCAGCACCAGGCCACGCTCGGCGATGTCGGACGCCAGCTCCGGCGGCGACTGTTCCAGGGCACTCTTGACCGCCTGGACGATGGTCGCCAGCGATTCCTGCAGCGCCTCGAGCACTTCGTTGGAATTCAGGGTGAAGGCACGGGGTACGCCCTCGGCCAGGTTGCGGCCGCGCACGTCGACCTCGCGGACTTCGCCACCCGGGTAGGCGGTACCGATTTCCTGCTTGATGCGCTCGGCGGTGGATTCACCGATCAGGCTGCCGTAGTTACGGCGCACGTAGGTGACGATGGCTTCGTCGAAACGGTCGCCACCCACACGTACGGACTCGGCGTAGACCACGCCGTTGAGCGAGATCAGGGCGATTTCGGTGGTACCGCCACCGATGTCGACGACCATCGAACCGCGGGCTTCCTCGACCGGCAGGCCGGCACCGATGGCGGCAGCCATGGGCTCTTCGATCAGGAACACTTCACGGGCACCGGCGCCCAGCGCCGATTCACGGATGGCACGCCGCTCGACCTGGGTCGACTTGCACGGTACGCAGATCAGCACGCGCGGGCTGGGCTGCAGGAAGCTGTTTTCGTGCACTTTGTTGATGAAGTACTGCAGCATCTTCTCGCAGACGCTGAAGTCGGCGATCACGCCATCCTTCATCGGACGAATGGCAGCGATGTTGCCGGGAGTGCGGCCGAGCATGCGCTTGGCTTCGGTACCGACGGCCACGACGCTTTTCTGGTTGCCGTGGGTACGGATGGCAACAACCGAGGGCTCATTCAGGACGATACCGCGCTCACGCACGTAAATAAGGGTGTTGGCAGTACCCAGGTCGATGGACAGATCGCTGGAAAACATGCCACGCAGTTTCTTGAACATGGGAAAGTGACCCTGGGGAAAGCGTGGGTAAAAAAGTGCGGCAAACTCTAACAATGGCAGGGATTTTGGGCAAGGAGCCAATATGTTAAATTGGCAGTTTTTCCGAGCACGCCAGCCGATGATCGCGGCCGTATGACCGCCAGAATCCCGGCATGTTCCTCATTACGGAAGCATTCTGTTTCTGTTTTTCCTGGAGATCCCCATGGCGCTTCAACGCTGTGACGTGGAAAAAATCGCCCATCTGGCCCGTCTGGGCCTCAATGAAGGCGAACTGCCACGCATTACCGATGCCTTGAACAGTATTCTCGGGCTGGTCGACCAGATGCAAGCCGTCGACACCACCGGCATCGAGCCCCTCGCCCACCCGCTCGAAGCCACCCAGCGCCTGCGTCCCGACCAGGTGACCGAAAGCAACCAGCGCGATCGCTACCAGGCGGTGGCACCCTCGACCGAGAACGGTCTGTACCTGGTTCCGAAAGTCATCGAGTAAGGGATAGAGCCTGCCATGCATCAACTCACTCTGGCCGAGATCGCCCGCGGACTCGCCGACAAGTCGTTTTCCTCCGAAGAGCTGACCGGCGCGTTGCTGTCGCGCATCAAGCAGCTCGACCCACAGATCAACAGCTTCATCAGCGTCACCGAATCGCAGGCGCTGGAACAGGCCCGCGCCGCCGACGCCCGTCGCGCCAATGGCGAAACCGGCGCACTGCTGGGCGCACCGATTGCCCACAAGGACCTGTTCTGCACCCAGGGTGTACGCACCAGCTGCGGCTCGAAGATGCTCGACAGCTTCACCGCCCCCTATGACGCCACCGTGGTCGCCAAGCTCGCCGAAGCCGGCATGGTCACTCTCGGCAAGACCAACATGGACGAATTCGCCATGGGTTCGGCCAACGAATCCAGCCACTACGGCGCGGTGAAGAACCCGTGGAACCTCGAGCACGTGCCAGGCGGCTCGTCGGGTGGCTCCGCCGCAGCCGTGGCCGCGCGCCTGCTGCCGGTCGCCACCGGCACCGACACCGGCGGCTCGATCCGCCAGCCAGCCGCACTGACCAACCTCACCGGCCTCAAGCCCACCTACGGCCGCGTCTCGCGCTGGGGCATGATCGCCTACGCCTCGAGCCTCGATCAGGGCGGCCCGATGGCCCGCACCGCCGAAGACTGCGCCCTGCTGCTGCAAGGCATGGCCGGTTTCGACGCCAAGGATTCGACCAGCGTCGACGAATCGGTGCCCGACTACAGCGCCAACCTCAACGCCTCGCTGCAGGGCCTGCGCATCGGCCTGCCGAAGGAGTACTTCGGCGCCGGGCTCGATCCGCGCATCGCCGAACTGGTCCAGGCCAGCGTCAAGGAACTGGAGAAGCTCGGCGCGGTGGTCAAGGAAATCAGCCTGCCGAACATGCAGCACGCCATCCCGGCGTACTATGTGATCGCCCCGGCCGAAGCCTCCTCCAACCTCTCGCGCTTCGACGGCGTGCGCTTCGGCTACCGCTGCGAAGACCCGAAAGACCTCACCGACCTGTACAAGCGCTCGCGTGGCGAAGGCTTCGGCGTTGAAGTACAGCGCCGGATCATGGTCGGCACCTACGCCCTGTCGGCCGGCTACTACGACGCCTACTACGTCAAGGCCCAGCAGATCCGCCGCCTGATCAAGAACGACTTCATGGCCGCCTTCGAACAGGTCGACGTCATCCTCGGCCCGACCACGCCGAACCCGGCCTGGAAACTCGGCTCGAAGAACGCCGACCCGGTCGCCGCCTACCTCGAGGACGTCTACACCATCACCGCCAACCTCGCGGGCCTGCCCGGCCTGTCGATGCCGGCCGGCTTCGTCGATGGCCTGCCGGTGGGCGTGCAACTGCTGGCCCCGTACTTCCAGGAAGGCCGCCTGCTCAACGTCGCGCACCGCTACCAGCAAGTCACCGACTGGCACACCCGCGCCCCCAACGGCTTCTGAGGAATTCACACATGCAATGGGAAGTTGTGATCGGGCTGGAGATTCATACCCAGCTCGCCACCCAGTCGAAGATCTTCTCCGGCAGCGCCACCACCTTCGGCTCCGAGCCGAACACCCAGGCCAGCCTGGTCGACCTGGGCATGCCCGGCGTACTGCCGGTGCTGAACCAGGAGGCCGTACGCATGGCCTGCATGTTCGGCCTGGCCATCGATGCCGAGATCGGGCCGCGCAACGTGTTCGCGCGCAAGAACTACTTCTACCCCGACCTGCCCAAGGGCTACCAGATCAGCCAGATGGACCTGCCGATCGTTGGCAAGGGCCACCTGGACATCGCCCTGGAAGACGGCACCCTCAAGCGCATCGGCGTCACCCGCGCACACCTTGAGGAAGATGCCGGCAAGAGCCTGCACGAAGATTTCAACGGCGCCACCGGGATCGACCTGAACCGCGCTGGCACACCGCTGCTGGAAATCGTTTCCGAGCCGGACATGCGCAGCGCAAAAGAGGCCGTGGCCTACGTCAAGGCCATCCACGCCCTGGTGCGCTACCTGGGCATCTGCGACGGCAACATGGCCGAAGGCTCGCTGCGTTGCGACTGCAACGTCTCGGTTCGCCCGAAAGGCCAGGTCGAGTTCGGTACCCGCTGCGAGATCAAGAACGTCAACTCGTTCCGCTTCATCGAACGGGCGATCAACAGCGAGATCCAGCGCCAGATCGACCTGATCGAGGACGGCGGCAAGGTGGTCCAGGAAACTCGCCTGTACGACCCGAACAAGGACGAGACCCGTTCCATGCGCAGCAAGGAGGAAGCCAACGACTACCGTTACTTCCCCGATCCGGACCTGCTGCCGGTGGTCATCGAGCCAAGCTTCCTCGAGACCGTCCGCGCCTCGCTGCCCGAGCTGCCAACGCAGAAGGTCGAGCGCTTCCAGAGCCAGTACGGCCTGTCAGCCTACGACGCCAACGTGCTCGCTAGCAGCCGCGAACAAGCCGACTACTTCGAGCAGGTGGCCAGCATCGGCGGCGACGCCAAGCTGGCGGCCAACTGGGTCATGGTCGAGCTGGGCAGCCTGCTGAACAAGCTGGGTGTCGAAATCGACCAGTCGCCGGTCAGTGCCGAGCTGCTCGGCGGCATGCTGCAGCGTATTCGCGACAACACCATCAGCGGCAAGATTGCCAAGACCGTGTTCGAGGCCATGGCTGCCGGTGAAGGCGATGCCGACAGCATCATCGAGAGCAAGGGCCTCAAGCAGGTGACCGACACCGGCGCGATCGACAAGATGCTCGATGAAGTGCTGGCCGCCAACGCCGAGCAGGTCGAACAGTACCGCGCCGCCGATGAAGCCAAGCGCGGCAAGATGTTCGGTTTCTTCGTCGGCCAGGCGATGAAGGCTTCCAAAGGCAAGGCCAACCCGGGGCAGGTGAACCAATTGCTCAAGGCCAAGCTCGAAGGGTGACCTGAACGCCCTCGTTCGCGGGCAAGTCGGAGCGGCGGTTCGGCGCTCCGACTTGCCCGCGAATGGAAGCACCGGAGAGCACCTGCCTTGCTGAAAAAAAACCTCGCCGCCCTGGCTCTTTTCTCTGCCTTGGCCGGCTGTGCCAGCCATGACATCGACCCACGCGGCTACGACGAAACCGGCACCGCCTCCTATTACGGTTCCCGCCACCACGGCAAACGCACTGCCAGCGGCGAAGCCTTCAACCAGCACGGCCTCACCGCCGCCCATCGCACCCTGCCGTTCGGCAGCCAGGTACTGGTGACCAACCTGTCCAACCAGCGCAGCGTGGTGGTGCGTATCAACGACCGCGGCCCCCACACCCGTGGCCGACTGATCGACCTGTCACGTGCTGCCGCAGAAAAAATCGGCATGCTCCGTAGCGGAACGGCGCGAGTCCGGGTACAAGGTCTGAGCGACTGACCTGACTGGAGCCCTGCCATTTTCGACCTCGCCACCCTCCCCACCTTCAGCCTCCTGCAACTGGGCCTGGGCCTGGTGCTGTTGGTCATCGGCGCCGAACTGCTGGTACGCGCCGCCCTGCGCCTGGCCACGCGCCTGCACGTGCGGCCGCTGATCATCGGCCTGAGCCTGGTGGCCTTCGGCAGTACCGCGCCACAACTGACAGTGAGCCTGCAGGCGGCCTACCAGGGCGCGCCGGACGTGGCGGTGGGCAGTGTGATCGGCAGCAATATCTTCAATGTGCTGGTGATCCTCGGGCTTGCTGCACTGATCATCCCGCTGCGCGTTTCGCGGCAACTGGTACGCCTGGACATCCCGTTGATGATCGCGGCCAGTGCAGTGGTCTACCTGCTGGCGGCCAACGGCGAACTGGGCAGGCTCGAGGGCGCGCTGTTGCTGCTGGGCCTGCTGGGCTACCTGGGCATGCTCTGGCATCAGTCACGCCACTATTCCCGCACCTATCCTGCGCCCGACACCGCTCGCCGCAGCCCGGGCCGTTTCTGGAGTACCGTGGTGCTGCAGACCCTGTTCGGGCTGGTGCTGCTCAGCCTCGGCGGGCACTTGCTGCTGGAGGCGGCGGTCGAGGTCGCCACCGACCTGGGCCTGTCCGAGCGGATCATCGGCCTGACCGTGGTCGCCGTCTGCACTTCGCTACCGGAACTGGCCGCCGCGCTGATCGCCGCCCTGCGGGGCGAGCGCGAGATCGCCGTGGGTACGGTGATCGGCAGCAACCTGTTCAACCTCCTGGCAGTGCTGGGGCTTACCGCCTTGACCACGCCCGAACCGCTGACCATCTCACCCAACGCCCTGGCGTTCGACCTGCCGGTGATGCTCGGGGTCGCCGTCCTTAGCCTGCCCGTGTTTTATTCCGGCTACCGGATCACCCGCGCCGAAGGGCTGGTGTTCCTCGCGCTCTACCTGGCTTACGGCCTGCACGTGGTGGCCTTCACCACCGGCATGCCACTGGCCGGGCGCCTGGAGCGCCTGATGCTGTTCTACGTCATGCCGGTGCTGGCGGTGGTACTGCTATACACCACGCTTCGCGCCTGGCGCCGCCAACACTGAGGAAAACGCAATGACCGACAACAAGAACGCCGGTGAGCAGGTTCGGCGCCAGGTGATGGGGGACGCTTTCGTGGATCGCGCCCTGGGCAATGCCACCGAATTCACCCAGCCCCTGCAGGACTTCGTCAACGAGCATGCCTGGGGCAGCGTCTGGTCCCGCGAGGGGCTGCCATTGAAGACTCGCAGCCTGATCACCCTGGCGGCGCTGACCGCACTGAAGTGCCCGCAGGAGCTCAAGGGTCATGTTCGCGGGGCACTGAACAATGGCTGCACGGTGGAGGAGATTCGCGAAGCGCTGCTGCATTGCGCAGTGTACGCAGGGGTGCCGGCGGCGATCGATGCGTTCCGCGCGGCACAGGAAGTGATCGACAGTTACCAGGCCTGAGGTCGCACCGGCCTCTTCGTGGGTAAACCCGCTCCCACAGGCACGCCGCTGTGCGGACTCTGGGGGAGCGGGTTTACCCGCGAAAAAAGCGACGCATCAGCGCAGATTCATCCCTTGGCCTGACGCGCCTTCTTCACCCGGAACGCCACCCACAGCGCTGCGATCCACAGCGGAATCAGCATCACCGAGATGCGCACTGGCGGGGTGAGGTACATCACCACCAGGATCAACGCTATGAACGCCAGGCACAGGTAGTTGGTCAGCGGATGCCCCCAACTGCGGTAGAACGGCGTGATGCCCGCGGCCAGCTTGGCCTTGCGGAACTTGAGGTGGGTGATGCTGATGCTCGCCCAGTTGATCACCAGCGCCGATACCGCCAGGGCCATCAGCAAACCGAACGCCTCGCCCGGCATCAGGTAGTTGATCACCACGCACAAACCCGTCGCCAGCGCCGAAACGCCCAGTGCCACCAACGGCACACCGCTGCGGCTGACCTTGAGCAACTGGCGCGGTGCATCGCCCTGGCTGGCCAGGCCGAACAGCATGCGGCTGTTGGCGTAGACGCAGCTGTTGTAGACCGACAGCGCGGCGGTCAGCACCACAACGTTGAGCACGGTAGCGACCACGTCGCTGTCCAGCTCATGGAAGATCATCACGAACGGGCTGCCGCCCTGCACCACCTTCTGCCACGGGTACAGCGCCAGCAGCACGGCAAGCGCGCCGATATAGAAGATCAGGATGCGGTAGACCACCTGGTTGGTGGCCTTGGGGATGCTCTGGCGCGGATTGTCCGCCTCGGCAGCGGTGATACCCACCAACTCCAGGCCGCCAAAGGAGAACATGATCACCGCCAGCGCCATGATCAGCCCGGTGATGCCATTGGGGAAGAAGCCACCGTACTGCCACAGGTTGGCCACGCTGGCATCCGGGCCACCATGACCGCTGCCCAGCAGCCAGGCGCCGAAGCCGATCATGCTGACGATTGCCACTACCTTGACCAGGGCGAACCAGAATTCCATCTCACCGTAGACCTTCACCTGGGTCAGGTTGATGGCGTTGATCACCACGAAGAAGATCGCCGCCGTGGCCCAGGTCGGAAACTCCGGCCACCAGTACTGCACGTAGATACCCACGGCCGTCAGTTCGGCCATGCCAACCAATACGTAGACGACCCAGTAGTTCCAGCCCGAGACGAAGCCAGCGAACTCGCTCCAGTATTGATGGGCGAAGTGGCTGAAGCTGCCGGCAACCGGCTCCTCGACCACCATTTCACCCAGCTGGCGCATGATCAGGAAAGCCATCAGGCCAGCGATCGCATAGCCCAGCAGTACCGAAGGGCCGGCCAACTGGATGGTCTGGGCGATCCCCAGGAACAGACCGGTGCCGATGGCACCGCCCAGCGCAATCAACTGGATATGGCGATTCTTCAGCCCGCGTTGCAACCCCGCGGGCGTGCTCTGGTCTTGCATGAAGTGTCCTTTAGTTCAGGAGGCAGTGTTGTTGTGTTGTGGCGGCCAGCATCTAGATCCACCCGCCCCATTGCAAGATGAATATGCCGATATTGGTGGTGATCGCCGCCATTAGCGTCGTGATCACGATGATAGACGCAGCCAGCTCGTGATTGCCATTGGCTGCGCGGGCCATGACATAACTGGCCGCCGCCGTCGGGCTGCCAATGTAGAGAAACAGGATCCCCAGCTCCGCGCCGCGAAACCCGCACAGCCAGGCGCCCAGGGTGGCCACCAGCGGCAGCCAGACCATCTTCACCAGGCTGGCATCCACCGCGAGCTTGCCGCTGTCGCGCAGGGCCGCCAGCGACAGGGTGCCGCCGATGCAGATCAGCGCCAGTGGCAGGGTCATCTGCGCCAGGTAGTCGCCCGAGGTCAGCAACCAGTTGGGCAGGGGCACCTGCCCATACGCCATGGGCGTCGCTGCCAGCACGCTGATGATCAGCGGGTTGCTGAAGATGCTCTTGCACAGGCTCCACGGGTCGGATTTCAAGCTCGGGCTGTACACCGCCAACACCACCGTCGACAGCGAGTTGTAGAGCAGGATTACCAGCCCGGCGAGTACCGCACCGAGGGAAATCCCGTAGTCGCCATAGAGGCTGGCCGCCAGTGCCAGGCCGATCACTCCGTTGTTGCCGCGAAACGCACCTTGCGTGTAGATGCCGCGGTCCTCTGGCGGGCTGCGCCAGATCGCCAGCCCCCAGGAGAGCGCAAAGCACACCAGGGTCGCGAGGATGAAGTAGAGGATGACCCCGGGCTTGACCGCCGTCGACAGGTCGGCGTGATAGATACCCAGGAACAGCAGCGCCGGCATGCAGGTGTTGAACACCAGCGAGGACGCGACCTTGATGAAGTTGTCGTCGATCAAGCGGATGCGCTTGAGGAGCACGCCCATGAACAGCATGGCGAAAACCGGAGCCGTGATGTTCAACGTCTGGATAAGAAGGGCGAGCATTGCGCGCGATCCTGGAGAAGGTTGCCGATAGGGGGCTAATCATACGTCAGTGCCACGTGATTGCGTCCGCCATGGATGAAGGATCTGTCCACAAACAGATCTTGACGTAGAAAATTTCCATCCTATTATCAAAACAACTGTATATACGTACAGTTAATTGGAATTTTTCAGACATCGCATGGAGCAAACAATGTCAGAAATGCAATCACTGCCCGCAACCGGCCAGGCCAATCTGCTGGTCGCGGACCTCGACCGCTTGTTCGACCCTGAGGGCGTCCCCCTGGAGGGAGCGCACACGCATCTGGTGCTGGTGGTGGACGGCCATCACACCGTCAAATATCACCGCCTGCCGCCACTCGACACACCGAAGCCCAGCGGGCCCGAGCTGCGTTTCGAAGGCGGCGAACACACCGCCATCGGCGACAACGTCCTGCTGCGCTTTGCCGCCAACCAACCACCGGTCGTGGCGCACCAGTCACCCCTGCCGTTGCCCAATGGCCTGAGCCTGACCTACGGCCAAGTGGTGGCTCTGGGCGGTGACTTCTATGGTGTGCCCGAACGCCCCATCGCCGATGGAGCAACACCCTCCGAGCGCATCGAACGTTTCCTCCAGGCTTTCGACTCCTTGGCCCGCCTGCCGGCCTCCCGTGCCGAAGCCCAGGACATTCTGGCGGTCATGCAGGAAGAGATCTCGGCGGCCAATCGCGCCATCAAGGACGGCCGTCAACCCCATGAAGCCTATGACGCACTGGGCGACAGCCTGTCGGCGCGCTGGAATCGCATCACCGGAGGCGGCAGCGTGGCTTCGGATCTACTGCCACTGGGCCGCTACCTGAAACTGGCCGCCAGCAACTGGGACCATTTCGGCCGGTCGGCCCTGCTGGCTTACCAGGCCGGCCACGGCGCAGCACTGCAGCAGGCACTGCGCGCCCGTGACAGCGGCGACGAACGCGACCTGCAACTGGCCTATGCCATGAACGCCTTCGCCGACCACTTCCTTACCGACCTGTTCTCCGCCGGCCACCTGCGCGTACCGCGCAAGGCCCTGGCCGACACGGTCACGCCGAGCGATATCGGCTCGCTGGTGTCGCGCTTCATGCATGACGAGGACAGCAAGTATGGCCTGCGCGTACGCAATGCCGAAGGCGAGCAATGGCGGGCCTATGGCGACAAGCGTTATTTCGACAGCGTCGATGTGGCCAACCGACGCCAGGTCGGCCGCGCGGTACAGCGTTCGGCCGACGAAGTGCTCCAAGCCTTCGACAAGGGGCAGGCCACGTCGCCGGAGCAGTACGCCGCCCTGCGCCTGACGCCAGACCTGCAGGCAGCCGAACAGGACCTGGTGCCCGGCAATTTCGCTCCGCTCTACCGCCAGCAAGGCTCGACGGTGCTGCGACGCAAGAATGTGGCCGACCTCAACGACAGCCAGTACACCCGTGATTGGTGGGGCTGGAGCACTTACCTGCTGCTCAAGGACTACAAGCCCAACCGCCCGACGGGCTTCATCGATGCCCCGACAGCCTCGCCAGCCATCGTTGCCAACGGTTGGCAACGCCGCGAGCCGGATGGCCTGAACTGGCGTCGGGGTAACGCCGTGCGCTATGCCTTCAGTGTCGACGAGGGCATCAACGAACCCTATATCGGCCCTTGGAATCCCTATAGCGAGCTGGGCGAGCAGTTCCACCCGACCGTGCAACTACCGCTCGATGCCCAACGCCGTGGGCGCAACCTGTTCCGCCAGTTTCGCGATGGCGCACCAGAGCTGATCGCTCGCCTCGACGGGCAGGCCACCACCTATATCGACCGTAACGCGTGACAAGGAGGTCACCGATGAACATCAGGATCAAACTGGAACTGGCTTCAGGCCAGTCGCTGCGAGGGATGCCGCTGGAGTTGCTGCGCGATGGGCAAGTGGTCGGGCGGGCGCAGGTGGCGCGGGATGGGGAGGTGTCGTTCGCGGTCGAGCCAGGCACGGGTGCGCTGGCGGTGCGAATGGATCGAGCAGTGATCGGGGGCTGATCTTCGCGGCGCCTGCTTCAACGGCAAGTCGGAGCAGACGCCGCGGTCTACCGATGGATCAGCGCCGCACCGGGCGCTTCTGCAGCTTGCGCTGCAAGGTGCGCCGGTGCATGCCCAGCGCCCGCGCCGTCGCCGAGATATTGCCCTCGTGCTCGGTCAACACGCGCTGGATGTGTTCCCACTGCAGACGGTCCACCGACATCGGGTTTTCCGGCACCAGGGTATCGAGGTCGGCATGTTCGGACAGCAGCGCCGCCAGCACATCGTCGGCGTCGGCCGGCTTGCACAGGTAGTTGCAAGCACCGCGCTTGATCGCCTCAACCGCAGTGGCGATGCTCGAATAGCCGGTCAGGATCAGCACGCGCATCTCCGGGTCCAGTTCCAGCAGCTTGGGCAACAGGACCAGGCCCGAGTCGCCCTCCATCTTCAAGTCCAGCGTGGCGTAGTCCGGCAAGTCCTGCTGCGCCAGGATCAATCCCTCTTCGGCGCTGGCGGCGGTGCTCACCCGAAAACCGCGGCGGCTCATGGCACGGGCCATCACCCGGGTAAAGGTGGCGTCATCATCCACCAGCAGCAGGTGCGGCAGCTCTTCGCCTTCGATCTGGTTCTCGTCGCTCATCGTTCATCTCCTCGCTTGCCATGGGGCAGGCGCAGCTCGGTCAGGGTGCCGCCCTCTTCATGACTATAGAGTTTCACCGAGCCCCCCGCGCGGGTCACGCTGGCCTTGCTCAGGAACAGGCCCAGGCCGAAGCCTTTGCCCTTGGTGGTAAAGAAAGGTTTGCCGATCGCCTCGGCGATGGCCACCGGTACGCCGGCGCCATGGTCGCGGATGCTGATCAGGATATCCTGTGCATCCCAGTCCAGACGCACTTCGAGGTCATTCGGACAGGCATCGGCGGCGTTGTTCAGCAGGTTGAGCAGCGCCTGGGTGAGGTCGGGTGGCGGAATCAGCCGCGGCACCTCGCCATCGCGCAGGCGCTGGAAGCGGTAACTGGCTTCAGGGCGCATCAGGTGCCAGCGGTTGAGCGCCTCGTCGAGCCAGGCGGTGACCTCCTGCTCCTGCACATTCATGCGCCGGTTGGCTTCGGCGGCACGCACCAGTTGCTGCAGCGTCTGCTTGCACAGCTTGACCTGGTCCTGCAGTACCGCAAGGTCTTCCTGCAACTGCGGATCGGTATGGTCCTGGCGCATCTCGTTGATCAGCACGCTCATGGTCGCCAACGGCGTGCCCAGCTCGTGGGCGGCCCCAGCCGCCTGGGTGGCCACGGCCAGCAACTGTTCATCGCGCAGGCTTTCCTCGCGCCGCTCGGCACGCATCTGCTCCTGGCGGCGCAGCTCTTCGGCCATGCGCGCGGCGAAGAAGGTAATGACAGCAGCGGCCAGGGCGATGCTCAGCCACATGCCATACACCTGCATGGTGTCGCGCGCCAGCGGCAGCGTCTCCAGCGGGTAGAACTGCACCAGCAGCAGGCTGTAGGCGACCAGCGCAATGCCCGACAACACCAGTGAATAGATCCACGGCAGGGTCACGGCAGCAATCGCCAGCGGCACCAGGTAATAGGACACGAAGGGGTTGGTCGAGCCCCCCGAGTAGTACAGCAAGGCACTGTGGATCAGCAGGTCACAGGCCAGTTGCAGGGCGTACTCCATCTCCGTGACCGGCAAGGTCAGGCGCAGCCGCAAGGCGGTGAAGGCACACAGCAGCGACGATAGCGCCAGGGTTGCCACCAGCGACAGCCATGGCAGCGGCAGCAACTCGGTCCAGTAGGCCACGCCCACGGAGCCGGCCTGGGCGGCCAGGACCAGGATGCGAATGATGGTCAGGCGCCAGAGGTTCTGGCGAGTGGCGGACATTGGGTGTGCGGGGGCGAGCATGAGCTCTCCTGATGAGTGCTCCAGGACAATCGGCTGGAGTATACCGAAGCCATGGCCCCCGCTGCAGCAATGCGGCAAAGCGCCACACTCTGTCACAAAGTCATGATGGCATTGTTGAACCCACTCCACTGTTTCCGGTCTGATTGGCCATGCGTGGAATGGACATCATCCCCACGCTTTCTATTTGAAGGAGTCATACATGCACATTTCCCGTCGCAGCGCCGCGTTCGTCCTGTCTTGTGGCATGCTCGCCAGCCTGCCGGCCCTGGCCGCAGACGAGCCACGCTACAACCAGGTTTCGCTGCGCGCCGAGGTCAGCAAGGAAGTGGCCCGCGACCTGATGGTCGTCACCCTTTACAGCGAAGCGCAGAACACCGACCCGGGCAAGCTCGCCAAGCAGATCACCGAGACCATGAACAAGGCGGTCCAGCAGGCCCGCGAAGTCAAGGACGTGAAGATCAGCCAAGGCAGCCGTAACAGCTATCCGGTCTACGACACCAAGGGCCAGAAGATCACCGGCTGGCGCGAGCGCGCCGAACTGCGCCTGGAAAGCGCCGACTTCCCTGCCCTGTCCAAGCTCACCGGTGAACTGCTGCAGGAACTGAAGATGGGCGGCATGGACTTCTCCATCGCCCCGGCCACCCGCAAGGCCAGTGAAGACGAGCTGCTCAAGGATGCAGTCAACGCCTTCAAGGCCCGCGCCCAACTGGCCACCGAGGCCCTCGGCGGCAAAGGCTACAAAGTGGTCAGCCTGAACCTCAACAGCAGCGGCTACCCGCGCCCTTACATGCGCAGCGCACCGATGGCGATGAAAGCCATGGCTGCGGATGAAGCGGCCTCGCCGGATATCGAAGCGGGCACCAGCGAAGTCAGCATGAATGCCGACGGGCTGATCGAAGTACAGATGCCGTGATCGCGGCTGCGCTCGATTGAGCGACCGGGGCCGCCGCCAGGACGGCCCCTTCCCTCCCCATCTCGCCGCACCTGTCGCAATGACAGCGGCGAAGCCCATACCGCAGCTCTTCAGATGAATATTCCTACGCACCCTTAAAGTGCATCCTACATCCCTCAACGCTTCGAAACATGTCGCAAAATGCCAGCTTTTTTCTTGCGCAAACGTTCAACCTACGCAAAATTTACATGAATGCGACATCCATGTACGACCGTGCCACATTTCTGGCGCCGACTATCCTGTTGAGTGTTGCAATGGGTACACCCCCTGCATAAGTATCCGCAGGTCGGCTCACGAGGCCACCTCAAATCAAAAATGACAACAATGAGGCCACCATGCTCAAACACGCAGTCATTCCGTTCCTGGTAGGCGCAGGCCTGCTGGCTGGCGCCCCTGCCGCCCTCGCCGCGTCCAACCTGGTGTTCTGCTCCGAAGGCAGCCCCGCGGGTTTCGACCCGGGCCAATACACCACCGGAACCGACTTCGACGCCTCGGCCGAAACGATCTTCAACCGCCTGACCCAGTTCGAACGTGGCGGCACCGCCGTCGTCCCCGGTCTGGCCACCAAATGGGACGTTTCCGACGACGGCAAGACCTATACCTTCCACCTGCGTGAAGGGGTCAAGTTCCACACCACCGACTACTTCAAGCCAAGCCGTGAATTCAACGCCGACGACGTGCTGTTCACCTTCAACCGCATGCTCGACAAGGACATGCCGTTCCGCAAGGCCTACCCCACCGAATTCCCGTACTTCACCGACATGGGCATGGACAAGAACATCGCCAAGCTCGAGAAGGTCGACGAACACACCGTACGCTTCACCCTCAACGAAGTGGACGCCGCGTTCATCCAGAACCTGGCGATGAGCTTCGCCTCGATCCAGTCCGCCGAGTACGCCGACCAGCTGCTCAAGCAGGGCAAGGCCGCCGACATCAACCAGAAGCCGATCGGCACCGGTCCATTCGTGTTCAACAGGTACCAGAAGGACGCGCTGATCCGCTACAAGGGCAACAAGGACTACTGGAAACCGGACGACGTGAAGATCGACAACCTGGTCTTCGCCATCAGCACCGACGCCTCGGTGCGCATGCAGAAGCTCAAGCGCGACGAGTGCCAGGTCACGCTGTTCCCACGCCCAGCCGATATCGAGCCGCTGAAGAAGGATCCGAAGCTGCAGATGCCTGAACAGGCCGGCTTCAACCTCGGCTACATCGCCTACAACGTGATGGACAAGATCAAGGGCAGCAACGAGCCCAACCCCATGGCCCAGCTCAAGGTGCGCGAGGCGCTGGACATGGCGGTGAACAAGCAGCAGATCATCGATTCGGTGTACCAGGGCGCCGGCCAGCTGGCGGTAAATGCCATGCCACCGACCCAGTGGTCCTACGACACCACCATCAAGGACGCCAAGTACGATCCGGAGAAAGCCAGGCAGTTGCTCAAGGAGGCCGGCGTCAAGGAGGGCACCGAGATCACCCTGTGGGCCATGCCGGTGCAACGCCCCTACAACCCCAACGCCAAGCTGATGGCCGAGATGCTGCAGTCGGACTGGTCCAAGATCGGCATCAAGGCCAAGATCGTCAGCTACGAATGGGGCGAGTACATCAAGCGCTCCAAGGGCGGCGAAAACGGCGCCATGCTGATCGGCTGGAGCGGCGACAACGGTGACCCGGACAACTGGCTCGGCACCCTGTTCGGTTGCGACGCACTGGAGGGCAACAACTTCTCCAAGTGGTGCTACAAGCCGTACGACGACATCATCAAGCAGGCCAAGGCCACCTCCGACCAGGCCAAGCGCACGGAGCTGTACAAGCAAGCGCAGCACATCATCAAGGAGCAGGTGCCGATGACCCCTATCGCCCACTCCACTGTCTATCAGCCGATGAGTGCGAAAGTGAAGGACTTCAAGATCAGCCCGTTCGGACTGAACTCCTTCTATGGCGTAAGCGTGGAGAAATAGCGCCCAGCCAGCCCCGTCATCTGTCGGGGCTGGCGTGAGCACGGCGGGGCGCCGAAATTTCTCGGCAAACTTCCGAAATTTCTTACGCCACTAGACATATTCATTACCTGTCTCGCCCTTCCTGATGCCGCTAACGTCAGGAACGGGCTTCTGTTGCCGCCCGTTCAGTGTGCGGCAGCGCAAACAGATGAGGAAAGGATCGCCATGCGCCATACCACACTGCTCGGCACCGTGCTGGGCCTGGGACTGCTCAGCCAGGCCCTCCCTGCCCAGGCCAACAACCTGGTGTTCTGCTCCGAAGGCAGCCCGGCGGGCTTCGACACCGCTCAATACACCTCGGCCACCGACAACGATGCCGCCGAACCGATCTACAACCGCCTGGTCGAGTTCGAGCGTGGGGGCACCGCTGTGCAGCCAGGCCTGGCCACCGACTGGCAGGTCTCCGAAGACGGCCTGCGCTACACCTTCCACCTGCGGCCCGGGGTGAAGTTCCACCACAACAAGGACTTCAAGCCCACCCGCGACTTCAACGCCGACGACGTGCTGTTCACCTTCAACCGCATGCTCGACAAGGACCATCCGTTCCGCAAGGCCTACCCGACCGAGTTCCCCTACTTCATCAGCATGGGCCTGGACAAGAACATCGCCAAGGTCGAGAAAACCGACCCGCTCACGGTGGTCTTCAGCCTCAACACGGTCGATGCCGCGTTCATCCAGAACATCGCCATGGCCTTCGCCTCCATACTCTCCGCCGAATACGCCGAGCACCTGCTGGCCAGCGGCAGGCCCAGCGACATCAACCAGAAGCCGATCGGCACCGGCCCGTTCGTGTTCCAGCGCTACCAGAAGGACTCGCAGATCCGCTTCAAGGGCAACAAGGACTACTGGGCGCCTGACCGGGTGAAGATCGACAACCTGGTGTTCTCGATCAACATCGACCCTTCGGTGCGCATCCAGAAGCTGCGCCGCAACGAGTGCCAGGTCACCCTTCACCCACGCCCGGCCGATCTGCCTGCGCTCAAGCAGGACAGCAAGCTGCAGGTCATGACGCAGCCCGGCTTCAACCTCGGCTACATCGCCTACAACACCCAGCACCCACCGTTCGATCGACTTGAAGTGCGCCAGGCGATGGACATGGCGGTCAACAAGCAGGCGATCATCCAGGCGGTCTACCAGGACGCCGGGCAAACGGCAGTCAACGCCATGCCTCCCACCCAATGGTCCTACGACGATACGCTCAAGGACGCGCCGTTCGATCCGCAAAAGGCCAAGCAGGTGCTGGAGCAGGCCGGGGTCAAGCCAGGCACGGAAATCACCCTCTGGGCCATGCCGGTGCAACGCCCTTACAACCCCAATGCCAAGCTCATGGCCGAAATGCTCCAGGCCGACTGGAGCAAGCTCGGCTTCAAGGTCCGTATCGTCAGCTACGAATGGGGCGAATACCTCAAGCGCATGAAAAATGGCGAACACGACATCGCCCTGATCGGTTGGACCGGCGACAACGGCGACCCGGACAACTGGCTTGGAACCCTGTTCAGCTGCGATGCCATTGGCAGCAACAACTACTCGCAGTGGTGCGACAGCCAGTACGACGAACTGGTCAAGAAGGCCAAGCAGGTCACCGACCGCGAACAGCGCACCCACCTCTACCAGCAGGCCCAGCAACGCCTCAAGCAGCAGGTACCGATTACCCCGGTGGCCCATTCGACGGTCAACCAACCCCTCAGCATCAGTGTGAAAGACTTCAAGGTCAGCCCCTTCGGACGCAACGTTTTCTCCGGCGTCAGCATCGATTGACCCTGTATCGCCAGACCGGGAGTGCCCCACTCCCGCGACCGCGTGCAGCCCGGATTTGCCTGGCAATCCCAGGTGAACACCCGCAGTACCGCGTCACCGAGCCAAGCCCGACCCACAAGATCGGGCCACAGATATAAGAATAGAAAGGGAGCTTTAACCTTGAAACGAACCACCAAAACCGCGCTGGCCCTGTCCATCGGCGCCTTCTGCGCCGCCGCCCAGGCAGAACCTGTCAGCCAGGACTTCTACCCGCTGAGCCTCAAGTCGGGCAGCGAGCAGGCCGATGCCTCGGGCTTCTTCGAAGGCCAGAGCCTTTCCGGCAGCACCCGCAACTGGTACGCCCGCGAACGCGCCACCCGTGCGCCGCTGTGGAAGTACTACAAGAGCGACGGCACCCGCCACGACACCCACAGCCGTGACAACTGGGTACAGGGCACCATCCTCAACTACAGTTCGGGCTTTACGCAGGGCACCGTGGGCTTCGCCACCGAAGTCGCCGCCTACAACGCCATCGCCCTCGAGCGTGGTCGCGCAGCGATTGCCGGGCCGAACAACCGTACCCTGACCCATAGCGATGGCGACCCTGTCGGCCAGTGGAGCAAGGCGGGCCTGGCCAACGTCAAGGCGCGCATCTCCAACACCACCCTCACCGTCGGCCGCCAGTCCCTGGACACGCCGATGATCGCCTACATCGGCAACCGTGCCCTGCCTTCGAGCTTCCAGGGCGTGGCGTTGCACAGCGCCGAGTTCGACAACCTGTCGTTCGACATCGGCACCTTCGACCGCGTCTCGCCGCGTACCGAACAGAGCCTGAGCAAATTCCGCTCCGAATACAGCGCCACCGGCGTGGAAACCGACCGTGCCAGCACCGCCGGCATCAACTACCAGCCGTTCAAGAGCCTGACCACCAGCCTGTACGCCACCAAGGTCGACGACTTCTGGAACCAGTACTACTTCGGCGCCAACCACGTGTTGGGCGACAGCGCGGTGCTGAGCCTGACCACCGGCCTGAACTACTACAAAACGGTCGATGCCGGCAGCAAGAAGATGGGCGATATTGACAACGATACCTACAGCCTGTCGTTCGGCCTCACCCACCAGGCGCACACGCTCACCGCCTCCTGGCAGCAGGTCAACGGCAACGAGTACTTCGACTACCTGCACGAAACCAACGGTATCTACCTGGCCAACTCCCTGCTGTCGGACTTCAACGGCCCGAACGAGAAATCCCTGCAGATTTCCTACGTGCTGAACATGGCCCAGTACGGCGTACCAGGCCTGAAGTTCAACCTGTACAACGCCCGCGGCTGGGGCATCGACGGTACCCACTACCGCGGTACCGCCTACGACGTGCGTGGCATGGATGGCGAGACCCACTACGAGTGGGGCATCGGCACCAGCTATGCGGTGCAGAGCGGCATGCTGAAGGACACCAGCATCCGCGCCACCTATACCGCTCACCGCGCCAGCAAGGCCCAGGCCGATGGCAGCCTGGACGAGCTGCGCATCGTGACCACCATTCCGTTCAACATTCTCTGACCGCCAACGCCATGGCCCGGACTATCCGGGCCGTGACGTCTACGCTGGAGTCATTCGCAGGGAGGTTCCATGAAATCGCTTCCGCTACGCGCTGCCCTGGCAGCGATCATCCTGGGCGCTGCCGGCAACCTCGCGGCCAAGCCACTGGTGGTGTGCACCGAAGCCAGCCCCGAAGGTTTCGATATCGTTCAATACACCACCGCGGTCACCGCCGACGCCTCGGCCGAAACCGTGTTCAACCGCCTGGTCGACTTCAAGCCCGGCACCACCGATATCCAGCCGGCCCTGGCCGACAGCTGGGAAATCAGCGCCGACGGCCTGACCTACACCTTCCACCTGCGCCAGGGTGTGAAGTTCCACACCACCGACTACTTCACCCCCACCCGCGACTTCAATGCCGATGACGTGCTGTGGAGCCTGAACCGTCAGTTCGATGCCAAGCATCCGTGGCATGACAAGACCAGCGTCGGCTACCCCTATTTCGAGAGCATGGCCTTCGGGCAACTGCTCAAGTCGGTGAGCAAGACCGACGACCACACCGTGGTGATCACCCTGACCCGCCCCGAAGCGCCGTTCCTGCGTGACCTGGCCATGGCCTTCACCTCGATCTACTCCGCCGAATACGGCGACCAGTTGCTCAAGGCCGGCAAGACCGGCGACCTCAACAGCAAGCCGATCGGCACCGGGCCATTCGTGTTCCAGCGCTACAACAAGGACGCCCAGGTCCGCTTCAAGGCCAACCCCGACTATTTCCGCGGCAAGCCGCCCAGCGAAACGCTGGTGTTCGCCATCGCCACCGACAACAACGTGCGCCTGCAGAAACTGCGGGCCAACGAATGCCAGATCGCCCTGTACCCCAAACCCGACGACGTCCCGGCGATCAAGACCGATCCCAAGCTCAAGGTCGCCGAGATCGAGGCCCTGGTCACCGGCTACATCGCCATGAATACCGAGCACAAGTACCTGAGCGACGTGCGTGTGCGCAAGGCGATCAACATCGCCTTCGACCGCCAGACCCACGTCGACCAGTTGTTCGGCAAGGGCAACGCGCTGGTCGGGGTCAACCCCTACCCGCCGACCATGATCGGCTACAACACCGCCAACAAGAACCCGCCGCGCGACCTCGACAAGGCCCGCGCCCTGCTCAAGGAAGCCGGCGTCCCCGAGGGCACCGCCATCACCCTGTTCACCCGCAACGGTGGCGGCCCGACCAACCCCAATCCGCGTTTGTCGGCAGAGATGCTGCAGGCCGACCTTGCCAGGATCGGGCTCAAGCTCGACATCCGCGTGATGGAGTGGGCCGAGATGCTGCGCCGCGCCAAGAAGGGCGAGGCGGACCTGGTCTCCGCCGGCTGGGCCGGCGACAACGGTGACCCGGACAACTTCCTGACACCAATGCTCAGCTGTGATGCCGCCAAGACCGGCGAGAACTATGCGCGCTGGTGCAACCCTAAGTTCCAGGAACTGATCACCCGTGCCCGCGAGATCATCGACAACGATGAGCGTGCCAAGCTCTATAGCGAGGCGCTGGCGGTGTACGATGAGGATCAACCGTGGATCAGCATGGCCCACCCGAAGATGTTCACGGCCATGCGCGACAACGTAGAGGGATATGTCATCAACCCTCTGACCAATAACAACTTCGCCACCACCAAGGTGAAGTAGAAGAAAAACATGACCGCCGGCCTCTGCAAGGGCCGGCGGCTGCCTTGACCGGCCGATGAGGTACCTCCGACGATGTTGAGTTTTATTGCCCGGCGCCTGGGCCTGCTGATACCGACCTTCTTCGGTATCACCCTGCTGACCTTCGCGCTCATACGCCTGATCCCCGGCGACCCGGTGGAAGTGATGATGGGCGAGCGCAGGGTGGACCCTGAAATGCACGCCCAAGCCATGGAACGCCTTGGCCTGAACAAACCCCTGCCAGCCCAGTACATGGATTACATCGGCAAGCTCGCCCAGGGCGATCTCGGCGAATCGCTGCGCTCGCGCGAGAGCGTGTGGAACGAGTTCACCACGCTGTTCCCCGCGACGCTGGAGTTGGCGTTCTGCGCATTGATCTTCGCCGGGGTCTTCGGCCTGTTGGCCGGGGTGATCGCGGCGCTCAAGCGCGGATCGTTATTCGACCATGGGGTGATGGGCGTCTCGCTCGCCGGCTATTCCATGCCCATTTTCTGGTGGGGCCTGATCCTCATCATGTTCTCGTCGGTGAGCATGGGCTGGACGCCCGTGTCCGGGCGCATCGACCCGCTGTACGACGTCGAGCCGGTGACCGGCTTCATGCTGATCGACACGCTGCTGGTGGGCGATGAAGGCTCGTTCAAGGATGCGTTCATGCACCTGATCCTGCCGACCATCGTGCTCGGGACCATCCCGCTGGCGGTGATCGCCCGCATGACTCGCTCCTCGATGCTCGAGGTGCTGCGCGAAGACTACATCCGTACCGCCCGCGCCAAGGGCCTGTCGCCGGCCCGCGTGGTGTTCGTGCACGGCTTGCGCAATGCGCTGATCCCGGTGCTGACGGTGTTCGGCCTGCAGGTCGGCACACTGCTCGCCGGTGCCGTGCTCACCGAAACCATCTTCTCCTGGCCGGGCATTGGCAAATGGCTGATCGAAGCCATCGGCGCCCGTGACTACCCCGTGGTCCAGAACGGCATCCTGTTGATCGCCTGCCTGGTGATCCTGGTCAACTTCGTCGTGGATATCCTCTACGGCCTGGCCAACCCACGCATCCGTCATCAGCGCTGAGGGCCCCGCCATGACTAACCCGACTTCCAACGCTGTGACCCAGGCTCCCACCGCCGACCACAGCCAGCTCTACCCCTCCCCGTACAAGGAGTTCTGGCAGGCCTTCTCGCGCAACAAGGGCGCAGTGGCAGGCCTGGTCTTCATGTGCCTGATCGTGTTCTGTGCGCTGTTCGCCCCCTGGGTCGCGCCACACAACCCCAGCGAGCAATACCGCGACTTTCTGCTGACCCCGCCGGTCTGGCTCGAGGGCGGCACCTGGCAATTCATCCTCGGCACCGACGAACTGGGCCGCGACCTGCTCTCGCGCCTTATTCAGGGCGCACGCCTGTCGCTGCTGATCGGCCTGTCATCGGTGGTGATGTCGCTGATCCCCGGCATCCTGCTGGGCTTGTTCGCCGGTTTCTTCCCGCGTCTGCTCGGCCCGTCGATCATGCGCCTGATGGACGTGATGCTGGCCCTGCCTTCGCTGCTGCTGGCCGTGGCCATCGTCGCCATCCTCGGCCCTGGCCTGATCAACACCGTGATCGCCATTGCCGTGGTGTCGCTGCCCTCCTACGTACGCCTGACCCGTGCCGCGGTGATGGGCGAGCTGAACCGTGACTACGTCACCGCCGCACGTCTGGCCGGTGCCAGCCTGCCACGCCTGATGTTCGTCACCGTGCTGCCCAACTGCATGGCACCGCTGATCGTGCAGGCTACCTTGAGCTTCTCCTCGGCGATCCTCGACGCCGCTGCCCTGGGCTTCCTCGGCCTCGGCGTCCAGCCGCCCACGCCTGAGTGGGGCACCATGCTGGCCTCTGCTCGCGACTACATCGAGCGCGCCTGGTGGGTGGTGAGCCTGCCTGGCCTGACGATCCTGCTCAGCGTGCTGGCAATCAACCTGATGGGCGACGGCCTGCGCGACGCGCTGGACCCGAAACTCAAGAACGCCGCCTGAGGAGAGCGCCATGTCACTGTTGCAGATCAACAACCTGAACGTGCGCTTCGGCGACACCAATGCCGTACCTGTGGTAGACGGCCTCGACCTGTCGGTGGACGCCGGCGAGATCCTCGCCATCGTCGGCGAGTCCGGCTCCGGCAAGTCGGTGACCATGATGGCCCTGATGGGCCTGATCGACGCCCCCGGCCGCATCACCGCCGACAGCCTCACCTTCGACGGCACCGACATGCTCAAGCTCAGCGGTCGTCAACGGCGCAAGGTGGTAGGCAAGGACATCGCCATGGTCTTCCAGGACCCGATGACCGCACTCAATCCCAGCTACACCGTGGGCTACCAGATCGAGGAAGTGCTACGCCAACACCTCGGTCTGAAGGGCAAGGCGGCGCGCCAGCGCGCGTTGGAGCTGCTCAAGAAAGTCGAGATCCCGGCCGCCGAAAGCCGTCTTGACGCTTACCCGCACCAGCTCTCCGGCGGCATGAGCCAGCGCGTCGCGATCGCCATGGCGATTGCTGGCGAACCCAAGCTGCTGATCGCCGACGAACCGACCACCGCCCTCGATGTGACCATTCAGGCACAGATCATGGAACTGCTGGTCAACCTGCAGAAGGAGCGCAACATGGCGCTCATCCTGATCACCCACGACCTGGCAGTGGTCGCCGAAACCGCCAGGCGTGTGTGCGTGATGTATGCAGGACAGGCAGTGGAAGTGGGCCAGGTGCCGGAACTGTTCGACATCCCCGCACACCCTTACAGCGAAGCGCTGCTGGCGGCGATCCCCGAGCACAGCATCGGCGCCGAACGGCTGGCCACACTGCCCGGCATCGTGCCTGGGCGCTATGACCGCCCCCAGGGTTGCCTGCTGTCGCCGCGCTGCCCTTATGTCCGTGACAACTGCCGGGCACAGCGTCCGGCCCTCGATCCCCAGGCCCACAGCCTGGTGCGCTGCTTCTACCCGTTGAACCAGGAGGTGGCGTGATGACTGTCGTTCTGTCCGCCCGTGAACTGACCCGTCACTACGAAGTCTCCCGCGGCCTGTTCAAGGGCCATGCACTGGTGCGCGCGCTCAATGGCGTGTCGTTCGAACTGGAGGCCGGCAAGACCCTGGCCGTGGTCGGCGAGTCTGGCTGCGGCAAGTCCACCCTCGCCCGTGCCCTGACCCTGATCGAAGAGCCGTCCTCAGGCTCGCTGCAAATTGCCGGCACCGAGGTCAACGGCGCCGACAAGGCCCAGCGCAAGCAACTGCGCCGTGATGTGCAGATGGTCTTCCAGAGCCCCTATGCCTCACTCAATCCGCGGCAGAAGATCGGCGACCAACTGGCCGAGCCGCTGCTGATCAATACCTCGCTGAGCAAGACCGAGCGCCGCGACAAAGTGCAGAAGATGATGCAGCAGGTCGGTCTGCGCCCCGAGCACTACCAGCGCTACCCGCACATGTTCTCCGGCGGTCAGCGCCAGCGTATCGCCCTGGCCCGGGCCATGATGCTGCAGCCCAAGGTACTGGTCGCGGACGAACCCACCTCGGCGCTCGATGTGTCGATCCAGGCCCAGGTCCTGAACCTGTTCATGGACCTGCAGAAAGAGTTCAACACCGCCTATGTGTTCATCTCGCACAACCTCGCGGTGGTGCGGCATGTCGCTGACCAGGTGCTGGTGATGTACCTGGGGCGCCCGGCGGAAATGGGGCCGAAGGAAGATATCTACGAGAAGCCGCTGCATCCCTACACCCAGGCACTGCTCTCGGCGACTCCGGCCATTCACCCCGACCCGCTGAAGCCGAAGATCCGCATCGCCGGTGAGCTGCCCAACCCGCTGAACCCGCCTGATGGCTGCGCCTTCCACAAGCGCTGCCCCTATGCCACCGAGCGTTGTGGCAAGGAGATTCCGGCGTTCAGGCAGGTCGGGACGCGGCAGGTGGCGTGTCACTATGCTGAGCAGTTCCTGTAAAGCGGCATAAAGCCGCTTCTGCGGGTTTTACAGTTGCGAGAAGGGCCGCATTAGCGGCCCTTTTCTATTAGTGCATGAAGATCGCGATCAGAATGATCACCGGGATTGGCACCCCAAGCATCCAGAGCAGAATCGAGCGCATGATGGTTCCTCCAGTCGTGAATTCGAATTAACGGACAACAGTGGTCGAAGCATGCAGGGCACGCGGGTCTTCTTCGACCCAACGAGCACGGTCACGCAGGCGACCACCGAACAAGGCTGCGAAGCTTGCGAAGAACGCACCGCACAGCAGGGCAATGAAGGTCCAGATGGCGGTCCAGGCCGCAACCTTCGCTGCTGTCTCGGCAGCTTCCTGCGCAGCCTGCTTGGCCTGCGCGGCATCCTGACGCGCCTCTTCATAGACTTGCTCGACGCGGGCCTGGGCCTCGGCCTGGGTCAGGCGAGTACGCTGGGCCACCAGTTGCGCCAGGTAGGTGCGATCCTCGGCAGCCATCCCGCCATCGGCAGCCAGGCCGCGGATCAGGATCCGGCTGGCCACGCCATTGGCCGCATCCTCGCTTACCGCGACCGGGCCGTCGCCACGGAATAGACGATCTACGTAGTAGCCCATAGGGTCGGCGGCGCCTGAAGGCTTGCTCTTGTCATCATTCATGGAAACGCTGGCCACGGCACCCGAGGCGGCAGCAGCACCCGCCGAAGCACCAGCACTGGCAAGCCCCCCTGCCGAAGACACGACCATCAACACCGTGACCAGGGTCGCGATGGCCCAAGACAGGAAGCCATGGGCGGTATCGCGGAAATACACCTCGTCACCGTGCAGGTTGGCCCACTTCACTCGCAAGCGGCCAGCCATGTACCCGCCCAGCCCGGAGGCGAGGATCTGGGTAATCAGCAGCCACACAATGGTGGATATCCCCAGCGCCTTGGCGCTGGCACCTTCGTTGGCCCAAGGCGAGGAGGCGGCAAAGCCCAGGCCCGCGCCCAGTATCACGAGGATCAACGACAACGCAGCCGCAGCAGCGGCACCGGCGAAGATGGCAGCCCAGGAAACGCCCGAGCGGTTCGGGGCCTCGGAGACAGCAGTTGGCAGATCGGCAGTGGTAATCATGATTCGGCGCCTTATGAGGGTGAGCAAAACTTCCGTTTTGTTTGCCACTCGATTGGTGCAGCGCGCGTGCCAGTTGTGACAAAAAATGACTCCCAACTAAATCAAGCACTTAGGCAAAAACCACTTCCTAGGATCGTGCGAATCGCCCGAACCCACCCAGTTGAACAGGGCGTTATGCAGTATCCACAGCCCTCGGGCCTCAACGGTCAGACTGCACGCCCTTGTCGGCTGAAGCAGCCCGATGCATTATCGGCCCATGACCGCCACTCTCCTTCCAGACGGCCCCGCCCAGACCCCGCTCACTGCGGAAGTCGTCATGCGCTACCACTTGTGCTGGAAGCATCGTGACCTGGATGGGGTCATGGCGCTGTATCACCCGGAAATCCAATACCACGACTTTTTCCAGAACCGCGTGCTCGGCTTCGATGAGCTGCGCGAGTACGTGCGCGTCTCGTTGCCGCACGAAGCGGGGGAGGACATCGTCCACAGCGACCGCATCCGGGTCGACGGTTGCACAGCCTTCATCCAGTACCAGGTGACGGTCCAGGGCGGTGAAGGCCTGGTGGCTTTCCAGTCCAGCGAGGCGATCACGGTCAAGGACAACCTGATCTGGCGGGTCAATGAATACGGCACGCTGATCCGCCGCGACGGCAAGGGTGCCAGCGCGTCCGGGCCGCGTCCCGCCACCAGCCGCCTGGGTCTTTCGCCCCGCCAGTTGAGCACCATGGCCCAGGACCTCGAACACTATTTCCAGGCCCAACGTCCCTACCTTGACCCTGAACTGGACCTGCAGCAGGTGGCAGAAGAAAGCGGCTATAGCCGCAACCAGATTTCCTACCTGCTCAACCAGGTGCTCGGCCAGAGTTTCTACCGCTACGTCAACCAGGCCCGCCTGCAGCATCTTCTGGCCGGGCTCGAAAGCGCAGGCTGCCGAGCCCCCATCGACGAACTGGCTTTCGACGCCGGCTTCAATTCGCTGTCGGCTTTCTACAAGTGCTTCCGCGAACACACCGGGCTCTCGCCCAAGGCCTACGTGAAGCAGATTTCTCTGCGTGCACGCACGTAAGACAGCGAAGCGCCCGCACTACTAGCATCGCTCCCAGAACCTTGAACGGAAGTGGGAGCAGTACCTGATGCAAGCCTGGCGCACTATCAGCCTCTGGATGGACCAGCTCGACGAGCCGCTCGACGCTCGCCCGTCGCTGCAGCAGGACCTGGATGTCGACGTGTGCATCATCGGCGCCGGCTATACCGGCCTGTGGACAGCCTACTACCTCAAGCGCCAGGCCCCGCACCTGCGCATCGCCATCCTCGAGGCCAACACCGCAGGCTTCGGCGCCTCCGGGCGCAACGGCGGCTGGCTGATGGGCAACCTGCTGGGCGAAGACCGTCTGCTGGCCACCCTTTCCCCACAGCAACGCCGCGCCAGCGTCGACCTGCTGCACGCCATCCCCGACGAAGTGCACGGCGTGCTGCAACGCGAAGGCATCGACTGCGACTACCGCAAGGGTGGGGTCATCTACTGCGCCGCCCGCTACCCGGAGCAGGAGCGCAGCCTGCGTGCCTATCTCGACGACCTGTACCGCCAGGGCATGAACGAAGACGACTATCGCTGGCTCAAGCCCGAACAACTGGCCGGACAACTGCGGGTCAGCAACGCCTACGGCGCGATCTTCAGCCCCCACGTCGCGACCATCCAGCCCGCCAAGCTGGTGCGCGGCCTGGCACGCGTGGTCGAGGGCATGGGCGTGCCCATCTACGAAAACACCCCGGCCAGCGACTGGCAGACCGGTGAAGTGCGCACCGCCCAGGCCAAGGTCCGTTGCCAATGGGTCGTGCCGGCGGTCGAAGGCTACGCCGCCAGCCTGCCGCCGCTGGGTCGCCATCAACTGCCCGTGCAAAGCCTGCTGGTGGCCACCGAGCCGCTGCCGGAATCGGCCTGGGAGCAGATCGGCCTGAGCCAGGGCCAGGCCTTCAGCGAAGGCAGCCGCCAGGTCACCTACGGTCAGCGCACCACCGACAACCGCCTGGTGTTCGGCGCCCGCGGCGGGTATCGCTTCGGTGGCCGCCTGCGCGAGGACTTCAGCCTCAGCGACGCCGAGATCGAGCTGCGCCGCTATCTGTTCGGCGAGCTGTTCCCACACCTGAAGAACGTGCGCATCACCCACTCCTGGGGCGGCAACCTGGGGATGGCGCGGCGTTTCCGTCCGCACATGCTGTGCGACCGTCAACGCGGCCTGGCGCTCTCGGGTGGCTATGGCGGCGAAGGTGTCGGCGCCACCAACCTGGGCGGGCGCACGCTCGCAGCACTGATTCTCGGCCAGCACAACGAACTGACAGCCCAGCCCTGGGTCCACGACAACCGCCCGCTGTCGAGCCTGGCCAGTTGGCCGCCCGAGCCCTGCCGCTGGCTAGGCTACAACGCGATCATCCAGAGTTTCGTCCACGAGGACCGCACCCTCGCCAACCCGGCCAGCCCGGCCTGGCGGCGGCGCCTGGCCAGCGCCCTGGCCGGATTCATGGAAGGTTTCATGCACTGAGTTGCACCCACTACCACAAGAGATCCTGCAGTCATGAGCATCACCCAGTTCAAGCACACCGACAGCGCCGCGCTGGAAACCTCCAACCCGGTCGCCGTCCCCCTCGGAGAACCCGTCGCAGTGACCTCGGTCACCTGCGTCGAACGCAACGATGGCGTCGAAACCGGTATCTGGGAATGTACGCCCGGGCGCTGGCGCCGGCAGATCGTGCAACAGGAGTTCTGCCATTTCATCAAGGGCCGCTGCACCTTCACCCCCGACGGTGGCGAGCCCCTGGTCATAGAAGCCGGAGACGCACTGATGCTACCGGCCAACAGCACCGGGATCTGGGATATCCAGGAAACCGTGCGCAAGACCTACGTACTGATTTTCTGATCCGCTGATCGCCTGCCGTTCTTCGATAACAACAGACAAAGCAAGGTAAACCGGACATGCGCAAACTCCTCCTCGCCCCCCTGATGCTGGCTGCTGGCGTCGCCAGTGCCGCCGACTCGGTGAAGATCTACAACTGGTCCAGCTACATCGCACCCGACACGCTGCAGAACTTCCAGAAAGCCACCGGCATCGTGCCCACCTACGATGTCTACGACAGCAACGAAACCCTCGACGGCAAGCTGATGACCGGCAACTCCGGTTACGACGTGGTCTTCCCCTCCAACCACTTCATGGCCCGGCAGATCCAGGGCAAGGCCCTGAAGAAGCTCGACAAGAGCCAGCTGCCGAACTGGCAGAACCTCAACCCGGTGCTGCTCAAGGCGCTGGAGGTGAACGACCCCGGCAACCAGTACGGCTTCCCGTACCTGTGGGGCAGCACCGGCATCGGCTACAACATCGACAAGGTCAAGGCCGTGCTAGGCGACAAGGCACCGGTCGATTCGTGGGACCTGGTGTTCAAGCCCGAGAACATGGAAAAGCTCAAGAGCTGTGGCGTGGCCATGCTCGACAACGGCCCGGAGTTGCTGCCGATCGCCCTGAACTATCTGGGCCTGCCGCCGCACAGTCAGAATCCCGATGACTACAAGAAAGCCCAGGCACTGCTGATGAAAGTACGTCCGTACATAAGCTACTTCCACTCCTCGAAGTACACCGGCGACCTGGCCAACGGCAACATCTGCGTGGTGGTCGGTTTTTCCGGCGACGTGCTGCAGGCCAAGAACAGCGCCGACGATGCGAAGAACGGGGTGAAGGTGGGTTACTCGATTCCCAAGGAGGGTGCACCGCTGTGGTTCGACATGGTCGCCATGCCGGCCGACGCTCCGGACGAGAAGGCAGGCTACGCCTACATGAACTACCTGCTGCAGCCTGAGGTGATGGCCGGCATCAGTAACTCGGTGCAGTACGCCAACGGCAACGCCAAGGCCGATGCTCTGGTCGATCCGGCGCTCAAGCAGAACACCATGATCTACCCAAGCGCGGATGTGATGGGCAAGCTGTTCGCCCTGGAAGCGATGCCGGCGAAGATCGACCGCATTCGTACGCGGCTCTGGACCAGCATCAAAGCGGGTAACTGAAGCTCCGCCTCTCCCCCCGCAGACACCAGGGTGTCTGTGGGGGTACAGGTGATTTCAGCGCACCACCGTCACCCGCCCGAACAGTGTCTGCGGCACGAAGCCCATCACCTTGCCCAACGACGCCAGCGCCAGCATGGGCTCATCCACCGGGAAACTGCCGCTGACCTTGCGTTGCGCCAAGGCCTCGTCGAGCAACAGGATACGCCCCGGGTAATACCGTCCCAGGTCCTCGACCACCTGCGCCAGCGGCACCTGGTAATAGTTCAGCCAGCCCTGGCGCCAGGCCAGGCGACTTTCACTGTCCACGGCACTGATCGCCCCCGCCACGCCCTGGGCATAGTCCAGTTGCTGGTTGGCGGTCAGCTCACGCGCCACGGCGCCGGTAATCGGTGTCACCGCCACCCGTCCACTGCGCACGGTAACCTGGGCGCCGTCGCCCTGCCCGCGTACCTCGAACTGAGTGCCCAGCACCCGCACTTCGCCACCCGCCGCATCGACCAGGAACGGCGCGCCGGTGTGGGTCACCTCGAAGAACGCCGCGCCGCGCAGCAGGCGTACGCGCCGCTCGCCATGGTCGAAATCCACGACCACAGCGCTGTTGGCATCCAAGGTCAGGCGTGACTGGTCGGCCAGGGTGACCTGGCGCACATGCTCGTCACTGCGATAGTCGGCGCGCAGGTCCTGCAACCAGTATTGCGGCTGCCAACCGGCCAGGCTGCCCAGCGCCAGCACCAGACAGGCCGCTGCCGCCAGTGCTCCGCCACGCCGCCCCCAGCGGGCTTTCGGTCGGCGCATGGCCTGCAGGTAGTGCTCGAGGCCCTCGCGTTCCTCTGCGGCCAGACGCGCGGCGGGCGCTTCGCTCTGTTGCCACAGGGCCTGGGCCTCGGCATAGGCGGCGCGGTGCGCCGGATCGGCCAACAACCAGCGCTTGAACTCAGCGCCTTCGGCTGCCGGAGGATGCTCGTTGATGCGGCTCAGCCAGCCCAGGGCCATGCGCGACTGTTCGGCGGTGATCGGATAGGGCTGGCTCATCGACGGTCGCTCCCTGGCCTGCGCAATGGGGTAGCGGGCTCGGCGACACTCGCCTTGCACGCTTCGAGGGCGCGCATCATATGCTTTTCCACCGCACTCTGGGACACCTGCATGGCCTTGGCGATCTCGCCGTACTTGCAGCCGTGGATGCGGTTGAGCAGGAAGATCTGTCGCGTACGTTCCGGCAAGGCGCGCAGGGCCTGCTCGATGCGGCGCAGATCGTGATCGACCTCCAGCGCCTGCTCTGGCGCCTGGGCCGAGAGCGCCTCGTCGCTGATCGACAGCCCTTCGGTGAACCGACCGCGACTGCCTTCGCTGCGCAGGTGGTCGATCGCCAGGTTGCCGGCGCAGCGCAAGAGGTAGGTGTCGAGCGCCTCGACCTTGACCGCAGGCCGACGCCAGAAGCGCAGGAACAGTTCCTGGACCAGGTCCGAGGCCGTGGCACGACAGCCAACGCGCCGGCTGACCAGCGCCTCCATGCGCCCGCGCTGGGCCAGGAACACCTGCAGGAAGCGCGCCCGGCCACCGGCCTCGTCGAGGTCGGGCTCGCTCACGCGCCGAACACCGCCACGACCGGCGCCAACACCAGGCTCGCCGCCGCCAGGCTCAGCAGCAGGCGGGGTTGGTACGGCAGGCCGAATACCCAGAGGGTGAGCCCGGCCATCAACACGGCCGTCCACTCCACCAGCCCCAGCGCCCAGCCACGCAAGTGCACCGCCAGTACCGCCGACAGCACCAGCAGCAGCCAGCCGGCGATGCGCAAGGCACGCAACTGGGCCGGCCGCGGCTTGCGACCCAGCAGGTCGGTGAAGTGTTTTTCCATGGCCAGGCACAAGGCAGCCAGGCCGGCAAAGGTGAACAGGGCCAGGCTCAGCATCAGCTCGCCTCCACGGTTTCGGTGCGGGCCTTGACCTTGGCCGAGCGCTTGGCGACTGGCTTGGGCGCGCGCAGCATCTTGCCGGCCGCCCAGCCGAGGAACAGCCCGGTGGCCAGGGCCGTGAGATCGAAGCCGGCCATCGCCCAGTCACCGGCGATCAGCGAATGGTCCAGGCCTTGGCCTGTGGTCACGGCATTGAGCAGCGGCAACGCAGCGAACACCACGGCACCCAGCGCCAACTGCTCGCCCCAGGCGCGACGACCGGGGCGCAGCATGGCGTGAAGCAGCGACAGTGCCCAGACCATGAAGAACGCATTGACCTCCCAGTCGGCGCGCCCTTGCAGCCCGATCGGCAGCAGGCGATTGGCCCAGAAGAACGCCGCCACGCCCAGCAGCAGGCCGCTCATGCTTGCAATGTTGAGCACCTCGACCAGGCGCAGCTCCGCAGGCATGCGCTCGCTCTTGGCATGCTTGAGCTGACGCTTGCCCAGCCACATCACAAGGCCAGTGCCGATCACCGCCGTGCCGGCGACACCGAAGACGAAGTACAACCAGCGCAGCCATGGCCCGGCGAAGTTGCCCATGTGCAGACCGACAAAGGTAAAGGAGGTCATCATCGCGGCGCTTTCCGGCGCACCTTGGGTAAGCAGTGCACCGGTGGCACCGTCGAAGGTCCAGTTGGCGCTGCGCTTGTACGCGACACTGTCGGCCGAGGCACGGTTCAAGGTGACACGGGCATTCTGGTCGCCAGGATTCTGCACCTGAATGAAGCCCATGCGTGCGCCTGGCGCTTGCTCCTGGACCTTGGCGTACAGGCTCGACAGTGGGACCAGCGGCGTGGCCACCCCGGCCACCTTCGGCACCTCGTCACGGCCGAACAGGTCGTTGAAATAACCGTTGGGGCTGCCATAGCTGGCCATGATTCCGGCCGGCATGACCATGTACATGAAGATCACCAGGCTGCTGTAGCTGATCATCAGGTGGAAGGGCAGTACCAGCACGCCAATGGCGTTGTGGCCATCGAGCCATGAGCGCTGGCCCTTGCCGGGACGGAAGGTGAAGAACTCCTTGAAGATCTTCTTGTGCGTGATGATCCCGGTCACCAGCCCCAGCAGCATGATGAAGGCACAGAAGGTCGACAGCCAGCGCCCCCAGGGGTGGGGCATCTCCAACTGGAAATGGAAACGGTAGAAGAAGTCGCCGCCACGGCTGTCGCGGCCCTCGACCACCTCGCCGCTGGCCGCGTCCAGCTCCTTGCTGGTGAAGCCGCGTCGGCCACCGGCGCTGGGATCGCGATAGCCGACACTCAGCGCCGCCTCGCGCTCGCTGGGCAGGCGGATGAACCAGGTGCTGGCATCGGCGGCGTTGGCTTGCAGGTAGCGCTGCGCCATCTCCAGGCTGGCCGCCGGATTCAGCGGATGGCTGTGGATTTCCGGTTTGGTCCAGTGGTTGATCTCTTCCTTGAAGTAGGCAAGCGTGCCGGTGAGGAAGATGGCGAACAACAGCCAGCCGAAGATCAGGCCGGTCCAGGTATGCAGCCAGGCCATGGCCTGGCGGAAGCCCTCTTTCATGGGTTCTTCATCCAGTAAGCCAGCCCGCCGATCGCGCCCAGCACCAGGCTCGGCAGCAATACGCCCAGCCAGGCGCGCAATGCGCTGCGGCAGGCGAAGCACCAGATGAAGGCGAGCAGGTAGAACACGAACGACAGCATCATCCCGGTCAGTGCCGCATCGACCTGGGCGCCGGGCATCAGCAGGCTGACACAGACGCTGGCCGCCGAGGCCAGCAGGTAGCCGCCCAACAACGCAGCCAGGCTGCGCGAGGTCACAGCCAGGCGGTAGCTCAGGGGCAGGCCGGCGGCTTTGCTTTTCATGGGGCGACGGTCCGGGGCAAGGTCAAGAGGGTGCAATAGTAATGATTTCAATTCTCATAAGCAAAGATTGGAGATGAGCTGCTGCGATCTCTGTTTAGCCGGGTTTGCCCCCGAATACCCCGCAGGTCGAACAGGATTGCTACACCCTGTCGCCCGGAATACAATGCGAACAATTCTTACTCCCAATCGCGTCATCGGACGCCGGAGTCACCTCGGTGTCCAGTGCCCTCTCCTCCACCGTCGAAGGCCTCTACCACGCTCACCACAACTGGCTGACCGGTTGGCTGCGCCGTCGCCTGGGCTGCCCGCAGAGCGCCGCCGACCTGGCCCAGGACACCTACGTGCGCTTGCTCCAGGCCCGCGAAGCGCCACAGTTGATCGAACCTCGGGCCTTTCTCGCCACCGTCGCCAAGCGCGTACTGTGCAACCATTTTCGCCGTCAGGAGCTGGAGCGCGCCTACCTCGAAGCCCTGGCCCAGGTGCCCGAACGCCTGGCACCCAGCGAGGAAGACAAGGCGCTGATCTTCGAAACCCTGCTCGAACTCGACCGCCTGCTCGATGACCTGCCGCCGCTGGTCAAGCGCGCGTTTCTGCTGGCCCAGGTCGATGGCCTGGGCCAAGCCGAGATCGGCCGTGAACTGGGTATCTCCCTGGCGACAGTCAAACGCTACCTGCACAAGGCAGCCCTGCGCTGCTATTTCGCCCTGTGAGCACAGGCATCTCACCCCAGGTTGCCGAGCAGGCGGTGCACTGGCTGATCGAATCACAGGGGGCCGATTTCGACCCGGCCCAGCAGCAGGCATTCGAACACTGGTTGCAGGCTGACGGCGAACACCAGCGCGCCTGGGCGCACATCCAGCAGGTCAACCAGCGGCTGCGTGGTGCGACCTCGCCCGTGGTGCACGCCACCTTGCAGGCACCGCCCTCCCCGGCCCGGCGTCGCGCGCTCAAGGCGTTACTGCTGGCGGGCGTGGCCAGTGCCACCGGGCTCGGATTGCAATCACACAATCCGTTGCCAGGGCTGATGGCCGACTACCGCAGCCCCGTGGGCCAGCGCCGACGCCTGCCGCTGGACGACGGCAGCCTGTTGCGACTGAACACCCGCAGCGCCGCCGATGTGCGGTTCGATGGGCAGCAACGTTACGTGCGCCTGCTCGAGGGTGAGTTGTCGCTAGACGTCGCCCGCGATACCCGCCCGCTGGTGTTGCGCAGCGACGATGGCAGCCTGCACCTCGACAGCGGCCGCTTCAACGTGCGTCAGTTCGAGGGCTACAGCCTGGTCTCGGTGTTCAGCGGCATGGCTCGGCTACAGGGCCAAGTGTTGCTCGCCGGTCAGCAAGCCCGCCTGGCAGCGGGCCATTGGCAAGGTATCGGCGCGCTGGATCGCAACATCGGCGCCTGGGTCGATGGAATGCTGGTGGTCTCGCAGATGCGCCTGGGCGAGTTTCTCGCCGAGCTTTCACGCTATCGCCACGGACAACTGGGCTGCAGCGAGCAGGTCGCCGGGCTGCGGATTTCCGGGTCGTACCCACTGGATGACAGTGAGCGGATCCTGGAGATGCTGGAAGTCGCCTTGCCGGTACGGGTGCGGCGATTCACCCGGTACTGGGTCAAGGTCGAGGCGGTTTGAGCCTGTGCCGACAACTATTTTCTTCCAACCTGAGCCATTTCGCTTCCCTCGCGTGACAGAGCAGGCAGAACCCTTCTTACAGGACCCGACCCCATGCCCCTGCGCCCCACGCCGCTCGCCATCGCCCTGCTGTTCGCCACCAGCCTGAACTTCGCCCAGGCTAGCGAACCGCGCGCCTACCACATCGCCCCCGGCACCCTGGAAGACGCTCTCAACCAATTTGGCCGTGACAGCGGGGCGCTGATTTCGTTCGGTTCCAGCGTCACCCAAGGCTTGCGCAGCCCCGGGCTGGAAGGCCAGTACGACGTACAGCAAGGGCTGCAGGCATTGCTGCGTGGCAGCGGCCTGCAGGCACGCCAGGAGGCCGACAACGCCTACAGCCTGCAACCGCTTGCCGCCTCCAGCAGCGATGCGGCGATCGAGCTGGGTGCCTCTACCGTGGTTGGCGACTGGCTGGCCGAGGCGCGCCAGGACAACGTCTTCGAGCATCCCGGCGCACGTGACGTGATCCGCCGCGAGGAGTTCGAGCGCAGCGGTGCCAACAGCGCCCGTGAGGTGCTCAACCGCATCCCCGGCGTCAATGCCCCGGAAAACAACGGCACCGGCAGCCACGACCTGGCACTGAACTTCGGCATTCGCGGCCTCAACCCTCGCCTGGCCTCGCGCTCAACGGTGCTGATGGACGGCATCCCGGTGCCCTTCGCCCCCTATGGCCAGCCACAGCTGTCACTGGCCCCGCTGAGCCTGGGCAACATGGATGCGGTGGATGTGGTACGCGGCGGCGGCGCAGTGCGCTACGGCCCGCAGAACGTCGGCGGCATCGTCAACTTCGTCACCCGCGCCATCCCGGAGGAGGCGACCTTCAAGGCCGCCATGCAGAACCAGATCAGCCCCTCGTCCAGCCACGACGGTTTCAAGAACAGCGCCAACCTGCTGGTCGGCGGCACCAACGACAACGGCCTGGGCGGCGCCCTGCTCTACTCCGGCACCCGCGGCGGCGACTGGCGCGAACACAGCGACACGCAGATCGACGACCTGATCCTCAAGGGCAAGCTGCAACTGGACGAGGCCAACAGCCTGCACGCCATGGCCCAGTACTACGAGGGCGAGGCCGACATGCCCGGCGGCCTGAGCAAGGCGGCGTTCGATGAAGACCCGTACCAGTCGACCCGCCTGAAGGACAAGTTCTGGGGCCGTCGCACCCTGGTCAACGTCGGCTACGACTACAAGCAGGACGATCGCCAGTTCAGCGTCAACAGCTTCTTCACCAAGACCCTGCGCAGCGGCTACCTCGACCAGGGCAGCTTCGTCTCGCTGTCGCCACGCGAATACTGGGTACGTGGCATCGAGACCCGCTTCTCGCAAGGTGTGGCACTGGGCGACAGCTGGCACGAACTGGGCGTGGGCTACCGCTACATCAACGAGGCCGGCCACGAACTGCGCTTCCGCGAACCGGTGACCGGCAACCTGCCGACCACCGCCAGCCGCAACGACCGCGACACCCGTGGCGCCACCGAAGCCCACGCGATCTACCTGGACGACCGCATCGACATCGGCCGCTGGACCATCACCCCCGGCATCCGCTACGAGATGATCGACTCCGAGCAAAGCAACAAGCTCAGCAACCAGCGTTACCAGGGCAGCTACAACACCGCATTGCCGGCACTGAATGTCATGTACCACCTGACCGACACCTGGAACCTCTACGCCAACACCGAGGGCTCGTTCGGCAGCGTGCAGTACAGCCAGATGCCCAACCGCGTCAGCAGCGGCGAAGTGAAGCCGGAAAAGGCGCGCACCTGGGAAGTCGGTACCCGCTACGACAGCGGCGACCTGCAGGCAGAGATCGGCGCCTTCCTGATCAACTTCGACAACCAGTACGAAAGCAACCAGACCAACGACTCGGTGATCGCCCGCGGCGAAACCCGCCACCAGGGTATCGAGACCAGCGTGCGCTACGCCCTCGACGGCCTGAGCCCGACGCTGGCCGGTTTCGATGTGCACGCCAGCTACGCCTTCGTCGACGCCACCATCCGCGAAGACGGCCCGAACAAGGGCAACCAGGTGCCGTTCTCCTCTCGCCACAAGGGCACGCTGGGGCTTGGTTACACCGAAGGACCATGGCAGTTGAACCTGGATGGCAGCTTCCAGAGCAGCCAGTACGCCGACAACGCCAACACCGCGAGCGAAAGCGCCGATGGCAGCACCGGACGGATTCCGGGCTACATGCTGGTCAGCACCCGCGCCGGGTATGACTTCGGGCCGCAGCTGTCGAACCTGAAGGTGGCGGTGGGGGTGAAGAACCTGTTCAACCGCGAGTACTACACCCGTTCGTTCGACGACAACAACAAGGGCAAGTACGTGGGCGAGCCGCGCACGCTGTATGTGCAGACTTCGGTCGCGTTCTGAGGATGGACACTTGGGAGCGGCCTTGTGCGCTACCAGCCCGTGCACGGTCCTCGGCATCGGTACGGTACCTGTAGGAGCGGGCTTGCCCGCGAAAAAGACACCGCGCTGTCTGGCACGGGCTGCGCCCGTATTCGCGGGACAAGCCCGCTCCCACAGGGGGATTGGGCTGGTCTGTAGATTTTGAACAAGACAGTCGCTCTTGCAGCAACAGCTTCAACCCTGCGAATTGCTACAAAAAATTTATCGAGAAAGGGGCTTGAATTCGGCGCGCCAATCCCTGACCTTAGAGTCAAGAGGCGAAGCTTTCCCCAAGGGCCTCAAGGGCCTAGGCACGCCTCCACGCGAGCAAGCTGAATAAGGATTGAATCATGCAAATCCAGGTCAACAGCAGCAACCATATCGACAGCAGCAGCCGTCTGAACGAATGGGTCCGCAGTACGCTGGAAAGCACGCTGCAGCGCTACGAGGACGACCTCACCCGCATCGAGGTCCACTTGCGTGACGAGAACGGCGACAAGCCCGGCCCGCATGACAAACGCTGCCAAATGGAGGCTCGCCCCAAAGGTCATCAACCGATTTCCGTCAGCCATACCGCCACCTCGCTGGACCACGCGATCGACGGTGCGGCCAGCAAGCTGAACAACGCGCTGGAACATTTCTACGGCAAGCTGCGCAGCAAGCGCAGCGTGGTGCAGCACACTGAAGAAGAGTGATCGGTGACACACAGACGCCCGGTGCCTGGCACCGGGCGTTTTCGTTTCCAGGGTTTCGGGCCCGGACAGGCCACACAATTCATCATTTGATCAACGTCGCTGAACCATCCTCACTGTCTCCCGGTCAATCGGTGAACATTCTTTGCAGATGCCAGCCCATGACCAATCCCTTCGACCTCATCAGCGACGCCTTCGCCCCGTACTACCGGGTCAACCTGAGCATCGAGCGGCTCGATGGCAGCATCATGCTGACCCTCTCCAACGATACCGGCGTGGTCGCCAAGCGACTGATCAGCGCCGCCCAACGCAACGACCCTGTACGCCTGCGCCGAGTAGTGGACAGCATTCGCCTGGGGCTGGCCATCGAACAAGGGGAAGATGCCCTGCAGGTGCTGGCGGCGATGACCGACAGCGCCGGACGCGATCGGGTCTGGCGGGGGGCCGGGATCGCTCGATAGGCCAGTGTCGATCTCTTCGCTCCCACAAGAAATGAGCGAAGAGATCAACACACGCCTCATCACTGCGGATAGACAATCTCCCGCACCTGCACCGCACGCGGGATCAAGCGGTTTGCAAAGAACAGATCGGCAATCCGCTGCTGGGTTTCGATCGCCGCGGCATCCAGCGGGCGGATCGGCGCGTTGTAGCGATGCTCGAAATACAGCTCCACCACTTCACGCTTGAGCCCTAGCACCTTGGTCATGCCGTCGATGCTTTGCTCACGCTGCTCGACCGAAATCTTCTGCGCCTGGCGCAACACCTCCAGCACCTTGTCGATGGTCGCACCGTACTGCTCGGTGAACGGCCGACTGGCAATGTAGTAGGTGCCGCTGGGGTGCACGTCCTCACCGGTGCTCAGGGTGCGGGCGCTACCATCGAGCAAGGCGGCTGCGTAGTAAGGATCCCAGATCACCCAGGCATCCAGCTTGCCCTGCTCGAAGGCCGGGCGGGCATCGGCGGCCGGCAGGTAGACCAGCTCGACATCGCTCAGCTGCAAGCCCGCCTTGATCAGGCTCTTGAGCAGCAGACTGTGGGCACTGGAGCCTTTCTGCAAAGCGATACGCTTGCCCTTGAGATCAGCCAGTGTCTTGGCCGGGCTGCTGCTCGGCACGATGATCGCCTCGCTGCGACCGTCGCTGGGCTCGATACCGATGTAGCGCAACGGAATACCCGCCGCCTGGGCGAAAATCGGCGGAATGTCACCAATGTTGCCCACGTCCAGGCTGCCACCGTTGAGCGCCTCGATCAGTTGCGGCCCCCCTGGGAACTCGATCCACTGCACCTGGGTGCCAGGCAACGCCTGTTCGAGCAGGCGATGCTCGCGGGCCAGGACCATGTTCACCGAACTCTTCTGGTAGCCGATACGCAGCACCTGCGGATCCGCCGCGAGGGCCAGGGTGGTGCCCAGCGCCAGCAACAGGGTGACAAGCATACGCACGATCATTTCAGGTTCTCCTTGACCTTGGCGGCCACATCGGCCGGTAACCAGGCGCTCCACACCTGGGGCTGTTCACGCAGGAACGCTTCGGCGACCACACGCGGATCCAGGCGCTTCTCGGCCATGTGGGCGAGGGTCTGGTTGAGCAACGCCGGTGGCAGATCGACCTTGTCGAAGAACTGCACCAGCTCCGGGTAACGCGCATGGAACGGCGCCGAGACGCCGATCGACAGGCGCGCCGGCAGCGAGCGCGTACCTCTGGGGTGCGCCTCGTTCGGGTTGGACAGGGTCTTCCAGGCCTCGGCATCGAAGGCCGGCTCTTCCAGTTGGACCAGTTTGTAGCGGCCCAGCAGCGGAGTCGGCGACCAGTAGTAGAACAGCACCGGCTTGCCGCGACGGATCTGTGCGGACACCTCGGCATCCAGTGCAGCACTGGAGCCGGAGCGGAAGTTGACGAAACTGTCGGCCAGGCCATAGGCCTTGAGCTTCTGGCTGTTGACGATCTCCGAGGTCCAGCCGGTCGGGCTGTTCAGGAAGCGCCCCTGTTGCGGCGACTCGGGGTCACGGAACACATCCTTGTAGCGAACAAGGTCGGTCACCGACTTCAGCCCCGGCGCCACGGCCTCGATACCGCGCTCAGGATCGCCCTTGATCACGTATTCCGGCACCCACCAACCTTCGCTGGCGCCCTTGACCGTGTCGCCGAGGGCGATCACCTTGCCTTCGGCTTCGGACTTGATCCACAGCGGACTGCGCCCGGCCCACTCTTCGCCGATCACCTGGATGTCATCCTTGGCCAGGGCCGCCTCCAGGCTGACCGTGCTGCCCGGCAGGGTGTCGGTCGGATAACCGTAGCCCTTCTCGACCAGCGTACGCAGGATCTCGGTGATCAGGTTGCCGCTTTCCCAGGTGAGCGCGCCGAAATGGATCGGGGCTGGTGGGCTGGCCGCCAGCAACGGCTGGCTGGCCAGGCCCAGGGCGAGCAGCGCGCCGCCCAGGAGTTTCTTCATCGCAGTCATGCGCAGTCTCGTTGTCGATCAGAAGTCGTAGCTGAGCCGGGTGTAGTAGAACGCCCCTTCCGGTGCCGACGGCGCCAGGTAGCTGTACTGCTGGCCCGGGGTCTGGCGCAGGCGGGTGTTGAAGTCATCCGGCTTGCTGTCGAACAGGTTGTTGGCGCCTACCGAAACGCGCAGTTGCTTGGTGAACGCATAGTTGACGTCCAGGTCGGTGATCCACTGGGCCGAGAAGGTCTGGTCATACTGTGCGTTGGTCGCGGAGGCTGCGTACTTGCGGTACTCGCCGTAGCGGGTCTGGGTCAGGCTGACGGTCCATGGGCCGTAGGTGTGCGTGGCGCCAAGGATCAGCTTGTCCTCGGGATAGCCATGTTCGAGGAAGCCCTGGGCCTCGCGGGTCAGCACGTCGAAACCGAAGGGGTTGCCATGGATCTTCTCGATGGTGGTGCGCGCCTTGGTGTAGCCAGCGGTCAGCGCCAGGTCGCCATAGCGATCCAGGTTCAGGTTGTACTTGCCGACGATGTCCACGCCACGGGTACGGGTGTTGGCGGCGTTGGTCATGAACTGCGCCCAGCTGTACTGGCCGAAGCCTGCAGCGGTGAGGATGCGTTCGGCGTCCGGGCCGGAAATGCCGCCGCTGTAGAGCAGGCGGTCGCGGATATCGATCTGGTAGGCATCGATGGTCAGCGACGCCTGCTCGGTCGGGCGCAGCACCAGGCCCAGCGAGTAGTTGGTGGATTTTTCCGGCTTGAGCGACTGCGCGCCCAGGGCCTGGGCCGCCGGATGGTCGACCGGCAGGATGCGGGTCAGCACCGGATTGCCATTGACGTCGACGTTGGTGGTGGTGGTCCATGAGGTGCCGATCTGGCCCAGGGTCGGCGCACGGTAGGCGCTGTTGAGGGTGCCGCGCAGGCCGACCTGCGGAGTGAACTCGTAACGCGCCGAAAGCTTGCCGGTGGTAGCCGAACCGAAGTCTGAGTAATGCTCGCTGCGCCCGGCCAGGCCTACCTGGAATTTGTCGGTGACCTGGTTTTCCAAGCCGAAATACACCCCGCCCACCTCACGTTTGTAGGTGCCGGCATCGTCCGGCGTCAGGCCCGAAGCCTGCACCCCACCCACCTGCACCCCGTCGATGCCGCCGAACGAGTAGGAGCTGAAATCGCCCGGTTGCAGTTCGTACTGCTCGCGACGGTAGGCCACGCCCGCCGACACGGTCAGCGGATGGGTCGACCAGGCCACGCCCACGTCACGGGCGTAGTCGACGGCCAGGTTGGTCTGGCTGTTGATCAGCGTGGCAATGTCGAACTTGGTCGGGCTATTCACGCCATAGCTGGGGTTGAGCGTGTCGAACGCCACTTCGTCATGCTTGTCGCGGCCATAGGTGGCGCTGATGTCCAGGCGTCCGATGGCCTCGTCCTCGAAGCGCGAGCCGACGGTGACCGAGGCGTCCTCGTAGCGGAAGCGGTACTTGGGGATGGTGCCCTCGGGGTACAGCGCCTGCACGTTGTTGGGGTTGTCGCGCAACAGCGGCGGGGTGTTGTTGATCGACTTGTCCTGGCCATAGGTGGCGAAGCTGTACAGCCGCCACTGGTCGTTCAGGCCGACCTCGGCGTTGGCTGCCAGGTTGAACTTGTCGCGGCTGGCTCCGCCCCAACGGTGCTCCTGCAACTGGCCGTCGGCGACGTACTTGTCGCCGATGTCGGTGGGCTTGGCGTTGACGCCATTGAAGCTCAGGGTCAGGAAGCCGTCGCCCGGCAGACCCAGGCCATACCAGCCATCGACGTTCTTGCGAAAGCCGTCGCCCTGCCCGTACTTGCCCAGTTGCGTGTTGATCTGCCCGCCGCTGTCGCGCTCCTTGAGCACGATGTTGATCACCCCGGCCACTGCGTCCGAGCCGTACTGCGCCGAAGCGCCATCGCGCAGCACCTCGACATGGTCGATGGCGCTGATCGGGATCATGTCCAGGTCGACCGGCTGGGCACCAATGAACGGCACGCCACCGGAGATGTTCACCACCGCCGAGGCATGCCGGCGCTTGCCATTGACCAGCACCAGGGTCTGGTCCGGCGACAGGCCGCGCAGCGAGGCGCCCTTGGGGTTCTGGCCACGGGTGGCGCTCTGGTTCTGCGGGAAGTTGAACGAGGGCAGCAACTGGAACAGCGCCTGGTTCAAGGTGGTGGCGCCAGTCTTGACCAGCTCCTGGCTGTCGATCACATCGACCGGCGCGGCGCTGGTCAGCGCGGTGGCGTCGCTGCGCCGGGTGCCAAGGGCAATCACGCGGTCAAGGGTGGGTGCCGCAGCAGCGCTGGCTTGCCCGACCGGTCCGCTGGGCGCGCGCCGGGCGCTGGCGGCGGCGGTCTCGTCCTTGATGATGAAGGCGCCGCCCGGGCTGACCTGAAGCTGCAAGCCGGTACCGCGCAGCGCGGCGTCGATGGCTTGCTGGGTGGTCAGGTCGCCCTCCACCGCCGAGGACGAGAAGCGCTCGACCTCCGGGGTGAAGGAGATCACCTGGCCGCTCTGACGGCTGATGTCGAGCAGCACCTGGTCGAGCGGGCCGGACTTGATGTGGTAGGCCTGTACCGGCTCGGCGGCCTGGGCGGTGCTGATCAGCAGGCCGAGCAACGGGCCGAGGGCCAGGGCATTGCGCTTGAAGCGCGAGTGAGTAGCAGTGGTCTTCTTCTGGATACGGCGCACAACGATTCCCCCCAAGGAATCCATGACGCTGCCCCCCTCGGCAGCGTTTACAGCAGTGGTGTGGCGCGGGCGCGCAGAATCTTGCAGATCGATTGGTTATGTCGTTAGAACCTGGAAAAGGCCGCCCGCGATCCTGGTTCACACCGCCCCGATACTCAGCCAATACTCCCCATGCCGGCTCACGCGGATCGGCAAGGTCCGCGCCAGCGCCTCGAACACCAGCTCACTCTGGTCGAGCCGAAACAGCCCGCTCACGCGCAATCCGGCCACCGCAGGATCCAGGCGCAGCACGCCGCGTCGATAGGGCCGCAACGCATCGACCACCTCGCTCAACGGGCTGTCGCGCACTTCCAGCAGACCATCGACCCACGCCCCTTCGCCTGGCCGCAACAGCTCAACCGAGGCAATGCTCACCCGGTCGAAATTCACCGCATGCCCCTTGCGCAACTGCACCCGATCACCACCCTGGCTGCTGATCTCCAGCACCCCGGCCAGTGCGCAGACCCGGCACTGCCCGGCACGCTCTGCCACCAGCAAGCGCGCCGATCGCGCACTGACCGTACTGCCCTCGATACGCACCAGAAACGGCCGCGACTCATCGACCACGGTCAGCAATCCCTCGCCACCGCGCCATTCGAGCACACGCAGTTGGCTGTCGAAGCGCACGTCGGCCTGGCTCTGGGCGTTGAGCACCAACTGGCTGCCATCGGGCAGGCTCAAGGTCTGACGTTCACCCGTACTGGTGCTCAGATCAGCCCCCAGGTGCAGGCCAGACATCGGGTTGCCGATCAAGCCCGCACCCACCACCACACCGGCCCCGAGCAAGGCACGCTGGAGAAAACGCCGACGCCCCGAAGGCGCTGCCAGGGCGCGCTGCACCACCCGGCCGTCGACGCCCTGGCTACGCGGCACCTGGAACACCCCGAGAGTGTTCTCCAGGCGCTGGCACAGTTGCTCATGCCGCGGGTCGGCGCGACGCCAGGCCTGGAACGCCAGGTGATCACGCGCCTCGGCCTGGCCCGAACGCAGCAGCACCAGCCACTGGGTCGCCTGCTCGATCAGGTGTTGCTGCTCATCGGGGTCGCGCATGTCAGTCCAGGGAAAGTTTCAGGCAACGGTTGAAAGCCTTGGCCATGTAGTCGCTCACCGAGCGCTGGGAGATCCCCAGTTCAAGGGCGATCTGCGGATAGGTCAGGCCGTTGAGCTGCGACAGCAGGAAGGTCGCCTTGACCTTGGCCGGCAGGCCGTCGAGCAAGGTGTCGATGGCTTGCAACGCCTCGATCATCTGCGCATGAGCTTCGGGCGATGGCGCCAGATGGTCGTCATCCTCGAGCAAGGCATCAAGGTAGGCGCGCTCCAGGTCGCGGCGGCGCCACAGCTGGTACATCAGGCGCTGGGCGATGGTGGTCAGCAGCGCGCGCGGCTGGCGGATCGGCTCCGGGACCGGCGCACTGAGCAGTTGCACGAAGGTGTCGGCGGCGATGTCCTCGGCGGCACCGTCACCCAGGTGTCGGCGCAGGCGTCCGCACAGCCAGGGGTAGTGGCTGCGGAACAGACTGCCGACATATTCGCCATGAGGGTTTTCGCGACCGGACATGAGGCTTCCATCCAGGAGTGGATACAAAGAGGTCCGGTCGTCCGGTGAGCGCATCCTAGTCTGGCGGCTTATGCTTTAAAAATACTTAAAAGTGATTTTTATATTCCGTTTTCATTATTCGAGAGTGACTAAACCAAGCCGCTTCGCTTCGTGCTCGTAATCCAGCAGCACTTGGTAATCGTTCGTCGCGGCCGGTAGCACCCGATCGATGGCCAGGGCCTCGGCCACCGCCGGCAACTCGGCCAGGGCCTGGTTCATCGCGTGGCGAATCCACTCGGCCTCTTCGGCACTGCGCCAACCGGCAGTGATGTACGGCAGGCTCGGCCCCCAGGCGGTCTGGCCGAGGATGCGCAGGCCCTCGACCTCCTCACTGTGATCGCGCGCCAGGTAGCCGTAGGTGACGCTGTCGATGGCCGCCAGATCGCCTTGGCCCTCGCGCAGGGCGCGCATGCTGTTGCGGTGCCCACCGGTATGGCTGACCTGCGAGAAAAACCGCCCTTCACGCTGCAAGGGTGCCAGCGCGTGGCGCAGCAGATTCATGCCGGAGTTGGAGTCCGGGCCGTTGACCAGCCCGTGGCTGTCGAAGAACGCCGCCAGGTCCTGGCGCGGATCATCCTCGCGCACCAGCAGCAGGCTGCAGTGCTGACCTTCGCGCACATATGGCAGGCGATAGCGTGGCTGCCCGACCACTCGTACGTGCCCACGCAGCGCGGTCATCAACGGGTAGCCGCAGGTCTGGCTGAGCAGCAGTTGCGGCGAGCGCCAGACCTGCAGCAACGGCTGCGTACCCACCGCTTCACCCCGCGCATCGAGCAGCAACAGAATGCGTTGCAGCCAGGCCGCGCTGGCCTGGTTGATGCGCTCGGGGGCGACGTACATCGACAGGTCCACGAATCCCTGGGTCATGGCATGGCTCCTGTTCAGGCGAAGGGGTGACGTGGGCTGTCGATCGGCGCAAGGCCGTGGCGACGCAGCAGCGCCCCATAGCCCGGCACCAGGAAGTGCCCGCTGCGCAGCAGCCATTGCGCGCGGTGACGCTGGTAGACACGCGGGATGAAGTACCAGGGCAGGCCCGGAAGATCGTGGTGCACCAGGTGCAGGTTGTTGTTCAGGAACAGCAGCGACCAGAGGCGCCCAGCCTCGTTGATCACCGTGCGCTGCTCAGGCAGCGGGTGCGGCCGATGCTCGTAGAACGAACGCAGCATCGCCAGGCCAACGGCCGGCACGCTGACCAGGAACACGTAGTGCAGCACCGACAGTGCGCTGAACCGCGCAACCAACATCATCAGCAATACGCTGCACAGGCCGTGGGTCAACCACATCAGCCAGGCCTGGCGATCACCGCGCCCCAGCCGCGCCAGCTCCTTCCGGGCCAGCCCGAACAGACCCAGCGGCGCGCCGACCAGCACACGTCCGGGGACCGTCTTGCCCAGCCACAGCACCCCTCTGTGCCACCGGGTGCTGCGCTGCCAGTGCCGGTCGCTCAGGTAGCGGCTTTCAGGATCCAGGCCTGGCAAGGTGAGGTCGTGATCGCGGTGATGAATCAGGTGGCTGTCGCGATACAGGGTGTAGGGATACCAGAGGGCAAAGGGCGCGTAGCCGAGCAACTTGTTCAGCCAGGGAAAACGGGTCGGGTGCCCGTGCAGCAACTCGTGCTGCAACGACAGCCACAGCACCAGCAGCGGGATCAGCAACAGGGTGGTCGGCCACACGCCCAGCGCATGGCTGAGCGGCAGCAGCGCCGTCCAGCCGCCATAGACCATCGCCAGCAACAGCCAGGTCGGCCATTCGGTACGGCCGGTGAAAGTGCATTGAAGATGCTGCACGTCTTCGCGCTGGGCATCGTCGAGGTAATGGGGCATTGCGGCGTCCTGCGTGATCTCCGGTATAGGCTTGTGGCGTGACGCGTAGAAATCTTGCAGAACGATTGGTTATCAAAACCCCTTTCAACTAAATATTTGTCCATAAGGCAGGGCAAGCCGCCACCGCTTGCCCAAGTCGCTGCCGGATGGGTCAGACCTTGCCGTCGTCCATATCCTTGCCGTTGGCATCGATCGCCCGTGTCGACGGGTAGCGGTACGAGGCAAAGCGCACCACCAGGATCGCGAAGGCCAGCAGCAGGATGCCGCCACACACGTACAGCAAGCCAACATCCGGCGCCTTGTGGTGCGAGACATCGCCGATCAGCAAGCGTGTCAGCGCGGTGATCGCCACGTACAGCAGAAAGCGGATCGGCATGTGGTTGGTCTTGAAGTAGATCCCCACCATGGCTCCCAGCTCGAGGTAGATGAACAGCAGCAGGATGTCATCGACGCTGATGCCACCCTTCTCCAGCATCTCGATGAAGGTCGCCACGGCGGCATAGGCCGTGATCGCACCGATGCCGAACAGGGCCAGGTAATGGAACGACTCGACGAACAGATTTCCCAATGCGTCGGCGGGCGCATGCAGGCCCTTGCGCAGCTTTTCTGGCCATTTGGATTTCACGATGCAGGATTCCTCGATACGACATGAAGGATGATGCGCCACCGATGTGACGCTTGTGACATGCAGTTAAAGGGCCAGGCCCTGTACTTGGAAGGCGACCGATTGCCGCAAGGCACCTATGGGCTAGGCTTCGGCGAGAGCATCGGGGCAAATCAGAACGCCACTATCCGATTGCCAAAGAATCCGCTATGCTCGACACTGTATAAAGATACAGTTGTCGTCCAACCCACATACACAAAAGGCACAGAGGTGATGAATGGCCGTCGAAGTGGTGTACCGCAGCAGCCGCGACCCGGAGCGCTTGTTCATGGATAAGGCCGAAGCAGACCGTCACGACAAGATGCTCGAGCTGGCCGAACGGCTGGCCGAAGTACTGCAAAAGGCCGTGCCGTCGCTGAGCGAGCAGCAAGTCGAAGAAGCGGGCATCTACATGGCCAAAAACCGCGACGTGTTCGCCCGGGCATTCAAGAGCCAGCCCGATGCGCTGGCTGAACTGCTCGAAGGCGAGGCAGCGGAATAAGGCACCTGCCGCAGCGTCTGCGGCTCCTGTACATCGGGGCGTGGATGCTGGAGCCAGCGCTCGCTCAACCGTACAACAGCCGCTCCGCCAGCATCTGCGCCACACGCGCAGGCGAGCGCTTCTCGGCCTGGGCATGGGCGAATACCTCGGTCAGACGCGTAGGGATACGCGCCAGATGCGCGGTGATGGTGCTCAGGTCAGCGCCTCGGTGAGTCAACGCCACGTAGATCAGCCCACCGGCATTGATCACGTAGTCCGGGGCATACAGAATCCCGCGGCTCTCGAGCTGATCGGCCACCTGCAAGGTGGTCAACTGATGATTGGCGGCGCCGGCCACCGCCGCGCAACGCAACTTCATCACGCTCTGGCCGTTGAGCACCGGCCCTACCCCACAGGGCGCGAAGATATCGCAGGGCGTGCTGATCAGCGCATCGTTGGTCACCGGATGTGCCCCGAACTGCTCCACCGCCAGCCTCACCCGCCCCGGGTCGAGGTCGCTGACCAGCAACTCCGCCCCTGCCGCATGCAACTGCTCGGCCAGTGCATAACCCACATTGCCCAGCCCTTGCACTGCCACGCGCAACCCTTCGAGATTGTCGCTACCCAGCCGTGCCATCGAGGTGGCGCGAATACCGGCGAACACGCCCATGGCCGCGTGCGGCGAGGGATCGCCCGAGGCGGTGGTGCTGATGACATGAGGGGTGGACTGGGCGATGCAGTCCATGTCCAGCGTCGAGGTGCCGCTGTCCACGGCAGTGATGAAACGCCCTTGCAGGCTGTCGACGAAACGCCCGAACGCCTCGAACAGCGCCGCGCGGTTTTCCACATGGGGGTTGCGCACGATCACCGCCTTGCCACCGCCCATCGCCAGCCCGGCCAGGGCAGCCTTGTAGCTCATGCCTTGGGCCAGATGAATGGCATCGCTCATCGCACTTTCATCGTCGGCGTACGGCAGGTAGCGACAGCCCCCCATGGCTGGCCCCAATTGCTCGCTATGAATCGCCACCACGGCTTTCAAGCCAGTGGCGGGGTCGTTCCACAGGTGCAGGGACTGGGTACGGGTGCTTTGCATGAGCGCGAACATCGACGGGCTCCCCACAAGGTGCTCACATCAGTATAGGCAGCCGGCGACTGTCCAGGGCCTGGGCGGACCACTGGACGAATCGGTGCGCCGGGGCTAAAAATCTAGTGTGTGTGGAGAAGTCCGATGAACCCACGTAAAGCCTGCCTGGCCTGCCTCGACCGCATTCCGGTCGCCCTGTTGGAAGCCACCCTCTGGATCGCCGCCGAGCATGATCGCGAGGTTGATCCCGCCGCCTGTCTTGCGCAATTGCACGACCTGCATCGGGAAATCAACGCGCGCCTGCCAATGCTGCCCGTCAGCGAGCTCGCCCAGCCACTGCTGCGTCAACTCAACGCCCTGGGTTTCCAGCAGGACGAATACCACCCGCTACGTCCGCAAGCGGCGCTGATGGACAAGGTGCTGCAGCGCCGTCGAGGCCAGCCGCTGCTGCTGGCGATCCTCGCACTGGAGATGGCCCAACGCCTGTCGATCCCACTGGAGGGGGTGAACTTCCCTGGCCACTTCCTGTTGCGCGTACCGGGCGCCGATCACCTGCTCGACCCCTGCGGCGGTCGACGCCTGTACCCCGCGGATTGCCGCGAACTGCTCAACCGCCAGTACGGCCCGCACATGACCCTGACTGCCGAACACCTGCACAGCGCCAGCCCGATGCAGATGCTGCAGCGCCTGTCGCGCAACCTGCGCCAACTGCACAGCAGCAACGACAACGACCTGGCTGCGCTGATCGATGCAGAACGGGTGATGCAACTGGGGCCAGTGCAGGTCTCCGACTACTTGGCCCGCGCCACCCTCTACCAGCACCTGGACTGCCCCCAGGCCGAACGCTTTGACCTGGAGCACGCACTGCTGTTGAGCGACGATCCGGTGCAACGCCTCAAACTGGGCGAGCGCCTCGCCCAACTGCCTTCTACAAACCGTTCAATCCACTAGCGCATCGGCCTGCTTGCCCGGCGCACGCACCTGGCTGATCAGCAGCGCCGCGATCACTGCCGGAATCGCACAGAAGAAGAAAATCCACTCCACCGGCATGTGCATGGCCAGCAGCAGGCTGCCGAACAACGGCCCGAGGATCGAACCGAAGCGCCCGACGCCCAGCGCCCAGCCGGCGCCGGTCGCACGAACCTGAGCCGGGTAGAAGTTGCTGACGAAGGCATTGAGTGTCAGTTGTCCGCCGATGATGCAGAAACCTGCAGCGAACACGCTCGGCACCAGCCAGCGCGGATCGGCGTGGTTCAACCCGACCAGCACGCTGAAGACCGCAGCGCCCACCAGGACCGCCGCCAGTAACCTGGCCTTGTTGGCCATGCGATCGGCGCACCAGGCCAGGCAGATCGCGCCGAAGGTCCCGGCAAACAGGAACAGCGAAGTCACCAGGTTGGCTTGCTTGAGCGCCAGCCCGCTCTCCAGCAACAGCGACGGCAGCCAACTGATCATGAAATACAGCAGGATCAGGCTGACGAAGAAGGTCCCCCAGATGAGCAGCGTCGGCCGGGCGAAGCCATCGCGGAACAAGCCCAATACGGTCAGTTTGTCTGCCGCCGGCTCATCCACTGCACGCTGTGCCGCAGGCACTTGCCAGCCGGGTAGCACGCGCGCTGCCAGGCGTTGCAGACGGGCGTAGGGAGGTGCATCACGCAACAGCCGGGGCAAGGACTCGGGCAGGAACATCACCAGGAAGGGAAACAACAGCAGCGGCGCCACGCCACCGGCCAGAAACACCGCCTCCCAACCGAACCTGTCGATGAAGCCTGCCGCGACGAAGCCACCCGCCGCGCCGCCGAGGGAGAAACCGCAGGCCGCGAGGGTCACCATCAAGGTGCGCAGGCGCGGCGGCGCATAGTCGGCCATCAGCGCCATTGCACTGGGCATCGCCCCGCCCATGCCGATACCGCACAAAAAGCGCGCCAGCATCAGGCTGTTCAACGAGGTGGAAAACACCATCAGCAGGGTCAGGCTCGCGTACAGCAGCACGCACCAGAGCAGCACCCTGCGCACGCCGAAGCGATCGGCCAGTGGGGTGACGGCGAGCGAGCCCAGTGTCAGCCCCAGCAGGTTGGCGCTGAACACCGGTCCGAACGCCGCCTTCTCCAGGCCCCAGTCCTGGGCCAGGGCCGGAATCACGTAACCCAGCACCTGGGCGTCATAACCGTCGGTCACCAACAACAGGATCAGCAGCGCCAGCAGGCGCCATTGGTAGGAAGACACAGGACGCCCATCGAGGGCCGCGCGAAAGCTGGCTATCTGGTTGTGCATCGCAAGGTACCGGGTTGTTTTTGTTGTAGGGGTGCGAAGCAGCGTCGGCGCAGTGGGAACGGGATTGCCCGCAAAAAGGCCGACGCCGTGCTCAGGGCGTATCCGGCTGGTTCGCCGGGTGCGCTTTGACGAAGGCTGGATGCTGCCCAGCCAGGGCGGCGACCCTACGAATACGCGGGTAGTCGTCCAGATCCACATTGAACCGTTCGGCCGCGTACAACTGCGGCATCAGGTACACATCCGCCAGCCCCGGCGTATCGCCAAAGCAGAAACCCTGGTCGCCGATCAGTTGCTCCACTGCCGCCAGCCCCTGGCCAATCCAGTGGGCGATCCACTGGTTGACCTGGGTTTCATCGTGCCCCAGCTGACGCAACTGGTTGAGCACGCTGACGTTGTGCAGTGGATGCACGTCGCAACCGATGATCGCCGCGACCCCACGCACCTGTGCCCGAGCGTCCTCGCCCTGGGGCAAAAGCGGCGTGTCGGGGAAGCGCTCTTCCAGGTACTCGATGATCGCCAGCGACTGCACCAGCAATTCGCCGCTGTCCGTGCGCAGCGCGGGCACCCGCCCCTGGGGGTTGAGCGCCAGGTAGTCCGCAGCACGGTGCTCGCCCTTGAGCAGGTTGACCGGCCGGGCCTGATAATCCAGGCCCTTGAGCGCCAAGGCGATGCGCACCCGGTAAGAGGAGGTGGAACGGAAGTAGGTGAACAGCTCCATCGCCCTGCCCCCTCAGTTGGCCCCGACCACCGTGCCACGGCATTCGCCGAAACCGATGCTGGCAACGCCATCGCGCACGCAACGCGCACGCAGGATGATTTCGTCGCCGTCCTCGAGGAACGTGCGCACCTCACCACTGGCCAGTTGCACCGGTTGCTTGCCGCCTTCGGTGATCTCCAACAGGCTGCCGAACGAACCCGGCACAGCCCCGGACAGCGTGCCCGAGCCGAACAGGTCACCGGCTTGCAACTGGCAACCGTTGACACTGTGGTGCGCCACCATCTGTGCCACGGTCCAGTACATGCTGCGGGTATTGCTCAGGGTGAGGCGGTGCGCCGGCAGGCCCTCATCACGCATGCGCTCGGTCAGCAACAGCACTTCCAGTTCGATGTCGAAGGCGCCGGCGGCCTGGTCACGATTGTCTAGCAGGTAAGACAAGGGCTGCGGATCGCCTTCCGGGCGAGCGGGTTGCGCACAGCGGAACGGCTCCAGCGCCTCGGCGGTTACCACCCACGGCGAGACGCTGGTGATGAAGCTCTTGGACAGGAACGGCCCCAGCGGCTGGTACTCCCAGGCCTGGATATCACGCGCCGACCAGTCGTTGAGCAGGCAGAAGCCGGCCACGTGCTCGGCTGCATCACCGATCGCGATCGGCTGCCCCATGTCATTGCCCTGACCGATCCAGATACCCAGCTCCAGCTCGTAGTCCAGCCGCGCACACGGGCCGAAACTCGGCTCGGTCTGCCCGGCCGGGAGCTTCTGGCCCTTGGGGCGGCGCACATCGGTGCCGGACGGGCGCAAGGTCGAGGCGCGGCCGTGGTAGGCGATCGGCACGTGCTTGTAGTTGGGCAGCAGCGGATTGTCTGGGCGGAACAGCTTGCCGACGTTCCTGGCGTGCTCGATACCGACGTAGAAGTCCGTGTAGTCACCGACCCGGGCCGGCAGGTGCAGGGTGCATTCGCCAGCCGAATGCAACGCCGCTTGCAACACGGCCCGATGCTCGCTGTGCTCGCCGAGCAGAACCTGCAAGCGCTCACGCAGGGCCACCCGGGCGGGGCGGCCGAGGGCGAAGAAGGCGTTCAGGGCGCCGCCGCGGGTAGCCTCGACAGCAGCCTTGGCCGCGCCCTCGAACACACCGGCGGCGAGTGCGGCCTCCAGGTCGAGGATGGCGTCGCCGATGGCCACGCCGCAGCGTGGTGCCTGGCCCGGGCGACTGAAGATGCCCAGCGGCAGGTTCTGCAGCGGGAAGTCGCGGTGCCCGTTGGCGTGTTCGACCCAGCTACGGGCAATGGCGGTCTGGTTCATCGGTCATCTCCGGTTCGGATTGAAGGTGCTTGGCAGCGTTGCCCAGCAACTGTCGTAGTCGGCCTGCAATTGCGGGCTCTCGAGGGCCTGCTGGCTCGGACGCAGCACCTGGCTGGTCTCGAACATGAAGGCCATGGTGTGGTCGATCTTGTGCGGCGCCAGCTCGGCGGCGATCGCCTTGTCGCAGGTTTCGGCGTCTGGCCCGTGGGCGCTCATCACCCCATGCAGCGACGCGCCCCCCGGCAGGAAGCCCTCGGCCTTGGCATCGTAGGCGCCGTCGATCAGGCCCATGAACTCGTTCATCAAGTTGCGGTGGAACCACGGGGGACGGAAGGTGTTCTCGGCCACCATCCAGCGCGGCGGGAAGATCACGAAGTCCATGTTGGCCAGGCCGTGCACGCTGGTGGGCGAGGTCAGCACGGTGAAGATCGAGGGATCCGGATGGTCGAAGCTGACCGTGCCGAGGGTGTTGAAGCGGCGCAGGTCGTACTTGTAAGGCACATTGCTGCCGTGCCAGGCCACCACGTCCAGCGGCGAATGCTGCAGTTGGCAGGCCCAGTGCTCGCCAAGGAACTTCTGCACCAACTGCACCGGGCCATGGGTTTCTTCGTAGTGCGCGACCGGGGTGAGGAAGTCGCGCGGGTTGGCCAGGCCATTGCTGCCGATCGGCCCGAGGTCAGGGAGGCGTAGCGGCGCGCCGTGGTTCTCGGCGATGTAGCCGCGTGCCTGGCCATCAGGCAGCTCGACGCGGAACTTCATACCGCGCGGAATCACCGCGATCTCCTGCGGCCCGACCTGCAGCACGCCCAGTTCGGTGGCAATGCGCAGTCGCCCCTGCTGTGGCACCAGCAGCAACTCGCCGTCGGCATTGAAGAACACCCGCTCCATGGAGCGATTGGCGCCGTAGATATAGATGCTCACCCCGGCCGGTTTGTCAGCGGCCGCATTGGCCACCATGGGCAACCAGCCCTCGATGAAGTCGGTCGGGACCGACGGGATTGGCTGCGGGTTCCAGCGCAGGCGATTGGGGTTCGCCGCAGCGAGCGGGCCGGCCAGGGGCTGACGCGCCAGGCGCTCGAAGCGCGGGTGCAGCGCAGAGGGGCGGATACGGTACAGCCAGGTACGCCTCAGTTCGCTGCGCGCCATGGTGAAGGCGGTGCCCGACAGCAACTCGGCGTACAGCCCATAGGGTGCTTTCTGTGGAGAGTTCTGCCCGACCGGCAGCGCACCGGGCAAGGCTTCGCTGGCGAATTCGTTGCCGAAGCCGCTCAGGTAGCTGAGTTCGGGGGAGGTGTCGCGGGTCATCGGGGTCTCCAGGCTCGGTGGAGCCATTGATAGCAGAGAGCTGCAGCCCCGAATCGGCTGATGGACCGACCACTGCCAGGGGACACACAGCACATCTGAATTTATATTTATCGTAATCCGATTACGAATAACGTAATTTGCTCGGCAAGAGGCGTCAAGCTATAAAGTCGGCCAGAATGAATCCCGGAAGCGTCTTACGATGTCCAGAGACAAAACTGCAGCTGACAACAGCAAACAGAAGGTCCGTTCCGCTGAAGTCGGCACCGACATCCTCAAGGCGCTGGCCGAACTGTCGCCCTCCACCTCACTGTCGCGCCTGGCCGAACATGTGCAGATGCCCGCCAGCAAGGTCCATCGCTACCTGCAGGCCTTGATCGCCAGCGGTTTCGCCGAGCAGGATGCTGCGACCAATCACTACGGGCTCGGGCGCGAAGCCTTGCGCGTGGGGATGGCGGCGCTGGGCAGCATCGATGTGCTGAAGGTCGCGGCCCTGCCGCTGTCGCAACTGCGCGACGCGCTCAACGAGAGCTGCTTCATCGCCGTGTGGGGTAACCAGGGCGCAACCGTGGTGAACATCGAGCCTGCAGTGCGCGCCGTGACGGTAGTGACCCAGATCGGCTCGGTGCTGCCACTGCTGAGTTCATCCACCGGGCTGGTATTCGCCGCTCACCTGCCAGAGCGGGAAACCATCGAGTTGCGCGACCGCGAACTGGCCGCACGGGGGCAACAGGTCGAGCACTACGTGGACCTGTTCACGCAGATCCGCACACGCGGCCTGCACCATGTTCACGGTTTGCTGATGCCGGGGGTGGATGCGTTGTCGGCGCCGGTGTTCAACGCCATGGGCCAGATTGCAGCGGTGATGACGGTCGTTGGCCCGACGTCGATCTTCCATGCCGATGAAGATGGCCCGGCCGCCCGGCAATTGCTGAGCGCGGCGCGCACCGTCAGTTGGCGGATGGGCTACGAAGCCTGAGATGGAACGGGGTTTCACGGCCCTGCACTGTCGTGATGCGGCCTGACTGTTTTTGGCGCACTTTTACCCGAAACGTAAAGGTGAATGTCACCCAGGGCTATTTTTCCCGTGGGATCAGCGGCTTATTCTGTTTTCACTGGCTGGCGCGAAAGGCACTCCCCCGTCGTTCGGGCCGCCACGTGTGAACGACGTTGATTTTGAAGCTCCTTGATCTGACGTCTCGATTGGCCGCTGCCGATGCAGCGGCCTTTTTTTTGCGCTCGAAACCCACTATCCCAGCGGGTGCTTCTGCAGATTCGCCATCATCTGCTGCAAAGCCTGCAACGTATCCTGCGGATGAGTCGCCCCCTCGAAGTCGCCGATCTGCGCCCAATGCTCGGCTACCTGTTCCGGCGTGAACCCGCCATTGGGGTCGAATCCAACGCCAAGGCTTCGCTCCCATCGGACCTTGCCGACCCAGCCACCGCCCACTTCATACAACTGCCCCGTGTCCTGGCACTGCTCGCTGCCCAGGTACACCACCACCGGGCTGATCAGCTCAGGCTTGAGACGTTCGAACACCTGCGGCGGGATCAGGCCTTCTGTCATGCGCGTGCCCCCTGTGGGCGCGATGGCGTTGACCAGAATCCCATGCTTGCGGCCTTCGATGGCCAGGGTGCGGGTCAGCCCATAGAGGCCGAGCTTGGCCATGCCATAGTTGGCCTGGCCGAAATTGCCGTAGATGCCGGACGTGGAGGCGGTGAAGATCACCCGTCCCCAGTTCTGCTCGCGCAGGTGCGACCAGGCGGCGCGGGTCACCTTGTAGGCGCCTTCGACATGGACCCGGTAGACCTGGTCCCAATCGGCGTCCTCCATCTTGTGGAAGGTCTTGTCGCGCAGGATGCCGGCGTTGTTCACCAGCACATCGACCCGCCCGAAACTGTCCAGCGCCTGCTCGACGATACGCGCCCCCTCGGCCACCGAATCGTGGTTGGCCACCGCGGTACCGCCTGCGGCGCGAATCTCCTCCACCACCCGGTCGGCCGCCGATGCGCTGGCGCCTTCGCCATGGGTCGAGCCGCCCAGGTCGTTGACCACCACACGTGCACCACGGGCCGCGAACAGCAGCGCGTGGGCCCGGCCCAGGCCACCGCCGGCCCCCGTGACGATCACTACGCGGTCTTGCAGATTTACCGGCTCGCTCATGCTCAAGGCTCCAGGCAAGAATTGGGATACCTGGAGTGTCCGCCAGCCATCGGCAGCGGACAATCAAGCGCAGTGACGCTGAATGGCAGGCGATAACACAAGGCGATGATCGCCGCGTTCAGGACCAGGCAACCCGCTGCGGTATATAGCTCAGGGGCTGCTCGCGAAACGCCAGGTAATGACGCAGCACCTGCACCGGCGCTTCGGTGTGCGGATAGTGGCCGATCCCCTGCAACACCACGGTATCGGGGTCAGGCACCAGTTGCCGGTAGCGCTCGACCATGTGCGCCCCCGACAGCGGATCCACCGCGCCATTGATCAGGCGCAACGGCACGCCCTCCGTCTGCAGTGCACCAATCCAGCGTTGCCGCTGTGCCTGACGCTCCGGCACATAGGCCATCAACTTGTGCAGGATGCGCGTCCCGCGGTTTGACACCATCAGGCTCCAGCAATCGTCCAGCGCGCTTTCGCTGGGGTGGGTGCAAGGGCCGTAGACCTGGCTGACATTGCGCACCAGATCATCCCGCCCGAACGAACGCGCCACCAGCCAGCCCAGCGGGCTGAGCAGCAGCTTCTGCACCAGCAGCAACGGACACAGCTCGGGGAACAGCGCGCTGTTGAGAAACGCGCAACTGGCAATGTCGGCACGCCCTTCGTGATGGCGCGCGAGCAACTCCTGGGCGACGCTGCCACCGTAGTCGTGGGCCAGCAGGTGCACCGGCTGTTCGATTCTCAGGTGGTCAAGCAGCGCCTGTTGCAGATCGGCCTGCTCCATCAGGCTGTACTCGTGGTCGGCAGGCTTGGCCGAATCGCCGAAGCCGAGCATGTCGCAGGCCACGACGCGAAAGCGCTGCGCCAAGGGTGCCCACAGGTAGTGCCAGTCCCAGCTGGCGGTAGGGAAGCCATGTAACAGCAGCAAGGGCTCTCCTTGCCCTGCTGTCCAGTAACGGATGCTCTGGCCCCGGAAGGAAAAACTCTGTCCCCGGGTACGCCAGACGCACAATGGAATTTCGGCCAAAGGCATCGGAATCGTCCCGCTGATCAGGTGTTGACGGTATAGGGCAAGGCTGCGCTCATTGTATGTCACCTCGGCACTTGCATGTGCTCTCTATGTCGAGGCTGAGTCTAGTCAGCGCCTTGAATGGCGGAACTTACCTTGGCAGCCAGCTTGATGACCTTGCAGGACACTGGCACGAACGGTCATAGCAGGCAGGCGAGCAATGGCGCGGCGAACAGGTTGAGCAGGCCGGTCAGCACCATCACCAGCCCCGCCACCGAGCCTTCCTCCCCGCCCACTTCATGGGCGCGGCTGACCCCGGCGCCATGGGCACCGACTCCAAACAGTGCGCCGCGCGCCAGTGACGTACGCAGCGGCAACACTCGCAACAGCAGACCGCCGAACACGGCCCCCAGCACACCGGTGAACATCACGAACACCGCGGTCAGCTCGGGCACACCGCCCAGGTCGTGGGCCAACGGCATGGCGAACGGCGTGGTGATCGAGCGCGGCACCAGTGACAGGCTGACCGACTCATCCAGCGCCAGCAGGTGCGCCAGCCCCCAGGAACTGGAGATCGACGCCAGGCTGCCCGCCAGCATCCCCAGCAACAGCGCCGGCCAATGTCGCGCCAGCATCGCCCGCTGCTGCCAGATCGGCACGGCGAAGGCCACGGTGACCGGCCCCAGCACGCCGATCAGCCAATGGGTGTTGCGGGCATACTCGGCGTAGGCGGTGTGCAGCGGAACCGCCACCGCCAGCAGCAGCGCCGGGACCAGCACCAGCGGCGACAGCAGATAACGGCCAGTGCGCCCATACAGCCAGCGGCTGAACAGGTAGGCCCCCACAGTCAGCGCAAGCCAGAACAGCGACATCGGTTCAAGCTTCATGGCGCAGGCTCCAGCGGCAGACCAGTTCGACCGTAAGCGCCGTGACCACCATCACCACCAGGGTGCTCAAGGCGATCACCAGCAGGATGCGCCACCCCTCGCTGCGCATCAGGCTGCCGTAGTCGAGCAGGCTCATCAGCGCCGGGATGAAGAACAGCAGCATCTGCGCCATCAACCAACCAGCGCCACGTTGCAACGTGCCCGGTTTCACGGCCCCCACGGCAAACAACACCAGCAACAGCGCCATGCCCATGACCCCGGCCGGGATCGGCCAGCCAAGCCAGGCGACGAGTTCGCCGCCAACCAGATACAGCACAAACAGCACGCACAGCTCGGCGAGCAGGGGGGTCAAGGCATTCGATACGATGGCTTTCATGATGGGTTTCCTCGGGATGGGCCCATTTTAAAAAGCTGCTGCCAAGGCCAAAAGCGAATTGTTAGACTGCCATCCATTCCAATCTGGAATTCAGGCAATGGAATTCAAGCAACTGCGCAGCTTCATCGAAGTGGTTCATCGAGGGGGATTCACCCAGGCCGCACACACGCTGCACATCAGCCAGTCGGCGGTGAGCAAGCAAGTGGCCCAGCTCGAGGAAGACCTCGGCCAACCCCTGCTCGAGCGCCAGGGCTCGCAACTGCATCTCACCGCCGCCGGACGCATCGTGCTCGAACGCGGCGAGGCCCTGCTGCGCCAGCGCCATGAGTTGCTGACCGAACTCGACGACCTGAGCCAGATGGCCCGCGGCGAACTGCGCCTGGGTTTGCCGGTGGTCGGCGGCGAGGCCCTGTTCGCCAGCCTGTTCGCCGAATACCGGCGGCGCTATCCGAACATCACCGTGCACCTGGTCGAAGGCGGCAGCCGGATCGTCGAACAGGGAGTCAGGAGTGGCGAGCTCGAATTGGGTGGCAGCGTCACCCCGAGCGACCCGGCCTTCGACTATCAACCCTTCTGCAACGAACCGCTCGATGCATTGCTCCCAGACAACCACCCCTTGGCCGAACGCGACGGAGTGACCCTGCGCCAACTGGCCGATACGCCGTTCCTGCTGTACCACCGCAGCTTCATGCTCAACGACAAACTGCTCAGCGCCTGCGAGCAGGCAGGTTTCACCCCAAAGGAGGGCGGGCGCAGCGGCCAGGCGGATTTCCTCACCGCGCTGGTGGCCGCAGGACAGGGCGTGGTACTGCTGCCCAGCGTGGTGGCACGTGGGCTGGAGCGTGATGGGGTGGTGAGAGTGCCGCTGGTGGAGCCTGGCCACCTGCGCTGGGACATCGCGTTCATCTGGCGGCGCGGAGCGTACCTGTCGCGAGCGGCGCAGGCGTGGCTGGCGTTGGTGCAGGAGCGCAAAGGAGGGTGAGCGGCGAATCGCCACTCACCCTCCCTGGAAGAAACCTTGCTCGCAAGAAGATCGCGCAGCCCCCGCGGCTTACGCCTTGAGCAGCTGCGCCAGCTCTGCCAGCCAGGGCTCTGCGTCCGTTTCCGGGGTCACGGTCTCGCTGGCATCCAGTCGCAGCATCGGCTGCACTTCCCGCACGCCGAGCTCGGCAAACAGCTCGCGCATCTGCTCGCCCCCGCCGCAGTAGGTGTCGCCATAGCTCGAATCGCCCAGGGCCAGCACCGCGCCCGGCAAACCGCGCCACTCGCCCGGCAGTACATCGCGAATCGTGCTGTACAGCGGCATCAGGTTGTCGGGCAGCTCACCCATCCCGGTGGTCGAGGTCACCGCCAGCAGCGCCTGCGGCGCAAAACCGCGCAGATCCTCAAGGGTGGCACGCGCCGCATGCCAGGCGTCGAACCCGGCAGCCTTGAGCAAGGATTCGGCATGACGGGCGACTTCTTCGGCGGTGCCATACACCGAGCCTGAAATAATGGCGACTTTCATCAGGAGAGGATTCCGAAACTGAGTGAAAACGTAGGATACTACCATTCAACAGTGGCAAAAGGCCGCTCCACTTGACTCCCATGGCCAGGAACATGATCAACGGGCAACTGCTACACGCCATGATCGACGCGTCGAACGACGGCATCGTGGTCGCCGAACAGGAAGGTGACGACACCATCCTGATCTACGTGAACGCAGGCTTCGAACGCCTCACCGGATACGCGCGCGACGAGATCCTCTACCAGGACTGCCGCTTCCTCCAGGGCGACGATCGCGACCAACTGGGCCGCGCCCGCATTCGCAAGGCCCTGGCCGAAGGCCGGCCGTGTCGCGAGGTACTGCGCAACTACCGCAAGGACGGCAGCGGGTTCTGGAACGAACTGTCGATCACCCCGGTGTACAACGAGGCTGATCAACGCACCTATTTCATCGGCATCCAGAAGGATGTCAGCCGTCAGGTCGAACTCGAACGCGAGCTGGCCGACGCACACACCCGACTGGCCGGGCAACCATCCGTCCAATGACCTGAACCAAACGCCCCGGGCACAGTCCATGGCAATGAAGAACCCACCGACGACGCCCGACCCGAGTCCGATCATGCAAGCAGACGCCCTCCTTACTCAGGATGAGCTGGATTTCATTCAGGACATGCAGCACACGCCCCAATTGAACCTGGCCGACCCCACCTCGAGCCTGCTGGTCAATGGCGACCGTCGTCTGCAGCAATTGCTCACCCGCCTGGTGGCCAACGAGCAGGTCACCCTGCAGGCGCAATTCAACAACCAGCAGATCAGCATTCCCCTGCAACTGGTAGAAGACGAGTTCCACGCCCTGCACCTGCAACTGGGCTCACCGGAAATCTACGAAGACGGCCCGATGCTGCGGCCCTGGCGCCTCTCGCTGGACCAGCCGGCCGCACTGGTCGACGCCCGCGGCACTCAGAGCGAGCTGTGGGTGCGCGATATCTCGTTCAAAGGGGTACTGCTGCAAGTGAACGGCCAGGCCCAGGCGCCCAGCCACTTCGAGCTGTTCTTCGCCCCACCGGGCATCGAGCCGATCGGGCTGCACGGCACGCTGCGCCGCCGCATCGGTCCGGACCTGGCGGCCTACGACCTCAGCCACAGCCCAGACGACGAAATCGACCGCCTGCGTGAGTACATTCTCCAGGCCCACCGCAAGGCGCACCCAGAGCTGCACGCTCAGGTATCGATCTGACCGGCGAGGAACTGGCGCAACCGCTGTTTCATCGACACCCCGTGGGCGCCCAGACAGCCTACCGGCCCGCCCTCTAGATTGTCCTGAGCCATTTCGGCGGTCTCGCCCGCCAGGAACAGCGGGCAGTTCACCCGCTGCGCCAGGCGTGCCAGGCGCTTGTCCAGGTCATTGGCCGGGCGATGGTTGTCGAACAGCACCAGTGCATCCGGCGCCAACCGCTCGCAGACCAACGCCAGCTCTTCGACAGGCTGCCCCGACGCCAGCACCGTGACCGCCACCTCGTCACTGCTCAGCAGCAGCCCGGCCACCAGCAACTCGAGTTCCTGGCATTCTGCCGACAACGGTGACACCAGTATCCGGCGGCTCTTGGGCTCACGTGCCAGTTGCAGGCGCAACAGCACCCGCGCGCGCAGGAACTGGTCGAGGAACAACCACTCGCTGGCCTGCCCATACCCCGCCTGGCTGGCGCGCAGGGCCTGCCATACCGGCATGAACACCTCACCGAAGACCTGCTCCAGCGCATGGCTGGCAAACACCTGCTCGAACAACCGCCCCAACTGCGCGGCATCGAACTGGCGCACGGCCTCGCGCACCTGGGCCTGCCAGCGTGAGCGGTCGCCAACCGTGCTTCCGGCCCAGGCCCCCTCCGCCGGACCCTGGCTACGCGCCAGGATACTGCCGACCTTGCTCACCGCGACGCCACGGCGCAGCCAACCCAGGATACTGTCGATGGCGTCGATGTCGGCCTGCGAATACAGACGATGGCCACTCTCGGTGCGGGTCGGCTGGATCAGCCCATAGCGGCGCTCCCAGGCACGCAGAGTCACCGGGTTGACGCCAGTCAGGCGCGACACTTCGCGGATCGGAAACAGCTCCTGATGCACCAGCCCATGTGCGATCAGGGCACTCGCTTGTGGCTCTTTCATGAGCGTGACAACTCTGTCTCGTAGATGTGTGACGGCCATTCTACGCCGGTATCGGCCAGGGGTCAGCGCAACCTTGCGGTCACAACACTGACCGGTCACGAAATATACGCGATAATCCGCGCCCGATTCTTGCATCCACGCCTGCGTCGCCCACCACCCCGGGCACAGGCCAAGGGGCCGGCTACCCGCCAGCCCCGTCGTAAGGAGATACACGATGTCTACCGCACCCGTCACCCTGATGGTGTCGCGCCGCGCCGCCCATGGACGCTACCAGGACCTGCTGGCCTGGCTCCATGAAGGCGAGCAACTGGCCACCGACTTCCCCGGCTACCTGGGCTCGGGCATCCTCGCGCCGCCCGCTGACAGCGATGCCTTCCAGATCATCTTTCGCTTCAACGACGAACGGACCCTGCACGCCTGGGAACATTCCGCCTCGCGACGCGCCTGGCTGCAGCGTGGCGATGGCCTGTTCGAGCGCCCCGAAGAGCGGCGCTTCAGCGGCATCGACGCCTGGTTCGGCACCGAAACGGTGCATAAACCGCCGCGCTGGAAGCAGGCTACCGCCATCTGGCTGGCGTTCTTCCCGGTGTCGCTGCTGTTCAACCTGTTGTTCGGCCACTGGCTGGCACCGCTGGACCTGCTGCCCCGGGTACTGCTGAGCACCCTGGTGCTGACGCCGCTGATGGTTTACCTGTTCATTCCGTTGTCCACCCGCCTGCTGGCCGGCTGGCTCAATCCCCCGGCGCGCCCGGCGCCACGGCGCCGCGAAGGGTTGCGCAGCCGCTGAGGAGCGGGCTCGCAAGCCCGCGCAGTTCGGGTATGCTGGGGCACGAACGAACAGACGAACAGACTGCCCCGAACATGAACAGCCCTATCCTCATCACCGGAGCCAGCCAGCGCGTCGGGCTGGCCCTGGCCCAGGCGCTGGCCAAGGCCGGCCATCAGGTGGTCAGCGCCAGCCGTAGCCTTCATGCGCAGGCCGCACACCCGAACATCATCCAGTTCCAGGCCGACCTCACCCGCGAGGCCGACCGCTTGGCGCTGATCGAACACCTGCAGCACAACTATGATGGCCTGCGCGCAATCATCCACAACGCCTCGCTGTGGCTGGACGACGACCTGCAGAGCCTCGACACCATGTTCCGCCTGCACGTCGAGGCGCCCTACCACCTCAACCTGGCGCTGGGCGAACACCTGGCCAAGGTCGAGAAGGCCGACATCATCCACATCTGCGACGAAACCTCCTCGCGCGGCAGCAAGAGCCATATCGGCTATGCCGCAACCAAGGCCGCGCTGCAGAACATGGTGCTGTCGTTCGCCGAAAAGTACGCGCCCAAGGTGCGCGTCAACGGTATCCTGCCGGGCCTGCTGATCCTGAAGGAAGGCGGCGACGAACAGTACCGCCGGCAGACCCTGAAAAAGGCCCTGCTGGAATTCGAGCCGGGTGCGCAGCCGCTGATCGAGGCGGTGATGTTCCTGCTGCAAAGCCAGTACAGCACCGGCAGCCAGGTGGTCATCAACGGTGGCCGCCATCTGAAGAACCGCATGACCTGAGGTAAGCCCCATGACTGAGCAACAACAGCTCGAACTCGAAGCCGCCGCGTTCCGGCGCCTGGTCGATCACCTGCAAAAGCGTACCGACGTGCAGAACATCGACCTGATGAACCTCTCCGGCTTCTGCCGCAACTGCCTGTCCAAGTGGTACAAGGCCGCCGCTGACGAGCGCCAGGTCGAGCTGAGCCTGGACGACGCCCGCGAAGCGGTGTACGGCATGCCCTACGCCGAGTGGAAAGCCCAATACCAGAAAGAAGCCAGCGCCGAGCAGCAAGCGGCGTTCGAACAAGGAAAACCCCGTGACTGACCTGAACACCCTGCGCAACAGCCTCGCCAGCGGCGAACACGTTTTTGCCGACACCCTGGGCTTCATCGCCGCCAACTACAGCTACCAGCCCCAAGCCTTCAACAACGGCGGCGTGGAAAACGCAGCCGGGCAAAACGAAGGTTCGTGCAAGACCCTGGGCCTGGCCCTGCTGGAAGGGCTGAGCGATGAGGAAGCGCTGCTCGCCTTTGGCGAACACTACCGCAGCGTGCTCGCCACCCCCGAGGGCAGCGACCATGGCAACATTCGCGCGCTGATCAAGCACGGCCTGGCTGGCGTGCAGTTCGCAGGGCAGCCGCTGACCCGCAACGCCTGAAGCAAGGCTGCTCGCGAAGCGGCCGCCGGGGTCGGCGAGCGTTCGCTCGACTGGTTTTCGCCCGCTTCACGACGCCAGGGCCGCTCCGGCAGCTAGACGATGCCGGCGCGGCCTTGTACTGCAAAGCAGCGCCCAGCATGATTTCGCCGACCGCCCTTTTGTTGCCCGAAGGACTTGCCCGAATGCCTCCAGCGCCTAGCATCCCCTTCCGTCAGGCCATGCTGTTCTGGCTCAAGCTCGGTTTCGTCGGATTCGGCGGCCCGGCCGGGCAGATCGCCCTGATGCACCGGGAAATCGTCGAACGCCGCCGCTGGCTCAGCGAGTCGCGGTTTCTCCACGCCCTGAACTACTGCATGCTGCTGCCAGGCCCCGAGGCCCAGCAACTGGCCACCTACCTCGGCTGGCTGATGCACCGCACCTGGGGCGGGATCATTGCCGGGACACTGTTCATCCTGCCTTCGCTGTTCATTCTGATCGGCCTGTCCTGGGTCTATATTACCCAGGGGCAGCAACCTCTGGTCGTCGGCCTGTTCTATGGCCTCAAGCCCGCGATCACCGCCATTGTCGTGCAGGCGACCTGGCGCATCGGCTCCCGGGTGCTGCACAACGCGGCATTGTGGGGCATCGCGCTGGCAGCCTTCGTCGCCCTGTTCGGGCTGGGCCTGCCGTTTCCGCTGATCGTGCTGGGCGCGGGGCTGGTCGGCTATCTCGGCGGACGCTGGCGGCCGCAGCTGTTTCAGACCACTCGTGCCAACACTGAAACCCCCAACGACGAAGCCCCACTGGCCCAGCCAGCCCATACCCGCCTGCACTGGCCGCGCCTGTTCGGGCTGCTGGCCTGCGGTGCAGCGCTGTGGTGTCTGCCGATGGCCGCACTGACGCTGCTGTTCGGCTGGCAAGGCAGCTTCACTCAAATGGCATGGTTCTTCACCAAGGCAGCACTGCTCACCTTCGGCGGAGCCTACGCGGTGCTGCCCTACGTGTATCAGGGGGCTGTCGATCATTACGGCTGGCTGACGCCCACACAGATGATCGACGGCCTGGCATTGGGCGAAAGCACACCCGGCCCGCTGATCATGCTGGTGGCGTTCGTCGGCTTCGTCGGCGGCTACGTGCAGGCACAGTTCGGTGCCGACCAGGCATTCCTGGCTGGAGCCCTGGCGGCATGCCTGGTCACCTGGTTCACCTTCCTGCCCTCGTTCCTGTTCATCCTGATCGGCGCCCCCCTGGTGGAGCGCACACGCAGGCAATTGCGCTTCACTGCGCCGCTGACGGCGATCAGCGCCGCCGTGGTGGGGGTGATCCTGAACCTCGCGCTGTTCTTCGCCTATCACGTGTTCTGGCCGCATGGGTTCGCTGCCGGGATCGACGGGCTGGCGCTGGGGATCGCGCTGCTAGCGGCGGTGGGGCTACTGGTGTTGCGCAGGAGTATGCTGGAAGTGCTGATTGCCTGCGCCCTGGCAGGTCTGCTGGCGGTGTTGTACGGGCATGTGATCTGAGCCCGATCAGCTCAGGCGTTGCCCCGGCATCCCCTCCGACAGCACACCATCACGCAACCACTCCAGCGCTATCGGCCACAGGCTCGCCCGAAAGCGATCATGGAAAAACGCAAAATGCCCGACCTCCTGCTCGCCGATATCAACAGGCGATACGCGCAGATGGCGAGGTTGGGCATGGTCCAGATAGCCCAGCAACCGCTCCGTCGCCGCCACGGTGCCGAAGGGATCGTCGCTCAGGCTCACCGCCAGGGCCGCAGCCTGAACCTGGGCGAAGGGCCGCGCCTGCAGCAGCCGTCCACTGGGCCGATGTTCATAGCACGGTGCCGGCGTGCTCCAGTCACGCACCACCCCGGCCGGGGTGTCTTCCATCCAACCCAGGCGCTTGCCGGGGAAATAGCCTAGCAGCCGGGTCAGCAATGGCATCACCACATGCCACTTGCCCACCATCCGCCAGCGCCCTTCGGCCGCATAGTCACGCCAGTAGGCAAACTGTGCCCCGACCATCACCAGCCGCCGCACCTGCCCGGCCGAGGGCGCCAGGCCGGTTGCCCAGCCACCGAAGCTGTGCCCCACCACATTCACCGGCTGCCCGGGGAATTCGCTGGTGGCGCGCTGCAGGATGGCCTCGAAGTCCAGGCAGCCCCAGTCGCTCCACGACGCCTGGAAACCACGCAACGATGCCGGGCGAGACTCGCCGATACCACGGTAGTCGTAGCTCAGCACATCGAAGCCGTGGGCGAACAGGTAGTCGGCAAAGCGGGCGTAGTAGCGGCAGCGCACCGAGGTGGCCGCGTTGATGATCACCAGCGGGCGCTGGGGGTCGGGTTCGGCGTGGCGCCACTGAAAACCGCCGAGGCTGTAGCCGTCGGCGGCTTCATGGCGAAAGGCAGTCGCAGGTTGGGTCAGGCTGCTCATGGTGGGCTCCCTGCGCCATCGCGCCGGGAGGCGGGCGGCGTTTTTTGTCATCCGCCCACGCTAGCAAATTATTCGCTGGCTGTACCGGCCTCAGGTGGTCGGCAACGCCCGCGCCACTCCAGGCTTGCGCAGCACCTCCAGCCGCGAACCTTCATAACGCGTTTCGCGGAACAGCTTCCAGCGCCCGAACAGGCCATACACATGCATCACCCGCCCCTGCTCGTGATAGCCCATGCGCAGGTGCAGCTTCATGGCCGGCACGTTGTGCGTCTCCACCACATCCACCACCTTGCGGCAGCCTTTGGCATGCATGGCGTTCCACAGCTCGACCTGAGCGGTGACCGACAACTCGCTGCCAAAGTAGCGCCGGGTCATCTCGCCGCCGAACTCGAAGAACTCGCCAGGCTTCACCGGGAAGGTGCAGCCGTAATAGTGCTTGTCGTGGTAGTCGACCACGCTCGCCCAGATGAAGGCCACCGCGTCACCGTGCTCGTCCAGGTACATGTGCCCGGTATGGCCATCAGCGGCCAGTTCGCGCATGGTTTCCACGCGATCGCCGAAATAGCGCGCAAAGGCGTCGGCATTGGCGGTGGTGATTTCCACCAGGGTGACCGGCGGATGTTCCTTGAGTTTGTGAGGCGGAACGGGAGTGACCAGGTCGCGTTCCATCCACAGCAATTCCCAGTGGAAGAATACGTAGCGTTCGACCAGGGTCTTGAAAGTACGCCTGAGACCCTTCTGGCGGATCCGTTCTTGTAGTTTTTGCAATGCGCGCATGCTGCCTCCCCGGCCCAGGCGAGATTGCCGGACCAATAGCTGCTGTATAGATCAGGGAGGAAGCGGCCATAGCAAAGGGCCAGCCGAGGATTTGTTGCAGAATGTTAACAAGCCCACGGAGGGAACCGCGCAACCGGGACAAACGGCTGCGCGGTCAAGGGCTTGCTTACAGCTCGACGCAGTCGAACCGTACGTCGGTGGCCACGTCTTCGTCGTAGTTGACGTCAGCGCGCTCGAAACCGAACAGGTTGAGGAACTGCTTCTTGTAACCGGCGTAGTCGGTCAGTTCGAACAGGTTCTCGGTGGTGACCTTGGGCCACATGGCCTTGCAGGCGTCCTGCACGTCGTCGCGCAGTTCCCAGTCATCCAGACGCAGGCGAGCCTTTTCGTCCACTTCGGCCGGAGCACCATCGGCGCGGTACATGCGGTCGCGGAACATGCGGTCCAGCTGGTCCTGGGTGCCTTCGTGAACGCCTTTCTCCTGCATGATCTTGAAGACCATCGACAGGTACAGCGGCATCACCGGAATGGCCGAGCTGGCCTGGGTGACCACCGACTTGAGCACGGCGACGTTGGCGCCGCCCTTCACTTCACCGGCCAGCTTCTTGTCCAGGCGCAGGGCGGTTTCGTCCAGGTCCTGCTTGGCCTGGCCCAGGGCGCCGTGCCAGTAGATCGGCCAGGTGATTTCGGTGCCGATGTAGCTGAAGGCCACGGTGCGCGCGCCTTCGGCGAGCACGTCGGCGCCGGCCAGGGCGTCGATCCACAGCTGCCAGTCCTGGCCACCCATGACGGTGACGGTGTCAGCGATTTCCTGCTCGGTGGCCGGCTCGATGCTGGCCTCGATGATGGTGTCCTTGTTGGTGTCGATGGCGGTCGACTTGTACGGCTGGCCGATCGGCTTGAGCGCCGAGCGGATCAGCTCGCCGGTCTGCGGCAGCTTGCGTACGGGCGAGGCCAGGGAGTAGATGACCAGGTCGACCTTGCCACCCATCTCGTTCTTGATCAGCTCGATCACCTTGGCGCGGGCTTCGTCGGAGAAGGCGTCACCGTTGATCGACTTGCTGTACAGACCCTCGGCCTTGGCGAACTTGTCGAAAGCGGCGGCGTTGTACCAGCCTGCAGTGCCGGCCTTGGTCTCGGTGCCCGGCTTCTCGAAGAACACGCCCAGGGTGTCGGCCTTGAAGCCGAAGGCGGCGGTGATGCGTGCTGCCAGGCCGTAGCCGCTGGAGGCGCCGATCACCAGGACTTTCTTCGGACCATCCTCGCGCACGCCCAGCTTGCGGGTGGCTTCGATCTGGTCACGGACGTTGAGCTCGCAGCCCTTCGGGTGAGTCGTGGTGCAGATGAAACCGCGTACCTTGGGATGAATGATGGCCAATGTCTGTACCTCGTCAGGTTTATGCTGGGGAAACGCCGCAGGGGCGATTCCGATTGATCAGAGGGTGAGACTACCCCCGCAAGTCATCCGACACATATTACGGGGTCAAGGGCCCGAGCAAAACCCGAATCCGAAAGCGACTCGCTCCCTGTAGGATCGACCTTGTGTCGCGATCGGGCGCGAAGCGGCCGTAAACCAGGCGGCCGAGGTATTCCTCACAGATCGCGGAGCCTGGTTTTACGGCCGCTTCGCGCCCGATCGCGGCACAAGGCCGCTCCTACACAGGGACGGGTGGGGCCAGGGGCTCCAAGGCTGCGCGCAACCACGCCAGAAACTGCCGCGCCAGCGGATCGTCCTGGCTATCGCGGTGCACCAGGCAGCTCCACGCCGGGCCGCGCACGCGCTGCGCCGACAACGCTTGCAAGCGCCCTTCGTCGACCAGCCGCTGGGCCAGTAACTGGCTGACCAACGCAATCCCCAGCCCCTCTCCCGCCGCATCCAGCAGCAGCCCCGGATCGGAAAAATTCAGCCCCTTGCCCTGCTGCCCCACCGCTTCGCCGCCCTCCAGTTGCCAGTGGCTCCAGTCCATTTCCCGTTCGCCATGCAAGGTGGTGCGCCCGGTCTCGGGCAAGGCGGGATGACAGGCGGGGTACAGACGGTCCTGATGCAACACGCTGAAGCTGCACTCGGCCTGCGGGCCAAGGTCGTCGCGGATCGCCAGATCGATGGTCTGGCTGCCCATGTCAGGCGCATCGAAACTGGTGAACAGCCACAGGTCTACCTCCGGGCAGCGCGCATGGAAGTCGGCCAGGCGCGGCAACAGCCAGTGCCGGGCGAAGGCCGGAGTGGTGTTGACCACCAGTTGGTTGGGCTTGCGGTACTGGTCCAGCCGGCGGATGCCCACCGCCAGTTGTTGCAGCATGACCTGCGTGGTGCTGAGCAGGTCATGGCCCGCGTCGGTGAGGCTGACACTGCGCCCGGTCCGGTGGAACAGCGGTTGCTCCAGGTAGCTTTCCAGGCTGCGGATCTGCTGGCTGATCGCCGACTGGGTAAGGTTCAGGGCTTCGGCGGCCTTGTGAAAACTGCCCAGGCGGGCAGCGGCTTCAAAGCCTCGCAGCGCATTCAGCGGCGGCCAGTGCTTGAGCATGATCGATAAGCCTTTCTAATCAGAAGTACGCTAAATCTATCGTTAGTCCACGCCGCTTCATAGCCATATCATGGACCCTAACACCCGCGACGGCGGGCTTCGTTGATAAAAATCACTAATACATTGGAGCTAACCATGGACCTGTCCATCGCCAGCGGCTGGCGCATGCCCGCCGAATGGGCCCGCCACGCCGCCACCTGGATGATCTGGCCGCACAACCAAGGCTTGTGGGAGGCCGGTTGGCGCGTGACCCTGGCCGACGTACAGCGTGACTACGCCCGGGTCGCCAGCGCCATCGCCCGTTTCGAACCGGTGAAGATGATCGTCGCGCCGTCCGCCATGGCCAGCGCCCGCGCCCTGTGCGGCGCCGGTATCGAGCTGATCGAACTGGCCGTGGACGACAGCTGGTGCCGCGACAGCGGGCCGACCTTCATCACCCACCCGCAACACGGCCTGGCCGGCCTGAGCTGGCGCTTCAACGCCTGGGGTGGCAAGTCCGAGCACGGCCTGGACCGCAGCCTCGGTCGGCGCATCCTCGACCACCTGGGCCTGGAAGGCTTCTGCACGCCGCTGTGCAACGAAGGCGGCGCCATTCACGTGGACGGCGAAGGCACCCTGATCACCACCGAGTCGGTGCTGCTCAACCCCAACCGCAACCCCGGCCTGAGCAAGGCTGACTTCGAGGAGTGCTTCGCCCGCCTGCTGGGCATCCGCAAGACCATCTGGCTACCCGGCGACCCGCAGTACGTCACCGGTGACATGACCGATGGCCACGTCGACGGCGTCTGCGCTTTCGCCCGGCCCGGCGTGCTGCTGGTCGATGCCACCCACGAACAGGGCTCGGTCTACGCCGACGTCGCCCGGGAAAACCGTCGCGCCCTGGAACTGGCCAGCGATGCCCAAGGGCGGCGCTTCGAGCTGCTCGACCTGTTCGAGGCCAGCGCCGCAGTGGATAAAGACGTCGAAGTGTTCTGCGCCTCCTACACCAACTTCTACCTGGCCAACGGCGCAGTGATCATGCCCGCCTATGGCATCGACGCCGACCAGGCCGCCGCTCGTCAGTTGGCCCAGGCCTTCCCCGACCGCGAGATCGTGCCGGTGCGTATCGACCATATCGCCCACGGCGGCGGTGGCATTCACTGCATCACCCAGCAACAGCCGGTCTGGCCTGTAGCGGAGGACCGTCCATGAGCCTGCTGCGCATCGCCACCACGCAGATGAGCTGCGACTGGAACCTTGCCGCCAACCTCGACCGCGCCGAGCAACTGGTGCGCCAGGCCGCCGCCCAGGGCGCGCAGGTGATCCTGCTGCAGGAGCTGTTCGCCACGCCGTACTTCTGCATCGAGCAGTGCCACAGCCACCAGGCGCTGGCCCAGGACTACCACGACAGTCCACTGCTGCGCCGCTTCTCCGCGCTGGCCAAAGAGCTGGGCGTGGTGCTGCCGCTGAGCTGGTACGAGCGCGCCGGCAACGCCTTCTTCAATTCGTTGACCGTGGCCGACGCCGACGGCCGTCTGCTGGGGCTCTACCGCAAGACCCACATCCCCAACGCCATCGGCTATCAGGAGAAGGAATATTTCAGCCCCGGCGACACCGGTTTCAGGGTCTGGGACACCGCCTTCGGCCGCCTGGGCATCGGCATCTGCTGGGACCAATGGTTCCCGGAAACCGCGCGTTGCCTGGCGCTGCTGGGTGCCGAGGTGCTGTTGTTCCCGACCGCCATCGGCTCGGAGCCGGGCGCCGCCGAACTGGACTCACGCGACCACTGGCAGATGGCGATGCGCGGCCATGCCGCAGCCAACCTGCTGCCGGTGGTGGCCGCCAACCGAATTGGCCAGGAAGTGGCACGCAGTGACGAGCAACTGTCGATGCGCTTCTACGGCTCCTCGTTCATCTGCGACCACAAGGGCGCGATGCTAGCCGAAGCCGATCGCGACAGCAGTGGCGTGTGGCTGCACGACCTGGACCTGGCACGCATGCGCGAAGACCGCCTGAGCTGGGGCATCTACCGCGACCGCCGTCCCGAAATGTACGCACCGTTGATGACCCTCGACGGCCGCACCTCACAACCGACGAGGGCCTGAGCCATGCCACGCCGTCCATCAAAGCTGTTCGCCGCCCTCGCCCTGGCCTGCTGCGCGTCCGTCGCCCAGGCGTAGCAGGAGGCCCTGCGCCTGTACAACTGGGCCGACTATTTTGCCGAGGACACCCTCAAGCGCTTCACCGCCGAAACCGGCATCCCGGTGATCTACGACGTCATGGACAGCAGCGAGGTGCTCGAGGCCAAGCTGATGTCCGGGCGCAGCGGCTACGACCTGGTGTTTCCCGGTGACACCGTGGCCGAGCGACTGATGCGCGCCGGCAGCCTGCAACCGCTCGATCGCCAGCAACTGACCGCGCTGGACGACATCGACCCCGGCCTGCGCGCACTGCACGAACGCTACCCCAAGGCCAGCCAGGCGACGGTGCCCTACACCTGGGGCACCATCGGCCTGACCTTCAACGCGGCGAAGATCCGCGAGCGCATGCCCGACGCCCCGCTGGACAGCCTCGACCTGCTGTTCAAACCAGAGCTGGCGGCCAAGTTCGCCGACTGCGGTATCTCGATGATCGATTCACCCGACGAAGTGCTCGCCGTGGTGCTCCATTACCTGGGCCGAGAGCCGCGCAGTGCCAAGCGCGAAGACCTGGCCGCCGCCAGCGAGCTGCTCAAAGGCATCCGCCCCTACGTGCGCAAGCTGCAGTCGCAGCCGGTGACCGAGCTGGTCAACGAGAACACCTGCCTGTCGCTGGGCTACAGCGGCGACGTGATCCAGGCCCAGCGCACCGCCGAGGCCGCAGGCAAGGCCATCGACTTCCAGTACCGCGTGCCGCGCGAAGGCACCACGGTGTGGATGGACACCATGGCGATCCCCGCCGATGCACGCCATCCGGAGTACGCCTATCGTTTCATCAACTTCGTCATGCGCCCGGAAAACATGGCCGCGATCAGCACCTTCACCGGCTACCCCACGGCCAGCAGCAAGGCCCGCCCGCGGGTGGACGCGCGCATGCGCGACAACCCCAACATCTACCTCGATGCCGCCACCTATGCCCGGCTGATTCCGGGCAAGGATATTCCCCAGGCCGACATGCGTGCGCGCATGCGTGTCTGGACCCGTTTCAAGACTGCCCAGGACTGACCCATGCCGACCCGCCGTACCTTTCTCCAGCACCTGTCGATCGCCGCCGGCCTCGGCGCCGTCGCAAGCATCGGCCTGCCATTGGGCCGCACCCGCGCCAGCGAGGCGGGCCGCTGGTTCATGCCCGACGAGGGCGAGCCGCAGCAGCGCGCCTACCTGGCTTTCGGCGCCCAGGACGCGATCTGGGAAGACTTCACCGAAGACGTGCAGGCTGCGTTGGGCCGCATCGCCCGGGCCATTGCGCTCTACCAGCCGGTGACGGTGTTCTGCCGCGCCAGCGAGCGTGACATTGCCCAAGAGCACTGCGGCAGCCATAACGTCACCTATGTCGAAACCGAACTGGACGACATCTGGATGCGCGACATCGGCGCCAACTTCGTGGTCGACGACGACGGCGAGCTGGGCGCGGTGGACTTCAACTTCAACGGCTGGGGTGGCAAGCAACAGCACCGCTACGACGCGAAGCTGGCCAGGCAGGTGGCCACGCGGGCGAACGCGGCCTACCAGCGCAGCGAGCTGGTTGGCGAAGGCGGTGGTATCGAGGTCGATGGCCATGGCACCGGGATCATGACCGAGAGCAGCTGGATCAACGCCAACCGCAACCCCGGCTGGAACAAGGCCGAGGTCGAGCAGGAACTCAAGGCGCGCCTGGGCCTGCGCAAGATCATCTGGCTGCCGGGCATCAAGGGCAAGGACATCACCGACGCGCATGTGGACTTCTATGCGCGCTTCGTGCGCCCCGGCGTGGTGCTGGCCAACCTCGATACCGACCCCGATTCGTATGACCACGCAGTGACGCTGCGGCATCTGGAGATACTCAAGCAAGCCACCGATGCCGAGGGTCGGGCGTTGCAGGTGCACACCGTGTCGCCGCCGCTGAATCCACGCAAGAACGCGTTCAACAGGGGCAACCCGGATTTCGCGGCGGGGTATATCAATTATTTCGTGATCAACGGCGCGGTCATCGCTCCGCAGTTCGGTGATCGCGAAGCCGATGAAAAGGCCCGGGCGTTGTTGGCCGAGTTGTATCCGGATCGGGACGTGGTGCAGTTGGATATCGATGCCATCGCGGCAGGGGGTGGCGGCATCCATTGTGTGACCAGCCATTGTCCAGCGGTGTGAGTACCGGCCCTATCGCGGGGCAAGCCCGCTCCCACAAGGACGTCGCTGCACCCGAATACATCGGGGGCTTTAGGAGCGGGCTTGCGGGCCGGCACAGACACCCTATTCATTTGCAAACCCGATCAATCACAAAGAAAAACAAACTTCTCAAATGAGCCCCGGGCAGTGATGCTGTCGCGATCCACTTCGCCTTCCGGAGAACAACAATGAACGAAGTCGCCATCGTCGCCGCCACCCGCACTGCCATCGGCAGTTTCCAGGGCTCCCTGGCCAATGTCTCGGCCATCGACCTCGGCGCTGCGGTGATCAAGCGCCTGCTGGAGCAGACTGGCCTCGACCCTGCGCAAGTCGACGAGGTGATTCTGGGCCAGGTGCTGACTGCAGGCGCCGGCCAGAACCCCGCCCGCCAGGCTGCGGTCAAGGCTGGCCTGCCCCACGCGGTGCCGGCGCTGACCCTGAACAAGGTCTGCGGCTCGGGCCTCAAGGCCCTGCATCTGGCGGCCCAGGCAATCCGCTGCGGCGACGCCGAGGTGGTGATCGCCGGCGGCCAGGAGAGCATGAGCCTGGCGCCCTACGTGCTGCCGTCGGCCCGCACCGGCCAGCGCATGGGCCACGGCCAACTGGTCGATACCATGATCACCGACGGCCTCTGGGACGCCTTCAACGACTACCACATGGGTATCACCGCCGAGAACCTGGTGGACAAGTACGCCATCACCCGCGAACAGCAGGACGCCTTTGCCGCCGAGTCCCAGCGCAAGGCGGTGGCCGCTATCGAAGGCGGTCGGTTCAAGGATGAGATCACCCCGATTCACATCCCGCAGAAAAAAGGCGAGGCGCTGGTGTTCGACACCGACGAGCAACCTCGCCCGGGCACCAGCGCCGAATCGCTGGGCAAGCTGCGCGCCGCCTTCAAGAAAGACGGCAGCGTCACCGCTGGCAACGCCTCGAGCCTCAACGACGGCGCCGCTGCCGTGCTGCTGATGAGCGTCGACAAGGCCAAGGCCCTGGGCCTGCCAGTGCTGGCCAAGATCACCGGCTACGCCAGTGCCGGTGTGGACCCGGCGATCATGGGCATCGGCCCGGTCTCGGCGACCCAGCGCTGCCTGCAGAAGGCTGGCTGGCAGTTGGCCGACCTGGACCTGATCGAGGCCAACGAGGCCTTCGCTGCCCAGGCCCTGGCTGTGGGCAAGGAGCTGGCGTGGGATGCGGCGAAGGTCAACGTCAACGGCGGCGCCATCGCCCTTGGCCACCCGATCGGCGCCTCGGGTTGCCGGGTGCTGGTGACCCTGCTGCACGAGATGATCAAGCGCGATGCGAAGAAAGGCCTGGCGACGCTGTGCATCGGTGGCGGCCAAGGTGTCGCGTTGACGATCGAGCGATGAGTCTGTGGTGAGTTCTGCGCAGGCGAGCCCGCGAAGCACTCACCGCTAATTTCAGAATCTGTCATCCAGAATCGCCGGCAAGCTCAGCTCCCTGACAAAGCTGGCCGGCGACAGTGACAGGACCATCCTGACCACCTGCACCACATCGTGCACCGGTATCAGTGCCCCTTCGCCACGCTGCGCAGCGTCTGCAACCGGCACCTCCAGGCCATCCTCTGTATTGAGATAGCCCAGGTTCAGGCAGGTCACCCCAAGACGCCGATAGCGGTAGCCCTCACGCAGAGCGTCGGCGATGCCTTGCAGGGCGAATTTGCTGGCACCGAACGTCACCTCCGGGCGCCCGCTGCGCGGCAGGCCCGAAGTCGAGCCCGTCAGCAGGATGCGTGGGTGCTGGCTTTGCAGCAACAGAGGCAGCAGACGTTTGATCAGCAGGATGGTCGCCGTGATGTTGCAACCGATCATGGTTTCAATCTGAGCGTCCTGGTCGTCGAGAAAATCGTAGGCGGGGTCGAAGGCCAGGGGCTCCCAGATGCCCAGGTTGTAGACCAGCGTGTCGACGCCTTGGTCAGCCACCGCCTCGGTGATGGTGGCGACGGCGGCTGCGGGGTGAGCGAGGTCGGCTTCGATCCAGCGGGTGTCGATACCAGCGACGGCGGGGACATGCGGGGGGATGGCGCGGGCGACGCCGATCAGGGTGTCGCCGGGGTTGCCCAGGCCTTGCATCAAAGCCTTGCCCAGCCCTTTGCTGGCGCCGATTACCAGGGTCTTCATCAATAACTCCATTTATCGAGGTTTGGGGAAAGAGGCCGGGACAGCGGTGACCTTTTCGCAGGCAAGCCCGCTCCCACAGGTACTCCACAGTCTTCAGGGCCGCGGGGCCTGTAGGAGCGGGCTTGCCCGCGAAAAGGTCACCGCCAAAACCAGATTCGCTCCACAGAGCGCAGCATCCAAGTAGCCCACCAGCTCGATGACAAAGCCCGGCTTGTATCCAGATGTAAACCGCGCCGCGTGTCTGTTTCAGATCAATGCCGTACGCTTGCAGACAACCCACTGCGCCCCAATCCAGCCACACTGCCATCCTGCCCGCACCCGGTACCCACCATGAGCCTGCTCAGACAAGCCCTGAACGACCAATCCTTCGTCTGCATCATGGAGTTCGTTCCCAAGCCTTCTGCCCAGCGCTTCGCGGCGCTGGAGAGCATCATGGCGCGTGCGCAGTTGTGTGGTTGGCCACTGGCGGTGTCCATCGCCGACCGGGTCGGCAGTGCGCTCGACATGTCGCCGCTCGACGCCTGCCGCAGCTTCGATACACCGGTCCCGACCCTGCTGCATTTCTCCGGCAAGGACCGCGAGCGCCAGGACCTGCTCGCCCAGTTGCCGCGCATGGACGCCGCTGGCCTGGACCAGCTCCTGTTGCTGACCGGCGACCGCCTGCCCGGCCACATGCCGGGCCAGCGTCCGGTGCGTTACCTCGAATCCGTCGCAGCCCTGCAGATCGTGCGCCAGGCGCGCCCCGACTGGCTACTCGGTGCAGCACTGAACCCGTTCAAATACCGCGAGGAAGAAGGCGGCGCGCAGTACTTCAAGGCCGAAAAGAAGCTCGCCGCCGGCGTCGACTTCTTCATCCTGCAACTGGGCTTCGACTTCCAGAAATACCGCGAGGCCATGCACTGGATGCAGCGCCAGCCCACGCCTCGGCCCCTGCTCGCCTGCATCATGGGGCTGACCGATGGCCGCGCCGGGATGCTCGAGCATGTGGCGGGTGTCACCGTCAGCCCCGCGATGCGTGCGCTGCTCGCCGCCGAGGCAGCGGTGTCCAAGGCCCACGCCCGGCAGCGTGCCACCGAGCGCCTGGCCCTGCAGATCATCGGCCTGCGCCTGCTGGGTTACGCCGGGATCAACCTCTCCGGCGTGCACGAACTCGAACAGTTTCTCGAACTGGAACAAGCCCTGGAAGATTGGCTGCCACGCATCAACAGCCTCGAGCAATGGCGCAGCGCCTGGGATGCTGCCTGGCAGATGCCCGGCGTGGCACCGGTCACTTTCCACCCACCCGCGCATCACTGGCAGCAAGGCCAGCGCCAGGTCCAGGCGTCGTTTACGGAAAAGGCTCGCTACCATTTGCTGTCGGCCATGCACCATCAACTGTTCAGCCGCGAAACGCTGTTGAGCAAGGCATTCGGCTGGAGCGTACGCCGCGCGCTGTGGTCGACACCGGCAGCGGCGCGCGTGCTGCACGGCGTGGAGCGCAGCCTCAAGCGGCCGCTGGTCGGTTGCGACACCTGCGGGCAATGCCGGCTCGAAGACACCTTGTACATCTGCCCGGAAACCTGCCCCAAGGGCCTGGCCAACGGGCCCTGCGGCGGCACGCAACTGAACCGCTGCGAGTTCGGCGACCGCGAATGCATCCACAGCCGCAAATACCGCACGGCAGTGTCGGTCGGGCAGACGCATGTGCTCAGCGACAAGCTGATCCCCTGCGTCGAGGTCGGTGGGCGCCAGCAAAGCTCCTGGCCGCGCTGGTTCGCCGAGCCCACCCCAGTGCAACCCGCAGCGCGCGCCAAGCGCCCACAACCCGAGATCGCGGACCTGTAGGCGCGACCCGGCAAGCCCTGGCACGGAGGGCCCGGCAGCCTCTATCCTGAGCGGCCATCGCCCCACACTCGCCCACAGGACCGCCGCGTGACCCGAGAGCAACTTGAAACCCAGCAGATCCCCCTCTACTTCGCCGCCGTGGTTCTGGCCATCGCCGCAGGCCTGCTCACCCCCGACACCGCCAGCCACCTGCAAGCGCTGGTGACCCCGGCGATTGCCGTGCTGATGTACGCGATGTTCCTGCAGATCCCCTTTCTCGACCTGCGTCAGGGGCTGGGCAACCGCCGCTTCATGGGCGCGCTGTTGCTTGCCAACTTCGTGCTGGCACCGATGCTGGTGTGGGCGGCCACGCGCGGCCTGGTCGAGCATCCGGCGATCCTGATCGGTGCACTGTTGGTGCTGCTCACGCCGTGCATCGACTATGTGGTGGTGTTCACCCACATCGGCAAAGGCGACTCGCGCCTGATCCTCGCCGCCACGCCAGTGCTGTTGCTGGTGCAACTGGCGCTGCTGCCGCTGTACCTGGCCCTGATGCTCGGCACGCACAACCCGGTGGCACTTTCCATCGCGCCGTTCGTGGAAGCCTTCGTGCTGCTGATTGCGCTGCCGATGCTGCTGGCCGTACTCACCAGCGCCGGCGCGCGCCGCTCGCAGGCCATCGCTCGCTGGAACGACGCCTGGGCGTGGATGCCGGTACCGGCCATGGCCCTGGTGCTGATTGCCGTGATCGGCTCGCAGATCGCCGTGGTGCTGGGCGACTTCCAGCGCCTGTTGCCGGTGATTCCGGTGTATGTCGGGTTCGCGCTGCTGGCACCGCTGCTGGGGCTGCTCTCGGCGCGGCTGTTCCGACTGCAGGCGCGCGAAGCACGAGCGGTGACGTTCAGCGCCGCGACCCGCAATTCGCTGGTGGTACTGCCGCTGGCGCTGGCCTTGCCGGAAGACTTGCGGGTGCTGGCGGCAGCGGCGGTGATTACCCAGACACTGGTAGAGCTGGTGAGCGAACTGATCTACGTGCGGATGGTGCCGGCAGTGGTACGCACCTGACGGGCTCCGACCACCTCACACAATCACGAACCCCACCTCGATGTTGCCCCGCGTCGCCTTGGAGTACGGGCAGATCTGGTGCGCCTCGGCCACCATCTTCTGCTTGTCCTCCTGGGCAAGCCCGGGCAAGTGCACCGTCAACTGAGCGGCCAGGGCAAAGCCGCCATCGGCGGTATTGCCCAGCGCCACATCAGCCTCCACCGCCACGCCCTCGGGCAGGCGGATGTCGAACTTCTGCCCCGCACGACGCAATGCGCCGATGAAGCAGGCCGACCAGCCGATGGCAAACAATTGCTCGGGGTTGGTGCCTGGACGTCCGGAGCCGGGCGGGCTCAGCGGCAGGTCCAGCGCACCATCACTGGAACGACCGCGGCCGTCGCGGCCGCCGCTGGTGTGAGTACGGGCGGTGTAGAGCGTGGTTGTCAGAGGGGTAATCACGGTGCATCTCCTTCTTGCCGATCAGGACGTTGCGCACGGCCCTCCCCGACCAAGGGTGCGGGAAGGGCGCGATGGCCGTTACTGCTTGGCCTGGCTCAGGCGGCTGTACAGGTCGGATGGGAACGGCTTGCCGTTGGCGTCGAACTGATGCTTGCGGAACTGATACGTCTCCGCCTCGGACAGGTAGCCATCGTGGTTGGCATCGATCGCATCGAATTCGGCGTTGGCCTTCGGCGCCACGGCCAGCAGCTCGGCACGCGAAACGCGGCCATCGTGGTCGGTGTCGGTGCGGGCGAAGGAGGCATCGCCGCACTTGCCTTCACCACACTTGCCCTCGGCTCCAGTGACTTTAGCCTGGCCACCGCACTTGCCTTCGGCCTGGGTGGCCTTGCCCTGGGCGCCACACTTGCCTTCCCCGCACTTGCCTTCCGGGGCCTTCTCGTTGGCCGCGAGCTGGTAGCCCTGCGGCAGTGCTTCAACAGCGAAAGCGGAACTGGTGACGTTGATACCGCCTGCCAGGGCGATGGCGAACAGGCCGATGCGAGCCTTGGTGGAAATCGGGGTATGGGACATGGCATTTCTCCGGATGTCAGTGCGGTCGTTCCGCTGGGTTCATTGCCCCTAGGGCGAGAGAGCCGATGAACCGGGCGCCTGGCCCCGTTCGTTCGGGTGGAGCCATTTGAACGTCAGCGTGTATCGGGGGCGTATCCGGAGAGGGAGGGATTTGTATGCAAGTACGCAGGATCAGGGATGAGATACAGGGCGATACAATCGCGGCCAATCGCGGGGCAAGCCCGCTCCCACAGATACGTGCGCTGACACTGGATCAGCGCACGTATCTGTGGGAGCGGTCTTGTCCCGCGATTGGGCCGCAAAGCGGCGCCGGCGATCTCAGCCGTCGAAACTCACCGCCCGCAACGGCGCGGTATTGACCTTCAGCTCGAACACATCCGGCCGCGCATAATGGCCCACCACATCGAAGTCGAGGTTGCCCTGGCTCAACTGGCTCATGTCCAGATCGGCGTACAGTTCGGTCTCGCAATCGAACACCGGCCCCGCCAGCACCTCACCCAGCGGGCTGACGATCATGCTCCCTCCGCGCATCACGTAGTCGTCGTCGGCGAAGTCCAGCCCGAACGCCTCGCGGTGCTGCTGCGGATACTCGCCCAGGCGAATCGCCTGGCAGGCAGAGAGCACGAACACTCGGCCCTCCAGCGCCACATGCACCATGGAACTGGCCCACGACGGTCGATCGTCGGCAGTCGGTGCGCAGTACAGTTGCACCCCTTGTGCATACATGGCCTGGCGTAGCGCCGGCATGTAGTTCTCCCAGCAGATCACGCTGCCGAGCACACCGAAGTCGGTCTGCACCGGCTCAATGGTCGAGCCATCGCCGAAGCCCCAGATCAGGCGCTCCTGCCCGGTCGGCATGAGCTTGCGGTGATAACCGGCAATGCCACGGCCCGGCGCCAGAGTGACAGCGGTGCAATACAGGGTCCGGCCATGACGCTCGATGATGCCGACCACGGCAGTCACGCCGGTCTGCTCGACGCTTTCGGCAAACGCCGCAAGCTCCGGGCCGTCGAGGGCCACCGCACCCTCGACGTAGCGTTGGTACAGCGCGCGCCCGGCAGCACTGCGATTGCCCACCACGCTGCCGAACGCCGCGCCCTTGGGATAACCGCCAATGAACGCCTCGGGGAACACCGCAAGTTGTGCGCCCTGCTCCGCCACCCGCCGCAGGATGCCGGCGGCCTTCTCGACACTGGCCATCGCGTCATAAGGAACGGAAGCGGCCTGGATGATTGCTACACGGGTCATGATGACTCCTGTCTGTGGTTAGAAACGGCTGATGTCGTTGTCACGGGTTTCCGGCAAGGTCTTGCACAGCACCAGCAGGCACAGCAGCGAGACCCCGGCGAGATAGGCAGCGGGCAGGTTGGCGTCGCCGGTCATGCGGATCAGCGCCGCGGCGATGAACGGCCCCGGGCCTGCCAGGATCGCCAGCGCCAGGTTGTGGCCCAGCGCCGCGCCAGTGGAGCGGATCGAGGCCGGGAAGACCTCCACCAGCAGCACCACGTCCATCACCGCAGTGACCGCCACCAGCACACCCAGGATGATCAAGCCGAGCAGGATCGCCGCGCTGTTGCCGCTGTTGATCAACAGGAAAATCGGAAACGCCAGCACCGTCAGCGCAGCCGCGGCGCCCAGCAACAGCTTGCGCCGGCCGATGCGGTCACTGAGCCGACCGATCAGCGGGTTGACGATCACGTACACCACCAGCGCGATGCTGCACAGCCACAGCGCCGTGCTGCGCGGCAGCCCCACGGTGGTGACCAGGTGGTTGTTGGCGTAGGTGACGAAGTAGTACAGCGACACCCCGAACAGTGCCGAAAAGGCAAAGGTAGTGATGAACGCCCGGCGCCGCACCGCCTTGCTCGGGGCCTGCGCCGAATCGCGCTGGCGCACCATCTCTTCGTACACCGGGGTATCGCCCAGCTTGCGGCGGATGAAGATGGCGATACCGGTCATGACGATCGAGGCCACGAATGGCAGGCGCCAGCCCCAGGCCGTCAATTGCGCGTCGCTGAGCGTGGTGGTGATGGTCGCGGCGACGAAGGTGCCGAACAGGAACGCCAGCCCGGCAGTCCCGGTGATCACACTGGCCGCCGTGGCGCGGCGATTCGCCGGCGCGCTCTCGACGATGTAGATGCCTGCGCTCGACCACTCGCCGCCGACCATCATCCCCTGCACGAAGCGCATGGCGATCAACAGCACGGGCGCGGAGATACCGATCGCCTCGTAGGTGGGTAACAACCCGATGATCGTGGTACACACGCCCATGCCGAACACCGTGATGATCAGCACCGCCCGCCGGCCGAAACGGTCACCGATCGGCCCCAGGATCAGCGCCCCGAAAGGCCGCGAGAGAAAGCCCACCGCGAATACCGCCAGCGACGACAGCAGCGACACGCCAGGCGCGCTGGACGGGAAGAACAGCATTCCGATCACCGCCGCGAAATAGCCGTACACGGCGAAGTCGAACCACTCCATGAAGTTGCCGATCCCCACCGCGATGGCGCGCTTGCGGATATCCACCTGCCCACCCCTGGTATGGGTATTGCTTTCACCCACGCTATGCGAAATCGTGCCCACCGGATCCACCTATGTGTTGTTATCTGTTGTGGGCACCAGACTAGAAACACCACCGACCACGGGGCAAACGATTAGGAAATATGAGCCGGATTAACGTACGTAATATTTCTCGGATCGACCTGAACCTGCTGCTGACCTTTCACTGCCTGATGACCGAACGCAGCGCCACCCGCGCCTCGGCCATGCTGCACGTGACCCAGGGCGCGGTGAGCTCAGCCTTGCGCCGCCTGCGCGAGCACTTCGGCGACGAGCTGTTCATCCGCACCGCCTCGGGCATGCAACCCACGCGCAAGGCCATGGAGCTGGCGCCGAAGATCACCGAAGCCCTGACCTCCATATCCGGCCTGTTGGGCACAGAACCCGACTTTTCGCCGCATGATTCCAGCTATGTCTTCAATATCGGCCTGTCTGACGATATCGAGGCCTGCCTGGCGCCGCGCATCGTCAACGCAGCAGCAGCCGAAGGCCTGGGCGTGACCTTCGCCTTCCACCAGAGCAACAGCTCGCTGTGGAAACAGTCGCTGCAAGACCCTGACATGGACCTGGTGATCTGCGCCGAGCCCAAGGACTTCAACACCAGCTATTCCTCACAGGTGCTGTTTTCCTCGTCCTACGCCTGCCTCTACCGCCCACGCAATGGAACGGCAAACGAACCCATCGCTCTGGAAGACTATTTCGCCGCCAATCACGTGCGGATTTCCTACGATGGCCGCCGCGGCTTCATCGACGACATGTTCGAGGCGGCAGGCTATGCGCGGCATGTCACCGCCTCGTTCACGCACTTCAGCGGCGCACTGAGCACCTTGATGAACAGCGAAGTGATAGCCACGATCCCAAGCTTCGCCGCCGAGAGCTATGCCGCCATGACCGACCTGACCGTGAGCCCGGTGCCCTTCCCGGTGCCGTCGTTCCGCTGCTTCATGGTCTGGGACATTGCCCGGCACAACAAACCGCATCATGAATGGTTGCGGCAGTTCATCGGCAACCTGGCCCAGGTGGTGAGGTAGCCTCCGGACCGACGGCTTTCGCCAAGACCGTCGGCAAGCAATCCTGCTGATCAGGCGCGACCGGGGCCAGTTTCAGAAGGCGTATGACGAGATCGCTGAAGTGAGTGACGGTAGGCTGACGCGATCTCTGTGAGAGCGAGCTCGCCAGAGAACACCGGCAAAGCCGGGGCCAGCCTCCTCCGACAACCATCTCGGACTAGTCCGACGTACTCCCCGATGCCGGAAGACGCCGTGAGTCGCAATATGGGAGCGGTCCGATATACGTCTAAAGGGGAGTTTCTAGAATTCACGGGGGACGCACTGCTACCCACCGTCCGCACGCGTATTGCCAGTCGCCTGCGTATGGAAGTGCCAAGCAAATTCCATGGATCACCTGTACAAGGACGCATCATGAAAATTATCGACATCGTGCATGACTACGCCCAAGGAAGCTCCAGGCTTCGCAGAGGCCTATGCCGGGTAAGAATCTTCAGGACAGCAACCGACACCACCGTGTTGCTGACCGACCTGGACGAAAAAAATGATGGTATGTCCGTCACCAATGCCGTCGAGCACATCATCAAATCGCTCCACGAACTGGGGATCGTCCTGCCACCTGCAACCTACATCGAACACTACGAACGGGAAGACCCTGCTCGGGACAGCTTCGATATCGTCACAGTAGGCTCTCGCCAAGGCGTTCAGTGGCAGAGCATCCCCCGGACCGAAGTTCTGTCCATGATCGACGGTAGCTCAGACGAGTTGGATAACAGAAGCGCTTCGAACAGCCGAGTCATTTGCCGAGCAGACCAACTGCGCTTTCGACGCGACCCTTTCGTGGATTCCCCCTGGCAACCCCACCCCGCCACGATCAAACGCCGGCTTGAAATCGAAGACGGCATGCTTTCGAAAGCAGATATCGAAGCACTCATCGTCGAAGGCGCTGGCGAGCGAGACATCCAGCGCTTGCTCAAACGAGACTTGTCCGTCTTCGGTGAAGCCTACGCAAAGCCTGATAACGAATATCTCTGTTTCTCCGAATTTCCACTGGATAATGGGCAAGTCGATTTTGTCGTTTTCACAGGCAGGTCGCGTATGGATGTCATTCTGATCGAGGTCAAAGGCGCTGATTTCAACCTTCTGAACGCCGATCACTACAAGGCCTTCAATCACAAGATCAATCAAGCCGCTGATCAGATACGCGATCGACTCGGGAAGCTTTATCGAGACCCGGAACCGTTCAGGCAGCACGTGCATGCGATCAGACAGCGTGTCGAGCGAGGTGAACATGTTCACAACGCCTTCCTGGGGCCTTGCCACAAGCTTGAAGTAGATCCGGAAAAAGACATCAATATCCGGACGATTCTGATCGGCGGCAGGACGGTAGATGACCGCGCAGAGAGCACGAAAAGGCATGACTTCGAAAGGACCTTCAACCCACCCATCCGGGTGGAGTCATGGGATACCTGGTTACGCAGACTTCAGCGGGGCTGACCAGCAGCCCCTGTGCAGGCCTCTTCCGTCAACAACCCTGGATCAATGCAGCACCTGGCTCAAGAACAATCGGCTCCGCTCATTCTGCGGGCTTTCGAAGAACGCCTGCGGCGTAGCCTGCTCGACGATCTCGCCCTGGTCCATGAACACCACCCGGTGCGCCACGGTACGAGCGAAGCCCATTTCATGCGTCACGCAGAGCATGGTCATGCCGTCTTGCGCAAGGCTGACCATGGTGTCGAGCACTTCCTTGACCATTTCCGGATCCAGCGCCGAGGTCGGTTCGTCGAACAGCATGATCTTGGGCTTCATGCACAGCGCCCGCGCGATCGCGACGCGTTGTTGCTGTCCACCGGACAGCTGGCCGGGGAATTTGTGGGCCTGCTCCGGAATGCGCACCCTTTCCAGGTAATGCATCGCCACTTCCTCGGCGCGTCGACGAGACATCTTGCGCGCCCAGATCGGTGCGAGCGTGCAGTTCTGCAGGATGGTCAGGTGCGGGAAAAGATTGAAGTGCTGGAACACCATGCCGACTTCACGGCGGATGGTTTCGATCTGCCGGAGGTCACGGGTCAGCTCAGTGCCTTGGACCATGATCCGGCCTTCCTGGTGATCCTCAAGGCGGTTCAGGCAACGAATGGTGGTCGATTTTCCCGAGCCCGAGGGGCCGCACAGCACAATGCGTTCACCCTGATGCACGGTGAGGTTGATGTTCTTGAGGACCTGGAAACTGCCGTACCACTTGTTGACGCCTTCCATCTGGATCATGGTCTGTGGACCTGGTGAATCCAGGGGGTTGCGGATCGCTTCACTCATTTGAAACTCCTTGCCGGAGCTCGGGCGCGCCTTCCTGAGGGCAGGCGCACATCCGTTGTGGGAAAAGGGTGTGAAGATGCAGTATGGATCAGTGCAGGACGCTTTCCAGGAACTGCCGGGTGCGCGGCTCCTTCGGTGCGCTGAACACCTCCGATGGCGGGCCCATCTCGATGATCTTGCCGCCGTCGAAGAACACCACCCGGTCGGCCACTTCGCGGGCAAAGCCCATTTCGTGGGTCACGACAATCATGGTCATGCCTTCGGCGGCCAAGCCCTTCATCACATTCAGCACATCGCCGACGGTTTCCGGGTCCAGCGCAGAGGTGGGCTCGTCGAACAGCATCAACTTGGGCCTCATGGCCAACGCCCGAACGATCGCTACTCGCTGTTGCTGGCCGCCTGACAGCTGCGCCGGATAATGCTCGGCCTTGTGCCGCAGGCCGACCCGATCGAGCAACGCCAGCGCGTGAGTCTGTGCTTGCTGCCTGGTCGAGCGTTTGAGCTTCACCGGCGCAAGCATCATGTTCGCTAGCACCGTCATGTGCGGAAACAGTGTGTAATCCTGGAACACCATGCCCACCTCTTCACGCAACTTGGCCAGGGCCTTGCGGTCACCGGCGTTGGCCGAGTCGCCACTGCCGATAACCACCGTCCCCAAGGACGGCTCCTCCAGGCTGTTGAGGCAGCGAATGAAGGTGGACTTGCCCGAGCCGCTAGGGCCGATGATGACCACCACTTCGCCTTGGCGAACCTCCATGTCCACGCCCTTGACCACCTGGTGCTGGCCAAAGCTTTTGTGCAGGTCGCGCACCGTCAGGATCGTGCTCATAAGCCCGCCTGTGCCCGTGTCAGGGCTTGCAGATTGAGGTGAGCCGCGCTCAGTCGCTCGCGGCGCTGCTGGTTGGCGGCGCGCTCTGTGGTCAACCGCTCGCTGGCGCGCGCCAGGCTCGGCCTCAGCGAAGCCAGCGAGGGGCCGCCGGCGGAGGTACGCCCTTGCACGTTGCTGACCGGGTCCAGACAGTCGCGCACTTTCTGCTCGGGCAGGTTCAGTGCATGGCCCAGTTGCTCGATGGCGCAGGCATCGACCATCTGCGTGGTGATCTGGTTCGCCAGCAGGCCCTGATCCATGGCCATGCGCACCACACCGCCGACCACGTGGTGAGCTTCGCGAAACGACAGGTCGACTTCACGGACCATCAGGTCGGCCAGGCCCGTGGCCGTGGAGAAATCTTCACCGGCACGGCGCACCGCCAGGTCGATATTCGGCGTCGCGGTACGCAACACCAGGTCCAGCAGTTTCAGGCAGCGCAGGCTTTCCTCGGCAGCTTCCCAGAAGCCACGCGTGCCTTCGCGGTTGGCATCGCCAGTGTGCGAGAAGTTGGTGCCTTTGATCGTAACGCTGGCCCCCATCATCAAGCCGACGATGTGTCCACTTCGGCCCTTGAGGTATTCCAGCACGGTCGGGTTTTTCTTTTGCGGCATGATGCTGGACGTGGCGGCGACACTGTCGGGGAAGTCGATGAGGTTGAACTCATTGGTGCTCCAGACGAAGTAGTCCTGCGCGACGCGGCTCCAGAACACCGCCAGGTTGCTCAGGTGCGACAGGCTTTCGAACAGGAAGTCCCGCGAGCCGATGGCATCCAGCGCGTTGTCCAGGTAACCGTCGAAGCCGAGCAACTCGGCGGTACGCGAGCGGTCGATGTCGAACGGCGTACCGGCGAAAGCGGCCGCGCCGAGTGGGCACTGGTTCATGGATTCCAGGGTCTGGACCAGGCGCTTGCTGTCTCGCTCCAGTGCCTGCTCCACCGCGCTCAAGTAATAACCGTAGGTGATCGGCTGCGCCGGTTGCAGGTGGGTGTAGCCGGGCATCACCACTTCGGCGTACATCTCGGCGCAGCGAATGGCCGTTGCACGCACAGTCATCAATTCGTCGATCAGGTCCATCAGCAGGTCGCGGCACCGCAGACGATCCAGCGTAGCGAGGATGTCGTTACGGCTGCGGCCGGTGTGCAGGCGGCCGCCGATGTCGGCACCGATCTGCTCGATCAGGTGCGCTTCGTAGTTGAAATAGGCGTCTTCGCGGGATGGGTCCAGCTCGACCGCATCCGGCCCTGCCTGCTCCATGTCCAGCACACCCTTGGCCAGCACACTGGCGTGTTCACCGCGAATCAGGCCCTGTTCGGCAAGCATCAGGATGTGCGCCTTGTTGACGTTGCCAAGGTTCGCAAAACCACTGGCGAAGCCTTCAAGGCGCGGGCGATAGATGTACTCGTTGACTTCCGGTGCGGTGCTTTCCTTCAGGCGCCGACTGACTTTGGATTCTTGCATTTTGAAACCTCTCCAATAGAAGTACGTACCGCCGGGCGACCCAGACGACGTTCGAGATAGCGGCTAAGCCAGGTGAGAGCCGAACAGATGACGAAGTACACGAGCAGCACAACGCCGTAGACGGTGAATGCCGGGCTGACACCGGTCATGACGGTTTCGCGCTCGATGATGATCTGGCCGACCTTGAGGAATTCGCCTACCCCTACCAGTGCGCCCAGCGACGTGGCTTGTACCAAGATGGTCAGCAGCCCGGTGTAGGCCGGCAGAATGGCTTTCATCGACTGCGGCACGATCACGTGCAGGTAGATCTGCCACGGGCGCAGGCCCAAGGCCCAAGCGCTTTTCCACTGATGTCGGGACACCGATTCCAGCCCGCCGCGCACGATCTCGATGCCGTTGGCGCTGCCCCATAAGGTCAAGCCCACGGTGACCGCAGCGAACGGGCTCAGGTCCAGGCCAAGCATCGGCGCACCGAAGAAGATGAAGAACACGTTGACGATCAATGGAATGGAGCGAAACAGCTCCACATAGGCATGGATGGTCCACCACAGCACGCGGTTCCTGACCGTGGCCAGCACGCCTAGCACGGCCGAGATCAGCGTGGTGAACAACAGCACCACCAGCGCCAGGCGCAGGGTCATCAACAACCCTTTGGAAACAAAGCCCCAGTTTTCGAGAATGAAGTTCATGGTCGCCTCACTGCCTGAAAGGTCGCTGCAGGTGGGCAGACAAGCGCCCCGTCAACAGCGCCAGCACACCCACCAGCACCAGGTACATGACGCAAATGGCCGTGAACATCTCGATGGCGCGAAAATCCGTGGCGATTCGGTCCACCGCAACGAAGGTCAACTCCGCCAAGCCGATGGCCTGCAAGTACGAGGAGTTCTTCAGCAGCGAGATCGCGGTATTGAGCATCGCGGGCAGGCTGGTGCGAAAAGCGATCGGCAGGGCCACCAGCGCGAAGTACTGCACCGGCGTGAGGCTCAGGGCCAGGCTCGCCTCACGCATGCCGCGCTCCACGGTAGCCAGGCCACCGCGGATATTTTCGATCTGGTAAGCCCCTGCCCAGATCGACAGGCACAGCACCCCCGACCAGAACAATGACAACCCCAGGCCTACGGCGGGTAAGCCGTAGAAGATGAAGAACAGCTGCACCAGGATCGGCGTATTGCGGATCAGTTCTACATACAACACCACGGCCTGCGACAGCACCGGCACCTTCATGACCCGCACCGCGCCGCCCAGCACACCGATCAACAGCGAGAAGAGGATGGCCAACGCCGTGATCTTCAGTGTCATCAACACACCGTCAAGCAACGCGGGCCACTGCGCCATCAAGTAATGGATGTCGAAACTCATGATGGCGGCCGGTCAGAGCGTTTCGGCAGGTTTGGCCTGCTCGAAGACACTGATGTAATAGCTTTGGATATTCTGCGGCACGAACTGCTCGACCCAGCCGCGGAACAGGTGCTCTTCGCGCATACGCAGTACCGCAGCGTTCAGATAGTCGCGCCACTGCTCGTCGTTCTTGCGCACCCCGATGGCGGCATCGGAGATCTGGAACGGTTCGCCGATTCGGCGGGCATCCTTGTCATTGTCGGCAACCACCACCAGAGTGGCGGCGTCGTGGGTGTAGGCATCGGCCCGGCCCTGACGGAAGGCCTGCAAGGCATCGGCGGCGCTGTTCATGCGCAGGGTCTTCACATCAGGCATGTGGTCTTCGAACCACTTGGCCTGCACCGAGCCTTTGAGGGTGGCTAGCGTCTTGCCCTTGAGATCGGAAATTTTCTGCACCGGGCTGTCTTTCTTGACAACCACATCACTCGCGCCCCAGCGGTAGGGCGTGGTGAAGTCGATCACGCGTTGACGCTCGGGGGTGACGCCGAGGGTTGCGATCAGGAAGTCCACCTTGCGGCCCAGCAGTTGCGGCACGCGGTTTTCCGCGGTGACGCAGGTAAAGCTAACCTTGTCCTTGGCGCCCAGGGCCCACAACGACACTTGTTTTGCCATTTCCACCTCGACGCCAGCGAAGTCGCCCTTTTCGTCTTGGTAGCCATAGGGCGGCTGGTCGCAGCGCACGCCAACACGCAGGTGGCCCGCCTCTTTGATAGCTGCAGGCACGGCGGGCATATCGACGGCTTGAGCAGCGGACACCGCCACCAACGACATGCACGACACTGCCAGTGCAGCGCTTAGTTTCTTATACGAGAACGACATGATGCCTCCTGATTACCTGGCTGCATCGCCGCACAAGCGTGCGGCGAAACGATGAGTACAAGGGCAGAACTGAAAAGTGGCTGGAGCACCGGCTTTGTTGTGTTTTTGCCGTTATGTGCTCGACGTGCATCGCGCTGCGTCGGGGCAGACGTCGATGTGGTTCTAGTTATAAAATTTCCGAACCATGCAATCAAATGACAATACGTCAACCCATCATGCAGAAATGATATGGCCATGAACTTCAAGCAGATCGAGACTTTTCGGGCAGTGATGCTCAGCGGCTCAATGACGGCCGCTGCACAGGCGTTGCATACCTCGCAGCCGAACGTCAGCCGCCTGATCGCGCAACTCGAACGGACCAATGGCTTCAAATTGTTCGAGAGGGTGGGTGGCCGATTGGTGCCTACCGACGAAGGTGCACAGTTCTTCGCCGACGTGGAGCGTGCCTTCATCGGGCTGCAAAGCCTGGAAACCTCCGCGCAGAACCTCAAGCGTGGCGGCACTGGCCGGTTGCGCATCGGTGCAGTGCCCTCCCTGACTCACGGCCTGCTACCGGCCATCATCCAGCGCTTTCGCCAGCAGAACCCGCACGTCCACATTTCCATCCACACCAATGACTCTCCGAACGTGGCCCACTGGGCAGCCACGCGTTTCTGCGATGTGTGCCTGGTGTCCTACGTGGCCGAAGACATGGCCGGGGTGCATTCCGAAATCATCTGCGACGTGCCCGGCGTGTGCATCTTCCCCAGGGGGCATCGCCTCAGCGCCTTGGACGTGGTGACCTCGGCGGACCTCAAGGGCGAGGAGTTCATCTCGCTTTCCCACACGGACGGCTCTCGCACGCGGCTCGACCGCCTCTTTGCCGAAGAAGACCCACGCGTGCTGAATCTGGACGCCACGCACGCCGCCACGGTGTGCTCGCTGGTAGGCCGGGGCCTAGGGATCAGCGTGGTCAGCCCGCTGGTGGCGACCGAGTACTTGCATACCGGTATCGACATTCGACCGTTTACACCGGAATTACGTTTTTATACCTACTTGCTGCTGTCATCCGACCGTCCTGAAAATCTGCTGACCCAGAGGTTCCGGGTGTTGGCGGGGGAAATGCTGAAGGAGGCGGCGCAGGTGAGTTTCGAGGGTAAGCGTTCGGGCTAGGCCCTGTCTCTGCGAATACCGAGAAACCGATACAAGCCACCTCCGACAGCTGTTTCGGACCAGTCCGACATACCCACCAATGCCGCATTCTTATGCTCGCGAGTCCCTCACTCGCGGGCTAGCGGCTGACCCAACGGTCTCTCCTGACGCCCCGCTCAGGACCCGTCATGCCTCGCCCGCCCATCACGGAATTAGGTGGCAACCCGTTCAAGCCTTTCGCCCGAGAGCGGATCGAAAGTGCGATCGATCTTCAGAAGCTGTATGCCGCAATCGACCGCGATCCCGCCATCGTTGGGGCGGGGGTGGTTTATGTCGATACTCATTACAACGCGATTACCTTGCGGGCGTTTCAGCCTGTTTGTAGCGTGCTGCCGAAGAGGGTGGTGCTGCAGGAGCTGCCTAGGTCCGTTACGGCTGAGCAGTATCTTGAGCAACAGGTGAAGGATCCGCGGCAGGCTCGGTTGATTTCGGATGTTTGGAATACTGGGTTGGCGTGTACGGGGGCGATCATTGGGGTGGTACTGATGGTGTCAGGCGGCGCGGTGAGTGTTTTCACTGGCGGCGCAGGCATTGTGATCAGCGTGACTAACGCTGCTGCAGTAGTCGCATCGGCAGGCCAATGTTTCGCTGGCCTCCGACGGATTGGTCTGGAGCCGGAGCAGCCCGGAGAAAATGAATCAAATGAACCCCAAACCTGGTTCCAGATTATCTCCCCATTGCTAGACGTAATATCCCTGTTAGGAATCGCCAGCGCCTCTCTCAGTACCATCAAGTACCTTCAGATACACAAACGCGCAACCGGCCGGGGATGGTTCGCATCCAGCAGTGGCCTGAGTCGCCAGCAAAGACGCAAACTGATGACTGAGATTCTCTCAATCAAGCATCCATCTCTCACTCAAAAGCAACTGAAACTCAGGCGGCGACTCGGCCTGCTTCCTAAACGCTTTACACCAGCCCAACTCCGTAAAATGACCACTGCGCTCATTGGTGAGTCCCTCAATATCGGCATAGGCGTTGTTGGCAACGGAATTATTCAAAACCTCGCAATAACATTGTTTGAGGAGGTCAGCGAATGATGTTTTTCAGCCTCTCCTGGAGCAAATTTTACAAACGCTTCGTTCCCATAAAAATTCTTGGGATGCTGTTTACACTAATGGCCATTTCGATGTTCGGCGTAGTGGTTATCAAAACCTACTTCCCCACACATCCCAACCGACTCGAATATGCCGATTCCATAATGATGTTGTGCGCTGTAGTGCTGGTAGGCGCTCAATACGCGGTAATTCGCGGTAGACGAGGAGCCACAGAGTGGATAATGGCAATACTAATTATTACTCTGTTAGCTTGCGCAAGAGGATATTTCCAACCTGGAGTGAAGTGGGCCTCGCTGCTGGGAATGCTCTCTGCCGCAGCGGCCCTCGCCTGCTACAACAGCCGCCGCTATCGACAAATGTGCAAAAGACTTCAAGTAATCCGGCGAATGCGCGAGAGATGGATCGCGGATGGAAAATTCACGTCGATAGTTAAAACCCAATCAGTGTGGGGGCGGCCTCGTGTCGCGAAAGGGCCGCACAGCGGTCCCGGCAACTCCGAAGCAGATAAAAAGACCATCGATCCGCCTTCGGAGGTAATCACGATACAGGCCAGTGACATCCGGAATTGGCAGCGCCACGTTCGCAGAAGCAATGTCCGTACACTCCTATTTGTGGCAGTCCTGGTGGTAGCACAAATTTGGACCGGCCACCAACGCGCCCTCGAACGGGCCGAATCACAGGCCCGCGCAGCGGCCAAAGCCAAAGCGGCACAGGCGACACCGGTAGCACCAGTGCGAAGTCCACCGAGAATCGAAGTCACCGCACCCCAGGGCATCAGACCCGAAACGATCAAAGCCATAGAGCAGGCGATCCGTCGCTGATCGTGAGAGATAGACAATTCTTCAACCCAGCCACGTAGTGCGACTCAGCAATGCTTGGTGAGTCCATCAACAGCGGAGTCGGCATCATAGGAAACGGCATGATCGAAAATCTTGCAGTAACGTTGATCGAGGACGTCGGTGAATGATGTTCCTTACCTTTTGTTTGGGGACTTTCCTCAAACGATTTTTCCCAATCCTTGCGCTGGCAATGTTGCTGGCAATTATTGCCATCTCTACGGGAGCAGGCGCCATAGCAGATGTCTACTTTCGCAAGCATCCAAACTACCTTGAGTACTCCTTTACGCTGCTGATGTTGGGCACGACGGCGCTGGGGTGCGCTCAGTACTCGGTAATCCGTGGCAGAGGAAAATTCACATGGTGGATTGTAGGGGTATTGATGATATGCCTTGCAGCCAACTGCATAAGCTACTTCAAGCCTGGATTAGAGTTGTTTTCGTTGGTGGGCATGCTCTCGGCCGCCTCGGCCCTCGCCTGCTACAACAGCCGTCGCTATCGCCAAATGTGCAAAAGGCTTCAAGTAATACGGCGAATGCGCGAGGAATGGATCGCCTATGAAAAGCTCCGTCGGTAGCTCAAACCCAATCCGTGTGGGAGCGGCCTCGTGCCGCGAAAGGGCCGCAAAGCGGCCCCTGCTGTCGAGGGCCAACAACACATCCAACAGCTACCCCGCCTCCCCCGCCAAATCAATCAACCTCCCACACTCCTCCGCCGTCATCCGGCCGATGATGCGGATGGCCTGATGAATCCCCGCCGCACCTCGACCGCTCAACTGCGGGTTGTGCTCACACTCAAGCAGTTCATCGTATTGAGCCAGTGCCTCGCCCAGGAGTTCTAGGGTCCAGGCATAGGATTGGATTGTGGAAAGGCGCTCGTGATCAGTCATGGGACACCTGTCTCAGGTCGCGGGTGGACTGACTGTGGATAGGAAAAATGCGATGAGGTCGAGATACCGGAGTCGGCGACAAGCGGCGGAGAGCGGATGCGAGGATCCTGTAAGGGATAGCGATAAGCATGCATGAGATCCTTTTCAGTTGAAGCACCACGTCAATCGTCGCCAAACGATTGGGTGGCAGCTGTACGCAGGTTGGCGAACCGAGGAAAAGGAACCCGGCAGACCCGAAGGTCTCCCACGCACAGCCGCCATTGCACGAAACTGCGGACACAAAAAAAGCGCCTGCAATCGTGATCGGGGCGCCGATGCGCCTTTTCGTACGGGTCGCCAAACCCGGTCGCGGAGGTTGCCGCGACTGGGGGAATTTATGCCTAACGGGGCATCAGTGCAAGGCGCGGCGAAGCCAGAAGAAGTCGTGAGCCGCATTTTGGGAACAGTCCGACATACGCGTTGAGACGTCGCCCCTGGTCTGTTAACCCTCAACTAATCCGCCTGCAGAACACTGGGTGCAACTCGGCGCTCGCGGCGCCGCAAGCCCCCTCACGACAGACAGGTAACTTGAAAATGAAAGCGTTAGTGGCATTGGTGTTTGGCGGCCTTTGCAGCACGGCAATGGCCAATGAAGTGGCGCAGGATTTCAAGCAGCCGCCGGTTGAGCGGTACAACTACTCGCAGCACCTGGACATTGCCCGAGTGATCTCCGTGAGCGAAGTGCCCGACGTGCGCGAATTGGTACCCGCGCGCATGATCTACGAAGACTCCAAAGGCCAGCGGCATACGCTTGAATACACCGCGATGGGGAAAGGTTTGACTGACGACTGAGGCTTTGGGGTGATGCTGAATCCATGAAGGAATGTGCAGCAGTGCTACCAGATCAATAGGGCAAGTGGATGATGAAAGTGGTGCCATAGATTGGGTTGGACGTCACGGTGACCCGGCCACCATGGGCTTCGGCGATCTGCTTGACGATGAACAAACCAAGCCCGAGCGAACGCAGCGCATCTTGCCGGTCGCTACCACGCGTCATCGGCTCGAATAACTTCGGCACCAGTTCCTCGGCGATGGCAGGGCCGTGGTTGTGAACGCCCAAAACCACACCGTTGCCGCAGAACTCAGTAGTGAGCGTGATGGGATAGCGAAGGTCCCCATATGCCGCACTGTTGGCGACCAGGTTACCGATCATCTGCTGCAACCTGTCCTGGTCCACCTCGAATGTCCCTTGCCCGCGAGATAGATGACGAATGCTTGCATCGCCAAAAACAATCCTGAGCTCACTCACGGATTGGTCCATGGCCTTCAGAAGATCAACTTGTTGGCGACGGATGCCGATGCCCTGCCCGAGTTTGATCGACGCGAAATCCAGAAGATCGACGATCATGCGCTGCGCTCTTTCGGCAGAAGTGCCAATGCTGCCCAGCAGGCGACGCCCCCGGTCGGATTGGACATCGCGTGCAAGCAAATCTGTAGCCATCTTGATGGCCGTCATCGGATTCTTCAGGTCATGGCTAGCCACAGCGACCATTCGTTCAGCCAGCAGTGCCCGATGTTGCACATCCTCATAGGCTGCGGCCAACTCGACTTGGGCACGCTGCAAAGCCGATTCGGCAGCGGCCTTCTGCGCCAGCAGTTCCTCGGCGCGCTGCATTGCCAAGAATATCCCCCGCTCATTGCGGTCTCGCTGGCTAATGCCGAACAACGCCAACTGGTAGACGACACCGTCTTCACTTGCCTGCCGTACACCATTCAGCAACATGGCAACAGCTGTTCCATTGCGGTGTTGCAGGTCGACCTTAACCTCCGCAACAGAGCCCTGCATGTCCATCAATGGCTTCCAGTGTGTGCTTTGGAACACACGCCCAGCCACCGTCAGCAACTGGTCGAAACTGCACGCGTGCATCAGCGTCGAGTCGTATCCCAGCCAATCGCAGAACGTCTGGTTGGCGCGGATGATGGCGCCATCCACGGCCATGACAACCAGTCCGCACGGGGCATTCTCGAAATACGATGCTGTGAACAACTGCACGGCGTCATCCATCACTGAACCCACGTTCTACGAAGAAAACATCCATTGCAGCCGTGCATGCACTGGGTGCGCTCAACTGCGGGTAATGGCCGATGTTGTTGATGATGCTCAACTGACTGTTGGGCAGCACGCGATGCAGATAATCGCCAACCCCCATTGGCACGACCACGTCGCCGGGACATTGCAGGATCAACGTGGGTGTCGACAGCCCGCAAATGTCCTGCCGGTGATCGGACAGGAAAATCACACGGGCAAAATGCCTGGCGATAAAGGCGTTGGTGCGGGCAAAGTTTTCCAGCAGCTCTTCGTGAAGCCCCGGCTGCCCCGGTGCCCCCATCAAGACAGGCGCCATGGTCCCGGCCCAGCCGAGATAATTGTCGTCGATGGTGGCCAGCATTTGCAGCACTTCATCCGGCGAGAATCCGCCGGTGTAGTCACCCTTGTCGACGTAGCAAGGCGACCCGCCGATCATCACCAGCGCAGCAATCCGCTCTGGCGACTGCACAGTGGCCAAGGCACAGATCATCGCGCTGACCGAGTGCCCGACCAGGATCACGGGGCCTTTCGCAAATTCGTTGATGATCTCGTTAAGATCCGCTGCGTGCCCCCACAGCGACGCGTGCCTGCCATGATCGTAAGCCCCCAGGTCAGACTGCCCGGCGCCGGTCAGATCGTAGGTGACAACGCGAAAGCTCTTGGCGAAATGTGGCACCAGCAACCGCCACATGCTCTGGTCACAGCCAAACCCATGCGCCAGGATCAAGGTTGCCCCTCCGTCCCCAGCAATATGCACATTGTTACGCTTCTGCAGGGTCATAAAAATCCTGGGGTAGTTGGCTATTAGCAGCGACTGACCGCCCAATCTTCCGAAAGATTAGGTGAGTCATGGGACAAGCGGGGTGCGACTGTGGTTTGCGCAGCGGTTGAACGTGACTGTTGTGCCAGCACAGGCACACGTGGGCCACCATACGCGATACGCCTGGACATAGCCCGCGGATTATTGAACGAGGCGCTGTTCGAGCAGATTTCGAGACGGGCGGGTTCCGATGAAGACCAAATTCAGGTGCTCGATCTGCTTGTTGATCGAGCACAGGTCCGATCTACAGGTTACAGCGCTAAGCGCCGCCATGTGGACAGGAGGTGGCTGTGGGCGATGTAAGCGGAAGCGTTAGCCGCCATGAGGGTATCGCGGACCAGACACTTTCGAGGTGAACTCTCGATGTGTTCCGCAACAATCATTTGTCTCTCTTCGCTGTTATAGCCTGCTCTATCAGCGGGCTGTCATAGCCAGTAACCGAACTTGCAGGCATCGGAACGGGCTCTTGCCAGAACGGTGTCTTTCCGTCCTGACTGTCGAACCTGTGGCGGGCCTCGCGGATCTGCTCCACGTTTTCAACCACCCACGTCCAAATAGGCGACATGCGGACAAGCAGCTGCATCCCCAGCGCAGTCAGGTCATATTCAACACGGGGCGGAATCTCTTGGAACTCGTGTCGGCTGACCAAGCCATCCCGCTCAAGTGATCGCAGTGTCTTGGTCAGCATGCGCTGTGTAATGCCACGCAACTGCCGTTTGATATCGGCGTGGCGCATCGTGCCGTAGACACCTAGCGCATGCAGAATGCCCAGAGACCAGCGACTGCCCGCATGTGCAAGTACCTCACGCCTGACCCCATCGTCATCCTCTCTGAGCGTCTGGCAGATGGCTTGAGCCTGCCTCAAAGCTTCATGATCGGCCATGCTTCCCCCTGGTATCACGCGTGTGCCTTCTTACGAGCGCTGCATAGTCGTGCAAGCATTTGTCCATCTTACAGGCAACTTCAACCAGGACAAATCATGACCCATACCACCCAGCCAACCCCTCAATCGATCCTCGTATTAGGCGCAGGAGAGCTTGGGCTGCCCGTGCTTCGCAACCTTGCTCGGGTTGCAGAACGAGCCCCAGGCTCAACGGTCAGCGTGCTACTGCGCGAATCCACCATCAACACCCAAGTCCCGGCAAAAAAGGCCGAAATCGATGAGCTTCGTAGCCTCGGCATTCAGATGGTCGCTGCCGATCTGGTGAGCGACTCCATCGACCAGCTTGCGGCGGTATTCGCTCAATTCGATACCGTCATTGGCTGCGCGGGGATGGTTGCAGGCCGAGAAACTCCGATGAAGCTTGCCACTGCGGCTCTGAAATCCGGCGTCAAGCGCTATTTTCCGTGGCAGTTCGGCGTGGATTTTGAGGTGATTGGACGCGGAAGCCCGCAGGACCTTTTCGATGCCCAGCTTGACGTCCGCGAGTTGCTGAGGGCTCAAGACAAGACTGAGTGGGTCATCATCTCGACGGGGATGTTCACCAGCTTCATGTTTGAGCCCATTTTCGAAGTGGTGGACTTCGAGAATGACACGGTGAACGCGCTGGGCGGGCTGGATAACAGCGTCACCCTCACCACACCCGATGACATCGGAGCGCTGACAGCAGAAATCGTTTTCTTCGAGCCCCGCTTGCGCAACGAAATCGTATACCTCTCGGGCGACACGGTTACTTACGATGAAGTTGCTGGGCTGCTCGAACGTGTCCTTGGACGACCTTTCAAACGTAACGAATGGACGGTTCCGTATCTGATGGACGAACTGGAAAAAGACCCGACTCATCACATCAAGAAGTACCGGGCCGTGTTTGCCCAGGGCCGAGGCGTGGCCTGGCCGAAAGCGGGCACCTTTAATGAACAGCAGGCGATTCACGTCACGACCGCCGAGCAGTGGGCTCGCGCCAACCTTCAAGGAAGCTAAGCGCTAACAGAAGGTGAGGAAGTTCGGAGATGCGCCTGGGAGGGTGAAAGGGTGGGCCTGGTGCGGGAGCCAGGAGTCGTACCAACACGAAAGGGACTGAATTCGTCCGCAGGTGCCAACTGCCTGGGCCGCAGAGCAACTCGGCGACGCTCCGGAGAACCCGGTATTTCCCGTAGAACTCAGCTTGCCGAATGCCGGGCACGGCCCCCACATGCAATACCCCATCGCCACTGCCAGGCACATCGGGGCATTCGTCGCGGAGTCGCTAACCAGAAGCTGCACATAGAAAAGGCCACTTAATGTGGCCTTTTCTAATTTTCTACTAGCGTCATACCTTACCGCCACCATTCATCATCCTGTAAACCGCTACGAATGAAAGACTCATTACCAGAATGGCGAAGACTATTGCGGTATCGAAGACGCCGTATCCGCTAGCTACCGCGTACCCAGCGATCATCGCCGGAACACCCATACCGAGGTAGCAACAGAGGAAGACGACGGACAATACACCCGCGACCTCCTCGGCACGTGACTTGGATAAAACCAGTCTGATGCCACCCTGAAAACCAGCACCAAAGCCAGCTCCGGAAATCACAACGCCAAAGATAAAGGGTGTGAGCGAACCGGTGATCAATGAGGCCAAGACCATAGCCATACCGGTCAGCAGCCCCAGTGCACCAATCCAGGAGAGGGTATGCATTGACCGATTAACGAATGTCCCGATAGCAGCGACCCCACTTCCAGCGAAAGCCGCCAACACCAATCCTCCTGCCCATGACGCGGGTAGCGCAAAGAGCTGCTCAATTAGCCGTGGCCCCATCGAAGCAAAAAAACCGGCGACAGCCCAGCCAGCAACGAACAGCGACGATGCAATGATCATTGGTCCGCGCACATGCACGGGTATGCTGAATTGAGGCATCAGTGACCGGGCGGCCCCAGGTATTCTTGCGCGGACATCCCTCATGATGAGTAGACCAACGCCCTGAATGGCCAAAATAAAAGCTAGCGCCGCGAACACGGTATGAGTGGGGTACGGTAATGCCTGTGCGAATACGCTACCCATCAGAGCGCCAACAGCGCTGCCGATGGCAGGAGTGAGGGCATTCACGACCGCGCCGCGCTTGTGGTTGAGGTCAATCAAGGCTGCGCCTACCGCTGGAACAGCAGCTCCTGTCGACACGCCTTGAATCAGCCTGCCAAGCACTAGATCCGTGAAGCCATCAGCGACACCCAGCATGTACATGGCCACCAATTGCAAAACAGTCGTCCACAACAGTACTGATCGACGACCGACATAGTCGGACAGCCGTCCAAACACTAGCAGTCCGGCGAGTACTGATATGGCATAAATACTGAAGATAAAGCTGATGCCCATCGCAGTGAAATGCCACTGGTCCTGATAGATCGGATACAACGGCGTAGGTACGCTGGATCCAGCCAGGAAAGTCACTGTGATGGAAGCAAGCAGCCCAAAACGAGTCCGCGGGCCAAGACGCTGCTTGTCGTCATTGGCAATGCTTATTCCAGGGGTTATCAGAATCTGGTCCATGACTTGTGCTCACAGTAAGCGGTTGATCAACAGGCATACGCCCATCGCAAATACCAGTGTTCCCGTCCCGAAGCGCACGGCTCGCCAAGGGCGAGCGCGTGCAAAGGTGATGAAAGCCATGCGTCACACTGAAGCCAAAAGCGAATAGTTGATCGCTTTTGTAGCGTCAGCTTGTGGATTAGAAATCGCATCGAGCATACGCCCTACGACTTTTCCGCCCTTGATCAAGGCAGGGGCGTCGTGACTTGGAAGCAGGAATTTGCTGTCTGCAAGCGCCCTCTTGAGAGCTCTCTTTTCATCCAGTGTGGACATGGCACGATTCGCTGTAATCGTCGGCTCATGGGACGCTTGATCGAGAATGGGCTCAATCAATTGGTCGTGGATGTCATAGGCGATGTCGCCGCAGATATTCGCCATTCCTTCGTCAGTTTCGACCAGGACCGATATCGAGCCTGGCGTGTGTCCCCCTGACAGTCGAACTGCTACGCCAGGGATAACCTCTTCTTCGAACGTGCCGTCGACATCGAACAGGCGAATTGCGCCTCGAGTGTGGAGACGATCAATCAAATGCTTGGTATCAGCCGCGGTGTACATGAGCGGTCCCATGATGCCGGATGCAGCGAACTCCAGCTCACGACGGGAGATGCCGACAGTAGTCGCCATCGGGAAGAGATCAGTCATGCCGACATGATCGATATGAGCATGCGTGTGGACGATGTGCCGGATGTCTTTCATCCGCAACCCATGCTGGGCCAGATGGTATTCAAGCGTCATTTGCGGCGTCACTTCGTACGTCAGTCCATATTCTTCATACTGCTGGGCATTGCGTGACCCCGTATCGACCAGGATCGGTTCCTCCCCTCCAGTAATAAGAAAACCCAGAACCGGGATGGTGACGTGCTCGCCGGGGTTCCGGAACATGACCAGACCGCTCGAATCCATCTGCATGTTTCCGAGGTTAATAGGATGGATCTTCAGTGCCATGGTGATTCTCCTTGCAGGCGACGCTTGGGTTAAGACAGACCGTCAGGACGGGTAAGTACCGTCTTGCACTGCCCCATTAAGAACCGATCGGTTCAATATAGGGCGACCCAAACTCAGGCGCAAGAGAAAAAAACCATTCGGTTCAAAAAGGTGATAGGTGTTGCTCAGAGAGCCCGCAACGCTTCCATGAAGTGGCTGACCCGATCGCCAGTCCCATCAGCAGGCAAGCAGCTTTCAACGCACACCCCAGAGAAAAACACCATGATGATGTCCGCAACAATCTCTGGAGCCAGTCGGGTCTTCTCAGCCCTTACGTTGTCAGCGATTTGCGGGAGCAGGCGACGATGACAATCCACGAGCAGTTGACGGACCTGATCGGAAAGCACGGGAAACTCACGTAGCGCATTGACCGAAAAGCAGCCCATACACCCGTTATCTTGAGGGTCGCCAAGCCGAAGAAAACGCTCGATATTTGCCCATCCTTGCGGCTGAGCAGTCAGGATTTCTGGTGCTCCGCGGTTTGCGTAGTAATACGCCAAAGCGCTCAGAAACAGATCATCCTTATCCTTGAATTCTGAATACAGGCCTGACTTATTCACGCCCGTAGCCTGCTCAAGATGATGAAGAGAGGTGCCGGAGTAGCCGTACTGCCAGAACACGGGCAGTGCCTTCTCCAGAACCGTCTCACGATTGAATTTTCGAGGGCGTCCCATTTTCGGTACCTAAACGGTCGACATGATCCCAGTATCGAACCGTTCGGTTGGATAGAAAAGCGATTTCTATCCGACTCGCCTAGCATCGCGGCGAACTGCTTGCGGGGGAACCCCAAAACCTCGGATGAAGACCTCGCGCATGTGTCGACGATCCCTGAACCCGGTTTCCCTTGCTACCGTGTCCAGGCTATGGCGACTCTGCTCGATCATTAGCCGAGCTGCCTCTAGTCGTAGACTCTCCACCGCTTTCGCAGGTGATTGACCGGTTTCGGCAGTGAAGACGCGCGTGAATTGCCTTGGGCTCAGATGAACAACTTCCGCGAGCTCTTCAACACTCAGTGCCCTGTTCAAATGCTTACGTGCATAATCCAAAGCGCTCTGAATGCGATCAGACTTGGGCGCCAGAGCAAGCAATTCAGAGTGCTGAGACTGCCCTCCTGATCGGCGTTGGTGCATTACGAGCTTATGGGCCACCGATTTCGCAAGCTCCGTTCCCAAATCCTTCTCCACCATCCCCAATGCCATGTCGAGGCCCGCGGTCATTCCTGCAGAGGTCCAAACAGGGCCGTCCACAATGAAGATTCGATCCTCTTCCACCTCAATGCTCGGGTGCATGCTTTGAAGAGTCTTGGCATATGCCCAATGAGTAGTCGCACGTCGGTTATCGAGGACACCCGCTTGAGCTAAGACGAACGCTCCTGTGCAGATGCCCGCGATGCGCCTAGAGCTCTGGGCAAATCCCTGCACGCTGGACAGAACCTCTGCAGCGGGAGGCGTAAGCGGAGTGAGTGTCCCTGTGATCATCCAGCTATCTGCAAGCCCTGGATCATCCAAAGCCAGCGTATCGATGTGCATACCCAAGGATGATCGAATGGTCCCTCCTGACACCGAGTAGTTCTGAATCCGGTACACAGGCTCGCCCGCGACCATGTTCGCGAATTCAAAAACCGCCTGGGTGGCCAGAGACATCACCTGAAATCCATCCGTGACCAAGTAGCCGATTCGATGCATAACCGTGCTCCGATTGCGACGTCCTAAAACATGACCATATGCGTCGTTTAAGACAAATCTATTTTTTTGCATCATGGCTCCACACCCAAACAACGGAGCTGGACCATGACTCAGGAATACAAAGGCACCGCCCTGATCACAGGCGCATCCACCGGCATCGGCGCAATTTTCGCAGACCGCCTGGCTCAACGTGGTTATGACCTGATTCTGGTCGCCCGCAATCGTGATCGCCTGAACGCTCTTGCGAGCCGCATCACCAACGAGACTCAGCAGAGCGTTGAAGTCTTCCCCGCAGACCTGGCCAACGCAGCGGACCTGGCGCGAGTGGAACGCAAATTGCGCGAAGACGCCAGCATCAATCTGTTGGTTAACAACGCAGGCATCGGTACTCACACCCGTTTGCTGGACAGCGATGTGGAGCGAATGGCCGAGATGATTAGCCTCAACGTCACGGCACTCACTCGACTGACCTACGCCGCAGTTCCGGGCTTCATCGCTCGCCAACAGGGCGCAATCATCAATATCTCATCAATCGTCAGCCTGGCACCGGAAATTCTGAATGGCGTGTATGGCGCAAGCAAAGCCTACGTCACGGCCTTCACTCAGTCGCTGCACAAGGAGCTGACAGAACAGGGCATCAAGATTCAGGCGGTACTGCCAGGAGCTACGGCTACCGATTTCTGGGAAATCGGGGGACTGCCCGTCGAGAACCTTGATCCCAACATCGTGATGTCAGCAACCGATCTGGTGGATGGCGCCCTTCAAGACTTCGACAACGGTGTCCTGATCTCCATCCCCTCCATGCAGGACATACAGCATTTCGAGCTGTACGAAAGCAGCCGCAAGGCGCTGTTCGGACATCTCTCCAGCAACAAACTCGCTCCGCGTTACGGCGTTTAATCAATCAATTGAAAGGATACAAATCATGAAAACTAGCGCGAACACCATCTTCATTACTGGCGGCACCTCGGGCATCGGCCGCGCTCTGGCCGAAGCGTTCCACCAGCGTGGAAACAAAGTCATCATCGCGGGCCGACGCCAATCGCTGCTGGATGAAATCGCCAGCTCCAATCCCGGCATCGACACCGTTCAGCTTGATATCAATGATCCCCAGCAGATCAAGGATGTCGCACAAGAGGTTATCCGTCGCCATCCCTCGCTGAACGTCATCATCAACAATGCCGGCATCATGCCTTTCGACAACCCAGGCTCTGGCGATTATGACGATGAGCAGGCGGTAGGGCTGCTGCAAACCAACCTGCTGGGCCCGGTGCGTGTTAGCGCAGCGTTTGTAGAACATCTCAAGCGCCAACCCGATGCCTACATCATCAACAACAGCTCGGTACTGGCCTATCTGCCACTGGCCGCGACAGCCCTCTATTCAGCGACCAAAGCGGCGATTCACTCCTACTCACTATCGCAACGTTTTGCCCTGCGCGATACCAGCGTCAAGGTTCTGGAAATCGCACCGCCATGGGTCGACACCGATCTGATTCACAAAAGTGGTGATGAACGCGCCATGCCGCTGGACGAATTCATTCAAGAGACCCTGGAAAAACTGGAGACAGCGACAACCGAAGTCCTGGTTGACCGCGTCGTACCAATACGAGCCAACCAAGGGCCAAACGAGCATGAACTGATCAACCAGTTCAATGAGGCACTGGCCGCAAACCCTATCCCTGTCGCCTGAACAGCGATGCAAAAATCGTCGATGTCATCGCGCAGGTCTCGCTGCTGACATTGACGAGCTACCTGAACAACGTGGCGAAAACAGATATCGATTTCCCACCGAAAGCGATCTGATCGGACGCCTAACTTAAGCGACGTGTGCGCGCCTCCTAAAACGATCAGCCATTCCGTGAATGGCTGATCGCCTCAACCTTCAGCGAAACGGCGAAAGTCTTCCTCGGGTTAGCTAGTTTTTGAGGCTTACGAAGGGAGTTAGCCTGACATCACTCTCTGACCTGTAAAGGACAACCTCATATGAAAGCCGTAGTTTTCCAAGAAGCTGGTTTGCCGATCCAAAACGCTCGTTCCCTGTTCGAAACGGACCTGCCGAAGCCCACCCCAGGTGCTCGAGATCTGCTTGTCGAAGTGAAGGCGATTGCGGTGAACCCGGTAGATACGAAGGTGCGAGCCCGCAGTACCAGCCAAGAGGTCCAAGTGCTGGGTTGGGATACCGTTGGTGTCGTCCGTGAAGTAGGCAGCGACGTTTCACTGTTCAAAGTTGGCGACGAAGTTTTTTACGCCGGCGCGATCGATCGTCCAGGTAGCTACAGCGAATTTCACTTGGTGGATGAGCGCATCGTCGGCCAAAAACCACGTAGCCTGGACAATGCCAGTACCGCAGCCTTGCCGCTGACCTCCATTACTGCCTGGGAGCTGTTGTTCGATCGACTGGGCGTTCAGGAGAACGGTGGTAAAGGACAAAGCCTGCTGGTCATCGGCGCCGGTGGCGGGGTTGGCTCGATCCTGGTCCAGCTGGCACGCAAACTTACCCAACTCACCGTCATCGGTACAGCGTCGCGGCCAGAGACCCAGTCTTGGGTACAAGAACTGGGCGCCCACCATGTGATTGATCACTCCGCCTCGATCCCGCTGCAGCTTGAAAACCTGAAACTCAACCCGGTCGACTACGTTATCAGCCTGACCCACACCGAAACCTACCTGCACCAGATCGTTGAGGTGCTTCGCCCGCAAGGCAAACTGGCGCTGATTGATGACCCAGCACAACTGGACGTCATGCCACTCAAGCGCAAATCGCTTTCGCTGCATTGGGAACTCATGTTTACGCGCTCTCTGTATCAAACCGCAGACATGATCAAACAGCATGAGTTGCTGAACAGAATTTCCGAGCTGGTCGATAACGGCGTCATCCAGACCACCATTGGGGAACACTTCGGCAAAATCGGCTCAGATAACCTGAAGCGCGCCCATGCTCTGATCGAGAGCGGTAAAGCCAAAGGCAAGATCGTTCTCGAAGGCTTCTAACCCGCTGATACGCTCAAGGACAAGCATATGAAAGCTTTCTTCCAAGCCACTGGCCTGGCTGTCGCGGTCTCGCTCAGTGCAATGGCCATGGCCGATACCGCCTCGGGCACAGGCACCAACCCCGAACGTGTTTTCGCTTTCAATGGCGCCATGCCTACAGGCGTGACCGTCACCGAAACGGGTCGGATCTTCATCAACTTCCCTCGTTGGGGAGATGAAGTACCCTACACCGTGGCGGAGATTAAACAGGGCCATCTGGTTCCTTACCCGGACCTGAAAACGAATGTGGAAAACGCCAAGGATCCGGCCGCCGGGTTCATCAGCGTGCAGAGCGTCGTAGCTGACGGTCAAGGGCGTGTCTGGGTATTGGATACAGCCGCTCCCGCCTTCTCCGAACCCAAGGCAGGTGGAGCCAAGCTGATCGCAATCGACTTGAACACCAACAAGATCGTGAAAACAGTTGTGTTCCCGCGTGAAGTGATTCTGCCAACTACCTATGTGAATGACGTACGTTTTGATTTTCGCGTAGGTAAGGAAGGTACCGCTTACGTCACCGATTCGTCGGTAAAAGGGCCAGGTGGAATCATCGTGCTGGACCTGGCCAGCGGTACGGCAACCCGCCGCCTCAGCGGGGCCAAATCGACTTCCGTAGACCCTGAGTTCCGACCTGTCATCGAAGGGAAGCCAGCACTCATCACACGCGACGCGCAGGGTAAATCAGGATTGCTGACCGTAGCCTCGGACGGCATCGCCCTGTCGAGCGATGGTAAGACACTGTATTTCTGTCCGCTTTCGAGTCGACACCTGTATTCGGTTCCAACGGCTTTGTTGCGAGACCCCAATGTAAGCGAAGCCGAACTTGAACAAGCAGTTGTTGACCTTGGTGAAAAAGGCGCCTCCGACGGTCTTGAGGCAGATGCTAACGGAGCAGTCTATGCGGGGGATTATGAGCACAACTCCATCCGCAAACGCCTTGCCGATGGCACTTGGCAAACCGTGGTTGAGGATTCGCGAGTCCTTTGGCCGGATACCTTGTCGATCGGCCCAGACGGATATCTGTACTTCACTGCCAACCAGCTGCACCGCTCGCCTGGCTTCAACGATGGCCAAGACAAACGGGTGAAACCTTACAGCCTGATGCGCGTCAAGATCGACGCCAAGCCTGCGCAAACGCATTGATAAGGAAATGACATGCAAAAGCACATTCGCTTGGGCTACATCGACCTCAGCTTCCATGCCGCTAGCGCAGCGCTTGTGCAGCGCACGCTAGAGCGACATGGTTATCTGGTGGACGTCAGCACAGCGCCTCATGAGGAAATGTTCCGGTTGTACAGCGAAGGACAGGTAGAGATGCTCGTATCAGCCTGGCTGCCAGCCAGCCACGGTGCCTACCTGGCAGCTTGCAAGAAACCGAGCACTTCCCTTGGAGTTCTATACAACCCATTCTGCATTTGGGGTGTGCCTGATTATGTACCGGAGGATCAGGTCGCTACGATTGCAGATCTGCTGAGGCCGGATGTTGCCCAGCGGATGAGCCGCCGCATCCAAGGCATAAACCCTGGTGCCGGTATCAGTCGCTTTTCCAAAGCCATGGTGACGCAATACGCGTTGGATGCTGAAGGCTACTTTTTTGCGCAAGGCACCGAGGCTGATTGCTTCAATCGTTATGAGCAATCCTATGCCGAGCGGGAATGGTTTGTCGTGCCGCTGTGGCATCCTCAATATTTGCACCATGCCTATCAAATCCGAGCCCTAGATGAACCGCTCGGGCTGTTGGGTGGTGAAGATCAAGCAACGCTCATTGCCGCCAGTGACGTTGTGCAAGAGATGCCGAAAGAACTGATTGAGGACCTAATCTCGCTACAACCTGGCAATGCCGCGGTCAGTGAGCTTGATTTTCTTATCCGTCACAAAAAGCTTTCAGCCTTGGAAGCTGCAGACATCTGGCTCGCACGTCAGTCGGCACCGGCGGGAGCTTGAATCAGTAGCAGGGCCCCGTGCCCCGCCACTGAGCCCCGGCTAGCTTTCGAAACGTTTTGCTAGAAAGGCTCTAAGCGATTGGATGGCCGGCGTGAGCGATGTGCGATGGGCACATACCAGCTGAAGCGGCGCCGGCTGCCCATAGCTTTCCGGGAATAGCTCAACCAGGCGGCCGCTACGAAGATCCTCAGCAACATCGAGCCTGGACTTGTAAACGATCCCCAATCCGGCGACAGCCCAGCGTCGAACAATGTCGGCATCATCGCTGATTCGATCCCCCGTCACCTGAACCGTCCGCACTCCCTGTGGAAAATTGAAGCTCCAACGCTCGTAAGTTTGCTCGCCCATTACATATCTCAGGCAATTATGCTCACTCAACGCCTCAGGAGATTCCGGCATACCATGACGCGCGAGATACGCCGGCGAGGCGCAGACTGTTCTGCGGTTCATCGGTGCGAGCGCTAAGGACACCAGGCCCGAGTCACTCAACTGTCCATACCTGATACTAGCGTCCAGATGTTCCCCCACCAGATCAGCCACCTGATCACTAACCCGCAATTGCAGACGTACCATGGGGTGCGTTTGCTGAAACTCATCTAGCCATGGGAGCAACACGTTCCTGCCGATATCAGATGGCATCGACAAACGAATAGTGCCAGCGATCTCGTCACGGCCCTGGGTCAACGCTACCTCACCATTATCAAGTGCTTCCAAGGCTTGCCGCGCGTGCGGCAAGTAGCGTTCGCCATCATCGGATAATCTCAACCGACGCGTCGAGCGAACAAACAATCTCGCGCCCAAGTTGCTTTCCAGACGCTGAATGGCACCGCTCGCCAAGGCGGGCGAGATGTCAAGCAACCGCGCCGCGGCGGAGAAACTACCCGCAGCAGCCGTCGATACGAAGACCTGCAGATCATCGATTCGTATGATTTTCTTCACTTTGACGAAATTCTTTACGTGATGGCGAGGTTTTTCAGCGTAATGGGAAAAATGATCATTGCCCAGCCCTTCAAACAGGAACTTGCAATGACCTTCTCTAAACGATTTGTACTAACAGCTGTGATGGCAGGCTTGATCGGTGTAGCCCACGCCGAAGTGCCGCCAACCCTTCACGTGGTAGCCCAATCGGCAAATGCCGTATGGAATGCGGTGGCTGTGGACAGCGCCGGAAGCCTATACGTATCGGGCCCAAAATGGACTGGCTCAGCGGGGCCATCCGTATCGAAGCTAGACCCAGCAGGCCAGCCCCATCCCTTTCCAAATGAGCGCTGGAATAGCAATGACGCAACCATTCCGGCCGAACAGCGCTTCGTCAATGTCAATGCAATGCGTGTTGATGACAATAGCCGGCTGTGGATTGTCGATGCAGGCGTAACTGACTTCGGCGGTAAAGTCATTCCAGGTGGTGCAAAGGTCGTGGTCGTTGACCTAAAAAGCGGCGAAGTGATCAAGGTCATCCCATTCGACAGCAGCATCGCTCAAGAACATAGCTACATCGACGATATCCGCCTCAATGGCAAGCATGCCTACCTGACGGACGCTGGCGTTCCTGGCATCGTTGTCTTGGACTTCGAAACCAACAAAGCCCGGCGCGTCTTAACGACCAGTCCTGCTGTACGCGCACCCACGAACCGCGACATTATCCTGAGCGGCAAAGTAGTCAGAGCGCCAGATGGGACAGCATTGAGGGTGCACTCCGATCCCCTTGAAGTATCCCCGGACGGGAAATGGCTCTACTTTGCACCGTTGGAAGGCCCTTGGCACAAGATTGAAACGCGCTGGCTGGATGACGCCAACCTGCCTGAAGCTGAGCTCATCAAAAATGTCGAGTTCTGGCGAGACCTGCCGCCGGTCGGTGGAACAGTCATGGACAGCAAGGGCAATTTCTACTTCAGTGGCCTGGCTGAAGATAGCGTCAAGCGAATCGCCACTGACGGCACCATTCAAACCATTGCACAGGACAGTCGCCTGCACTGGGTCGATGCACCGGCGTTCGACAACCAGGGCAGATTGTACTTGCCGGCAGCACAAGTTGATCGAGTAGGCTTGTTCAACAATGGCGCATCGAAGGTCGAGCGACCACTGAGCGTCTATCGTATAGACCCTAAGTAACCTCACTGCACCCGTTTCAGAGCTGATGCCTTGTGCATTGCGAGCTCTGAAACGGGTTTATCGAAAAGCCTCCGCCAACCTTTATGGTTTAGGTCCGGCGGGAGCGCGAAGCTAATGCAGAAACCACGACCCCCAAAACCACCAGGCCGAGCCCGGCAAGGAACATGGTGGAAACGGTCGCACCGAAAGCCAAGCAAGAGAACACTGTTCCAATGAGGGGTACCCCAAGGGTGAAATTTGACATGCCAAACGTCGAAATTCGCCGTCCGTACTCCGCAGAGATCACAAAGCACGCCGATGTCGCAATCGGACCAATGAAAAACAATTCCTCAGCCAGTTTCCTATCCAAGACAAGGGATGTCGGTGGGCCTTCGCTGACATATGCTGCAATCGCCAACGGTATGGTAGCCAAGAGCATCTGCCACGGGGCAAGCGCCAGAGGCGGGGTCACCCACCGATGACGTTTCACGTGAAGGATGACAATTGCCCAACTGACCGCTGCAAGAAGCAGGAATATTGCCCCCAACACTGTTTCCCGGTTTGTCCATTCGAGCTCTCCTGGGGAGCACACAGCCGCGATCCCTGACATCCCTATGACAAGCCCTGCAATCTGCAACCGAGAGGGCATTTCACGGAACATGACCCAGGCGACAACCACACACCACAGTGGCGTTGTGTATGCCAAGAGCACAGCGCGGCTAGTATCGACATGAACCATCGCCACCATACCCAGACCTGTGAAAGCCATCATCTGCAACAAACCCACGCTTGCGATGATTGGCATATCCCCTCTAACGGGAAGCTTGAGCTGTCCTCTCGCGACCAGATAAGCAACAAGACAAACCGCGGCACTGGCGAAACGAATGGTAGCCAGCCAGAGCGGAGGTACGTCATGCAATGCAAGCTTAGTAACCGGCCAGCTACTTCCCCACAGAAGCACCATGACACCAAGCCAAACGTAAGTTGAAGATATCCCGAAATTCTTGGAGCGAGTCTTAAACACTTGCTGAGTTGAAGCGCGCATGGTGCCACCTCGTTGCAATCTAGTTACGTAGCACCATGATATTTTTGAGCACGCGAAAAAACGTACCTATCTCTTCCTCAGAAGTAGAAATACCGGTACATTTCATTGGAAAGCTCTCATGCAGAGGAAAAATTTACCATGAGCCGCTCAAAGCTCGATGACGCTAGCCTGCGTATCCTTGATGCACTCCAAGAAAACGCGGAGTTAAGCAATGCCGAACTCGCTGAAATGGTAGGGCTTTCAACTTCACCGTGCTGGCGACGTGTCTCAGAGATGAAGGAAAGTGGGGTCTTGCGAGGCGCCGTTACGCTAGTTGATCCTGCAGCGCTCGGCCTTGCAATAAATGTATTCGTACACGTGTCGCTCAAACTCCAGGACAAGCAGTCTCTAGAAGTATTTACGAACGCGATCAGGGAGCGCCCAGAGGTGATGGAGTGCTATTTGATGAGCGGCGAGGCGGACTTTATGCTGAGGGTGGTAAGCGAAGACCTGACAAAGTATCAGACGCTACTGCTTGACTGTTTGACGACCATACCCGTTGTGGCAAGCATCAAATCGAGTTTCGCACTTAGCCAAGTTAAATATACGACTGCACTGCCCACGAATCACTTGAGAGGGCGCACTTCAGCGAGCAATAACTAACGTTCGTTCTATCTTTCGCTCCTCAACCGAGGAGTGAACTCTTCCTCCATTTCCTTGATCCATCGACTCAGCGTTGGGACGGCAATATTTAGGGAAAATGTGGCGCTAGTAAAATGACTGGCTTCAGCCACCGCCAAGAACACTTAAAAGTTCTGGCCTCCACTAACTTATGTCTCACCTGAGAACCTGAAAAGTCCGAAACCAAACTGAGACGCTACGTTAGCTTAGAGCTCATGGCAAACCGTTTCCAAGCCAGAAGTTTGGGTTTACAACAGTCTCCACCTGTACAGCAGAAGCAGCTGGAGCCAAGCGAAAAACCTGGACACTCGCTTTGCCGTCGATAGCCGCGCTTAAATTTTTATACGCCTCACCGAGTGTATGTTGAGTCAGCGCATCATCATTTTGCCAAAGCTCAAGCATGGTCCAGTGGCCTTGAGTGTCCATGTTTTCAAAAAGACGATAATGAAGACACCCATGCTCTGACTGCGTCGCTTCGACAGCTATCAGCAGAGCGCTGTGAACCTCGGCTACTGATGATGGATCTGCGGTGATATGCGCTACAACGGTAATCGTACTAGTCATGGCGAGCACCCAGTTTGTTGATACCTTAGCTTGATCACATCCACTAGCACGTGAAACCCAAAGGGTAGCGAAACAGTTTCAACAAATTGACGAAAGTCCCTTTGTTGCTCCTGGATGTAGCCCGCGCTTTCAAGGGTAGGAGCAGCCTTACTCCTAACGTCTGCCCTGGCAAGCATCGCACTCCGGAAGGTCGGATTTATCGGCAAAACGGTGCGCTGAGCTACCTGAGATGATTGGACAAGAACCTGAGCCGAAAGCGAAAGAGCTCGTGCAGCTTCGCCAATAGCATGGTCATCAAGGGAGTCGAATAGATCCCGCCAACAAACGAGCGACACGCCGCTCATGCAAACAAATTGGAGATGATCATGAAAAAATTCATTGTTGCCCTCGCCTTAATGACCCCGGCCGCTTTCGCGGTAGCACAAGGCAACAATCCGGACACAGACGCTCACCAGTACCGCTACGGTGACGTGATTGACGTGGATAAAGTAGTCTCGCAAGACGTTGTGGTTCAGTCCGAAACTTCACAGGCGCTGGAAACGGTGAAGCTGGTGTACCGTGATCACGCGGGGGTAGAGCACGACCTTTACTACAAACGCGTCGCTGAAACTCACCAAGACAGCTGATATACGATTTGGTGATTGGCCCGTCGCTATGCGCCGGGCCCACCGCGAATTCACACCGCATCCTTAGCGAGCCTAGCCTCCAATTCACCCAGCTTTCGCTCTCGCCGATATTGTCTAGGGGTCTGCCCCAGCACATCCTTGAAGACTTTGCTGAATGACGCCTGCGTTTGGTAACCCACCTCCAAAGCGATATCACTCAAACCAGAGTCCGTCTTTGCCAACAGCAAGCATGCGATTTCCATCCTGATTCGAACCAGCAAGGTTCCCGGCGGACAACCTGCTATGCGCGTAAAGGCCCTCATAAAGCTGGCGCGCGACATGTTGGCCATTTCTGCCATGCGCTCAACGGTCCAGGCGTCTGAGGGATCCTCTAACAACGCATGCCATACCTTGGAAAGACGACGGTCAGCCAGAAGACCGATGCTACTTTCAACAGGTGGGCTGGTATCCAGCCATGACCGCAGAACCATTGTGAACAGCGCGGTAGTCAGGGCATCGACTATGGATCGAGCACCGTGATGGTTGGCTTCGGCTTCGCTACGAATCAGCCCAGTCATTGCAGAGAGCGCAGAAGCGGACTGTGTCGAACTCAAGCTGACATGGATGTACTCAGGCAGCGCCTCGAAAAGTGATGAGCCTGGCTGGTAAATAAACCTCCCACATAGCAGATCCAAGGGCTCACCTTCGCCTTTTAACCGATGCAAAGGTAAAAGCCCCTCGCGAACGACCACCGGACTATTTGGCTGATCAACATCCGAATCACTTTGAAGCAAGTGGCCGGTGCCGTGTGGGAGCAACAGGATGTCGCCCGCGTTGAGTTCTATAAGGCTGTGGTCAGGCAAGCGTAATTGGCAGCGGCCTGAGAGGACGATGTGGTAACGCGCAGTACCGAGCTCATCCGGCTGATGGTCAATCGACCAACGCCCCGCAAAATGGCAACGCAGATCCATGCTGCCGCGCACATCAGCAAGCGTGATGAGTTTGTCTAACGTCGTCATGGTCATCTCTTCAGAAGGCTATCCGGGCGCAATTTAAACCAACCCAGGGGAAAGCGCAGTCGCCAAAGGCGATGATTGAGACGATTGGCAAAAAGGCGGAGCGCATCCGGCAAAAGCGCGAAGCGGAATCTTCTTAGGATGGACTCATCTTGAAACCACAAGGAATCACACCATGAGTCCCTTTCAACTGCTGGTCATTGCAAGCCGCCTGGATAAGCTTGGAATTCATCTCGTTCGCTTTGGCGTGGCCATTGTTTTCCTGTGGATTGGTGCGTTGAAATTCGTGCCCTACGAGGCTGACAGCATCACTCCATTTGTGGCAAACAGCCCATTCTTCTCGTTCCTCTATGCACACCCAGAGGCCTATCGGGAGCACTTCACGCATGAAGGCCAGCTCGACCTAGCGCAGCGTGCTTGGCAAGTTGCCAACCATACCTATGCCTTCTCAAATGGACTGGGCGTGGTCGAGATGAGCATAGGGTTTTTGGTATTGGCTTACCTTGTCTCACCGAAGCTGGGGCTCGCGGGAGCTGTGCTCGCTTTCCTCACACCCATCGTGACGCTGTCGTTCCTGATCACAACGCCTGAAGCGTGGGTAGCGAATCTAGGAGATGCTCAATTCGGCTTCCCGTACCTTTCTGGAGCTGGACGCTTGGTCTTGAAGGATGTGTTGATGCTGGCAGGTAGTGTGTTGATGATTGCTGACTCTGCTAAGCAGCTAATTAATGGCACCAGCCTGATCAATCTGGATAAGAAGAGAGTGAGTGGTTAGGTAGCCCTCCCGCCGCGAGCCAGCGCTACGCGCGGTCGAGAAAAAGGGTATCCATGTCGTTTCGATACCTTACGACGTCGAAGTCAACAGGGGTGCCTGACACGAGTAGCTCGGTAGCCACGCGCTGAAAGCTAACGTCGCCCCTGTGGAGCGCAGCCATCACAGTCCAAACCACGTTCATCCCTTTTCGTACTTGGCGCTTCCAGGTGTTGAAGCCCAGCACAGCAAAAATGACTAGCGCTAGAGAGGTGATGGCTTGTGCCGCGATGGACCAGGGTGCCCACCAGCCGCAATTATGTCCTTCATCTCGGCAGCGCTAATCGCGGCTGACGCCAATTGCTGCAGTGAGCAGAAAAAGCGTAGCGGCTAGGCACCAAAAGCCAAAGGCATAAGGATTTCTCATCCCGGATTCACTTTGATGTCGTTGAATCTAATAATGAAAAAAGCCCCACCAGGAAAAACTGCGCGGGGCTTTTTTGCTGTCGGGCTGGTATGACGGTCAGTTAGATCACTGAAAAAAGGACTTCGTAGGGCCCGAACTTACTGGTGCGGAGACAGGAGTAGAATTAGGGACCTATAGGCCCCATTTTTATTGACCTCTGTCCTCTATAGGTCCGAACCGTATACCTAACCATATACCTAAAATCCAACTCACCCCTCCCCTCCGCCTCGGGGGCATCGCAAGATACATCCCATCGAGCTGCTGCTCTGCCCGCCTGTCCTCTGTTTGGTTGCCTGGCAGGCTAACAAGGTATGCGCAGTATTGGACATTCAACCGCTGGGATGCAGTCGCACTGAGTAAGCTTCACGACCTAAGCACGACCACAATGCGAGGCCTCAGTAGAAAGATCAGCCAGGGTCCCGGCAGCGAACGTCATATCGAGCTTTTGGGATCGTTCGGGCCTCAGCCGAATGAAACAGAAGACGGACATCCCAGGGAAAATCTTAGCTGCAGGGAAATTGCGAGTCCCTGTACCCGTGTAGGGAGGGGGGTATGGGGAGGACCCAAAAAATGGCAAATACAGACGCTCCCCCGGCATCTAAGCCAGTGAACTGGGCGCTAACAAAAAGCTGCGGGCTTCCCAATCCGTACCCTGCCAAGCGGCCAGGGTCTCCGGCCAGTTCGAGCCCTCTAGGGGCTTGCCGCGCTGCTGGCCTTAGCCCTTTCCGGGGCGTGGGGAGGGTAATCGTAAAAACCGGTGTTCTTGGTGTTCTTGGTGTTCCGAAAACGCTGGAAGGCAGAAACCATGGGGTCTGTAGCCGAGGAACACCATTGCGCAGAATGTGGAACACGAAGGTGCAGGAACACAAAAGGTGTTCCACACCTGCGAGACCCAGGTGGAGCAATCTGGATCGGGCTTGAGGTAGCTATGGGTCAGGTTAGGTTGGTACACCATACCTGTGCAAAAGTCCGGTCAGCAGGAGAAGGGCGGGAATGTATAGCCCAAGCCGAGTGACCCGAGCGACTTACGTTACTTGTTCCAGTGACGTTTCACGGCCGGGCAGCTAGGCCCAGTTCGGTCCCCACCTGGCCTGGCTTATGTCCTTGGCCTTACAGGCTTGCACTGCGTTGGAGGTCACTACCGCCTCGGACGGCCACCCTTTTTGCATTTGACGTGACCAAGCGCTTGTATCGAATTTTGCCAGTATAATTCGCACCCTCGGCCTGCTGAGGTCGCCCCCTAGCTGCCCTCCGGAACGGCTGCAAGCGGCCAAAAGCTACCTGTCGACGCCAGTGGAATCACGCTTGGTCCTGAGTACTGATCGAAACGCAGCCATACCCCGCTATGCCATAAAAAAGCCCCTCGATTTCGGCAGCTATCATTTTGGGGGGATTACGATAACGTTGGGACCAGATAAAACGCTCGCCCCTCCTGTAATAGACATGTTCCGCTCAAGTCGAGTAGTGTTTCCGCCGAAGTAGCAATAGTCCCTACTTAGCTCACTAGACTGCCAAGTGCTGTGACTTTGATCGCCCATAAATTAATATAAAGGTCAATATAGCTATGAACGATCCAGATATAAATGAAGTGGTCGCTGAGGCAGAAAATTTCAGACTCAAATTGGAGCTTGCCAAAAAAGAAAAAATCTTATTAATTACAGAAGAGTTTCCAGTCATGAACTGCAAGCTATCTTCCTTGCTGTTCGTTTACCATGCGCTTCAAAAGTGGCCTTCAATAGTGATCTATGGCGTTAGTGGAAGAGCCGAAAATCACAATGGGGACGATACGATTTCCCACTACTGGCTTGAGTATCAGGAGACAGCAATAGACTTGACTGCGGATCAATACAACTTAATTGAAGAAAAGCAGCTTAATAGACAAATACTCACAAGTCGACCATTCAAACCCGTATCCACAGGACGCATTGATAGCATGCAAAATTACAAGTTATTTAACATATCCTACCGCGACACCTATATATTTGGTCTGCCCGAATTGGCTGAGGATTTCATTCGCGACCTTCATGCTAGCTATGAAGCTCTCAGTGACTTGACACAATACAGATAACAGCTGGTTCAAATCGTTCTCTTCGCTCACTGGATCGGGATAAGGATCACGCCCATGATGTGGTCAAAGGAGCTCTTAAACTAAGGACGATTACCTTTTTAAGCATGCTTTTTCCCAACGGTCAAAATCTGAATCGCATGAACGATGGTTGCATCGTGGCGTACGGAGTGGCCAACATGGACGTCCTCGGATTATAGTGTATTTTCCTTCTGTGGTAGCCCTCCGGCTTTGGTAAGCCACAGGGGAATCTAACCGGACGCCTTAAGGTTCAAACGCGAGGGAGAGTGTTAATGCTTAGTGGTCGTAAATTAATCGAGCTTTCTTATGATGTGCAGGCGGGGCTAGGCAGGATCGACGTTCCTGACTTTGATCGATTGAGAACAATGGGGATGGCTGCAACGCTTGCGATCCACCTCCGTGGCTTACAGGAAATCGATTTCGAGATACTGAGAAAGGTTAGTGATCACTTTTTTTCGATACCATCCTACGCATTAAAAGAAGTCTGCGGGATTTTATCCGAAATTGGATATATCGATTTGGTTAAAAAGGGAGATAAGATCATCTCCATAATACCAGATATCCCACACTTTAAAGACCTTTATGAGGGTGTGGGGGACTACTTCACATTTTCGGAGTTAAACGAACACGAGCAAGGGACGTTGCTTATTTTGTCTGAACTTCAAAATAAGCCGGAGAATAGAGACAGACTTATTTCAACAATTGGCATTGATCGCCCTTTACTAGAGCGTTGCGTCAACATCGGTTCAACTGGCAATTACTTCAAAGAATTCCGAGCCCGTGGCAGAAGCATCATTGCAAGCCCTTTCTACTTCTCGGACAACCTGGACGAATTGGCTGATATTACTGCAAAAGTTGGGGCAGACGATATTGCTATCGTACTTGAAGTTATAAAAAGCAACCAAGGCTGGCCGCTTTCTTTGATTCAGAAGCGCCTTGAACTGGGAGGAAAGAAGCTCACTACAGAGCAAATGCAGCTATTAGTGCATTTATGTGCAGAAGGAATACTAAAACCGCCATCAATAGAATTCAAAAACTCTAAAGAAACATTTGTTTTTACTCCGAAGCCAGGCGGAAATCGCCTCGACGCATCTAACCGCGAAATTTATGAGCGGGCTATGGCTTTGGTATCGTGCGTGAGAAAAGGACAGTTACTAGCAGATCAATTTCGAATCAAAATGCCAGTACGAATTTTAGAGGTATTGAGAGATCAAGGCTATATTGGCTCCAACTCTGAAGCCGTTAATCAGTACAGAAATTTAGTATTTCTCAGAGTCGGTCACTTGAAGCACGTGACGGGTGATAGATATCAGTTCCATCTGACTCCGGGAGAAGAAAACAGAGCGGCACTAGACTTAGCAATTAATCTTTTAAGGACAGGTGAACTAGCAAATCTTGATGTTCGGCAAGAAGCTCGGCTAGCATTATCTAAAGATGAGAGATATATACAGTCTATAATTTCTGCTGCTGAATTGAAAGGTCGGGACCAGATTGCCCTAGAGGGCGACTCTGCGGATCAATTCGAGCAACTCATATTTGCGTACGAATAATATGCCTAAATTAGATAAAGATATCCATCAGAAAGAAATGGCAATTCGCTTTTGCCTTGTTAATGACATGGCGCCCTTCCCGGAAGTTGACGTTCAGAACTTTAGAGAGCTATCAACTACAAGCACAATAATTACCGACATTGATGTACTGGGGATTAAAATTGATTCAACGGGCCGCCCGCGAAGAGTTGCATTTGACTGTAAGACCCTAGGTAAAACAAGCCCTATAAATAGAGCCTTTTGGGCCGGGGGATTAATGGGTTTTACGGGGTGTGACGAGTCGTTTATTATCCTTAGAAAAAAAGCCTCTGAAGCGCATCGTTTATCAGCAAAGCAAATAAAAGTTCATTTATTCGATGAAGCTCAATTTCAGAGCTATGCCAATTCTTGCTCTGTTGATTTTAGTATCGACTATTGCTACTCGACATCCATCGACAATTGGACGAGGCTTTTTGAGGTGGCGATTCATGACCCCAACCTCAGTAAATATTCGGCTTTTCTTCACAGCGAAATCCCAATTGAGCGGGATGCGGTTAAAGCTTTGCGGAAATTCCTAGCTGCACTTACAAAAATCAGAGGCGAGCTTGATCCGGGAAAAGATAAGCACAAATGCCTTTTCTTGTACTCCGTATCTATATTCGCTTTCTTGATGGCGCAAGTTGTGCATGATTTAAGAAATATTATTGAATTTGATGCGGAGGAAAAACAATTTGAAACCATTCTTAAATATTATATTTGGGGAGGGCGAGACAGTTATCTTTTGCGAAGTAGGCTGACTGAGCTTTTTGCGGCTCAGAGAGATGGAGTGCCACTTCAGGAGCCTGAGCTCAGAGACTGGTCTGGGTTCATGGAGCTAACGCGAAAACTACTTAACTCCCCTATGGATATACAAAAATGCATGTTTCCACTGAGGGAGTTTGCTTTTATGAAGGTCGCTAGCAAAAGCGAGGTAAAACATGATTATATTTCAGAAAGAGTACACTCAAATAAAAGATTGAGACAATTTTGCGTAAGCCTCACTCGCTACCTCGTTGATTCTTTGAAGCTGCCTCGTGAGTTTTCATCCCAACTTGATGATGACTTCAATAATCTTCGCTTTCCCGATATGAGCTAATTGCTCGTTAGCGGCCTAAGTCCTAAATTTAGGCCGCTTCGCAATATCGCTTGCACTTTAGCTTGTCAAATTGCCAGGCACTTATCTGAATGACCGATTTGACAGGTAATTGTGGACATTAGTGTATAGACGTACAGCTTTCCGGATCGCTGCTTCACCCGTAATAAACCACCAGTCAGCGGTGTAAGGCATTTAATTTATTGGAAATACTATGATTGAACGTGTACTTGATTGGCGCAACCGTCGTGCTTGGCTAAGAGCAATTCCCAGGTATGCGTCCCTGATTCTGACACCCGATGTACGCAAGCGCCTTGAGCATGCTCGGCCCGATTGTTGGTCAGATGTGATGGATTGGTTGCCTAATCACGAGCATCTAGTGCCCATATTTTGTGAGGCACTTTGGAGCTACTACACCCATGTTAAAGGGTTTCATGGATGCAGACCGGAAAGCCTATCTTCGTATTTTGAAAATGGTCTAAAGGGGCAAGCTGTAGAAAGCATTGTGAAAAAATTCCATAGAATTTACGCTGACGTCCCGAGCGGATTGCGACAGCGTGCGATTGAGCAGATGCATCAGCGTGGCCTAAGCGAGCGGGGGCGTACTTGGCTATCTGGTGACGATAAAAAAATGATTGAGCAACATGGCCATTACATTATCCATGGTAGTGAATACCTCATGGCTCTTGCTGCTCGAATGAGTGATGGAGATCGATGGGGAGAGGATTATCGGTTACGGTTGCGGCAGATTGGCATCCCCACGATTTTAGAGGTCAATATCCCAGTGGCTCTGATCCCTGACGTGCAGAAACGTGAAGTTGGAAAGATGATTCTCTCGGAGTGGGGGCAGATTCGAGCGAGTAAACCGTTAAGAAGGTCGTCGGCACCTTGCTACGTAGTGAGGCACGATATACCCGCCGAGTGTATTAAAGCCCACTACCATCCAGCGCAAATAATTGACTTCCATACGGATAACGGGCCATACGTGAACACGGCTTTGACATGCGAGCTATGTTACTAAGCGCGGACGGCACTCTACTTATTGCATATAGATCAAAACACCATCACCCAATATTCTGAGGTAGTGTTTTGATCCGGTAGCGAAGCTGAATTTCGGCAGGTTAGAATTAGATGCCTGTCAGTTGTTCAAGTTTTATATCGCTGCGCTGATTAAGAATCCTACGATGAGAAATGCAATTGGCCTTCTTCGGAGAAATAGCTGGAATATAGAAGTCAGTCAAACTATCACCGTATCCAAGTAGTTTTTCAGCTGCTGCAACATGGGCCGCCAGGGTTGCCAGCTCATGTGCAGCCCTCTCAAAGCGGTCAGCCCAATAGAATCGAGCAGCCTGAAGAACTTTTGAGTTCAGGCTGTCAAGCTCGGATTGCTTCTGTTGAATTACATCATCAAGCTCCGAGAGCTGAGTACTTAGTGCAGACGAGACTGTATTAGCACCTTGAAGCGTCTGTTTTATTATCGCCAGCGCGTGGGACGCTTTCTGCAACACCCCCTCTGCCTTGCGCTCAACCCCGCTATCGTTCTCCCCCATCGCCAGGGCGTAAGCTTGGGCGGCTTCATGCTCATCGCGTTCTGCAGCTTTAAATTCGCGCTCGTGCTTCGCAACAAGACCTGCCCTTTTGGACTCCAGCGTCTCTCGCTTTTCGCGCAGGCCTTTAATTTCGCTCTGAATCTTGGCTATATCTTTCCTAGCCTGCCGCACGTCTTCAGAGGCGGACTTTACACCCTCCTCCCAGCTAACCAAACCCTGGAGTCGTGGAATCTCTCGAGATAGCTCATCAATTTTAGCCTTAGCATTGGAGTAAGGCGCGATCTGATCCCGAGGATAGATAGGTCTTCCCTGACGGCTATTGGCGAATGTTTTCTCTGCCTCGTCAGCGACGGCTTTTAGCCGAGGAAGATCTTTCTTCAAGTTTGCTAGTTCTGTTTGGCATTGTTTCAGCATGGACGAATTTGTGCTCATTTTGGACTCCAATAATTAAATTTAGGTAAGCGCAGGCGTAGGCAGGCCGAGCCTATAAGTGGCCACTAATCTCCCAGCTAGTTGAATGCTATTAGTTAGTCGCTAAGCAATACGTTTGAATTTACAACATAAACCCGTCCTTTCGGCATTCCGGGTAGTGTTACGGATTGGGCGGCTTTTCCGTCTCCGCTCGGCTCAAGTATTCCGCGCGCAACCAGCTCCCTGTTTACATTGCGCAAGTTCATCCCTTTGAAAACCTCATCGCGCCAAGTTGTGCCGAGGAAGTAATAGGTCACCGACGTATATAGAGAGTCACCAATGCCATGATCCATAGTCCTGCGAAAGCCAAGGCGGTCTACTGTACGTGGCGCATGGTCATCGGTCTTCGCGGCAATAGAGTCCCATCGCGTGAAGCGACTTTCTCCATAGCGCTCCACCATGCCGCGCAGCCTGGCCACGATAGCGTCCCCTTCCAGGTTTCCAGCACCGCCACGTTCAGCCAACCAAGCATCCAAGCACACGCGCGCGGATTGCAGCGCTAGACCGTCTGGCCATCCTGTAACGCCCAAGGCTGTGGCCAACTCACCCGCCGCCGCTGCCAGTCCGAAGCGAGTTGCGGCACGCTGTGCCTGGCCGCTTGCGCTGGCAGGTAACGCCTCTGTGGTAAAACGCTCCAGGGTGCTGCGCACCATGGCCGCATATGCCCTTAGCTTGGAGGGCTCACAGAGGGCCGACAGGAAAGCCAGGGCAGGCGTGCCATAGCATCGGCTCACACGAGCCTTGAGCGCATCCGACAGAGCAGCGGCATCGTCGAAGCCATGCAACTCTTCGAACAACCCTAGCCCTTTGCTAGCGTCAGCCGGTACAGCAAGCAGTCGCACTTCCATACCGGCTTTCAATTCCTTGTTTGCCTCGGCCATGTGTTGCGCGAGGGTTTTCTCCCCGGTGGAGAGGAACAGCAAACGCCACTCCTGAACTTGGCGCCCACTCATGCCCCGATCATTGGCCCGCGCCTTGCCGGTGCCGTTGCCCAGCATGTAGACCGTTTCCCCAATGATCCGTGGGTCACACATCCCGATCTCATCGAGCACCAGCAACCCGTCCGAGTGCGCCGCCGCGATACTCTCCAGGGCGTTGTCTGTAGAGCGCCAGGAACGCACCAGGCGCGGCCCGCCCCAAACCGAGGCCGCCACCTGTAAGTGGGTGGTCTTCCCGCCCGAGCTGTCGCCGTACAGGTGGAAACCGCCCGACTCATGCCCCAGTAGATGCAGTACTGCCCCAGCGAAAGCCACGCACACGACGAACGCCAGGCGGTTATTGCCCACGCAAAGCGCACCGATTTGCTGCTGCCATTGTTCCAGCGTCCCTGCCTGAGTGATCGGCGGAAGCTGGGCACCGGCTTCGTAGAAGTGCAGATATTCGGCGCTGGCACCTATCTGCCGATCTGGTAACAAGTACGCATCCCCGTGCCAGCCTAGGCGAGTGACCAGGCGAGCACGCTCAGCACTGTCATAGCCTTGCAAGTAGCTCTGTAGATCGTTGCGCGAATTGCGAGCAGTGCGCACGGGCGCCAGGCGCAGCCCCATATCAACCAGTGGCGCGAGCACTTCCTTACCAAAGTCGCCCGCCATTGCCCTGGCCGGAATGTTAAGGCGCTTGTTGGCCCCATCCGGGTCATCGAACTCGACCAGCAAGCCCCAACCGTGACCCTTCTCGTCACGGGTGCGAGCCAATATCTCTAGCCGTGAGCAAACCGGGCGTGCTTCGCCATCCTCACCGGCATAGAACACCCCATCCTTGGTGACACGGAAGCCAATCGGGGCCGGGGCGGTTTTCTTCTCAGGTTGCGGCTTGGCCTGGCCAGTGGCCTTGCTCTGCTTGGCGGGAGTGGGTGTGGCGGCAGGTGCGAGGGCGAACAGCTCCCCGGTGCGCTGCAGCTCCGCCAAGTGTTGAGCAGTCCAGCCTTTGAATTGGGCATCCGCCGCATCGTCACCTTCGCCCCACTCACCGCCTGGGGCGAAAGTGGGGCGCTCACCGTCCATACCAGGGAGTTGCCCGAACACCGTCAAGGCTACCGTCTGGACCGAGGCAGCTCCAAGCTTTCGCAGGTGGTCGGCCAAGGCATCCATGCACTTCATGCCTGGGGCATCGTTGTCAGGCCACAGCAACACGTCACGCCCGACTAGCGCCGCGAAATCAGCCTTGTGCCAAGAGTTCGTCCCGTTGGGCCAGCAGGTGGCAACATGCTCGGGCAACAGCTCGGCAGCGGCATCGGCGGCCTTCTCACCTTCGCACACCACTACTAGTGCCAAGGGGCGTGTAGCCAGCTCATCAAGACGCAGCAGCGGGCGAGGCTCGGATAAACCCTGCCAGCGCCAAGCCAGCGAGTCATTTACAGAGTGTTTGCACCAGGTGAGGGGCGCGAACACCTTACGCGGCGTGCCGCTCTCATCCGGCCCGAGGTCGAAGCGGTACAGCACCATAAGTGGCTGACCGTTGGCGTCACGGTAAATCCAAACCTTGGAAGGTTTACCGTGCTGCCGGTGCACTTGCAGTACCTTCTGCATTGCTTGCTCAGGAATGGGCAGCACGGGCACCCAATCTGGTTTCTTAGCTTGGCTGGTGGGAAGCGTGACGTTGGAATTGCTCGTCGCCTCGACACCGAGGAAGGCTGCCAGTTTGTTGCACGCCTCCACATCGGTGCCGCGATCAAGGTAGCGCACCAGGTCAATCAAATCACCGCCTTTGTCACCGGTGGCGAAGTCGCACCAGGTGGCTTTGGCTAAGTTCACCTTGAGCGAGCCTGAATGTTTGTCTGCTCTTGTGGGGTTGGGGGCGGTGTATTCCTTGCCACCGTCTACGCGCTTGCCGCCCGGAAGCCAGTGGGCCAACACGCGGTCAATCGCCGCGCAGGAAGCGGCCTTGACCTGCGCAAAGGTCGGATGCCTGGAGTTGGGCATCTTCCTGCTCATGCCTGGCCACTCTCGGCAATCTGAATCCCTGTGGTCACATCATCGACAAGGGCCTTAGCTTGCTCACCCAAATAGTGCGCAGCCCACACAAGCGCATTGTTGTCGTCGCTCACGCCTGCTAGCTGCGTCAATTTGTTCACGCAGCTCATGAGTACCGACGCCTGCTCCAACGCTTCCTCACCGGAGATATCGGGGCATACCCGGAAAAATGGTAGATTCGACGAGTTGTGCTTAGAGAAGGTGGCACCGCCCGCTGTATTAACCTGAATGCGCCCGCTCATTTCCGCCCCCTTTCCGCGACATGGCGGGTCGAGTCGTCGGCATGCACGACCAGGGTGCGAATCTGCTCCAGCGTCCCACGGACGTCCCACAGGGCACCGAGAATCACGCGGTTAGTCAAGCGCTGCCCCTGTTCCGCCTCGAACTGATCCTCCAGCAAGCACAACACTGCCTGAGCTCGCTCAACAGCGCAGGTAACCGCATCAATCGGGACGCCAGCGGGCGCCTGTGTGGAAATGCAAAGCAGGTCTTCGGGTTGAGAGCAGTGCTGTAGTTGACTATTCATTGGCCCCCCCCGTTTGCTTCCAGGGCGCGGGCACGGGCCATCGCCGCGTTGTAACGCGCCAAGCGGACGGAGAGGGATGAATTGGCGTGCAGTGCCGCAATAGCACGGGCCTTCAGCGCGGTAATGTGGCTCTGGAGAGCAGACGGATTGAGGGTGTGCATGGGGTGACGCTCCTTATGTGTGGAGCTGCCACGGTCCGTCGCCAAACGAATTAGGGTGGCAGCTGTGCGCAGGTTGGCGAACCGGTACATAAGGAAACCGGCAGACCCGAGGGTCTCCCACGCACAGCCGCCATAACACGGACGTACGGGCACAAAAAAAGCGCCTGCAATCGTGATGGGGGCGCCTGTGCGCCTTATGTTGATCGGGTCGCCAAACCCGGTCGCTGAATTTGCAGCGACAGGCGCAGAGTAACGTGTGACCCGACGAAGCGCAAGCTGAGTGGTGCGAGCAGGTTGCATGGCTCCTGGCCATGGCATAGAGTGAGCGGGCAAAGTGAAGATCCTCAGACGCCCTCGGTTGCAGCCGGGGGCGTTTTCGTTATTGGGTAATGGCCGGGCGACGCTCAAGCTTTAGCCAGGTGAGATTGCGGCCTTGCCTGGCCTTCTCATACATCTGTCCTAACACATCGGGATTGGCGAGCACGTTGGGAACCAACTGCGTTGCATCCCGAATTACTACGTCCTCAGGCGCCTCGACAGCGAGCAGCACCCAATCAAGGGTCGGCCAAATCAGCAGCAGAACGTGCGCCCCTTTGCCTAGTGCTTCGTCGCGGAGTTTTTGCAGTCGCTCCAGTCGCCCAGGCGTAGGTGCCTTTGGACCCAGCTCGTCTATGACATCAAGGGCAGCTGCGGGCAGAAAAATAGGTTTCATGCGCCGCACCCTCGCAACCAGGCCGCAACTCGCTGATCCTCCGCACATTCGCGCTCATACTCAGCACGCAGGATGCGGCAGCAATCCTCAGTGTTTACGCGGACCCATTCGGCCAGACCATCACATGGCGGCTTATGCTCTGCGCGTTGACTGATACGGCGGGCATCAACGTAGTTGTGTTCGGCCGCTTTGCGCTCAGCCGCTATTTGAGATTCCACATAGGCACCCCATACCTCAGGGCAATTTGCATAGGCCGCATCACTCCCTACGAACCAGTAAGTAACCCACTGATTTGATTCGCTCGATGGCACCGCATCTCCAGCGGGATGGGACATTGCAAATGCGCCTGACCCCATCACCTGTGCTGGCTCCATTCGCGTCCTCTGCTGGCGCAACACGGCAGGCAGCTCCCAAGGGGAAGGAACCAGCGGGAGTACCAGGCCATCTGGATTGAAAAAGTGCGCTTTTCCTTCCAGGCCGTTCCAACTTACACCCGCGACGGTACGTTGCTTCCAGTTGTTGCGGCCCGGCTGGTACAGGGCAAAGCCAATTCCGTATGTGTCGAAGAAGGGGCCAGTAAAGGGCGTACGAGCGAGTCTCATGCCGTGATCCCCCGAGCTTCAATACGTGCACGCGCCCAGCGCTGCACCTCTGCGAGAACGAAACCCACTGGCGCTCCCCGTGACGTGCTGTTGCTCAACGGCACGGGGCGGGGAAAGGTCGGATCGTCCTTGAGGCGCTTGTAGATAGTTGCGCGAGCTAGGCCGGTCATAGCCACCACATCGGGGAAGCGGATCAGCGTGGCAGCAGGGTCAAAACCTGGAGCCTGACCAATGCCCTGGCGCAGATTACGCCCCGAGACCTCGCGGGCAAGCGCACGGTATGGGGTCGATTGGGCGGTGGTTTTGCCAGAGGTTTGATACGAGGACATTAGATTTCCCCCCGAGGCGCGGCGGGGGTGTGGTGCCGATCTGCTAGCCAGGCGACCAGCTCGGTGCGCTGATAACGGATACGTGCGCCGCAGCGGATGAACGGGAGAGCGTGCCGACCAGTGCTGCGCCAGGTGGCCAGGGTCTTGACAGATAGGCCCAACAATTGGGCCGCCTGCTCAGGCGTGAGCAGGTCAGCGGGTGAAACAGTTGTCAGAGTTCGATTGAGTTGCATGTGATGCCCCCGGGTTTGATGAAACCGACGGTGGCAACGGTATGATTATGAAGGGAAATGAACCTAGTTCACTTCCCTTTCATTGTCGGATGATCACGAACTCCCCCATCACGTAGCACCTTCAGTACGGTCTTCCGCGTAACACCTTCAGCGACAGGCATCCCCGCAATGATCCCCGCAATCTCACGTTCCGACCTGCCTTGCGCAAGAAGTCCTTTGCCTACACGACAGATACGTTGGTCACGGCTGACAATATCCTGTCGCCTGGATGCCCCACTCTTCTCTCCACCTTTTCTGCCAGTCTCTGCGCGAGATTTCTTCACTGCTTGCTCATTAAGTCGCGCCATTGCTTCGGGGGGAATACTTGGATTCCGATAAAGCTCCGCGAAGATGATGGAATTGCGTGCACGCCCCAGCAGATCGGCAGCCGACTCCCTTGCCTCTACCTCGGCGATCGAATCTTTAATGCGGTAATCATTAACGATGGTGGCGTAAACCCTAGGGTAATTAATTCTTGTATCGTCAATAAGCGCACGCCCACTCGCTTTGAACATATCGTCAGCCAATTGCGCTTGCCATTCGCGAAGAACATTTATCGCCCGACAGCCATAAGCCATAGCGAGGGCTGCCACAAGCTGTGAATCGGTGGCACGCCTTTCACATGACCCCGCGTTGCGCACCGCCCAAGCCAAGCCTAGTGCTGGAGACCGGTCCAGCGCCTGCCCAATGTTATAGAGCTTTCGGCTTATCTCCGCTGCCGCCTCAATTGCCCATTCTTCGCTTACATGAGGGCGCCACATTTCGATACCAGCCGCCACTAGATCAAGCGCCTCATTGAAGCGCTCGGCGAATTCGCCATAAAGCGGCAACCACTCCAACTCCAATTCAAGCTCGTCAAGGTCGAGGTTCAGAGGACTAATTAATTTGCCAAGAGTCATAGCAATGCGCCGTTAGCTATCTGACGATCCCCCCGCCCCGGTTGGCGCAGACAAAACCGCGCCGGGCCGTGATTGAGTGCGTGAGCGCATCGGAAGAGCGGCCAGCAGGAGGGGGAGGAGGCTTGCGTTGGCGTAGACGGGCGCACGGGCCGAGCCGCCTCGTTCAGAGAACACCTTGGGTGCTCCGGCGTCTTCGTGTTCCGCCGTTCAGGCAAAGGTGTTCCTTGGCTACAGACCTCGTGTTTTTTGGCTTCCAGCGTTTTTGGAACACCAAGAACACCAAGAACACCTGCTTTTAATCGAATACTTGTTTTCATTGCCGTCCATTCATGCCAAATGCCCCACGCACCACATTGCTTACTCCCTCCCCGATGCGAGCAAAGTCATAAGGCGTGATGTGCTTCTCTCGATTGGCATCCAGATAGTCGGCCCACCACTGAACCATGAGCCGGCGTTCTTCAATGTACTCAGCTTTGTGAATGTATGCCGCCCGCACGCTGTTACGCTCTTGGTGGCTCATCTGACGCTCTACTGCGTCCTTGCTCCACAGTCCCGACTCGACGAGCGCGGAACAGGCCATAGCCCGGAACCCATGGCCACACACCTCAGTTTTGGTGTCGTAGCCCATGCGTCGAAGCGCCTTGTTCACCGTGTTTTCACTCATGGGCTTCCAGTGGTTGCTGTCACCAGCGAACACCAGGTCGAAGCGTCCGGTGAGCTGCCGCACCTGCTCGAGCGTGGCCAAGGCCTGGTGACTGAGAGGTACCAGGTGGGGCGTGCTCATCTTGGAGCCGCGATGCGAGTTCTTCACACCCTCGATCTCCTGGCGCTCCCCGGGGATCTCCCACATGGAGCGACCGGCATCGATCTCTGGCCAGCGCGCAAACCGCAACTCGCTGGATCGAATAAAAACCAGCAGGGTGAGCTGGGTGGCTAGCCGTGTCAGCGGCCGACCAGTGTCGCTGTCGATTCGTTGCAGCAGCTCAGGCAGCCGATCCAGCGCCAGCGCAGGTCGGTGGATGGTCTTGCGTGTAGCAGTTGCGCCCTGTAGGTCGACTGCAGGGTTCGTGTCGATGTGCCCGTGCTGGACAGCCATGCGCATGATCCCAGTCATGTACTGCCGTAGCCGACCGGCAGTGTCCAGAACTTCACGCTTCTCCACAGCCTTGAGCGGCGCCAGTAGGTCGCGGGTCTTGAGGCCGGCCACCGGTCGCTGGCCCAGGGCCGGGAGTAGGTAAGTTTCGATCCGCCGCCACACCGTCGCGGCATGACCTGGTGACCATTTCTTGGAACAGGCCTCATGCCAGTCCTTGGCCAGCACGCCGAAGGTGTTGGCCCTCGCGTTCGCCGCTTCGACCCTCCCCTGCCTAGCGCTCTCTATCGGGTCTTTACCATGCGCCAGCAACTCCAGCGCTTCGGCTCGGCGCGCGCGAGCGGCTTTGAGTGTCAGCGCTGGGTAGTTGCCAAAGGTGGCCAGCCCCTCTCTGCCATCCGGCCGCTTGAACTTCATGCGCCAGATCTTGCTGCCGTTCTTTTTGACCAGCAGGAACAGGCCCTGACCGTCGAACAGGGTGTAGTCCTTGTCCCGCGGCTTGGCGGCCTCGCATTTGGGGTCTGAGAGGGGCGTAACGGTGCGTGCCATAGGTATACGTTTTCTCGTCGAACCGGCGTATACCCTAACGTATACCTAAAATCGCTATATGCCTAGAGACAGAATGAGACAGCCAGAGACAAGAAAGCCCGCACTTGGCGGGCTTTTCAGGGGGTTCCGTGTACAAGAAGAGACGTATCGGAACAGCTAAATGGTGCCGGAGACAGGAATCGAACCTGCGACCTTCGCGTTACGAGTGCGCTGCTCTACCGACTGAGCTACACCGGCGTGTCCGCAAAGCTACCACCGCCGCCATCCATACGCAAACCCCTGTTTCCCTTCACTTATTACCCTGCGCCCCACCCTGCCCCGCCGAACCTGCACAGCCACTGGGCGCAAGATCCTCTTCGATGTCGGTACTGCACGCCCACCCGGTAGCCGCGCGGGTCAGTGTCAGGCGCTTGCCCACCACGTTCGCAGGCGCATCCGCGAGGGTGCAGACGATGCTGCCGGTGCCTGCAGCCGCATTGCCGCTGGCGACGATGGCGCAGTGGTTGGTCGTGGGTTGTCCGCCTAGTGCGGCAACGTCGGCGACGTCCTTGCCTTCGTTCAGGCGCAGGTCCATCGGGGTCTTGAGCGCGGAGATTTCCAGCAGGCCGGCCGCTGCTTTGGTGCGGGCCTGGTGGTTGGTGTACATGGGGATCGCGATGGTCGCGAGGATGCCGATGATCGCGACGACGATCATCAGTTCGATGAGGGTGATACCGCGTTGCCCTTTCATAACAGGTTCCTTGTCGATTCGGTCAGGCCTCGAGCCGCTTGGCGGGCCGGGGTCGGCTGGGGCGCAGTAGAGCCCAATGGACACCTTTTGTCACCCCTGCGTGGCTGGACGTCGTGTCCGCTCAACTACTCTAGTGAGCGTCTGGAATTTCTGCCCTGGGATGGGCGCGGCAAGCTGTTACGGGGCTTGTCGGGTGTGGCAAGGAGCTGGCGAATGAAGGATTCGACTCGGTTGTATGCGTGGCGAGGCGTGGATGCGCGGGGGGCGCGGGTCAGTGGGCAGATGCAGGGGCGCAGCCCGGCATTCGTGCAGGCGGGGCTGTTGCGCCAGGGGATCAAGGGTGCGCGGGTGTGGCCGGCGGGTGGGCGGGGTTGGAAGCTGCCGGTGCGGCGGGAGAAGGTGGATGCGCCGGGGTTTTCGCGTCAGTTGGCGACGCTGTTGAAAGCGGGGGTGCCGCTGTTGCAGGCGTTCGAGGTGATGGGGCGCAGTGGTGCAGACGCTGGGATGGTGCGGTTGCTGGGGCGCTTGCAGCAGGATGTTTCTGCAGGGTTGGGGCTGGCGGATGCGCTGCAGCGGCACCCGCGTTGGTTCGATGCGTTGTACTGCAACCTGGTGCGGGTCGGGGAGCAGTCGGGGACGCTGGATCGGCAACTGGAGCAGTTGGCAGACCTGCTGGAACGGCGTCAGGCGCTGCGGCGCAGGGTGCGCAAGGCGATGCTGTATCCGCTGATTCTGCTGCTGACAGGGCTTGGGGTGTCGGCGTTGCTGTTGCTGGAGGTGGTGCCACGCTTCGAGGGGATGTTTGCGGGGGTGGGCAAGGAGTTGCCGGTCTTTACGCGGTGGGTTATCGAATTGTCTGACGCGCTGGGGCGGCATCTGCTCGGTGTGCTGGGGATATTCGGTGTGGCGGGGCTGGCGGTGCGCAAGTTGTATCGGGATCACTTGCCGGGGCGGTTGTGGATGATTCGCCAGGCGCTGCGGGTGCCGGTGTTCGGGCGTTTGTTGAGCCATGCGGCGTTGGCGCGCTTCGCACGCAGCCTTGGGACGGCCTATGGTTCGGGGGTGGTGTTGCTCGATGCGCTGGAAACCGTGGCGGCGGCGAGCGGCGATGCCTTGCACGAGCGGGCGATCCGCCAGTTGCGTCAGGGCATGGCCAATGGCTTGGGGCTGCATCAGGCGATGGCGCTGGAGCCGTTGTTCGCGCCACTGCTGGTGCAGTTGACGGCGATCGGTGAGTCGAGCGGCACGCTGGAAGCGATGCTGAACAAGGCGGCCTGTCATTACGAGGAACAGGTCGGGCAGGCGCTGGAGCAGTTGACCAGCCTGCTGGAGCCAGCCATCGTGCTGGTCCTCGGTGTTCTGGTGGGTGGCCTGGTGGTGGCCATGTACTTGCCGATCTTCCAGTTGGGTAGCCTGATCTGACATGAATCTGTGGACTTTTCTTGTCGACCAGCCAGGGTTCTTCCTGGCGAGTGCAGCCGTGCTCGGGCTGCTGGTGGGCAGTTTTCTGAATGTGCTGGTGCATCGGTTGCCGGTGATGCTCGAACGCCAGTGGCAGAACGAGGCGCGTGAGGTGCTGGGGATGCCGGTGGAGGCGCATGAGCGTTTCGACCTGTGCCTGCCGGCCTCGCACTGCCCGGGCTGCGGGCATCGGATTCGGGCGTGGGAAAACATTCCGGTGGTGAGTTACCTGGCCCTGCGTGGGCGCTGCTCGGCGTGCAAGGGGCGGATCAGCCTGCGTTATCCGCTGGTGGAGCTGGCCTGCGCGGGGCTGTCGCTGGTGGTGGCCTGGCATTTCGGGGTGAGCGGGCAGGCGTTGTTGGCGCTGGTGCTGACGTGGTGCCTGCTGGCCCTGAGCCTGATCGATGCGGAGCATCAATTGCTGCCGGATGTGCTGGTGCTGCCGACGCTGTGGCTGGGGCTGGTGGTCAATGCCTTCGGGGTGTTCGTGCCGCTGGCCGATGCGCTGTGGGGGGCGGTGGTCGGTTACCTGAGCCTATGGTCGGTGTATTGGCTGTTTCGGCTGGTCACCGGCAAGGAGGGCCTGGGCTATGGCGATTTCAAGCTGCTGGCGCTGCTGGGCGCCTGGGGCGGCTGGCAGGTGCTGCCGCTGACACTGTTGCTGTCGTCGGTGGTGGGGGCGGTGATCGGGCTGTGCCTGCTGCGGCTGCGCAAGGCTTCGCTGGGGACGACGATGCCTTTTGGGCCCTATCTGGCAATTGCGGGCTGGATCGCATGGCTCTGGGGTGATGAAATATACGCTTCCTACATGCAACTGCTCGGATACTGATGACCACTGCTGCATTTACCCCCTGGATTCTCGGACTGACCGGCGGCATCGGCAGCGGCAAGAGCGCCGCCGCCGAGCGCTTCGTCGAGCTTGGCGTGCACCTGGTGGATGCCGACCAGGCGGCGCGCTGGGTGGTCGAGCCGGGTCGGCCGGCGCTGGCGAGCATCGTCGAGCGCTTTGGTGCGGGCGTGCTGCTGGATGACGGCACCCTTGATCGCTCGGCGCTGCGCCAGCAGATCTTTGCCGACCCTGCGCAGCGGCGCTGGCTTGAGCAACTGCTGCACCCGCTGATCGGGCAGGAGATCTTCAGCTACCTGGCCAAGGCCGAGTCGCCCTATGCGGTGTATGTGTCGCCGCTGCTGATCGAGTCGGGGCAGTACCAGAAGACCCAGCGCATCCTGGTGATCGATGTGCCGCAGGAGCTGCAGATCGCGCGCACGCTGCAGCGGGACAACACCAGCGAGGAGCAGGTGCAGGCGATTCTCAAGGCGCAGTTGGCGCGGGAAGAGCGCCTGCGCCATGCCGACGATGTGGTGGTCAATGACCGCGACCTGCCGTGGCTGCATGAGCAGATCGACCAGTTGCATGCCTTTTACCTGACTTTGCGAGGAGGCCAGCCTTGAGCCAGCCAATGACCGTCGATTGCCCGACCTGTGGCGCACCTGTGGAATGGAGCGAGAAGAGCCCGAACCGGCCGTTCTGCTCGGATCGCTGCAAGCTGATCGACCTGGGGGCCTGGGCGGCGGAGGAACACAAGATTCCAGCGGCGCCGGAGTCGGAGGATGAGCTGTATTCGGGGGATCTTGAGCCTCGGCATTGATTTGATGAGGGGGTGGGGATGGCCCAGGCTTTTGCTGGTGCCATTCCCGCAGAGGGTTTCTACAGGCGTTTTTAGAGGCGATTCAGTCCTTCCCCTCGCCCTCTTCATCCTTCCACGGGGCCTGCAGGTAGCGGGTGCGGTTGAAGGTTTCCAGCCACTCGGGGCAGAACACCACCAGGGCGCTGATCACGGTGCCGTTGATGAAGGCCTCGGGGAACATCATCAGCCACAGGTAGCCGACGAAATCGCTGAGCCACTCGGGCATGGCGAACAGCCCGTCCAGCCATAGCACACCCAGCGCGGCCATCAGGCACAACAAGGTCGCCAGGGCTGCAGCGAAGAATCCCGAACAGAAGATATAGACGAACAGGTTACGCGGCTGGGCGCGTTCGACCAGGATCGCGCACACCTCGGTGACCAGCACCGGCAAGCCGATGATCAACAGGCCGTTGACGCCCAGCGCTGCCAGGTCCTGGCGGCCGAGGGCGAGCAGGCCGAGCTGAGCAAGAAAACCACCGAGTATGGCCAGCGGCCAATCCAGCAGCAGGGTCACGGCGGTCATGCCGATGAAGTGGTAGGACACGCCGGTGTCGAAATCGCGCCGCACCAGCCACAGCGCGAACAGGCCGAACACGGTGCCGAACAGCAGGTGCTGGCGGCGCGGGTCGCTGAACAGCTCGACCCAGCGGGTGCGACTGGCCGCCCAGATCAACAGGGGAACGTAGGCCAGCCAGCCAAGTGTGAGGCTGGTGGAGGACAGGACCTGTGCGCTGATCACCGCGACCTCGCGTGCATGTCGGATGCTTTCGAGTCTACACCCATTCCCTGATGACGATTCCCACGAACAAACAAGCCCTTATCCTTCACAATTGCAGGCTAAGCTTGTTCCCATGGATGACTCAGACTACCTGCGCCTGCTTACCATCCAGGCCGAACAAGCCAACGCGTTCCTGTCCAATGCCCGCAAATGGGAGCGTGAGCGTTGGGTCTGCCAGCGCCTGCTGCAAGGGTTGAACATTCCCTACCGCAGCGAGGACTTCACCCCGGCCGGCCAGGAGCCGCCTGACGTGCTGTTTCGCAATGCGGCGTTCGAGGTGTTCTTCGTCCTCGACGAAGGGCGTCGGCTCAACGACGAATGGCGCGAGGAGCTGCAGCGTCGGCGCAGTGCCTTCTCCCTGGCCCAACTGGTGCGCCGCGAGGCGCGCCCCCGGCGAATCAGCGCACAGGAGCTGCTCGCGCGCCTGGCCCCGACCCTGCGCAAGAAGGCGCACAACTACCGCGAGCGCGGGCTGGACTTGGGCGAGCTGGACATCATCGCCTTCGCCAGCCTCAAGCGCGAGGTGCTCGACCTCAACAGCCATTTCCCGCCGCCCACCGAATACCTGCGCCAGGGCTGGCGCTCGTTGTCGCTGGTGGGGCCGACCTTCGCCCGGGTGCTGTTCGCCCACCCGGACGCGCCGGATTTCCTGCGCGGCAACCTGGGGCGCAGCATTCTGTTCGATGTCGGTATCAGTCTTTGATCGCGTGCCGGGTGTCTTTGCGATGGCGTACACTCGGCGGCGGAGATGAAAGGTATTATCATTTGTTTCACGTGCTTGCGATAACGCTGCAGGAAAGGTTGTAGCGTTCTCGTCATCCCAAGCGTCTACCCACGAGGCCCACCATGACCAGCCGCCTGAATCCGGAAGATCAGCGTCGCGTCGATGAGTATCTGCGAGCCCCCCAGCATCAAGTCGAGCGCAAGCCTTTCAGGCCCTGGCTGCTCCTTGCCCTGGTGGTGATCGTGACCGTTGGTCTGGGCCTGTTGAGCCGCTTGCTGAGTGGACTGGTGCTATGAGCTGCCTTGCGCTCGCCCTCCTCTCTCGCACGCAGCGGCCGGACCTTGTGTCCAGGAATTCCGTAAAACTTGTGAGATATCCCCATGACTCATCGCATCGTGATTGTCGGCGGCGGCGCCGGCGGCGTGGAACTGGCGACCCGCCTGGGTAAGAGCCTCGGCAAGCGCAAGCGCGCCGAGATCACTCTGGTCGACGCCAACCTGACACACATCTGGAAACCGCTGCTGCACGAAGTGGCTGCCGGTTCGCTGAACTCCTCGGAAGACGAGCTGAACTACGTGGCCCAGGCCAAGTGGAACCACTTCAACTTCCAGCTGGGGCGCATGAGCGGCCTGGACCGTGAAGGCAAGCAGATCCAGCTGGCCGCGACCCTCGACGAAGAAGGCCGCGAGCTGCTGCCGGCGCGCACCCTGGGCTACGACACGCTGGTGATCGCCGTAGGCAGCAACACCAACGACTTCGGCACCCTGGGCGCGGCGCAGCACTGCCTGTTCCTCGACAGCCGCAAGCAGGCCGAGCGCTTCCACCAGCAACTGCTCAACCACTACCTGCGCGCCCACGCGGGCGATCAGGCCAGCGAGCAGATCAGCGTGGCCATCGTCGGCGCCGGTGCTACCGGGGTGGAACTGGCGGCGGAGCTGCACAACGCAGCCCACGAGCTGGCCGCCTACGGCCTGGACCGCATCCAGCCCAAGGACATGCACATCACCCTGATCGAGGCTGGCCCGCGCGTGCTGCCAGCGCTGCCGGAGCGCATCAGCGTGCCGGTGCACAAGACCCTGGAGAAACTCGGGGTGACGGTGATGACCAACGCTGCGGTCAGCGAAGTGACCGAAGAAGGCCTGAAAACCGCGACTGGCGAAGTGATCCAGGCAAGCCTGAAGGTGTGGGCGGCAGGTATCCGTGCGCCAGGCTTCCTCAAGGATATCGACGGTCTGGAGACCAACCGGATCAACCAGTTGGTGGTACGCCCTACGCTGCAGACCACGCGGGATGACGACATCTTCGCCTTCGGCGACTGCGCCGCCTGCCCGCAACCAGGCAGCGACCGCAATGTGCCGCCACGGGCGCAGGCGGCGCACCAGCAGGCTTCGATGCTGGCCAAGAGCCTGAAAGCGCGGCTGGAGAACAAGCCGTTGCCAACCTACGCGTACAAGGACTACGGCTCGCTGGTGTCGCTGTCGCGATTCTCGGCGGTAGGCAACTTGATGGGCAACCTGACCGGCAGCGTGATGCTGGAGGGTTGGCTGGCGCGGATGTTCTATGTGTCGCTGTACCGCATGCACCAGATGGCGCTGTATGGGGTGTTCCGCACGGCGATGTTGATGATCGGCAGCAAGATCGGCCGCGGCACCGAGCCGCGCCTGAAGCTGCACTGATCAGCTGAGATCACGAGGGCCGCTTTGCGGCCCTTTTTGCGAGCACGTCGCCGCGCAGGTGCCGCAAGCTCTGGCGTGCCCGGCAGGGCAGAGTGCCAAGCTGGGTCAGCTGCATGGCCGCTCCAGGTGCGCGAGCAGACGCGAGACGGTGTCGGCCAGTGGCCCGGAGTTATCGAGCACCAGCAAGCCGGGGTCGGCCTCGCGCGCTTCGCTGGCAAAGCGGGCATTACGCGCCAGGCGCGCCTCCACTTCCTCCTGCGACTCACGTCCCCGCGCCAGCAGGCGCTGGCGCAGGATGTCCTGTTCGACACTGAGCAGCACCACCTGCAAGTCTGGATAACGCTGCCGCGCCGTGTTCAGGTAGCCACGCGAGCCGTTCACCAGCACGTCGTGCCCTTCCCCAAGCCACTGGTCGATGACCCGTGGAATGCCGTAGTGCAGGCCGTTGGCCTGCCAGTGCAGGGCAAAGGCGCCGTCCTCGCGCATCTGCTCGAACTGTGCGGCGCTCACCGCCAGGGCGGCTTCGCCCATCGCTTCGGCAGACCGGGTGATGACCCGCCGGGCAATGCGACAGCCACGCGCTGTCAGTTGTTCGCGGGCGGCGTCCAGCAGGCTGTCCTTGCCGGATCCGGACGGCCCGATCAGGTAAATCAACCTGCCTGCCATCAGTACACCCTCTTCGCTTCTCGCCATACCTGCCGCACCGACGCGGATATCGCCACGCTCATGCAACCCTCACAGCACTGACCCTTTGGCACGATACGGGGCAAACCGATGCCGCTTTGCTCGGCGGTGCCGAGAATGAACACGGCAACAGGCTGGTCGAATGATAATCGCTGGGAGGATATCCAGCAGCCCCTGGGGCGCCAAGTCGGCCGCTGCCATAGAGATTGTGGCTGGCCTTCAGATTTTGAACAGGACAGTTGCTACCCAGGAAAACAGCCGCGAGTTACGAAATGATTTTCTCGAGACAAAAGAAAAAGGGCATCTCATTCGAGATGCCCTTTTTACATGGTGGGTCGTGTAGGATTCGAACCTACGACCAATTGGTTAAAAGCCAACTGCTCTACCAACTGAGCTAACGACCCGGAAAATGGTCGGGGTGAGGGGATTCGAACTCCTGACATCCTGCTCCCAAAGCAGGCGCGCTACCGGACTGCGCTACACCCCGAAATTGGCTCCGCGACCTGGACTCGAACCAGGGACCCAATGATTAACAGTCATTTGCTCTACCGACTGAGCTATCGCGGAACTGAACTTCGTACAACTCTTACAGCTTCGAAGCTTGTGTTAGCTTCAATCTCTTCAGCGTTGTCGCTGCTGAGGTCGGCTATTCTACATTCTTCGTTTTGCTTGTCAACCACTTTTTTTTACCCAACTTACTGATTTGTAAGTTGTTTTCAGATCATCTTTACCGCCGGTGATCTGCGTAGTGCCTGACAGCGGGGCGAATATTAGGGGCACTCGTTTTTTTGTGCAAGCATTTTTTTCAAAATTTTCAGCGAGTTAGATCCAACGCCGAAAAATCAGGGGTTTGCGGGGTTGCGCAGGTGCCATCGCGGGGCAAGCCCGCGATGGCAACTTCGTCAGGCGAAGACGATTTCGTCGCCTTCCACCTTCGCCGTGATCGCCGCACCGGGCACGAACTGGCCACCGAGGATCAGTTGCGCCAGCGGGTTCTCGATCCAGCGCTGGATCGCACGCTTGAGCGGCCGTGCGCCATACACCGGGTCGTAGCCAACGGCAATCAGCTTGTCGAGGGCTTCCGGGCTCAGGCTCAGGGACAGCTCGCGCTCGGCCAGACGACCACGCAAGCGGCCCAGCTGGATCTCGGTAATACCGGCGATCTGCTCGCGGCCCAGCGGCTCGAACACCACCACTTCGTCGATCCGGTTGATGAACTCCGGACGGAAGTGCGAACCCACCGCATCCATCACCGCTGCACGTTGCGCCTCACGGTCGCCGACCAATTCCTGAATCTGCGCCGAGCCCAGATTGGAGGTCATGACGATGACCGTGTTGCGGAAATCAACGGTACGCCCGTGGCTGTCGGTCAGGCGGCCGTCCTCCAGCACCTGCAGGAGCACGTTGAACACATCCGGGTGCGCCTTCTCCACCTCGTCGAGCAATACCACCGAGTAGGGCTTGCGACGCACCGCCTCGGTCAGGTAGCCGCCCTCCTCATAACCCACATAGCCTGGTGGTGCACCGATCAGGCGAGCGACGGAGTGCTTCTCCATGAACTCGGACATGTCGATGCGCACCATGGCCTCCTCGGTGTCGAAGAGGAATTCGGCGAGCGCCTTGCACAGCTCGGTCTTGCCCACGCCGGTTGGGCCGAGGAACAGGAACGAGCCGCTCGGGCGATTCGGGTCGGACAACCCGGCACGCGACCGGCGCACGGCGTTGGCCACGGCAGTGACCGCCTCGTCCTGACCGATCACCCGCTCGTGCAGCAGGCCTTCCATCTTCAGCAGCTTCTCGCGCTCGCCTTCGAGCATCTTCGACACCGGGATGCCGGTCCACTTGGAGACGACCTCGGCGATCTCCTCCTCGGTGACCTTGTTGCGCAGCAACTGGTTCTCGGTCTTGCCGTGCTGATCGACCATCTGCAGGCTGCGCTCCAGGTCGGGGATCACCCCGTACTGCAACTCGGCCATGCGACTCAGGTCGCCTTTGCGGCGGGCGGCCTCGAGTTCCTGGCGAGCCTGTTCGATCTTTTGCTGGATCTGCGCCGAGCCCTGTACCTCGGCCTTTTCCGACGCCCAGATTTCCTCAAGATCGGAATATTCGCGCTCAAGGCGCTCGATTTCCTCGGTGAGTTTTTCCAGGCGCTTCTTCGCCGCTTCGTCCTCTTCCTTCTTCAGGGCCTGGGACTCCACCTTCAGTTGGATCAGGCGACGATCAAGACGGTCGAGCACCTCTGGCTTGGAGTCGATTTCCATGCGGATGCGGCTGGCGGCTTCGTCGATCAGGTCGATGGCCTTGTCCGGCAACTGGCGGTCGGTGATGTAGCGGTGGCTGAGCTTGGCCGCAGCGATGATCGCACCGTCGGTAATGGCCACCTTGTGGTGCACTTCATAGCGCTCTTTCAGGCCACGCAGGATGGCGATGGTGTCTTCCTCGCTCGGCTCCTCGACCAGCACCTTCTGGAAACGCCGCTCGAGCGCTGCGTCCTTCTCGATGAACTGGCGGTACTCGTTGAGCGTGGTGGCGCCAACGCAGTGCAGCTCGCCACGGGCCAGGGCCGGCTTGAGCATGTTGCCGGCGTCCATCGCGCCCTCGCCCTTGCCGGCGCCGACCATGGTGTGCAGCTCGTCGATGAACAGGATGATCTGGCCTTCCTGCTTGGACAGCTCGTTGAGCAGGCCTTTGAGGCGCTCTTCGAACTCGCCGCGATACTTGGCGCCAGCGATCAGCGCGCCCATGTCCAGGGCGAGCAGGCGCTTGCCCTTGAGGCCATCGGGCACTTCGCCATTGATGATGCGCTGGGCCAGGCCTTCGGCGATGGCGGTCTTGCCGACGCCGGGCTCGCCGATCAGCACGGGGTTGTTCTTGGTGCGGCGCTGCAGTACCTGCACAGTGCGGCGAATCTCGTCGTCACGGCCGATCACCGGGTCGAGCTTGCCTTCTTCGGCACGCTTGGTCAGGTCGACGGTGTACTTGTCCAGCGCCTGGCGCGATTCCTCGGCGTTGGCATCATTGACCGCCTCGCCACCGCGCAGGTTGTTGATGGCATTTTCCAGGGCCTTCTTGCTCACGCCCTGGCCAAGCAGCAGCTTGCCAACCTTGCTGTTCTCGTCCATGGCGGCGAGCAGCACCAGCTCGCTGGAAATGAACTGGTCACCCTTCTGCTGGGCCAGGCGGTCAGCCTGGTTGAGCAGGCGCGCCAGGTCCTGAGACATGTTCACGTCGCCCGTGGGGTTCTGGATTTTCGGCAGTTGGTCGAGCTCTTTGGTCAGCGCCTTGCGCAGGCTACTGATGTCGAAGCCTACCTGCATCAGCAGGGGCTTGATCGAACCGCCCTGCTGCTCGATCAGAGCCTGCAGCAGATGCACAGGTTCGATGGCCGGATGGTCCATGCCAACGGCCAGGGATTGGGAATCGGATAATGCCAGTTGCAGCTTGCTTGTCAGTCGGTCTATTCGCATGGGGATACCTTCCTTTAAAGGGCAGGCGGAGCGATGGACAGCACCTGTAATGAAGAACCTGCCTGAGATGACCAATAGATAAGGCTGATTCTGGAAGATTCAAGCTTAGCGGGGTTGACCGAGGTCAGCCTGATAAACCGACCGAAACAGAAACGCCCCGGCAAGCCGGGGCGTTCTGGGAGATGACACGGAGTTGGTTTTTGAACGCTTAACGCACGCCACTCTGACGCAGGGCCGCAGGCTGGAAGTCAGCCTTGTTGGCGCTGAAGCTGAAGTCGTAGGATTTTTTCTCCTCGTTCTTCATGCCCAGTGCCAGGTAACGGCCCGACTGCAGGTCATAGATCGCTTCGAGGGTGTACCACGGCACCTGGTTGTTGTAGTACGGCTGGGCATGCGCCTCGGACACGCGCCACAGCTGGTTGCGCCCGTCGTACTGGTCGATCACCGCAGCCTGCCAGGTATCTTCGTCGATGTAGAAGTCACGCTTGGCGTAGATGTGGCGCTGGCCTGGCTTCAGGGTCGCGACCACATGCCACACACGACGCAGCTCGTAGCGAGTCAGGTCCTGGTTGATGTGGCCCGCCTTGATGATGTCGGCGTACTTGAGCTTCGGATCGTCGAGCTTGTAGGCGTTGGAGGCGATGTACATCTCCTTCTTGCCTTCGAGCTTCCAGTCGTAGCGGTCCGGCGCGCCGTTGTACATGTCCAGGTTGTCGGAGGTGCGCAGGCCGTCGGCGGCGGTACCCGGGCCGTCGTAGGAAACCTGCGGCGCCTGGCGCACACGGCGCTGGCCGGCATTGTAGATCCAGGCCTTGCGCGGTTCCTTGACCTGATCGAGGGTCTCGTGCACCAGCAGCACGGTCCCGGCCAGACGCGCCGGCGCAGTCACTTCCTGCTTGAAGTAGAACAGCACGTTGCCCGGGTTGTTCGGGTCGTAGTCCTTCATCTTGTCGCGGAACACGAACTGGTCGTTGAAATACACCAGGCTGTAGGAACCGTTCTGCTGCGGCGTGGCCTGGGTGACCAGACGCGACACACTGCCACCGCGATAACGGGTGATGTGGTTCCAGATCACCTCGACACCGCTCTTGGGAATCGGGAACGGGATCGCGCCGCGGAAGTTGTTCAGGCCGTTGCCGCCTTCGACCAGGGTGGTCTGGGTGGCGTTGGACTTGATGTCGGCGTACACGGCATCCGGCACGGTGGCGCCGCGGTGGGTCTTGTACACCGGCAGCTTGTAGGTGTCCGGATAGCGCTTGAGCATCGCCAGTTGGCCAGGGGCCAGCTTGTCCTTGTACTGGTCGGCGTTCGCGGCGGTGATGGTGAACAGTGGCTTTTCGCTGCCGTACGGGTCGGACAGGAAGCCCCTGGCATCGACACTGCCGGCGGTCTTGGCCAGCGGCTCCCACGGGCCGATCGAGCCATCGGCGTTACCGGCCTTCTCCGCGCCCATCGGCGTGAGCGTGGTACCGAGTTTGGCCGCCTCATCGGCGGAAACCGCAGCCATGACGCTGGTCGCCAGCAGGGACATGCCCAGCACACCGGCTTTCAGCAGACTTGTGGTCATCTTCATCGTTGTCGTCCTGGATCAGAGTTCTTAGAAGTTCACGCCGAAGCTGAGGGCGACGAAGTCGCGGTCATCCACGGTGCTGTACTTGCCATCGAAGAAGTTGGTGTACGACAGGCTCGCCGTGTAGGTGTTCTGGTACTCCGCGTCCAGGCCCAGGCTGATCGCCTTGCGGCCTTCCTCGAAGTTGCCACCAGGGCCCGGCGAGTAGCCGGACACGTCGTGGGACCAAGCCACGTTGGGCTTGAGGTTGACCCCGGCGAAGACGTCGTTGTAGTCCCAGATCACCCGGGCGCGGTAGCCCCAGGAGGTGCTGGTGGTATAGCCGTCGTTCTCGCACTTGCGATTGAGGTTGGTGGTCGAGGCGCCTGCACCGGCACCGGCGATGGTGCTGGCATTGAGTGCCTGGCAGGTGTTCGCGCCGCCGGTGGCCGGCAGCGGGCCTGGGCCGAACACCGGGTCACGGCCGTAACGGGTGTCGTGTGCGCTCTCCAGGCCGCCCACATGGGTGACGCCCAGTTCGCCCACCACGGTCATGCGGCTGGCGCCCATCACCTGGTCGAAGAAGTGCGTCAGGGTGGTCTGGAACTGGGTGATTTCCTTGCGGCGATAGCCGTGCAGGTCCTGACCCGGAGTACCGTTGAGCAGCGAAGCGTTGGCCAGGGCGCCGCCCAGCGGACGCACACCGGCGAACAGGATGTCGGTGGTGTTCAACTGCACAGGAGCGTTGGGACGGTAGCTGATTTCACCGCTCCACGCCGTGCCGGTGGGCAGGGTGGTGGAGAAGCTCAGGCCGTACAGGCGGATGTCTTCAGGGTACTCGACGAAGTACTGCGAGTTGCCCGCGACGATCAGCGGCGCCAGCGGGCGCAGGCTGGCTGGCAGCGACGGAATGCCAGCGAACACCGCAGGCGAGGCGCCGGTGGCGCTGAAGATCGGCGCACGGCTGTGGTAGTTCATGAAGTAGGCACCGAACTCGGTGTCCAGCGGTTCGAACATGTAGCGCAGCGCCACGCCGAACTGGCCGCTGTCACGCGCGTCGCGGTCCGGACCACGGCGCACCATCACGCCCTCTTCGTTGATGTTCACGCCACGGGTGGCGAGGAACTGCTGCGCTGCGCCTGGCACCGTGCGGCTGCTGTTGAGCACGCGCAGGTTGTCGGTGCAGCCGTCGGAGATGATGTCGGGCTGGGAGAAGAAGGTGCCGCAGTTGTCGGTGACGGTCTGGTCCCATTCGAGCTGGTAGAAGGCTTCGGCCGACAGGTTGTCGGTCAGGCTCTGGGAGATGTAGAACATGTTGACCGGGATCAGGCCTTCCTTGATCTCGGCGCCTGGGCGGCGGAAGGCAGCGACGTCGATCGGGTTGATCGAGTTGATGCCGCCCCCGATGAAGGTACTTTCACCCCAGCTCACCACCTGCTTGCCGAAGCGTACCGAACCCGGCATGTCGGCGATGGCGTAGTTGTGGTAGATGAACGCGTCGAGCAGTTGCGCGCCCGAGGACTTGGCCCCCGACTTGCGCCCCGAGTCGCTGATATCCTTGAACTCGCGGCCTTCGTCCTTGAGCTCGAAGTCGTACCAGTACTTGCCACGGACGAAGACGCCGGTGTCGCCGTACTTGAGCTCGAGATCGTGGATACCCTTGAAGATCTTGGAGAAGGTCTCGCCTTTCTTGAAGTTCAGGTGGCCATCGTCGGAGGTCTGGGACAGGCCCTTGCCACCGTTGTTGACGCCGATCAGGTTCTTGTTGGGATTGGCAGTCGACCAGCTGGCCCCGATGGAGAGCGATGAGTCGAACTGACCTTCGATTTCCCCGATGTTGAAACTCACACCGAATGCGGGACTTGCGAGCGTGGAAGCGAGGCTGACGGCCAAGGGCAGCTTGGCCCGGCGCCAGAACGGGTTTGCAGATGTCATCGACGCTACTCCATGTACTTTTTTGTTATGGCAGTGAGTCCTTTCAGAAACGGCCCCGAGCGCTGCGAGCAGGCTCCTGCCAGAGGCAGCACGGCATGCGCGTGCGCCCTCCCCCATTTCTGAAAATCCCCTGACCCGACTATAGCCAGCGGCCACACGCGCTTGATCCCTCTAAAGTGTGATTTGCGTCTCGCAAGCAGAGGCATCGCAAATGGCCACTTCGATCGCTGGCAGTGCAGAAGCATGGCTCAATTTCGTCGTTTGACAAGGCGCGATACCTCTAACACGCGGGTCACGCCAGAACAGGCGTGACCCGGGCAAGTGTTACAGGGTCGAGAGGAAAGTACTGTTACTGGCCTGCCACTGGGTGACGTCCACGCGGATACGCTTCTTGTCGAGCTTGCCCACGCTGGTCTTGGGAATTTCAGTAACAACGGCGATCTGGCTCGGAATCGCCCACTTGTTGATGTGCCCCAACTCGACGAACGGCTTGAGATGCTCCTTGAGCACCTTGGCGTCCAGCTGCTGGCCTTCGTGCACCACCAGCAGCGCGAATGGCCGCTCGCCCCACTGCGGATCGGGCACGCCGACCACCGCCACCTCGCGCACGGCCCCGTGACGGCTGATCAGGTCTTCCAGGTCGAGGGACGAGATCCACTCGCCACCGGTCTTGATCACATCCTTGATGCGGTCGCGGATGTCGATGTAGCCCATGCCATCGAGCGTGGCGACATCGCCGGTGTGCAACCAGCCGCCAGCCCACAGCTCGTTGCTCTTTTCCGGTTCGTTGAAGTAGCCCATGGTCAGCCAGGGGGCGCGCAGCACCAGCTCGCCCTGGGCCTCGCCGTCGGCGGGCAGGAAGTTGCCGTGGTCGTCGACGATGGCCGCCTCCACCAAGGGTACGGGTACGCCGGCCTTGATGCGGTAACTGACGCGCTCGTCTTCACCACCGGCCAGCAGTTCTTCGTTCAGGTGCGCGCAGGAGATCAGCGGGCAGGTTTCCGACATGCCATAGGCCGCAGTGAGCTGGATGCCCCGCGCCAAGGCAGCCTCGTACAGCGCCCGGTTGAGCGCGCTGCCGCCGATGATCACCTTCCAGCCACCGAAGTCCTGGCCCTTGGCTGAAGGGCAGTTGAGCAGCATCTGCAGGATGGTCGGCACGCAGTGGGAGAAGGTGACCTTTTCCTCGCGCCACAGCTTGATCAGCATGTCTGGCTCATAGCGCCCCGGATACACCTGCTTGACGCCCATCATGGTCGCCGCGTAGGGGATACCCCAGGCATGCACGTGGAACATCGGCGTGATCGGCATGTAGACGTCATTGGTGCTGAGCAGGCGCACGCTGTCGAGGCTGCCGAGCACCGAAGTTTCGGCCAGGGTGTGCAGCACCAGTTGACGGTGGGTGAAGTACACGCCCTTGGGGTTACCGGTGGTACCAGTGGTGTAGAAGGTGGTGGCCACCGAGTTCTCGTCGAAGTCGGGGAAGTCGTAATGCGGGCTGGCGGCGGCGAGCAGTTGCTCGTACTCACCGACCAGGTTCGGCAGCTCGGCGGTCTTGTCCGGGCCATCGGTGATCAGCAGGGTCTTGTCGACCGTGGTCAGTTGCCCGGCGATGGCCTGGTAGAGGCCGACGAAATCGCTGTTGACCAGCACGAAGCGGTCTTCGGCGTGGTTCATGGTGTAGAGGATCTGCTCGGGAGACAGGCGCACGTTGATGGTGTGCACCACCGCGCCGATCATCGGGATGGCAAACATGCATTCCAGATAGCGGTGGCTGTCCCAGTCCATCACCGCCACCGTGTCACCGGCCTTGACCCCGGCTTCGGTGAGCACGTTGGCCAGCCTGGCGATGCGCTCGCCGAGTTCGGGATAGGTCAGCCGCACCTTGTCGCGGTAGACGATTTCGCGGGTCTTTTCGTAGCGGCTGCCAGACATCAGCAGGCGTTTGATCAGCAGCGGGTAGGTGTAGGCGCCGTCGGCGGGCTTGAGGAGGCGGGTCTGCAGCATGGGTATCCCTTTTCTGAAAAGCGTGCCGGATATTCAAGGATTTACTGTAGATCGGTGACGCGGCGGTCAAATCAGCCGAAGGAATGATTTGGCGTCGCAAAGTATGAGTGGCAATGTGCGAACAGGGCGTTACAGCGCCGCAGAATCCGGAGCCGATGTGCTCCCCACCTCTGGCCTTTGCCGACGGAGCCGCCAATGTCGCGTCATGCAGTTTTTCTCGACCATCACTCCCTTGACCTGGGAGATCTCGACCTTTCTGCGCTCGAACAGCAGTTCGACAGCCTGCAACTGCATGCCGCCAGCGCAGCGGAACAGGTCAGCGAACGCCTGCAGGGCGCCAGCGTGGTGATCAGCAACAAAGTGATGCTCGATGCTGCGGCGCTTGCGGCCAATCCACAAGTGAAACTGATCCTGGTGGCCGCCACCGGCACCAACAACGTCGACCTCGCCGCCGCCCGCGCACAGGGCATCACCGTGTGCAACTGCCAGGGCTACGGCACACCTTCGGTGGCGCAGCACACCCTGGCGCTGCTGCTGGCACTGGCCACCCGGCTGTGCGACTACCAGCAAGCGGTAAAGGACGGCGCATGGGCCAAGGCTAGCCAGTTCTGCCTGCTGGACTTCCCCATCGTCGAGCTGGAAGGCAAGACCCTGGGCCTGTTGGGGCACGGCGAGCTGGGCGGCGCGGTGGCGCGCCTGGCCGAGGCGTTCGGCATGCGTGTGCTGAGCGGGCAGATCCTCGGACGACCGGCGCGCGCCGACCGCCTGGCGCTGGATGAACTGCTGCCGCAAGTCGATGCCCTGACCCTGCACTGCCCGCTGAACGAGCAGACCCGTCACATGATCGGCGCCCGTGAACTGGCCTTGCTCAAGCCGGGTGCCCTGGTGGTGAACACCGCCCGCGGCGGCCTGATCGATGAACAGGCGCTGGCTGATGCCTTGCGCAGCGGTCACCTGGGCGGTGCGGCGACCGATGTGCTGAGCGTCGAGCCGCCGGTAAACGGCAATCCGCTGCTGGCGGCAGACATCCCGCGCCTGATCATCACCCCGCACAGTGCCTGGGGTGCGGTGGAGTCGCGCCAGCGTATCGTCGGGCAACTGGCCGAAAACGCCCAGGCGTTCTTCGCCGGTCAGCCACGGCGGGTGGTGGCCTGAAGCGCAAACCCGCTCAGTCGCCACTGCCAGCCCGTGCACGGTCCTCAGCACGGGTGCGGTACCTGTAGGAGCGGGCTTGCCCGCGAAAAAGGCACCGCGTTGCCTGGCACGGGCTACGCCCGTGTTCGCGGGCAAGTCGCAGCGGCGAACCGCCGCTCCCACAGATTTTGAGCAAGACAGTGGCTCCCACGGGGGATTGGGCTGGCCTTTAGATCTTGAACAAGACAGTTGCTCCTGCAGCGACCACGCCGCGTCCCGGTACGCCAAGTGATACACTTCGCGCTTTTTCAGGAGGCGTCCGCCGATGGACCCGCGCAGTGAAGTGTTGCTCCGCCAGGCGGACCTGTTCCAGGGCCCGCTGCTGATCGCCGGCGCCGCCGCCGATGGCCTGCTCGGGCAACTGCCGCACGCGCACGCCTGGACCTGGCACGCCGGTGATCAGGCGCTGCTGGAGCAGCGTTTCACTGGCCGCAGCCACTACGGCGTGGAGGTGCCACAGGTTCCGTTCGACGCGGCGGTACTGTTCCTGCCCAAATCCCGCGACCTTGCCGCCTACCTGCTCAATGCCCTGGCTTCGCGCCTGGGCGGGCGCGAGCTGTATCTGGTCGGCGAGAAACGTGGCGGAATCGAAGGCGCGGCCAAGCAACTGCAGGCCTTCGGCAAACCGCGCAAGCTCGACAGCGCCCGGCATTGCCAGCTATGGCAGGTGACCGTGGACAATGCGCCCGAGGCCAAGCCTCTGGAGAGCCTGGCGGAGCGCTTCGAGCTGGCGCTCGAGGATGGCCCGCTGCAGGTGATCAGCCTCCCGGGCGTGTTCAGCCACGGCCGCCTGGATCGCGGTACCGCACTGCTGCTGCAGCATCTGGAGCAACTGCCGATCGGCCATGTGCTGGACTTTGGCTGTGGCGCGGGCGTACTCGGCGCGACCATCAAGCGACGTTATCCACAAAGCAATGTCACCCTGCTCGATGTCGATGCCTTCGCCGTGGCCGCCAGTCGACTGACGCTGGCTGCAAATGGTCTGCAAGGCGAGGTGATCAGCGGTGATGGCATTGATGCAGCACCCGATAATCTCACCGTGATCCTGAGCAATCCCCCGTTCCATACCGGGGTGCACACCGACTATCAGGCGGCGGAAAACCTGCTGAGAAAAAGCAGCAAAATTCTGCGAAAAGGCGGCGAAATACGCTTGGTTGCCAATAGCTTCCTGCGCTATCAACCCCTGCTCCAGGAGGCCTTGGGCAACTGCGAAATCCGCGCCGAAGCAGACGGCTTCCGGATCTACAGGGCAACACGCGGTTAAAAAATTAACGCTTGCCCAAACCGTTTCGGCTAGGCAGAATCCGCTCCGTCCTAGGGGAGTAGTCTCCCGCAAGCACCCTCTGCTTGCCCGGTACGCGTCAACACACTTGGCCCACAGGCCATGGCGCGTGCGACCTCACGGCTCACACAGATGAGCCCGGGGTTTGACAAGACCTATGACACGCACACCTTACCCGGGGCGGGGAGGCTGTACGTGTCATAGCCGTGTCGACCCGCCCCGTAGGAAGCCTGATGCTCGAATCCCTGCTCGTTCCCACCGCTATCGTTGCGCTCGCCGAAATCGGCGACAAGACGCAATTGCTCGCGCTCATTCTCGCGGCGCGCTTTCGCAAGCCGTGGCCGATCATCGCCGGCATCGTCGCCGCCACCCTCGCCAACCATGCGGCCGCCGGCGCCGTGGGGGCCTGGGTCAGCGGGTTCTTCACCGAAAGCGTGCTGCACTGGATCCTGGCTGCGAGCTTCACCGCCACCGCCCTGTGGACCCTGGTCCCGGACAAGATGGACGATGACGAAACCAGCAATGCACGCCGCTTCGGCCCGTTCCTGACCACGTTGATCGCGTTCTTCCTGGCGGAGATCGGTGACAAGACCCAGGTCGCCACAGTGATGCTGGCCGCGCAGTACCCGCACCTGATCATGGTCATCATCGGCACTACGCTGGGCATGTTGATCGCCAACGTACCAGTGGTCCTGGCGGGCAACTTCGCGGCCGACAAACTGCCGCTGGCGTTGATCCGTCGACTGGCGGCGGCAGCGTTCTTCGTGCTGGCAGCGGTCGCGGTGTATTCGGCGATGAAGACCAGTGGTTGGATTGGCTAGGGCCTTCAGGACAGGAACCGTGGAAGCCGACCGGCCTTTGGAAGCAAACCGGTTCCTGGGAACAAATCGGCCTGTGGGAGCGGGCTCGTCCCGCGATCACCGGCAAAGCCGGTGCCAGACACCGCAGCACCTGGCACCGGCTTTGCCGGTGATCGCGGGACCAGCCCGCTCCCACAGGAATTGCTCCAGCCGCGGGATAGTTGAACCAGACAACTACCCCACAGCGCAGAGCGCGTTACTTCTTCGCCGCCTGGTACAGCGGCATCACCTTCGGAATCGCGGCCTGCAGCGACGCGATGCGGCTGGCCGAAGCCGGGTGAGTGCTCATGAACTCAGGCGGTGCGCCTTCGGACGCCTTGCTCATCTTGTTCCACAGGGTGATCGCCGCATTCGGGTCGTAACCGGCCCGTGCCGACAGTTCCAGGCCGATCAGGTCGGCCTCGTTCTCGTTGGCCCGGCTATTGGGCAGGGTCATGGAGTAGTTCACCACGGTGTCGGCCAGCGCCATGCTGTCCTGGCCAAGGCCGAAGATCGCACCGGCGCCCTGGCGCGCCATCTCGATACCGTAGGCCTTGGACATCGCCTCGCGACCATGCTCACGCAGGGCGTGGGCGATCTCATGGCCCATGACCGCAGCCAGCTCAGCGTCGGTGAGCTTGAGCTGATCGATCAGCCCGGTGTAGACGATGATCTTGCCGCCCGGGCCGCAGTTGGCGTTGAGCTCATCGCTCTTGATCACGTTGACCTCCCACTTCCATTGCGCGGCATCCGGCCGGAATTGCGGGGCCTGGGCAATCAGGCGGTCGGCGATGACCTGCACACGCTTGGCATCGGCACTGCTCTTGTCCAGCACGCCCTTGCTCGACGCTTCACCGAGGGTCTGCTGGTACGACTGCGCATACATCTGGTTGACCTCATCGGTCGACAGCATGCTGAACATGTACTGCTTGCGCTCGACGCCAACCGCTCCGCCGCTGGTGGTATTGACCGCCTGGCAACCACCCAGCAGAACGCTGGCGCTCAACAGGCTGATCACGAAAGACTTACGCATGAAAACACTCCCTTTTTACATGCCGCGTATCCTAGGCTCACTCGCCTGACCCTGCCAGAGCCGCAGGGAAGATTTCTCTCATCCTCCCCTCATGCTTTCACTCGACCACGCCGATAACAAAAGAAAACGACCTCCTTGCGTGGAGCTTTCCAGTAATGAAGTTCAAGTCGATCCAGTTTTCCGTGGCGGCCCTGGCCGGTGCCATTGTATTGAGCATTGTCGCGGCGCTGGTGCTGTACGCCGTGTACTCCGGGGCCCGCACCCAGGACCTGGTACAGCAGCGCACCCAGCAGCAGTTCGAAAGCGTGATCGAACAGCGCCTGTCGGCCTTGGCCCGCACCCAGGTGAGCGAGATCCAGCGCGGCCTGGAAGCGCCGCTGCTGATCAGCCGCAGCCTGGCCACGGTCAACGCCATGCTCGGCATGCAGGACGCCGACGGCAAACCGCTGATGCAGATCGACCGCGCCTACCTGAACAACCTGCTCAAGCGCACCGTGGAGGTCAACCCGACGGTGCTCGGGGCGTATCTGGGCTGGGAACCGAACGCACTGGATCACGCCGACATCAATGGCGAACGCTACCTGCCCTGGTGGTTCCGCAACGCCGATGGCAGTCTCGGCCAGGACCGCCTGGTGGACGTGAACGACCACACCGTGCTGTCGACCGGGGTACGCGCCAGTGAGTATTACCTTTGCCCGAAGGAAACCAAGAAGGCCTGCGTGATCGACCCGGCGCCCTACAAGGTTGGCGACAAGATGGTGATGCTCGCTTCGTTCGTCGAGCCGATCATGGTCAACGGTCAGTTCCAGGGCATCGCCGGGGCCGACCTGTCGGTGAACTTCATCCAGGACCTGCTCAACGCCGCCGACCGCCAGCTGTACAACGGCGCCGGCGAACTGGCACTGGTGTCGAGCAACGGTCGTCTGGTCGCCTATACCAAGGACGCCTCCAAGTTCGGCGAGAAGGCCAGCGACGTGCTGGACCCGGCCGAAGCAGCAACCCTGGCCAGTATCAGCGGCGAAGACCTGCAATATAAAGTCGACACCGCGAAGGACCGTATCGAGCTGTTCCTGCCGTTCAAGGTCGCCAACACCGACGCGCGCTGGGTCCTGCTGCTGGAAATGCCGCTGAGCACGGTCATGGCCGACGTCAACCAGCTACAGAAAGACCTCGGCGAGCAGCGCCGTACCGACATCGCCGGCATGACCCTGGTCGGCCTGGGCATCGCCGCCCTCGGCCTGCTGGTGATCTGGCTGCTGGCCCATGGCATTGCCCGTCCGCTGAAACAGATGGTGGCGATGCTCGACGACATCGCCCAGGGCGAAGGCGACCTCACCCGCCGCCTGCAGAGTGATCGCGCCGACGAGCTGGGCGCCATCGCCAAAGGCTTCAACACCTTCCTGGCCAAGCTGCAGGCGATGATCAGCCAGGTGGTGACCTCGGTGCAGAAAGTCAGCGATTCCTCGGAGCACACCGCCGACATCGCCATCCGCACCAACCAGGGCGTGCACAAGCAGATGGCCGAGATCGACCAGGTAGCCACCGCCGTGCAGGAGATGACCGCCACCGCCCAGGACGTGGCACGCAATGCCACCCACGCCGCGCATGCCGCCAGCAATGCCGACCAGGCTGCCAACCAGGGCATGCAGATCGTGCGGGACACCTCACATTCGATCAGTGTCCTGGCCAGCGAGATCGGCCGTGCAGTGACCGTGGTGCAGACCCTGGCCCGCGACAGCGAGAACATCAATGCCATCCTGGTGACCATCCGCGCCATTGCCGAACAGACCAACCTGCTGGCGCTCAACGCTGCCATCGAGGCGGCCCGCGCCGGAGAGCAAGGCCGCGGCTTCGCCGTGGTCGCCGACGAGGTGCGCAACCTGGCGCAGAAGACCCAGCAGGCCACCCAGGAAATCCAGCAGATGATCCAGCAGTTGCAGCAGGGCACCCGCGATGTGGTCAAGGTGATGGAAGACAGCCAGGGCAAGACCGACGACAGCGTGCAGCAGGCCAGCCGTGCTGCCGAAGCGCTGGAGAGCATCACCGAGGCCGTGTCGGTGATCAACGACATGAACACCCAGATCGCCAGCGCCGCCGAACAGCAGAGCGCGGTGGCAGAGGACATCAACCGCAACGTCATCAACATCGGCCAGGTGGCCGGCGAAGTGGCCGGCGGGGCTGACGAATCGAGCCAGGCCAGTGCCGAGCTGACCAAGCTGGCCGAGCAGCAGCGGCGGTTGATCAATCAGTTCAGGGTTTGATTCAAATACCGAGTCGCTCTTTTCGCGGGCAAGCCCATCTCTGTGAGGAGTGGGCTTGCCCGCGAAATGCTCGCCATAAATCTCAAGCCGGAGTCAGGCACTCCGGTCCATCGAGCTTCGGATCATTGACCAGATGCGCCAGCGCCCGCTCGCGCAACGCCGCGGGAGGGCTGGCCAGCAGCTCGTGCAGGCGCGCCAGCGGTGTGTCGGGATCCAGCCAGGCGGCCTGCCCGGCCTCATCGAGAATCAATGGCCGACGCTGGTTCATCGCCGCCTGAGTGACCACCGCACAACTGAGCCAGACCTGCTCCTGCACCGGATACGCCTCCCACACCGCGGCATAGAACAGCGATGCGCCCTCCCCCGGCGTGACCCAGTACGGGCGCTTGCGCGCCGTGCCGCGCCACTCGTAGAAGCCGTTGGCCGGCATCAGGCAACGGCGCTGGCGAAATGCTTCGCGAAACATCGGCTGCTCGGCGAGGGTCTCGGCGCGGGCATGGGCGGGGGTGCGGGACAGGTCGGTGAGCCAGGCCGGGGTCAGGCCCCAGCGAGCCCTGGCCAGTTGCAACTGGCCGTCGAGCCGGCGTTGAATCAGCACCGACGCCCCAGGCGAGATGTTCCATTGGGCCTGCTGGTCGGCGGGAAATCCGGGCAGGGCGGCAAAAGCCTGGGACCAGCGAAAGAGGGCGTAACGTCCACACATAAGACAGCAAACCTAGCAGATCAGGGTACCGGGGATACTCTCCGGCTCGTCCCCGGCAAGGGGCTGGGCGGCATTGTACTCATCGATCAGCTGCCGTGCGTACCCGGCCTGTTCATCGGCAACCGCCAGGGCCAGCAAGCCCTGCATCGGCAGATCGCCCATGGCGCCGACCAGATCGCCGCCGATCAGGTGCACCTGGACGCCTTCGCTGGCCAGCATGCCTACCAGCATCTGCGCCTCCAGCAGGCTCTCCGGTTCGTAGATCCGGCGCATCAGGCATCGTCCTCGCGGCGTACTTCGAGCATCCATTCGTCACCATGCACCTGCAGGATGAACACGATGGGCCGGCAGCACACCTGGCAGTCCTCGGTGTAGTGCTGGTCGCCACCGGAAATATCGACCGTGGTTTCCACACGCTCACCGCAATAAGGGCAGTCATAAAAGTCGATTTCGAGCATCGGGGGCCTGCGCAGTGACTTATGCGTATAATTGCCGGTCTGTTTACGGGGTCCGTGTGTGTCCGAGCCGTTTTTTTCGGCCCCGCCCCTACTTTATTACTCTAGCCGTTTCCAACAAGAGAGCATGATGGGCGAATTCGATGCCATCCGACCTTACGACGACGCTGAAGTGCCTGCCGTGCTGGCACGCCTGCTCAGCGACCCGGCATTCCTCGATATCCTCACCCACTTCCGTTTCCCGCGTATCGCGGGCGCCTTCGGCTGGCTGCTCAAGCCGCTGATCGCCCGGCGCCTGCGCAAGGAGTTCGCTGGCGTGACCAGCGTCTCGACCCTGCAGGACAAGGTCGAATACTACGTCGACCGCACCATCGACCGAGCCACCGACGGGGTCACCTACACCGGCGTCGAGCAGCTCAAGTCGGGCAGTGCCTACCTGTTCCTGGCCAATCACCGCGACATCGTCATGGACCCGGCATTCGTCAACTATGCGGTCTATCACGCCGGCCTGCCGACGCCACGCATCGCCATCGGCGACAACCTGCTGCAAAAGCCGTTCGTCAGCGACATGATGCGTCTGAACAAGAGCTTCATCGTGCACCGCTCGATCAGTGGTCGACGCGAGAAGCTCGCGGCTTACCAACTGCTGTCGGCCTACATCAACCATTCGATCCGCAACGACAGCGCCTCGATCTGGATTGCCCAGGCCGAAGGCCGCGCCAAGGATGGTGACGATCGCACCGATTCGGCGATCCTCAAGATGTTCCACATGAGCCGCAAGGACGAGCCGTTCGGCGCAGTGATCCAGAGCCTGAACCTGATCCCGGTGTCGATCAGCTACGAATACGACCCCTGCGACCAGGCCAAGGCGCGCGAGCTGTATATCCGCGCCACTACTGGCACCTACAAGAAAGTGCCTGGTGAAGACGACAACAGCATCGCCCAGGGCATCACCGGCTACAAAGGCCGGGTGCACATCAACTTCGCCCCGCCGGTGACCGAGTACCACGAGGACACCAAGCAACTGGCCCTGGCCATCGACCGGCAGATTCTCGGCGGCTACCGGCTGTTCCCGGTCCACTACCTGGCCTATACGATGTGGGACGGGCAGGACGCGGCGCTGGAAGTACCCGCCGCAGAGAAGGTGTTTGCGGCCGAGGAGCTGGCACGGGCCAAGGAGGAGTGGCAGCGTCGCCTGGAGGCCTGCCCTGCGGAGCACCGGCCATACCTGGTGCAGCAGTATGCGACCCCGGTGCGCAATCAGTACCAGGTCAAGCGCCAGGCCGAGGTGGTTTGAGACGAAGCCGCTCCCGCAGGAACACCGCCGCGCTCATGAACGGCGCCATCCCTGCAGGAGCGGCCTTGTGCCGCAGAAAAGCTGTTCAGATCCAGGTGCTGAACCAGGACAACAGCAGCGCCATCGCCAGGCACGAGAAGCCCAGGATGTAGTAGTAGCGCGGTACACGCAGGTCGAACGCATCGACCAGCCCTTCCTCGGCAGCCAGGCTTTCACGCACATCGCTCTGGCGACGCCGCGCACTGTGCAGCAGCAGGCCGCCGGGGCAGGTGATGAACAGCGCCAGGACATTGATCAGCTTGGCGGGATGGGCGGCCAGGAACCCCCAGAGGACTTGCAGGGACATCGCGCAACCTCGAAACGACGATAAGCAAAGCCCGGCATTCTACCCAAGCTCCACCCAACCTCCCGTTTTTTGCGACCAAGTGTCACTAAATTTCATCTGTCACACGCTCGTCATCCAGACAGGCCACCCTGTCGGCCTTTCCAGACCGGAGCTTGTCATGCTGCACGCCGAAAACCAGGACCGTCTCTACCTCGTCTCGCAGAGCGACGAGCAGCAGGCACTGATCGACGGATTCGCGATCAACGTCCACGACCAGCGCTGGCTGGTGTATTGCGCCCTGGGCGGTCATGCGCACCAGGACCTGCCTGAAGTGGATCAAGACACCGGGCTGAGTGTGCTGGACTTTGGAATCGAGGCGGCTTGACCTGCCCGCACCCACAGAGAGATGACCCCAGGTGCCGCACCAACCAGGGTTTGAGCGAGCCTCAGCCCTGGTCCAGCCAAAGAAAAACCCGCTGCCTGTCGCCAGGCAGCGGGTTTTGTTCATCCACGCTGAGTGCTTATTCAGCCAGCACCTGACCGATGGTCGGGTCCTTGAACAGCCGGGTCAGCGCATCGCTGAGTACGTCACTGACCAGCTTGGTGTTGGTCTCCTGGTTCGGCGCCATGCCGAAGCGCTGGTCGAGAGAGGCGCCATAGCGGCCGCTGTAGCGACGGTTGGCGTTGGACACGTCGGCACGGAAGGTGGCACCGATGGTGGCCTCGGTCACGTACATCTTGTCCTTGGGCGACTGGTACTTCAGCTCGGCCAGGGTCACGGTCAGCTGTGGCGCGCTGCCGGCACCCGAGGTGGGGGTGAAGCCGAGCAGGCGTACTGCCGCTTCGGCCTGGGCCTGCAGCTTGGGCACCACGTCATTGCCGTTGACGGTAATGGTGCTGGTCTCGGGGTACATGCCACCCCGTGTGCCCAGCGACTGCGAAGCACGGCCGTCGACCACCCGCACGACCACCGGCTGGCCACGACCTACCGGATTGAGCTGAGCGGTGAGCTTGGGTTGCGGGCTGAGTTGCTGCGGGCTGTGTGCACAGCCGACCAGGCTCAGGGTGGCCACCGCCATCAAACCGAACAACAGACGTTGCAGCATGCGCATTTCTCCAGAAAAAGCGGCAAAGGCACACAGTATACCCAGCCTGAAGCAAGCCAGTCATCGGCCCGCAGCTGCTGTCACAATGGTTTCATGGCCCCGGCGTTATCCTTGCCCCAGCCCGATCAAACAGGACTCGCCGCCATGGCCTCGCTCTGGACCTTGCTCTTCCAACGCCCGCGCCACAACACCTACGCCCGCCTGGATGCCGATGGCAAATGCCTGGCCTTCAAGCAGTGCCACCAGGCACCGAGCGGCAGTGGCTGGGTCCAGGTCAGCGAAGCGCACCTGGGCTGGCTGGGCCATCCACTGCCCAACAGTGCCCGGATTTGCGTACCTGCAAGCCGCCGTTGGCAGCAACGCATCCTCCCCGCCTGACAAACGCTGCAATAAAAACCCAAGAAGAACGACCTTTCTGCCCGCGACCTCGTTATAATCTCCCCCCGATTATAAGGACGTCTCCTGATCGGGCCCCGCACTCGCCGCTTGACCCCGGCACCTTCACCGCTTCGCCCACAGAGAGCCTTCCACTCAGGTCTTGCATTGGCTGTCGTGCCTGCTGTCTCTGGCCGTCTGCTGCGCATGAACCTGCGGGTTGCCACCGCGCAGTCCACTTTTGAGGTTCACGACTCCAAAAGAGCGTGAAAAAACGGTTTTTCACAACTTCACGAGAGTGTGGCGAGCAAATGAACAGTCTGGCATGTGCAAAAGCGGCAGATACGTCTCGAACAGCCCTGAACAGACGGCAAAAGCGCTCATCCTGGATGGGAGCCTGAGGCCGGTCCATAACGCACGACGGAACACTTGACCATAAGTCGAATTGCCGCACCCGTGGCAAATGGCGTTCAATTATCGAACACCCAAGACTGATTGGCGGTGTCCGCGGAAGTTGCAAGAACTGCGAAGAGTCGGACATGGCGATCCTGGCCAACCCAGGGGTCCTATGCTGTCAATTAGGTGCTGTAGATTGTGGAGACGCGTTAATGGCGCAGAACGAATCGGTTGATGTGGTACTGGTAGGCGCGGGCATCATGAGTGCCACCCTGGCCGTACTGCTCAAGGAGCTGGACCCTGCGATCAAGCTGGAAGTCGTCGAGGCGATGGACTCCGGGGCCGCGGAAAGCTCCAACCCCTGGAACAACGCCGGGACCGGCCACGCCGGCCTGTGCGAGCTGAACTATACGCCCCAGGCCGCCGATGGCAGCATCGACATCAAGAAGGCCGTGCACATCAATACCCAGTTCGAGGTGTCCCGCCAGTTCTGGGCCTACCTGAGCAAGAAAGGCGGCTTCGGCTCGCCGCGCGACTTCATCAATCCCGTGCCGCACCTGAGCTATGTCGAAGGTGACAAGGGCGTGCAATTCCTCAAGAAGCGCTTCGAGCTGCTCAAGCAGCACCACGCGTTCTCCGAGATGGAATACACCGAAGACAAGGCACTGATGAACGAGTGGATGCCGCTGATGATGCCTGGCCGCCCGGCCGACCAGCACATCGCGGCCACCCGCGTGCTCAAGGGTACCGACGTCAACTTCGGCGCCCTGACCAACAAGCTGCTCAAGCTGCTGGGCGACAGCCCCAATGCCCAGGTCAAGTACAGCAAGAAGGTCACCGGCCTGCGCCGTAAAGGCGACGGCTGGACCGTGAGCATCAAGGACGTCAACAGCGGCAACAGCCGTGAAGTCGACGCCCGCTTCGTCTTCCTCGGCGCTGGTGGCGCGGCGCTGCCGCTGCTGCAAGCGTCGGGCATCCCGGAGAGCAAGGGGTTCGGCGGTTTCCCGGTCAGCGGCCAGTGGCTGCGCTGCGACAATCCGGAGATCGTCAAGCAGCACCAGGCCAAGGTCTACAGCCAGGCCGCGGTCGGTGCCCCGCCAATGTCGGTGCCACACCTCGACACGCGCGTGGTCGACGGCAAGAAATCCCTGCTGTTCGGGCCTTACGCCGGCTTCACCACCAAGTTCCTCAAGCATGGCTCGTTCATGGACCTGCCGCTGTCGGTGCGCATGGGCAACATCGGCCCGATGCTGGCGGTGGCCCGCGACAACATGGACCTGACCAAGTACCTGGTCAGCGAAGTGATGCAGTCGATGGAGCAGCGCCTGGAATCGCTTCGCCGCTTCTACCCCGAAGCGAAAGCCGAGGACTGGCGCCTGGAAGTGGCCGGTCAGCGCGTGCAGATCATCAAGAAGGATCCGAAGAAAGGCGGCATCCTGCAGTTCGGCACCGAGCTGGTCTCGGCCGCCGATGGCAGCCTGGCTGCGCTGCTTGGCGCCTCGCCGGGCGCATCGGTGACGGTCTCGATCATGCTCGAGCTGATCGAGCGCTGCTTCCCCGAGCAGGCCAAAGGCGCCTGGGCTGCCAAGCTCAAGGAGATCTTCCCGGCTCGCGAGAAGACACTGGCCACCGATGCCGCGCTGTACCACAAGATCAGCGCCGACAATGACGTGGCCCTGGACCTGGCACAAAACAGCCCGGCCAAGCACTACGCCTGAAATGGCTGAAACGAAAAAACGCCCCGAGGGGCGTTTTTTTGTGCCTGGAATCCCTACCCGCAAAAAGGGCAGAACCGGCTCGAGGATCAGCCGCGGGCGTTAGCGATGATCTCGATGTACTCGGGCGCGTTGCGCTGGTCGGCGATCACCTCGGCGAAGGTCTTGCCGTGCTCGTCCTTGCCATCGACATCGTATCCAGCTTCAACGAAGAAGCCGACGAAACGCTCGAAGTCATCGATGCGCAGGCCACGGTAGGCCTTGATCAGCTTGTGGTGCGACGGCGAGGTCAGGCCATCTGCCGGCTCGAACTGAAGGAACGTCTTGATGTAGTCGTCGCTGATCTCGTCACCGATAACCTGCTTCTTGTCTTTACGCATTGCCGACTCCAACTGGGCCATCACGGGCATTTCAAAGGCGGGCAGTGTACCGCTGGCTGCCCATGCGCCTCAACGCGTACGTACGGTTCCAGTGTGCAGGTCGGCCCAGACATGGCCGTTGGCATAACTGAGGAACTGCACGTACAGCGTCTCGTTGCGCAGCAGGTCCATGATCACCCGGTAATCGGCCTGTGGATAATTCAGCGTCAGGGTGCGGGTCTTGTCATCGTAGGTCGGCCGCTTGAGGCTCTTGCCGCCCTCGCCGTCGAAGGTGACCAGCACCTGCCCGATAGTTGCCCCCTTGCTCATGGGCTTGCCCTTCAGGCGCAAGGTCAGGGACGAGGTGATGGGGATCGGCTGCTGGCTGGACTGACGCTGGGCACCGACCACCACCGCGTAATCGGTGACCTGCAGCAGTTGTTGCGACTCGGGTTCTTCCTGGCGCAGCGAGAGGTCATCAGGCGGGAGAAACTGGCTGTGCAAAGGCGCTGCCGACAGCGGCAGGCTCAGCGCCAGCAGAAGGGGAAAGATCGCGCGCATGAAGGGCTCCTTGGCATAGGAGAGCACTCTAGCACGCCTGATCGATCGCTACTGGCAGCGTACGCTCAATCGAACTGCGCGCGCATCCAGGCCTGGTACTGTGCCACACCGTCCTCGCCCTCGCGCGGTGCCCAGTAGGCATGCTCGCCCTCGCCTACCGGGCGGTAGGGGCCGGACTTGCATTCGAACAGGATGCTGTCATCTTCGAGCACCACCAACCCGTGATAGGTGCCAGGCGCCAGGTCGACCCCCAGGCAATCGCCGCCGGCTTCGAGCACGCGCTTGTCGCACACCGCGCCCTGCTCGTCGAAGATCAGCAGCCCCAGACGCCCCTTGAGCACCACCAGCGCCTCGGCCTTGTCATCCTTCAGATGACGGTGCGGCGGAATGTAGGTACTGGTCTGCAAACCGACTGCCATGCGGTGGCAAGGCTCTTCCATCTCGTGAAAGTTGTGGTGCTGGCGACCGCGCGGACTGGCAGCGGCCTTTTCAGCCAACGCCCCGAACAAGGCCTGATCCATGAAAGCCGGCTTGCGCATGATCACATTCCTTTTACGGCGAAGATGCCATTGGCGTTGCGCCAGTAACCCTTGTAGTCCATGCCATAACCGAAGATATAGCGATCGACGCACGGCAGGCCCACGTAGTCAGCCTTCAAGCCCGGGCTGGCCTTGCGGTCGTGGTCCTTGTCGATCAGCACCGCGGTGTACACCGAGCGCGCGCCGGCATGCTTGCAGAAGTCGATGATGGCGCTGAGGGTGTGGCCTTCGTCGAGGATGTCATCGACGATCAGCACGTCACGGTCGATGAAGGAGATTTCCGGCTTGGCCTTCCAGAACAGCTCACCGCCGCTGGTCTGGTTGCGGTAACGCGTCGCGTGCAGGTACGAGGCCTCCAGCGGGAACTGCAGGTGGGTCAGCAGTTTGCCGGCGAATATCAGGCCGCCGTTCATCACGCAGAAGACCACCGGGTTCTTGTCGTGCAGGTCTTTGCAGATCTGCTCGCCGACCTGGGCGATGGCCGCTTCGACCTGGGCTTCGTTGTACAGGCAATCTGCCTCGTTCATCACTTGGCGAATATGCTCGAGATCGGCGGACATGGCGCTCTCCAGGAGGTGCATTTTGGAAAAGCGGGCAAAGGTACGCATCCGCTCGTCCCAGATCAAGCATTTATGGACTAACGTGCTCAATGACTGCACGACAGCAAGGACTGAATAGATTAACCTAGCGCGGTTTTTTTGCCCGCCTCCCGGAGCCCTCCCCCTATGCCCATTCGTGAGATCCGCCATCCGCTGATCCGCCACAAGCTCGGCCTGATGCGCCGCGCCGATATCAGCACCAAGAACTTTCGCGAACTCGCCCAGGAAGTCGGTGCACTCCTGACCTACGAAGCCACCCAGGACCTGCCGCTGGAAACCTACGAGATCGACGGCTGGTGCGGCAAGGTCCAGGTCGAGAAGATCGCCGGCAAGAAGATCACCGTAGTGCCGATCCTGCGGGCCGGCATCGGTATGCTCGATGGCGTGCTCAGCCTGGTCCCGGGCGCCAAGGTCAGCGCCGTGGGCGTGGCGCGCAACGAGGAAACCCTCGAGGCGCACACGTACCTGGAAAAACTCGCGCCGGACATCAACCAGCGCCTGGCACTGATCATCGACCCGATGCTCGCCACTGGCGCCTCGATGGTCGCCACCATCGACCTGCTGAAGAAGGCCGGTTGCCGGGAAATCCGCGCCATGGTCCTGGTCGCGGCGCCCGAAGGTATCGAGGTGGTCGAGAAAGCCCATCCGGACGTACAGATCTACACCGCGTCCATCGATCAGCGCCTGAACGAGCACGGTTACATCGTTCCGGGCCTCGGCGATGCCGGTGACAAGATCTTCGGCACCAAGCAGAAGGACGCCTGACCATGCAGGACGGCTTCAACGACCCGCTGTGGCGCCAGGTCGTCTCGGGCGCGCAGATGCTCTTCGTGGCATTCGGCGCGCTGGTGCTCATGCCGCTGATCACGGGCCTGGACCCTAACGTGGCACTGTTCACCGCCGGTATCGGCACCTTGCTGTTCCAGCTGGTCACGGGCCGTCAGGTGCCTGTGTTCCTGGCATCGAGCTTTGCCTTCATCACCCCGATCATCCTCGCCAAGGGCCAGTTCGGCCTGGCCGCGACCATGGGCGGCGTGATGGCTGCCGGCTTCGTCTACACCTTCATGGGCTTGATGGTGAAGATCAAGGGCACGGGGTTCATCGACCGCATGCTGCCTCCGGTGGTCATTGGCCCGGTGATCATCTCCATCGGCCTGGCCATGGCGCCGATCGCCGCCAACATGGCCATGGGCAAGGGTGGCGACGGCGCCGCGCTGATGCCCTACAAGACCGCCATGCTGATCTCCATGCCAGCGTTGCTGACCACCTTGATCGTCGCCGTGTTCGGCAAGGGCATCTTCCGCCTGGTACCGATCATTGCAGGCGTGCTGGTGGGCTTTGCCCTGTCGTTCGCCTTCGGCGTGGTCGACACCGCGAAAATCGCCGCTGCCCCCTGGCTGGAACTGCCCAACTTCACGGCGCCAGAGTTCAACTGGCAGGCGATCCTGTTCATCGTTCCGGTGGCCCTGGCGCCGGCGATCGAGCATATCGGCGGGGTAATCGCGGTCGGCAGCGTGACCGGTCGCGACTACCTGAAAAAGCCAGGCCTGCACCGCACCCTGTTCGGTGATGGCCTGGCCACCACGGCTGCCGGCCTGTTCGGCGGCCCGCCCAACACCACCTACGCCGAAGTGACGGGTGCGGTGATGCTGACCAAGAACTACAACCCGAAGATCATGACCTGGGCTGCAGTGTTCGCGATCACCCTGGCGTTCATCGGCAAGTTCGGCGCGCTGCTGCAGAGCATTCCGGTGCCGGTGATGGGCGGCATCCTCTGTCTGCTGTTCGGCTCGATCGCGGCAGTGGGCATGAACACCATGATCCGCCACAAGATCGACCTCTCCGAGGCGCGCAACCTGGTGATCGTTTCGGTGACCCTGGTGTTCGGTATCGGTGGTGTGCTGATCGGCAGCGGCGACGGCCCGGACGATTGGGGCCTGAAGGGCATCGCCCTGTGCGCCGTGGTCGCCATCGCCCTGAACCTGATCCTGCCGGGCAACGACGGTTGGAAGAACAAGAAGCTGGATGACCAGTTGCCTTGACCAGGCGTTGAAACGAATCGGCCTCTTCGCGGGTTTACCCGCGAAGAGGCCATCACCCAATCAAGCCCTCTCGCACATCCCTGCCAATACCTGCGCCCACTGCGGGTGATCGTTCAGGCACGGCACCAGCACCAGTTCCTCGCCCCCCGCTTCGATGAACTGCTCCTTGCCACGATCGCCGATCTCCTCCAGCGTCTCGATGCAATCGGCAACGAAGGCCGGGCACATCACCAGCAGTTTCTTCACCCCCGCCTTGGCCAGTTCATCAAGCCGCGTTTCGGTGTAGGGCTCGATCCACTTGGCCCGCCCCAGCCGCGACTGGAACGAGGCTGACCACTTGCCATCAGGAATTCCTGCCGCCCTGGCGAACGCAGCAGCGCTGGCCAGACACTGCGAGCGATAGCAGACCTTGCGCACCTGGGCACAGGCCTTTTCGCAGCAGTTCGCACTCTGGAAGCAATGGGAGCCGGTCGGGTCAAGCTTCTTCAGATGGCGCTCGGGCAGGCCGTGGAAGCTCAACAGGATGTGATCGTATTCCTGCTCCAGGTATGGGCGCGCGCTGGTGACCAGGGCATCGATGTACTCGGGCTCGTCGTAGAAAGGCTGCAGCACCCGCATGTCGAACGGCAGTTGGCGGTCGGCGACGGTCTGGCGAGCCAACTCCACCACCGTGGTCACGGTGCTGTCGGCGAACTGCGGGTACAACGGCGCCAGGGTCACCTTGCGCACACCCTGCGCAGCAAGACGCTCCAGCACCTCTGGCAGCGCCGGTTGACCATAGCGCATGGCGATTTCCACCGGACCATGCGGCCAATGCGGGGTGATGGCCGCCTGCAGGCGGCGGGTCAGCACCACCAGTGGCGAACCCTCGTCCCACCAGATCGACGCATAGGCGTGGGCGGACTGCTCCGGGCGCTTGATCAGGATCAGCGACACCAGCAAGCGCCGCACCGGCCAAGGCAGGTCGATCACATACGGGTCCATGAGGAACTGGTTGAGGTAGCGGCGCACATCGGCGACCGAGGTGGATGCCGGTGAACCCAGGTTGACCAGCAGCAGGGCATGATCGGTCATGCAGCGTCCTATGTCAGAGGCGGTCGGACAGGTCGTCCAACGCCGATTGCAGATCGTTGAAGCGGAACGTGAAACCTTCGGCCAGCAGGCGCACCGGGCGCGCACGCTGGCCACCCAGCAGCAGGGTCGACAACTCGCCCAGGCCGGCCTTGAGCACCAGCGCCGGCAGCGGCAGCAACGCCGGGCGATGCAGTGCCCGCCCCAGACGCCTGGCGAACTCGCGGTTGCGCACCGGCTCCGGCGCGCAGGCATTATAGGGACCGCTGGCGTCGTTGTGCTGCAAGAGAAAATCAATCAGGCCGATCTGGTCTTCTATATGGACCCACGGCATCCATTGTCGACCGTTGCCGATCGGCCCACCAAGACCCAGCTTGAATGGCAGGCGCAGGCGTGAAAGAAAGCCTCCATCGCTGGCCAGTACCAACCCGGTACGCACCAGCACCACGCGCATGCCGAGGGTTTGCGCACGTTGTGCGGTCTCTTCCCAGGCGATGCACAGCTGGCTGGCGAAATCTTCTTTCACCGGCTGCGAGGCCTCGGTCAACTCACGCTCGCCACCATCGCCATACCAGCCCACAGCCGAGCCGGAGATCAGCAGCCCCGGACGCTGCTCGCGGCGCTCCAGCCAGCTCAGCAACTGCTCGGTGAGGGTGACACGACTGGCCCACAACAGTTGCCTGCGTGCCGCCGTCCATGGGCGATCGGCGATGGGCGCGCCGGCCAGGTTGACCACCGTGTCCAGCGGATCGTCCGGCTCCAGCTCCTCCAGCCGAGCGATGCCGCGCACGCCGCTGCCGCAACGCTTGGGCACCTGGCCAGGCTCGCGGCTCCACACCGTCAGGCGATGACCCTGGCTGAGCCAGAGCTGGCACAAGTGTCGGCCGATCAACCCAGTACCGCCTGTCAGCAATATATGCATGGCTGTGTCCTCACAAGCTGCGGCCATGGTCTATTTTTAAGATCAAGGCACTTTTTAAACCGATAGCTCTCGGATAAACATAGGCCAACCTGTCCTATCGAGCGGAATAACCTTATACAAAACTTCTGTATTGTACAGGTTTGTCTGACAGCGTAGTCTGCTTAAAGCAAGGTTCGAAGAGGCCATCATGACAGTACCTATTGCCATTATCGGTGCCGGTATCGCCGGTCTGTCCGCCGCCCAGGCCCTGCAGAAGGCCGGACAGAGCGTCCACTTGTTCGACAAGGGCCACGGCAGCGGCGGGCGCATGGCCAGCAAGCGCAGCGACGCCGGCGCGCTCGACCTCGGCGCCCAGTACTTCACCGCTCGCGACCGACGTTTCGTCGAGCAGGTCCAGCAATGGGTTGCGGCCGGCTGGGTCGCGCAGTGGAAGCCGCGACTCTACAATTACCGCGACGGTGAACTGACCCCCTCTCCCGACGAACAGACCCGCTGGGTCGGCGTACCACGCATGAGCGCCATCACCCGCGGCCTGCTCAAGGATGTCACGGTCAACTTCGGGTGCCGTATCGCCGAGGTGTTCCGCGGCAAGCAGTACTGGCATCTGCAGGACACCGAGGGCTGCAGCCATGGCCCGTTCAGCCGCGTGGTGATCGCTGTGCCAGCACCGCAGGCCACGCCCCTGCTGGCGGCCACGCCCAAGCTCGCCGCGGTCGCCGCTGGCGTGCAGATGGAACCCACCTGGGCCATCGCTCTGGGCTTTCAGACACCACTCGACACCCCGATGCAAGGCTGCTTCGTGCAGGACAATCCACTCGACTGGCTGGCACGCAACCGCAGCAAACCCGGCCGCGATGAGCAGCTGGACACTTGGGTGCTGCATGCGACCTCCAGCTGGAGTAGCGAACACCTGGACCTCCCCAGGGAGAAAGTGATCGAGCAGTTGTGGGGCGAGTTCGCCGAACTGGTCGGCTGCGTGGTGCCAGCCCCCACCTTCGCCCTCGCCCACCGCTGGCTCTATGCCCGCCCCGCCGGTAACCATGAATGGGGCACCCTGGCCGACGCCGACCAGGGCTTGTATGCCTGCGGCGACTGGTGCCTGTCGGGACGCGTGGAAGGTGCCTGGCTCAGCGGCCAGGAGGCAGCACGGCGCTTGCTCGAACACCTCGAGTGAAGTTGTACAAGAAATTTGTCTTGCATAAGTTTTTCGATGTGCTGGAATAGACCTGTACAAAATTTCTGCCTTGTACAGGTCTACGGAGGCCACGATGAACTTTCCCCACTCGACAGGCAAACCCCGCATCGCCATCAGCGCCTGCCTGGCCGGGCAGGACGTGCGCTACAACGGCGGACACAAAGCCTCGGACCTGTGCCAGTCCCTCGATGAGCATTTCGACTGGCTGCCGCTGTGTCCGGAAGTTGCCATCGGCCTGGGCATTCCTCGCGACGCCATTCGCCTGGTCGGCGATCCACAGGCCCCGGAAGTGATCAACCCGCGCGATCCCGGTACCGATCTCGCACCACCCCTGCGTGCCTATGGCCAGCAAATGGCAGAAGCGCTCGACGATATCTGCGGCTATGTGTTCATGCAGAAGTCGCCCTCCTGCGGGCTGGAGCGGGTCAAGGTCTATCAGGACAATGGCCGTCCCTCCGTGCTGGGCGGGCGCGGCGCCTATGCCCAGGCGTTCTGCGAGCGCCGCCCGGACCTGCCGGTGGAAGAGGAAGGCCGCCTGCACGACCCGGTGCTGCGCGAAAACTTCATCAGCCGCGTCTACGCCTATGCCGACTGGCAGCACCTGCTGACACAAGGCTTGAGCCGCGGAGCCCTGATTCGTTTCCACTCACGCTATAAATACCTGCTGATGGCCCACAACCCGCAGGCCTATCGCGAACTCGGGCGCCTGCTGGGCAGCATGAGCCGCGACGACGACCCGCTGCAGATCGGCCCGCGCTACTTCAGCCAGCTGATGCAGGCTCTGCGTCGCTGCGCCAGCCGCGGCACCCACAGCAACGTTCTGCAGCACCTGTGCGGCTATCTGCGCGATGCCCTGGACAGCAGCGACAAAGCCGAACTGCAGCGCCTGATCAACCAGTACCAACAGGGTTGCGTGCCGCTGGTGGTCCCGCTGACCTTGCTCAAGCACCACCTGCGCATTCATCCCGACCCTTATTTGATGCAGCAGGCCTACCTGCAACCGCACCCGGAAAACCTGGGCCTGCGCAATGCACTCTGAAGACAGCTTGCCGATCGGCGAACTGGCCCGACGCACCGGCGTCAACCCTGTCACCCTGCGAGCCTGGGAACGGCGCTACGGCCTGCTGGTGCCGGAGCGCACGCCCAAAGGCCATCGCCTTTACAGCACACTGCATATCGAGAGAGTGCAGGCCATCCTGCAGTGGTTGGAGCGCGGCGCCTCGGTGAGCCAGGTGCGTGATCTGCTCGAAAACCGCGACGAAACCTCGCCAAGGCTGGAGGGTGACTGGCAAGCTCGCTGCCAGCAACTGATCGAGGCCATTGCCGACCTAGCCCAGCGCTCGCTGGACCAGCAACTCAACCAGGCCATGGCGCTCTATCCCGCCTCGACCCTGTGCGAGCAATTGCTGCTGCCGCTGCTCGAGCGCCTGGAGCAACGCTGGCGCAAGCACTTCGACGCCAGCCTCGAGCAGGCCTTCTTCCACACTTGGCTGCGCAGCAAGCTGGGCGCGCGGGTCTACCACGACAACCATTCGCTCGAGGGGCCGCCCGTGCTGTTGGCCACGACCCTCGACGCCCCCTTCGATGCTCAACTGTGGCTCTGCGCCTGGCTGCTCAGCAGCAGCGGCTTTGCCGTGGAAGTGCTCGAACAACCGGTCGGCTGCAAACAACTGCTGCACGCAATCGCCCGACTTGCCCCACGCGCCCTGGTGCTGCACCTGGGGCCGCGTATCGACCTCCAAGCACTGGCCCCGCTGCGGGATGTAACGCTGACGAAACTCCTGGGAGGCGCCAGCGTCTTCATTAACGAGGAGCGACTGCGCAGCCTGGAACTTCCGGCGCTGCAGCTCTTCGAGACTCCGCAGGGGGCATTGCGCCTGCTTCAGCAATCACGCTGAACCCGACTGTCAGAGACCCTGAGATGCAATTGATCTGGCTGCGCAGCGACCTGCGCATAAGCGACAATACCGCCCTCTCCACCGCCACCGCACAGGGGCCGACCATTGCCCTGTGGATCGCCAGCCCCGAGCAATGGCACGCGCATGACGATGCGGCGAGCAAGGTCGACTTCTGGATACGCAACCTGCACGACCTGCGTCAGGCTCTCGAACGCCTGAATATCCCGCTGCTGATCCGCCATACCGACACCTGGCAACAGGTGCCCGAAACCGTGCTGGAGGTTTGCCGCATGCACAAGGTGCAGACGGTGCACTGGAACGATGAGTACGGCGTCAACGAAAGCCAGCGTGACCAGCGTACCCAGTCGTTGCTGGAGCGCTCCGGCGTGGCCACCCGCACGCACCTGGACCAGCTGTTCTTCCATCCCGGCACCCTCCTGACCAAGGCGGGCAACTACTTCCAGGTCTTCGGCCAGTTTCGCAAGGCTTGCCTGGAACATCTGCATCGCAGCCTGCCAACCCTTGCCCATCCCGTGAAACCACAGGCCCCGCTGGGCATCGCCAGCGACTCGATCCCCAGGCATATCGAAGGCTTCGACACGCCCGCTAAGGCCTTGCGCGACCACTGGCCTGCCGGTGAAGACGAGGCTCAGGGCAGGCTGTCGCGCTTCGTCGACGAAACCATCGACGACTACCAGACCCTGCGTGACCTGCCGGCCAGGCCCGGCACCAGCCAACTCTCGCCCTATCTTGCCGCCGGCGTGATCTCGCCGCGCCAATGCCTGCACGCCGCACTGTCGAGCAACCGTGGCGAATTCGACAGCGGCAGCCAAGGTGTACGGACCTGGATCGACGAGCTGCTCTGGCGCGAGTTCTACAAGCACATCCTGGTGGGTTATCCACAGGTCTCGCGCCACCGCCCCTTCCGCGCCCCTACCGAGGCTCTGCCCTGGCGTGATGCGCCCGAAGATCTGGAGGCGTGGGAACAAGGCCGCACCGGTTTTCCGTTGATCGACGCGGCCATGCGCCAGTTGCTGCATACAGGTTGGATGCACAACAGGCTGCGCATGGTGGTAGCCATGTTCCTGAGCAAGAATCTGCTCATCGACTGGCGCAAGGGCGAGCGGCATTTCATGCGACACCTGATCGACGGCGACCTGGCGGCGAACAACGGCGGCTGGCAGTGGAGCGCCTCCACCGGCACCGACTCGGTCCCCTATTTCCGGATCTTCAACCCAGTGACCCAGTCGCAGCGTTTCGATCCAAAAGGACGCTTTATCCGCCATTGGTTACCAGAACTCACCCATCTGGATGACAAACACATTCATTTGCCTGTGAAATCTTCCGGACTATTTGATACAAATAGCTACATCAGCCCGATCGTGGATCTGGACAGCAGTCGCCATAGGGCACTGGCGGCATTCAAGGCGCTACCCGCCTCCACCAACTGAAGGACACGGTATTGAGCAGTACGCGCAGGTTCTGGGTGACAGGGGCCAGCAATGGCGTAGGCCTCGCCCTGGTCGAACGGTTGCTCGAAGAGGGTCATCGAGTCGCCGCCAGCGGAAAGAATTGCCAGGAACTCGACACGTTGGCCGAGCTGCACGAGGCACGCTTGCTGCGCCTGCCCGTGCACGTGCACGAGCTGGCCGAGGCGCAGGCGGCGGCCGAGCAATTGCAGTCGCACTGGGGCGCACTGGATGTCTTGATCGTCAATGCCGGCACGTGCGACTACCTGCCAGACAGCCTACCTGCCAACGCGATAATGGAAGCCATCGTCAGCAGCAACCGGCGCGCCAGCGAGCATGTCTTGACCAACGCACTGTCTTTGTTGGCCAGAGGCGACAGGCCACAGGTGATGGCACTGTTCAGCCGCTATTCGACGCTGCAGCTGTTTGCGCCAGCGCAAAACCCGGCAGGGCACAACAGCCTGCCACAGTGGTTCCGCGAGCAACGCAAGGTCCTCGACGATCTGACGGTACAGCTTACGGTGGTTGCGCCGCAGTCGCTCAAGGCACCGGTTAGCAGCAGCATGGCGATACCTGAATCCTGGACGGCGCAGAGCGCAGCAGAGGAGTTGGTGCGCAGGCTCGAACAACCCCAGGCCGAATTGGTGCTCGAAGTGATGGATCCGACCTTGCTGTGGCCACTGCCCAAGGAAGCTTGAGGTGAACACGGGGCGCTAAGCGCCCCGGTGATTCGGGTCAGAGCGCCATACGATAATGCAGCGAATAGCTCTCGACGCCATCATTGGGCTGCTTGATCCCCGCGTTGGAATAATGGATCGCGCGAACCCCGATCTCGTGCCCACCGGCAAAACGCAGGCCGAATCCGATACGGTCCTCGAACTGGAACGACGAGCCCAGGTCATTGCTTTCCAGCTTGGTCCGCGAGAATGCCGCCACACCAATCCCCGCCTCGATGTAAGGTTTGACCGAGTCCCCGGCGAACTCGTAAACGAACACCGGCGCGAACGACAGGCTGTGATTGCTTGCTCGCTCGTCGCCATCCCAGAAGGTGTAGGCACCGTCCCAGTAACCAGTAATACGGCCTACGCTGGTCTGCCACCAACTGGCATCCCAGTTCGACTGCAGCCCCAGTCGGTAGACCATGGTGCTGTCGCCGGTCTGCCCCACCGACAACGAGACATCGGCCGCCTGCGCCGATACCGTCTGCCCCAACGCCAACGCGGCAACCACTGCCACTCCAAGCAAATGCCTCATGAGCCCGTCCTTCTTCCTGGTGTTGTTATCAAGTGTCTGCCTGTAAGTCAGGCTCAATGATAGAAATCAGCACTGGGACGATAGTTCAGCTTTGCCAAGGGAAATTTCACATTTTTTTTACAAGTCGAACGCACTGACCTGTTCGACCGAGGCGCCCCATAGAAGCGGGAGGATCTTGTGCAAGTGCTGCGTGTCGCCACTGCTGCAGAATTCGGCCTCACGCGCAGGCCCGTCGGCCAGCAGGTCGCGGGCCAGCAACAGGCGTTGCAACTGACGCGCCACGGCAGCACCGGTATCGATGATCGCCACCTCGGCCGGCACCATGTCGGCCAGCAGCGGGCGCAGGAAGGGATAGTGCGTGCAGCCGAGGATCAGCGTGTCGCAGCCGGCAGCCAGCAGCGGCTGCACGTAGCCGAGCAACATCTGGCGTAGCAGTGGACTGTTCAGGTCACCGGCCTCGATCAGCTCGACCAGGCCAGGGCATGGCTGGGTGACCACCTGCACATCGTTGGCGAAGCGGTCGAGCAAGGCGGCAAATTTTGCACTCTGCAAGGTGCCGGTGGTAGCCAGGACGCCGACCACACCGGAGCGTGTCGCCGCAGCGGCCGGCTTGACCGCAGGCTCCATGCCCACCAACGGCCAATCGGGGTAGCGCTCCCGCAAGTCAGCCACAGCCGCCACGGACGCGGTATTGCACGCCAGGACCATGGCCTTGGCACCGCGTGCGTGGAAGAACTCGGCGATGCGCCGGCAGCGCTCACGGATGTAGTCGGGGGATTTCTCGCCATAGGGTACGTGGCCGCAATCGGCGACGTAGAGCAGCGACTCGTGGGGCAGCAAGCGCCGAATCTCGGCAAGCACCGACAAGCCACCGACGCCCGAATCCATCACGCCCACCGGCGCCGAGCGATCAGCCATGGCGATCGCCGCACACCGTGCAGGCCGGGTCTCGCTTGACCCGCAGCTCGCGCATGCGCGTGCCGAGGGCATCGATCAGCAACAAGCGGCCCACCAGGGGCTCGCCAAACCCGGCCAGCAGCTTCAGGGCTTCCAAGGCCTGCAAGCTGCCCACCAGCCCCACCAGCGGACCGATCACGCCGGCTTCGCTGCAGGTCAGCTCGGCCTCGCTGCCATGGCCATAGAGGCAGTGATAGCAAGGGCTGTAGTCGCGCCGAGGGTCGAACACCGACAACTGTCCCTCCAGGCGAATGGCCGCGCCGCTCACCAACGGTTTGCCGGCAGCCACGCATGCGGCGTTGACCGACTCGCGAGTGGCGAAGTTGTCGGAGCAGTCCAGCACCAGGTCCACCGCCGCCACCGCCGCAGCCAACGAGTCGTCGTCCAGGGCATGGCGATGGGCGACCAGGGTGACCTCCGGATTGATCGCCTGCAGACGCTGCAACGCCGAGTCGACCTTGGTCATGCCGACGCTGTCGCTGTCATGGAGGACCTGGCGTTGCAGGTTGGTCAGGTCGACCGTGTCGAAGTCGGCCAGATGCAACTCGCCCACGCCGGCAGCCGCCAAGTAGAGCGCGACGGGCGACCCCAGGCCACCGAGCCCGACCACCAGGGCCTTGCTCTGCTTGAGCCGCAACTGGCCGTCGATATCCACCTGCGACAGCAGGATCTGCCGGCTGTAGCGCAACAGTTCCTGGTCACTCAGCATGGCAGGCGCCCAAGGGAAATACGCTCATGCCCACCCAGGTCGCGGCGGCTGTCCACCTCGATGAAACCGCTACCAGCCAACAGGTCACGCACTGCGCCAGCCTGGTCGTAGCCATGCTCGAGCAACAACCAGCCGCCGGGCAACAGGTGCTGCGGCGCCTGGGCAATGATCAGACGCAGATCGTCAAGGCCATCTGGGCCGGCCACCAGCGCACTGCTGGGCTCGAAACGCACATCGCCCTCGCTCAAGTGCGGATCTTCGGCGGCAATGTAGGGCGGGTTGCTGAGGATCAGGTCGAAACGCTCGTCGGCCAGGGCGTCGAACCAGTGGCTACTGCGCACCTGAACATTCATCAGGTGCAGGCGCGCGCGGTTGCGCTCGGCCAGGGCCACGGCCTCGTCGATGCGATCGACTGCCGTCACCTGCCAGGCCGGGCACTCGCTCGCCAGGGCCAGGGCGATGGCGCCGCTGCCGGTGCCAAGGTCAAGCACCCGGGCAGGTTTGGCAGGCACCCGTTCGAGCGCGGTTTCCACCAGCAACTCGGTGTCTGGTCGAGGGATCAGCGTGTGCGGCGCGACTTCAAGGTCGAGCTTCCAGAAGCCCTGCTGACCGAGAATGTACGCCACCGGCTCACCTGCGCGACGGCGTTCGAGAAAGGCCGCAAAGGCCTGCGCCGCCTCGCTGCTGACGATACGCTCGGGCCAGGTGTGCAGGTAGCTGCGCGACTTGCCCAAGGCAGCGGACAGCAACAACTCGGCGTCCAGGCGCTCGGTGGGCGAATTGGGCAATTGCGCATTGCGCAGCAGGCTGGCGATGATGGTCATCAGTCCCCCAGGGCGGCCAGTTGATCGGCCTGGTATTCGGCCAGCAAGGGTTCGATCACCGCATCGACACCACCGGCGAGCACATCGTCGAGGGAGTAGAGCGTCAGGTTGATGCGATGGTCGGTGACCCGACCCTGCGGGTAGTTGTAGGTGCGGATGCGCTCGGAGCGGTCGCCCGAGCCCACCAACAGCTTGCGCTCGCTGGCAATCGCATTCTGCGCGGCGCTGGTCTGCATGTCGTTGAGCTTGGCCGACAGCCACGACATGGCGCGGGCGCGGTTCTTGTGCTGGGAACGTTCTTCCTGACACTCGACGACGATGCCGGTCGGCAAGTGGGTGATGCGGATCGCCGAATCGGTCTTGTTCACGTGCTGACCACCCGCACCCGAGGCGCGATAGGTGTCGACGCGCAGGTCGGCCGGATTGATCTCGATTGCGGCCTGCTCGTCAGGCTCGGCCAGCACCGCCACGGTGCAGGCGGAGGTGTGGATGCGGCCCTGCGATTCGGTTTCCGGCACGCGCTGCACCCGGTGCGCCCCGGACTCGAACTTGAGCTTGCCGTATACGCTGTCGCCCTCGACGCGGGCGATGATTTCCTTGTAGCCGCCGTGTTCACCCTCGTTCTCGGAGAGAATCTCCAGGCGCCAGCCACGCTTCTCGGCGTAGCGCGAGTACATGCGGAACAGATCGCCGGAAAAGATCGCAGCCTCGTCGCCGCCGGTGCCGGCACGGATCTCGAGAAACACGTTGCGCCCGTCGTTGGGGTCCTTGGGCAGCAGCATGCGCTGAAGCTGCGACTCCAGGACGACGAGTTGCTCCTTGGCTTCGCGCACTTCCTCCACGGCCATCTCGCGCAGGTCCGGATCGCTGTCCTTTAGCAGCGCCTGGGCGCCCTCCAGATCCTCCTGGACCTTGCACCACTCCTTATAGGCGACGAACACCGGCTCGACTTCGGCATATTCACGGGAATAGGCGCGGAAACGGGTCTGGTCGGAAATGACTTCGGCATCACCCAGCAGGGCGGTGAGTTCTTCGAAGCGGTCCTGGAGGATGTCCAGTTTTTTCAGCAGCGACGCTTTCATTGCGTGGGTTTGTCCGTCGAGCCCTCATGGAGGGCAAAGAGTTCCTGGGCCATGGCCAGCGCATCGACGCGGCCTTCGGCAGAGAGCTTTTTAAGTTGCACGCTGGGCGCGTGCAACAGCTTGTTGGTCAGGCCGCGGGCCAGCTGGGCGAGTACTTCTTCGGGGTTACCGCCGTTGGCCAGCAGGCGCTGGGCTTTTTGCAGTTCCTCATCGCGCAACCGCTCGCTCTGCTGGCGGTAGGCTTTGAGCACGTCTACCGCAGCCAGCTCGCGCAGGCGCGCCATGAAGTCATCGGCACCGAGATTGACCAGCTCTTCGGCGGCCTGGGCTGCACCCTGGCGGCTCTTGAGGTTTTCGGCGACGACTTCGTGCAGGTCGTCGACCGTATAAAGATAGACGTCGTCCAGCTCGCCCACCTGCGGCTCGATGTCCCGCGGCACAGCGATGTCGACCATGAAGATCGGCTTGTGCCGGCGCTGCTTCAGCGCGCTCTCGACCGCGCCCTTGCCGAGAATCGGCAACTGGCTGGCGGTGGAACTGATGACGATGTCACTGTTGGCCAGTTCCTGCGGGATGTCCGCCAACAGCACGGCATGGGCACCGAACTGCTCGGCGAGGATGCTGGCGCGCTCGAGCGTGCGGTTGGCGACGACGATCCGCTTGACCCCCTGCTCATGCAAGTGGCGGGCGACCAGGGTGATGGTTTCGCCGGCACCGATCAGCAGGGCCTGGCTGCGGCCCAGGTCGGCGAAGATCTGCTTGGCCAGGCTGACGGCGGCGAAGGCGACCGAGACCGGGTTCTCACCGATGGCGGTGTCAGTGCGCACCTGCTTGGCGGCACTGAAGGTGGCCTGGAACAGACGCCCGAGCAACGGGCCGATGGTGCCGGCCTCACGGGCCACGGCGTAGGCCGATTTCATCTGGCCGAGGATCTGGGGCTCGCCCAGCACCAGCGAGTCGAGCCCGGAGGCGACACGCATCATGTGTTTGACCGCATCGTGTTCTTCGTGAACGTAGGCACTGGCACGCAGCTCGTCGAGGCTCAGGCGGTGGTAGGCGGCCAGCCATTGCAGCACGGCGTCGGCGCTGAGCTGGTCCTGCTCTATATAGAGCTCACTGCGGTTGCAGGTCGACAGGATCGCCGCCTCGCGGCTGGCGGTCAGTCGGCAGAGCTGCTGCAGGGCATCGACCAGCTGCTCGGGCGTAAACGCCACGCGCTCGCGTACGTCTACCGAGGCAGTCTTGTGGTTGATACCGAGGGCGAGAAAGGCCATGCAAGGTCGCTGGTTGGGACGGGAAGCCGATAATTGTCCTACTTCGCAGGATTCAGGACAACCACCGTTCGCTATTGTCGTGATGAGCCTGGGCTATCGTGAGGCCTGCAGGCATGGCCCGAACCCGGCCAGGCATCTGCCGCAAACACGTGTGACAGTCGGCCTGCCCCCGAACATCACGCGCTCAGCGCGGTCACACACTTCGCGGGTGGGTTTGCCCCCGCGCTTGTGTCATCATGCTCCGACCGCCGGTTAGTCCACCAAAGCCTCTATGAACAGACCCTACGCATTGCTGCTTGCCTTCGCCCTGCTCCAGGGCTGCCAGAGCCTGATCCCGCACAAGAGCGAGGATCAGCAAGCTGTTGCCGAAGCCGACAAGCCCGAGGCGAAAACCCCTGTGGTGTATGGATCGTTCAAACAGGACACGCTCTACAGCCTGCTGGTGGCTGAACTTGCCGGCCAGCGCAACCGCTTCGACATCGCCCTGGCCAACTATGTCGACCAGGCACAGAAAACCCAGGACCCGGCCGTCTCCGAGCGTGCCTACCGCATCGCCGAGTACCTCGGGGCCGATGAACCGGCCCTCGACACCGCGCTGATCTGGGCCCGCAACGACCCGCAGAACCTCGACGCCCAGCGCGCCGCGGCGATCCAGCTGGCCCGCTCCGGCCGCTACGACGACGCCATGGCCTACATGGAGAAAGTGCTCCAGGGCCAGGGCGATACCCACTTCGACTTCCTCGCCCTGTCTGCCGCCGAAACCGACCAGAGCACCCGCGACGGGCTGATGCAAAGCTTCGACCGCCTGCTGGTCAAGTACCCGGACAACAGCCAACTGGTCTTCGGCAAGGCCCTGCTGCTCAACCAGGACGGCAAGACCGAACAGGCACTCGAACTGCTCGAAAGCCATCCGCCACGCAATGGCGAAATCGCGCCGATCCTGCTGCGCGCGCGCCTGCTCCAGGCCCTGGACCGTGGCGGCGAAGCACTGCCACTGCTGCGCGGGGCGATTCGCGACAATCCGGACGACAAGCGCCTGCGCATCACGTATGCCCGCACGCTGGTCGAACAGGACCGCATCACCGACGCCAAGGCCGAGTTCGAAAGCCTGCTGCAACAGTACCCGGATGACGACGAACTGCGTTATTCGCTGGCGCTGGTGAGCATGGAGAACAAGAACTGGGACGAGGCCGAAGGCTACCTGCAGGAGATGGTCGAGCGCGACAGCAACGTCGACGCCGCGCACCTGAACCTCGGGCGCATTCGCGAAGAACGCGGCCTCCCGGCAGCGGCCCTGCGCGAATACGCGCTGGTCGGCCCAGGCCCCGACTACCTGGCCGCGCAATTGCGCCAAGCCGATATCCTGATCGCCAACGGCCGCAGCGCCGAGGCCTCGCGCCACCTGGCCGAAGCCCGCGAGGCACAGCCCGACTATGCGATCCAGCTCTACCTCATCGAGGCCGAAACCCTGGGCAACAATGGCAAGGAAGCCCAGGCCGACCAGGTACTGCAGCAGGCCATCAAGCGTTACCCCGACGATCTCAACCTGCTCTACACCCGCGCCATGCTGGCTGAAAAGCGCGACGACCTGCCGCAGATGGAAAAAGATCTGCGCGCCATCATCGCCCGCGAACCGGAAAACGCCATGGCCCTCAACGCCCTGGGCTACACCCTGGCCGACCGCACCACACGCTATGGCGAAGCAAAAGCACTGATCGACAAAGCCCACCAGCTCACCCCGGACGACCCAGCAGTGCTCGACAGCCTGGGCTGGGTCAATTATCGCCTGGGCAACCTGGACGAGGCCGAGCGCCTGTTGCGCCAGGCGCTGGAGCGCTTCCCCGACCATGAAGTCGCCGCCCACCTGGGCGAGGTGCTGTGGGCCAACGGCAAGCGCCGCGAAGCGCGCCAGGTCTGGGCCAAGGCCTTCGCTGAACAACCCGACAGCCCTATCCTGCGCAAGACCGTCCTGCGCCTGACCGGATCCGAGAACCTTTAAATCATGCGTTTGCGTCATCTCATCACCTTCGCCCTGATCGCCCTGCTCACCGGCTGCGCCGGTTTCGGCACCCGTGAAGCCGTCCAGGGCAAGGGCAGCCCGCAACAGTGGCGCGAGCACAAGCAACAGCTGAGCACCCTCGACGGCTGGCAGATCAACGGCAAGGTCGGCATCCGCGCCCCGCGTGACTCGGGCAGCGGCACGCTGTTCTGGCTGCAGCGCCAGGACTACTACGACATTCGCCTGGCTGGGCCCCTGGGTCGCGGCGCCGCACGCCTGACCGGCCGCCCCGGCGGCGTGGTGCTGGAAGTGGCCAATCAGGGCCGTTACGAGGCAGCGAACCCCGAAGCCCTGCTCGAAGAGCAGCTCGGTTGGCGCCTGCCGGTATCGCACCTGGTCTGGTGGGTGCGCGGCCTTCCGGCCCCGGACAGCAAGAGCCAACTGACCCTCGATGGCGACAGCCGCCTGGCCCGCCTCACCCAGGACGGCTGGGAAGTCGAATACCTGAGCTACATCGAACAGAACGGCTACTGGCTGCCCGAGCGCCTGAAGCTGCACGGCGAAAACCTCGACGTCACCCTGGTGGTCAAGGACTGGCAACCCCGCCAGCTGGGACACTGATCCGATGCAAAGGCTCACCCTGCCCGCGCCGGCCAAGCTCAACCTGTGGCTGCACATTACCGGCCGACGCGCCGACGGCTATCACGAGCTGGAAACCGTGTTTCAGTTCCTCGATCACGCCGACCAGCTGAGCTTCGAGCTGCGCGACGATGGCCTGATCCGCCTGAACACCCAGATCGCCGATGTCCCCCACGACAGCAACCTGATCGTGCGCGCAGCGCGCAAGCTGCAGGAACAGTCCGGCACACCGCTGGGTGTCGACATCTGGCTCGACAAGGTCCTGCCCATGGGCGGCGGTATCGGTGGCGGCAGTTCCGATGCGGCCACTACCCTGCTCGCCCTGGATCATCTGTGGCAGCTCGACTGGCCGGTCGACCGCCTGGCTGCGCTGGGGCTGACACTGGGGGCCGATGTGCCGGTGTTCGTACGTGGTCATGCCGCCTTCGCCCAAGGCGTGGGCGAACAACTGACCCCGGTCGATCCGGAAGAACCCTGGTATGTCGTGCTGGTGCCGCAAGTGTCTGTCAGCACAGCGGAAATTTTTTCGCATCCAGAGTTGACACGTGATTCCCTCCCCCTTAAGATGCGCCCCGTTCCCGAGGGAAACAGTCGAAATGACTGCCAACCGGTGGTAGAGCAACGGTATCCAGAAGTTCGCAATGCGCTGAATTCGCTGGGTAAATTTACGGAAGCTCGAATGACCGGCACTGGAAGTTGCGTGTTTGGGGCCTTCCCAAGCAAAGCCGAAGCTGATAGAGTTCTGGCCCTTCTTTCAGAGACCCAAGCAGGGTTTGTGGCAAAAGGAAGCAATGTTTCGATGTTGCATCGCAAGCTGCAAAGTCTGATCAAGAAGTCGAGCGCATAAGCGTTCGCAGCAACAGATACAGGGGCGTCGCCAAGCGGTAAGGCAGCAGGTTTTGATCCTGCCATGCGTTGGTTCGAATCCAGCCGCCCCTGCCATTTTCCTTATACTCATCCAGGTATACCCTCAGCCTTCAGGTACTGCGCGTGTCCAAGATGATGGTCTTTACGGGGAACGCTAACCCCGATCTGGCTCGGCGTGTCGTACGTCAGCTGCATATCCCTCTCGGTGACGTCTCTGTCGGTAAATTCTCCGACGGCGAAATCAGCACTGAGATCAATGAAAATGTCCGCGGTAAAGACGTCTTCATTATTCAGCCGACCTGTGCACCGACCAACGATAACCTGATGGAACTGGTAGTGATGGCCGACGCCTTCCGCCGCTCCTCAGCTTCCCGAATCACCGCCGTGATTCCTTACTTCGGATACGCCCGCCAGGACCGCCGTCCGCGTTCGGCACGTGTAGCCATCAGCGCCAAAGTCGTCGCTGACATGCTCACTGTCGTGGGTATCGACCGTGTTCTCACCGTCGACCTGCACGCTGACCAGATCCAGGGTTTCTTCGATATTCCTGTCGACAACATCTACGGTTCGCCCGTACTGGTCGACGATATCGAAGACCAGCGTTTCGATAATCTCATGATCGTCTCCCCCGACATCGGTGGTGTGGTGCGTGCACGCGCCGTCGCCAAGTCGCTGGGTGTCGACCTGGGTATCATCGACAAACGCCGCGAGAAAGCGAACCACTCCGAGGTGATGCATATCATCGGCGACGTCGAAGGGCGCACCTGCATCCTGGTAGACGACATGGTCGACACCGCCGGCACCCTGTGCCACGCGGCCAAGGCCCTGAAAGACCACGGCGCTGCCAAGGTCTACGCCTATTGCACTCACCCGGTTCTGTCGGGTCGTGCGATCGAGAACATCGAGAAGTCGGTGCTCGACGAGCTGGTGGTGACCAACACCATCCCGCTGTCCGCCGCTGCTCAAGCCTGTGACCGTATCCGCCAACTGGATATCGCACCGGTAGTCGCTGAAGCGGTCCGCCGCATCAGCAACGAAGAATCGATCAGCGCGATGTTCCGCTAAGCGGAACGCACGCTGACGAAAAGCGCCCCGCCCCGGCATCGATGTCGGGGCGGGGCTTTTTTGCCATCCCCGTCCGGCGCTGGTCGCAAACGCCCTCGGGGGGCTATTTTGGAGAAACAAAATGACTGATTTCACCCTGAACGCCCAAGCGCGTACTGACCTGGGGAAAGGTGCGAGCCGCCGCCTGCGTCACTCGCTGAACATCCCTGCCGTTGTCTACGGTGGTAACAAGGACGCCGAGTCCCTGACCATCCTGGCCAAGGAAATCACCAAGCTGTTCGAAAACGAAGCTGCCTTCAGCCACGTTCTGGAACTGAACGTCGACGGCAAGAAGCAGAACGTCATCGTCAAGGCCCTGCAGCGCCACCCGGCCAAAGGCTTCATCATGCACGCCGACTTCGTTCGCGTCGTTGCTGGCCAGAAGCTGACCGCCAAGGTTCCGGTTCACTTCGTTGGTGAAGAAGCCCCGGTCAAGAAAGGCGGCGAGATCTCCCACGTAGAATCCGAGATCGAAGTTTCCTGCGAAGCCAAGGACCTGCCTGAGTTCATCGAAGTCGACCTGTCCAAGGCCGAAATCGGCACCATCATCCACCTGTCGGACCTGAAAGCTCCGAAAGGCGTAGAGTTCGTCGCTCTGGCCCACGGTGATGACAAAGCCGTTGCCAACGTTCACGCTCCACGCGTGTCCGCTGAAGCTGCTGAAGAAGGCGCTGCCGAGTAATCCACTCGCACGCCGGCGTTGATCGGGTTACAGTGCCGCGCGCACCGTAACCCACCAACTCCAAGGAAAGAGCCCCTGACGTGACCGCCATCCAGTTGATCGTCGGCCTGGGTAACCCCGGCCCCGAATACGAACAGACCCGGCATAACGCAGGGGCTCTTTTCGTTGAACGCATTGCCAGTGCCCAGCGCGTTTCGCTGTCCGCTGACAAAAAGTATTTTGGCCTGACGGCTAAGTTCAGCCATCAGGGCAACGATGTTCGCCTGCTGATTCCCACCACCTACATGAACCGCAGCGGCCAGTCCGTGGCGGCATTGGCCAATTTCTTCCGTATCAAGCCGGAAGCGATCCTGGTGGCACATGACGAACTCGACCTGCCTCCCGGCGTCGCCAAGCTCAAGCGTGGCGGCGGGCATGGCGGGCATAACGGCCTGCGCGACATCATCGCGCAGCTCGGTAACCAGAACGACTTCCACCGCCTGCGGCTTGGCATTGGCCACCCGGGCGACGCCAAACTGGTCTCCAACTTCGTCCTGGGTCGCGCGCCGCGCGCCGAGCAGGAGAAGCTCGACGCCAGCATCGATTTTGCCCTCGGCGTGCTGCCGGACGTGCTGGCCGGCGACTTCGCCAAGGCCATGCGCGAACTGCACAGCCAGAAGGCCTGACTTTCTAGAAAGGGGAATTCCCATGGGTTTCAATTGCGGCATCGTCGGCCTGCCCAACGTCGGCAAGTCCACCCTGTTCAACGCCCTGACCAAATCCGGTATCGCGGCGGAGAACTTCCCCTTCTGCACCATCGAGCCGAACAGCGGCATCGTGCCAATGCCCGACGCACGCCTGGCGGCGCTGGCCGAGATCGTCAAGCCGAACCGCATCCTGCCGACCACCATGGAATTCGTCGACATCGCGGGCCTGGTCGCCGGCGCCTCCAAGGGTGAAGGCCTGGGCAACAAGTTCCTCGCCAACATCCGCGAGACCGACGCCATCGCCCACGTGGTGCGCTGCTTCGAAGACGAGAACGTGATCCACGTCTCCAACAGCGTCGACCCCAAGCGCGACATCGAGATCATCGACCTCGAACTGATCTTCGCCGACCTCGACAGCTGCGAAAAGCAACTGCAGAAGGTCGCTCGCAACGCCAAGGGCGGCGACAAGGAGGCCCTGGCACAGAAGGCCTTGCTGGAAAAGCTGATCCCGCACTTCACCGAAGGCAAGCCTGCGCGCAGCCTGATGAAGCACATGGCTGACGATGAAAAGGCCGCGATCCGTGGCTTCCACCTGCTGACCAGCAAGCCGGTCATGTACATCGCCAACGTTGCCGAGGACGGCTTCGACAACAACCCGCACCTGGACGTGGTGAAAGCCATCGCCGAGGAAGAAGGCGCGGTCGTGGTGCCGGTGTGCAACAAGATCGAAGCGGAGATCGCCGAGCTGGAAGACGGTGAGGAGAAGGACATGTTCCTCGAGGCCCTCGGCCTTGAAGAACCCGGCCTGAACCGCGTGATTCGCGCCGGCTACGAGCTGCTCAACCTGCAGACCTACTTCACCGCCGGTGTGCAGGAAGTCCGCGCCTGGACCGTCCGCGTTGGCGCCACCGCCCCGCAAGCGGCCGGTGTCATCCACACCGACTTCGAGAAGGGCTTCATCCGCGCCGAAGTGGTCGCCTATGACGACTTCATCCAGTTCAAGGGTGAAAGCGGCGCCAAGGAAGCCGGCAAGTGGCGCCTGGAAGGCAAGGACTACATCGTCAAGGACGGTGATGTGATGCACTTCCGCTTCAACGTCTGATCGCGCTGCAGGAGCATTCGGTACGCCGCCTCACTCCCAGCCAATAAAAAACCGCGCCTTTGCGCGGTTTTTTATTGGCTATTGGAAGCCTCGATGGGCGAGGGCCGCTAGGCGAACATCACGGCTACTGTTAATGCAGCTGGAATTGACAAGTCCAATCCCCCCGCTTTATCCCGCCGGCATCAACCACCATCATTGAATCAACCGCTCCACTGTCGACCATTGACGCAAGCAACACTGCGAGGGCCCGCACATGACCAGCATTCCCCGCGACACCCTGCCATCCGCCCGCAATCTTCAGGCACGGCTGGAGCCGGTGTTCTACGCCCTGCTGCGCGGTGTACTGGGCATCGTCATGTTCACCCACGGGCTGCCCAAGCTGCTGGGTGACTCACATGGCTCGATGGCCGATCCGATGGCCAGCTCGACCCACCTCATCGGCAACGTGATGGGCCTGCCGTTCGCTGCCGAACTGGCGTTTCTGGTGATGCTGCTGGAAACCGTCGGCGCGCTGATGCTCGTCGTCGGCGTGCTGACCCGGCCCGTTGCCCTGGCCATGGCGGCGGAGATGGTCGGGATCAGCTACGCCCTCGGTCCGACCTGGCCGTGGGTGGACCGGGGCATCGAATATCCGGTGATCCTCGGCAGCCTGGCGTTGTACATGGCCATCCGGGGCGGCGGACGCTTTGCCTTGGACCACACGTTGTGGCACGGGCGCTAAGTGCAACACGGCCCGTTCAGGCAACGCTCGCATCCCCACCTGGCGCCTGGTCCATCGCCTGCAACAACTCGATGAACGCCTCGGCCTGGGGCGACAGCACATGACGGCGCAGGCTCACCACGCCGTCACGAATCTGCAGGGCTTCAAGGTCCGGTGAGATGTCCACCGGCTTGAGCTGATGCAATCGAGCCCCCTCCTCTGCCGCCAGACTCAATTGCAGCTGTGATGCACAGCCGATGGCATCGGACTGCAGGACGATATCCAGCAACGGCCGCCCGTTCTCGCACTCCACCGCCGGCAGGTAATCACGACGCCCCGAGTACTGCAGCACGAGGCTGCGCACACCGAAGGAGCACACCATCGGGAAGACGAGCAGTTGCTCGCGGGTAACACCTTCCTGGGTTGCCAGTGGATGGTCGTGACGGCAGAAAAAGCACCAGCTGCGCGGCTGCAACTGACGGATGCGGTAGTTGGGGTCGAGCTCGAAGCTTTGCGAACTGGCGATGAAAAACTCGATTTCTTCGGCCATCAAGCGCCTGTTGAGGTTTTCACGGGTATCGACGACGAAGTGCACGTTGACCTGCGGTTGCAAGGCGATGAAGCGCGCCAGCGTGCGCGGCACCAGGCCGGCAGCCGGTGCCGGAGCGCAGCCGAAGTACAGCATGTCGCGATCAGCGCTGTTGAGGCGGCTGATCTTCTCACCGAGCTCTTGCGCCTTGCCGAGGATGTCCAGTGCATACGACAGCAGCAGTTGCCCCTGTGCTGTCGGCGGCAATCCCTTTTGCTCGCGCTCTAACAGCTTGCAGCCGGCCTGATGCTCGAGGGCCTGGATGCTGCGGCTGAAGGCCGGCTGCGAGAGGCTCACGGCCTGTGCCGCGAGGGAAAAACTCCGGTGATTCATCAAGGCAACGAAATGCCGGAGATTCCTCAGCTCGTAATGCATTTGATGCATGACCTCTTTTGCAAAAAGCAATTGTGTATGCGGGCGGGGAATCTTAGTCTTAAAGAACCAAAAAAAACAAACAAATATATTTTAATAACCAATTGGAATATATGTTGTTTGTTAATCCAGATGCGGCAGGACAGCCACCATGAGTATTGCGAAAGAAGACACTTCAGGAACTGAACGCGAGTACAGCGCCGATGTGCTGGTGATCGGTGGCGGCCCGGCCGGTGCGTGGGCGGCGATTGGCGCTGCCGCAAAGGGCGCCAAGGTCATCCTGGTCGACAAAGGCTATTGCGGCGCCTCCGGGGCTACTGCGCCCTCCGGCACTGCCGTGTGGTGTGTGGCGCCGGAGGCCGAAGCCCGCAAGGTCGCCAAAGCGAGCCGCTATGCCATGGGCGGCGAGCTGGCCGAGCCGCGGTGGATGGATCGCGTCCTGGAGCAGACCTGGCGCAATCTGGAGTTGCTCGCCGAATGGGGCTATCCGTTCCCGGTGGACGAACAGGGCCGCCAGCGGTGGGTGTCGCTGCAGGGCCCCGAGTACATGCGCCTGATGCGCAAGCGGGTCAAACAGGCGGGTGGGCGCATTCTCGATCACAGTCCGGCGCTGGAACTGCTGGTCGATGAGCACGGCCAGGTCAGCGGCGCCACCGGCATCAGCCGGCAGAAGCAGCAGCGCTGGAGCGTGCGTGCCGGGGCAGTAGTGCTGGCCACCGGTGGCGTGGCTTTTCTCAGCAAAGCGCTGGGCTGCAATGTGCTGACGGGCGACGGCCACCTGATGGCTGCCGAAGCAGGCGCGGAGTTTTCCGGGATGGAGTTCTCCAATGCCTATGGCCTGGGGCCAGCCTTCGCCTCGGTGACCAAGTCGGCGCTGTACTCCTGGGCCACGTTCTACCATGCCGATGGCCGTGAGATCGAAGGGGCAGGCTCGGCGCGTGGTCGCGGTGTGATCGCCAAGACCTTGATGAACGAGCCGGTGTTCGCCTGCATCGACCGCGCCGATGCCTCTACCCGCCAATGGATGCGCTCGGCGCAACCGAACTTCTTCCTGCCCTTCCAACGCATGGGGCTCGATCCGTTCAGCGATCGCTTCCCGGTGACCTTGCGCCTGGAAGGCACCGTGCGCGGCACCGGTGGCCTGCGTATCTGCAACGACCAGTGCGCCACCTCGGTACCCGGGCTGTATGCCGCTGGCGATGCTGCAACCCGCGAACTCATCTGCGGCGCCTTCACCGGCGGCGGCAGCCGTAACGCCGCCTGGGCGCTGTCCTCCGGGCTATGGGCCGGGGCCGGGGCCGCCGAATTCGCCCGCGACCAGCGCGGCAGCGCCATGCGCCGCCTGCTACAGTCCGGTACGGTCGGGCTGCGAGGGCAAGGCAAGCATGCCTTCGACCCGGAAGCGACGATCCGCGCCGTCCAGGCCGAAGTCTTCCCGTACGAACGCAACTGGTTCCGCCAGGGCGACCGACTCGACGCTTCGCTTGGCCGCCTCGACCCGCTGTGGCAGCAGCTGCGCCAGGCCGCGCCCGCCAGCCCCGAACACCTGCTGCGCGCCCGTGAAGCGGCCGCCCTGCTTGCCACCTCACGCTGGATGTACCGCAGCGCCCTGGCCCGCACCGAAAGCCGAGGCATGCACCGGCGCGACGATCATCCCCGGCTCGACCCCGAGCAGCGTCACCGCCTCATCAGCGGCGGCCTCGACGAGGTCTGGACCGCACGCGAAACACTCGGCCCCGCCGACCACAGCCTGCTGCCGGAGAAAGCCGCATGATCGAACTGATCAGTGCCGACCGCTGCACCGGCTGCAACATCTGCGTGCTGGTATGCCCGACCGACGTGTTCGAAGCGATGCCCGGCCAGGCACCGCTGATCGCGCGGCAATCCGAGTGCCAGACCTGCTTCATGTGCGAGGTCTACTGCCCGGAAGATGCGCTGTTCGTCTCGCCACTGGCCGATGAACAGGCCGCAGTGGACGAACAGCAATTGACCGCACAGGGCCTGCTCGGCGGTTACCGCGAAGCCCTCGGCTGGGGCAAGGGGCGTCACTCGACCGCCGCCCTCGATGAAAGCTACCAGTTCATCAAAGGCATCTAGAGGCTGTCGCCGCGGGATCACCTGCGCCGTTTCAAGCCGTCCATGCCGGCGGGCAACTGGGCATCGGGGAAATGCGTCGAGAGCGTTGTCTCGCGCCACTGCTCCAGCTCTTCGGCACGCGCGCGCTCGTCGAGCCCATACACGTACAACGCATCGCCACCGAGCAGCAGGCGCAACGGCAGGTCGTCGCGGCGCGACAACTGCACGATCAGTTCGGCGATCTTCTGCGGGTCACCCACTTCGTTGCCACCGTAGCCCGCCAGCAGGCGCAGCACATGGCCGACGGTCACATCGTAGTCTTCCAGCATGCCCTCGAGCGGACGCTTGGCCTCGCTCGCCCAGTCGGTGCGCATGCCACCGGGCTCGAGGGTGCAGACCTGGATGCCCAGCGGCGTGACTTCCTTGGCCACCACATCGCTGAAACCACCCACCGCCCACTTGGCCGCCTGGTAGGCCGAAAGGCCGGGCGTCGAGGTGCGCCCCCCCACCGAAGACACCTGGAAGATATGGCCGCTACGCTGCTTGCGCATCACCGGCAGAACTGCACGCGTCAGGTTGACGACACCGAACAGGTTGGTCTCGACCTGCGCACGAAAGTCATCCGCAGCCATCTGCTCGAACGGCGCGGTATGGCCATAACCCGCATTGTTGACCAGCACATCGAGGCGGCCAAAGGCATCGAGCGCAAGTTGCACCGCCTCCTGCGCGGCCTGCTCGTCGGTGACGTCCAGGGCGACGACCCGCACGTGCTGCTCGCCGTACTGCGCCACCAGATCGTCCAGGCGCCGTGGGTCACGGGCGCCAGCGACCAGAACATCGCCGTTGCGCAGTACTGCTTCACTGATGGAGCGACCCAGGCCACGGGCCGCACCGGTTACAAGCCAGACTTTGGACATGATTCGACTCCTTCGCCGATGCATATGAGTGATTAATCACTTATTTAAAAGGTATAAAAAAACCTGTCAGCGTCCCCCAAGGGCCGCCCACAGGGCATTGAATCCAGCCGTACGATAAGCCTCGGCCTGATCGGGTGACTGCTTGATGAACTCCATGGCTGTCTCGGCCATGGACACGAACATCGCGCCATAGAACGCCTGCGCCTGCTCTGCCGGCAACCCGCTGGAAGCGGTGCGCTCGCGCAGCAGTGCCCCCACCTCATCGAAACCCTCGCTGCCTGCGGCACGGTGCTCGGCATCGATGCGTCCGCTGACACTCAACTGGCGCAGAGCCTCGCGTGCCGCAGGGCTACCGATACCCCAGTCGACGTAACCGTTCCAGGCATGTCGAATAGCGGCCTCGGTCGTCGCGTTACGGGGAAAGTCAGCCATCATGGCCAGGCGCAGACCGGCCTTGAGCTCCAGGTACAAGGCGTTGAGCAGCACGTCCTTGTTTTCGAAGTAGGTGAACACTGTCCCCTCGGCCACACCCGCCAGCCGCGCAATGCGCGCGGTAGTGGCACTCAGGCCATCCTCGGCGAGCGCCTGGCTGGCGGCGGCGAGGATGGCGTTGCGCTTGTCGTGACTGCGGGGACGGGCCATGGCGATGTGGACACTTAACTGAGTGAGCGCTCAATCATATTCATATTCGCCTCGAACGCAAGTCCTCCCGACCTGCGGTACCCTTGCCGACCCAGCGCAAAGAGCACGGCAGCGTCACCGATCAGCCGTTGCGGAACAGGAAGCTGTAGGCGTTGAGCGCCGGCACACCGCCCAGGTGCGCATACAGTACCCGCGAACCTTCGGGGAACTCCCCATCGCGCACCCTACCGATCATCCCCGCCATCGACTTGCCCTCGTACACAGGGTCAGTCAGAACACCCTCCAATCGGCCACACAGGCGGATCGCCTCCAGCGTGCCCTCGTTCGGCAGCCCGTATTCGGGATAGGCATAGCGGGTATCGAGCACCACATCGTCCTCGGTGATCTCGCGCCCCAGGTCTACCAGCTCGGCGGTGTGACGAGCGATGCGCAGGATCTGTGCCTTGGTCTGCTCCGGTTTGGCTGACGCGTCGATGCCGATCACCCGCTGCGAGCGGCCATCGGCGGCAAAACCGACCACCATGCCCGCCTGGGTGCTGCCGGTGACCGAACAGACCACGATGTAGTCGAACTTGAAGCCCAGCTCCGCCTCCTGCTGGCGCACCTCTTCGGCAAAGCCGACAAAGCCCAGCCCGCCGTAGGGATGCTCGGAGCACCCTGCCGGAATCGGGAACGGCTTGCCGCCCTTGGCGCGAACATCAGCCATTGCCTGCTCCCAGCTGGGGCGGATACCGATGTCGAAGCCCGCGCTGTCGAGCCGCACATCGGCGCCCATGATGCGCGACATCTCGATATTGCCGACGCGGTCATACACAGCGTCGGAGTAGTTCACCCAGTTTTCCTGCACCAGCACGCACTTCATGCCCAGGTGCGCGGCCACTGCGGCGACCTGACGTGTCTGGTTCGACTGAATGCCGCCGATCGACACCAAGGTGTCACAGCCTTGTGCCAGCGCTTCAGGGATCAGGTATTCGAGCTTGCGTGTCTTGTTGCCACCAAAAGCCAGGCCGCTGTTGCAGTCCTCGCGTTTGGCATAGAGCTCGACCTTGCCGCCCAAGTGGGCACTCAAGCGCTTGAGCGGGGTGATTGGGGAGGGTCCGAAGGTCAGCGGATAACGCGTGTAGCGACTCAGATTCATGGCTGTGCTCCCAATTGCGAAACGCGCGGATCGCGGGCTCCGATAGCGTCAATGCTAGGGAGGTTGGCCAAAAAACGGGTTGCAAGTTTTCCCTGAATTTCGAGCTATTGTTTTATTGAACGATGATTTCACATCACTTTGTTGTGAGGATCAGGTATTGAAAGCAACAAATGAACGCAAGCAAAAGAAACCGTCTCTCTCCGGCCCGCCACAGCTCGACCGTATCGACCGCGCGATCCTGCGCGCCCTGCAGCAGGACGCCTCGATCGCCAACGTGGCCTTGGCCGACAAGGTCAAGCTCAGCGCCCCGGCCTGCCTGCGACGGGTCGAACGCTTGAAGCAGGCGGGGTTGATCAAGGGCATCGTCGCCCTACTGGACAGCGAACGCCTCGATGCAGGGATGGTGGTGCTGATAGGCGTGGTGCTCGACCGCTCCACCCCGGAATCCTTCGCCGCGTTCGAAGCGGCCGCGCAGAAGGTCTCCGGGTGCATGGAGTGCCATGTGGTGACGGGGGAGTTCGACTACTTCATGTTGCTGCGCACACGCGACAGCCAAAGCTTCAACCGCCTGCACGCCGAACAGTTGCTGTACCTGCCAGGAGTACGCCAGATCCGATCGTTCATGGGCTTGCGCCAGGTGCTTTCGACGACACGAATCGTGTTGTAGAGGGGAGATTGCGCTGTTCTTTTCGCCAGCAAGCCCGCGAAGAGAACAGCGCAGTCGGTGATCAACACGCCCAAGGCACTGGCGCCTCAGGCTCGATGCCATAGCGCGCGATGGCATCGGCACACCGCTGGCGTTGCAACACACCTTCATCGGCCAGGCTCGAAAGCGCCGCCAGCACGATCTGTCGACTGTCGACCTCGAAGAAGCCACGCAGCTGCTCACGGCTGTCGCTGCGCCCGAAGCCATCGGTGCCCAAGGCAACGAAACGATCCTGCACATACGGCGCAACCAGATGCGGCCAGGCGCAGACATAATCGGTCGCGGCGATCACCGGCGCGCCCTTGGGCAGGCACTGCACCAAGTGACTGGCCCGCGCCGGTTCCTGCGGATGCAGCCGGTTCCAGCGCTCCACCTCCCGTGCCTCGCGCGCCAGCTCGCTGAAACTGGTGGCGCTGAACACTTCGCTGGCCACGCCCCAGTCCTGTGCCAACAGGCGTGCCGCCGCCTGCACCTCGCGCAGGATCGTGCCTGAGCCCAGCAACCGTACCTTGCCAGTTGCCCCCTCCGGCATGTGCTGCTCCAACCGGTAGAGCCCCCGGATGATATCGCCTTCGACCCCATCCGGCAGGCTGGGCTGTGGATAACTTTCGTTCATCAGGGTGACGTAGTAGAACGCGTCTTCCTGCGCTTCGAGCATGCGCCGCATGCCGTGGTCGAGGATCACCGCGAACTCACCGGCAAACGCCGGATCGTAGGCACGGCAGTTGGGCACGGTCGAGGCGATCAGCAGGCTGTGGCCGTCCTGGTGCTGCAGCCCTTCGCCACCCAGGGTGGTACGCCCAGCGGTAGCGCCCAGCAGGAAACCACGGGCGCGCTGGTCGGCGGCAGCCCAGATCAGGTCGCCGATGCGCTGGAAGCCGAACATCGAGTAGTAGATGTAGAACGGCAGCATCGGCAGGCCATGGGCGGAATAACTGGTGGCCGCCGCCACCCACGAGCTGATCGCCCCCGCCTCGCTGATGCCTTCTTCAAGGATCTGCCCGTCCAGCGCCTCGCGGTAGCAGAGGATCGAACCGATGTCTTCGGGCTCGTAGCGCTGGCCGACGCTGGAATAGATACCGATCTGCTTGAACAGGTTGGCCATGCCGAAGGTACGCGCCTCGTCGGCGACGATAGGCACTACCCGCGGCCCGAGCTGGCGGTCCTTGAGCAGCCCGCCGAGCATGCGCACGAAGGCCATGGTGGTGGACATTTCCTTGCCATCGGCCTGGGTGGCGAACGCCGCGTAGCTGGCCAGCGCTGGCACCGGCAGCCCCTCGGCCTGGCGTGGTCGCGACGGCAGGTAACCGCCCAGTGCCTGGCGACGTGCATGCAGATAGCGCATCTCGTGGCTGTCGTCGGCGGGCTTGTAGAAGGCCAGGGACTCGGTCTGCTCATCGCTCAATGGCAGGTTGAAGCGATCGCGGAAGGCCATGAGCGCCTCGCGGTCGAGCTTCTTCTGCTGATGCGTGGTCATCTTGCCCTGCCCCGCCTCCCCCATGCCGTAGCCTTTCTTGGTCTGCGCCAGTACCACGGTCGGGCGACCATCGCCTTGCTGGGCGGCATGGTAGGCGGCATGGATCTTCACCATGTCGTGACCACCGCGCTTGAGCCGGTCGATCTGCTCGTCGCTCATGCCCTGGGCCATCCGGGCCAGCGCCTCGCTCTGGCCGAAGAAATGCTCGCGGTTGTAGCGCCCATCCTTGGCGGCGAAGGTCTGAAACTGCCCATCGACGGTGGCCGACAGCGTGCGCTCCAGCTCGCCGCTTGCATCGCGGGCGAACAGGCCATCCCAATCCGATCCCCAGACCAGCTTGATCACCCGCCAGCCAGCACCGCTGAACAGTGCCTCCAGCTCATCGATGATGCGCCCGTTACCACGTACCGGGCCGTCCAGGCGCTGCAGGTTGCAGTTGACCACCCACACCAGGTTGTCCAGGCGCTCGCGCGCCGCAAGAGTGAGCGCCGACATGCTTTCCGGTTCATCCATCTCGCCGTCGCCGAATACCCCCCACACGCGCCGCCCAGCGCCCTGACGCAGGCCGCGGTGCTCCAGGTAGCGCATGAAGCGCGCCTGGTAGATCGAACTGATCGGCCCGATGCCCATGGAGCCGGTCGGAAACTGCCAGAAATCAGGCATCAGCCAGGGATGTGGATAACTCGACAGGCCCTGCACATCGCGGCGCCGTGCAGTGATTTCCTGTCGATAGTGCTCCAGCTGCTCAACCTGCAAGCGGCCCTCGAGGAAGGCCCGGGCGTAGACACCCGGCGCAGAGTGCGGCTGGAAGAACACCAGGTCGCCCGTGCCCGGCGTATCGCCGCCACGGAAGAAGTGGTTGAAGCCGACCTCGAACAAGTCGGCAGCACTGGCGTAGCTTGCAATATGACCGCCCAGCTCGCCGTAGGCCTGGTTGGCGCGCACCACCATGGCCAGCGCGTTCCAGCGCATGATCGAGGCCAGACGCTCCTCGGTCGCCAGATCGCCCGGAAAGGCCGGCTGCTGCTCGACGCCGATGCTGTTGATATAGGGCGTGCCATGCCCTGGCTGCCAGCCCACGGCATGATGCCGCGCCAGCGCCGCAAGCCTGTCGAGCAGAGCCCGCGTGCGCGGCGCGCCTTCGTGTTCGAGCAGCGACAGTAACGCGTCGCGCCACTCATCCAGGCCCTGGGTGTCGATGTCGTCCTCGGCGGACGGCTCGCGCAACGATCCTGCAGCTTGATGGATGCTCATGACAGCACTTGCACCTCGGTGTACTTGTTGGAGGGGGACGGTTTCAGACCGCCAGGAAGCGTTCCTCGAGAATTCGCTTGACCAGCATCCGCGCGACATCGACGACCTGCTCGACCTGTGTCACGGGCGAGCCCTGGCGATTGATCGCGGGATCGAGCTGCAGGCAGCGCAGCTCATGGCCACACACTGAGCCTAGCCATGCCAGGCGCACCTGCCCGTCGCTCTCGAGGTCCAGCAGGTAGCAACGCTTGGAGACCGCTCGCAACAGGGCGCTGGCCTCGCACGCCGACTCGGCGGCAAGCGTGCGCTGCCCACCGCCTGCTGCCAGCCAGTTGGCCTGCAGGCCGTCCATGTCCTGCACGTGCAGATGGGCAACTTCGTTCCAGCCCTCAAGCGCAGCGTGCAACCCGATGCTCAGAATCTCGGGCAACGCTGCACTGGACACCACCACCACCGCCACGTCCTGCGATGGCGCCTTCACCCACCTTGCGAACCTGGAAATCGTCAGCATGGCCTGCTCCCTCTCGTCGGGTCTGTGCGCATGAAACCTGCTCCAGAACGATACTCAGCGCACGATTGAATTTCATACCTATTCTTACCCTTGAACAGGAACAACCTTCCAAGCTTCAAGCCCCAACTGAAGGCTGTCCCGTCATGGCTTCGTAAAGCAGGCAATCATCCCGGCAGCCGCACAAACCTGACGGCAAGCGGGCTACACACCAGACCGAGGAAACGCGATGAAAGAGCCCGCCAAGCCCATCGAGGTCAACACCCACGAACGCAAGATCCTGCGCGCACTGCAAGCCAACGGCCGAATCAGCAACGCGGAACTGGCGAAGAAGGTCGGGCTGAGCACCACCGCGTGCTGGAACCACACCAAACGGCTGTTCGATGCGGGCGTGATCAAGGGGGTGCATGCCCACGTCGATCCGAACGTGCTGCAGCAGGGCACCGTGGTGCTCATCGGCGTGGTGCTGGATCGCTCCACCCCCGAGAGCTTCGCCGCGTTCGAAGCGGCCGCGCGCAACCTGCAGCAGGTGCTGGAGTGCTGGCTGGTGGCGGGGGATGTGGACTACTTCCTGAAGATCCGCGTGCGTGACCTGCCGGCCTTCAACCACCTGCACAATACGCAGATCATCGCCCTGCCTGGGGTGCGGCAGGTGCGGACCTTCTTCGTGCTCAACGAGGTGAAATCGGGCGGTCTCATCTCGATCTGAGGCAACGCCACCCGCCTTGGTAAACCGTCCCAGGCGTGCATCCATTCCTTCTTTTTCGAGCTGTGCCCCGACGCTCTAATGCCGGGAGCGGTTCGTCGAAGACGCTCCGCTTCCCCCAGGAACGGAGCGTCCCATGCCACTCATCAAAGCATCCATGCAATTGCCGGTTCTGGCGGTGGCCTTGCTGTACACCGGGCTCGCCAGTGCACAGCCTGCCGACCCGCAGGCCGAGACCCTGCAACTGGAGCGCCGTGCCGAACAATGCGCACCGCATCTGGAGAGTCTTGAGCGGCTGCTCATCGACAAGATCCATGGCCTGGAGCCCACCATGGGTGAAAGGCTGCGACAGATTCCCGAAATCGAACGTCGTATAGCACACCTTCACCAGCAGCTGGACCAAGAGCGCCAGGACTACGAAAAAGTGTCGTGGCGCCCTGAGCACCGCATACGTCTGGAAGCGCTTGAAAACGAAATCTGGAACAACCAGAGCGCCATCCACTCGACCCGGCTCGACGAGCGCAACCTGACGGTGATGAAACCGGCACTCAGCAGCACCCGCCAACAACAGAGTGCCCTACTCCAGCAACTGGACGCATTCACCGCCGCACGCCATGACTGTGAACACCCCCAACGCGGCCCTCAGTGCTACGCCGAGGAGGTCCTGCCTCTGCACCCTCTGCTGAAGTCGGCACTCGACGACACCCATGCGCTGCTCGAAACGCTCTGGTCACCGCTCAGTGACGTTGCCTTCTATTCGATGGCATGGATCGACGACTGCGCGGCAACAGCCCCCCCTGGATTCGGGCAACAGACATCCCCCTGGTTCCACGCCCCCGCTGGATAGTTCTCCCAATTCACAGAAGAGGTCCACCATGTCTGAACTTACCCCATTCATCAGCCGCAGAGCCCTGATCGAAAAAAACATCCGTCAGGAACTGGCAACCCATGGCGCATCCCAACCGTTGAACCTGCCAACCGTCGACAGCCCGCTCGTGACTCACTATGTGAACAGGATCGAAGGCTCCTACGACTCATCACGCGCGAAGATCGATACGGATCACGCCATCGACCTGCTCTACATCGCCTACAACACCACGCCCCAACGCAACGGCGACATCCGCGTCAAGATCAGCAGCATCATGAACAACCTGATCAAAGCGCAGCAGGAGAGCGAACGCCAGATCAAGGCCGCCAGCAATGCCGCCAGCCGTCTCACCCGCAAGCTCAACCGCGGCCTGACCGGCTGGACCGCCGCCAAGGAAACCGGTGACATCGCGCAGATCAAGCGCTTCGTAAACAAAGAACTGATGGAGATGGCCAACGAGATCAAAAACTCGGCCATGGCGGTCAACGCGAGCCTGCAAACCATCGTCGACCGCTACGATTGCATCATCGATGACACCCACGAAGTGACTGCCAGCAGCGAAATGGCCTTGAGCACGACACTTGAGGCCAACGAAAAAATTCGCCAGGAAATTCTTCAGCACAAGGCTCGCAGCAAACAACTGGAATCGCTGATAGCCGACATGCAACAACAGGTCAAGCGCTACGAGTCACTCGCCCGCGACTATGCAAATCAAGCCAAGTCTTCCGAGGAGCGCGCCTTCTGGGCAGGCATCCTGCGTGGTGCTGCGCAGGTGATATCGGCCGCCATGCCACTGGCGGCCATGGCTGCCAGCGGCGGCAGCTCGTCTCTGGTCGCCGCTGCCTCAGTCGCCGCAGGCGTCGGAAAAGGCGCCAACGGTGCCCAGGGCAACGCCACTGGCGACCTCATCCGCCTGAAGAAAGAGCGCTCCGAGCATCGCGCCGAACTGGCGTTGATAAAGGAGGAGGTGGACAAACTGCAGACGTCGATCTCAGGTTATCAGGCGCAGAAAGGCAAGGAGGCCGACACCGGCAAACTCAAGGTGCTGGAGAACCGGATCACCGAAGCCGAAGGGCTTCTGGCCAAGGCCAAGGCCAAGCACCAGGAGGCCAAGGAGCACCTTGGATCACTGGAGTCCGCGCTCCAGGCTCTGGCCTCGGCAGCCGGTGATATCAGCGATGCCAGCCGGGCACAGGCCAACAACCTGCGCCAGATGCAGCTGCAGATGCTCGATAATGCCGACAAGTACGAGACCGCCAGGCGCGAACAGGCAGCCGAACTGCTGGAAGTTTCCGTGCTGATGGCAGGCAAGGGCAGCGAGCAGGAGATCATCGAGCTGGCGATCAGGTCACTGAACCTGAGCGTGAGCGCCCTCAAGCGCACCCGTGAAATCGTCGTGGAAATAGCGTTCTTCTTCCGCTCGTTCTGCGACTTCATGGAGGTCATCCGCCAGGATGCCCAAGAGCAGATCGAAGAGTTCGAAGATGCCGAAGACATCGACTCGAGTCGCGACTACCTCTTTTCGCAATTGTGTGAGTCCACCGACGCATTCTTCATCAGCCAGACCGGGCAGTGGATCGCCGTCGGCATTGTCTCCGATCATTTCGCCCTGACATTCAAGGACGGCTGGAGCAAGCTCAACAAACTGTCCGGAAAGTACATCACCAACGATGAACTGCCCGCCTATCTCACCGAGGCGGCGGGCAAGCTGGACATGATCGCAGCCGATCGCAATGCCGCCAGCCACGAGCGTCAGGTGTACCTGGAAAACTACCGTAACGAACTCAACGCCGATTAATGGCCGCCCGGCGGGGGCAAATAATCAGTTCAGAAAATCGTGAACTGATTATTTGCCCCCGCCGATTTTTCCCCTTGGCACGTCTCTCCAGAATCGCCTCACCACAATCACAATAACCGTGAGGCCACTCCCGTGGACCAGACCCTCCAGGTACGGCAAGCTGCCGCCGACCTCGTCGACGCCTTTGCCAGTAACGACACCGCCCGCTATTTCGCCTGTTTCAGCGAAGACGCCACCTTCCTGTTCCATACGCTGCCCCACCCGCTGCTGTCTCGGCGCGCCTATGAAGACCTTTGGGCTCAGTGGCAAGCCGACGGCTTTGCCGTGCTCGACTGCGCGTCGAGCAATGCCCACGTGAGCCTGCAGGGCGATCTGGCGATCTTCATGCACGACGTGGCCACACGCATTCGCATTGCCGAGCAGGAACAGGCGCTGAACGAGCGCGAGACCATCGTGTTCCGCCTGCAAGGCGAGCGCTGGCTGGCGTGCCATGAACACCTGTCGGTCGCCTCCTGCACCTGACTTTCGACAACGGCCTTGCCGCACTGCCATCGCACCAACAACAAAGCCCACAGGCCAACAACACTCGCGCTGGAGCATCACCATGAGCCACTCGACCGGTATCGAGACCAATGGCGTCGAACAGATCCCCGACGATCAACGCGACGCCACCCCGCTTGACCTGTTCCGCCTGATCTTCGGCGGTGCCAATACCTTCGCCACCGCCGTGCTCGGCAGCTTCCCGGTACTGTTCGGGCTGTCCTTCCAGGCGGGGCTGTGGGCGATCCTGCTCGGCGTCGGTGTCGGTTCGCTGATCCTTGCCCCCATGGGGCTGTTCGGCGCACTCAACGGCACCAACAACGCCGTCTCGTCGGGCGCGCATTTTGGCGTACACGGACGCATCGTCGGCTCGTTCCTGTCGCTGCTGACCGCCGTGGCGTTCTTTTCGTTGTCGGTGTGGAGCTCGGGCGATGCCCTGATCGGCGGCGCCAAGCGCCTGGTCGGGCTGCCCGAAACCGACCTCACCCTGGGTCTGGCCTATGGCCTGTTCGCAGTGCTGGTACTGGTGGTATGCATCTTTGGTTTCCGCTTCATGCTGTGGGTCAACAAGATTGCGGTATGGGCTTCGAGCCTGCTGTTCCTGCTCGGCATCGCCGCCTTCGCCGGCCCGTTCGACGCGGGCTTCGCCGGCAGCGTCAATCTCGGCCAGCCGGGCTTCTGGGCCGCCTTCGTTGGCGCCGCGATCCTCGCCATGAGCAACCCGGTGTCCTTCGGCGCGTTCCTCGGTGACTGGTCACGCTACATCCCGCGCCAGACCCCGAAATCGCGCATCATGCTGGCGGTGATCCTGGCCCAGGCCGCGACCCTGATCCCGTTCCTGTTCGGTCTGTGCACCGCGACCCTGGTGGCCAGCCAGGCGCCGGACTACATCGCCGCCAACAACTATGTCGGCGGCCTGCTGGCGATCTCGCCGGCCTGGTTCTTCCTGCCGGTGTGCCTGATTGCCGTGATCGGTGGCATGTCCACCGGTACCACCGCGCTGTACGGCACCGGGCTGGATATGTCCAGCGTGTTCCCACGCCTGCTCAGCCGCGCGGCCGCCACCCTGCTGATCGGTGTGCTGGCGATCGCCTTCATCTTCATCGGCCGCTTCGCCTTCAACCTGGTGCAGAGCGTGTCGACCTTCGCCGTGCTGATCATCACCTGCACCAGCCCGTGGATGGTGATCATGATCCTCGGCCTGATCACCCGCCGTGGCTTCTACCACGCCGACGACCTGCAAGTGTTCACCCGCGGCCAGCGTGGCGGGCACTACTGGTTCCTGCACGGCTGGAACTGGCGCGGCATGGGCGCCTGGATCCCCAGCGCCGCCGTGGGCCTCTGTTTCGTCAACCTGCCGGGACAGTTCGTCGGCCCGCTCGGTGACCTGGCTGGCGGCATCGACCTGAGCCTGCCGGTCACCCTCGGCATCGCCGGCGTGCTGTACCTGATCCTGCTCAACCTGTTCCCCGAACCTGCCGGTGTCTACGGCCCGCGCGGCCCGCGCTGGGTACGTTGCAAAAGCGCTCCCGTGACACCCGTGACCACTGCCGAAATGGCCTGACTGGAACCCCGACCATGACCACTCCCCATTACATCGACGGCCGCTGGGTCGAAGGCCAAGGCAACGACAGCATCAGCGTCTACGATCCCTCTCTGGGCGCACCTTTCGCCGAGCTGAGATCGGCCAGCAGCGCCCAGGTCGACGAGGCGGTGCAAGCCGCACGCCGTGCCCTGCCCGCCTGGAAGAGCCGCCCGGCCGCCGAGCGCGCGGCCCTGCTACGCGGATTTGCCGAGCAACTCGGTGCCCGCCGCGAAGAACTGATCGCGCTGCAGATGCGCAACAATGGCAAGCCACGGCACGAGGCCGAGATCGATCTGGACGACGCGGTGGCAACCTTCGCTTACTACGCCGAGCTCGCCGAACAACTGCCGCAGAAGAACCGCGACGTCCCCCTGGCCGCTCCAGGCTTTACCGCGCGTACCCGCCTGGAAGCCGTCGGCGTGGTCGGGCTGATCGTGCCGTGGAACTTCCCGCTGGTGACCAGCGCCTGGAAGCTCGCCCCGGCCCTGGCCGCCGGCTGCACCGTGGTGCTCAAGCCTTCGGAGATCACCCCACTGATCGAACAGGCCTACGGCCAGATCGCCCAACAGCTTGGGCTGCCGGCCGGGGTGCTGAACATCGTCAACGGCAAGGCCGAGACCGGCGCGGCGCTGAGTGGCCACAACGGCCTGGACAAGCTGTCGTTCACCGGCAGCAATGCCGTCGGCAGCCAGGTCATGCGTAGCGCCGCAGCCCAGTGCCGGCCAGTGACACTGGAGCTGGGCGGCAAGTCGGCGATCGTTGTGTTCGACGACTGCGACCCAGACCAGGCGGTGGAGTGGATTGTCGCCGGCATCACCTGGAACGCCGGGCAGATGTGCTCGGCCACCTCGCGCCTGCTGGTGCAGGACGGTATCGCCGACACGCTGCTACCACGGCTGCAGGCGGCGCTGGAGAAACTGCGCGTGGGCAACCCGCTGGTCGAGGAAGTGGAGATGGGACCGCTGACCAGCCAGGCGCAGTGGCTCAAGGTCGCCGGCTATTTCGCCACCGCGCGCGAGGAAGGGCTGAAGTGCCTGGCCGGAGGCAAGGCGTTGGACGCAGAGGGTTGGTTCGTCAGTCCGACACTGTACGTCGATGTGCCCGAGACCAGCCGCTTGTGGAGCGAAGAGATTTTCGGCCCGGTGCTGTGCGCACGCCGGTTCACCACCGAGGAACAAGCGATCGCCCAGGCCAACGACAGCCGCTTCGGCCTGGTAGCCACGGTCTGCTCAGCGGACCTCGAACGCGCCGAGCGCGTGGCTGATGCGCTGGAGGTCGGGCATGTATGGATCAATTCGGTGCAGGCGGTGTTCGTCGAAACTTCATGGGGGGGCACCAAGGGCAGCGGGATCGGGCGCGAGCTTGGGCCTTGGGGATTGTCGGGGTATCTGTCGGTGAAGCACGTGACGCGGTGCGTAGGCTGAGGTCTCGGTGATGCAGTTGGGGCTGCCTTGCAGCCCATCGCGGGACCCGCCCGCTCCCACACTGATCGGGGCATGCGCAGAGGGTGGACGGATATCCCACTAAATCTGTGGGAGCGGGCGGGTCCCGCGATGGGCCGCAAAGCGGCCCCATTTGTGTCACACCGACTCGTCAACCGCCCGCGTCCCTTCCTGCAGCAACACCATGCTCTGCGGCGACGACAGTGCGATGCCTTCCTCGCGCAGGCGCCCGAGAATGGCGAACAGCAGGTCGCTGCGCGCGCCCGACACCTGCCGCGGCCCGGCCACGTAGCCGCTGGCGCTGAGCACCATGCCGCTGGCGGTCAAATCCTTGAAGGTTACCGACGGCGCCGGGGCATCGAGGATCGCCTCGTGGTCGCGATAGGCCTGCAGCAGCAGCTCGCGCACGTGGTTGGCATCGGTCTCCAGGGGCAGGGTCAGGGTCACACCGACCACCCCCAGGGCGTTGGCCATGGTGACGTTGCGCACGTTCTGGGAGATGAACTGCGAGTTGGGCACGATCACCGTCGAACGGTCGGACATCTGGATCTCGGTGGCGCGCACGTTGATGCGCCGGATGTCACCTTCCACCCCCGCCAGGCTGACCCAGTCGCCCACTTTCACCGGACGTTCGGTGAGCAGGATCAGGCCGGAGATGAAGTTCTGCACGATCTGCTGCAAACCGAAACCGATACCCACCGACAGCGCACTGACCACCCAGGTCAGGCTGGTCAGGTTGATGTGCAGGGTCGACATCACCAGCATGGCCAGGAACAGGAAGCCCAGGTAGCCAACCAGCGTCACCAAAGAGGCACGCATGCCAGCGTCCATGTCGGTTTCCGGCAACAGACGCTCGCTTAGCCAGCGCTTGACCACACGGATGGCGAACAGCCCGCCGAAGAAGATCGCCAGCGCCAGGAAGATATCCTGGGGCACGATGTTCAGATTGCCGAGGATCTTGCCACCGCTACCATCCCAGTCGGCCAGGCTCAGCAGCAGCTCGCCGGGGCTGGTGCCCGAGGGCATGAAGGCCAGCAACGCGGCGATGAACAGCAATACGGTCCGACCGATACCGGCCAGTACCGTGCTGGCCTGGGCCTGGTGACGCTGCTGCAGGCCTAGCGCCGAGGCCAGCGCCAGCCCACCGGGCTGACGCGGCGACAGCAAGGTTTCGCAGAGGTCGCCGAACACGGTCACCAGCAGGTAGGCGCACACCGCCACGACGCTGATCCACAGCAACTTGGCGGTCAGGAAGTAGGCCAGGGTGAGGTAGCCGGTGAGCAGCGCCAGCAGGATCGCGATGACCCACACCACCACCACGAAGGGGATCAGACCCGCCAGGCCCGCCGGGCGCTCCAGCCCATGCTGGCGGCGAGTGCGGCGATAGCGCACCAGCACAGCGACGAACAGCAGCGATACCACCAGCGCGGTCAGGCCGTTGGTGGCCAGGGTCAGCGCCAGGCTGGTGCCGATGACGCTGTTGATGCGCTCCTGGGTCAGCAGCAGCACCAACGCCAGGGCCAAAGCCTGCGGGAACCAGCCCAGGGCGCTGGCCACTTCGTCGGGAATCGGCGGCAGGCGCCAGGACGGGCGTTGCAGCATCAGCATGGCGCGGCCCAGGCCAGAAATGAAGGCGCTGAACACCACCAGGGTAAGGACGTGGTTGGTCAGGCTGGCCAGATCCGCGCCCAGCTCGGCACTGCTTTCCAGGCCCCAGCGCAGCAGCGACACGGACCCGGCGATGGTCGCCAGGGTGGCCAGCGCCACACTCAAGGCCAGGGCGCTGCGGCGCAAGCGGCCTTCGGGCAGCCAGCGGATCATCGCATCGGCCAGCAGGCGCTCAAGCACCTTGCGCACCAAGGTCCAGACCAGCACAGCAGCGACCAGCGCGGTAATGAACAACCAGCGGTGCTCGGCGCTGAGGGCACTGGCCACAGCATCTGCCGCCTCGCCGCGCAGGTCGCGCAGGCGCGCCACGTCTTCATCGGTAGGACGGATCAGGCTCGACCAGAACGCCGGGCTCAGCGGGCTGGCGGCGCGGCTGGTGATCTGCGAGTTGAACAGGCTGCGGCGCAGGTTGACGATCTGCGTAGACAGGTCACGCGCCGACTGGGTGAGCTGGGTAGCTTCGGTCTGCTCGGCCACCAGGGCCTTTTTCTGCCTGTCCAGTTGCTGGCGCTGGCGCGTCAGGCTCTCGGGCTCCTCGGGCTGCACCGGCCCGAGCACATTGAGCTGATCATCCAGCCGGGCGACATCCGCCGTACGCTGCGTGGCCAGGGCATCGGCCTGGCGCTGAACCTGCAGCGCCGACTGACGCAGTTGCGAGAGCAGATCGTCATTGGCATTGCTGGTCACGCCCTGGCGGATCTGGTCGAGCCGGTCGCTCAACTGATCCAGGCTGGCATCTTCGTCCAGCACCTGCTGTTCGGCAGCGGCCAGGCTCGATACCGGCGTGGCCGGCGCCGACCAGGCAGGCGTCGCCACCCACAGCAACAATGCCAAAATTCCCACGTAAAAACGCTCAAGGCTCATACGCCTCATCGAAATCCCCTCTATACAGCTCGACAGGCGGAGGATTCTACGCTGCCGCGGCGATCAGGTGATGACCGTTTCTCGCGCCAGCAACTGACGCTTGCGTTCCACGCCCCAGCGATAGCCACTGACATCGCCGTCACGCCGTACCACTCGGTGGCAGGGAATTGCCACGGCAATGCGGTTGGCTGCGCAGGCCAGGGCTACGGCACGCACCGCCTTGGGTGCGCCGATGCGCTCGGCGATATCGCTGTAGCTGACCCGGCCGCCCGCCGGTACCTCGCGCAGCGCCTGCCAGACACGCTCCTGGAAGGCGGTGCCCTGTACATCGAGGGGCAGTTGCAGCCCCAGCGACGGCTGCTCGACAAAACCCACCACCTCGGCAACCAGGCGCTCGAAAGCAGGATCACCACCGATGAAATGGGCCTTGGGGAACTGGTCCTGCAACTGTTCGAGCAGCGTTTGCGGGTCATCGCCGAGCAGGATCGCGCAGATGCCGCGCTCGCTTTGCGCCACCAGGATCGCCCCGAGAAAGCACTGGCCAAGGGCAAATCGAATGGTCGCGCCCACGCCGCCGGCCCGGTACTCACGCGGCTGCATGCCCAGGCGCTGGCCCGCGCTGGCATAGAAGCGACTGTTGGAGTTGTAGCCTGCGTCGTAGATCGCGTCAGTGACGCTGCCAGCCTGCTCCAGCCCCTCCCGCAAGCGTCTGGCACGAAAGGCCGAGGCATAGGCCTTGGGTGTGAGGCCGGTTTCGGCCTTGAACAAGCGGTGCAGGTGGAAGGGGCTGACACCCAGTTCAGCACCCAGCTGCTCGAGTTGAGGCGCGCTGTCGTGGGATTCGATCAGCCGGCAGGCACGCGCAACCAGCGCGGTACGCCTGGCGCCAGGGTCGGCGAGGGTTGCCGTACAGCGTTTGCACGGACGGTAGCCGGCGGCTTCGGCAGCGACGGCATCATCGAAGAACTCGACGTTTTCGCGCTTGGCCATGCGCGACTTGCAGCCTGGCTGGCAATAAATGCCCGTGGTGCGCACGGCATAGACGAAGTGACCGGCCGCTTTTGGATCGCGGGCCTGGACGGCCTGCCAGCGGGCTGCATCGGTGTTGTACGGGGTGGCTGGCATGGGCGGGGCCTCTGGGGTGATTGGTTGTCAGCGTGGCAGGTTCTGTTGGGCTGGGCTCTCCGGTTCTTGCGGGGTTATTTTGTGCCGGCCTTTTCGCGGGCAAGCCCGCTCCTACAAGAGCCAGCACACCCTTGCCCGCGAAAAGGCCCAGCCTCAAGCCCGCCACAGATACCAGGCCGCCACCGTCCGATAAGGGCTCCAGACCCCGCCCAGCGAGCGCATCTGCGCAGGCGTCGGTGCCTTCTCCAAACCCTTCAGGCGACGGTATCCCTCGCGCACCCCGAAGTCATCCACCGGCAGGATGTCCGACCGCTCGAGGCTATAGATCAGCAACATCTCCACCGTCCAGCGCCCCACGCCACGCAAGGCCACCAGGCGCTCGATCAGCGCCTCGTCCTTCATCGTCAGCGCCTCTTCGCGCCCGGGCACTGCCCCTTCGAGGCGGGCCTGAGCGATGTGCAGGATGCTCGCCAGCTTGCTCGCCGAGAAGCCACAACCGCGCAACACCTCGGGGTCAGTGGCGAGCAACTGCTCGGGCGCAGGAAACGCCACCTGCGGATACAACGCCAGCAAGCGCCCGAGTATCGCCTCGGCCGCCCGGGCATGCAGTTGCTGATACGCCACCGCCCGCACCAGCGCCTCGAACGGCTCACGCCCAGGCGTAGCGCGGTGCAGGCACGGCCCGACCGCGGCGATATGCCGGGCCCAGTCCGGGTCCAGCCCGCTGAGGAAGTCGATCGCCTGCTGATAGGCGTGCGGCGAGAGATCGGCATGGATCATGGCACGTTACCCGTGGAATGAGCTGAAAGCCCCATGTTAGACCAACCGTTCATCGCAAGATCGCCGAATCTTGCGCGACAAATTCCTGGTATGCCATTGCTCCGACAGCATTGCCCCGCATAGAATTGAGAACTATTCACAGTCACCTCCTCACTCCTTCGCAACCAGGGCCGCAGCCACGATGCAGATGAACGACATGCTCAAGCCTGCCGAAGTCGATCTGCTCTACCAGGCTCACCACGCCTGGCTGCGCGGCTGGTTGCGGGCACGGGTCGGCTGCCGGGAACATGCCGCGGACCTCGCCCAGGACACCTTCGTACGCCTGCTGCGCGCGCGTCAGGTTTCACCGCTGAAAGAGCCGCGCGCCTACCTCAGCAGCGTCGCCCGCGGGCTGATGATCGATCAGTTCCGGCGCCGTGCACTGGAACGCGCCTATCAGGAAAGCCTGGCCTGCCTGCCCGAAGGCGAAGCGCCCAGCGAGGAGCATCGCCTGGTGATCCTCGACACCCTCGAACGCCTCGACCGCGCCCTGCAACTGCTCAAGCCGCGGGTGCGCCAGGCATTCTTGCTGGCCCAGCTCGATGGCCTGAGCATCCCGCAGATCGCCGCGCACCTGGAAGTGTCCCGGGCCACGGTCGAGCGCGACCTGGCCCGGGCGCTGGGCACCTGCTATCGGTTGCGCTATGCCGACGCCTGAGCGCATCCCTGCTCAGGCCCAGGTGGATGAGGCGATCGACTGGCTGGTGAAACTGCGCTTCGACGATCCATCGGCACACCATCAGCAGCAATTCCAGCACTGGCTGCACAGCCATCCGCACAACGCCCTGGCCTGGCAGCGGGTCACCAGCCTGGGCAACGAACTGGCCGGCCTGCCTCCTGACCTGAGCCGGCGCACCCTCGAGGGCAGCCAGCGCCAACGCATGAGCCGGCGCAACAACCTCAAGCTGTTGGTCGCATTCGCCGCTGCCGGCGGGGCTCTCTGGACCGCGCGCGAGCCCCTGGGCCTGCCAGCGCTGATGGCCGACAGCCGCACCGCGACCGGCGAGCGCCGCGACTTGCAAGGCAGCGATGGCAGCCGCATCCAGCTCAACACCGCCAGCGCCATCGACCTGCGCTACAGTGCCGACCTGCGCCTGCTGACACTGATTCGCGGCGAAGTCAGCCTGGACAGCAATGCCAGCGACAACCGCACCTTTCACATCGACACCGCCATCGCCGACATGGACACCCGTAACGGCCAGTTGCTGCTGCGCGAGAACGACGACGGCCTGCTGCTGGCGGTTCGCCGTGGCGAGGTACTGCTGTTCCCCTCCTCCGCTCGCCCACGGTGGGTAAAGACCGGCGAGGTGCTGCAGGTGAGTGCCTCGGGGCAAACCGAGGTGGCGGCCCTGCATGGCGACCCGTGGGGCTGGACCGATGGCGTGCTCAGCGTGCAGCAGATGCCGTTGGGCGAGTTCGTGGCCGAACTTTCGCGGTATCGGCCGGGGCTACTCAGGTGCGCACCGGAAGTCGCCGGGCTGAAGGTTTCCGGGACTTATCACCTGGCAGACACCGATCAGATCCTGCTGTTGATCGCACGAAGCTTGCCGGTACGCATCGACTACCGCACGCGCTACTGGGTGAGCATCGACCTGGCCTGATCCCCGGGCGTTTGGCCAGTCACCCTGTGTCATGAAAATAAATGAGGTGGAATCTCATTCTCGTTCGGCCTGAAGGAACAAAGCCCGAAAAGTGGTCTACCCAACCTTCAGGAGCGTTTCATGATTCGCCCGTGTTCCCCCCGCAACGACAGCCTGCGCAGCGCCATCCACGCCGCTGCCTTCGGTCTGGGCTTGGTCACTGCTGCACTCTCCGCCCAAGCCCTCGCCGCCCCGGCCAGCCAGAACCAGCAGATCGCCTGGAACATCCCGGCAGGCCCGTTGGCCCCAGCGCTGGACCAGATGGCCCGCCAGGGCGGCCTGAACCTGTCGTTCGACGCGAACAGCCTCCAGGGCAAGACTACCCGTGGCGTGCAGGGCAGCTACGACAGCGCCCAGGCCCTGTCGGTCCTGCTGCAGGGCAGCAACGTGCAAGTCCAGCAACAGAGCGACAAGAGCTTCATGCTGATCCCCGCGCTGGACGTCGGTGATGCACTCGAGCTTGGCGCCACCAGCATCTCCAGCGACCGCCTGGGCGAGACCACCGAGAACACCGGCTCCTACACCACCGGCGCGGTGACCATCGGCAAGACTCCGCAAAGCATCCGTCGCACCCCGCAGTCGGTGACCGTAGTCACCCGACAGCGCATCGACGACCAGAACATCACCAACCTCACCAACCTGCTCGAACAGACGCCCGGGGTAGTGGTCAACCTGACCGACAGCGAGCGCGTGCAGTATTACTCGCGCGGCTATTCGATCGACGCCATCCAGTACGACGGCGCCACCGTGGTGCAGAGCAGCGGCGGTGGCTCGTTCATCCAGAGCGACTCGGCAATCATCGACCGCGCCGAGATCCTGCGTGGGGCCACCGGCATGCTGCGCGGGGCGGGCAACCCTTCGGGCACGGTGAACCTGGTGCGCAAGCGCCCGACCTACCAATACCAGGGCAGCGGCAGCATTACCCTGGGCACCTGGAACGCCCAGCGCTATGTCGCCGATATCTCCGGGCCATTGACCGAAACCGGCAACGTGCGTGGGCGGATCATCGCCGTGCACGACGACAAGGACCACTTCCAGGAGTCGCGCCAGGAACGCAAGGACGTGCTGTACGGCGTACTGGCCTTCGACCTGAACGACAGCACCACCCTGACCACCGGCCTTGAATGGACCAAGCTCGACGCCACCGGCGCATGGGGCAACCTGCCCGCCAACTACGACGGCTCGCCGCTGCCGTTTGGCCGCAGCACCTACCTGGGTGCCGACTGGAACCGCTGGAACCGCAGCAACCTGCAGACCTTCGCCGAGCTCGAACATCGTTTCGACAACGACTGGAAGCTCAAGCTGATGGCCCAGCGCACCCACTTCGAATTGGCCGACGATGGTTTCAAGCAGACCTACTTCACCCGCGCCACCGGCGCCGCCAACCCCACCAACAACCCGTACCTGATGAGCTACCAGGTCACCGAAGGTGATGGCGGCGAGAGCCTGCAAAACAACCTGAGCGCGACCTTCAATGGCCCGTTCGACCTGCTGGGTCGTACCCACGAGCTGATGCTGGGCGTCGAGCGTATCCGCAACGATTCCTACGCCTCGGCCACCAACTACGTTCAGTCGGGGGTGTTCGACATCCGCAACTGGGACCCCAAGACCAGCCTGGCCAACCCGTCTATCGACATCCTCGCCCACCCGGTGCGCACCCGTACCACCCAGGAAGGTGCCTACGCCACCTGGCGCATTTCCCTGGCCGACCCGCTCACCGCGATCATCGGCGCACGCACCAACTGGTACGACTACGAGCAGGAAAACAACACCCGCTCCAACGGCAAGTTCAGCGTCGACAACGAAGTGGTGCCCTACGCGGCGCTGATCTATGACCTCAACGACAACTTCAGTACCTACGCCAGCTATACCGAGATCTTCAACCCGCAGACCGCCACCGACGCCACTGGCTCGGTGCTCGCGCCGGTCACCGGCGAGGCCTACGAGACTGGCATCAAGGGCGAGTTCTATGACGGGCGGCTGAACACCTCGCTGGCGTTCTTCCGCATCTATCAGGTCGGCAACCCGCTGGACGACATCAGCGGGCCAAATCCCTGCCCACCGAACTACACCAGTGGCTACTGCAAGGTTGCGGCAGGCAAGAACCGCAGCCAGGGCTTCGAACTGGAGATTTCCGGCGAAGTGCTGCCGGGCTGGAACGTGACCGGTGGCTATACCTACAACACCACCGAGTACCTGAAGGACACCACCAGCAACACCGGCAATGCGATTCGCACCACCGACCCCAAGCGCATGCTGCGGCTGTTCACCAGCTACCGCCTGCCGGGTGAGCTGGACGCCTGGACCATTGGCGGTGGCGTGCAGGCCCAGAGCGACATCTACAACCGCAGCGGCACTGCGGTCGCCACGCAGTCGGGGTATGCGGTGTACAACGCGATGGTCCACTACCGCTTCAACGACCACTATTCGTTGCAGGTCAACGCCAACAACATCTTCGACAAGCAGTACTACCGCCAGGTGGCACCGACACCGACCGGCTACTACTGGGGCGATCCGCGCAATGTGTCGGTGACCTTGCGCGGGAGCTTCTGACCTTCCCGGACTGAATGGGTCTGTTCGCAAGCCCGTCGCAGCGGCGGTTCGGCGCCCCACAGGCCCTCTCCCACGGAGATACCGCTGCTGTCCACAGCGGTAGCTTGCCTCTGTGGGAGCGGCGGTTCGGCGTCCCGACTTGCCCGCGAAGAACCCTCACTGGCCCGGGCTGACTTCCACGCTAACCCGCCCGGCCCGCCGCCACGCCTGCTGTGCAAAGCACACGAACAACCCTGCCATCACCGCCAGCGCCATGGGCAACCCATGCGGCGCGACGTCCATTGCCGCACCGCTCACCAGCGGCCCGACCAGACTACCTACACCCCACAACAAGCCGACACTCGCATTGGCCGTCACCAGGTCCTTGCCCTTGAAGCGCTGCCCGATCAGCACCAGTGCCAAGGTATAGATCCCCCCAGCCACCGCCCCCAGCACCACCAGCAACGGCCACAGCAGCCAGGTCATCTGCAGCAGCCACGGCAGGGCGATACCGATCGCCATCGCCACCAGCCCACACACCAGGTGCAGCCCGGTGCGCTCCACCCGGTCCGCCAGCCAACCCAGCGGCAGCTGGAACAGCATGTCGCCAGCGAACACCACCGTCACCATCAGCGCGGCCACGCCTATTGCAAAGCCATGGCTGGTGGCATACACCGGCAACAACGACAGCACCACGGCGTCGAAGAACGAGAAGAACAGCACCGCCACGCACAGGGCTGGGGCAACACGGAAGAAGCCGCCCAGGGTGAAGCTCTTGTCGTCTTCCTCGCCATGCTCGACATGATCGTTCGGCACCGTGAGCAGGATGCACAGCAACGCCAGGCCATAGCAGGCGGTGACCACCCCCGTCACCCAGGGGCTGTTGGCACCGACCAGCGCCAGCATCGCCGGGCCCAGCACCTGGAAGCCTGTGAAACTGGTGGCGTACAGGGCCATGATCTTGCCGCGGTTGTGCTCCGGGCACAGTTCGTTGACCCACGACTCGCCCAGGATGATCGCGATGCCCATGCCGACCCCTAGCGCCAGGCGCAGCAGCGCCAGCAGCCAGATCGATGCGAACGACCACTCCAGCAGGCCGATGCTCAGGGCACAGAGGCTGAAGCACAACAGGTAGATGGTGCGCCGGGTGAGGAGCCGGCAGCAGGCGTCGACCATGAACGCCGAAAGCATCATGCCCGCAGCGGGAATGGCCGAGACGATGCCGATTTCCAGGGTGCCAGCCCCCGCCTCGTGCAGACGCAACGACACCAGCGGCAGGCTGGCCCCCAGGCTGAAGCCCACCACCGACACGGCGAACAGAAGGCCCGCCAGCAAACGCATGTTCATGTACCACTCCAGACAACTGAAAAAGACGTGCAAACGCAGGCGCCCACGGCCACGCCGAGGCGGCGCAGCAGACAGGGGCGCAGATCAGTTCAGTGCGTGGTGTGTGGCGAGAAGGTGAAGGCGAACAGGACGCTGCGCCGGCGCTTGAGCACCGTGTCGCTCGGCCACGCGCGACGCGCTGTCGGGGGGACAGGCAGGCATGTGTGGCTGAGGGAGGGTGAGCGGCGCATTGCTGGGATCGCAGGGAAAAATGAAGGAGGCGGCACTCTAGGCCAGGGCTGATCGTTCAGTCAACTGGGCGGCCCCTTTCGCGGACGAACCCGCGAAAGGGGCGCAACACGCGCCCTGGTGTCTCAACGCTTGCCGGTGGACGGCAGGAACACCGCCAGCAAGCCGAACAACGGCAGGAACGAGCACAGCCCATATACGTACTCGATCCCGCGCAGGTCCGCGAGATAGCCCAGCAGCGCCGCGCCGATCCCGCCGAAGCCGAACATCAGCCCGAAGAAAATGCCCGCGATCATGCCGACGTTCCCCGGCACCAGCTCCTGGGCATACACGACGATCGCCGAGAACGCCGAGGCGAGGATGAAGCCGATCACCAGGCTCAGCACCGTGGTCCAGAACAGATCGGCGTAGGGCAGCGCCAGGGTGAACGGTGCCACGCCCAGGATCGAGAACCAGATGACTGCCTTGCGCCCGATGCGGTCACCGATAGGCCCACCGAAGAAGGTGCCCGCCGCCACCGCGCCGAGGAACAGGAACAGGTGCAGTTGCGAGCTGGCCACCGACAGGTCGAACTTCTCGATCAGGTAGAACGTGAAGTAGCTGGTGAAGCTGGCCATGTAGAAGTACTTGGAGAACACCAGCAGCCCCAGCACGATCAGCGCGGCGAGCACACGCTGGCGCGACAGGCCGTGGGTGGCGGCACCGGCCTTGCGCGCCTTGAACTGGTTCAGGTGATCCTTGTACCAGCGGCGCAGCAGCAAGGTCACACCGAAGAAGAACAACGCCGCCAGGCCGAACCAGGCGACGTGGGTCTGGCCGAACGGGATGACGATCGCCGCCGCCAGCAGCGGGCCGAAGGCCGAGCCGGCGTTGCCCCCTACCTGGAAGGTCGACTGCGCCAGGCCGAAGCGCCCGCCGGAGGCCAGGCGGGCGATGCGCGAGGTTTCCGGGTGGAAGGTCGAAGAGCCGATCCCCACCAGCGCCGAGGCCAGCAGGATCATCGGGAAGCTACCAACGAACGCCAGCATGACGATACCCACCAAGGTGCACAGCGTGCCCAGCGGCAGCAGGTTCGGCGTGGGCCGCTTGTCGGTATAGAAGCCGACCCATGGCTGCAGCAGTGAGGCGGTGACCTGGAAAGTCAGAGTGATCAGGCCGATCTGGGCGAAGCTCAGGTCGTAGTTGGCCTTGAGCATCGGATAGATCGCCGGCAACACCGACTGGATCAGGTCGTTGATCAGGTGTGCAAGTGCGCAGAAGGTGATGATCCGCATCACCAGCGGGCTGCTGCCAGAAGTCGGCGTTGCGCTGCTGGTCGCGGGGCTGGACGAGGTACTGCTGATGGCCATGGGCTCGAAATCCGTGCTCAGTCAGGTTGGGATCCGATTATTAGAAACATCTCGATACGAAGCCACCCTTATTTGCCTTGGATGTGCCATCCATCCGTCACGCACTTGCAAATGGTTCTCACTATATTTAGCATCCTCAACCAATTCCCCCGTAGATACAGGGCCAAACCGCCCTTCTCGCGAGCAGACCGATCCCATGAACCCGATGCCCGCCGTGCAGTTCGATCACGATCCCCAACGCGAAGCACTGGAATGGTTCGCCCGCCTGCGCCAGCCGGGTGGTGATGAGCGGCAGCGCAAGGCCTTCGCCCTGTGGTGCCAGGATCCGGACAATGCCCGCGCTTTTGCGGCGCTGGAAAGCCGCTGGCAACAATTGCAGAGCCCGCCTGCGCGGCTGCGGCCACGGGAGGTGGCGGTACGTCGCAGTCACTGGGGCAAAGCGCTGGGGGCGTTGTTCCTGTTGCTGCTGGCCGCGTTGGCCTACCTCTACTGGCCGTTGATGCAGCGCCTGGGCAGCGAGCTGCACACCGCTGCGGGCGAGCGCCGCAGCCTGCGCCTGGCGGACGGTTCGACCCTGCATCTGGACAGCGCCAGCGCCATGAACGTCGACCTGCGCAGCCGCACCCGCCAACTGCAGTTGGTGCAGGGCCAGATGTACCTTGAAGTGATGCTCGATGGGCGCGCGCTGGAAGTGCAGGTGGACGATGCACGGATCCAGGTGTTCGGCACCCGCCTGATGATCGCTCGCAACAGCGACTACGACGAACTGGTGGTGCTCAGAGGCAAGGCCATGGTCAGCCAGGGCGGCGACCAGCGCATGGTGTCGGCGGGCGAGCGGGTCAGGTTCAACCCGGTGCGTATCGACGCGGTGGAAAAGGCCGACATCAAGACGGCCGATGCCTGGCGCAACGGGCAACTGGCCGCCCGGGACATGCCCTTGCAGCAGGTGCTGGAGCGGCTTGCCAGCTACCAAGGGCAGCGGGTGTGGATGATGGACGAGCAAACCGCTTACCGGCGCATCAGCGGTGATTTCAACCTCGACCGCGCAGGCGAAACCCTCGACAGCCTCGCCGCCGCCCAACAACTGCGGGTCAACAACCTGCTCGGGCAGTGGCTGATCGTCCGCTGAAGCGGGCCTTCCGGCTAAGTTTTTGAAAGCGTGCAGATTTTTTTTGAAATGAGTGTTGACAGAGGGTCATCACAAGAGAATAATGCGCGCCATTGGCTACATAGCTCAGTTGGTTAGAGCATAGCATTCATAATGCTGGGGTCCGGGGTTCAAGTCCCTGTGTAGCCACCAAATACGAAAAGGGCTTACCGCAAGGTAAGCCCTTTTTCTTTGCCCTCGAGAATCCCCTTCAGCGTATGCCCGCCATGGCGACGGCCACCCCCAGGCCAATCAATGCCACTCCGATCACCCGATCCACCACGATCTGTCGTTCGATCATCGCCTTGCGCAGCCCGGCGCTGGAGAAAAACACCGCCACCAGGCTGAACCACGCCCAATGGGCCAACGACATGAAGGCACCATAGCCCAGGTTTATCGCCAGTTCGCTGCCCGGCTTTACCACCTGCGTGTAGGCGCTGATCACGAACAGCATGGTCTTGGGGTTCAGTGCGTTGGTGAGAAACCCCGTGCGCAGGGCCGCGAATGTGCCCGCCGCACTGACCGGCTCCTGGCTGTCGAGACGGATGCGTTGGGTATTGGTCAGCGACCGGTATCCCAGATAGACCAGATACCCCGCCCCCAGCGTTTTCATCAACACGAACAGCGTCGGGCTGCGGCTGATGAGCACAGCGATGCCGAACAATGTGTACAGCACGTGCACCTGAACCCCCAGGGCGATCCCCAAAGCTGCCGCCAGCCCGGCTCGACGCCCTTGTGCATAACTGCTGCGGGTGACCATGGCGAAGTCCGCGCCGGGGCTGATGACAGCCAGGAGGGTGAACAGGGCAACGGCGATCAGTTCGGTCATGCGAGAAGCCTCGATAGGTGACGTCAGTACACAGGAAGCACGATTATCGAAGGCTCTGGTGCGGGAAAAAATCGATTTTGCCGCTACTCTATCTGCTAGTTTTCATCACCTATCTTTTATCGCGCATGGCGTCTTGCCGCCACTGCAGCCCAGAACAGACAGCGGACGCCCCATGAAGCTCCCCCACCTCACCGCCCTGCGCTACTTCGACAGCGCTGCGCGCAGCGAAAGCTTCGTGCGCGCCGCCGAGCAACTGCACGTCACCCATGGCGCGGTCAGCCGCCAGGTCCGGCTGCTCGAAGAGGGCCTGGGGATCGAACTGTTCGAGCGCCGCAATCGCGCGGTCTTCCTCACCGCCGCCGGGCGAACCCTGTTCGACACCACCCAGACGATTTTCGAACAGCTCGCCAGCACGGTGCAGCGCCTGCAGGAACACGCACAGGACAACGTCCTGGTGCTGTCGTGCGAGCCCACCCTCGCCATGCGCTGGCTGATCCCGCGCCTGCCGGACTTCCATGCCCACCACCCGGACCTGCAACTGCACCTGGTGGCCGCGGGCGGCCCGGTCGACTTCACCCGCGGCGGTATCGACCTGGCGTTGCGCCGAGACGACTTCCGCTGGGATCGCCAACTGCACAGCCTGAAGATCTGCGAGGAATGGATCGGCCCTGTCGCCCGCGCGGGCGCGCCCGCCACGCTCGACGGCCAGCGCCTGCTGCACAGCCACACCCGCACCACAGCCTGGAACACCTGGCTGAGCCTGAGCGGCCACAGCGCCACCGGCACAGAACGCAGCGACTACGAGCATTTCTATCTGTCGATCCAGGCCGCCAGTGCCGGGCTGGGCATGGCCATCGCCTCGGCACTGATGGTTGGCGATGAACTACGCAGCGGCCAGTTGCAGGCGCCCTACGGGTTTCTGCGCGACGGCTCGGCTTATCATCTGCTCAGCCCCCAGCCCCTGGACGACGACAGCAAGCGCCAGCGCTTCGCCGAATGGGTCTTGCGCCAGTGCCAGGGCAGCCTCGATCACCTGGGCCTGGCGCAGAACGACGAACCTGCGCTGCCATCGCCACCCCAGGTGCGATAGCCCGCGGTATCGAGATGGATACGGCCTGAGGGATAGCGCCCCAGCCCCATGTTCCAGGCCTGCCCCTGCTGCTGCCAGAAGGCGCACAGCGGATTGGGGTCGGCCCAGTCGGGCAGCAGCAGGTCGACAGCGAAGGCGCGGGTATGGGCGCTGCCCACCGCGCCCCCGGCACAAGCGTTGAGCTTGGGCTCGCGGTAGGCGGACACCACCTCGAACTGGCGCAGGATGCCCTGCTGCTCGAGGGTGCGGATCAGTGCCAGGGTCGAGCGCACGGCCGGCCATTGCGCGCTCGGCGCCATGGCGAACGGCGAGGCGCGGCACAGACGCCAGTCCGATGCCGAACGCAGCAACTGATGGATCGGCACCACCCCGTACAACCGCGCATCCACCAGCATCTGGCGAAACGCGCGGGTCTCGTGGTCGCCCGCCCAATGCGCGAACATCCGCACATCACGCTCATCGGCGCAGACCCCTGTCATCGCCAGAAGCGACGTCGCCAACAGCCATGTTCCGACGCTTTTCATCCCCCACCTCTTCATCCAGTATGAGCAGCCCGCCGACCCTGGCGGCCACTGACAAGGAGTTAAGCATGCAAAAGATGGCTGTATCGGGCCTGGCCGCCCTCGCCTTCAGCGGCCTGGCACTGGCGGATGCACAGATCGACCTGGGCGATGCGCAACGGGTCACCCGCTTGTTCGCCTTCCCCAACAACTGCCACGTGATCTGCTTTCGCGACTGGACGCTGGAGCAGACCGTCGAGCACTACCTGACCCAGAGCGTACGCCGCGACGGCTATGCCGACGCCCAGGTGCAGGTGCGTCGCGACAACGACAGGCTGCATGCCCATATCAGCGACGTTCCAGCCAGCTATGCCGAGCCGTTGCGCAAGCTACTCGACAGCGGCGAACTGGCCTACCAAGGCGCTACCCGTCTGAACAACGATGGCAAGTGGGCCTACGACTGGTACCTGTTCCTGCCACTGGGCATGGCCCTGGAAAATCGCCGCAGCATCGAGCTGCTGCACTTCCCACCGGATTATTCGCTGACCCAGGCCCAGGACTACCTGCGCTCCAACACCACCGATCGCTGGGCGCAGCTGCTGACCTTCAACGGTGTCGAGGCCAGCCAGACCCCGGCCTACCAGACCATCGTCGACATCGCCCCGATCGCTGCGCCCGCCAGCGCCGGCAAGGACCTGGAAGGCACCTACAGCTACTTCGCCGACTATCAGACGCGCATGGTCAAGGAGATGACCCTGCGCCACGACGCCAAGCCCCTGCCGATGGTGGCTTTCGGCGCACCGGTGCGCAGCTGGATCCAGCAGCAGTACGGGCCGAAGGTCAATGTGCTGGGGCTGGTCAGCATCAGCCCTGAAGCAGGTACCCAAGTGCCGGTGCTGGGCGCCAACCACCCGAGTGCGATCTGGTATGCGGCCGACAAGAACAACACCGGCGGGGATCAGGACAAGGCGGACGCCGCAGGCCTGAAGATGATGGGCCAGGACCTGACCGCCGCCTGCTGGCAGGCCGGCATGGGCCGCAACCCGCAGGCGGACGCCAAGCTGACACTGGAGGCCTGCTCGACCAAGTGGCAGGTGACCCAGAAAAAACAGACCTGCGAACTGTTCTACCGCACCCTCCGCGACATGACCCCGGAGCAGGCGGCGGCCAAGTGCAACACCGGCACCGTGACCCGCAGCCTGAGGGATCTGCGCAAACCCGTGGAGATCACAGCGCCGCAGGGCTGACAGGGGCCATCTAGACTCTAAAGGCCCCGATCAGCCGCTTCAGCTCCACCACCTGGCTCGACAGCGCGCGGCTGGCGTCCTCCGTCTGGCAGGCACCCTGCGTGGTGTCCTGCGCCGCGCGGTTGATCGCCACGATGTTCTGGTCGATGTCATGGGCCACGGCCGTTTGTTGCTCGACGGCCGCGGCGATCTGCTGGTTCTGCTCGACGATGCCGCCCACCGCGCCCAGGATATTGGCAAGTGCCTGCTGCACCTGCCGCGCTTCATCCACGGTCCCCGCCGCCATCTGGTGGCTGCTGCCCATGGCTCGCACGGCAGCACCAACCCCTTCCTGCAGGCGCTGGATCATCTGCGCGATCTCCTCGGTGGAGTCCTGGGTGCGGCGTGCCAGGGTACGTACTTCATCGGCAACCACGGCAAAGCCCCTGCCCTGCTCGCCCGCACGCGCCGCCTCGATGGCTGCGTTCAGTGCCAGCAGGTTGGTCTGCTCGGCAATGCTGCGGATCACTTCCAGCACCCGGCCGATGGCCTGGCTGTCGCCGACCAGCTGGTTGACCGCAACCACCGTCTGGTCGATCTCGCCGGCCAGGCGAGCAATGCTGTCCTGCTGGTGCGCCACCAGGCTGCGCCCGTTGGCACTCTCGCGGTTGACCTGCTGCGCACCATCGGCGGCCAGCGCCGCGCTGCGGGCCACCTCTAGGGCGGTGGCGCTCATCTGGTTCATCGCCGTGGCCACCTGCTCGATCTGTTCGCGCTGGCCACTCACGGCCTGGTTGCTGCGTGTCGACACCGAAAGCACCTGCCCGGCCTGCTCCTCGACGGTCGCCACGGTACGCCCCACCTGCTCGATCAGCCCCCGGATGCGCCGCACGGTCTCGTTGAAACCCTGGCCCAACTCGCCCAGCTCATCCTGGCTGCGCACCTCGAAGCTGACCGTCATGTCGCCACCGGCCACCCTGTCCATGGCCGCACCGAGATTGCCAAGGGTACGCCGGGTCGACACATAGAAGCCGCTGTAGAGGTAGAGGATCGACAGGAACACGATGGCCAGCGCCGCGACCAGCGCCAGCATGTGCAGGCGGTGCTCGCCCAGGCGTGCCTGCAACTGCTGCTGCAGGTGGGCGATCACTGCATCGTTGAGGCGGTAGGTTTCGCCCATCAGGGCACTGACCTGCTCGTAGAAGGCAGGCCAGGGCGCATCGAGGGTCTCGGCCACCACGACCTGGTCCTCGAACAGCGCCGCAGCCCGGCGCACCGTCGCCTGGCTGGCCTGGGCCTGCGCACCGAGGCTGGCCTTGGCCTGGGCATCGGCAGCCAGCGCATCCTCCACACGCAGGGCGTAGTCGGCCGACAGACGCTCCAGGCGTTGCAGCAAGTCTTCGAACCGCGCACTCCCCGCCGAATCGATGAAACCGCGCCCCAGGGCAACAGCGCCGATGGCCCGTCCTTCGCCGAGCATCTGGGTGACCTGGGCGGTGCTGGCACCGATCAGGTCGCTCAACTGGCGTACCGACGCCTGATTGTCCTGGCTCAAGCCCGCCTGGCTGGCCACCAGCTTGCCCAGCACCTGAGCCTGGGCCAGCAGCTTGTCGAACAGCGCGGTCTTGTTTTGCAGGGAGGTTTCGGCGCGAGCCTTGGCGAAGGCGTCGGCCAGCTCGACGCGCTTGGCTTCGAGTTGCGGATCGTGGCTCGCCAGGGCCTGGAGCTGGGCCTGGACCTTGTCCTCGAGGGCATCGATACGCGCTTCGACATCCCCGGCCTGGCCCGACTGGCCGAGCACGGCGTTGATCTGCAGGAGATTGCCCAGGCTTTCGAGGTCGCCACGCAGGGCCAGGCTGCCAGCCACAGGGCCAAGGCCGCTCAGCTCGACGCCTGTGACATGGAACTGGCGATAGGCATCGCGAACCAGATAGAAGCTGGTGACCAGCATGGGCAGGAAGAACAGGACGCTGATCAGGCTGAACTTCATACCGAAGCTCAGCCGGTTCATCAACGCGATGGCCGGATGGAGCAGGCGCTTCATGGGTCACCTCCTTGGATTTTTATTGTTCTGCGGGGTAGCACAAGGCCATAACTGGCCGAGGCTCTGTATAGCGCAGAATCAATCCAAGGTTTGTAACTTAAGGTTAAGCGGCTTCGGCGTTCAGTTCAGAGCAGCACCGTCCACAGCGCAAACACCGCGTACCACAGCACCGCGCTGCGCAGCAGCAGTTCCCACAGGCTGTCCAAGCGCGCCAGCGCACTCTGCGCCTCTTCTTCCTCGGGAATGTCATCGGCCACCCGCCCGACACGGGCGATCAACTGCCCCGCGCTGATGTGCCAGTTGAGCACTTCGTGCAGCATCACCCGGGCCACCGAAACGAAGTTGCCGACCAGCGCGAAGCTCAATGCCAACACCCGCACCGGCAACCAGTCCATGGCATGGCGCAGCTGCGCCGCGCGCTCCTTGAGCGCTGGTTGATGGCTGTTTGCTGCACTCAGCGCCAGCAAGCGATACCCCAGTGCTGCGGCCGGGCCGAGCAGGAAATACCAGAAGATCACGGCAAAGAAGCTCTGGTACGCCTGCCATACCAGGTTGCCCTGCACCCGCGCCAGCAGGTCACGCGGATCGTCTGCAGCCAGGCCCAGGTCGCGCTCGGCCACATGCAGCGCCGCCTGTTCATCACCCCGACGCCAGGCGTCGCGGAACGGGCCGAGCGCCGCCTTGGCATCTCCGCGCCCAAGGCTGTAGATCAGCACCAGCAGGTGCACTGGCAGCGCCAGCAAGCCGTAGGCCACCGGCTGCAACACATGCAGCAGCAACGCCAGCACCAGCACCGGTGCCAGCACCAGGATCGTCAGGCTCCACCAGGGGTGTACCTTGCCGCTGCGCTCCAGACGCACCAGCTCACCGAGGAAGAACCCGTCACGCTGCAAGCGATGGCGCAGGGACGAGAACTGCTCGACCCACAACACCAGTACCAACACCAGGAAACTCATGCCTTGTCCTCGTTCAGCGCGGCGCGGTAGCGGGGCCAGTCGAAAGCTGGCCCGGGATCGGTCTTGCGTCCCGGCGCGATATCGTCGTGACCCTTGATGCGTTCGGGGCTGATCGCAGGCCAGAGGCTGCGGATCTGCCGCGTCAGCTGTTGCAGGGCGGTGTACTGGGCATCGGTGTAGGGCATATCGTCGGTGCCTTCGAGCTCGATGCCGATGGAAAAGTCGTTGCATCCCTCACGCCCGTCGAAGCACGACACCCCGGCATGCCAGGCGCGGTCGAGCAACGACACGAACTGGGTGACCGCACCATCGCGCTCGACGAACAGGTGCGCCGACACGGTCAGGTGCTGGATGCTTTCGAAGTAGGGATGCTCTGCCGGGTCAAGCCGGTTCTGGAAGAACTGCTGAACCTTGCCCGTACCGAAACAGGCTGGCGGCAGGCTGATGTTGTGGATCACCAGCAGGGAAATCGCCTCGCCTTCGGGGCGGGCGTTGAAGTTCGGCGAGGGGCAGTGAGTGACACCGGAGAACCAGCCAGTGGCGCGGTCCAATTGCATGGGCAGATCCTGAAAAACGCCGGATACGAGGCTTCAGTATGCCCCGCCGACAGCGCGCTTGCATGTAAATGATTGTGGGTACCTCAACGTGCCTGGGCAATGCGCAGGCTGTCGAGCACCGCATCGAGGGCCCGCTCGAACAGCAGCCCGTCGTCCAGCACCCGTGCCTCGCCACGATGCAGGGCAAGGGCCAGGCCAATGCTGTTCCACTCGCGCACCTTCATGCCGGTGCGGTTGGCGAAGACCAGCCGATCACTGCTGTCGATACGCGCCACCAGCTTGCAGCGCAGCGGCTCGTCATCGTCGCTGAGCTCGATCCAGGTGCCCAGGCGCAGGCGCTGGACCTGGCGCAATTGCGGGCTGTGCTCGTCCAGGACCGGCGCCCGGCCACCTGCCGACTCCTCGGCGACGGCAAGGACGATATCCGTCTCCACCCGCACATCATCAGCCTCGTCCTGCCATTGGCCGGGCTCGGCACAGGCGCGCAGGTGCAGACGCTCCAGTTGCAGGAAGAACTCGCGCAGCGCAGCCGAATCCAGTGCCACCCCCGCCAGCCCATCGCGCAACGCCTTGAGCAGCCCCGGCACCTGTTCGAGCAGGGCCTGGCGCGCTTGCGGCCCCGGGTGCGGTGCGATGCTGGCCAGCAGCGCGTCCATGGTCGCCAGGCCATCGATCCAGGCCGCGGACGCCTCGCCCTGCTTGAGCCAGGCGAGCAGCAGCACCTGGCTCCAGGAGTCCACCAGCATCTGCACCACCACCCGCGGCAATACGCGCCCGCGCAGGCGTTGGTTGAGCGCCTGCTGGACCTGCTGACGTGCCTGCAACGTCCGCGCCCGCCCCTCCTCGGCATCGCGGGTGCGCTGCTCCAGCAGCTCGTTGCGCCGACGCTCTTCGGTGCTGAAGAGCAGGAACTCGTCGAGCACCTCGGCGAACAGCCGAGCATCGTCGGTGAAATCGCTGAGCAGCCGCAAGACGATACGCTCCACCCGCGCCTGCAACCCTTCACCCGCTCCTTCCCAACCGATGGCCATGGCAGCGATCTCGTTGAGCAGGCGGCGCGCTGGATGACTGGCACGGCTGAACAGGCTCTTGTCGAGCAAGGCGACCTTGAGCAGCGGGATGTGCAAGCGTCCAAGCAGAGCGCGCAGGGGCGGGGGCAGGTTATCGTCGCGCTGGATGTGGTCGAACAGCAGGTCGACCAGGTTGATCATGTCTTCGTCGGCAGTGGCCAGGCGGCGGCGCGTGCCACTGCGAACGCTGACCCGCAGCAACAGTTGTTCGAGCTGCTGGCCGAGGTCGAAATCATCGGCCTCGAACGGCCCGGGCACGTAATGCTGCAGGTGAGTGAGCAAGCGCAACAGGTCGGCGCTACCGATCGGCTGCGCCGCCGAGACACTCTGCAAGCGCGGCGCCAGCCTGCCACGTACCGGTGCCAGCAAGCCTTCCAGCGAGGCGAAATAAGCCTGGCCGGCGCTGTCCGCACCTATGTCTTCACCCGCGATCAACGAGGCCGGGGTGCGTCGTGCGGCCAGGCCGCGGTCCTCGGCACGCCGACGCGGAGCGGGGGCAAGTTCGCCCAGCACGCCCGCCGCGGCCAGCAACTGGTTGGCCTCGCCATAGAGCAGGTCGACGTCGCGCAGCACATAGCGCTCGAACAGCTTGAGCAGGACCAGCTTGACCTTGAGGTCTACCCCCAGGCTGCGTCCGGCGTCCAGAAAGTAGCCACACAGGCATGCAGGCCCCAGCGGATTGCACCGCACATCGAGGGGGATTTCGAGCAGGGCGGCAAAGCGCTGGCCGAGTTGCTCGAGGGCAAAGATGTCGCGCGCCAGCACGCGCTCGACCATGGCACCGACCGCCAGTGTTCGCTCGCGCTGGGCCTTGCCGACGGGCAGGTCGATAGTGCCCAGCGCGCCCAACGGGTCGGCCTGGCCGATGCGGCTGAAGGTTTCATGGAAGATATCGAGAAAGGCACGTTCGATGCTCTTGCGCTTGAGACGCAAGTCGCGCATGGCTTCGAAATAGAGATGTTGCTGATCGCCCGCGCAAGCCTTGTCAGCCATTTCGAAGAGCGTGTCGTCAGCGTTGTCGAACAGGGCACGCAGCCCTTGGCGCAAGTGCAGTGCCGCTTTGTCACGTACTTGCAGGAGCACGACGGGAAGGCAAGGCAAGGGCGTGCGCACCCCTCTGTCGATGGCGGCCACCAAGGGCCCCATCTTGCCTTCTTCATGCATCCCGAACTCCTTGCAGGGTATTGGTCGACTGGCGAGAAAACATCGTCAAAGCTATGACGCCAAATACAAGGCGCCATTATCAGTGAAAAAGATGACAGCTGCCAACACGCCATTTACAAGACGCGACCGGACGCACACTTCCCGACTGCAGGGTCGACGGCTGTAAACCGCGCCCCCCTGCCCTATAATCGCCGGCACCTAGCTTGTGGAGCCGACCATGCCGAACCTACGTCTCGCCGATCTCACCGCCGAAATCGAATCCAACGTGCGCCGCGCACTGCTGGAAGACGTCGGCAGCGGCGACATCACCGCCCAGCTGATTCCGGCCGAGCGCCTGGCCAAGGCCACCATCATCACCCGCGAAGACTGCGTGATCGCTGGCACCGCCTGGGTCGATGCCGTGTTCCGCCAGCTCGACCCGCGGGTGGCCGTGCACTGGCAGGTGGTCGATGGCGAACGCGCCACCGCCAACCAGGTGCTGTTCCACCTCGAAGGCCCGGCCCGTTCGCTGCTCACCGGCGAGCGCTCGGCATTGAACTTCCTGCAGATGCTGTCGGGCGTGGCCACCCGCGCACGCTTTCTCGCCGACCTGGTCGAGGGCACCCAGGTGCGCTTGCTCGATACCCGCAAGACCCTGCCGGGCCTGCGTCTTGCGCAGAAGTACGCGGTCACCTGCGGGGGTTGCCACAATCACCGCATCGGCCTGTATGACGCCTTCCTGATCAAAGAAAACCACATCGCTGCCAGCGGCGGCGTGGCCGAAGCCGTCGCCGCCGCGCACCGCATCGCGCCGGGCAAGCCGGTGGAAATCGAAGTGGAAAGCCTGGACGAACTGCGCCAGGCCCTGGCGGCTGGTGCAGATATCGTCATGCTCGACGAACTGACCCTCGACGAGATGCGCGAAGCGGTGCGCATCACCGCAGGCAAGGCCAAGCTCGAAGCCAGCGGCGGGGTCAACGAAACCACTCTGCGGGTCATCGCCGAAACCGGTGTGGACTACATCTCCATCGGCGCGATGACCAAGGATGTGAAGGCCGTCGACCTGTCGATGCGCCTGAGCCTCTGATCCCGCTGCCCGTCAGCCGACCAATGCTTGCGCTTTCAGCAATGCCTAGGCGGCTGAGCGGGCCGTCGCTCGCGGCGTTTCGCAGTGCGGCGGTGGCAGGCTGAAACGAAAGAACCGGCCAAAGGGCCGGTTCTTTCGTGATCAGGCAGCGGCTCAGAACGAGGCGTTGGCCAGGCCGTCCAGGTAGCGCTCGACGTCCAGTGCTGCCATGCAGCCGGCACCGGCCGAGGTGATGGCCTGGCGGTAGACGTGGTCGGCCACGTCACCGGCAGCGAACACACCTTCGACGTTGGTGGCGGTGGCATTGCCTTCACGGCCGCCGTTGACCACCAGGTAGCCGTCTTTCAAGGTCAGCTGGCCTTCGAACAGCGAGGTGTTCGGGGTATGGCCGATGGCGATGAACACGCCGTCGACCTTGATCTCGTCGCTGCTGCCATCGTTGTTCTTCAGGCGCGCACCGGTCACGCCCATGTTGTCACCCAGCACTTCGTCCAGGGTGGCGTTGAGCTTGAGCTCGATCTTGCCTTCGGCGACACGGGCATTGAGCTTGTCGATCAGGATCTTCTCGGCGCGGAAGGTATCGCGACGGTGCACCAGGGTCACCTTGCTGGCGATGTTGGCCAGGTACAGCGCCTCTTCCACAGCGGTGTTGCCACCACCGACCACGGCAACCGGCTTGTTGCGGTAGAAGAAACCGTCGCAGGTGGCGCAGGCCGACACGCCCTTGCCCATGAACGCTTCTTCCGACGGCAGGCCCAGGTAACGGGCGCTGGCACCGGTGGCGACGATCAGCGCATCGCAGGTGTAGGTGCCGCTGTCGCCGGTCAGGGTGAACGGCTTGCTGGCCAGGTCGACGGCATTGATGTGGTCGAAGACGATCTCGGTCTCGAAGCGCTCGGCGTGTTCCTGCATGCGCTGCATCAGTGCCGGGCCGGTCAGGCCATGGGGGTCGCCCGGCCAGTTGTCGACTTCGGTCGTGGTGGTCAGCTGGCCGCCAGCCTGCAGGCCGGTGATCAGCAACGGCTTGAGGTTGGCACGGGCAGCGTAGACCGCAGCGCTGTAACCGGCAGGGCCGGAACCGAGGATGATGACCCGGGAATGACGAACTTCGGACATGTCGTGCTCCTGTCGAGCCGGCCACATGAGGCCGACACCGGTGTGCCGGCGACGCCGGCTGGAAAATAAAAAGGACCTGCGCAGCACTTGGGGAAGGCTACAACGCACAGGTCCGAAAACCTGGGGGCCACCTTCCACTGAGGGCTCGCGGCGTTTCACGGCGTTCAGAAATTGAACGCACTGTAGCGAGGTGGCAAAGATTAAGGAAATATCCTTCGACAATCCACCTTATAGACAGGCTCTATCCAGGGACGAATCCGATCTGCGATTGTCCCTATGCTTTGTTACAGCCGGTGTCGCGCCTTTCGTCGGCGCCGCAAACTCGGTAAGGTCAGCCCGTTTTCCTTCTGTGGAGCATCCCGATGCAAGCCCCCGTCCTGTCCGGCCCCCAGTACCTGCGCGAGGGCCTGAAGCTGGTCCTGAGCCCGAACCTGCGGTTGTTCGTGCTGTTGCCGCTGGCAGTCAACGTGCTGCTGTTTGGCGGTCTGATCTATTTCGCCGGCCACCAGTTCAGCCTGTGGGTCGATGCGCTGATGCCGACCCTGCCCAACTGGCTGAGCTTTCTCACCTACATTCTGTGGCCACTGTTCGTCGCCCTGGTGGTGCTGATGGTGTTCTTCACCTTCACCCTGTTCGCCAACATCATCGCCGCGCCGTTCAACGGTTTTCTCGCGGAGAAGGTCGAGGTGGTGGTGCGCGGTGAAGACACCTTCCCGGCGTTCAGCTGGGGCGAACTGGCCGCGATGGTGCCGCGCACCTTCAGCCGCGAGATGCGCAAGCTCGGCTACTTCCTGCCGCGCGCCATCGGCCTGTTCATCCTGTCGTTCATTCCGGTGGTGAACGTGGTGGCTGCGCCGCTGTGGCTGGTGTTCGGTATCTGGATGATGGCTATCCAGTACATCGACTACCCGGCCGACAACAACAAGATGAGCTGGCAGGACATGCTCGCCTGGCTGCGCAGCAAGCGCTGGCAGTCGCTGGGCTTTGGCGGGATCACTTACCTGGCGCTGCTGATCCCGGGGGTGAACGTGCTGATGATGCCGGCGGCGGTGGCGGGGGCTACGTTGTTCTGGGTGCGGGAGCGCAACTGAGGCATCCGGGCTCTTGTGCCGAAACTGAGACCCCGTTGGATGGCACCGGCCATGCCGGTGATCGCGGGACCAGCCCGCTCCCACAGGAATTGGGCTGGCCTTGGATTTTGAACAAGACAGTTGCTTGTAGGGTAAGACCTGAAGGGAAAGGGCAGCGCAAGGCTCCGCCCGTCAGTCACTGACTCAACTGGCTGGAGAACTGCCCCACCGCATTGACCACCTTCTTCGCCCCGTCCTGGATCTCGACGATCACGCTGCCGGTTTCCCCGGCCAGCGTCAGGCCCTGCTCGGCCTGGCGCTTGCTGGTGTCGATGATGTCCACCGCCGCCTGGGCCAGTTGCTCGTTCTGCTGCACCACCCGGGCAATCTCCTCGGTGGCAGTGCTGGTACGCGAGGCGAGCTGGCGCACTTCGTCGGCAACCACTGCGAAGCCCCTGCCCTGTTCGCCGGCACGGGCGGCTTCGATCGCGGCATTGAGCGCCAGCAGGTTGGTCTGCCCGGCAATGTCGCTGATGGTCTTGATGATCGAGCCGATCACCTTGGACTGCTTGTCCAGCGCCTGGATGCCCTCGGCCGCCTCCTGCATCGAACTTTCCAGGCCACGCATCACCTCGACCGTCTGGGTGACCACGTCGGTGGCCTTGCGGGCGCTGGCGTCGGTGTCCTGCGAGGTGCTGTAGGCGATATCGGCGGCCTGGGCCACGGCGATTTCCTGATTGACCTGGTCAGTGATCACCGTGGCGAACTTCACCACCTTGTAGAGCACGTCATGGGCATCAATGATCGGGTTGTACGAAGCCTCCAGCCAGACGACTCGGCCATGTGAATCAATGCGCTTGAAGCGCTCGGCCACGTATTCTCCGCGGCGCAACTTCTCCCAGAACTGCTGGTAACCTGCCGAGCTGGTTTCCTCAGGGTCGCAGAACATGCGGTGATGCTTGCCGCGCACCTGCTCCAGGCTGTAGCCCATGGTGTGCAGGAAGCGGTCGTTGGCGGTTAGCACCTGCCCGTCAAGGTTGAACTCGATCACGGCCGTGGAGCGCATCAGCGCCTTGATCAGGCTTTCATGCTCGCGGGAGGTCTCGATGGTGCGGGTCAGGTCGCTCGAGTGCAGGGTGAAGTACTTGATCCGCCCGTCGACACCTTTGACCGGTTGCAGGATCGAGCGCAGCCAGGCTTCTTCGCCATTGCCCCGCAGCAGGCGGAACGCGCCGTTGAGGTGCTCGCCACGGGCGATTGCAGCCTTCATGCGCAGGCAGAAATCCAGCTTCTTCACGTGCTCCGGGACGATCTCTTCGATGTTGCGGCCGATCAGACGATCGCTGCTGTAGAGCATTTCTTTTTCGAAATTGGCATTGGCGGACTCGATGCGCCCCTGGGGATCGAGTTGCAGCACGAGCATTTCGCTATCGAGGCTGTTTTTCACCTGCTCGATGGATTGCAGTTCCTCGCGCAATTGCTGGATTTCTTTTTTCAGTTTGCTGTTGAACATCACCGCTCTCCCGGAGCGCAATCCACCCGTCGAATGCTTCTGCATCGGCTGAGGACAGGTGGTTCTTGAGGACCCGACGAGGAAATATTCGAGTGACAGACAAACCTGGAAAACACACGTCACCAGGGGATCATTTTCATGTCACATAACGGCAACCAAGCAGGCGGAAACTTTTTGACATGAATACGCCGCCTCTACGCATCACCCTCGTCAGCGAAACCTTCCCACCGGAGATCAATGGTGTGGCCAATACCCTTGGCCGCCTCAGTGAAGGCTTGCGCGTGCGCGGGCATCAAGTGGAAGTGGTGCGCCCACGCCAGGCCAGCGATGCACCGGGCAATAGCGACGACACGCTGCTGCTCTGTCGCGGTTGGCCACTGCCCGGATATCCCGGCCTGCAGTGGGGTGAGGTATCGATGCACAAACTGTGGCGACGCTGGCGTCGGTTGCGCCCGGATGTCCTGTACATCGCCACCGAAGGCCCGCTCGGGCTCAGTGCCCTGCGCGCGGCACGACGCCTGGGAATTGCCGTGGTCAGCGGTTTCCACACCAATTTCCCGCAGTATTCCGGCCAGTACGGCCTGGGCCTGCTGGCACGCCTGCTCACCCACTACCTGCGCTGGTTCCATCGCCGCACCGCGACCACCCTGGTACCCAGCGCCAGCCAGCGTCTGGAGCTGGAGCGACGTGGTTTCGAACGCCTGGCATTGATGGCGCGTGGCGTGGATGCGCAACTCTTCAACCCGGCACGGCGCAACCAGGCGCTGCGTGAGCAGTGGGGCCTTGGCCCGGATGACATCGCGGTGTTGCACGTCGGACGCCTGGCGGCGGAGAAGAACCTCGCCCTGCTGTTGCCTTGCATGCAGGCGCTGCACAAGAGCTATCCACAGCGACGCCTGCGCCTGGTCGTGGTCGGGGATGGGCCACTGCGCAACCAGATGCAGCAGCAGTTCCCCGATGCGGTGTTCTGTGGCGTGCAACGCGGCGAAGCCCTGGCCGAACATTACGCCTGCGGCGACCTGTTCCTGTTCCCCAGCCTCACCGAAACCTTCGGCAACGTGGTGCTCGAAGCACTGGCCTCGGGCCTTGCGGTAGTGGCGTACGACGAGGCCGCCGCCGCCCAGCATATCCGCCACGGACACAGCGGCGCGCTGGCCATGCCGGGGGATCAACCCGCGTTCATCGACGCCGCGTGCTGGCTGCTCGAAGATACCGAGACCCTGCGCAGGGTGCGCCTCAATGCCCGCCAGCACGCCAGCCGCCAGGGCTGGCAAGCGATCGTCGAAGAATTCGAGGCGCATTTGTACAGCGCCTGTCGGCAGACCGCCGCCCAGGGTAAGCGCGCGGCCACGCCGCTGACGATCAAGTCAGGCTCGACAGCGCCTCGCGGCTGAACGGCAGAATCTCTTCCTCACGCCCCTCGCGGACTTTCTGCGCCCACTGGGCATCCACCAGCAACGCACGACCGACTGCCACCAGGTCGAACTCCTCATCGCCCAAGCGCTGCAGCAGGCCCTCCAGGCTGGCCGGCTTGGCCACCTTGTCGGTGTCGACCATGAACTGCAGGAACTCGCCATCCAGACCAACGCTGCCAACGGTGATGGTCGGCTTGCCGGTGAGCTTGCGGGTCCAACCGGCCAGGTTCAGCGGCGAGCCGTCGAACTCCGGCTCCCAGAAACGGCGGGTGGAGCAGTGGAAGATATCCACACCGGCGTCGGCCAGCGGCTGCAGGAAGGCTGCCAATGCCTCGGGCGTTTCGACCAGGCGCGCGCTGTAGTCCTGCTGCTTCCATTGGGAGAAGCGGAAGATGATCGGGAAATCCGGCCCCACCGCAGCACGCACGGCCTGGACCAGCTCGATGGCGAAGCGCGAGCGTTGCGCCAGATCGCCGCCGTATTCGTCACTGCGCTGGTTGCTGGTGGCCCAGAAGAACTGGTCGATCAGGTAGCCATGCGCGCCGTGGATCTCGACGCCATCCATACCGATGGCCTTGGCATCGCGGGCAGCTTGTGCAAAGGCGGCGATGACCTCGCGGATGTCGTCGTGGGTCATTTCATGGACCACCACCTGGCCATCCTTGCTTTTACCGCTCGGACCGTAGCCCGGCACGCTGGCGTCCGGCTCGGTACCCAGGCGACGAACGCTGCCCACATGCCACAGCTGCGGAACGATGCGCCCGCCTTCGGCGTGTACGGCCTCGACCACCTTTTTCCAGCCAGCCAAGGCATCTTCGCCATGGAAGCGCGGCACATTCGGATAACCGTTGGCAGCCTTGTGATCGACCGTGGTGCCCTCGGTGATGACCAGGCCCACGCCAGCCGCAGCGCGGCGGCGGTAGTACTCGATGACGCCCTTGTGCGGTACGCCGCCAGGGCAGAAGGTGCGGGTCATCGGCGCCATGACCACACGGGTCGGCAACTCGAGGGTGCCCAGGGTGAAGGGCTGAAACAGTGGGTTGCTGGACATGCGGCGCTCCCGATGAGGTAAGGAAATGCGCCTGAGCTTAGAGCCAGCCGAATGGCGGGCACAGCATTATTGATTTGAGTGATTGATCAGGATATGGCGCAGCTTGCTCCTGCGCCTTTGAGAAAACCGAGCGGCGGATCGCCGCTCCAGCATGCATCAGGCCAGCGCCTTCTCGACCGCCTGAACCACCGCCGGATCGTCCGGCGCAGTGCGTGGCGCGAACCTCGCCAGGACGCGGCCGTCCTTGCCCACCAGGAACTTCTCGAAATTCCAGGTGATATCGCCAGGGAACTCCGCACCCTCGCCAGCCAGCAGGCGGTACAGCGAATGACGCTCAGGCCCGTTGACCTCGAGCTTGGCGCTCAAGGGGAAGCTGACGCCATAGTTCAGGCTGCAGAACTTCTGGATCTCGTCTTCGGTGCCCGGTTCCTGGCCGGCAAACTGGTTGCACGGCAGGCCGAGCACGCTGAAGCCCTGGCCCTTGAACTGCTGGTGCAGCTTTTCGAGCGACGCGTACTGAGGCGTCAGGCCGCACTTGGATGCGACATTGACCACCAGCACCACCTGGCCCTTGAACGGTGCCAGCGGCAGGTCCTGGCCGTTCAGCGCCTTGAGCGTCAGATCGTGAAATGCACTCATCTTGATTCCCCTCTCAGATTGCCGGTTGCCGCTGGGGCGAATTGCGCCCACTAAAAAGGCGCGCGACCAAGCCGTGCACCCGCCCGTGGGGGTAGGTCGGCTTGCTCGAGCGCCTGACGACTCTCAGAGCTTAGCTGAGAAATCAGTGGTGATGGCCACCTTCACCGTGGATGTGACGGTGAGCGATTTCTTCTTCGCTGGCGTCACGCACGTTGACCACCTTGACCTGGAAGTTCAGGCGCTGGCCTGCCAGAGGGTGGTTGCCGTCGACGGTCACGTCGTCGCCGTCGATGTCGCGGATGGTGACGATCTGCATCTGGCCGTCCGGCGCCGAAGCATGGAACTGCATGCCGACTTCCAGTTGGTCGACACCTTCGAACATGCTGCGGTTCAGGGTGCTGACCAGCTCGGCCAGGTACTCGCCATAGGCGTCTTCCGGCTCGATGGCAACGGTCAGTTCGTCACCGGCCTGCTTGCCTTCCAGGGCTTTTTCCAGGCCCGGGATGATGTTGGCGGCACCGTGCAGGTAGACCAGTGGCGCGCCACCGGCGGAGCTGTCGATGGTCTCCCCGGCGTCGTTGGTCAGGGTATAGTCGATGGAGACTGCCTTGTTGGCGGCGATCAGCATGGGGCAAGACCTTTTGCAAAAGAATGTAGAGCGCACAAGTGTAACCAAGGCCTCGCCCGATTGCGAACGCGCGGCGGCTGGCGAACGGCCCATCAGTCGGATCATCGGCTTTCACCAGGACGAGGAAGGCCATTGGGTGGTCGAGCTGTCCTGCGGTCATACCCAGCACCTGCGCCACCAGCCGCCGTGGCAGGCGCGCCCCTGGGTGCTGGATGCGCACGAGCGCACCCGGCGCATCGGCCAGGCTTTTGCCTGCGGCTGGTGCGCGAACGGGGCCGATAGCGCTACCCTTGGCCGTTGATTCCTTGCACCGCTTATTCCGAGAAGCACGCATGCAGACATTTTTCATCGCGCCGACCGACTTTGGTGTCGGCCTGACCTCCATCAGCCTCGGCCTGGTACGCGCCCTTGAGCGCGGCGGCCTGAAGGTGGGTTTCTTCAAGCCAATCGCCCAGCCGCATCCCGGCGATACCGGCCCCGAGCGGTCCAGCGAGCTGGTCGCGCGCACCCACGGCATCAAGCCACCCACGCCGCTGAGCCTGGCCCAGGTCGAGCGCATGCTGGGCGATGGCCAACTCGACGAACTGCTCGAAGCAATCATCCGCCTGTACCAGCAAGCCTGCGTCGGCAACGACGTGGTGGTGGTCGAGGGCATGGTGCCGACCCGTCATGCCAGCTACGCGGCGCGGGTCAACCTGCACCTGGCCAAGAGCCTGGATGCCGAGGTGATCCTGGTCTCGGCACCGGAGAACGAGGTGCTCAGCGAGCTGTCCGGGCGCGTCGAGTTGCAGGCCCAGCTGTTCGGTGGCCCGCGCGACCCGAAAGTGCTCGGGGTCATTCTCAACAAGGTCCGCACCGACGAAAGCATGGCCGATTTCGCCACGCGCCTGCGCGAGCATTCGCCGCTGCTGCGCGGCAACGACTTCCGCCTGCTCGGCTGCATCCCCTACCAGGCCGACCTCAACGCCCCGCGCACCCGCGATGTGGCCGAGTTGCTCGGCGCCCAGGTACTCAATGCCGGCGACTACGAACAGCGGCGGATGAACAAGATCATCATCTGCGCACGCACCGTGGCCAACACCGTGCCGTTGCTCAAGCCGGGCACCCTGGTAGTGACGCCCGGGGATCGCGACGACATCATCCTCGCCGTGAGCCTGGCAGCGATCAACGGCGTTCCACTGGCCGGGCTGCTGCTGACCAGCGACAGCAAGCCTGACCCGCGCATCCTCGAACTGTGCCGCGGCGCCCTGCAGGCCGGCCTGCCGATCCTTTCGGTGAGCACCGGCTCGTACGACACCGCCAACCAGCTCAACTCGCTGAACCGCGAGATCCCGGTGGACGACCGCGAGCGTGCCGAGTTCATCACCGACTTCGTCGCCAGCCACCTCGACGCCCACTGGTTGCACCAGCGTTGTGGCACGCCGCGAGAGATGCGCCTGTCGCCAGCGGTGTTCCGCTACCAGCTGATCCAGCGCGCGCAGCAGGCCAACAAGCGCATCGTCCTGCCCGAGGGCGCCGAACCGTTGCTGGTGCAGGCCGCCGCCATCTGCCAGGCGCGCGGCATCGCGCGCTGCGTGTTGCTGGCCAAGCCCGAGGAAGTCGAGGCGGTGGCCCGTGCCCAGGGCATTACCCTGCCAGCCGACCTGGAAATCCTCGACCCCGAGCTGATTCGCGCACGCTACGTCGAGCCGATGGTCGAGCTGCGCAAGAGCCGCAACCTCAACGCCCCGATGGCCGAGCAGCAGCTGGAGGATCCGGTGGTGATCGGCACCATGATGCTGGCGCTGGATGAAGTCGACGGCCTGGTTTCAGGGTTGGTGCACTCCACCGCCAATACCATCCGCCCGGCCCTGCAACTGATCAAGACCGCACCGGACTGCAGCCTGGTGTCGTCGGTGTTCTTCATGCTGTTCCCCGAGCAGGTGCTGGTGTACGGCGACTGCATCATGAACCCGCACCCCAGCGCCGTGGAGCTGGCGGAGATCGCACGGCAAAGCGCCGAATCGGCGCAGGCCTTCGGGATTACCCCGCGCGTGGCGATGCTCAGTTATTCGAGCGACTCGGCGGCCAGTGACGAGGAAGTGGAGAAGGTGCGCGAAGCCACGCGCCTGGCGCAGCAGGCGGAACATGACCTGCTGATCGACGGGCCGTTGCAGTACGACGCCGCAGCCAATCCGGAGATTGCCCGGCAGTTGGCACCGCACAGCCAGGTTGCGGGCCGCGCCACGGTGTTCGTGTTCCCGGACCTGAACACTGGCAACACCACGCACAAGGCGGTGCAACGCAGTGCCGACTGCGTAAGCCTTGGGCCGATGCTGCAGGGGCTGCGCAAGCCAGTGAACGACTTGCCGCGCGGTGCGCAGGTGGACGATATCGTGCACACCATCGCGTTGACGGCGATCCAGGCCAGTCACGTGCGCTGAAACGCATCGCGGGACAAGTCGGTGCGCCGACTTGTCCCGCGACAGGGCCGCAAAGCGGCTGGGTTAAAGGTCAAGGGTACTGCTGGACGGTGCCCTGCTGGTCATACTGCTGGCCAGGGATCGGCTTCAGGTTGACCTCGACGCGACGGTTCTGCGCCCGCCCATTGGCATCGGCGTTACTGGCGATCGGCTGGTCCGGGCCCATGCCTCGTACCGACACCCGCGAAGCATCGACACCCTGCGAGGTCAGGTAGGTGCTGACGGCCTGCGCGCGACGCTGCGACAGGTCCATGTTGTGCTGGCGGCTGCCGGTGCTGTCGGTGAAGCCAACCACTTCGATGGTGTTCTGGTTGAACTGCTTGAACGAGCTGGCGAGGTTGTTCAGCGGCGAGTAGAAGCTTGGGGCGATATTCGCCGAATCGGTCGCGAAGGTGATGTTACCTGGCATGATCAGCTTGATCTGGTCCCCCTGGCGCTGCACTTCGACACCGGTGTTGGCCATCTGCGCACGCAGCTCGGCTTCCTGCTTGTCGGCATAGTAGCCATAACCGGCGGCGGCGGCGCCTACCGCAGCAGCGCCGATCAGCGCACCCTTGCCACGGTGGTTGTGATCGATGGCCGCACCCGCGATGGCACCGGCCAGTGCACCCAGGCCACCGTACTTGGCAGTCTTGCTCATCCCTGTGGAGCCGCCCTGCGCCTGGCCCTGGTTGTCGTAGGGGTTCTGGCCGGCACAGCCGGTCATCAGGGCAGCAGCGGTAGCGACGATAATCAGACGACGCATGGTGAACATGGACAAGCTCCTGGTGAAATTCAAAAGTGCAGCGGATCGTATGCGGATCAGTGCCAGCCTTGGATTGCAGCGACGCGGAAAAATTCCATGAAACTTCACGCCCGCACGAACGGGTTCTCACGCATCTCTTCGCCGAGGCGAGTGTCCGGCCCATGGCCGGTCACCACGATCGCCTCTTCATCCAGGCGATACAGCCGCTCCTTGATGGAACGAACGATAGCCCGTTGATCGCCCCCCCACAAATCGGTGCGCCCCACGCCACGCCGGAACAGGGTGTCGCCGGCAATCAGCAGCTTGTGTTCGGCAAACCAGAAACTCATCGAGCCCGGCGTATGCCCGGGTGTGTGCAGCGCCACGCCACAGCCGCAGGCCAGCGCTTCGTCATCGGCGAGCCAGCGGTCCGGGGCAGGTACCGGCGTGTAAGGCACACCGAACATCTGGCACTGCATCTCCAGGTTGTCCCACAGCGGCTGGTCGTCCTTGTGTAGGTGCAGGGTCGCACCGGTCAGCTCCTTGAGCCTGCCGGAAGCCAGGAAATGATCGAAGTGGGCGTGGGTATGGATGATGCTCACCAGCGTCAGGCCATGCTGTTGCAGGCGAGCGAGAATCTTCTGCTCGTCGCCCCCCGGATCGACGACGATGGCCTTCTTGCTGACCGGGTCGCCGATCAGCGTGCAGTTGCACTGCAGGGGACCTACGGGAAAGGTTTCGCGGATCAGCGATACAGGGATAGGGGTCATGGGAGTCCAGCTCCAAGCGACTTCACGCTCATTCAAATAAGGTTTGTACGCGCGCCAGCGCATCATCAATGACAACGTCGGGAACAGACTCGATACGTCGGGCACCACGTGCCTCGAGATCCAGCGTACGCAACTGGTTGCACAACACCACGCCCTGGGTTCGCGTACCTGCCCCGCTGAGCGTGACTGCAAACCCGGCATGTCGGGCGAAATCCCCACCTTGAGTGATCGGGACTACCACCGCCAGGCCCGCGGCATTGTAGGCAGCCGGTGTGAGCACCAGAACCGGACGCATCGCACCTTGCTGCTCGCGTCCGACCACAGGCTCAAGATCGACTCGCACAATATCGCCCCTGGCGAATCCCACCCGCCTCATACCTCACGACCAACAGGACGAATGGCGTTCCACGCCGCGAGCTCATCCGGCTCGGGTGCATCGAGATCGCACTGGGCCATCAGCTCCTCAAGCTTGTACTTGGGTTTTGATCGGACGGGCTTGAGAACCAGCGACCCGGTGGCGGTATCCAGGCTGAGGACGGAGCCCACGCTCAGGCGCATCTGCTTGAGAATGGTCGATGGCAGGCGAATGGCAGCACTGTTGCCCCATTGTTGAATCTTGACTTCCATAAGTATCTCCAAAGGTAGATACATAGTAGAAACCCTCCAGATGATTGCAAGTAACCTGTAGAAACAACGTGTCTACATTGTCATCTGAAGCGCTGCTTTTGAAGTCATGAACTCGAGGTCAGGAGCTATCCCACAACGCAGTGGGAAGTGATACTCAAATAGCCAGAGTCAAGGCAAAAACAACCTGAACAACCCGCCACCCAGCGCACCACCGTTGGCGATTTCGATCCGCCCACGCACGCCGTTGCGCTCGTGCAGGGCGGCGATCCTGGCGGCGAAGTACAGGCCAAGGCCGGTGCTGCCGCTCTGCTGGTCGATGCCCTGCACGTAGTCCTGCTGACGCTCAAGCAAGCGCTGTGGATAACCGGCGCCATCATCGTTGACGCTGATCACCAACTGCTCGCCCTCCTCTTCGACGCTGATCAGCAGCGTGTGCCCGGCGTAGCGAATGGCGTTGGTCAGCACGTTGGCGACCACCGAGGCGACCAGTTCACGGTCGAAGAAGCCCAGCGGGCTTTCGGTGTCGATGCGCCAGGTCGCCAGCACGTCGCGGTGGCGGATGACTTCCTGCTGCGCGGCCAGTTGGGCTTCGACGAAATCCTCGAGCTCGTGGTAGTCGGGGCAGATCGGCAGCTGGTTGATGCCCAGCTTGTACAACCCCAGCAACTGCACCAGCATACCGTTGAGGTGGCGGAACTCGTGCTCCATCACCCCTTGTTCGCTGCCACTGCGGGACTGTTCGGGCAAACGCGCCAGCCACTGGTCGTGGGCCTGGATCAGGGCCGAAAGCGAGTTCTTCATGTCATGCACGGTGGAGGCAATCACCGTGGAAAAATCCAGCCCCTGCTCATCGCGGCTCATGCGCCGAACACTCGCACGTGCAGCTTGCGGTAGCGGTCGAAGCGGTTGTCGCTGGCGGGGATGCCGGCCACGCGGTTAAGGCAGTTGCGACATTCCTGCATAAGCGACTCCGACGGACTTTCGCCGCCGATACGCAGCAGCGCCTGGGCGGTATTGAGGGCGATACTGATGTTCTTCGGTTGCAACGACAGGGCCTTGCGGAACATCTCCAGAGCCTCGTTCAACTGGCCGCCCTGGTAACTGCGTACACCCTGGCGGTTGAGATCCACGGCTTCGGTGACAGCGCCGAGCACGCTCGGGTCGTCAGTCACCTTGGCCACACTCTGCATCACTTTCGGGTCATCGCCATAGGTTTCCACGCAGCCCTTGAGGATCGAAGTCCCGGCCGACTCCTGGCCCAGCGCCTTGAGCTGCCTGGCCACGGTCAGTGCGGCATCGACCGAGAAGAACTGGTCCATCTTGTCCAGGCGCTGCATGGCCTGCTCGGTGAGCTTGGCCGCGGTTTCCGCATCGCCGGCCTGCTGCAGGCTGGCAGCCTTCATCAGCCGGGCGCGCACCTGCAGGCCCTGGTCCTCGGTGTTTTCCTTGGCGACTTCGCTGAGCACGGTATTGATCTCGACCCGCGTGCGCGCATCGAGGCCATTGCCGGCGTTCTTGTTCATCAGCGCCTGGACCAGGCCCAGGTTGCTCTCGGCGCTCTTGTAACGCGAGCTCTGCCCCTGGCTGACGGCATGCCGGTATGCCTTGGATGCGCCTTCGTAGTCTTCGTTGTCCAGCGCCAGCTTGCCCAGCGCTGCTTGGCGACGCACCGCCAGCGGCGACAGGCGCACCGCCTCTTCGAGCATGTGCTGGGCGCGCTTGTTGTCGCCTTTGGCCACCAGCACTTCGGCCAGCCCGTCGTACAGCCCAGGCATGATCGGGAAGGCTTTGAGCGCTTGCTCATAGACGCCCTGGGCCTGTTCGTACTGGCCACGCTTGTGCATCAGGCTGCCCAGCGCCGAATACACCCAAGGCTGCGGGCGGCTGGCAAGAATGTTGGTAAGAAACTTTTCCAGGTCGTCGAAGCGATTGAGGTCGCGCAACGCATCGGCCCGGTAGCGCAGGCACAACGGCGCGAAACGCGGATCCTGCTTGCACAGCTCGGCGCAGGCCGCCAGCACCTCTGCCGGGCGCCCGCGGTCCAGCGCCTGGAGGATCGGCTTGAGCAGGGTCTTGCGCTGCACCAGCTTTTCCAGCCGCTGGGCCAGGCCCAGGCGGTTGAACGGTTTGGTCAGATAGGCGTCCGGTTCATGCTCGATGGCGCTGAGGACAATCGACTGGCTGCTTTCGGCCGTGACCATGATGAACACACATTCATGGCTGATGAGCTTGTCCAGCAGCAGGTCCTCGAGCACCTGCTGGCCGTTCTTCTTGCCATCGCCCAGGTGGAAGTCCTGGAGAATGAAGTCATAGCGCTTCTGCGCGCACATCCGCAGGGCCTGCTCGCCGCTGTCGGCGGTGTCCACGTCGCGCACACCCAGCTCGCGCAGCATGGAGCGCGTCGAGGTGCGAAAGTCGGTGAAGTCGTCGACGATCAGAAAGCTTTTTTGCCCATACTGCAGCATCAACACGACCTGTATTGAGAAGAGGTGGAAAAAGACCTGCGGCGACTGTGCCCGGCGAAAGCTGTATCGGCCGGGCGGCGGGAAAGATGAGACTGGGAAGTCAGCGCATGACAAAACAATGGCAACTAGCCATCATTTTAACTGCAAGGCGCTTTCTAGACCAGCAGGCCAAGCGATTTGGCCCGTGCCACGGCTTGCGTGCGGCGCTCGACGCCCAGCTTGCTGTTGATATGGCTGGCGTGGGTCTTGACGGTGTGCAGGGAGATGAACAGGCGCTCACTGATCTGCTGGTTGGAGCAGCCTTGGGCGATCAGTTCCAGTACCGCCAGCTCACGGCCACTGAGCGCCTCATTGCTGGCCACGGTGACAGGCGGAGTCTGCGGCAGGCGTGCCAGCAGTTCGGCCTGGACCGGGCACACGGGGCTGGCGGCGAGCTGCTCACGCAACCATATCGGGCGTTCTTCCAGCAACCGCTGGAAAGCATGCAAGGCACCGCCACGCGCGGCCTCAAGCGCTTTGCCCAGCAACTTGCCCGCTTCCTGTTCGCGCCCCTGCGCCAGCAACAGCTCAACCAACTGGCAGAGCGCGCTGACCGCCAGCATCATTCCACCACTGGCCTGCCCCTGCGCGACCAGCGCCCGCAAGCGCTGCTCGGCAGGCTCCGGTCGTGCCAGGGTACGTTCCAGCAACGCTTGTTGAAGCTCGATATGCAGTGGCAGCAATGGATGAAATTCCGGTGCCGCGGCCGGTTGCTCGCCGCCGTAGGTCTGCCCCAGGCGCAGCAGCCAGGACTCGGCAAGGTCGGTGCGGCCCTGGGCCAGCCAGAGCTCGCATTTCACCAGCGTGATCATGGCCAGATAGAAGATCGGCGGCACGTCCCAGATATGCATCAATCGCTCGGCCTCGGCGAGCTCCGCAAAGGCCTCGGCGAAGCGCCCGTCGCGCCCCTCCAGCGAGGCGATCACGCAATGGCCGATCAGCACGCTGATATCACGGCAGGCCCGTGCTTCGCTCAGCCCGGCGCGCAACCGCGCCCGCCCCTGGCCTGGTTGCAGGCGCGAGGCATACAGGTAGCCTTCGTAGAGAATCAACCGGGCGCGCACGGCGTACAGGCGCTGCCCCGACAACCCCTGCAGACGCTGCAACCCCTGACGCACCTCGTCCAGGGCGCGCAACACTTCGCCCCGGGCGTGCAACACCCTGGCGCGATCGTAATGGGCCAGGGCCTCGAACAACGGATTGCCAACACGCTGGGCCAACTCCAGCGCCTCACGGTTCCAACCCCGCGCCCGCCAGAAGTCCCCGTCGGCAATGGCCAGGTTGGACAGCGTCGACAGGCACACCAGCCGCTGGCCATAGCGCTTGCAGGGCAGGCTCTGCAGGGCTTCCTCGCAGTAGGCCAGGGTCCGCTCGCGATCGCCGCGGCCGCGTGCGATCACGCCGCTGAGCGCCAGCCACTGGGCGAGCATGGACTTCTGTGCGGTCGCCGAGGGCGCTGGCAGGAAACGGCTGAGATAGGCCGCCAGTTCTTCGGCTGCATCCAGCTGGCAGGCCAGACCCAGTGCCCAGCTGTACAGCACGATCAGGCGTGGCGTGCTGATCAGCAGGCTGTCTGGCAGGTCCATCTTCCAGCGCAGCAGCATGCCGACGTTCTGTTCGGCCAACAGTTGCTCTTCGGAAAGGCTCTGCACCAGATCGGCGGCGACATCCAGAGAACCCGCACGCAAGGCCTGCTCCACCGCTTCATCGAGCAGCCCCTGGCGCTCGAACCAGCGGCAGGCTCGCAGGTGCAGCGCCGCCGAAGGCTCGCTGGCCTGGCGACTGCGCAGCAGGTCGGAGAACAGGTGGTGATAACGGAACCACCGGCCGTGCTCATCCAGCGGCACCAGGAACACCTGGTGAGCCTGCAGGTAGCGCAGGATCGCCGCACTGTCCTCACGCTCGCGCAGGGCGTCGCACAGTTCGGTGCAGAAGCGCTCCTGGCAGGCGGTGTCGTAGAGGAAAGCCTGGACTTCTACCGGGAGGATCTCGATGACCTCTTCGAGCAGGTAATCGCGGATCAGCCCTTCGCCACCGTGCAGCGCCTGGGGCAAGGCATGGTCCTCGCCCGACTCGCTGGTCGCCAGCTGCCAGAAACGCAACCCGGCGACCCAGCCGTCGCTGCGCTGGATCAGGTTGTCCAGCGCCTGGCCACGCAGGCCGGTGGGCTGGCGGCCAATCACGGCAAGGGCTTCATCGGAGGTCAGGCGCAGGTCTTGTTCGTTGAGCTCGGCCAACTGGCGCGACAGGCGCAGCCGCGCCAGGTGCCAGTCAGGGCGCTGGCGGCTGGTGACCAGCAATGCCAGGCCCGGGGGCAAATGGTTGAGGAAGAACTGCAGGCAGCGATCGAGAACCGGCCCCTGGGCAAGATGGTAGTCATCCAGCACCAGCAGCAGCGGCGTGTCGGCGTTCAGGTAGAGCGCCAGCTCGTCGAGCAGGCTGTCGAGCCACTCCTCGAAGGCGAACGGCTGATGGCGCTGGCGCATCTTCAGCAGCCCCATGGCCTGACCGCCCAATGCCGGGCAGAACTGCTGCAAGCCTTCGAGCAGGCGCTCGAGGAAACGACCGGGGTCGGCGTCGCGCTGGCTCAGGCCCAACCAGAGGCTGCGCCAGTGGCTGGGCAACTGCTGGCAGAACTCGATGGCCAGCGAACTCTTGCCGAACCCCGCCGGTGCGTTGACCAGCAGCAGCCGCCCATCCAGACCCGCTTCGAGACGCTGGCACAAGCGCGCGCGCAGCACATGCCCGTCCGGCAGCGGTGGCCGGAAGAAACGCCCGTCCAGCAGACCAAGGGCCTGGCTGGCGACTCCATGCGTACGGGACAAATCTGTCATGGCCGACTCGTTCTGGTTGGAAGATCACGGCGATACGGATTGTTGCGAGCCTAGCGGCTATTGCGACGCATTTGAAGATGATCAAAACGCTTGAGAAGGAAAAGACTACGACAAAAAGCAACAACACTGATGGACATCAGTGAGATCTATTGCACGGCATAGCACAGACCGCCCCAGAACGGGCGCAGAGGCTCAGCGAGGTTCGAGCCAGACCAGCGAAGCGAAACGCCCGCCCTGCGGGGTGCGCCGATAGGAGAAGAAACGCGGGTCGCTGACCGTGCAGAACCCTCCGCCATAGACGGCCGTCACGCCGCGCGCGGCCAGGCGGATACGCGCCAGGGCATAGATGTCGGCGATCAGCTTGTCGGGGCGTTGGCCCGCGACGAAGGCACTGGCGGCCTCTGGATGCACGGCGGTGAACGCATCGCGCACTTCCAGGCCCACTTCGAACGCCTGCGGGCCGATAGCCGGGCCCAGCCACACCAGCACCTCTTCAGGCGCCAGCGCCAGACGATCAAGGGTGGCTTCCAGCACACCACCGGCCAGCCCGCGCCAGCCAGCATGTGCGGCCGCCACACGCGTACCGGCGCGATCGCAGAACAGCGCAGGCAAACAATCGGCGGTCATCACGGTACAGGCGATACCGGGCTGGTCGGTCCAGCTGGCATCCGCTTCGGCTACCACGGCCGGATCGGCGTCGGCCACGACCAGGCCATGCACTTGCTTGAGCCAGGCCGGCTGGATAGCGAACTCAGCGCCCAGGCGACGGCGGTTCTCGGCGACCGCTGCAGGATCGTCGCCCACGTGGTCACCCAGGTTGAAGGTTTCGTAGGGTGGCAGGCTGACGCCGCCCTCTCGTGTGGTGACGCAAGCGCGAACCGAGGCCGGGGCCGGCCAGTCGGGGAAGATCAGCGATTGCGTCAGCTCGCTCATCCGATAAAGCTCTCGCGGTCCTGATCGAGCAGCGACAGCAGCCACATGAAGTCGTCCGGCAGAGGCGATTTCCACTCCATGCGCTCACCGGTCGTCGGATGATCCAGCGCCAGGAAGCGCGCGTGCAGGGCCTGGCGAGGGAAGTGCTTGACCGCCTCGACCATGGCCACGCTGGCGGCAGGCGGGATGCGGAAGCGACCACCGTAGGTCTGGTCGCCCACCAGCGGGAAGCCGACATGGGCCATGTGCACACGAATCTGGTGGGTACGCCCGGTCTCCAGCTTGACCCGCACGTGGGTGTGCGAACGGAAACGCTTGAGCACGCGATAGTGGCTGACCGCCGGCTTGCCGCCATCGGTGACCGCCATGCGCTGACGCATGCCGCCGTGGCGACCGATCGGTGCATCGATCTTGCCACCGGCCGTCACCACGCCCACCACGATGCATTCATAGATGCGGCTGACCGAGCGTTTCTGCAACTGGTCGACGAGGTTGGTCTGCGCCTGCAGCGTCTTGGCGACCACCATCAGACCGGTGGTGTCCTTGTCCAGGCGGTGGACGATGCCGGCGCGCGGCACGTTGATGATGTCCGGCACATGGTGCAGCAGGGCGTTGAGCAGGGTACCGCTGGCATGCCCCACAGCCGGGTGGACCACCAGCCCGGCAGGCTTGTTGATCACCAGGATCTGGTCGTCTTCATAGACGATGTCCAGCTCGATGTCCTCTGCCTCCCATTCACCCTGTGCCTCCTGTTCGGCCTCCAGGGCGAGAACGGAGCCGGTGTGGACGGTATCGCGCGGGCGCAGCACCGCACCATCGACGGTCAGGCGGCCTTCCTTGATCCACGAAGTCAGGCGCGAACGCGAGTACTCGTCGAACAATTGGGCGGCGACCTGGTCGAGGCGTTGGCCGCCCAGCTCGGACGGGACCTCTGCACTAAGTTGAATGATCTCGGACATGCTCGAATCGATGGGCTTACAGCCTTTGGTTTCGGCTGCGTGCTTGTGGTTAAATACGGCTTCTTTTGCCCCGGGGTTGGCCGGGGGCGCTCATCATAACAGGACGGCACCGCCCAAGACAGCGGCCGTCAAAGGACGCAAGCCGCCATGCAAGTGAAACACCTGCTGCTGATCGCCATCCTCGGGCTCACTGCTGCCTGTTCCTCGAACAAGGAAGTCATTGACGAGAACCTCAGCGAAGCCGAGTTGTACCAGCAGGCGCAGGCCGACCTGGACAACCACAGCTACACCAGTGCCGTGAACAAGCTCAAGGCCCTGGAATCGCGCTACCCGTTCGGCCGCTACGCCGACCAGGCCCAGCTCGAGCTGATCTACGCCAACTACAAGAACACCGAGCCTGAGGCCGCGAAGTCCGCTGCCGAGCGCTTCATCCGCCTGCACCCGCAGCACCCGAACGTCGACTACGCCTATTATCTGAAAGGCCTGACCTCGTTCGACCAGGACCGCGGCCTGCTGGCGCGCTTCCTGCCGCTGGACATGACCAAGCGCGACCCGGGCGCGGCGCGCGACTCGTACAACGAGTTCGCCCAGCTCACCAGCCGCTTCCCCAACAGCCGTTACGCCCCGGACGCCAAGCAGCGCATGATCTACCTGCGCAACCTGCTGGCCTCCTACGAAATCCACGTCGCCGACTACTACCTGAGCCGTGAGGCTTACGTCGCCGCCGCCAACCGTGGCCGCTACGTGGTGGAGAACTTCCAGGAAACGCCATCGGTTGCCGACGGCCTGGCCGTGATGACCGAGGCCTACCAGAAAATGCACCTGGACGACCTGGCCGCCACCAGCCTGGAAACCCTCAAGCTCAACTACCCGAACCACCCGAGCCTGGTCGACGGCCAGTTCGTACCCAAGCAGGGCGAGTCCGACGGCCGCTCCTGGCTGTCCAAGGCCACCCTGGGCCTGATCGAGACCGACACGCCGCTGCCACCGGGTGAAACCCGCGCCAACCAGGACGTGGTCCGTCAGTTCAAGGACGCCCGTTCGGAAATGCCAGCCGACCTGCTGCCCAAAGACGAAAACGGCGACCCGATCCTGCCGGAAGGTCCGAAGGACGCCGAGGTGGATCGTTCCTGGTTCAGCTACCTGACCTTCGGTCTGTTCGACTGACAGATCGCGCAACGAGAAAGGGAGGCCCAGGCCTCCCTTTTTTCATGGCCGCGCCCTAGACTGTGGCCTCTTCATTCACGACAAGCTGGACACCATGGTTCGCCTACTCTTCTGGATCGCCCTGATCGCCGCCGCGTTCTGGCTGTGGCGCAAATTCAAGATCAGCCAGCAGTCACGTCCCGAGCCACGCCTCGAAGACCCCTTGACCATGGTGCGTTGCGCCCATTGCGGCGTACACCTGCCCAATGACCGGGCGCTCAAGCTCGGCAAGGACTGGTACTGCAGCCAGGCCCACCTCGAACAGGGTCCTGGCCGACAAGGCTGATCGCACAGAACGAGCTCTCCCTTGTGGGAAAGCGGGTTTGCCCGCGCCCACGGGGGGGCAGTTTCAGATTTTCGAGCCCGCCTCACTTATCCCTCCCCGACCCTTTCACTCCATTTGCGACCCCTGCTCCCCCGCCACCATTGACCCCTTCCAGCAAAACTCGCTAAATCCTATTTATCCGCATAAATATGAAAAATAGCGAAATGCTCAAACCCAAACGCAAGCGCCAGAAGCTCTCCGACGTCATCGTCGAATCGGTCAAGCGCTCGATCGTCACGGAGGCCCTGCGCCCAGGCGATCGCCTGCCCACCGAACGCGAGCTGATGGAGCACTTCGAATGCTCCAAAGGGACCGCCCGCGAGGCGCTCAAGGCCCTGGAGGTCGAAGGGCTGGTCAACACCCGCACCGGCCCTACCGGCGGCGCCTATCTCGCTGAAGTCGGCACCGAGCCCGCCAGTCGCGCGCTGCGCAACTACCTGCACTTCCAGCATCTGGACGGCGAACAGGTCTACCAGCTGCGCAAGGTCATCGAGGTCGAGCTGGCAGTGGCCGTGATGGGCCAGCTCAGCGACGCCGACTACGCTGCGCTGCAGGCCAACATCGACTTCTGCAGCACCCCGGAAGACAGCGAACAGGGCCAGCGCGAACAGCGCCTGGCGGAGATCGAATTCCACACCTTGCTGGCGCGCCGCTGCCCCAATCCACTGCTGCGCTTCATGGCGGTGTTCCTCAACGACCTGCTGCGCGACCTGGTGGTGCTGAAGAAGGCCTACCTGCCCAAGCGCCAGGCGTTCGCCGCTGCCAACATCGACTACCACAAGCAACTGCTGGTCGCCCTGCGCGCCAGCGACGAGAAGGCCGTGCGCCGGCTGATGCACGAACACATGTGCGACGCCGAACACCATATGACCGCGCTGGAGGGCGAGGTCGAACGCAACTTCCTGCTGGAGTTCGAACACCACCACTGATCCAGCCCGCACAGAGGCCTGCTCAAAGGCCCGGCCGTACCCGCTTTGCCATTGCCACTCCTGCCTAATAACCAGAACCAAGGAGTTATCCATGCAAAGACGTACCCTGCTCAAGGCAGGTCTTGCCCTGGGTGCCCTCGGCAGCCTCCCCCTGGGAGCGCAGCGGGCATTCGCCGAACAGCCGCTGGTCTTCTACGGGCTCAAGTCGATGTCCGGCGCCTTCGCCAGCTATGGCAAGTACGCCGACATGGGCTCGCGCCTGGCCATCGCCGAGCATCCGCAACTGCTGGGGCGGCCGCTGCAGTACAAGGTCATCGACACCGAAGGCAATGCCGGCAAGGCGGTGCGCAAGGTGCAGGAAGCCATCGGCCAGGACGGTGCGAGATTCTTCCAGGGCTGCACCCTGTCTTCGTCGGCCCTGGCCGTGTCCAAGGAAATCAACAAGGCCGGCGGCGTGTTCATGACCCCGGTCGGCGCCGACGAGATCACCGGCAAGGATTGCAATCTGTCGACATTCCGCTGGTCGGTCCCGACCTACGGCGCGATTCGCGAAACCCTGGTGCCGATGATTCGCCAGCTGCCGCAAGCCAAGCGCTGGTACACCATCACCCCGCAATACGTGTTCGGCGATGCGCTGCTGGACAATGCGCGCAAGGTTTTTGCCGAGTTCGGTGTCGAGCACATCGGCAACAGCTACCACTCACTGCAGGAGCAGGAGTTCTCCGGGTACCTGACCAATGCCATCGCCGCCAAGCCCGACGTGCTGGTGCTGCTGAACTTCGGCAGCCAGTCGTCCAACGCCCTGCGCCAGGCGGTCAATTTCGGGATCAAGGAGCGGATGAAGGTGCTGCTGGTCTGGTCGGCAGGGCTCGACCAGTTCCAGGAGCTGGGCAGCGACGTGCTCGAAGGGGTCTACCTGGGTGCCCAGTACTGGCATCAGGTGGATACGCCGCTGAACAAGGCACTGGTCGCCGCCACGCAGAAGGCCTACGGGATCAACCCCAACTATCCGCTGGCTGCCGACTACATCGGCACCAAGGTCATGCTCGACGCCATCGTCCAGGCGGGCACCTTCGACGGCGCCAGCGTCGCCAGGGCCTTGCAGGGCATGCGTTTCCAGGGCCCTACCGGCGAAGAGCTGATCCGCCCTGGTGATCACCAGGTACTCAAGGACTACTACCTGCTGCGCGGCAAGCCCCAGGGCCAGTTGCGCGACGAGGACGACCTGGCTGAAGTCATCAGTTCGGGCCGCTCGTTCGTCGAGGTCGATCACACCGGTTGCGCCTTGGCCTGAGGCTACGGCGCCAGTCAAACACACCTGTACAGGCAGCCGCGCCGCGCGCTGTCGAGGGCACGCTCATGCTCGAATTGTACCTGTTCCAACTGCTCAACGGCCTGGGCCTGGGGATGATCTACTTCCTCATCGCCGTGGGCCTGACGATCATTTTCGGCCTGCTCAACTTCGTCAACTTCGCCCATGGGGCGTTCTTCCTGCTCGGCGCCTACCTGTGCTACACCGCCGTGGCCCTGACCGGCAACTTCTGGCTGGCACTGCTGATCGCACCGTTGGTCGTGGCAGCGCTGGCCTGGGCGGTCGAGCGCCTGCTGATCAAGCGCATCTACCACCTGCCGCACACCTTCCAGATCCTGGTCACCCTGGGCATCGCGCTGATCATCCAGGAAGCCTCGGTACTGATCTGGGGGCCGGTGGGCAAGAACATCGCCGTACCGCCGGAGCTTCGTGGCGTGATCATTCTGGGCGACTTCATCTACCCCTACTACCGCCTGTTCCTGATCGGCTTCGCCGCGCTGATCGGCCTGGCCCTGTGGCTGCTGCTCGAACGCACGCGTTTCGGCGCCCTGGTACGCGCCGGCAGCGAGAGCACCGAAACCGTGTCGCTGCTGGGCACCAACATCTTCCGCCTGTTCTCCCTGACCTTTGCCCTCGGCGTGGGTCTGGCCGGTGTCGCCGGGGTGCTGTTCGCGCCGTTGCGTGGTGCCCAGCCCTTCGTCGGCCCGGAGATCCTCGGCATCGCCTTCGTGGTGGTGGTGATCGGCGGCATGGGTTCGTTCGGCGGCGCGCTGGTCGGTGGACTGCTGGTCGGCGTGGTGCAAAGCATGATGACCAGCCTCTGGCCGCAAGGCGCCAGCCTGATGATCTACGGGGCGATGGCCGCGGTGATCCTGGTCCGTCCCTATGGCCTGTTCGGGAGAGCATGATTGATGAGCGAGAAGAATCCACTACCGGCCGGGCCGCGCACGCCCGTCCTGCTGTTGCTGGTGGTCGCCAGCCTGGTGCTGCTGCCGCTGGTGCTGCCCTCGGCCACGCTGGCCACCGAGATCCTGATCTTTGCCCTGGCGGCGCTCGCCTGCAACCTGCTGTTGGGCTACACCGGCCTGCTGTCATTCGGCCAGGGCATTTTCTTCGGCGTGGGTGCCTATGGCGCGGCACTGCTGATGATCCACCTGAAATGGGGACTGTTCGCCGCGCTGCTGGGCGCTGCGGTATTCGGTGCGTTGCTGGCGCTGCTGGTCGGCGCACTGGCGATCCGGCGCAAGGGCATCTACTTCGTCATGCTGACCCTGGCCTTCAGCCAGATGGCGTACTTCCTGGCCTACACCCTCAGCGGCTGGACCGGTGGCGACAATGGCCTGCTCGACGTGCCACGGCCGAATGTCGAAGTCTTCGGCCACGTGCTGGTCGACCTGGGCAACCCTCGGCACTTCTATGCCTTCGTCGCCCTGCTGTTCCTGCTGATTTTCGCCTTCGCCCTGCGGGTGATCCGCTCGCCCTTTGGCAGCACCTTGCTGGCGATCCGCGAGAACGAGACCCGCGCGGCGGCGATCGGCTACGACACCCGCCACTTCAAGATTCTGGTGTTCATGCTGTCCGGCGCCATCACCGGTATCGCCGGGGCGCTGTACGCCATGCTGCTGCACTTTGCGCCGCTGTCGAACATCGACCTGATGATGAGCGAGAACATCCTGATCATGACCATCATCGGCGGCACCGGCTCGCTGTTCGGCTCGCTGCTGGGGGCCGGCGCCATCGTGGTACTGGGCGATGTGCTGTCGGAGCTGTGGCCACGCTGGCTGATGCTGCTCGGGCTCATCCTGATCCTGGTGGTGGTGTTCATGCGTGGCGGCCTGTGGGGCGGCCTGGCCGAGCTGGGCAAGCGCCTGCGTCCGGGGCGTGCGTTGTCGACCAAGACCAAGGAGACCTTGTGATGAGCGAGTTCCTGCTGGAAACCCGCAACCTGGAGCTGGCCTACGGACCGTTCCGCGCGGTCGGCGGTGTCGACCTGAAAGTCCGGCCTGGCACCATCCACACGGTCATCGGCCCCAATGGTGCCGGCAAGACCAGCCTGTTCCACTGCCTGACCGGCGAACGCCAGGCTACCGCCGGCAGCATCCTGTTCAATGGCCGCGACATCGTCCGCAAGCCCTCCCATGGACGCGTGGCCCTGGGCATGGCGCGCTCGTTCCAGCTCACCAGCCTGTTCCAGAACCTCTCGGTGCGCGAGAACCTGCGCCTGGCCGCCCAGGGCCGCGACGGCCTGGGCGCGCTGAACTTCTGGCGCAGCGTCGAGCACAAGCGCAGCCACTGGGACACCGCCGACCAGGTGCTCGAGCGCCTGAAACTCACAGGCCGTGCCGACACCCTCGCCGGCGAACTCTCCCATGGCCAGCAGCGCGTACTGGAAGTCGGCATGTCGATCTGCGCCAAGCCGAGCCTGCTGATGCTCGACGAGCCCACCTCCGGCATGGGCATCGACGACATCCCGCTGATGACCGAACTGATCAGCGATCTGGGCCGCGACCACACCGTGCTGCTGATCGAGCACAACATGAGCATCGTCATGTCGATCAGCCAGCGCATCACCGTCATGAGCCACGGCCAGATCCTGGTCGAGGGCACCCCGGACTTCGTACGCAACGACGAACGCGTGCGCACCGCCTACCTTGGAGAGGCCGCCTGATGCTCAACGTCGACTCGATCCATTCCTACTACGACAAAAGCCACGTGCTCGAAGGCGTCTCCCTGCAGGTCGGCGCCGGCGAACTGGTGACCCTGCTCGGGCGCAACGGTGCCGGCAAGACCACTACCTTGCGCAGCATCCTCGGCATTGTCCGACCTCGCCAGGGCCAGATCAGCTTCGATGGTCAGCCTCTGGTCGGCCGCGAAATCTTCGATATCGCCCGCCGGGGCATCGCTCTGGTGCCGGAACATCGCGGCATCTTCCGCCAGCTCAGTGTCGAGGAAAACCTGAAGATCGCCACGCGCAAGGAGAGCCGCTGGCAGTTGCGCGACGTCTACGCGATGTTCCCGCGCCTGGAAGAGCGCCGCCGTAACGGTGGCTTCGCGCTGTCGGGCGGCGAGCAGCAGATGCTGGCGATCGCCCGCGCCCTGCTCAACGGCCCGCGCCTGCTGATCCTCGATGAGCCGACCGAGGGGCTGGCACCGGTGATCGTCGACGAGCTGGTGAAGATCCTGCGGCGAATCAAGGACGAAGGCCTGTCGATCCTGCTGGTGGAGCAGAACCTGATGGTCTGCGATGCCTTGGCCGACCGTCACTACGTGCTCGAACAGGGCCGCGTGGCCTACCAGGGCACCGCCGCACAGTTTCGCGACGACCCGAGCATCAAGAACCGTTACCTGGCGCTGAGTGCCTGATTTCAGGCCTTGCTCTGTATCGGCCTCTTCGCGGGCAAGCCCGCTCCCACTGGGATATCGCCACAAGCAGCCCGCGAAGAAGGCCTCTAATTGCTACAGGAGAGACGCACCATGAACACCCGCATCGATCCCTCGCAACACCTGCTCGGCCAGGGCGCCCTGGTCAACCGCGAGCGCCTCTGGCAATCGCTGATGGACCTGGCCCGGCTCGGTGCCACGGCCAAGGGCGGTGTATGCCGCCTGGCGCTGACCGATCTCGACCGCCAGGCCCGCGACCTGTTCGTGCGCTGGTGCGAAGAGGCTGGCTGCACGGTCAGTGTCGACGCCATCGGCAACATCTTCGCCCGCCGCGCAGGACGCAACCCGGCACTGGCGCCGGTCATGACCGGCAGCCATATCGATACCCAACCCACCGGCGGCAAGTTCGACGGCTGCTACGGCGTCATGGCCGGGCTCGAAGTGGTGCGCACCCTCAATGACCTTGGCCTGCAGACCGAGGCCCCGCTGGAAGTGGTGGTGTGGACCAACGAAGAAGGCTCGCGCTTCCCACCGTGCATGATGGGATCGGGGGTGTTTGCCGGTAAGTTCGGTCTGCAGGAGACCCTCGACAAGGTCGACGAACAGGGCCTTTCGGTGGGCGCGGAGCTCCAGCGCATCGGTTACGCCGGCCCGCGGGTGCCCACCGGGCATCCGGTCGGCGCTTATTTCGAAGCGCATATCGAGCAGGGGCCTGTGCTGGAGGACCAGCGCACCACCATCGGTGTGGTTCAGGGCTGCCTGGGCCAGAAGTGGTTCGACCTGGTGTTCACTGGCGTCGAGGCCCATGCAGGCCCGACGCCGATGCACCTGCGCAAGGATGCGCTGGTTGGCGCTGCCGAGGTGGTGGCCGCAGTCAACCGCGTGGCCCACGCCCACCAGCCACATGCCTGCGGTACCGTCGGCTGCCTGAACGTGCACCCCGGTTCGCGCAACGTGATTCCCGGCCAGGTGCAGATGACCCTCGACCTGCGCCACCTCGACCCCGCCCACCTGGATGCGATGGTCGCCGAGGTGCGCGAGGTGATCGAGGCCAGTGCCGCCCGCCATGGCCTGAGTTTCGAGCTGGCCCCCACCGCCGACTTCCCTCCGTTGTACTTCGCCGAGCAATGCGTCGATGCGGTACGCCAGGGTGCGCGCGAATTGGGCTTGAGCCACATGGACATCGTCAGTGGCGCTGGCCACGATGCGATCTTCCTCGCCGAACTGGGCCCGGCCGGGATGATCTTCGTGCCGTGTGAAGGCGGCATCAGCCACAACGAAATCGAGAACGCCGCGCCGCAGGACCTGGCAGACGGCTGCGATGTGCTGCTGCGCGCCATGGTCCAGGCCGCCAACCCGGGAGCCCATTGAGATGACAGGCAAGACCGCCATCGGTGAATTCAGTGCCACCGAGCTGCTCGAACTGTACCGCAGCCGCCAGTTGTCCCCCCTCGAAGTGATCGACGACGTGCTGGCCCGCATCGACCTGCACAACCCCGCCGTCAACGCCTACTGCCATGTCGACGGCGAAGGTGCACGCGCCGCTGCCCGCGCCAGCGAACGCCGCTGGCAGCGTGGCGAGCCGTGCGGACGCCTGGACGGATTGCCCACGTCGATCAAGGACCTGACCTTGACCCGCGGCATGCCGACCCGCAAAGGCTCACGCACCAGCTCAGGCGTCGGACCATGGGAAGTCGATGCGCCCTTCAGCGCCTTCATGCGCGAGGCCGGCGCCGTGCTGGTGGGCAAGACCACCACGCCGGAGTTCGGCTGGAAAGGGGTCACCGACAACCCGTTGTACGGCATCACCCGCAACCCTTGGGATACCCGCCTGACCGCGGGCGGGTCGTCTGGCGGTGCGGCAGCAGCAGCGGCGCTCAACCTCGGCGTGCTGCACCAGGGCAGCGATGCCGGTGGCTCGATTCGAATCCCCTGCGCCTTCACCGGCACCTTCGGCATCAAGCCGACCTTCGGCTACGTACCGCAGTGGCCAGCAAGCGCCATGACCGTGCTGTCGCACCTGGGGCCGATGACCCGTACGGTGGATGACGCCGTGCTGATGCTCGACTGCGTAGCCCGCCCCGACCCCCGCGACGGCCTGGCCGGAGCCCCACGCCAGTCGCCCTGGCTGGACGACTCGACAGACCTGCGCGGCCTGCGTATCGCCTACAGCGCCGACTTCGGCTACATAAAGGTCGATCCGCAGATCTCGGCACTGGTGGCCCAAGCGGTGCAGCGCCTGGCGCGCCTGGGGGCGACGGTGGAGGAAGTCGATCCGGGCTTCAGCGATCCGTTGCAGACCTTCAATACCCTGTGGTTCGCGGGCGCGGCACGCTTGGCCAGTGGACTGAGCGAGGCACAACGGGACTTGCTCGACCCGGGCCTGCGCGGGATCGCCGAGCAGGGGGCTGGGATCAGCCTGGCCGATTACACCCAGGCACTGGAAGCACGTGCCGAGCTGATCGCGCAGATGAACGCCTTCCACCAGCGTCATGACGTGCTGCTTTCACCGATGCTGCCGCTGGTCGCTTTCGAAGCCGGGCACAACGTGCCGCCAGGGTCGGGCATGGCGCAGTGGATGGAATGGACGCCCTTCAGCTACCCGTTCAACCTGACCCAGCAGCCTGCGGCGTCGGTCCCCTGCGGCTTCACCCGCGAGGGGTTGCCGGTGGGGCTGCAAGTAGTGGGCGCGCGCTTTGCCGATGAACAGGTGCTCAGGGTGTGCAAGGTGTACGAACAGCATTACCCGAGTCGGCACCTGCAGGCGCCGCAGCGGCACTGAGGGTTGTGCAAGACACGCAGCGGCCTTGCGCGACCCGAGGCCGCTGCGTGTTTTCAGCCCAGACGCCCGGCCGGGGCGTAGGGCGCAGGATCGATGATCGGCTCGGCGCCGGTCAGCAGGTCGGTAAACAACTGGCACGAAGCAGGCGCCAGCACCAGACCGTTGCGGTAATGCCCGCAGTTGAGCCACAGCCCGGCGTGCCCAGGCACCGGCCCGATGTAGGGAATACCTTCAGGCGAGCCCGGTCGCAGCCCGGCCCAATGCCCAACGACTGGTGCGTCCTTCAGTTGCGGCAACAGTTCGATCGCCGAAGCCCGCAGGCTTTGCAGCGCAACCTCGGTCGGGGTCTTGTCGTAGCCCTCATGCTCAAGCGTGCTGCCCACCAGGATATGCCCGTCACGCCGCGGAATCGCATAGCGCCCCTTGGCCAGTACCATGCTCGGCAGAAAGTCGGCATCGCACTTGAACAGGATCATCTGGCCCTTTACCGGCTCCACCGGCAACTCCAGCCCGAGGGTGCGCAACAGGTCGCCACTCCAGGCACCGGCACTGAGCACCACTTCGTCGGCGGCCAGTACGCCTTCATCCGTCAGCACGCCGGTCACGCGCCCGCCTTTCTGGGCGAAACCGCTGATCTGGCAGTGTTCGCGCAGGCTGACGTTGGGCAGTGCCAGCAACGCGGCTTTCAGCGACTTCACCAGGCGCGGGTTGCGTACGTTGGCCACACCGGCCATGTAGATAGCGTGCTGATAGCCTGGGCCGAGCACCGGCACTGCGTCATAGGCCGCCGAGATGTCGACGGCGCTCAAGGGACGGTGTTCGCGTGCAGCCCAGGCCAGGGCCTGGGCTTCATCGTCGAGGTCGAGCCAGTACAAACCGGTGGTGTGCACTTCAGGATCGACGCCCGTGCTGGCGAACAGACGCTCGCCCAACTGTGGATAGAAATCCTGCGACCAATGCGCCAGGGCGGTCACCGCCGGGCTGTAGCGCCACGGATACAGGGGCGAGACGATACCCCCGCCGGCCCAGGACGACTCACGACCGACCTCGCCCTGGTCGCACACCACTACACGGTCAACCTTTGCGGCCAGGTTGAAGGCAGTCAGCAGACCGATCACCCCGCCACCGACAATCACTACGTGCTTGCTCATCTGTCGATCCAACACCTGAAGTAAAAACGCCTCACCAACAATCCGCCTCATCCAGCGCCCCAGGATTCGCACGCACACCGGCCTGGTCAAGCTGGTAGTCGCCACAGCGATCACGCGCCATCAGCCCCTGGGGCTGACGCTCGGCCAGCAGCCGATAATGGCCGTGCTCGCGCCAGGCTCGCAGGCGGTAGAAACGGCTACCCTCGGGCAGCGGTGTCTGCCACTGCTCGCTGTCGGCATACTGGCCGGTACGGGCGTAGTGGTATTGCAGACGCTGGGCGGCATCGTGCAGCAGGCCGACCGCTTCGCCGCGCGCGGCACGCCGAAGCTGGTCGCTGTAGCTGGGATAGGCAACGCTCGCCAGAATGCCGGTCACGGCTACGACAAGCAACAGCTCCATAAGGCTAAGGCCACGCTGCATCTCAAGACTCCCTGAATCGCTGGCGCCAGGCGATACGCCGGGGTGCCTGGGCCTGTCCGGGCTCGACCGCATAGATCGCCTCCAGTACCTGCCGTGCGCGGGCCTGACGGCTTACCGCAGTGATCCGGAACAAGACCACCCTCGCCCCTTCCGGCATGTGCGCAGCGCGGGTGCTCACCCCCAGTTGCTGCACCAGAAAGAAACCGTGCTCGCTGGTCTGCCACGGTGGCTGCCCATCGATCAGGTCATGGGGTGCGGGCGGCGGGACGCACACCTGGCAGGGCGAGGGAGGCGCCAGGGCAAGCTGCAGCGCGCCCGCCAGCAGGCTCGCCTCGGCCTCTTCAAAGGCGCGCGCCGCCGCCAGCGCGCTGCCCGCCAACGCCATCTGCTGCAGCGTGTCACGCAGGGCCGAGATGGAGAACAGACCCAGCAGCAGGCTCAGCACCAGGGCCAGCAGCAAGACCATTCCGCGCTGGGCGCTCATGACGATGGCAACCGGTTGCGCAGGGCAACGCTCAGCGCGTAGTTTCGCTCGACGCCCAGCACAGGATCGCCAAGGGTCAACTGCAGGTCCACGCGCTCCCCGTCATTGCCCACGACATGGGTGACACGAAAAGCACGCACATTGTCGATGAGCACGGCATTCATGCCGCCGCCGCTGAGCATCAGGCCGTCGCCTTGAAAGCGGTAGGTCTGCCGCCGCACCGGGAACGCCAGCGTAGTGCCGCTACCGGCCTGGCGTGCCGGATGAACCTCGGCCCAGGTGAGGCAATCGGTGAGCAGCGTCCAATCCGGGTTGCCTCCTGCCCCTCGCACGTCGGCCGTCACCAGGCTGAGCGTGACCTCGCGGCCATCGCCGGCATGGGATATCTGCAACGGCTGGGCGAAGGCCTGTGCAGCAGAGGGGGCGATGAACTCGATGGCTTCGGGTGCCAGGCAGCCGAACATGCCGGTCATGCGAATGTCCTGCGCCAGCCGCTGAAAGGCGAGCGAGGCGTCATCCTGCATCCGCGACAGCGCGCCTTGTACGCGCCAGGCTTGCTGGGCCGACACCAGAGCTTGCCCCGCAGCGGCCAGCAGTATCAAGCCCAAGGCCAGTGCCAGCAGGGCCTCCAACAGGCCGAAGCCTCGTTGTCGAGGCGTCATGGCAGCACCCTGCCCTGCAGAGCGATGAACTGCGCCTCGCTGGTGCGTGGGTCATGCCAGCGAATCTCCAGCTGCAACCACTCTCCCGCCACGACCGCCCGCCCCTCACCGCGCTCGTCCAGCAATGAACCTGTCAGGGCGCGCCAGCCGTGCAGCGCCTCGGGTTCAAGCGTACCGCTCGCCCTCACACGCTCGAACAACAGGTGCGCCAACTGCACGGCCTGTGCATCGCGCCGCGCGCCCTCGCCGGCCTGCACTGCGCGTATCTGCGATGCCGCCGCGGCGAACAAGCCGAGCGACAGCACCAGCACTGCCAACACCACTTCCAGCAAGGTCATGCCCTGCTCCCTGTGCACCATGGTTTCGCCTCCTGCGAAATTTCCCGCCAAGCCTGATCGGCCTGGCTGACTGGACCTCCTGGTCCGCAGCACCGAAGCTACAGCGAAGCACTTCCAGGGAGGAATGCACGATGCGGCAACAGGGAGTAACACTGATACAAATGATGAGCGTACTGGCCATGGTCGCGCTTCTGACACAGCTCGCGGCACCGGCCTACGCCAACTTGACCGAAGACCTTCGCCAGGCCGCAGCCGCCCGTGACCTGGCACAGAGCCTGCGAAGCGCACGTGGCGACGCATTGCTGCAGAACCGGAGCGTTGTGGTGCAACCACTGGAGGGGGATTGGGGGAAGGGTTGGCAAACAGTGCTGGAAGGCAACCAACAACTGCTGCGCGAACATCGGCTGGGCCGACCCATGAGGATCGCTGCCAACCTGGAAAAACTGAGGTTCAGTGGCCTGGGTGTCCCGCTGCGCGACAATGGCGCATTTTCCGGCGGCACCTTGCAGATCTGCCAACGTGCGCAGGGCAGCAGTCAGCATCGGGTCGTTGTCGCACCTAGCGGGCGAGTCAGCCTGCGCAGCGGGGCGAGCGAAGCGCCGCGCTGCGTAGGCCCCTGATCAGATCAGCGAGCGAACCCGCAGCTCCTTGGGCATCGAGAAGGTGATGTTCTCTTCACGCCCATCGAGCTCCTCAGCGCCCGTAGCGCCCCAGGCCTTGAGCTGCTCGATCACCCCACGCACCAGCACCTCGGGCGCAGAAGCGCCTGCGGTGATGCCGATGCGCTGGACGCCGTCGAACCAGGCACGCTGCAGGTCTTCGGCACCGTCGATCAGGTAGGCCGGCGTGCTCATGCGTTCGGCCAGTTCGCGCAGACGGTTGGAGTTGGAGCTGTTCGGGCTGCCGACCACCAGCACCACATCACACTCATCGGCCAGTTGCTTGACCGCATCCTGACGGTTCTGGGTGGCGTAGCAGATATCATCCTTGCGCGGACCACCAATATTCGGGAAGCGTGCACGCAGGGCATCGATGACGCGACTGGTGTCGTCCATCGACAGCGTGGTCTGGGTGACGAACGCCAGGTGGTCAGGATCGCGGACCTGCAGGGTGGCGACATCCTTTTCGTCCTCGACGAGGTAGATGGCGCCGCCATTGCTGGCGTCATACTGGCCCATGGTGCCTTCGACTTCCGGGTGTCCGGCATGGCCGATGAGAATGCATTCACGGCCATCACGGCTGTACTTGGCCACCTCGATGTGCACCTTGGTCACCAGCGGACAGGTGGCGTCGAACACCTTCAGGCCACGACCGGCCGCTTCCTGGCGCACGGCTTGCGAGACGCCGTGGGCACTGAAGATGACGATCACATCGTCCGGGACCTGATCCAGCTCTTCGACGAAGATCGCGCCGCGGTTGCGCAGGTCCTCGACGACGAACTTGTTGTGCACCACTTCGTGGCGCACGTAGATCGGCGGCCCGAAAACTTCCAGGGCACGGTTGACGATTTCGATCGCCCGGTCCACACCCGCGCAGAAGCCACGCGGGTTGGCGAGTTTGATTTGCATGCTCGGCTCCAGGCTCACAGCGCCTTCACGTCGAGGATCTTGACCTCGAAGTTCAGGGTCTTGCCAGCCAGCGGATGGTTGAAGTCAATGGTCACCTGGTTGTCATCGAAGGCTTTCACCACACCCGGAAGCTCGGTGTTGGCGGCGTCGTTGAAGATCACCAGCAGGCCCTCTGACAGCTCCATGCCGTCGAACTGCGAACGGGGCATCACCTGCACGTTCTGCGGGTTGGGCTGACCGAAGGCGTTCTCAGGGGTGATGGTCAGCTTGCGCTCGTCGCCGGCCTTGAAGCCGAACAGTGCAGTCTCGAAGCCCGGCAGCAGATTGCCATCGCCGACCTTGAACACGGCGGGTGCCTTGTCGAAGGTGCTGTCGACGGTGTCGCCGTTTTCCAGGTGCAGCGCGAAGTGCAGGGTGACTTCGGTGTTCTGGCCGATACGGGTCTCAGTCATGGACCGGCTCCTCGCTTTTCTTGCTCTTGAACATGTCCAGCGCCAGCATCACCGCACCAACGGTAATCGCACTGTCGGCCAGGTTGAAGGCCGGGAAGTAGTGGGTGTTGCGCCAGTGGACGAGGATGAAGTCGACCACATGCCCCAGCACGACGCGATCCCACAGGTTGCCGATGGCACCACCCAGCACCAGGGCCAGCGCGACCGCCAGCCAGGTCTCGTTGCGCCCCAGGCGCTTGAGCCAGACCACCAGCACGGCGCTGACCACCACGGCGATCAGGGCGAACAACCAGCGCTGCCAGCCCGAGCTGTCGGCCAGGAAACTGAAGGCCGCGCCCGTGTTGTAGGCCAAGGTCCAGCTGAAGTAGTCGGGAATGACCACGATCTGCTGGTACATGGTCAGGGCGTTGTCGAAATACAGCTTGGTGGCCTGGTCGAGGACCAGGACCACCAGGCTCAGCCAGAGCCAGGCAAGGCGCCCGAAGCGCCCCGCTGCAGGATTAGGCATAGTGGCGCACCTCACCGTTGCCGCTGATGTTGTCGACGCAGCGAGCGCAGATCTCCGGGTGTTCCGGGTGGCTGCCGACGTCGGCGCGGAAGTGCCAGCAACGGCCGCACTTGGCGTGGCCGGACTTGACCACTTTCAGCTTGAGGCCTTCGACTTCGGTTGTCACCGCCTCGGCCGGCGCCTGGACGAACGGCACCACGCTGGCGGCAGAGGTGATCAGCACGAAGCGCAACTCGTCGCCCAGCTTGGCCAGGTCGGCGCTCAGGCTTTCCTCGGCGAAGAGCGTGACTTCGGCTTGCAGGTTGCCACCGATGACCTTGGCCACGCGCTGGTTCTCCAGCTCCTTGTTGACCGCCGCCTTGACCGCCATGATGCGGTCCCAGTAGGCGCGATCCAGCTCGCTGTCCTGTGGCAGCTCGCTCAGGCCCTGATACCAGGTATTGAGCATGACCGACTCGTTGCGCTCGCCCGGCAGGTACTGCCAGATCTCGTCGGCGGTGAAGGCCAGGATCGGCGCGATCCAGCGTACCAGCGCCTCGCTGATGTGGTACAGCGCGGTCTGGCAGGAGCGGCGCGCAACGCTGTTGGCGCCGGTGGTGTACTGGCGGTCCTTGATGATGTCGAGGTAGAAGCCGCCCAGCTCCTGCACGCAGAAGTTGTGCACCTTGGAGTAGACGTTCCAGAACCGGTACTCGGCGTAGTTCTCTTCGAGCTCACGCTGCAGCAGCAGGGTGCGATCGACCGCCCAGCGGTCCAGGGCCAGCATGTCTTCGGCCGGCAACAGGTCGCGCGCCGGATCGAAGCCGGACAGGTTGGAGAGCAGGAAGCGCGCGGTGTTGCGGATACGCCGGTAGGCGTCGGCGCTGCGCTGCAGGATCTGCTCGGAAACGGCCATCTCGCCGGAGTAATCGGTGGCGGAAACCCACAGGCGCAGGATGTCGGCGCCCAGGGTGTTGTTGACCTTTTCCGGCTCGATGGTGTTACCCAGCGACTTGGACATCTTGCGGCCGTTCTCGTCCACGGTGAAACCGTGGGTCAGCAGCTCGCGGTACGGCGCGTGGCCGTCGATGGCGCAACCGGTCAGCAGGGAGGAGTGGAACCAGCCGCGGTGCTGGTCGGAGCCTTCCAGGTACAGGTCGGCGCGCGGGCCGGTGGTATGGCCGATGTCGTGCGAGCCACGCAGCACGTGCCAGTGAGTGGTACCGGAGTCGAACCAGACGTCGAGGGTGTCGGCGATCTTGTCGTACTGGCCGGCCTCGTCACCCAGCAGCTCCTTGGCGTCGAGCTTGAACCAGGCCTCGATACCTTGTTTCTCGACGCGCTTGGCCACTTCTTCCATCAGCTCGACGGTGCGAGGGTGCAGCTCGCCGGTCTGTTTGTCGAGGAAGAACGGGATAGGTACACCCCAGTTGCGCTGGCGCGAGATGCACCAGTCAGGACGGTTGGCGATCATCGCGTGCAGGCGAGCCTGGCCCCAGGACGGCACGAACTTGGTGTCTTCGATGGCCTTGAGCGCACGCTCACGCAGGTTTTCACCGTTGTTGGGCTGCTTGTCCATGCCAACGAACCACTGTGCGGTGGCGCGGTAGATCAACGGGGTCTTGTGGCGCCAGCAGTGCATGTAGCTGTGGCTGATGGTTTCGGTGTGCAGCAGCGCACCGACTTCCTGCAGCTTCTCGACGATGGCCGGATTGGCCTTCCAGATGAACTGGCCACCGAAGAACTCCAGCGATGGCGCGTACACGCCGTTGCTCTGCACGGGCGTGAGAATGTCGTCGTTGACCATGCCGTAGCGCTTGCAGGTGACGAAGTCGTCCTCACCGTAGGCCGGCGCGGAGTGGACCACGCCAGTACCGGCGCCCAGCTCGACGTACTCGGCCAGGTAGATGGGCGACAGGCGCTCGTAGAACGGGTGGCGGAAATTGATCAGTTCCAGCGCCTTGCCTGGCGCGGTGGCCACTACCGAGCCTTCCAGCGCGTAACGCTTCAGGCACGACTCGACCAGTTCTTCGGCCAGCACCAGCAGGCGCTCGCCGGTATCGACCAGGGCGTAGTTGAAGTCCGGGTGGATGTTCAGCGCCTGGTTGGCCGGAATGGTCCAGGGGGTGGTGGTCCAGATCACGATCGCGGCAGGCTTGTTCAGCGAAGCCAGGCCGAAAGCGGCGGCCAGTTTGTCCTGGTCGGCGATCGGGAAGGCGACATCGATGGTCTGGGATTTCTTGTCGGCGTACTCGACCTCGGCCTCGGCCAGGGCCGAACCGCAATCGAAGCACCAGTTCACCGGCTTGAGGCCCTTGAACACGTAGCCTTGCTTGACCATCTCGGCCAGGGCGCGGATCTCGCCAGCTTCGTTGGCGAAGTCCATGGTCTTGTAGGGATTGTCCCAGTCGCCCAGCACGCCCAGGCGGATGAATTCGCTCTTCTGCCCTTCGATCTGCTCGGCGGCGTAGGCGCGGCACAGCTCGCGGGTCTGGTCGGGCGTCAGGTGCTTGCCATGGGTGACCTCGACCTTGTGCTCGATCGGCAGGCCATGGCAGTCCCAGCCCGGCACGTAGGGCGCGTCGAAGCCCGACAAGGTCTTGGACCGGACGATCATGTCCTTGAGGATCTTGTTCAGCGCGTGACCGATGTGGATTTTGCCGTTGGCATAGGGCGGGCCGTCGTGCAGGACGAACTTCGGACGATCCTTGCCAATCTCGCGCAACTTCCGGTACAGGCCAATGCTGTCCCAGCGCTGCAGGATCTGCGGTTCGCGCTGAGGCAGGCCGGCCTTCATGGGGAAGGCGGTGTCCGGAAGGTTAAGCGTGGCTTTGTAGTCGGTCATTTCAGGCTCTTGGTTAGCGGTTGAGCGTGCCAGTGGGCACGTGCGGCGGCGATGTCCGCGTCGATCGCCGACTTCAGCGCCTCCAGGGAGGCGAATCGCTGCTCCTCGCGCAGCTTGTGGTGGAACTCCACTGTCAGACGCCGGCCATAGAGGTCGCCGGTGTAGTCCAGGAGATGGATTTCCAGGTGGGGACGCCCATCACCCTTGACGGTGGGACGAACCCCGATGTTGCCGACACCCGGCCAAGGCGTGCCGTCGATTTCGATGCTGGTCAGGTAGACCCCGGACAGCGGCACGCGACGGCGCTTGAGCTGGATGTTGGCGGTGGGCGTGCCGAGCTGGCGGGCCAGTTTCTGGCCGTGCAGCACGCGCCCGGTAATGCGATACGGACGGCCCAGCAAGTGCTCGGCCAGCTCGAAGTCGGCTTCGGCCAGGGCCTTGCGCACTTCGGTGCTGCTGACGCGCAGGCCGTCCTGGATCACGGTGTTGGCCGCCTCGACGGTGAAACCGTACTGCTGGCCGGCCTGGAGCAGGAAGTCGAAGTCGCCGGCACGATCGCAGCCGAAGCGGAAGTCGTCGCCTACTTCCAGGTGACGCACGCCCAGGCCATCGACCAGCACCGCCTTGACGAACTGATCGGCGCTGAGCTGGCTAAGGCGCTGGTTGAAGGCCAGGCACAACACCCGGTCGATGCCTTCGTCGGCCAGCAGCTCGACCTTGTCGCGCAGACGCGCCAGCCGGGCCGGCGCAGTGTCCGGGGCGAAATATTCCCGCGGCTGCGGCTCGAAGATCACCACGCAGGTGGGCAGGCCCAGCTCCTGGCCGCGCTCACGCAGGCGCGCCAGGATGGCCTGGTGGCCCCGGTGAACCCCGTCGAAGTTGCCAATGGTGGCGACACAGCCCCGGTGCTCGGGGCGCAGGTTGTGAAGACCTCGAACCAGCTGCATAACGCGCTTCTTGCTCATAAAGTGGCCGATTATAACCACACCGGGGCGCTGGTGACAGGCAGCAGTGCCACTGTGGGCCGTGGAATGCGAAAAACCGACGCCTGGCCCTGCCCCGACCTCAGTGCAGCGCCTTGCGGACAAAGTGCCGAGGGCGGAAACCGCACAGGAACAGGCACCCGAAGTAGGTCACCACACCCGCGCCGATCAATGCGCCGAGGCGCAGGAAACGCTCGAGCATGTTGCCCTGCTCCCAGGCTGGCATGAAGTGCATGCCCAGCAGCAGCACGCCAGACATCAGCGCCACCGCCAGTACCAGCTTGAGCAGGAATACCATCCAGCCGGCCTGGGGCTGGAACAGGCCCTGGCTGCGCAGCTTCCAGAACAGCAACCCGGCGTTGAGGCAGGCCCCCAGGCTGATGGCCAGGGCCAGACCTGCATGTTGCAGCGGGCCGATCAGGGCGAGGTTGAACAATTGCGTGCAGACCAGGGTGAAGATGGCGATCTTCACCGGCGTACGGATGTTCTGCTGCGCGTAGAAGCCGGGCGCAAGCACCTTGACCAGGATGATCGCCAGCAGACCGACCGAATAGGCGATCAGTGCGCGCTGGGTCATGGCGGCATCGGTGGCGGTGAACTTGCCGTACTGGAACAGCGCCACGGTCAGCGGCTCGGCGAGGATCGCCAGGGCCAGGGTGCAAGGCAGCACCAGCAGGAAGCACAGGCGCAGGCCCCAGTCGAGGATCCGCGAATACTCTTCACGGTCCTTGTTGGCGTAGGTCTTGGCCAGGGTCGGCAGAAGAATGGTGCCCAAGGCTACCCCCAGCACACCGGAAGGAAGCTCCATCAGGCGGTCGGCGTAGTACATCCAGGAAACCGAACCGGCGACCAGGAAGGAGGCGAAGATGGTGTTGATGATCAGCGAGATCTGACTCACCGACACCCCGAGGATCGCCGGCAGCATCTGCTTGAGCACGCGCCATACCCCGGTATCGCGCAGGTTCAGCCGTGGCAGCACGAGCATGCCGATCTTCTTCAAGGCTGGCAGCTGGTACAGCAGCTGGGCCAGCCCCCCCGCCAGCACGCCCCAGGCCAGGGCCATGATCGGCGGGTCGAAATAGGGGGTGAGGAACACGGCGAAGACGATCATCGCCACGTTCAGCAGGGTCGGCGTAAAGGCCGGCACCGAGAAGCGGTTCCAGGTGTTGAGGATCGCCCCGACCAGCGACGACAGGGATATCAGCAATATATAAGGAAACGTCACCCGCAACAGTGCGGTGGTGAGTTCGTATTTCTCGGCACTGTCGACAAAGCCGGGGGCCGTGACCCACACCACCCAGGGCGCGGCGAGTATGCCCAGGGCAGTGACCAGAGCCAGGACCAGCGTGAGCAGGCCACTGACATAGGCGATGAAAGTACGCGTGGCCTCCTCGCCCTGCTGGGTCTTGTATTCGGCAAGAATCGGCACGAAGGCTTGGGAAAACGCGCCCTCGGCGAAGATACGCCGCAGCAGGTTGGGCAGTTTGAAGGCAATGAAGAAGGCGTCGGTGGCGATGCCGGCGCCGAAGACCCGCGCCAGAATGGTGTCGCGCACGAAACCCAGCACCCGCGAAATCATGGTGATGGAGCTGACTGCAGCCAGGGATTTGAGCAGGTTCATCGAAAAGTTTTACGCCTGGGACTTGAGAGCGCTGCCAGATGACGCCCGGATGTGCGATAATCCCGCTTCTTTGCAGGGGTGCCAAAAACTCCCGAGTTTACAGGTCGTTGCGTAGAAAGGAATCTCTCCTTCCGCGCACACATGCCACTCGGCAGATCCTTGCAACTGGCCTTGACATCCGTCCGACTCATCGGCATGATTCGCGGCCTTATTTGTTTGCTATTTACCCAAAAGTCTTTCGAGGAGCTCGACGGTGGCCAACACACCTTCCGCCAAGAAACGTGCAAAACAGGCTGAGAAGCGTCGCAGCCACAACGCCAGCCTGCGTTCCATGGTCCGTACCTACATCAAGAACGTAGTCAAGGCCATCGACGCTAAAGACGCCGAAAAAGCGCAAGCTGCTTACACTCTGGCTGTGCCTGTAATCGACCGCATGGCCGATAAAGGCATCATCCACAAGAATAAAGCTGCTCGCCACAAAGGCCGTCTGAATGGCCACATCAAGGCGCTGAAAGAAGCTGCAGCTGCCTAAGCGACGCGCTTTAACAAAAACCGACCCTAGGGTCGGTTTTTTGTTGCCTGCGATTTAGCTGGCCATCGACAGGCAACCCAGAAGTCCGGGCCGCGATAAGCGGCCCTGGACTCATTGCTACTTGCCCACCGGGATCTTCGGCGCCCACTGCAACCAGGCATCATCCGGTTTATCGAACAAGGCAAAGGTCTGCTGCGGCCGCGCGGGATTGCCCATCTGCTCGCCATCCGGCGTTGCAAAGGCGATCCCTCCATCGATGAGGGTTTCCAGCGATTCGGTTCGCACCGTGGCCCCCTTGAACAGCCCCCAGTCAAAGCCGAAACCACTGCTGTTCCAGAAGCGGCTGCCGCCCCGTACCAAGGCGGCATAACGTGGCTCGATCAGAATATGGATCAACACCCGATCCGCACTCTGCCCCAGTTCGTAGCCCGTGACCTTGCCAACCTGTACTTCACGGTAGGTGACTGGTACACCCGGCTTTATCGAACCACGACGTGAGGCGCTCAACGTCAGCGGCAGACCGACTTCCTGACCGACCACCTCCGGCGCTTCGGGCAAGGCGATGAAATCCCGCTGCGGGCCCTGGCTCTTCAATGCCGGCTGTACCTCCAGGTACTGGCCGCCGATCAGGGTATCCAGGTTCTCTGTGCGCACCAGTCCGAATGCCGGCTTCACCACCCAGAATTGCGTGCCTGCCCGGGCAATGCGGTCCGCAGCATCGGTGATCCGCGCACGCAGCAGCACAGCCTGCAGATCGGAGGTCAGGTCGACGCTTTCAATGCTGCCTACGTCGAGGCCACGGAAGCGGATCGGCGTACCGGGCTTGAGACCATCGGCACGCTCCACACGGATGGTCACGAGAGTGCCGGCACGGTTGGCTGCCTCCTCGTTCTCCAGCAGGCGGAAACGTGGAATGTGTCGTTTGAGCGGCACGTTCTGCTGCGGCGTGTCAAAAGCGATGCCTCCGGCCATCAGGGTCTGCAACGACTCACTCTTGATCTTGATACCCGACAGGCCGCCAGTGAGCGTGATACCGCTGGCATTCCAGAAGCGCGTCGAACCGTTCACCAGGCCGGCATACTCTTTCTCGATATGGACACCAATCAGGATACGCTTGCTGTTGCGTGCGAACTGGTAGCTCTGCACGCTACCGACCTTGACCTGGCGATAGGTTACCGGACTACCTACCTCGAGCGAGCCGAGCGTGTCAGCGAACAACACCAGGTGCAGGCCCGGCGCCTTGAGATCGAGCGGTGGCGCCTTGGCTCTGGCCTCGAACTCACGCTGCGGTCGCGCGCCTTTCTCACCCGGACGAATGGCGATGTAGTTACCCTTTACCAGCGCCTCCAGGCCGGTGATGCCCGCCAATGAAATGGACGGTTTGACCACCCAGAACTGGGTACCTTCCACCAGGTAGTCTTCGGCCAGCGGGTCCAGCGTGAGCTCGGCCATGGCGCCATCGAGGCCATCATCGATCTTCAGCGTTTTCATGGAGCCCACCTGGATACCCTTGTACATCACCGGGGTACGTCCAGCCTGCAGGCCTTCGTAATCGGTCAGGTGCACCTTGATGCGGATACCAGCCTGAGCTGCCTCGAAGTCCTCATAGAGACGGAACGGAAGGCTCGGATCGGTGGGCGGGCTGTCCTTGCGATGCTCTGGAGTAGCGAAGGCGATGCCGCCAGCCACGATGCTCGACAGCGATTCACTGCGCACCTTGACGCCCGACAGATTGGCATCGATGCTGATGCCGCTGGCATTCCAGAAACGCGTGTGTTTGCGCACCAGACCAGCGTATTCAGGCTCGATGAACAGCTTGATCTCGACCGTTCCGTGGTCGTCTGACAGGCGATAGCTTTTTACCTTGCCCACCTGGATCTGCTTGTAGAACACCGGGCTCTCACGATTGAGCGAGCCCAGGCGCTCGGCCTTGAGCGTTAGGTGCAGGCCGGGCTCCTTGTCAGAAAGCGGTGGTGCCTCGGCCAGTGCGGTGAAGCGACGGGTAGGTTCGCCCTGCCCTGGATCAACGGCGATGTAGTTGCCGGAAACCAGTGTCTCCAACCCGGAGATCCCAGCCAGGCTGACGCTCGGCTTGACCAGCCAGAAGCGCGTGCCTTTATTCATGTGCGGCTCGGCCGTCTTGTTCATCTCGATGGTGGCGATCACACCCGTATTGCTGCCCTCGGCATCCAGCACCAGGCTGGTAACCTTGCCCACCGACATACCCTTGTAGATCACCTCGGTCTTGTTGGCGACGATACCCTCGCCGGTTTCGAAACGAACCTGAATCTCCACGCCAGCGTCACGATAGGCCTGCCAGGCAAGCCAGCCCCCGATCATCAGGGCGATCAGCGGCAGAATCCAGATGGCCGACCAGTTCGAGGCTGGGCGTGTTTTGGCCGTTGGCAAGTCACTCATGGTCGTCGTCCGACTCCGTGTTATCCCAGATCAGTCGGGGATCGAAAGTTAAAGCAGCAAGCATCGTCAGGATCACCACACTGGCAAAGGCGACGGCGCCCAGGTTGGCTTCGACACTGGCGATGCGACCGAAATTCACCACCGCCACCAGAATGGCGATGACGAAGATGTCGAGCATCGACCAGCGACCGATGAATTCGATAAAGCGGTACATCAGGATCCGCTGCCGGGCCGAGAGCGGCTGATGACGCTGCACCGAGTAAAGCAGCAGGCCAATGCCCACCAGCTTGAAGGTCGGCACCAGAATACTGGCAATGAATACCACCGCGGCAATGGGCAGCATGCCGTGCTTCATCAGGGTGATGACCCCGGACATGATGGTGTCCGGGCTGCCCTGGCCCAAGGTGCTGACGGTCATGATCGGCAGCAGGTTGGCCGGGATGTACAGGATCATCGCAGTGACGAGCAGCGCCCAGGTGCGCACGATACTGTTGGGGCGACGCGCATGCACGATGGCACCACAACGAGTGCAGGCCTGCGAGTCGCTGCCCGGCGCCTGGCGATTGAGCTCGTGACACTCGTTGCAGACCAGGATACCGGCATCAATCGCCCGCATGGGTATCCTCCCCGGAGAGCGCTACCCATATCTGATGCGGCGACATCACCACCTCCAGCCAGACCTGCACCAGCAACAGGCTGATAAAGCAGAACAAACCGAGCCCGACGGTCAGTTGCGCCAGGTCGACCAGCTTGACGATCGCTACCAGCACGCCCATGAAGTACACCTCGAGCATCCCCCACTCCCGCAGGTGATGATAGATGCGATAGAACAACAGGCCATGACCACGACCGATATTCAGGCGAATGCTCAGCAGTACCAGGAGTTGGCACAGCAGCTTGAGCAACGGAATAGCCATGCTGCACAGGAACACCACAATGGCGACGCCACGCATTTCAGAGTTGTACAGGCCCAGAACACCACTCCACACCGTGTCGTCAGCGGTCTGGCCGAGCAGGTGCAGTTGCATGATAGGCAGGAAATTGGCCGGGATATAAAGAAACAGCGCGGTCAGCACCAGCGCGAGGCTGCGATTGACGACATTGTAACGATGCGCATAGAGCTCGTAGCCACAGCGCGGACACTGGGCTTTCTCGCCATGCTGCAGCACAGGCTTGCGCAGCAGCAGGTCACACTCGTGACAAGCCACGAGGTCTTCCAGCGGCAGGCTGGCCAGCGCTTCGGGATCGGCAGGGTTGGACATAGGGAGTTCTGATAGGAAAGTCGGCTCTATTCTAGTGTTCAGAGTCGAAATGTGGGAGATGGTGCTTTGCAAAGGCGGTTACGAATGGTGTCGGCCACCTGCTTGCTCTCGGCAGCGAATGCTGCCGGCTCTTGATCGCGGAAAAGACAAAACCCCTACCTGCTCGCGCAGATAGGGGTTTTGCGAAATGAATCTTGACGATGACCTACTCTCACATGGGGAAACCCCACACTACCATCGGCGATGCATCGTTTCACTGCTGAGTTCGG